>Ga0126314_10000031_pt1 | contig 96972 bp, 78 predicted proteins | sample Plot105B_FD_92535 | JGI IMG/M metagenome (GOLD analysis project Ga0126314, IMG submission 92535) | Serpentine soil microbial communities from UC McLaughlin Reserve, CA, USA - Plot105B | ecosystem: Environmental > Terrestrial > Soil > Grasslands | place: USA: UC McLaughlin Reserve, Lake County... | reverse complement strand
GCGCGGGCACGGCGGGCGGCGGGCGACGCGGGGCCGCCTTGCCGGAGAGCTGGTCGAGCAAGTCGTACTCCAGCGTGGCCACCTGCTCGCCATCGTCGCCGGGGGTGAGCGCGGTGAGCTTCACGCGGTTGCGGCGCTCCGTCTTGCCGACGGTGAACGCGGTGGGCCCCAGGGCGTCGTGCGTGAGCAGCTCCGTGCCCAGCGCCCAGGTGTCGTTGGGGCCCACGGCCGCCAGGGGCAGCTCCAGCACCAGCGAGGCCGTGTTGCGGGTGATGCCCTGGAGGCCGTCGAGCACGAAGCCTCGCTCGCTCACGGTGCCGATGTCCTCGGGGGCGCTGCTCCCCTCGGGGATGACGCGCAGCCGGAAGTCACCGGAGTCGCCGCGCGCCAGCACGAAGGTGAACGCGCTGGGGAACGCGGTGGTGGCGGCCGCGGCGCGCTCGGGCTTGGGCGCCTCCTTCTCCTTGCCCTTCTTGCCCTTGGCGGGCTTCGCCTCCGTCTCCTCGACGGCGGCGGGCGCGGCGCCCGTGCGGTCCAGCGTGAGGCGGTAGGCGAGGGGCGCGCCCGCGGGCGGCTTCCAGCGCAGCACCACCTTGGACGGGTCCGCGGCGGGCGCGGCGGCGGGCTGAGCGGCGCCCTCCTCCTTGGGCGCTTCCTTCATGCCCGGAGGCCGGGGAATGGGCTCGAGCTGCCCTCGGGGCTCTTCCTTGCAGGCAATCAAAGACAGGGCGACGACCATGCCGAACAGGCTTCGCATCACGCGGGGACGCTCCTCTGGAGGACATGCGGGATACCGGAGCCCAGGAGACCTTTTCAAGTCCGTCACCCGGCCGTGTCCGTCGAATAAGGCGCGTGTTTCGTCGCGACGCTTGCTTGACGTGTCCGACGAAGTCGGGGTTGCGCTGTTCCCGCAAACCCCTTGCTGCTCCAACTCCCTTCGGGCGGGGCGTGGCTGGCTGCGTCAATCGCCGACGTGGCCGAGCGTCACTGGGGCGCGTGCGCCACGTAGAGGTCGACCTGCTCCTTCACGCGCCCGGCGAAGTCGGGGTTGACGCGCTCCAGGATGCTCCACTCCAGCTCCAGGAGCCTGCGGAGGTTGGGGCGTGCGGAGCGCGTCTGCAGGGAGGGCTCCGTTCCCACCAGGACGGTGGGCGTGGTGTTGGGCGTGTCGTCCACGGAGCCGTAGCCCGTGTGGACCAGGCCGGGCAGGGCCTGGCTGCGGGCGAAGGTGGTGGCGGCCATCTCATACGCGCGCACGGAGAAGCGGCCATCGGCGCGGACGCGGCCCTCGACGTAGAGGCGGGACCAGCGGGTGCCGAGGTCGAAGCTGCCCGTCACCTTCCAGGGCGTCTGGAGGAAGTAGGGGTCGGTGCTGGGCAGCAAGTCGTAGCCGCGGTCCGCGAGCACCTGCTCCGCGGCCTTCATGACCTCCATGGCGGGCAGGTCGTAGACGACGAGGCTGCTGGTTCGCTCCAGCAGGACTTTCTGGGGGCTGGCGCACCCCGCGAAGCACACCGCCGCCACGATGCTCGTCATTGCCGCGAGCCACTGCTGTCGCACCCTCATCGTCGCCTCATCCGCTGGAGTGGGCCGCGCGACGCGGGAGTGCCGTGCGCGCGGTGCGGTGACGACAACGCGGGGTGTTTCAGCGCATATCGAGCGGGGCGGGCAGTCGTTGTCGCGTGAGGGTGAGCGGGCTGTTGCTGCTCAGGAGTGCGGGTCGCGAGGCGCGGCGGCGCGCGAGAGCCTGTCTCGCACCGCGAGGCCCAGTCCGCTGGCGGCGGGAAGACAGGCGACGAGCACGTCATGTCCCCGCTCATCCGCTTCGCGCAGCCTGGCGTAGAGCACGCGCGCGGCTCCGGCCGGGTCTTCCGGCACGTCGAAGCGAGGCACGTCCGGTGGCAGCTCCAGGCTCTCCGGCCCCAGCACGCCCACGCGCAGGCCCTGGTCCCGGAGGGAGCGCACTCGCGCGGCGGCCTCGCCTGGCTCCGCCAGCACCACGCCCGCGCGCGGCGCGTAGTGCGAAGCGAGCGAGCCCGATACCCGGACCTTGGAGGCGAGGCGCACGGGCACCGGATGTCCCAGCACGCGCTCGACGTCCTCGGAGGACAGGCCTCCGGGCCGGAGGATGGCGGGAGCGCCAGCGCTCAGGTCGACGATGGTGGACTCCACGCCCACGGTGCTCGGTCCTCCGTCCAACACCAGGTCCACGTCGTCACCCAGGTCCGCGCGCACGTGCTCCGCCGTGGTGGGGCTCACGCGGCCGAAGCGGTTGGCGCTCGGCGCGGCCACGCCTCCGCCCAGGGCCTTCAACACGGCGAGCGCCACCGGATGTCCCGGCACGCGCAGCGCCACCGTGTCCTGGCCGCCCGTCACGGCGTCGGTGGCCCTGGGCGTGCGAGGCAGCACGAGCGTGAGGGGCCCGGGCCAGAAGGCGTCGGCGAGGCGGTGCGCGGCGTCGGGGATGTCCCGGGCCCAGGAGGACAGGTGTTCGGCGCCGGGCAGGTGGACGATGAGCGGGTGGGTGGCGGGACGGCCTTTGATGGCGAAGACACGGCGCACCGCCAGCTCGTCCTCGGCGTTGGCCGCCAGGCCGTACACCGTCTCTGTCGGCAGGGCGATGACACCGCCGTGCCGGAGCAATTCCACCGCGCGCTCGACGAGCTCCGGATTTAGCATGCGTGCCGCACTGTCGCGCTGGGAGGCAGCATGGGCAAGTCGCACGTCTTCGATGCGCGCAGTCGGATGCCAGTCACCGCCGCCGAGCTGTTCGCCTGGCATGCCCGGGAAGGGGCGCTCGCACGGCTGACGCCCCCCTGGGAGCGGATGGAGCTGCTGGAGCGCTCCGGTGACGGCATCCACCCCGGCGCCCGAGTCACCATGCGGATGCGCGTGGGCCCCATCCCCCGACGCTGGGTGGCTGAGCACACGGCCTATGTGCAGGACTCGCTCTTCCAGGACACGCAGGTGTCCGGCCCGTTCTCGAAGTGGGTCCACACCCACCGGATGTGGCCCGAGCCCGCGACAAGCTCCTCCGTGCTGGAGGACGAGGTGGAGTACGTCCTGCCGGTGGGCCCGCTGGGCAATCTCTTCGGTGGCGGCATCGCCCGGCGCACGCTGGAGCGGATGTTCGCCTATCGCCACCGGGTGACACGTGAAGACCTGCGGCGCCATGCCGCCTTCGCGGAGGCCGGGCCGCTCACCGTGGCGGTCACGGGCGCGTCGGGCTCGATTGGCTCGTCGCTCGTGCCGTTCCTCACCACCGGGGGCCACCGCGTGAAGCGGCTGGTGCGAGGCCGCGCCGAGGCCTCGCGCGACGAGGTGGCGTGGTCACCCGACAAGGGCGAGGTGGACATCGCCTCGTTGGAGGGCGTGGACGCGGTGGTGCACCTGGCGGGCGCCAACGTCGCGGGCAAGCGCTGGTCCCCCGAGTACAAGGACGCCATCCTCAAGAGCCGCACCGAGGGCACGCTCACGCTGTCGGAGGCGCTGGCGCGCATGAAGAAGAAGCCCCGCGTGCTGGTGTGCGCCGCGGGCAGCGGCATCTACGGCGACCGGGGAGACGAGCCGCTCACCGAGGAGAGCGCGCCGGGCACCGGGTTCCTCGCGGACGTGTGTCGCGCCTGGGAGGCGGCCACCGCTCCCGCCGAGGCCGCCGGCATCCGCGTGGTGCACCTGCGCATCGGCCCGGTGCTGGATGCGCGAGAGGGCGCGCTGGCGAAGATGCTGCCCGCGTTCCTCGCGGGAGGCGGCGGGCCCATCGGCTCCGGACGCCAGTGGATGTCCTGGGTGTCCATGGAGGACATCCTCGGGCTCTTCCACTTCAGCCTCTTCACCCAGGCGGCGCGCGGCCCCATCAACGCCGTGGCGCCGGGGGCGGTGCGGCAGGCGGACTTCGCGAAGACGCTCGGCCGGGTGGTGCGGCGGCCCTCCTTCCTGCCGATGCCGGCCGTGGCCATCCGCACCCTCTTCGGGCAGATGGGGCAGGAGGCCCTGCTGGCGGGTGCCCGGGTGCTCCCCTCCGCGACGGAGCGACTCGGCTACTCCTTCCTCCTGCCGGACCTGGAGGAGGCGCTGCGCTTCACGCTCGGCCGCACCACGGCGGGGCCGGAGTTCCGCCACGCCTGAGTGGTTCGGCGCTTGACAAGGCCCCCTGGGGGGACTGATGGAATGGCCCCCTATGATTCAGGTCGAAGGGCTGACCAAGTACTACGGTGAGCACGCGGCCATCCGGGACCTGGCCTTCACCATCGGCCAGGGCGAAGTCATCGGCTTCCTGGGCCTCAATGGCGCGGGCAAGTCGACGACGTTGAAAGTCCTGGGGTGCGTGCTCTTGCCGACCGCTGGCCGCGTCGTCATCGACGGCCATGACGTGGTGAGCAATGCCCACGAGGTCCGGCAACGGATTGGCTACCTCCCGGACGTGCCGCCGCTCTACGAGGAGATGACGGTGGGCGAGTACCTGACGTACGTCGCGCGGCTGCGCGGCGTGACGGCCCGGGACACCACCGCTCGCGTGGGTGAAGCGGAGGAGAAGACGGGCCTGCGCGACGTGGACGGCGAGCTCATCTCCACGCTCAGCCACGGCTACCGCCAGCGCGTGGGCGTGGCGCAGGCGCTGGTGCACAAACCGGCGCTGCTCATCCTGGACGAGCCCACCAGCGGTCTGGACCCCCGGCAGATTGTCGAGATGCGCGACGTCATCCGCGGGCTCAAGGGCACGCACACGGTGCTCGTCTCCAGCCACATCCTCCCGGAAATCTCGCAGACGTGTGACCGGCTCCTCATCATCCACAAGGGGGCGCTGGTGGCGCAGGGGACGGAGGAGGAGCTGGGGCGGAAGATGGGCGGCGGCGGCTCCATCGAGGTGGAGGTGCGTGGAGACCGGGCGCGCGCGCTGGAGGTGCTCAAGCCGTTTGGCGCGGTGGACGTGGACCGGGCGGCGGACGGCGTGGTGTCGCTGACGCTGCGCGCTTCACCGGACGAGCGTCCTCGCGTGGCGCAGGCGGTGGTGGGCGCGGGGCTGGAGTTGCTGCGGCTGGACCAGGGCGCCGGCCAACTGGAGTCCATCTTCCTGCGACTGACGCACGGTCAGGAGGTGCGCGCGTGAAGGCCCTGCTCATCGCCCGTCGCGAGCTGTCCGGCTACCTGCGCACGCTCAGCGGCTACGTCGTCATCGCGGTCATCCTCGCGTTGAACGGCCTGTTCTTCAACGCGTACGCCCTGGGCGGCGCGAGCAAGCGCTCCGCCGAGGTGCTGTCGCAGTTCTTCTACTACTCGAGCGGCTTCACCATCGTCGCCTCGGTGTTCATCTCCATGCGCCTGATGGCCGAGGAGCGACAGACGGGCACGCTGCCCCTGTTGTACTCGTCGCCGCTGAGAGACCGCGACATCGTGCTGGGCAAGTTCCTGGCGGGGCTCGCCTTCCTGTCGCTGTACGTGCTGTGCACGCTGTACATGCCGGTGCTGGTGCTGGTGAACGGCAAGGTGTCCTTCGGCCACGTGGCGGCGGGCTACCTGGGCCTGCTGCTGCTGGGGAGCGCGTCGCTCGCCGTCGGCACGTTCGGCTCGGCGCTGGCGCGCAACCAGCTGCTCGCGGCGATTACGTCCGCGGTGATGCTGGTGGCGCTCATCCTCTGCTGGCTGCTGGCGCGAATCACCGAGCAGCCGCTGGCGGATGTCTTCAGCGCGATGTCCCTGTGGAATCAGCACTTCCCGCCGTTCCAGTCGGGGCTCATCCACGTGCGTGACGTCGTCTACTACCTGGTCGTCACCTACGTGGCGCTGTTCGCCGCCACCCGGGTGTTGGAAGCGCGGAGGTGGCGATGAGCACCCGTCCGGTGGGCAATGGGCTGGCGGCGACGCTGCTCTTCGTGGCGGGCCTGGTGTCCGTCTTCATTGGCGAGCGCATCCTCGGCCTGGGGACGGGCCGTGGCGTCCTCTCCGTATTGGGCGTGCTCGCGGCGGTGGCCGCGGTGGTCTGGCGCTTCGCGCGCTCCCGGGGCGCCGGCGCGGACCGACGCACGGTGGATGGCTGGGTGCTGGGCCTGTACGGCGTGGGCCTGCTCGCGCTGGCGCTCTACTTCCTCCAGTCCGACCTGGGCACGTCCCTCTTCGACGGCTCGCTGTCGCAGAAGGCGCCCAGGCTGGCGGTGATGCTGGCGGCGCTGTTCCCCGCGCTCCTGACGTGCTGCCTCGTCCCGCTGGCGCTGGTGGAGACGGCGGCGCAGGCGATGACGCGCGCGCCGGTGCTGGAGACGGGACGCGCTCGCAGCGCGCTGTTCTCCGGCCTGGGGCTGTCCTTCGTGCTCATCTTCGCCTTCGCGACCATGTACGTCGTCACGCAGGCGAACACGACGTGGGACCTCTCGTACTTCCGCACCGCGAAGCCGGGTGACTCCACGCGCAAGGTGGTGCGGGGACTCAACGAGCCCTTGCAGGTGACGATGTTCTTCCCGCCCGCGAACGAGGTGGGGGAGGCGGTGCGCCAGTACTTCCAGGACCTGGCCGTGGAGAGCCCGGAGCTGCTCAACGTGGAGCGGCTGGACCAGGCGGTGGAGCCCGTCCGCGCGAAGGCGCTCGGCGTCCACAACAACGGCACCGTCGTCGTGGCCCGGGGTGAGCGCAAGGAGCCCTTCACGGTGGGGCTGGAGTTGGACCGCGCCCGGGGACAGCTCCAGCGTCTGGACCAGGAGGTCCAACGGCGGCTCCTGACGGTGGCGAAGCCCCGTCGCGTCGTCTACTTCACGGCGGGCCACGGCGAGCGCGCGGAGACGCGGCCGGTGCCGGGCGAACTGCCCAAGCCTCCCGTCGCCCAGTTCAAGGAGATGCTCCGCGCGCAGAACGTGGACGTCCGGTCGCTGGGGGTCGCGGAGGGCCTGGGCAGCGCGGTGCCTGGCGACGCCGGGGCGCTGGTGGTGCTGGGCGCCACGCGCGACTTCCTGCCCGAGGAAATCACCGCGGTGCGCGAGTACCTGGAGCGCGGCGGCAGGCTGTGGCTGGCGCTGGAGCCGGAGGGCCCGCGCTTCGAGAAGCTGCTGGAGCCGCTGGGCCTGAAGTACACGGGCACGCCGCTGGCGAATGACCAGGTGTACTTCCGCACCACGCGGCAACAGAGTGACAGGGGCAACCTGGGTACGGCGAGCTTCAGCTCGCATCCGTCCGTCACGTCGCTGACGGCGATGGGCGGCCAGTCGCCAGTGGCCTTCCTGGGCGCGGGCGCGCTGGACCAGGTGCAGCCCCTGCCCAACAACGTCATGCACGACATCTCCGTGCGCGCGCATGGCGCGACGTTCGCGGACGCCAATGGAAACTTCACGGCGGACCCGGGGGAGACGCGGCGCACGTGGCCGCTGGTGGTGGCGGTGGAGCAGCCCGCGGCGGCCGGCAAGGAGCCCACGCGCGCCGTCGTCATGGCGGACGCGGACGTGGTGAGCGACGTGGTGCTGTCCAACATGGGCAATGCCTACCTCGCGGTGGACACGCTGCGGTGGCTGACGGGCGAGGAGTCCGTGTCGGGCGCGGTGTCCTCGGAGGAGGACGTGCCCATCCAGCACACGCGGGAGCAGGACGTGGCGTGGTTCTACGCCACCGTGTTCGTGGCCCCGGCGCTGGTGCTGGCGCTGGGCTTCGTGACGACACGGCGGCGAGGCCGTCGTGCTCCGCGCGCCCCGGCGGCGGCGGGAGGTGCGCAATGAAGACGCGGGACCTGGCGCTCCAGGGCGCCCTCGCGGTGGTGGCGCTGGTGGCCGCCTATCTGGTGTGGCAGCGGGCCCCCGCGGGCGCTCCCGGCGACGTGACAGTGGTGGAGCTGCCGGCGCGCGCGCTGGACAAGGTGCGCTACGAGGACGAGGCGCGCTACGTGGAGCTGTATCGCGACGCGCAGTCGCGGGACACGCTGTGGGTTCGCCTGGGCTACAAGCCCTCGAAGCCGCTTCCTCCCGCGGAGCCCATGGCGGGCACCGGGCCGGGCGCGGATGGCGGAGCTCCTGCCGCCGTGGCCCAGGCGCAGGGCGCACCGGACGCGGGAGTGTCGCTCCTCGCCGCGCCGCCCGCGCCTCCGCCTCCTCGCGAGCTTCGGGCCAACGAAGTCGCGGAGAAGCTCTTCCCGCGCTTCGCCCCGCTGCGGGCCACGCGGGCGCTGGGGGTGCTGGAGACGAAGAAGCTGGAGGAGGTGGGGCTGACCACGTCGCAGCGCAAGCTGACGCTGACGCTGGGCGGAAAGGTGGAGACCTTCGCGCTCGCCTCGACGACGGGAGGCTGGGGCACGCCCTACCTGCGGCGCGAGTCGGACGGCCAGGTGTTCCTGCTGGGCCCCGCGCTGCTGCCGGACTTGGAGAACGCGAGCAGCCGGCTGGTGGACCGGCGGCTGCACACGTTCGACCTGGGCGAGTTCGACGCGGTGGTCATCTCCTCGGGCGGCGCGTCGCGTGCCTTCAAGGCCACGGGCAAGGCGCCCAACCCCGTCGCGCTGTCGCCGGAGGAGGCGCCGGACAAGCCGGACGAGTTCACCCGCAACTGGCATGACCGCGTGTGGCGGTTGATGCCGGTGGACCTGCTGGGCCGCGACGAGACGCCGGCCGGAGGCGAGCCCAAGGAGGCCTTCCGCGTGGAGTACCGGCGCGGCGGCAAGTCCGTGGGCGAGCTGACGGTGGCGCGGGGCACGGACGGCTTCTTCGCGCGCACCGAGCACACTCCGGGCTGGGTCCGGCTCCACGCGGGCGTGGACCCGCTGGCCGCCGAGGCCGCGCGCGTGACGACGCCGGTGTCTTCAGCCGGCGGGCCGTGACGCGGGCGGCACCTGGCCGCCGCCGTCCAGCCCCAGTCGCATGTCGACGAAGCTGTACGGCGCCCAGGGCCCGGTGAAGCGGAAGGCGTAGAGGTCCGAGCGCGCGGCCAGCATCCGGACCCGCGCTTCGAACGCGGGCACCTCGTCCCGCGCGACGAGGAAGGCGGCGTTGAGCAGCATCCGCTCGCCCACGGGCGCGTCCGTGCGGGTCGCGCTGGCCAGCGGCCTCAGCCCCTCCTGCATCGCGGCCATGTCCAGCGCGGCGCGCATCTCCACCGCGTGCCCCAGCCTCCGCTCGTGCTCGGCCTCCGTCTCGTTCTCACGACGGCGCAGGCTCGGGTCCTCCAGCTCCATGCGCCGGGCCAGGTGCTCGCGGTGGTAGAGCACCTTGAGGCCCAGCTCCACCTTGCCCTCCAGGGCCTTCAGGACTCCGGTGAGCACGTCCTGGGAGGCGCGCAGGAAGCCCCGCACCTCGGCCTCCGAGCCGAGCACCGTACCGAAGGCCACGGGCAGGAGCGTGTGCTCCCGCAGCACCACCTCGGCGGCGCGCTGGTGGGCCAGCAGATTGGCCCGCGTGGGGTCCACCACGCGCGCGGGGACCGCCGACACCAGCGCGACGAGCCCGCCCTCGCGCACCGCGTGGACGTGGGCCGGCGGCATCCCCAGGCCGATGGCACCGAAGTCCAGCGGACCTTCCGCGCGCACCACGCCGTGGAGATAGTGCGGACCCGCCAGCTCCTCCGGTGTCCGGGTGATGCGCGGGTCCTTCGCCCGGGGCGCCTTGGCCTTCGGGACGTTCTTCACCGTGTTGCGCTTGGCGCGGCCTGGCCGGGGCGGCGCGGCGGGGGGGCGCGCCTCGCTGGACGTGGCGGTGCGTCGGGAGGGCTTGCTCGCCGGAGCGGTCTTTCGTGCCGGAGCGCCGCGCCGGCTGGGAGTCTTCGACTTGCTGGTGGGGCGGGAGGTCCGTGGCATGGGCACGCCTCAGTGGGACACAGCGACTCCGCGCTGCGCGAGGATGTGCCGGACCTCCGCCACCAGCTCGTCGGGGAGGCACGGCTTGGTGACGAAGGAGTCGCAGCCCGCGCCCTTCGCCTCGTCCGACTGGCCCGTCATCGCATGGCCGGTGAGCGCGACGACGGGGATGGCGCGCGTGCGGTCATCGTTCTTCAGCCGCCGCGTCGCCTCCCAGCCATCGATGATGGGCAACGACAGGTCCATCAGGATGATGTCCGGCGTGAGCGCGAATGCCTGGTCCAGGGCTTCCTGGCCGTTCCTCGCCTGCGCCACGCGGAACCCGGAGAACTCCAGGTACTCCGCGTACATCTCCCGCGCATCGTCGTAGTCGTCCACGACGAGCACGAGCGGCTTGAGGTTCGGGGAGGGATTCGTCATGTCCGCCTCGGGCGTCGTGGAAAGTGCAGCGTGAAGGTCGACCCCTGCCCCGGGGTGCTCTGGAGGGAGACGCGTCCCCCCAGCATGTCGGCCAGACGGCGGCAGATGGACAATCCCAACCCGGTACCGCCATAGGCCCGGGTGGGCGAGCTGTCCACCTGCTGGAAGTCCTCGAAAATCTTCTGCTGGTACGCCGGGTCGATGCCAATCCCGGAGTCCTCCACGCAGATGGTGAGCATGGAGGTGGAGGGAGCGTACTCGGCCAGCACCTTCACGCCGCCCTCGTGCGTGAACTTCAGGGCATTGGAGAGCAGGTTGAGGACAATCTGCTTCACCTTCTGTCGGTCGCTGTGCACCGGCGGCAGCTTCGCGCCCAGCTGCGTGCTCACCGTCAGCTTGCTGCGCGCGATGATGGGGTCCATCTCCGCCATGACCTCGTGGAGCAGCTCCGGGATTCCGAAGTCCGACAGGTGCAGCGGCATCCGCCCCGCTTCAATGCGGGTGATGTCCAGGATTTCGTTGATGACCTCCAAGAGGTGTCGCCCGTTGGAGTCGATGCGCGCCAGGTTGCGCTTCTGCGGCGGCGTCAGCTCACCCGACACGCCCTGCAACAGCATGTTGGTGTAGCCGAGGATGGCGTTGAGCGGCGTGCGGAACTCGTGGGACATGTTGGCCAGGAACTGCGACTTGGCCGCGCTCGCCTGCTCCAACTGGATGGCCTGCCGGCGCAGCTTCTCGTTCTGCTCCGCCAGCTCCGCGGTGGCCACCTGCACGCGCGCCTCCAGCAGCGTGGAGACCTCCTTGAGCCGCTCCAGGAGCCGCGCCTTCGCCAGCGCCTCGCCCCTGTCGCGGAAGAGGGTGACGATGCCCGTCAGCTCGCCGCTGTCACCCAGCACCTTGCTGGCCACCGCCTCCACCGGGAGCGTGTCGCCGCTGGCCGGGTCCATCAAACTGAGCTGTCCGCGCCAGCGCAGGTTGCTGCCGCCGTCCAGGAGATTCGCGAGGAACGAGGCGAACGTGGCGTGGTTGGTGCGCACGCGGCGCTGCGCGGCGCGGCCTCCGTCCAGGGGCAGGGTGAAGAGCTTCTCCGCGGGCTCGTTCATCATCACCGTGCCGCCGGACGGGTCCGACAGGATGATGGGGTCCGCCACGGAGTCCAGCACCCGGTCCAACCGGTGGCGCTCGCTGCGGGCCTCGCGCTCGGTGGCGCGCAGGCGGCGGTAGCTCTCTCCCAGCGCCTGCGTCGCCCGGCCCAGGTCCGTCACGTTGCGCAGCACGCTCACCATGGCCTCGCGGCCGTCCGGCTCGTACACCCGCGTGCTGACCAGCTCGAAGAGCAGGTCCAGTCCCTCCACCGGGTCCACCAGCGGAATCTCCCGCCAGCTCAGTCCGGGGACGCCGCCGCTGGCGGTGCTGGCCACGGCGGTGGAGAACACGCGCTGGTTGAGGTGCACGGCGCGCCGACGGCCGTGGCTCGCGTCGGGGTGGGCCACCAGCAGGGCCTCCGCGCGCGCGTTGGCCAGCCGGGGCCGGCCCTCCAGGTCCGTCAGCAGCACCGGGTCCGTCACCGCGTCGATGATGCGGCGGAACAGCGCGCTGCCGCTCGCGCCCAGCGGGCCCGACGTGGCCTGCCGCGCGAGGAAGGGGCCCACGCTTCCGGCCACCCAGGCGACTTCGGGAGGCGGCGTGGGGCCGCTGGCCCAGACGAGGAGCAGGCCCACCGGCGGCGAGCCAGGCCGTCCCAGCGGCACCGCGAGCAGGCCTCCTGGCCCCGGTGATGGCAGGGGCGCGCGGGCGCTCGGGAAGAAGCGGGGCGCGGCCTGGGCCAGCACGTCCGCCAGCGGGTGGGACACGTCGTCGTCGGACCAGGCCTTCAGCGCGGTGTGCTGCGCGTCGGACAGCCCCTTCGCGGCGAGACAGCCCATCCGCCCCCCGGGCTCCTCGCGCGCCAGACAGGCCGAGGCGACGGCCTGGGCGTGACGGGGCAGCCACGCCACCACGGCCTCCGCGCACGCTCTCGCGGTGTCGCAGGCGAGCAGTTGCTCGGCCAGGGCGAGGCGGGCGTCGGCGGAGGTGACGGGGTCCGGGGCGACGGGAACGGGAGAGGCCAATGCGTCAGGCTCCAGGAGAGAGACGAGGTGTGTCGCCAGGAGGGGGAGCGTCGTCGGTCCGAACCTCCAGGAAGGTCACCACGACATGGGCGGCGTGCTCGGGAGCAGCGGGAGGGAGCCGGTCCGCGTGGACGCCGTCGTCCCAGCGGAGGCCGCGGTCCAGGACCCGGTCCATGACATCGACGAGGCTGGTGCTCCCAGCCATTCTTTCCACGGGCATCCTTTGTAGCTCCCTGGTCTTTCGGCAGGGTTCGGGGGGCCGACCCGGCTCTTTTCTAGCGCGAGGAGTCTGGCCACCCCAGGACCGCTTCCTCGTCCGCGTGACTTGCCAACACCCGACCCCCGGCTCTGTCCGTTCGTGCACATCCCGAGGGGCTCCAAGCCGGGCAGGCGGGCAGGCGCCGCGCCACACCGTAGCGGGTTATCGCACCTCAGGCGCATTCCTAGGTTCACGACATGGATGAAACGCGGACGCACCGGTCGCTCTGGACGTTGACGACTCCGCCGCGCGACTTTCCCGCGCTGGCGGGAGACCTGGAAGTGGACGTCGTGGTCATCGGCGGAGGCATCACCGGGCTGACCACCGCCTGGCTGCTGAAGCGCGCGGGCAAGCGGGTGGCGGTGCTGGAGATGAACCGCATCCTGTCGGGACAGACGGGGCAGACCACCGCGCACCTCACGGAGCTGCTGGACACGCCCTACACCACGCTGCGACGGGACTTCGGAGAGAAGGGCGCCCGGCTGGCGGCGTCCTCCAGTCGCGCCGCGCTGGAGCAGGTGGCCACGCTCGTCGAGGAGCTGGGCCTGGACTGCGACTTCCAGCGCGTCCCCATGTTCCGCTATGCGGAGACCTCGCGTCAGTGGGCGTCGCTGGAGCAGGAGTGCTCCGCCGCGCGTGACGCGGGCCTTCATGCCTCCCTCACCCAGGTGGTGCCGCTGCCCTTCCCGGTGAAGGGCGCGCTGCGGGTGGAGGACCAGGCGCTGTTCCATCCGCGCAAGTACCTGCTCGGGCTGGTGGACCGGCTCATCGGCGAGGGCTGCTTCATCTTCGAGTCCACGCGGGTGAAGGAGGTCCAGGATGGCGTGCCCTGTCGCGTCGTCACGGACCGGGGCACCGTCACCGCGGCGGCCGTGGTGGAGGCCACCCACTCCCCACTCAACCGGGTGCTGCTGCAGACGAAGCTGTACCCGTACCGGAGCTACGCGGTGGCGGGCCCGCTCGACGGCCCGCTGGAGCCGGCGCAGTACTACGACTCCCAGGAGCCCTATCACTACATCCGCACGCAGCCTGTCGATGGCCGCATGTACGTCATCATCGGCGGCGAGGACCACAAGGTCGGCGCGGAGGAGGACACGGGGCAGCGCTACGCGGCGCTGGAGGACTACGCGCGCAAGCACTTCCCGGTGAAGGCGCTCACGCATCGCTGGTCCGGTCAGGTCATCGAGCCGGCGGACGGGCTGCCGTACATCGGCCGCAACGCCGCCAGCCGCCACGTGTATGTGGCCACGGGCTTCTCCGGGACGGGCATGACGTTCGGCACGCTGTCGGGGATGCTCATCAGCGACCTCATCCTCGGACGGCAGAACCCCTACTCCGCGCTGTACGACGCCACGCGTGTCAAGCCGCTGGCGGGCGCGAAGGACTTCATCCAGGAGAACGCGGAGGTGGCCTTCCGCTTCATCGCGGACCGGCTGGCGCGGCCCGACGGCAAGCACCTGTCCGAGGTGGCGCCCGGCGAGGCGAAGATCCTGGAGGTGGATGGGCAGAAGGTGGCCGTCTATCGCGAGGAGGACGGCACGTCACACGCGGTGTCGCCGGTGTGCACGCATCTGGGCTGCCATGTGCACTGGAACGGCGCGGAGCGCTCGTGGGATTGCCCCTGCCACGGAGCGCGCTACAGCCCCACCGGCAAGGTGCTCAACGGTCCCGCGGTCAAGGACCTGCCCTCTTGCAAGCTGCCTCGCTGAACCCATCTTCAGCTTCACCTGTCTGGATGCAGGAACCCCGTCGGACACGGAGATACGACCATGAACGCGTTGGAACTCCTGAAGCAGCAGCACGCCGAAGTGAAGAAGCTCTTCACCCAGTACGGCAAGCTCCCGGACCATGCCGATGCGAAGCGTCGGGAGTTGTTCGAGATGATCGCCGACCGGCTCGGCGCGCACACCGCCATCGAGGAGCAATACTTCTATCCGGCGGCGAAGGCCAACGACACCGAGGACCTGCTGGTCGAGGCCGCCGAGGAGCATCTGTCCGCCAAGCGCCTCATCGCGGACTTGATGGAGCTGGAGCCGGACGACGAGCACTTCGACGCGAAGATGAAGGTGCTCCAGGAGCAGATTGAACACCACGTGGAGGAGGAGGAGGGTGAGCTCTTCAAGAAGGTCCGCAAGCTCGTCTCCAAGGAGCAGCTCGAGGACCTGGGGCTCCAGATGGAGGAGGAGTTCGACGAGCTGATGGAAGGCGAGCCCCGGCGCCAGGTGCCCTCCGAGACGGACCAGGCCGCGCCGCTCTGAGCGGCTTCGCGTGCCCGCATGACAAGAAACGGGTTGCGCGGGGCGGTGGGAGCGGCAGCATACCGCCCCTCCCATGCCGCGTTCCGCTCCCTCCGCCCCTCGTCTGCCCGAAGCCTTCACTCCCGAGGTCCGCCGTGCCCTGGCGCGCGCGGACCCGAAGCTCGGCGCGCTGATGAAGCGCGTGGGCCCTTTTCGCCTCCAGCTGAGTCCCCTGCACAGCCCCTTCGCCGCGCTGGCGGAGTCCATCGTCTACCAGCAGCTCCACGGCAAGGCCGCCGCCGCCATCTTCGCGCGCGTCAGTGAGCGCGTGGGGAAGGGCCGGCGCTTCACGCCGCAGGCGCTGCTCTCCACGGCGGACACGGTGCTGCGCGAGGCGGGCCTGTCCGCCAACAAGCTGGCCGCGCTCCAGGACCTGGCGCGCAAGTCGCTGGACGGCACCGTGCCTCCCCTGTCCCGGGTGCGGCGCATGGACGACGCGACGCTCATCGACCACTTCACGCAGGTGCGGGGCATTGGACAGTGGACGGTGGAGATGCTGCTCATCTCCCGGCTCGGTCGCCCGGACGTGTTGCCGGTGGACGACTTCGGCGTGCGCAAGGGCTTCATGCTCGCGTATGGGCTGCCGGAGATGCCGCGCCCCAAGGCGCTCCTGGAACATGGCGAGCGCTGGCGGCCCTGGCGCACCGTGGTGAGCTGGTACCTGTGGCGGGCGACGGAGCTTCCCGTGGAGCCCGTGGCCGACTGAGCGGCGGTGCGCTCTTCTCAGGAGAGAGAGCGAGCAGGGGCCTGCTTCTGGTGCGTCTTGCCGCGAGGCGGTGGAGTCCTCACCCGTATGTGAAAGGGAAAGAGGACACACATGCGAGCCTTGACGTACCAGGGACCCTTCAGGGTCCGAGTGGAGAACAAGCCAGACCCTCGGTTGGAGCACCCGCAGGACGTCATCCTCAAGGTGACCCGGGCAGCCATCTGCGGCTCGGACCTTCACCTGTTGCACGGCCTGGTACCGGATACCCGGGTGGGCCACACCTTCGGTCACGAGTTCACCGGCGTGGTGGAGGAGCTGGGCAGCGAGGTGACCCAGTTGCGCAAGGGTGACCGCGTGGTGGTCCCCTTCAACATCTCCTGTGGCACGTGCTTCTACTGCCAGCGAGGTCTGACGGCGTCCTGTGAGAACAGCAACCCGTCGAGTGACGTGGCGTGTGGGGTGTATGGCTATTCGCACACGACGGGCGGCTACGACGGTGGCCAGGCGGAGTATGTGCGCGTGCCCTTCGCGGACGTGGGGCCGCTGAAGATTCCCGACGGCATGGAGGACGAGGAGGCGCTCTTCCTCGGGGACATCCTGCCCACGGGCTACATGGGCGCGGAGATGGGCGAAATCAAGGGCGGCGAGACGGTGGTGGTGTTCGGCGCCGGCCCGGTGGGGTTGTTCGCCATGAGGTCTGCGTGGCTGATGGGCGCGGGCCGGGTGATTGCGGTGGACTGCGTGCAGTACCGGCTCGACTTCGCGGAGCGGTACGCGAAGGTGGAGACGGTGAACTTCCGGGAGGTGGACGACATCGTCCTCTACCTGAAGGACCTGTTTGACGGCCGCGGGCCGGACGTGTGCATCGACGCGGTGGGCATGGAGGCGGAGGGCTCGGTGGGCCAGCGCGTGCTGGGCCTGGGGCTGAAGCTGGAGGCGGGCGCGCCCACGGTGCTCACCTGGTGCATCGACACCGTGCGCAAGGGCGGCAATGTCTCCATCGTCGGAGTGTATGGCCCGCCGTGGAACCTGATGCCGATTGGCACGGCGATGAACAAGGGCCTCACGCTGCGGATGAACCAGTGCAACGTGCGTCGCTACATGACGCATCTGCTCCAGCACATCCGCGAGGGGCGCATCGACGCGAAGGGCATCATCACCCACCGCTTCCCCCTGGAGGATGCACCCAAGGCGTACCACCTGTTCGCCCAGAAGCAGGACGGCTGCGTCAAGTGCGTCCTCACCCCTGGCCATGCGTGACAACAAGGAGCCGAACCATGCCGGATAGACCGATTCCTGGCGCCGCGGTGGACCTGGAGCCCTCCAGCCGCCCGGGCGTGCCGATGGAGAGAGCGCCTCACCCGATGGCGGGGGCGCGCATGCCCATCCGTCCGCAGCACTCGGATGTGCGCGTGTTCAAGCACAAGGGCCGTGCCGGCTTCCCGCCGGTGTTCGGCACCGCGCAGCCGCCGAGGGGACTGAGCGGGTTGTTGCGCAAGGTGGCGTACGGGTACCCGGACCACTGGGCACGCCACTGGATGATCCTGCTCCTGGCGGACCGGGTGGACGTCTGGGAGCACCGGTTGGCGAAGGTGGCGCCGTGGGCGGTGCCCACCGCTGGGGTGCTCGCGTTCACGGGTGTGGTGTGGCGGAAGTGGGCGCGTGCGTGAGGTGAGGTGGCTCGGCGCCCTGGAGGAGGAGGGCGCCGGGGTGGGGGAGACCCGCTGGCGAGGGGTTTTCGCCAGCCTTCCGGGGCGCCGGGAGGAGTTCCTGGCGGCCGGACGTTCGAGTCGAGGCGACTCCGGCCGCGTTCTCTGTGAGGATCTCCACCATGCCGCCCGCGAAGCCGCCTCCCCGACGTTCGTCCTCGAAACCCGTCCCTCCGGCGCCCCGTGCGTCGTCCGCGGGGGGAAAGCCCTCGGCCGGGCAGGGCGCGGAGTCCGCGAAGAAGCCCGCACGCAAGCCGGAGCCCGCAGCGGCTCCGAAGGCACAGGCGAAGCAGGCCGCGAATGCGCAAGGGGCGAAGGCGCAGGCGAAGCAGGCCGCGAATGCGCAGGGCGTGAAGGCACAGGCGAAGCAGGCCGAGGAATCCCAAACGGCGAAGGCGCAGGCGAAGCAGGCCGAGGAATCCCAAGCAGCGAAGGCGCAGGCGAAGCAGGCCGAGGAATCCCAAGCAGCGAAGGCGCAGGCGAAGCAGGCTGCGGATGCGCAATCCCTGAAGGCGCAGGCGAAGCAATCCTCGGCGGAGCGGGCCGCGAAGGCAGAGTCGAAGCAGGCCGTGACTGCGCAAGCGGCGAAGGCTGAGACGAAGCAATCCGCGACGGAGCAGTCCTCGAAGGCGGAGGCGAAGCAATCCGCGACGGAGCAGTCCTCGAAGGCGGAGGCGAAGCAATCCGCGACGGAGCAGTCCTCGAAGGCTGAGGCGAAGCAATCCGCAGCGGAGCAGGTCTCGAAGGCTGAGGCGAAGCAATCCGCAGCGGAGCAGGTCTCGAGGGCCGAGTCGAAGCAGTCCGCAGCGGAGCAATCCCTGAAGGCGCAGGCGAAGCACTCCTCGGCGGAGCAGGTTGCGAAGGTCCAGGCGAAGCCCGCGGGTAAAGGCCAGACAAGGTCCCCCGAGCGTCTCGCCGAGGCAAAGCCACCAGAGAAGTCCCGCGAGGGTGCGCAGGAAGCGAAGCCTCAAGTAAGGGTGGTGGAGGACGCTGCTCCATCGGAAGCGCCAGCCGCGAGCCCTTCGCCCGCTGCACGCGCGAAGGTTCGTCCCGCACGGTCGCTCTCGCTGGTTCCACCTCTGGGCTCCGATGCGAACAAGGAGGAGCCCTCCGAAGAAGCGGCCATCGCGGAGCCGCCGTCCATCGAGCTCGAAGCTCCGGCCCCTCGCGCGGAAGTCCGAACGCACACGCGCCCGCCGCTGGACGTGGGCGACCTCGACTCGGAGGTGCTGCCCATCTCCGCCCTCGTGCCCATCGAGGGCTCCTTCACGGGCGCCCCGCTGCTCGTCCACGCGAGCCCGGAGACGATCCGAACCTGGGGAGTCCTCGGCTCCACCATGGGACGGCTCGTGCCCGGAAAGAGTGAAGGTGGCTACACCTTCTCCGGCCAGGCCCGGCTGTTCCTTCGCGCCGTCCAGCGCGTGGACGCGTCCTCTCCTGATTCCGCGACCACGGGCCACTGCTCCGTCGTGCTCCGGAACACGACGGGCCGTCCCATCCAGCTCCAGGTCCGAGGCGGCCTCTTCTCCAAGTACCTCACGCCCCAGTTCCCACTGACCTCACAAGGCGAGCCCTTCAACCCGCTGAACCAGAAGCCCCTCGACGAGGACTTCACGAACCTGCTCGACGCGGAGTCCGGACAGGGCAAGACACCGGACCCCGAAGGCCTGTTCTTCCGAGGACCCCAAGCCGTCCTCGCCTCGGGCCTCCTCGACGCCATCCTCGATGACCGCTCCGAGTCCGAGCGAGAAGTCCTGCCGCTCCTCCGAGAGGACCTCGACTTGTTCCTCGACGACGTGCGTCTGGGAACCCGAGGCGCTCTCGAGGGCAGCCTCACCGTACAGCCCGGCGCGATGGTGGTCGTCCTCGCTGCGAGGCATCCGAGGGGAGTCACGCTCAACGCCCTGCTGGACTTCAAGGCCCTGGACGCGAAGGGGCAGGTGGACGTGGGCGCGAGGTTCCGTCTGGCCTCCGTGTCCAGCCCGCATCCGCTCACGCCCGATGAACTCGCCGCCATCACTCGAAGCGAGCACCCCCTGGCCACCGCGGGCGACGAGGACACGGGCCCGACGGCCTTCCCTCCACTCCAAGGTGTGCTCGAAGCGGGGAGCGTCTTCGTCGCTGAGCGCACGCTGCGCCTGTCACCCGGAACGCTCGCGGGTGACCTCGTCATGTCCATGCCCCGCCGGAACGCGGGCACCGGGCCCGACGCGCCAACGTTGACGCCGACCTCGGGGACCTCGGCCTCCTTGCGCGCCACGTCCTCCCAGGGCGAGCGGACCCACGACGGCGCCCGAGGCGTCACCTACCAGCTGGCCTACACCCTGGAGAACGAAGGCCCCGAGCCGCGCGAAGTGGAGCTGCTGCTCACCTCGCCGCGACGCCACCCCTCCGAGCGCTTCTTCCCCCAGGCAGGAGTCCTGAACCTGGCGATGAAGGTCGACGGCCAGCGCATGGACGTCCGCCTCAACCAGCGAGGAGAGGGCAGGGTGCTGGCGGTCCTGGAGCTTCCGCCCGAGGGCCGCCGTCAGGTGCGACTCGAGTGGACCCACGTGGGGGGAACCTTCCCTCCCGCGGGCCTGGAGCTGCGCGCACGGCGCTGAGAGACGCTGCTGTCCGCGGAGGAAAAGGGCGGAATCGCGAGCCAGCACTGTCTACACGCGTCCGCCCCCTGGTTTGATTGCCATTGAGCACACCGGCTCAGGGAAATGCTGCGGCCGTTGAATCCTGACGCAGCTGCTGGTGACGGATGGGAATCAGCAGTGCGAGGAAGGCCACGGACAGCGCGGCGCCCAGGAGGAAGACCGGCGCATAGCCAAGTCCAAGTCCGTGGATGGGGTCCGCGAGCCACCCCGCGAGCGGCGCGGCGGGCGCCTTGCCCCAGACCTCCAGGCTGGCCAGCAGCGTGTAGTGCGTGGCGCCGATGCGCCGGTCCACGCGCGCCATCATGAACGCGAACATCACCGTCGTGAGGGCGCCGCCCACCAGTTCCTCCGCGAGCGTGACGCCGATGACGCCCCCGTCGCTGACGCCATGAGTCGCAAGCCACCAGCGGCCCATGAGCGGCAGCACGCGCAGCGACGCCGTGAGCGTCAAGGCACCGACGATGGGCAGCCGCGTGGCGAGCAGTCCTCCGCCGACGGAGCCGAGGATGGAGGCCACGTTGCCCCAGGTCCCCACCCACTGGCCTATCTGCCAGGCGGGAATGCCCGAGTCGACGAGGAAGGGCTTGTAGAGCACGTCCGCCATCGTCTCGCCGAACTTGTACGTGCCGATGAAGAGCAGCACCCATCCGGTCCCCGGCTTCATCATCACCGAGGCGATGCGCTCCCTCAGTTGCCGCCAGCTCAGCCGCGCCTCCGGAGTCGGCGCACCGTCGCGCCCGCTCGAGTCCTCACGGGGAGGAGGCTCACGGGCGAACAGCGTCACCACGAGCGCACCGGCGCACAGCGCGGCCATGCCCCAGAACAGCCCCGACCAGCCAATGGACCTGCTGGCCCACACCAGGAGCCCGCCGCCGGTGAGCATCCCCAGCTTGTAGCCCACCACCTGCACGGAGTTGCCCAGGCCCAACTCCTCCGGCTTCAGCATGTCCACCGCGAGCCCATCCACCGCGATGTCCTGTGTGGCGGCGAAGAGGTTCATCACGAGGATGAGCCCGAGGAGCACCTTCAGCGAGCCCCCGTCCGACACGAGCAGTCCCGCCGCCACGCAGGTGAGCGTCAGGCCCGCCTGCATGGGCAGAATCCAGGACCTGCGACGTCCGAGCCGCGCGGAATGATATCGGTCCACCAGCGGCGACCAGAGCGCCTTGAGCCCCCAGGGCAGCGCGAGCACTCCCGCGAAGCCCAGCGCGGTGAGCGATACCCCCTGCTCCCGCAGATACACGGGCAGCGCGGTGGCCTGGAACCCGAAGGGCAGGCCCTGCACGAAGTAGAGGACGCCGAGCAGCGCGAGCCGGGAGGCGGGGATTCTCATGGGCGCCGACGAGCATAGGGCCTCCAGGCCCGGTTCAGGTGAGCCCGGGGTCCTTCAGTCGCCGGCCGGTGAGTCATTTCAACCAGCCGTGTCTCGTTTCTTGAGACTTGAAGTGTTTGACAACTCGTTCTCCCAGTAGAATCGTGTCGTCCTTCCAATCGCAATCATTGGAATCACAACCGAGGAGTTTGAATGGGTTTGCCGGAGCGGAAGGCCATCGCGAACTACAAACAGAACGTGTTCCCCGTCTGGCAGAAGAAGCTCGACGACCTCCTGGGGTATCACCTGGAGATTGAAGTGGAGTGGGACACCTTGGGCGAGGAGGGGATGGCCCACGCCTTCGAGGAGGGCTTCAACCTCATCTACTTCCAGCCGGTGGAGTTGGCCATCAAGGCCATCGCCGTGGATGACTTCTCCAAGCAGGCCCTGAAGGATGGCTTCAAGAAGTACTTCGTCAGCGGCATCGAGCCGGCGGACCGGGTGTTCTACCGCTTCGCCGACAAGACGCTGTCGTACCGGCACAACTTCAGCGGCGGCGAGAACGACCTCCCGGACCGCAGGGACCGCATCGTGGGGCTCTTCGAGAAGAACCTCTGACGAAGTCGATGGATTCACGACGTCGGAGGCGCGAGTCGAGCGCCTCCGACGTGGCCGACGTCAGGTGCGGCTGTGCTTCAACACCATGGCCTCCAGCCGCGTCAGTGCCTTGTCCAGCACCTCCATGGACGGTCCGAAGGACAGGCGCACGTAGCCGCGGAAGCGGGACGGCCGCGCGCGGCGCTTGCCGGGATTCACGTCGAAGAACTCACCCGGCACGGTGATGATCTTCTGCTCCAGCGCGGCGCGGAAGAAGCCCATGCCGTCGTTGAGCGGCGCGGGCAGGCCGGACACGTTGCCCCAGACGTAGAACGTCCCGTCCGGCGCGCGGTCCGTGCGGATGCCCAGCCGCTCCAGGCGCGAGTGGAACTTGTCGCGCTTCTCGCGGAAGGCCGTGTGGATGGCCAGCGTCTCCGCGATGACGGGCTCCTCCTGGAGGAGCGGAATGGCGGCGCGCTGCAACGGCCGGCTGCCACCACCGTCCAGGAAGCTGCCCGCGCTGGAGACGGCCTCAATCACCTGCCTGGGCCCCACCGTCCACGTCATGCGCCAGCCCGGATAGCGCCAGTTCTTGGTGAAGCCGTCGAAGAGGACGACAGGGTCCTTGTTCACGTCCTCCACGTAGCGCGCCGCGCTCTCCACCGGCAGGTGCCCGGGGCGGCCCGTCCAGATGTAGTGCGAATAGAACTCGTCGATGAGCAGCACGCACTCCTGCTCGCGGGCCACGCCCACCCACCGCGCCAGCTCATCTCCCTGCACCAGCTTGCCGGTGGGATTGCACGGGTTGGAGAAGAGCAGCGCGGACAGGCCACGGCCCTGCACCTCGCGACGCAGGTCCTCGTGGGTGAAGGCGTAGCCGCGCTCGCCCTCCAGGAGGATGGGGATGGCGGTGAACGCCTTGAAGACGTCCAGCAGCTCCTCGTAGGCCGTGTAGTCCGGGAGGAAGTGGCCCAGGTTGATGGAGCCCAGGCTCGCCGCCGCGCGGGTGAGCGCCGCGCGCCCTCCGCCGGACAGGCACACGTTCTCCGCGCTGTACTGGCTGGGCAGTCCCTTGCGGTAGAGGCGGTTGTAGAGACTGGCGATGGCCTCTCGCACGTCCCACAGGCCCGCCACCGGGGCGTACTCCATGTCCGCCACGTCGATGTTGACCGTGTTCAGACGCGGTGGAGCGCCGGGCAGGTCTCCCGTCTCCGGCTGCCCCTGGCCCAGGTTGCACCAGTCCGGGTCGCTGGAACGGTAGCCTCGGCGCGTGGCCTCGGCGGTGACGAAGATGACGCCCGTGCGAGGCACGGTGCGGAATGCGGGAATCGTGACGTCGTCGCTCACGGCCGGGAACCCTAGCGGAAAGCGACGACTCGCGCGCAAGCCCTCGCTACCGGAGGATGGGCACCGTCACCGACGAGTGGTCATCCACCGTCACCTCCACCTTGCCCAACCGCCACAGGCCGGGCTGGAACTCCGCCCTCACGTAGCGCCCGTCCGCCGTCTCCAGGATGGCCGTGCCCTCCTTGGGGAGGTACTCGCCCACCTCGTACTGGAGCGTCTGGAGCGTGATTTTGTCCACGCCCTCCGGGCCCGTGAGCTCCCCTTCACCGTCGAGCACCAGCGAGGAGCCGCCCAACAGCGGCAGGCCCGCGCGCTTGCCCACCCGCGCGTCCACGCGCACCGTGTGGCCCGGGCGTCCCGGCACGTCGCCGGCCGTCTTCGCCCAGACGCTCGTCTGGTCTCCACAGGTGCCGTAGCCGACCTCGGCCGGAAGCACCGCGCCGTCCACGCGCAACTGGCGCAGGTCCACGGACACCTCCATCCGGTCCTCACCGCCGCTGTACTTGAAGAAGGCGCGGCCCTCGAGGCGCAGGCCGTGGACCTCGCAGTCCGGCCCGTTGAAGGAGAGCACCACGCCGTCCGTCACCGCGTCGAACTGCTCCAGCGTGGCGGTGGCGCACGCCAACCGCGTGCTCACGTCCGGCACCGCGACATTCAGGAACGCGCGGCGCGGCTCGCCGCACGTGTACACGGGCATGAAGCCGAGCACCTCCAGCGCGCCCCGCGTCAGGTGCCCCGCCGCGACGACGCGCTCCACACGGGCCTTGGCGGCTTCAATCACTTCTTCCGGAGGCGCCTCGCCGCCACACGCGGTGAGCAGGAGGGCGACAGAGAGGCCAATGAGGGTTCGCACGGGGACGTCTCCAAGGGTGCCCGGACCGCGTCTTCGCGGCGGGGTGAGCCCTGGTACAGCAACCCTCGTGCCCCTCGCAACGTGGCGAAAACAGGCACATTGGCTCCATCAAGCCCGTGGAGAGCGTATAGCGCCGTGCACACTCACGGCGCCCTCGCCCCGGGTGTCACGGGCCTCAGGTCTCCAGCGACGCGCGCAGGAACCAGACGTGCTTCTCGAACTCCACGATGATGCCCGTGGCCAGGTCCTCGGAGTCCGCGTCATCCACTTCGACGAAGAGCTTGCGGCTTTCGCGCAGGCCATCCAGGTAGACCTCGATGCGCTCGGCGAGCAGCTTCACGTGCTCCAGGTCTCGCGTCGTCTCCTGCGGATACTCAGGCAGACGGCTGGCCTTGCCCACGTGACGGCTGGTGCCGAACGCCTTGCCTCCCAACGTCACCGCGCGCTCGGCGATGGAGTCGTTGTGGTTGGCCAGGCTGACGGCGAAGGTCTCGAACAGCGGGTGCAGCGCCGCGAACTGCGGGCCCTTGATGTTCCAGTGCGCCACCTTGATTTGCGAGTGCAAATCCAGGCCGTCCGCCAGTCGGGCGTTGAGCGATTCGACGATGGAGGCGCGGGTCTTCTCGGGAAGGGGGCTGGGGCTGCGGTACATGAGTGACTTCCTTTCGTTCGGGTCTGTGCGGGTGCTCATTGGATGCGCGGCGCCCGCAAACGGAGCGCCCCCCGGTGTTTCCACCGGAGGGCGCGGGTGAAGCACAGCGAATGACTCGCGGGTGCGAGGCTTAAGACTCCAGGCCCACCGCCGCGGCGTGGATGACCGCCGCGACGCGCACCGCGTCGTGCACCTGGTCCTCGGAGAGGCCGCCCTCGAGGACGACCTTCTCGTGGGATTGCATGCACATCTCGCAGCCGTTGATGGCGCTGACCGCGAGGCAGACCAGCTCGAAGTCCACCTTGTTGGTCAGCACCTGCGCGAGCCTGTTCATCCGCAAGCCGGCGCGCTTGGTCGAGTACGACTCTTTCCCGATCATGTGCCGGAAGCGGTAGTACACGTTGTTCATCGCCATCAGCGACGCCGCTGCACGCGCGTCCTCGATGATGGGCTCGGGGTTCGCGAGTGCCTTCCGCGCCTCATTGAGCATCGCTTCCTTCAGCCGGTCATTCCGAACGGCGTAGGCCGACGCGACAGCCACGCCCCAGCGCTGCTCGGGGGTGAGGCTGCCACCTTCCAGGACCGCCTGGAGGTTGAGACGGGTGTCCTTGTGGGCGTCCGCGAGTTCAGAGCGGACGACTTCGAGCGAGGCCATGACGCGTTACCCCGCCTTCGCCAGCTTCTGGGTCAGGGTCTCCTCACCCTTGCTCCAGTTGCAGGGGCACAGCTCGTCCGTCTGGAGCGCGTCCAGGGTGCGGACCGTCTCGGAGACGTTGCGGCCGACGGACAGGTCGTTGACCGTCACGTGGCGGATGATGCCCTCGGGGTCCGCGATGAACGTCGCGCGCAGCGCCACGCCCTCCTCCTTGTGGAGGATGCCCAGCGCGTTGCACAGCTCGTGCTTCAGGTCCGCCAGCATCGGGAACGGCAGGCCCTTGAGGTCCGGGTGGTGCGTGCGCCACGCGTGGTGCACGAACTCGCTGTCCGTGCTCAGGCCCAGCACCTGCGCGTCACGGTCATTGAAGTCCTTGTTCTTCTTGCCGAACTCCGCGATCTCCGTGGGGCAGATGAACGTGAAGTCCTTGGGCCAGGCAAACAGCACCAGCCACTTGCCCTTGTAGGTCTCGTTCGTGATTTCCTGGAACTCCTTGCCCTTCTCCAGGCTCACGGTGGCCTTGACCTTGAAGCTCGGAATCTTGTCGCCAACGGTCAGCATGTACTGCTCCTTGGGTTGAGGGACCCGCGGGGGGCCCCTGGGAAGGTGTCTTCTGCTAACGGCTACAGCAGACCTCGTGCCAGTCAATCGACTTCAATGATTCCAGGGACTTGACTTCTGGCCCCCACTGGCCGGTGTCGCTGGGACGGTGAATAACGAAATATCGGTGACGACCGCCACTGCAATTTCGGTGGAGCGCTATTATTCATGCCTCATGTCGGATGAACTGTCAGCGCTAACCGAGGGCGTGAAGGATGCTCGGGACCTGGTCGAGCTGGCAACCACCGAGGATTCGGTGGATGAGCTGCTTCGTCGAGGACTGGACTGGTTGACGCGGGTGGTGCGCTTCGACCTGGCGACGCTGTTCCTGTTGAGGGACGGCAAGCTGGTGTCGGTGGCGGCGCGCGGTCCGCTGGCGAACGCGAAGGTGCGCCACCACGCGCTGACGTTGTCGGACTTCCCCTCGCTGCGCGTGGCGCTGGAGACGCGGCGGGCGCGGGCCTTCACGGAGGAGGACCACTCGCACGGTGACGGAGACCCGTTCGACGGCGTGCTGGATTTGCCGCCGGGACACGCGTGCATGGTGGTGCCGTTGTGCGCGGGCGACCGCACCTATGGCGTGCTCACGTTGGACCGCGCCGAGTGCGAGACGTATCCGCAGCCGGTGGTGGACCTGGTGGAGGTCTATGGCCAGATGCTGGCGACGGCGCTCCAGGCGGCCGAGCAGCGGGCGACCTTCGAGCGGCTGCACCGTCAGGACCACGAGCACGCGAAGCTCCTGGAGGCGCAGCTCGGCGGAGAGTCCGAGGGCATCCTGGAGGCGTCGCTGAGCCCCGTCATGAGGGATTTGGCGCGGCGGGCGCGGCAGGTGGCGGAGACGGACACGCCGGTGTTGATTACAGGCGAGACGGGCACGGGGAAGGAGCGGCTGGCGCGGGCCATCCACAAGTGGAGCTCGCGCGCGGACCAGCCCTTCGTCACGCTCAACTGCGCGGCGATTCCGGCGGGCCTCCTGGAGAGCGAGCTGTTCGGCCACGTGAAGGGCGCGTTCACCGGCGCGACGAAGGACCGCGCGGGCCGCTTCCAGATGGCGAGCGGAGGCACGCTGCTTTTGGACGAGGTGGGCGAGCTGCCCGTCGAGCTGCAGGCGAAGCTGTTGCGCGCGCTCCAGGAGAAGGCCTTCGAGCCGGTGGGCAGCGACAAGACGGTGCGCTCGGACGTGCGCATCCTCGCGGCGACTCATGTGGATCTGCACCGCGCGATTGCGGAGAAGCGCTTCCGCGAGGATTTGTACTACCGGCTGAGTGTCTTCCCGCTGCGACTGCCTCCGTTGCGCGAGCGGCGCGAGGACCTGGCGCAGCTGTGCACGTTCCTCCTGGAGGAGCAGGCGCGGCGCACCGGGCGGCGGGGCATGCGCGTGTCGTCGGCGGGGCTGGCGAAGCTGGAGTCGTATGACTGGCCGGGCAACCTGCGCGAGCTGGGCAACGCGCTGGAGCGCGCCACCATCCTGACCAAGGGCACGGAGCTGGGCCCGTCCTCATTCGACGTGGTGGCGCACGGCGGCGGTGCTTCGGCGGTGGCGCAGGTGGAGGCGGCGGTGCCGAGCGTGGTGGACGCGACGATGAAGCCCGGCTCGGTGCTGACGCTGGCGGCGGTGCAGCGGGAGCACATCCTGCGGGTGCTGTCGCTCACGCGGGGCCGCGTCTACGGCCCGGGCGGTGCGGCGGCGCTGTTGGGCCTCAAGCCCTCCACGCTCCAGAGCCGGATGAAGAAGCTGGGCATCGCCCGGCTGGAGCAGTTCGTGGTGGACGAGGTGTGACGCCGGGGCGCCCGTGCTGACAGGGCGCCCCGAGGGACTTCAGCCCGCGCGCTGCTGGGTGGCGGGCAGCGGGTAGGTGGTGCCCGTCTTGCCGAAGGGCGCGTCGAACAGGTGCGGGTCCTGCTGGCGCGTGCGGAACAGGTCGATGATGTAGTTCATCCGCTGGTCCAGCTTGCTCCAGTCCTTGGCCGCGGTGCCCTTGAGGCTGTCGGAGCTGGAGTCCAGCTTGCCCAACAGGGCGCGCAGCTCCGGGTTCTCGATGGAGCGCAGGTGCGGCGGGAAGAGCGTGGTCTCCATGCCCGGAGGCGGGGGCAGGTCATTGCCCAGCTTCAGCGCGCCGCCCGGCACCGCCAGCTTCATCATGTGCTCGGTGGCGACCCGGCGGAACACGGAGGCCGTCGCGTCGACCAGGGGGTTGAGCGCCGCGTCCACGAGGCCCGTCCTCAGGGCGGCCTTGCCCGCGAGCCTGGCGGGGAAGGGCAGCGCGTTGATGCCGGACTCGATGCTCTGCTTGAGGATGTTCCGGAAGGTGTCCTTCACCGGCGCGTTGAGCGCCTTCTCCACGTGCTTCTGGAGCTGCGTCTGCTCGTGCAGGCCAATCCGGTCATTGGCCAGCAGCATCAGCTCCGCCTTCTTGTTCGGGTCCTTCTCGAACATGGCCTTGGTGTAGTCGCCGAAGGCCTCCTTCAAGAGCGGCTTGTCCTTGCCGAAGCCGTCCAGGTACTTCGCCGTCTTGGCGGCGTCGTAGGACGTGTCGCCCTGGAAGGTCTCGATGAAGCGGGCGAACTCCTGGCCCACCTCGTTGAAGACGAACTGGTTGCCGTCCGCAATCGACTTGCTGACGTTGTTGAGCGCCTCGGTGCCGGCCGCGGCGATGTCCGCCAGGGGCAGCGCGGGCAGGCCCAGCTTGCGCAGCACGTCGTCCACCTTCTTCAGCGGCCCGGCCATGTCGCTGGCGCCCTTGAGCGCATCGGTCAGGAACTTGGGCATGTCCTCGTTGCGGATGCTCACGCCCGCCTGCTTGGACGCCCACGTCGCGAAGGTGGACCAGTTGGCGTTGTCCTTGCCGAGCATCTGACCCAGGCCGTTGGACAGGTCCGCGTAGCCCTGCGTAATCGCGTAGTTGCGCGCCACCGGGTCCTGGATGGAGGCGATGGCCTTCACATCCGCGACGCTGGGGTAGGTGCCCGGGGCGACGTTCGTCCCCTGCGGGGCGACGGGCGTGTTCAGCGCCACCGCCGGCTTGCGCGTGCTGCCCGTGTCGAACAGGGACACGTCGCGAGCGTCGCCGCGCACCACGGGCGCCTGGGGCTTCACCTCGTTGCGGACGGGGGCCGGGGTGGCGGGAGTCTCGAGCGGACGGGGCTGGACGCGGGGGCCGGAGATGGGGGTCTTCATGGTGTGGAAGAGTATCGCCCCGGGGAGGGCGGAAGTTGCGTGGCTGTCACGGGTTGTCCGCTCCTGGTGGAAACCCTTGATGCCTCAAGGATAGTTGGGCATGGGGGGTGTTCGTTCCATGTCGCGCCGCCGCCTTTCGTGTCGCCAGCCCCACACTCCCGGGCTGGCCCTGCTGTGCCTCGCGTGGGGGTTGGCGGTGCTGCTCGGCTGTGGCCGGGGTGAGGCGCCGGGCTCCGGAGGGGACTGGAAGGGGCGGACGCTGCGCATCGGGACGGATGCCACCTACCCACCGTTCGAGTCGGTGAAGGACGGCGAGCTGGTCGGCTTCGACATCGAGCTGGGGGCGCTCGTCGCGGAAGAGCTGGGCGCGAAAGTCTCGTGGACGAACACGTCCTTCGACGGGGTGTTCCCCGCGTTGATGGCGGGGAAGTTCGACCTGGTGATTTCGGCCGTGACGCTGACGCCCGAGCGCCAGCAGCGCCTGGGCTTCTCCGCGCCGTACTACACGGCGGGACAGCTCGTGGTGGCGCGGGAGGCGGACACCGCCGTCACGGGCTTGGAGAGCCTGCGCGGGAAGACGGCGGGCATTCAAATCAACACCAGCGCGTCGCTGGTGCTGGAGAAGTTCCCGGACATCGAGGTGCGGCAGTACCCGAGCATCGACCTGGCGCTCCAGGATTTGCGCAACGGCAACCTGGCGGGCGTGGTGGGGGACGCGCCGACGCTGCGCTACTTCCTGACCCATGGCTTCCAGGGGCTGCGCGCCGCGGGCGGGCTGCTGACAGAGGAGCACTACGGCATCGCGATGCGCCCGGATGAGCCTGAGCTGCGCGAGGCCGTCAACGCCGCGCTCCAGCGCCTGCGCGACAGCGGGAAGTTCGCCGCGCTGGAGGAGCGCTACTTCGGGGAGGCGGCCCAGAAGGCCCAGGCGACCCCGCAGGCCGTGCCCTGGGGCAAGGTGACGTGGCGGCTGGCCCAGGGACTGGGGCTGACGCTGGGGCTCACGGTGCTGGCGCTGCTCTCCGGGATGCCGCTGGGGCTGGCGGTGGCGCTGGGGCGGCGCGTGCGCTTCCGGCCGCTGGCGTGGCTGTGCGCGGCCTACGTCGAGGGGCTTCGTGGAACGCCGTTGCTGGTGCAAATCATCTTCATCTACTACGCGCTGCCGCAGTTGTTGGGCGTGGACCTGGCGCCGATGCTGGCGGCGGTGCTGGCGCTGACGCTCAACAGCGCGGCGTACGTGGCGGAGATCTTCCGGGCGGGCATCGCCTCCGTGGACGCGGGGCAGGAGGAGGCCGCGCGGGCGCTGGGGATGGGGCGCGCGCAGGTCATGCGCTACGTCATCCTCCCGCAGGCGGTGCGCAACGTGCTGCCGCCGCTGACGAACGAGGGAATCGCGCTGCTGAAGGACTCCTCGCTGGTGTCCATCATCGGCATGGCGGAGCTGACGCGGGCGGGACAGGAGCTGGCGAGCCAGCTCGCCGCGCCGCTGGCCGTGTGGCCGCTCGTCGCGTTGTTCTACCTGTTGGCCACGCTGCCGCTGACGCGGCTGGCCTCGGCGCTGGAGAAGCGCCTCCACCGTCAGGGGTGAGGACCGCCATGGCGCTCGTCGAGGTTCGCAATCTGCACAAGCGCTTCGGGGCGCTGGAGGTCCTCAAGGGCGTGGACCTCTCGGTGCAGCCGGGAGAGGTGGTGGTCTTCGTGGGCCCGTCCGGGTGTGGCAAGTCCACGCTCCTGCGGTGCCTGTGTGGCCTGGAGGTGCCGTCCGAGGGGGAGGTCGTCGTCGGGGGCATCCCCGTGCGCGCGGAGCCCAAGGCGCTCCAGGCGCTGCACCGCCGCGTGGGCATGGTGTTCCAGCGCTTCCACCTGTTCCCCCACCTGAGCGCGCTGGCCAACGTGACGCTGGCGCCTCGCAAGGTGCTGGGGCTGTCGGAAGCGGAGGCGGAGGCCCTGGGACGGCGCATGCTGGCCATGGTGCATCTGGAGACGCGCGCGGACGCGTACCCCAGCCAGCTCTCCGGTGGACAGCAGCAGCGGGTGGCCATTGCCCGGGCCCTGGCGATGAAGCCGGAGCTGATGCTCTTCGACGAGCCGACCAGCGCATTGGACCCGGAGCTGGTGGGCGAGGTGCTGGAGGTCATGCGCGAGCTGGCGCGCGAGGGCATGACGATGTGCGTGGTGACGCACGAGATGGGCTTCGCCGCGGACGTGGCGCACCGCGTGGTGTTCATGGACGCGGGGAAGGTGGTGGAGGAGGGCTCGCCGCAGCAGGTCCTGCGCGAGCCCCAGCACCCGCGCACCCGTGAGTTCCTCGCGCGGCTGCTTCAGCGGTGAGGGGATTTTCGTGCGGGGGACGTTGGGTGGGGACATCGGCGCGATTGACTGGCCTGCCATGACGGCGACCAGGCGCCCGTGGTGGAGCCTCGATGTCCCCTCACTTCGTGTCGCGTCGTCCCGTGTCCTGGGGCGTGCGTCTGTCTCCCTTGTGCCTGCTGTGGTCCCTGTCCGTCGGCTGTGACGCCTCCACGGCGCGCGTCGAGGTGGCGGCTCCCGAGCTGGGCAGCGCCAGCGCGCCGTCCGTCACCACGGACCCCGAGCCGCAGTATCCGGATGATGAGCTGGCGCCGCTGGCGCTCAGTGTCGTGCAGAGCCCCGCGGGGGATGCCGTCACCGCGCCGGTGCTGACCACGCTCCGGGCCCCCGATGACGTCACCGTCGAGTTCATCCGCGTGGACGACGAGTCCATCGCCGTCGCCGTGGGCGGGCCGGAGACTTCGGCCACGTCCATCGACCGGGTGATGACGCAGATGTCCGCCGCCGCGAGCCCCGCGGCCCTCTACGCCGCGCTGTCTCCCTCGGGCACCGTGGTGCCGCGCGCGCTCCAGGCCCACAGCGCCGCGGTCGTCGCCGCTGGCAACTGGAAGCAGGGCAGCACCTCGCCGTCCGTCTCCGAGCCGACCTTCGGCACGGGTGCCTCACTCTCCCCGGGCACGTGCGGCGGCCTGAAGGCCAATGGCCAGGGCAACATGCACGACAACCCGGGCCGCTGCGAGGACTGGCACCGGGACATCGACGAGGTCACCCAGTGGATTTCGACGGACATGATTGGGTATGGCGCCTACGTGCGCGCCATCACCGGCGGCATCTTCTGGGACATCCAGAAGCGCAACTGCCTGAAGAGCTATTGCGACTGGGGCGTCCTCTTCAAGAAGACCATTCCCCAGGGGCACGTCTGGTATTTCCCCTACGTGAACGTGAACAACGACTTCAAGGCCCACAGCCGCGCCACCACGCTCAACAACAACGGTGTCCACCAGCACTACGTGTCCACGTGCAGCGACTGGAAGACGCGCACCAACTGGCTCTCCAACCTGGCCGGCGGCTGCTACATCAACTTCAACTCGACGAACCTGTATTGCAATGACCAGACGTACGAGGGACTCGACCCTTCGTACATCTGGACGCCCTTCGACGCGGGCGGCAACGGGACGGCGTTCGACTGCTGAGCCCGTCAGGAGCGGGGCTCGCCGCGAGCTCGATGGCGGGCCCCGAGCACGACGCCGATGAAGACGAGGAGCGCCGTCGTCGCCAGGGCGAGTGCTCCTGTCGTCATCCCACCGCGCTCCAGGGGCGTGGTGGCCACGAGCGAGGCATCCCCCAACACCACCAGTCCCGCCCAGGCCGCTGGAGGCAGGCCGTCCTCCATGGCCTCCAGTTGGGCCGCGCGCAGCGCCGCCGACGTGCTCACCCCCGTGGCCAGATGCCGATAGAACCGCTCCACCAGCGCCGCTGCTTCGTCGTCGCGCAGCGGCCACAGGCTGGCCACCACCGTGTGGGCACCGGCCTCGAAGAAGGCCCGTGCGAGGCTGAGGACGCCCTCTCCCGGCAGCACGGTGCCGGACGCGCTCCGACAGGCGGAGAGCACCACCAGCGCGCCCTTCAGGTGAAGCTCCGCGATTTCCCTCGGCTGGAGGATGCCGTCCTCCTCCTCGGAGCCCGGGGCGAGCACGAGCGCCGAGCGCTCGGGGGCCTCGGCATCGACGACGGCGTGGGCCGCCAGGTGAAGCACCCTCACGCTCGACAGGTTCGTGCTCTTGAGCGCGTGCTCGGAGGCGTCGGTGCCTACGTGCAGCCGCGCTGGAGTGTGGGTGCCACGCAGCACATCCTCCACCTCGTGTCCCTCCCGCCGGGCCTCCGGAAGCGCTCCGAGCTGCGCGGCCTCGGTGAAGACGCCGGCCCGCTCTCGCGCCACCGCTCGGGCCAGGGGCTGAGGGATGGCGCGGTCGGGGTCCGCCAACACCAGGGCCTCGCCTCCCGGTGCACGCGCGGGAGCCTGTCTCCAATGGCGCCACAGGCTGGCGGAAGGCACCAGCGCCAGCTCGTAGCGGGCCACCAGCGGCGGACCGTCCGGTCGCTCGCGCAGCGCGGCGAAGGGCAGGTCATGGAGCGGTCCATCCGGCACCAGGAGCAGGCGGCGCACCGTCGGAGGCAGCCCCGCGAGGGCCGGGCCCAGCAGTTGTGCATGGAGGGCCGCCGCGGCGCCGAGCTCGGAGTCGTCGCGGCGCTCCACGAGCCCGGAGAACAGCGTGGCCGCCGCCACCAGGCGCGTGCGCCCGGGGATGCGATGGACCTGCGTCCCACCCCGGGTCACCGCGAGCACCCACGCGCCTCCCGCCGACGTGCCGGAGACGTCCACGTCGTCGCCGACGAGGAAGGCCAGCAGCGCCTCGTCCTCGCCCAGCCCCTGCTCGACGGCCTCCAGCGAGACGAACTCCGGCGTGCCGTGGCGGGGCGCGGGCCGCAAGTCCCGCTCGTGCCGCTCCAACTCCTGGAGCTCCTTCAAGGCCGCCTCGCGTCCGCCTCCCTCGAGCGCCGCGTCGAGCAGCCGTCGCTGCACCGCCACCAACCGCCGCTGCACCTCGCCACGCTCCGCGCGACGCTCGGGGGTGTCCTCGGAGGACGCCAGCGCTCGCGAGGCGACCAGCGCATCGAGCAACGTCCGGGCTCGCAGTCGCTCGCTCACCGCGAAGGCCCGGGTCAGCGCCTCCCTCGTGGGGAGCGTGGCGGGCTGGCCCGTCGCGCCGCTGGCTTCCAGCGTCCAGCCCGCGAGGCGGTGATAGTCGCCGACCCAGGTCGCGAGCAGCTCCGCCTGACTGGAGGCGTCGCTCTGGGTTTCGCGCAGGGCCTCCGCCGCGTCCAGGGCGCGCTCGGCGTGGCGCAGCGCTTCGGGCAGGGGCTGCGTCCGGTACGCCACCGTGCCGCGTCCGCGAAGGGCCCAGGCGAGATACAGCGGGTCCTTTCCCTCGACGGCCAGGCGCAGCGCCGCGTCCGCGTCCTGGATGGCTCCGGCCGGGTCCACGTCCACGCGCCGCACGGCCCGTGTCCAGAGGCAGGCGAGTCGCCGCTCGTTCGAATCCAGCAGCTCCGCGAGGGACATGCAGCGCTGAAGCAACTCGTCGGCCTCGCGCCGCTCCTCGGGCGTGTTCCCCAGCATCGCCACGGTGATGCGCAGCGCGCGCGTCACCTGCGTCTGGTTCCCCGTGTTCTCCGCGGCGGCCAGGGCCTGCCGGGCGAGGGCCAGCGCTTGCGCCCGTCCTTCCGGCGTGGGGTCGCGCTCCAGCCGCCGCGTCGCGAGGCTCGCGAGCATGTAGCGCGCGTGTCCTTCCAGGAAGAGGTCGCGAGTGCTTCGCGCCAGCTCCGCCAGGCGGAGGTTGACGTCCGCGGCCTCCTCCAGTCGGCCGAGCCGCTCGCTCACCGTGCTCATGACGCCCAGGTACTGCTTCTTCAGCCCTTCGCCACCGTCCGGGAAGACGAGCGCCTCGGCGCGCTTGAGCACACGGAAGGCCCGGCCCAGGTCCTGGTCCACCTCGTAGAGCTGGCTGGCCTCGACGATGAGCGCGCGCGCATGCAGCTCCGGTCGGCCGGAGGCGCTGGCCACCTCCACCACGCGGCGTGTCCACTCGGCTGCCTCTTGGGTGCGCCCCTGTGCCAGGAGGATGACGCGCAGGTTCATGCCCGCCAGCACCTCGCCCTCCGCGTCCTGGAGCCGACGGAAGGTCATCGCGGCTCGCTGGTACGGCGCCTCCGCGGCCTTGCGGTCCGTCAGGTGCTCCACGTGGCCGAGCACCAGGGCCAGCCAGCCGTGGTCCGGATGTCGCTCCAGCAGGGCCGTCAGCTCCCGCTGGACGGTGTCGCGAGCAGGGGGCGCCTGCGCGCACTGGTAGAAACACATCGCGCTCTCCCGCGCCTCGGGATGCGCCAGGAAGCGCTCCTGGCACTCCACGAGCGTGGGGGCCTGGGGACGGCCCACCTCGCTCGCGAGCGCGGGGCTTGGACACACTTCTCCCAGGACCAACATCACCGCGAAGACGGCGAGGCCCAAGTTGTGGAGACAGGAGAAGTGCTTCCGGGTCGTCACTTCAGCGGGTGGGCGGAGGGGCGGCGGGTTCGCACTTGAGCGTAATCGGCCCGGGCGGCGGGGGCGGGGGCCGGGGATTGTCGTTCGGCTTCATCATCTCGAAGTAGCAGATGACGGGCTCCGACCAGGGGTTCGGGGCGAGAGGCGACCAGCGCTCCACGGTCACCACCGCCGCGGACAGGGTGGTTCCCGTCGTCACTGCGATGACGCGCGCGAACAGCGGGTTCGCGGACGTGGCCCGGTGGCTCAGGCGCAGGGGAGAGTCTGCGTCCACCACGCCCGACGTCTGCGCGACGATGGTGCCGGCGCTGTCGAGGAGCTGGAGCGAGACGACCTGGCTGCCTCCCGTCCGCACACCGGTATCCACCACCGAGGCGACCACCTGGTCTCCGGCCTCTCCATGGCTTGGCGGGGTCTTCGCCACGTGTGTCAGCACGGCAGCCGTCTGTCCGAGCGCGGTCCCCGACATCCCTCCCACCAGCGTGACGAGCGCCAGCAGTCCACCTCGCATCCACGATTGAGTCTTCATTCCTGGCCTCGTCCTCATGACTGCCCCCTCGTGTTTCGCACCACTGTCTTCACTCCAGCCGGTTGACGAACGTGGCGCCGCGAAGCACCTGTCCGTCTGGCAACCGCGCTTCCACCTGCCACAGCAGCTTCGTTCCAGGCTTCACCGGCGCGAGCACCTGGGCGGGCACGCGGTACTCGCGCTGCTCCAGCGAGTCCGCGCGGTGGACCAGGCTCAGGTCCTCCGTGGACACCCGCACCGACCATCGGGTCCCCTCGGGCCCGCCACTCCAGCGCAGCACACAGTCGTCGCGCTTGAGCGGCGCGGCCTCCGGCACGAGCGAGGTGAGTGTCCCCGTGTCGCCTCCCCGCATCTGGTGCTGCTGCTCCGTCCCCTCCCGCACCGAGACGCCGACCACCACCAGGACCAGCGCCGCCGTGGCCACCGCGCCCCAGACGGGCCGGCTCCACGCGAAGCGGAAGCGGCGTCGCTCCCGTGTGTCACCCGAGTCCCTCCGGGCCCGCGCGCCCCCGGCCGCGAGTGTCGTGTCAGGCTCGGCCTGGGCGGCGGAGGAGAGCTCCTTCGCCAGTCGCCACGCTGCGGCCCAGGCGGGGTCATCCGCTACGCGAGCGACGACGGCCCGGCGCTCCTCCACGGACAGCTCACCGCTCACCGCGCGCCACACCAGGTCGGAGTCCACCGGCTCGCCGCCGGCCACCGGCTCCTCGTCGCGCATCACCGCGCGCAGGCGCTCGACGGTGGCCTCGTCGGGCTTCGTCTCGTCGTCGCGTCGCTGCTCGCTCACGGCTCGAATCCCTTGGTCGAGAGGCAGAGGCGCAGCGCGCTCAGCCCGCGGTAGATGAGGTTCTCGGCCCGCTTGCCGTCCCAGCCCATCAGCTCACCGGCTTCCGGTACGGTGTGTCCCTGCAGGTACAGCGTCACCGCGAGCCTGCGGTCCTGTGCGAGCTGGCGCAGACAGTCGCGCACCGCTCGGGCAATCTGCGAGGCGCTCGCGGACTTCTCCGGGTCGCCCGACGCCATCGGCTGCTGGGGCTGTGACTCCACTTCCTCCATGGCGACTTCCCGACGGCGCTCCACGTTGCGCAGTTCGTCCACCAGCGCCGTGTACGCCACGCGGTACAGATAGGCGGGCGACAGCCGGGAGCGGTCCGGCTCGCGGCGCTGCAGCTCCATGACGCGCATCATCGCCGTCTGCACTAGGTCATCACGGCGATCCGCCAGACGCGGGGGACACACGCGCTCCACCGCCCGAGTCAGGTCCTTGCGGAGCTTCTCCAGCTCGTGATTCAGCAGAGGACCCACGGCCTGGGCCGCCCTTGGTTGCGACTCCACGTGGAAGGTCCTCCAGGAAGCACTCATGGTCATCGAAAGGTCCCTTCCACGGCAAGTGTGACGCTCTCTTCGATGGGTATCTCTCCGTCAGCGAAGGCTCGCTGCTCCCCAGGGATGGCGGCCGACTCCGGCGAGGCCACGTCTCGTGAGCCGTCGCCTGTCGCGCCTCCAGGCCCTCGCGTGCGGGCCGCGACCCGCCCGGCGCCGCATCGCGATGGCGGCTGCTCCACGCTGCATCCGCTCTCACTCACGGTGCCCCTCGAACGCGGCGCGAGTGCCCAGGACAGGCGTGTCCCAGGTGCGCGCCTTCCCCTTGAACGGACCCCGCCCTATTTTCCCCTCACCCGCTCGTGGGAGATGGGGAGAGGGGCACTTCACCCACACTGTCGCAGCCCTCCCGCGAGGGTGGCCGTTGCCAATTTCCATTCAGGTGGAAACCCGAGGGTGGCGGATGTCGAGGCGTGGGCAAAGGCCGCCGCAGCGGGTCGTCGGGGGGAGGCGGGGCGTGGCCACCCGTGGCGCGGGTTCCTATATCTAAAGTGAGTCGACAGGAGGCAGGCCGCCTGGACGCTCTCCAGACGGGCACGACGAGCGAATGAACGTCCTGCTCTCCAGGTGTGTTGGCTGAGTCCTTCTCCCAAGGAGGTCGTCCCTTGCGAAGGTTTCAGGAGCACCTTCCCCTTGAGGCGCTGTCATTCGACGACACCGTGGTCTTGTTGGATGTGGTGCAGGAGCTGGCGCACCTCCGGACGTTGGAGGACGTGATGGCGGTGGTGCGCCGCGCCGCCCGGCAGCTCAGTGGCGCGGATGGCGTCACGTTCGTGCTGCGCGAAGGCGACCTGGTGCACTACGCGGATGAGGAGGCCATCGCCCCGCTGTGGAAGGGGTGCCGGTTTCCCATCCATTCGTGCATCTCCGGGTGGGCCATCCTGAACCGGGAGCCCGCGGTCATCGAGGACATCTACGCGGATGAGCGAATCCCGCATGACGTCTACCGCACCACGTTCGTGAAGAGCCTGGTCATGGTGCCGGTGCGTCGCGCGGACCCGGTGGGCGCCATCGGCGCGTACTGGGCGGAGCGGCGGGCGCCGGGGATACGAGAGGTCTCCCTGCTCCAGGCGCTCGCGGACTCCGCGGCCGTCGCGGTGGAGAACGGGCGGCTGTACGAGGCGGAGCGCTCGGCACGGCGGGCCGCCGAGGCGGAGACACGCCTGCGCGGCGAGCTGCTGGCGATGGTGTCCCACGACTTGCGCAATCCGCTGGGCGTCATCGCCATGACGACGTCGCTCCTGGCCCCCCTGCTGGCGCCGCTCAACGGGCGCGCGCGGCATCACCTGGACACCCTCAATCGCTCGGCGCTGCGGATGGAGCGGCTCATCCATGACCTGCTCGACTTCGCGGCCATCGAGGCCGGTGGCTTCCGGGTGAGTCGCGTGCCGCTGGCGCTCTCACGGCTCATGGAGCAGGCGTCGGAGCTGGGGCCGCTGGCGCAGGAGCGAGGCATTGGCCTGGAGCTGCGCCTGCCCGAGCGGGATGTCGACGTGCCGTGTGATCCAGACCGCATCCACCAGGTGTTCTCCAACCTGGTGGGAAACGCCGTCCGCTTCACGCCCGCCGGTGGACTCATCACCGTCATGGCGGAGGTCCATGACGACCGTGTCGAGCTGAGCGTGGCGGACACGGGTGCGGGAATCGCGCCGGAAGTCCTGCCCGTCCTGTTCGACCGCGTCCAGCGGCCGACGACGCGGATACCGGGGAGCGGCGTGGGGCTGGGGCTCTCCATCACCCGAGGCATCGTCGAGGCGCACGGCGGCGCGGTGCGCGTGCAAAGCCAGGTCGGGCTGGGGACGACGTTCACCTTCACGCTCCCGATGGAAGGGTGAGCGTCAGGGGTGGAGGCGCTCGTAGCGGCCGTCGGCGACGCGGAGGAAGCCGAGTGACTCCGCGAGCCGGATGGCCCCGAGGTTGCCGGGCTGGGTGAGCGCGAACAGCCTGGTCACGCCGAGCGACTGGAAGGCGTGCTCGAGCAGGGCCCGTGAGGCCTCGCGCGCGTAGCCGTGGCCCCAGAAGGCCGGGTCCAGCTCGCAGCCGTACTCGGCGACGGTGTCGTCGGGCGCCTGCTTGCGCACGCCGCAGGTGCCGATGACGTGGCCCTCCACGGTGATGGCGAGCTGGTACTTCGCGCGGGGGACTTCTTCCGCCCAGCGGCACAGCAGGGCGACGAAGGCGATGACGTCCTCCTCCGTCGGTGGCGGCTGGCCGTAGTGCTTCAGGTACGCGGGCTTGGACTGATAGGCGAAGACGCTCGGGGTGTCCTCTCGCTGGAAGTCCCGGAGGACGAGCCGTGGGGTGCGAAGCTCCATGCGGTGGTCCTGCTCAGGTGCCGCCACGGAAGCGCCGCAGGTGTTCTCGCCAGGCTTCGCGAGCCTCGTCCTGGCTGACGGCGTGGAACTCCACGGTGGCGCCGGGGCGCCGCGCGCCGAGCCGACCCCAGTCCGCGCGGATGACGGTGGCGATGAGCGGATAGCCGCCCGTGGTGGGGTGGTCCGGCCCGAGGATGATGGGCTCACCCGACAGCGTCACCTGGATGGCTCCGCGAGCCATGGGGCGCGAGGTGCTCGCGCCTTCGTCGCCGTGCGCCAGCGCGGGGCCTTGCAGGCGCATCCCCACGCGGTCGCTCGCGCTCGACACGGTGAAGCTGCTGCCCAGCAGCGAGGCCGCCATCAACGCGTCGAAGCTCTCCGTGTCGGGCCCGAGCACCAGCCGGATGGGCGCCGCGTCATCCCAGACCGCGTCCGTGTCCACCGACTCCGGCGGGCCGCGAGTCTCACCCAAGGGGAGCGAATCCCCAGGCTTCAGCACGCGCCCCTCATGCCCGCCCAGCCGCGCCACCAGCAGCGTGCCGCGTCCACCCAGCACCTCCGGCACGTCCAGGCCACCGTCCACCGCGACGTAGCAGACGCTGGCGCGCTCGGGCGCGGGCACCCGGAAAACCTCTCCTTCGGCCAGCGCTCGCGCGTCACGCCCATCCACGGAGAGGCGCAGGGCCCTGCCTCGCGCGCGCAGCTCCAGGGGCCCCAGGCACTCCAGCGCCGCCGCGCCCCACGGGTTGCCCACGGCGCGGTTGGCGCGAGCGAGCAGCTCCGGCACCAGCGCGCCGCCGGGAGGGACGCCATGGTGCATCTGCCCCGGCCGCCCGCCGTCCTGCACCGTGGCGGGCCCTCCCATCCCCACGATATCCAGCCAGCCCGCCATCATCCCACCCGCTCGAAGCGCACCCGGTCACCGAGTTGCAACACCGCGCCCCGGTCCGGGTGGAAGGCCGTGAAGTCCAGCGCCGTGCCAATCAGGTTCCAGCCCCCGGGCGACGCGAAGGGATACACCCCCGTGCGCGCGCCAGCGATTCCCACCGCGAGCGCCGGCACGCGCATGCGCGGGGTGGGAAGTCGCGGGACGACGATGCGCGAGTCCAGCTCGCCCAGGTACGCGAAGCCCGGCAGGAAGCCCACGCAGCGCACCGTGTACTCGCGCGCCGCATGCAGGCGGGCCACCTCGTCCACGGACAGGCCCGTGCGCTCGGCGACCTTCTCCAAATCCGGCCCGTCGTAGCGCATGCGCAACGTGATGAGGCTCCGCTCCGGCGGGGCCACCGTCTCGCGCAGCAGTCGCGCCAGCGCCAGCCGAGGTTCGTCGGGAGGCGCGTCCGGGTCGAAGTACACGCAGGCGTGTTCCTCGGTGACGACGGCGTCCACCACTCGGGGCAGGGCGCGCAGCACCTCGCGCGCGGCCCTTCGCTCCAGGCTGTCGGGCAGCGTCAGTCGCAGCGCGCCGTCTCCCAGCGGCTCGACGTGGAGCGACAGCGCGTCCAGGGTGGAGCGCACCTCGCGGGCCAGCTCCACCGCGCCGGGTGTGTCGCCGTGCACGCAGACCGTGTCGACGGTGCCCTGGGTCGCCAGCCGCACGGTGTTCTCGCGCACCTGGGCTGCGTCCGTGAGCACGGCGCCGGGTTGTCCTCGGGGAATGAGCGAGCCATCCGGCAGCGTGCCCCGGTCCGCGAAGCCCTCGCGCGCATGGGACAGGCCGGCGTTCCTCGCGGCGTCGTGCAGGCAGCCATGGGCGGGGGCGATGAGGGTGATATCCGAGCCCAGCGCCTCGATGATTCCCTCCACCACCGCGCGCGCCAGCACGGGTGACGCGTTGGCCGCGTGATACAGCGCGCCGTGGAGCTTGGCGTAGACGACCGGTAGCCGTTGCTCCTGGGCCAGCCTGGCCAGGCGCGCGCACTGGCCCGCCACCTGTCCGCGCAGGACTTCAGGGGGCACGTCGAGCGCACGCCGTCCGAAGTTCTCGCGGTCCTCGTAGGACGGATGCGCGCCGACGCGGGTGCCATGGCGCGCGCAGAGTTCCAGCGCCCGACGCATGGACGCGTCGTCACCGGCATGCGCGCCGCACGCGATGTTGGCCACCTGGGCGAGCGCATAGAGCCGCGCATCCTCGTCGGGCAGCTCACCCAGGTCGATGTTGAGGAGGCACTCCGTCATGCGTCCACGCTATGCGAGCCGCGTCCCGGACGCAGCCTTCTCCCCACCAGGGCCGCGACGGCCGACGGGGCGAAAGGCTCGGGAGATGACACGCACCACCCCGGGGCAGGGGCCGGTTGGCACCGGGGTGGCACGCGCCCCGGCGTGTCGAATGACACCCCGAGGAACCTCCACCCAGATACGGGAGGCGCCGCTTTCTCCGGTCATTTCGTCCGAATTTCAGTCGCCGTGTGCTGGTGCACGCGCGCTGGGAGCGTGAGCGCCGGGGCTGCCCGTGCGTGTCTGCTCCGCGCCAGACGTGACACGCCCGCACACGAACGGAGCTGACCCTGGGTATGGGCGAGTCAGTGGGACACAGGCGTGAGGGTGGCCGGGCCTCCAGCCTTCACCCAGCGGACCAGCGCCAGCGCGGTGGGCTCGTCGAGCAGCTCCGCATAGGTGGGCATGGGCGTGCCGGGAAGGAACTTCTCCGGGTTGCGCACCCAGCGCACCAGCTCCGCTTCGGAACGGCCAGGCGCGCGAGCAAGCCGGTCATGGTAGCGCGCGCCCGGGGCATGGCAGCTCGCGCAACCCAGTTGCGTGAAGAGCTTGGGGGCATCCACGCGGGCCGCCACGAGCCGGGGCTTGCGCGGAGCCTTGGGGGGCGCGGCGCTCGTTGCCACCGACGTGGACTCAGCGCCGCGTGGAGTGGATGACGCGGAGGTCTCCATAGATGCATGCGAGGAGGGCGCGGGGGCGCTCGGTCGCGCCGGGCTGGTCGAGGCTCCCGTCTGCGTCCCGTCTCCAGCGCTCACTCCACCGGAAGCCGTTCCCGAGCCAACCGTCGCGACGCTCGACCTCTGCCCCTCAGGCGGCGTGCCGGTACCAGGTGGCGCGACGCTCGTGGGCGATGATGGGGGCTCGGTGGGGCTCGCGACGCTGGAGCCCTGTGCGATTGTGGACGCGGGCTCGTCCGTCGCGGCCTCGTCGTCGGCCCTCGGGTTTTCGGTGGCCACCCAACTGGGGCGGGGCGTCGTGGCGGTGAGACGGGGACGCGCGCCCTCCACGTTGTTCTTCCGGGGCGGCACCGAGCGCAGGAAGTCATACAGCGCCTTGGCCTCCTCCTCATCCATGCCGCGAAAGCGGGGCATGGGCGAGCGAATCGGGGAGCCATCCGGCGCAATCCCATCCCGCACCGCGCGGGTGAAGTCCTCCTGCGTCCAGTACGCGAGCCCCGTGGCGTGGAAGGTGATGTTGCTGGAGTGCACCTCCTGGCCCTCGGGGTCCTTGAACGACATGCCTCCCTCGAAGACGTCGTCGCCCGAGGTCTTGTTCGGACTGAAGCCCGGCGTGTGACAGGAGGCGCAGTCGTAGACGTCATGCGCCATGTAGCGGCCGTACTCCACCGTGGGGGCCTTGGGCGGCACGGGGATGCCGAGGGGAGGCCGCTGCACCGGTTCGTTGCCCATGATGACGCGGAAGCCCAGCCCTCCAATGAAGCTGAACTCCGAGCGCGGCGCCGGAGTCGGGTCTGGCTTGAAGAGAGGATGCTCCGAGCGCAGGAAGCCCAGCACCGCCGCCAGGTCCTTGTCCCCCATGCCGTAGCTGGGCATCACCATCAGCCGTCCGTCGCGACTCACCGCGTAACGGATGGCGCGCGCCAGCTCCTCGTCCTTCGCCGCGCCAATGCCCGCCGTGGGGTGGGACGTCAGGTTCGACGAGTGGAAGCTCCCCATGTACGACGGCAGCTCGTGCAGCGGCGCGCCGGAGGCCGTGTCGGTGTCGCCGCCCCGGTGACAGGCCTCGCAGCTCGCATGGAAGATGGCCGCGCCTCGCGCCAGTGCCGCCGGCGAGGTGTCCGCGCGGATGGGAGGGTAGGGCGCCTTGACGGTGCCGGCGCAGCCCGCCAACAGGAGACTCAGCAGCAACGTGCTTCTCACGGTACCGCGGACCTCGCGATGCATGCGCAGCCCTCATTTCCGACAGGGGCCCGATGCATATCTCATCCACCCGCGCTCCTGGGAGGGGGAGCCTGATGGCGGGTGAACGCGAGCTCCCGAGGCCGGGCAGGTCGTCCGACGTCCGGGGAGGCGGCTGGCTAGACTCGGCCGCATGACGCGTCCCCTCGAGTCCTACCGCGCCCTGTTCCCCGTGCTCCAGGAGCAGCTCTACTTCAACCACGCCGGAGTGGCGCCCACCAGCCTGCGCGCCGCCGAGGCCGTGCGCGAGTGGATGGACGACCTCGTCTACCACGGCATCCGCCACGAGCGCGGCTGGGAGGCCCACTGCGAGCGCATCCGCGCGCTGGCGGCCCGCATCCTCCACGCCGAGCCCGGGGAGATTGCCTTCGTGCGCAACACCAGCCACGGCCTGGGCCTGGTGGCGGAGGGCCTGGACTGGAAGCCGGGAGACGAGGTGGCCGTGGCCACGTCGCTGGAGTACCCCTCCAACGTCTACCCGTGGCTGCACCTCAAGGACCGGGGCGTGGTGGTGCGCGAAATCGAGGCGCCGTCCGGTGGCGTCACCCCGGAGGCGGTGGCCCAGGCCCTCACGCCGCGCACGCGACTGGTGGCGGTGTCCTCCGTGCAGTTCGCCACGGGCCACCGCACGGACCTGGAGGCGGTGGGCGCGGTGTGCGAGCGCGCGGGCGTCCTCTTCTGCGTGGACGGCATCCAGAGCGTCGGCTGTGTCCCGGTGGACGTGAAGAAGTGTCGCATCCACTTCCTGAGCGCGGACAGTCACAAGTGGATGCTCGGCATCTCCGGCATCGGCGTGCTGTACGTGGCCAAGGAGGTGCTGCCGCGACTGCGCCCTGTGCTGGTGGGCTGGCGCAGCACCACCGACGCCTGGAACTTCAACCGCACCCACTTCGAGCTGCGCCCCGACGCGAGCAAGTTCGAGGAGGGCAGCGCCGCGTACCCGGGCCTCTATGCGCTGGGGGCCGCGCTGGAGCTGCTCCAGGAGGTGGGCGTGGAGAACATCGAGGCGCGCATCCGCGAGCTGCTCGCGCACGTGGAGAAGGGGCTGCTCGCGCTGGGCTGCGAGGTGGGGCCCGCGCCGGAGCATCGCGCGGGCATCCTCACATTCCTTCCGCCCGGGGCGCAGGCGCGGGCGCTCGGGGCCTACCTGTCCGAGCACCACGTCGCCCACTCGGTGCGCCGGGGGCGCATCCGCCTGTCTCCCCACTTCTACAACCTGCCCGAGGAGCTGGACCGGCTGGTGGAGTTGGTCCGGGGCTACGGCGGCTGACTCGGCTCAGGTCTGCGAGGGGAAGAGCGTGTCGATGGACAGGTAGCGCTCGCCGGTGTCGTAGCAGAAGCACAGCACGCGGCTGTTGTCCGGCATCTCGCCCAGTTTCTGGTTCACCGCGGACAGCGCGGCGCCGGAGGAGATGCCCACGAAGATGCCCTCCTCCCGCGCGGAGCGGCGGGTGAACTCGAAGGCGTCTTCCTCGGCCACCTGCACCGAGCCGTCCAGGATGTCCGTGTGCAGGTTCTTCGGGATGAAGCCCGCGCCGATGCCCTGGATGGGGTGGGGGCCGGGCTGGCCGCCGCTGATGACGGGCGACTTGACGGGCTCCACGGCGAAGACCTTCAGCTTGGGCCAGTGCTTCTTGAGCACCTCGGCGCACCCGGTGATGTGGCCGCCGGTGCCCACGCCCGTAATCAGGTAGTCGAGCCCGTCCGGGAAGTCGTTGAGTATTTCCTGCGCGGTGGTGCGCTTGTGCACCTCGATGTTGGCCTCGTTCTCGAACTGCTGCGGCATCCACGCGTCGGGGACCTGGGAGACCAGCTCGTTGGCGCGGGCGATGGCGCCCTTCATGCCCAGGGCGCGCGGAGTCAGTTCGAACGTGGCGCCATAGGCGGCCATGAGGCGACGGCGCTCGATGCTCATCGACTCCGGCATGACGAGCACCAGCTTGTAGCCCTTCACCGCGGCGACCATGGCCAGGCCGATGCCGGTGTTGCCGCTGGTGGGCTCGATGATGATGCTGTTCTTCTTGAGGATGCCCTTCTTCTCCGCGTCCTCAATCATGGCGAGGCCGATGCGGTCCTTGATGCTGCCGCCCGGGTTGGCGCGCTCCAGCTTCATGTGGACGGTGACACGGGACGGAAACAGCCGGTTGATGCGCACGTGCGGCGTGTTGCCGATGGTCTCCAGGATGTTGTTCGCCTTCATGTCGGGCCTCGTCGGGGGCTGCGCGGGTGGGGTGCTGCGGAACGCACCAGATGTGGAACTCGATGGCGTCCATGACGCCGTCGGCTCCACGGGGGCGAATCTCGCTGCGGCGGGTGACGACCGAACCCGGAGGGATGCTCTGCGTGAGCCACGCGTTGCCGGCGATGATGCTGCTGTGTCCCACCACCGTCTCCCCTCCGAGGATGGTGGCGTTGGCGTACACCACGACGTCGTCCTCAATCGTGGGGTGGCGCTTCTTGTCGGCCAGGGCCTTCTCCACCATGAGGGCGCCCAGCGTGACGCCCTGATAGACGGTCACGTTGTTGCCGATGACGGTCGTCTCGCCGATGACGACGCCCGTCCCATGGTCGATGACGAAGCGGCGGCCGATGGTGGCGCCAGGGTGGATGTCCACGCCGGTGCGCTGGTGGGCGTGCTCGGTGAGCAGGCGCGGCAGCAGCGGGAAGCCGAGCCCGTGCAGCGCGTTGGCCACGCGGTAGATGGCGATGGCCTGGAAGCCCGGGTACGTGAGGATGACCTCGTCCACCGAGCGCGCCGCGGGGTCCGCGTCGAAGATGGCCTGTGAGTCCTGGCGGAGCCAGTCGTACAGGTCCGGCAGCCGCTCCATGAAGCGCGAGGGGATGCTTTGGTTGATGTCCGGGTAGAGCGGGGCGAGCGTCTCGCGCAGGCGGTGGAGGCTGGCCTCCACGGTGGTGACGTCCCGGCGGACGGCGGCGGCGGTACACTCCAGGCGCTCGGCGAAGTGGGGGAACAGCAGCCCGAGGACCTGTGCGACGAACTCGGGGGCCGCCCGCCGCACGTCCGGGGGGAAGCAGTGGCGCTGTCGGGCTTCGAGCAGCGCGGCGACCAGCCTGGCGTTGGAGTCATCCATGAACCCCTCCATTTAATGCGGTGCGTGGTAGGGCCGCACCACTTGAATCCCCGTTTGACGCGGAAGTTCGGGCCGGTGTGGGACAAGTGGACAGCGCGGGGGCCTGGAGGCTGCCCTGGCTGGTGCCCGGCCGGGGGGAGGGGGGCGTGGGCGCAGGAGGTGTGCGCCCGTTACCCAGGGGGATGCCTGAAGGGAACATCATCCACCGGGTGGCGCGGGTCCATGGCCGCTGGCTGGCGGGGCGGCGCTTCACGGCGGACTCGCCCCAGGGACGGTTCACGGAAGGGGCTCGGGCCCTGAGCGGCCGGGTGCTCCAGGGCGTGGAGGCCCACGGCAAGCACCTGTTCTATGGCTTCGAGGGCGGCGTCCGGTGGCATGTGCACCTGGGGCTGTTCGGCAACATCCGTCACTTCCGGAGCGGGGCGCCGGTGCCGTCCGAGGCGTGTCGGCTGCGGCTGTCGTCACCTCACGCCACGTTGCACCTGTCCGGGCCGCAGGCCTGCGAGCTGCTGACGGCGGAGGACGAGGCGACGCTGCGCGCGAGGCTGGGAGAGGACCCGTTGCGTCAGGACGCGTCCGTGGAGCGGGCGAGGGAGCTGCTGTGTCGCGGACGACAGCCGCTGGCGCAGGCGCTGCTGGACCAGGAGCGCCTGTCCGGCGTGGGCAACATCCTCCGCGCGGAAGGGCTGTTCCTGGCGCGGTTGCCGCCGCTGATGCCGGCGGGGGCGTTGGATGAAGAGGGGTTCGCGCGGCTGTGGGACGTGCTGCGACGGTTGTTGGCGGATGCGTCGCGGGATGGGCACATCGTCACGCCGGGCGCGCCGCCCGTGCCGGAGGGGGTGCCGGGGCGCAAGCGCGCGGAGCGCTTCTGTGTGTACGGGCGCGACGGGCTGCCGTGCCCGCGTTGTGGGGCGAAGGTGCGGCGCCAGGAACTGGCGGCGCGAGGCCTCTTCTTCTGCGCGGGCTGTCAGGGGGTGGACGCGATGGTTCGGCGGCCCCGAGCGAAGCCAGCGACGCGACAGGGCGCCACACGGCGCGCGCTTCCCGCATCGAGGCGGTAGGCCTCGCCTCGCTGCTCCGTGGGGAAGGAGCCAGGAGTGTGCATGAGCAGACGGGGGCGCTTGCTCGACCTTCCTGACGGCGTGACGATGGGGGCATGAGCCAGGCTCCCTCGTACGTCCATGGCACCAGTGCCACTCCGCTCCTCGGTGAGACCCTCGGGCAGAACCTGCGAAGAACGGTGGAGCGCCACGGGGACCGCGAGGCGTTGGTCGTCGTCTCCCAGGGATACAGGGCCACGTACCGGGAGCTGTGGGACATCACCACGCAGGTGGCGAAGGGCCTGTTGGCCATGGGCGTGGAGAAGGGGGACCGCGTGGGCCTCTGGTCTCCCAACCGCTTCGAGTGGGTGGTGACGCAGTACGCGACGGCGCGCATCGGCGCCATTCTCGTGAATCTCAACCCGGCCTATCGCACGGCGGAGCTGGAGTACTCGCTCAACCAGTCGGGGACGAGTGTGCTGCTGCTGTCGCGTGGCTTCCGACAGACGGACTACCGGTCGATGTTGGAGGAGGTCCGTCCGCGCTGCCCCCAGCTCCGCGTGGCGCTGGTGTTGGATGACGACTGGCAGTTGTTGCTCTCCAACGCGAAGCACGTGAGCGAGCACACGCTGGAGGACCGCGAGGCGTCGCTCCAGTTCGATGACCCCATCAACATCCAGTACACGTCCGGGACGACGGGCTTTCCGAAGGGCGCCACGCTGTCGCACCACAACGTGCTGAACAACGGGTACTTCATCGGCGAGGCGTTGAAGTACGGCCCTCAAGACAGGGTGTGCATCCCCGTGCCCTTCTACCACTGCTTCGGCATGGTGATTGGGAACCTGGCCTGTACGTCACATGGCGCCACGATGGTGATTCCGGGCGAGGCGTTCGACCCGCTGGCGGTGCTCCAGACGGTGCAGGCGGAGAAGTGCACGTCGCTGTATGGCGTGCCCACGATGTTCATCGCGGAGCTGGACCACCCGCGCTTCGGAGAGTTCGACCTGACGACGCTGCGCACGGGAGTCATGGCGGGCTCGCCGTGTCCGGTGGAGGTGATGAAGCAGGTGCAGTCGCGGATGAACATGCGCGAGGTGACCATCTGCTACGGGATGACGGAGACGTCGCCGGTGTCCACGCAGAGCTCGCTGGATGACCCGTTCGACAAGCGGGTGTCCACGGTGGGGCGCGTGCATCCGCATCTGGAGGTGAAGGTCATCAACGCGGAGACGGGGGCGGTGGTGCCTCGTGGGGCGGCGGGGGAGCTGTGCACGCGCGGGTACAGCGTCATGCTGGGGTACTGGGCGAACGAAGAGGCCACGGCGAAGGCGGTGGATGCAGCGGGGTGGATGCACACCGGCGACCTGGCGACGATGGACGCGGAGGGCTACGTGCGGATTGTCGGCCGCATCAAGGACCTCATCATCCGGGGAGGGGAGAACATCTCTCCGCGCGAGGTGGAGGAATTCCTGCACACGCACCCGGGAGTGAGTGAAGCGCAGGTCATCGGCGTGCCGAGCGTGAAGTACGGCGAGGAGGTGATGGCTTGGGTGAAGCCGAAGCCGGGCGTGACGCTCACGCCCGAGGAGCTGACGAAGCACTGCACGGGCCGCATCGCGTCGTTCAAGGTGCCGCGCCACTGGAAGCTGGTGGACGGGTTCCCGATGACGGTGACGGGCAAGGTGCAGAAGTTCCGGATGCGCGAGGTCTCCGTGGCGGAGCTGGGCCTGGAGGCGGCCTCGTCCATCAAGACCGCTTGAGTGACGCTCACTCAGCTCCGTCGATGCCTAGCGTTCGTGCGCACAGCTTCACGCACTCCTCGCAGATATGGGCTTGAGGTCCGGAGACGAGCCGTACGGCGTCCTCCGACCTGCCGCAAAAGGCGCAGTGCTTGATGCTTGGGCTGCCTGGAGTTTGTGGGGATGGGGAGGGCTGGAGGGTCGTCACCACGCCCATGGCCGCGACGGCCGCCTGGGACGCCTCGATTGCGGCGCGATGCGACTTCGACACAGCGAGGCAGGCTTGCTCGAACAGGGAGGGTGTGGGGACGTCGCGCTCGGCCTCGACAACCTGAAGTGCATGTGCCGCGGATTCGCTCGAGCCTGTTGCCGCCAGCGCCGCGCTCTGGACGGCGGCGACCGCCATGGCGATGGTTCCGGAGGGAATGGGAGCCGAGGCATCCACGACCTGAAGGGCCTTTTCCGCCGCCGCTCGTGCTCGCTCCGCATGGGCGAGTGCTTGACGAGTCTCCTCGCGCGCGATCTCCAGGGGAGTCTTCATCGGTTGGCCCTCGGTGACGTCTCGGCTGTCACGGAGGATAGAGCCTCGCAGGTCGCGAGACAGCCCGAGAGCAGGAGGCCGGCGGAGATGACACATCGCCTGTAGGCTGCGGGCTCATGCCGCAGTTCTTCGCAGAACTGTTTGTTGTGATCGTACCGCTCCCAACAGATGGCCTTGCAGGTCTCTTTGTCCTGGGCGGCGGGCTCGTTTGTTCCCGCACAGCCCTCTGGATTCAAATTGCAGAAGGTGTAGGGGCCCTTCGCGTCCGCCAGCGCCTCTCCCAGTTCCCGGGCTGGAGTGCGCTCCGTTGCATGAGACTCCGTGGGTGCGGGCGTCGTGGAGCAGGCAACGAGCAACATCGTTGCACTGCACAGGGTACGAATGAGGAAGACGGGAGCCAGACGGGACATCAGGAATGCCTGGCCCGTAACGGGCGCCTTCATGTCGGCTTCTTTCGAGTCGTCGGGCGCTTGGCGGACGAGGCCTTCCGCTTGCTAGTGGAGGCGACCTTCTTCCTGGCGACGGGCTGCTTTCGGGGAGGCGCGACCTTCTTCACGGTGGCCTTCGGCTTGGCTTTCCTTGCCGGGGCCTTCTTCGCGGTGGCCTCCGGCTTTGCTTTCGCCGGGGCCTTGCTCGCCGCCGGGGGCGCGGCCTTCTTCTCGGCGCGCTTCTTCTTCGGCGCCTTCTTCAGCGCGGCCCGCGCCGCCGCGTCGACGGCGCGGCGTGCCCAGGGCAGGAGTTCATAGGCGTCATCGTTCGCGTCGGAGGGCGCCGTCCAGTAGCTCATCTCGATGCGGCGGCCTCCGCCCTCATAGATGAAGGGGCGGCACCCCGCGGCCTGGAAGTCCGGTCGGGTGACCTCGTCCGTCTTCAAGTAGAGCTGGCCATCGCCGACGAGGCCGAACATGCGCCCTCCGAAGTACAGGCCCCATCCTCCGAACATCCGCCGCGCCTGTACCGGCCCGAGCTTCTCCAGCAACTCCAGCGTGTACTCCACGAAGCTGTCCGTCCGAGCCACCGTGCTCCTCCTTTGTCACCGTGCCGCTTCTTAGCGGAACGTGGCGACCAGCGGGTTGTGGTCCGACGTGTCGCCCACGTCGATGACCTCCGCCGACACCAGTCGCTCCACCATGCGCGGTGACGCGAAGACATAGTCCGTGCGGTAGTCGATGGTGACGCCACCCCGGTTGCGCCTCGCCGTCACCCACCGCGTGGACGCGGCCCGCGTCGGCAGCGTGTCCACCCAGCCGAAGTCCTCCACGTCGTCGATGACGTCGAAGCGCGGAGGATGGCCGTACTTGTCCGTCCCCGCCCGCCGCAGCCTGTCCTCCAGGTCCACCGGGTACGGGTCCCTGCGCGACAGCGAGTTGAGGTCCCCGGCCAACAGATATTGCCCTTCGCGGAACTTCGCCGGGTCGATGAGCGAGCGCAGGTAGCGCGCCTCCACGTACCGGAGCTTCTCGTGGTGCGCGTCGAAGTGCGTGCCGAACAGCGTCACCGGCCCGCCTGCCTCCAACTCGCACTCGACGATGCAGTGTCCCAGGAAGTGCCGGTCATTGTGGATGCGCAGCGAGCGCAGGGGAGGGCGGCTCACCACCGCGACGTGGTAGCAGCGCCCGCTGGCGCGCGAGCGGGACTGGCCCAGCACCAGGTGCGCGTCGTCCTGCGGCACGTCCAGCGCCTCCGCCACCCGGCGCAGTCTCCCGCCGTCGTCCCAGCCCAGGCACTCCTGGAGCACCAGAACATCCGGCGAGGCCCGAGCGAGGAAGGTGACGATGTCGTCGAACCGCTCCTCGCCGCCCTGCAACACGTTGAACGTCATCACCTTCAGCGACATGCGGCCTCCCTCTCGCCCGGGGGCACCCGACACCGGCCCCATCTACGACAGGCTACCGCACCCGTTGTCCCGAGGGGGCTCCTCCGCGCTTGCCCGTTCCCCAGGGCTCAGGCATCGCGCGCACGCTCTCCACGATGAAGGTCTTCAGCTCGCGCGCCGCGGACGTGAGATAGCCCTCGCCCCGGTGCACCAACGCCACCTGTCGCTTCAGGCCACTCTTCACCAGCGGCACCACGTCGAACCCACGCGAGGCATGGTCCCGAGCCATCAGCTCCGGCACCAGCGCGATGCCCAGACCGCGCTCCACCATGCGCCGCATCGCCTCCGCGTTGTCCGTCTCCATCGCGACCTTGGGTGTCACCCCGCGCGCCTCGCACTCCGCCTCCAGCGCGCGCGTGCCGCTCATGCTGGGGATGACCACCCACGTCTCCTCCACCACGTCCCCGAGCGACACCGGTCGACTGCTCTTCGTGAGCCGATGCCCGCGAGGCACCGCGAGCATCAGCACCTCCTCCCACAGCTTCTGCGCCACCAGGTCCGCGCGTCGCACGGGCAGCGACAGGATGGCCAGGTCCAGCGCGCCACGCGCCACGCCTTCCTCCAGCGTCGCCGCCATGTCCTCGCTGAGTCGGGGTCGCACCTCCGGATACTTCCGAGCGAACTCGGGAATGATGTCCGGCAGCAGGTACGCCCCTACGGTGTGCAGCGTGCCCAGCGACACCGGACCGCGAGGTGTGCCGGACAGGCGCTCCAGCTCGGAGGTGCCCGCCGCCAGCGCGTCCAGCGCGCGCTGGGCATGGGGCAGGAATCGCTCTCCCGCATCTGTGAGCACCGCCCCTGCGGGCGTGCGGACGAGCAGGCGAGTGCCCAGCTCGGCCTCCAGCGACTGGAGCTGCCGGGACAGGCCGGACTGGGACAGGCCCAGGCGTCGGGCCGCTTGGGAGAGCCGGCCCTCCTGGGCCACTCGGAGGAAGGCTTGGAGTTGTTCGTGGGTCATGCGGAATCCGCATGAAGTCTATGCGGAAGTTGCGATTTCCGCATGGGCAGCCCCCGGTTACACGTGTGCAATGGATGGAAGCGGCTTGACGGTGGAGCCGGTGTCTTCCGCCCGGCCGGGTGCGGCGCGGCGGACGGCCACTGGCGCGGTGCTGCTGGCCCTGGTGGTCAGTGCCTTCGAGGGCACGGTGGTCACCAGCGCCATGCCCACCATCACCCGCGAGTTGGGCGGACAGCACCTCTACTCGTGGGTCTTCTCCGCGTTCCTCTTCGCCTCCACCGTGGGCGTGCTCATCTCCGGCAAGCTGGCGGACCGGCTGGGCCGCAAGCCCGTCTTCTTCGCCGGCATGGGGTTGTTCCTCGTCGGCTCCGCGCTGTGCGGGCTCGCCCACTCGGTGGAGGGGCTCATTGCCTTCCGCGTGTTGCAGGGCCTGGGTGCGGGCGCGCTCCAGCCCACCACGCTCACCATCAGCGCGGACCTCTACACGTTGCGAGAGCGCGCCGCCGTCCAGGGCCTCTTCACCGGCGCCTGGGGCGCGGGCAACGCGGTGGGGCCGCTCATTGGTGGTTGGCTGGTGATGCACGCCTCGTGGCGGTGGGTGTTCCTGGTCAACGTGCCCGTGGGCCTGTTCGCCGCGCTGTTGCTGTACCTCTCCTATCGAGACCCGCCGCGTCGCACGGACGTGAAGCTGGACCGCTGGGGCCCGGTGCTCGCGGGTTCGTCCGCGGCGTTGCTGTTGTTCTCGCTGGAGCCGGGCCACGCGGAGCTGCGCTGGCTGTGCCTCTTGGGCGCGGTGATGGTGGGCGCGGGGCTGGTGTTCCAGCAGCGCAGGTCAGAGGCGCCACTCTTGCCGATGGAGCTGCTGAAGGACCGCACCGTGCTCAGTGGCGTGGCGGGAGGCATCGCGGGTGGCGCGCTGCTGTACAGCATGGCGGCGTGGGTGCCGCTGTGGATGACGGAGCAGGGCGGGCAGACGCCCATCGTCGCGGGCCTGACGCTGCTGCCGATGTTGCTGGGGTGGTCGGTGGGCTCGACGTTCGGCGTGAAGCTGCTGGTGCGCGGAGGCATGCGGCTGAGCGCGGGCGTGGGCTTCGCGGTGGCCGCGACGGGGGCGGGGCTGCTGGCGCTCACCGCTGCGTATGATTGGGGGACGCCCGCGGCGCTCGTCTCGCTCGCGGTGCTGGGCATGGGGCTGGGGCCGGCGGCGAGCACGTCGCTCATCGGCCCGCAGTCGCGCGCGCCCTGGCATCACCGGGGCATCGTCACGAGCAGCCTCTATGCGACTCGATTGCTGGGAGGCTCGCTGACGGTGGCCGCGCTGGCGCTCGCCCGAGGCCACTTCGCGCTCCAGTTCGCGATTGCCGGCGCACTGGCGGGGACGGTGGCGCTGATGCTGGCCGTGGCTGCTCCGGGCAAGATGACCAGCGAGCCCTGAACTCACACGATGGGAGGCAGGTTCCATTCCCCGGCGCGTCACCTCGTTCCACGATGGAGAGGCACACTGGGGGCACGTGGCGGCTCCGTCACTGACACGCGGGCCTACCAGCTCCGTTCAGGCTTCATCGTCGGGGAGGAGCTTCCGGAGAAGTTCGTCGTCAGGACCGAGTGGGCGCCAGCCGGCGAGGGGAGGATTCGCGCGGAGCGCGACAATCACCCGCCGAGTGCGCTCTGAATAGGCTTCTGGAGTAGAGCCCGACCAGAGACCAAGCGCCTTTGCGACCTGGAAGCGGGTCACATCATCAAGTACGGCTGGCCACCCGTTGGGAAGACCTGCCGCCAACTCCCGGGCGAGCAAGTCTCGAACAAGTCGTGTGACTTGCTTCCGTCGCTCCGCTTCAGCGCGCAACCCGGTCAACACCTGCACCCCTGCGACGTCATCCTTGCCAAGCTCCTCGGCCAGCGCGTACAGCGGGACAGCAGGACGTGCATCCGCAAAGGCGGTCAGCGAGTCGAAGCCACGCTCGCGGACCCGCTCATAGAGGCGGGCCTTCCAGTCCCCCTGCCATGAACGTCCGTCGGTCATCGGCTGCGCCCCTTGGTGAACTTCATTGGAATGTCGTAGAGCCTCATGTTCTCCGCGACGATGCTCAGCACCTCATTGCGCGTCAACTTCTGCCCTGCCGCCAACTCCGCATCATTCAGGGTGCGCATGATCCTCCTGTTCCATTCGTCGGGCCACATGCGCCCCAGCTTCCAGTTCCCCCCGCCGTGAATCGCCTCGTGGTGGGCCTGCTCCAGTCGGACACAGAACTGGTCGATGTCCATGTCGCCCTTGAAGCCGCGCTGCTCGAACCACTCGCGGTGCTCTTTCGGTAGGACGTGGTGCCTGGGCGGCTCGGACATGCCCGCTCCCGCTCTCCCTGTCACCCGCATGCCGCGCACCTCGGGACTGTCGCCCAGCGCTTCGCGCACACCCTTGGGCAAGTCCTGGTGGCCTTGCGCCATCATGACCTGACCGCCGTGGATGCGGACGGCCGCGCTGATAGCCGGAACGGAGATGACGCCCGCCTGCACGAGCCTTCGCATCATCTCCACCCACTCGGCGGAGACGACGATTCGCGAGCCCGCCATGACTCCCCCCGAACTCATCGCGAGGCCCACGCCGAGCGTCGCGGGTGCGGCCGGGGGCAGCCGTGGCAGCGACATCTTCAGCGAGGAAATCAGGGTGACCATCTCCAACACCTGTGCGGCCACCAGGACCTTGCCTCCCAGCTCCATGGCCGACAGTCCGTCCGAACGAAGCGCATTGAACTCCCGGGTCAGCTCCCCCATCAATTCGGGCATCGCGAGTGCCGCGGCCTCGACACGGTCCGGGTCCTGGGAGGCGAGGCCCGCCAACGGGGTCTCCATCAAACCCCGGACGCGGTGAAGGTCCACGTACTGCTTCTCGACGCCGCACATGAAACACTCCCGAAGCAAGGCGTCGGAGAGCTGAAGGAAGTCGACCCAGGTTGCCAGCAGCAGAGTCCCGAACATCGCGGACTGGAGCCTGGGCCCCGTCATGCGAAGAACCCCCAACCGCATGGCCGAATCCTCCACCTCCGAGGCCACATCCATCAGCGACGTCGCACTCCCGAGCGCGCCGCGAATCCACGTCAGTTGCTTGGAACCATGATGGAGAAAACGCGTGAGCACCTCGCCGTTGATGCTCCGGCCATCGAAGCCAATCCGACGCGTCGCAAGCTTGGACAACGCGGACTCGACTCCCTCCAGCGAGCTGTTCACCTCGTCGATGGATTCGAGGAGGGCTTGACGCGTCCGTTCAGCACCTTGCTCCCCGACAATGCCTGAGGTTGTGCCAGGTCCCTCGAGCGTCGTGTCAGCGCGTGGCTTCGCCTGTCGCCACTGTTGGGGGGTGTAGCTCAGCGTTCCGCCACGCCCAGGAGCCTGCGTCACCGAGGCGCATCCCGTGGTCAGCAACGCCACGACCAATAGGACAACGCTCCCGGCAGACCGGGAGTCAGACGGATGGGACATGGGCAGGAATCTCCGAGCTCCCGCGCGAGGGGGGTTTCGCGCAAAGGCAGACACAAGGTACTGCCAACCCGTCCCGACTTGAACGACGTGATGGGTCCAACCACCATGAAACCGAAGCGCTGGAGGGCCACGGAGCTGGGGTAGACCCGGTTCAGGGTGCAGAGCCGCGACCTCGTGGCTCTCGTGTGCGCTGTGCACCGTCGACCCCACGGTGTGCCGTGCGCTGCACACCATGCCTTCGCCACGTCGCGTAAACGCACGTGACGACATGCGTCAGCGCTTGGCAGGACGGATGCAATCGGAGCCTCCATGCACGCCGTGGGTTGGCGTTGGAGGACTCGCGATGACGGAGATGATGGCGAAGTGGGACGTGAAGGTGCTGGGTGGACTGGGCGGTGCGCTGCTGGCGCTGGCGGCGGTGTTTCTCTGGAGAGACCTCCACGTGCCCGCGGAGGCGCTCCTCATCGTCGCGGCCTGCGTGACGCTGGCCCTGGCCTTCCTGTCGGTTCCTCGCGGAGGACTGCTGGTCTTCCCCATCGCCGTGCTCGCCACCTCCGTGACGGGCGGCCTGTGGTACGCGGCGACCAAGCAGCCGCTGCTCCTCGTGGGGCTCGCGCTGACGCTCATCACCTCCCTTGTCATGCTGCCGCGCACGCAGCGGAACAGTGACACGACGCTGGAGCGCGTCCGCGATGTGCTCGTCTGGTTTGGCTTCACCGCCGCCACCATCGCCGCGACCTGGGCCTTCTACTTCCACTTCCTCACCCTGGGCGTCGCGGAGGACCACATCGCGCGTCGGCTGGTGCTCACGCTGGGCTGGCTCGTCATCGGCGTGGTGATGGTGTTCCTGGGCCGCAAGCGGAGCATCCCCGTCATCCGCGACGCGGGCTTCTGCTTCGTCGCCATCTCCGTGGGCAAGACGCTCCTCTACGACACCGCGAACCTCGACGGCACCCTGCGCGTGGCGGGGCTCGCCGCCGCGGGCGTGCTGATGCTCGGCACGGCCTGGCTCTCCGCGCGGTCCACTCCGGCCACCACCCGGAGCGCGTGACATGGGGCCCCTGCTCTCCTGGATGGGCGCGCTGTGGCTGATGCAGGCGACACCCGCGCCCTGCTGGGCTCACGAGGATGCGACGCCGGGCTGGAAGCGCGTGGAGCTTCCGGAGTCCGGACCCCAACTGGCCGCGCCATCGGACGTGGACCAGTTCCGCACGGGGGAGCCCGTCCTCGTTCGCGAGGCCAACGTGGGCACGTACTTCGGCGGTCAGCACGTGAGCACGGGCCGCATGGCCTTCCGCTTCCAGGTGCAGCCAGGGACGACGCGCCTGGAGCTCGACTTCTTCTCGTCCCTGCGAGGCGCCAAGGTGGATGCCATCGCCTACGCGGGGGCGCGTCCCCTCCACCTGCTCGACGAGCGGAGAATCCCAGGCGCGAAGCTCATGCTGGAGTGGGGCTCGGAGGAGGTGCGCTCCGTGGTCGTGGAGGTCCACTACCACCTGCGCGAGCGGCCCGTGGTGGAGTCCTGGTGGGCGACCCGTCGCGTCTGGCCCGAGCGCGACGCCGCGCTCCCCAGCGAGTTCAAGGTCGCGCGCTCGCTCTACTTCTTCCACCCGGGAGGTGGACGCATCCTCACGCTGTGCCAGCAGCCGGACCTCACCCCACGCACGTCCCGCTGGCCCCAGCTCGGACTGCGACTCAATACCGCCGCGCTCAAGCCGATTCCTTGAGCGCCCAGGGCCACAGCTTCGCCAGCGCGGAGCGCAGCTCGCCCGCGCTGGCGTACCGGTCCTCGGGCCGCTTCTCCAGGAGCTTCAGCACCACGCGCTCGTATGCACCGGGCAGGCTCGGGCGCAGCGTGGTGGGCGGCACCGGCGCCTGCTGCACGTGCAGGAACATCAGCGGCACCGGGTCCGTGTGTCGGAAGGGAAGCTGTCCCGTGCACAGCTCGTAGGCCACCACGCCCAGCGCGTACAAATCAGTGGCGGGGGACAAGGGAGGGCTGCCCATCACCTGCTCGGGCGCCATGTACTCCGGCGTGCCGAGCACCGTCCCCTGCGTCGTCGTCCCCGCCACGTGGGCGCTCTTGGCGAGGCCGAAGTCCATCAGCTTCAGCACTCCCGCGCGGGTGACGAAGAGGTTGGCGGGCTTCACGTCCCGGTGCAGCACACCCCGGCCATGCGCGTGCTCCAGCGCGACGGCCGCGTGGGTGAGCCAGCGCAGCGTCTGCGCGAGCGTGGGCCTTCGCTCCAGCATCTGGTGGCGCAGGTCCACGCCGTCCAGCAGCTCCACCGTGAGGAAGTGCCGGTCTCCATCCAGGCCCACGTCGAAGACGCGCAGGATGTTCACGTGCTCCAGCGCCCGCGCGTGCTCCACCTCCTGACGGAAGCGCGCCACCGTGGACGGCTCCGCGTGCGGTGTCGCCAGCACCTTGAGCGCCACGCGCTGGCCCTGGTGCAGGTCCACCGCCTCGTACACCGTGGAGCTGCCTCCGGCGCCGAGCCAGCGCTCCACCCGGTAGCGCTCGGCCACGAGCTGTCCCGGGAGCAGTCCGCGCACCATCGCGGCCGGCACCGGAGCGGGCGTGGGAATGCCCTGCAGCAACGTCCCGTGCGGTGACACGGGCGTCACCGCGCGCAGCGTCTCCGCCAGCGACACGGGAGGAGGCGTCGTCACGGGCGCGGGAGGCGGTGTCCGCGCGCCCGTCACCGCCGGTTCCAGCGACAACCCTCCGAGGTACACCACGCCTCCGGAGTCTTCTTCCGTCGAGCCCACCGCTTCTCCCTCGGTGTCCGTTGGCCCCGAGCCGTCCGCTCAGGGGTCCAACAGCGAGATGTGCGACGGCGCCCCCGCGCCCTCGATGTCCAGGTGCGGCGTGGGCAGGTTGTATTCGGCGGCGGCGCTGGTGGCCTCCACCATGATGGGCCCGGCGATTTCAGGCGGCTCGCCCTTGCACAGCACATCCACCACGTGCTCCACGGTCCACTTGCCCAGCTTGTTCACCACCAGTCGACTCCCCTCGAACGTCGACGTGTCCGCCAGGTCCTCGCTGGCTCCGAGCTTCACGTCCACCGAGTCGCCCAGGTAGCCCCGCGCCAGCGCCAGCACGCGGTCCACCACCGAGTTCCAGGCCTGGAGGTGGGTGCGGTCCTGCGCCTCGTCCATGATGTCCAGGCCCACCTGGAGCTTCTCCATGCGCTCCAGGAACTGTTGCACCAGCGGGCCTCGGATGACGCGGCCGTGCTGCGGCGCGATGATCTCCACCGCTGGCGTGAGCTTGCGGATGGTGGCGACGACGCGGGCCAGGGCGGCGTTCACCGGCATGTAGATTTGATGGAACGCGCGGATGCCCGCCCAGTCGGACTCGTCCGCCCACAGGCCCTTGGCGTTGGCGTCGGTGAGGCCGCCGAACAAGTCTCCCGTGAAGAGCACGCGCGTCTGCGGGTCATAGAGCATCACCGCGCCCCGGAAGTGACAGAAGGGCGAAGGCACCGGCAACAGCTTGTGTCCGGTGGGCACGCTCAGGCCTTGCGCGAACTTCTCCGTGGGGATGAAGCGGTTGCGCGGCAGGTTCTGGTGGACGATGAGCCGCCACGTGTCCTCCGAGCAGAGCAGGCCCGCCCTGGGCGCATAGCGCGCGGTGATGATGCTCGCCGACGAGCCCACGTCCGGGTCCTGGTGGTTGATGAACAGGGCCGACAGCCGCTCCATGCCGCCGATGAGCGACGTCACCTTGGTGTGGATGGTGGAGAAGTCGCTGCTGGAGCCGGGGTCGATGAGGAGGTTGAACTCCGCGGCCCGCTGCGTCTTCGCGTCCGTGCCCCGGAACCGCCGGAGGTAGGGGTTGGCGTAGAAGATGTTCCCGGGCTCGCGCTTGCCCACCCAGAACGTCTCGGGAGCAATCTCCACGGGGACGATGCGGAGGTCGTTGCTCAGGCTCGGCGCGGGAAGGTCGCTGCTGCTCATGACGCGGAGTTCCTTCGGGGGGAGGTGATGGTTCCCGCCCATAGCAAGCGGTGCGCCGCCGCCCTCTCCGTCTCGAAGCCCCTCGTCACGCGCGCAAGCCCTGCGTCCGCGAGCAGGGCCACGCATTTCGTGCGGTGTGCACGCTCGCACACGGCGTGGGAGCAGGCGGTTTCGAGGAATCTCCGCGCCAGCTCCACGCGCATGGCACACTGCTGGGGCCGCTCGCACCCACCCGACCATGCCCGACGCAGCCATGCTCTCCACCTGGGGGCTCCCAGGTCTCTTCCTCGTCGCGATGCTGGCGGGTTCCGTGGTGCCGGTGCCCTCCGAGGCGCTGCTCGCCGCGCTCATCTATGGCGGCACCCCACCGATGCTGGCCATGGGCGTGGCGACGGTGGGCAACGTGCTCGGCGCGCTGTCGCTCTACGTGCTGGGCTTGTGGGTGGCGCGCGGCGGAGGTGGGCCCCTGGGGCGTTGGTACGCCCGGCGGCGAGAGAAGGAGGGGCCCCGCATGCAGAAGGTGGAGGCGCGGCTGCGCACCTGGGGCGCGCCCGCGCTGGTGATGTCGTGGCTGCCCATCATCGGCGATGCGTTCGTCATCGCCGGTGGCGTGGTGGGCGTGAAGCCCTTGCCCTTCATCGTGTTCGTCACCCTGGGCAAGGGCCTGCGTTACGCATTTGTCGCCATCTCCACCGCGGCATCCCTGTAGGGCGATGGCACGTCATGTTTCAAGCGTGTTTCACGCGCCGTCCCAACACGACATCCGGGTAAGTTGAGGCTGTGGCCTTGGGCACTGATTGCCCGACCACCCAACAGCTCCTCAACCGGGAGCAGGACCGGACCTCGTGCGAAACAACCTCGCCGTATCCCCGCGTGTGCTGTCGTCGTGGCGCTTCTGGCTCATGTCGCTCTTCATGGGACTCGCCGCTTGCGGTGGCGAGGAGCCCGTCGCCGAGCAGGCCCCCCTCGTCGAGCGCCAGGACTCGCTGGCCAGCGTGCGCCTGCGCGTCATGGCGGCCAACCTGTCCAGCGGCACCGGGCAGGACTATGACCCGGGCCACGGCATCCGCATCTTCCAGGGCACGGACGCGGACATCGTCTTGATTCAGGAGTTCAACTACAAGACGGACTCCGCCGCGGACCTCCGGAGCTTCGTGGACACGGCGTTCGGCTCGGGCTTCTCGTACTACCGCGAGGCCGGCGCGCAGATTCCCAACGGCATCATCAGCCGCTACCCCATCATCGCCTCGGGCGAGTGGGATGACCCGCAAGTCACGAACCGCGACTTCGCCTGGGCGCGCATCGACGTCCCGGGGCCCAAGGACTTGTGGGCCGTGAGCGTGCACCTGCTGACGTCGAACGCCAGCACGCGCAACTCGGAGGCCTCCAGCCTGGTCGGCCGCATCCAGGCCAACATCCCCGCGGGGGACTACCTGGTCATCGGCGGAGACTTCAACACCGGCAGCCGCTCCGAGGCGTGCTTCAGCACCTTCTCGCAGGTGGTCTCCACCGCCAGCCCGTACCCCGCCGACCGCAACGGCAACACCAACACCAACGCGGGCCGCAACAGCCCCTATGACCACGTGCTGGTGGACAGCGACCTGCGGCAATACCAGACGTCGGTGGTCATCGGGAGCAGCTCGTTCGCCAGCGGCCTCGTCGTGGACACGCGGGTGCACTCGCCCATTGGCGATTTGTCCCCCGCGGTCTCCGGTGACAGCGGCGCGTCCGGCATGCAGCACATGGGCATCATCAAGGACTTCCTCATCCCCAGCGACTCGGTGTCGTCGAGCGTGACGGTGACGTCGCCCAACGGTGGTGAGAGCTGGACGACGAGCAGCGCGCGGACGATTACGTGGACGTCGTCGAACGTGGCGAACGTGCGGGTGGAGTACACGCTGAACGGCAGCACCTGGACGACGCTGTCGTCGAGCACGTCCGCCTCGGCGGGGAGCCTTTCGTGGACGCTGCCGGCCACCGCGAGCACCACCGCGCGGGTGCGCGTGACGGACACGTCCAACTCCAGCATCACCGACACCAGCAACGCGACTTTCTCGATTGCGACGGGCGGCAGCGGCGGCACGGGCAACCTCATCATCAACGAGGTGATGGTGAACGAGGCTGGCTCCGACGTGAATGGCGAGTTCGTGGAGCTGGTCAACACCGGCACGGCGGCGCTGAGCATCGCGGGTTGGACGGTGTCCGACGCCGCGAGCGTGCGGCACACGTTCCCCAGCGGCGCCTCGGTGGCGGCGGGCGGCGTGGTGGTGGTCTTCGGCGGCGCGGCGGGAATCCCGTCGGGCACGCCGGGCGCGGTGGCCGCGTCCACGGGCACGCTGGGCCTGTCGAACAGCGGCGACACCGTGACGGTGAAGAACGCGTCGGGCACGGTGGTGTCCACGGCGACGCTGTCGGCCGCCATGGCCGGCACCGACGGGGTCTCCGCGAACCGCAGCCCTGACCTGGGCGCGAGCGCGACCTTCGTGCTGCACTCCAGCCTGTCCAGCCTGTCGGCCTCGCCGGGTCGGCGCGCGAGCGGCGCGTCGCTCTGACGAAAGCGTAGCACCGCGCCCCTCGCTCCGGACTGGAGTGGGGGGCGCGGAGGGCTTCAGTGGCTGTCGTGGGCCTGGGACGCGAGCGCCTCTTGCGGAGGGCTTCGCCCATCCCCGGGGCCGGGCGTGCTCGGGCTGTCGGGGCCGGGATGGCTCCGGCCGTAGTCGCGCTCGTGGATGCGGACCAGGGCCAGGAAGAAGGCGACGATGAGCGGGCCGAGCAGCAGGCCCACCGTGCCGAACGCCGCCAGGCCGCCGAGCAGCGAGAAGAAGACGATGGCGCCGTGCTGGTGCATGCCGCGCTTGGCGAGCAGCGGCTTGACGACGTTGTCCACCAGCCCCACCACCACCGTGCCCCAGATGGCCAGGAACAGCGCGGCCCAGGGGTGTCCGCTGAAGAACATGAGCGCCGCGGCGGCCAGCACCACAATCGCGGCGCCCACCGCGGGGATGAGCGCCATGAAGAAGGCGACGCCCGCGAAGAACAGTGGCGCGGGCACCTGGACAATCAGGAAGCCGATGAGCGCGGCGAAGGCCTGCACGCCCGCGGTGGCCAGCGAGGACAGCAGCACCGCGCCGGACACGCTGCGGAACTCGCGCATGATTTCCAGCGTCTCGCCGCGCCGCAGCGGAGACACGCTCTCAATCCACTGCACCAGCTCCCGCCCGTCCGTGAGGAAGAAGAACAGGGCGATGAGCATCATCACCGTCTGGAAGGCGATGGAGCCCGTGGCCGCCACCGCGCCCGTCACCGCGCGCGCCGCCGTACCGCCCTGGCTGCTCACCTGCTCCTGGAGCGTCTCGTCCAGGTGCGCCTCCTCCATGGGCAGCCGCGCCATGAGGCTCTCCGCGCCCCTGCGCACCGGCCCCGGCAGCTTCTGCACCAGGCCTTCGACGCCCTCCTGCTGCACCGTCTTGGTGACGAACTGCGCACCGGAGGACACCTCGGCGACCACGAAGGCCGTGAGTCCTCCCAGGGGGAGCAGCAACGCGAGGACGACCATGGTGCAGATGAGCCCGGCGGAGATGTTCTTGCGCCCGCGCAGCTTGCGCGTCAGCCGGGAGTGCACGCCGTAGAACGCCCCTGCCAGCACCGCGGCCAGGAAGATGCCCTTGGCGAAGGGCTGGATGACCAGCGCCAGCAGCACGATGGACAGCAGGATGAGGCCGGTGAAGACGCGCCGGGCGGTCTGCTCGGATGCCATACCCGTGAAGTTAGGACTCATTCCGCGGGAGGGAAGGGGGGAGCGACCCCCACGCCTGTCTGGCAGGTCTCCAGCGGAGAAGACTTGGGCCCGGGCCCCAGGCGGCTAGAGTGCCGCGCCATGCCGGCTTTCGAATCGACTCAGTTCACCGCGTGGCTGCTCCAGGCGCTGTGCTCCGCCTTCCTCGCCATCCTGTTCCTCCAGTCCGGGCTCGACAAGGTCATCGACTGGAAGGGCAACCTGGGCTGGCTCACCGGCCACTTCGCCAAGAGCCCCCTGCGGGGTGTCGTTCCGTTGATGCTTGGCGTCATCACCTTGATGGAGCTGGCCGCGGGGGCCCTCAGCGCCGCCGGGCTGGTGTCCCTCATCGCCACGGGCAGCGCGACGCTGGCCTTCTGGGGCGCGCTCGTGTCCGCCGTGTCGCTGGTGGCCTTGTTCTTCGGTCAGCGCATGGCCAAGGACTACGCGGGCGCGGGCGGCCTGGTGCCGTACTTCCTGCTGTCGCTCGCGGCCATCTACTTCACGCGCCTGGGCTGAGCTTCACAGCACCTTGCGCGGCGGGACGAGCGCGTTGGCGGACAAGAGGCCCGCCACCAGCGCCACGGCGACCATCAACATGTTGAAGGCCGTGTCGACCCCCGCGACCACGTCCCGCTCCAGCAGCGAGGACAGGCTGCGGAAGCCCACGCTGCCGGGCACCAGCAGCATCAGCCCCGGCACGACGATGGTGACGGAGGGCTTGTTGCGCAGCCGCGCCAGCGCGTTGCCGCCGATGCCCAGGAGCAGCGCGCCGACGAATGCACCGAGCTGCGGCCCCAGCAGCTCCGAGCCCAGTCGAGCGCCGGTGAAGGCGAAGGTGCCCGCGGCGGCAATCCAGCCCCAGTCGCGAGGGCGCGCGCGGAACAGCACGCCGATGGCCACACCCGCCACGGCCAGGGCCGCCGCCTGTGTCCACGCGGGCAGCGCGGCGGCGACGGTCGGCGCGACGGGCGGTGGCAACAGCTCCGCCAGCCGGCTGCCCAGCGCGACGCCGAAGCCGAGCTGGAGGAACACCACCGCCGCGCCCGTGAGCCGCGAGGTGCCGGAGATGAGGTGGCGGGTGGCCAGCTCGTTGAGGGCCACCGTCAGCGTCAGGCCGGGCAGGAGGACGATGAGCCCCGCCAGCGTGGCGACCTGGACGGACATGGGGCCGATGAAGCTCGCGGCCAGGACGGCAAGAGCGGAGGAGAGCACGGCGCCCACCGGCTCCAGCACGCGCGCGGTGGACGGCTGTCGCTGCGTCGCCACGCTCAACAGGCCGATGAGCAGGCTGCTCACCGTCGCCACGGCCATCTCCTTCAGCCCTCCGCCGAAGAGTCGAGCGCCGGCTCCTCCGGCCAGTGCCCAGCAGAGGACCTGGAGCACCGGTCCGAAGCGCTGTGGACGCGCGAGGATGGCCTCCACGCGCAGGGCACCCTCGGCGGGCGTGAGGCGCGCCTGGATGACGTCGTCGGCGAGCACGTCCAGCAGCGTGAGCCGCTCCAGGTCCATGTCGCCAGGCTCCACGCGGATGAGGCTGGTGCGCAGCGCTTCCGGCGGACCGAAGGACGCGAAGAGGGACGTCGGCGTGGAGAAGAAGCGGCCCTCCAGGCCCAGGCGCTCCGACACGCGCTGCATCAACCCCTCCAGCCGGTGCGCGGGAGTGCCGTAGCGGTGCAGCGCTTCGGCCAGTCGCAGCGTGAAGGCGACGGACGGCCCCGAGGGCGGCGGGAAGTGTTGGAGCGAAGCGGCGATTTCGGGAGGGACGGCCACGGCGGCGCAATGGCAGAGCCGCCCGGGTGGAGTCAAATGGCGCCGCCGTGACGTCCGCCTGTCCGCCGCTTCTCCCTCGGGAGACACGTGCTCGTTGGTTCTCCAAGGTGGACATGGGATGTCGGGGTGACGAAGGGAGCTGACGAGAGGATGGCGCGAAAGAGCAAGACGCCCCGCTGGCTGGAGGCGGCGCGGCGCAGGGACGCGGAGGCCGCCGAGGACGGGCGCTCGGACTGGCTGGCGCGCGCGCTGGGGCGGGCCGGGGTGCTGCCGCGAGTGGAGGCGGAGGCGGCCATTCGCGCGGGGCGGGTGGAGGTGGAGGGACGCGTGGAGCTGGAGCCCTTCGCGCCGGTGCGTCCTGGTGGGGTGGTGCGCGTGGACGGGCGGGAGTGCTCCCTCGCGGCGCCGACGCGGGTGTTGATGTTCCACAAGCCAGCGGGGCCGGTGGTGCACGGCTCGGACCCGGAGGGCGTGGGCACGGTGTTCGAGCGCCTGCGCGCGGTGTTGCCTGAGTCCCTGTTCGGCTTCGAGTGGTACGCGGTGGGGCGGTTGGACCGGGACACCACGGGGCTGTTGTTCTTCACGAACGACGAGCGCTTCGTGCGACACGGCACGGCCCCGGAGACGCACCTGCCCAAGCGCTACGTGGCGCGCGTGTCGGGGCGGCCGGGCCCCGCGGCGCTCCAGCGACTGCGAGAGGGCGTGGAGCTGGAGGATGGGCTCACGCGTCCGGCGGAGGCTCGGCTGCGCGAGCCCGACGTGGTGGAGCTGACGCTGACGGAAGGACGGCACCACCAGGTGAAGCGGATGCTGGCGGCCGTGGGACATCCGGTGCTCACGCTACACCGTGAGGCCGTGGGCACCGTGGTGCTGGACGTGGCCGAGAGCACGTGGCGCGCGCTGCGGGACGATGAGGTCTCCAAGGGACTGGGCTTTCGTCCGGAGGAGCCCTGATTGTCTACGGTGTGGGGCGCGTGCCGAAGCGTGACAGCAACGCCTCCAGCACGGCGGGCTCGCGCGGGTTGTTGAAGTGCCGTCCGCCCGGGACGACGATGACTTCAGCGCCGAGTCGCTCCTCCCAGAGCTGGCGGTTGCGACGCCAGTCGGAGGTGAACGGGTCCCCATCCGAGAGCACCACGACGCAGTGGCCCAGCGCGGCGCGGACGCGCGCGAAGTCGATGGGCGTATCGAGCCACGGCATCAGCGAGCCCCACGTCTTGTCCACCTCGAACCAGCCCGCGACGAGCACAGCGCCCTCCACGCGGTGTCCCTCGGGCATCTCCGCGAGGTAGCGGAGGATGGTCTGACAGCCCACGCTGTGGCCCAGGAACACGGTGGACGGTGGAGGCACCGGCCCCAGGGCCTGTGTGAGCGCGGAGCCCCAGCCTTCGATGGTGGGCGTCCCTGGCTCGGGCATGTCCAGCGTGCGGATGGAGTCGAAGGGCGCCGGAGGTTGGCGCAGCTGCTCCTGGAGCCAGGGATAGAAGTCGGTGTCCGGACGTCCTGCCCAACGGTGCACGATGACGAGGGAGCGGCTCATGGCCGCCCAGTCTGCCTCAACCCTCGCGCGACGCCATGGCCAGGAGGTGCTCCCGGATTCGCGCCGCCAGTGACAGGCTGTCGGGCAGGGCGTGGCCGAGCAGCTTCGTCACACCCGTGGCCAGCACCGCGGAGTTGGTGAAGACACACGCCCGTGCATCCGTGAGCCGCCTCAAGGGAATGACGTCTTCGCGCACGGGCATGTCGTCGATGCGGCCTGCGTCCAGGAGGACCGCGCGGATGATGCCCGGAAGGCACGGCGCATCCAGCGGGGGCGTAACGAGCGCGCCGTCCAGGAGCACGAAGAGGTTCGCGGTGGGCAGCTCACACGCGTGTCCCACGTCATTGGCCAGCAGCGGGGAGCGTTGCATGAGCGAGAACTGGCGGAAGTAGGACAGGCCCTTGTGGTTCGGCAGTGGCTCGCCATGTCGGTAGGCGCCGGTCTCCACGGTGTCCACGGCGCGCCCTTCACGCTGGAGTCGCTCGGCGTCCGGCGCGGGAGGCCGGAAGGTGAGCAGGAGCCGACCATCGCTCGCGGTGAGCTTGCCGATGCCCGTGAAGCGCGGACCGAGCGCGGAGTCGGATTCGACGCAGCGACGAAGGGACTCCCTCACGGCGTCGGGGTGGAGCAGCTCGGACGGCGGCGCGCGGACGGCCTCGGGAAATGTGGCGAGGCTTGCGGTGAGTCGTCGCAGGTGTCGCGCGAGGAAGAGGGGAGTTCCATCGTCGATGCGGAAGGTGGTGAAGAAGCCCGCGCCGAAGAAGAAGCCCTGGGCGAAGTCGTGCAGGGAGAGGTCTTCCCAGCGCCGCACCTCGCCATTCACCGCCACCGTGGAGAACATGCGTACGGGCTCCGTCGTGCTTCAGCGCCGAGCCGCCAGGAAGTTGGCGAGCAACCGGGGACCGTGCGTCGTGAGGAATGACTCGGGATGGAACTGCACGCCTTCCAGCCCAGGCAGCTCCCGGTGGCGCATGCCCATGATGAGCCCTTCGTGCCAGGCCGTCACCTCCAGGCAATCCGGCAGTCCCTCACGCTCCACCACGAGCGAGTGATAGCGCGCGGCCGTGAAGGGCCTGGGCAGCCCCTGAAAGACGCCCTGCTCCGCGTGCTCCACTTCCGCCGTCTTGCCATGGACGGGCACTGGCGCGCGCACCACCCTCGCGCCGAACACCTGCCCCAGGCACTGGTGTCCCAGACACACGCCGAGCAGGGGCACGCGTCCACCGAATGCACGGATGACGTCCAGCGAGATGCCCGCGTCCTCGGGCGTGCCAGGGCCGGGAGAGATGACGATGCGCTCGGGTTGGAGTGCTTCGATGTCAGCCACGGTGAGGGCGTCGTTGCGCACCACCTTCAAACGCGCGCCCTGGGCCCCGAGCGCCTGGACGAGGTTGAAGGTGAACGAATCGAAGTTGTCGATGAGGAGAATCATCGCGCGCCTCCGCTCGCGGAGAGGGCGAGGAGCTGTGAGCGCGCCTTGTTGAGGGTCTCCTTGTATTCCTGGCGCGGCTGCGAGTCGTGGACGATGCCGCCACCCACCTGTGCGTAGGCTCGACCGTCCTTCACGAGCAGCGTGCGGATGACGATGTTCAGGTCCAGGTCGCCGGTGAAGGACACATAGCCGAGCGAGCCGGTGTAGAGGCCCCGCGCGTGAGGCTCCAGCTCGGTGATGAGCTGCATGGTGCGAATCTTCGGCACGCCGGTAATCGTCCCCCCGGGGAACAGCGCGCCCACCACGTCGAGTGGCTCGATATCCGGGGCGAGCTGCCCTGTCACCTCGGACTCGATGTGGAGGACGTGGGCGTACTCGACGATTTCCATCAGCTTCGTGACTTCGACGGAGCCGTACGCGCAGACGCGTCCCAAATCGTTGCGCTCCAGGTCCACGAGCATCGCGTGCTCGGCGAGCTCCTTCTCATTGGTGCGCAGTTCGTGGACGAAGCGGGCGTCCTCCTCGGGTGTGCCTCTGCGACGGGTGCCGGCGATGGGGCGGGTGAGGGCGCGGCCCTGCTCCACGCGGACCAGTCGCTCCGGTGATGCACTCACGACGTGGAAGCCGTCGCCTTCGAGGTAGCTGGCGAAGTGGACGGGGTTCGTGGCGGAGAGTGTCTCGTAGAGCGCGAGCGGCCCGCCAGGGAAGTCGACCTCCAGGCGTTGGGAGAGGTTGACCTGATACGTGTCTCCGGCGCGGATGTACTCGCGCACGCGCTCCACCGCGTCCAGGTAGCCCTGCTGCGTGAAGTTGGAGCGGGGCTCCACGGTGGAGGTGCTCGGTGGTGACAGAGGCACCGTGGGGACGGCGCGAAGCACGTGGGCTTCGAGTGCGTCCAATCGTCGTGCGCAGTCCTCCCAGTCGGAGCCCGTGGCGATGGCGAGCAGGTGTCCTTCGAGGTGGTCCACCGCGAGGAAGGTGTCCACGAAGGACAGGGCGATGTCCGGCACCTTCAGGTCATCGTTCGGATGTCGCGGGAGCTTCTCGAAGTAGTGATTGGCCTCGTAGGCGAAGAAGCCCACCGCGCCGCCGAGGAAGAGAGGCAGACCCGGCAGCCGCACGCCGCGCCACCGTTTGAACAGCGTGCGAAGGGTGTCCAGGGGAGGGCCTGCCTGGGGTTCATCGTTGATGAAGCCCTGGTCTCCCTTGGCGGAGAAGCGGAGGAACGGCTGCGAGCCCAGGAAGGAGTAGCGCCCTTCCTCGCTGACGCGGGTGCTCTCCAGGAGGAAGCGATGTCCGAGAGGGAGGGCGCGCAGCAGGTCCACGGGACGCAGGGCGCCCGGCTCCAACCGTCGGACCACGGGGACTTGATTGAAGCCCTGGGCCACGAGCGCATCGAAGCGCGCTCGGTCCAGCGGAGGTGGAAGCGGCCGGGTACTCATTCCGGGGCGCTTCCTAGCAGGAAGTCGAGAGTCCTTCGCGGGACTTCAGTCCGTCCCCGTGGGCCTGGCCGGGCTGGTGGGGGGCAAGTGCTGTTCCCGTGTCTGGCGAGCGAACCGGAGAATCTCGTCCTCGGAGAGCTGGTCGGTGCGCATGACGGAGCGGTCGGCCTTGAGCTGCTGCACCTTGCCTTCGCGCAGCACATGGAACTGGCCGGGCTTCTGCCCGGGGAGCTTGGCTTCGGCATCCACGCGGGCCTCGGCGAACATGGGTTTCACCTTGCGGATGGCGTTGTCTTCCTTCACCCGCCCCACGCACCAGGTGCGCACGTTCTCCCGGCACTTGTAGTCCAGGTCTCCAGGGCTCTGCGTGGCGAGCATGATGCCAACGCCCGCCGAGCGCGCTCGCTTGAGCAGGCTCTCCATGGGCTCCTTGGTCGCGGGCTTGCTCGTCGCGGGCAGGTACAGGTCCGCCTCGTCGAAGAGGAGTACGGCCTGAAGCTGGGGCGAAGGGTGCTGGCTGGCCCAGCGGTGGGTCTCCAGCAGGAGCTGGGACACCCAGAAGAGGACGCGCGGATTGTCGCCGAGGAACTTCGTGCTGATGATGCTCAGTCGCGTGCGCCCGGGGAGTCCGTGCACGCCACGTCCGAGCAGTTCATCCAGGTCGAGCCGCTCGCCGCCCGAGGTCAGCAGTGAGCGCAGGTTGATGCGCAGCACGCTGAGGTCCTGCGAGAGCTTCGCGAAGGTCTTCTGGGGAATCCCATCCGTGGCCTCCAGGAGCGCGGGGTCCTGCGAGGTGACGAACTGCTGGATGAGTTCGAGGGTGACTTCCTTGCCGAAGGACTGGCTCATCAGCAGGCGGAGCGCCTGGGCGAGCAGGGCCTTCGCGGCCTTGTCATTGGGGCTGGTTTTGTAGTCGAGCATTCCGGCGATGGCATCCGCCGCTTGCTGGACGCCCTGCTCCCGCTCTTCGGCGGGCAAGGTCTCCATGCCGTGAGGGACGATGGGAATGGCCAGGGGTCTGCCATCCGAGCGCCCCGGCGTATAGAGCGCCACGTCCACGCGCTCGCGCAGCAGCCGGCGCCGCTCCTTGAGCACGGCGTCTTCCAGTGGCTCGTCCCAGGACTCAGGGCGGGCGTAGGTGGCGAGGTCGCCCTTCCTGTCGATGAGGATGACGGGGATGCCGCGCAGCAAGAGCTGCTCCAGGATGTTGAGCGCGAGCGTCGTCTTGCCGCTGCCCGAGCCACCCAGGAAGGCGCTGTGCCGTGTCAGCTCGGAAGGGTCGATGGAGATGGGCTGCGTGAGGAGCCCTTCCGAGGCGCCTATCCCCAGCGGGCCCGTGAGCACCTCGCGAGGAGCGGGGGGGGCGGATGCGGAATCGCCGGGAGAAACCGGTGTGCCAGACGAGGAAGTGACGCGAGCCACCGGAGTGCCGGGTGGGGGAGTGACCCGAGCCACCGATGTGCCGGGTGGGGGAGTGACCCGAGCCACCGATGTGCCGGATGCGGGAGTGACGCGAGCCACCGGAGTGCCGGATGGGGGTGTGATGCGAACCACCGGTGTGCCGGATGCGGGAGTGACGCGAGCCTTCCGCGTGAGCCCTCCGGGAACAGAAGGGCCGGAAGGCTGCGCGGCGGGCCGGCTCTCGTGCCCCGTCAACAGCTCACCCACCGCCTTCATGTTCTGTGTGGCGCTCTCGGCATCATCCACGAAGACGGGTGGTTGGCTCGGGGGGCGCGGCGCGGTGGAGCTATTGGCTGAACCCGATGAAACCTTGTCCGGCGTGCGCGTTGCAGTGGGCGCACGGGGGGGGGCCGAACGCGCGGGCTGCGTGGGAACTTCGCTCGCCGCGTCGCGAAGCGGTTCCCCGAAGGGCGAGGTCACCGAGCTATCGAAGAGCCCGGCCTGTCTGGGAATGAAGCCATTCTCTGTCCTGGCGCGCGATGGAGCGGACGGGGCTGGGACGTCGGAGCCCTTCGTGGCGCTGCTCGCGGGCTCGCCATCTGTCTTGGGACGCGCGGGGCCCGTGGGCGGAGGCGGGAGCCCGAGTCGCTCCAGCCCGAGAATGTCACCCATCGACTTCAGTCGCGTGACGGGCCGCGCGGTGCGGCTCCACTCCGCGAGGGCCGCCTGTCCCACGTGCTGGGCGCGGAAGTCTCGCAGGGCCGACAGGTCTCTCAGGTCGCTGTCTCCCAGGACCACGCGACGCCCGCCCTGGCGGAAGAGATGTCCGAGTTGCTCTTCCACCAGGGTTCCCTTCGTGGCTGGGAACTCGGAGGTCCGCACCAGGACCGGCGTCTTGCCGGCTGCCGCCTTGAGTGCTTCCGCCATCTGGCGGCCCAGGCCTCCACCCTTCGTGTTGCGCTCGCACAGCGCGAGGACGAGCTTGTTGCCCGACGGGTGGACGCCGACGTCCAGCAGGTCGTCACCGTTGCGCGTCTTCACCAGGAAGCGGGGCGAGCCATTCAGTTCCTCACTTCCCATCTCGATGGCCCACGCAAGCAGGGCCGTCACGTCGGACGCGTCCTCGGGCAGCTTCTCTTTGTAGGCGGCGCGGAAGTCGGTCCACGCCTGGTCCATGTCAATGGGCGTGGGGCCCGGAGGCTGCTTCCGGAGGTCCCCCCCCGCGCCCCTGGTGGGGTACGGGAGTGGGAACGCATCCGGGAGCCGTTGCAACTCGATGGCGCGTTCGCGATACCGACGGCATTCGTTCAGGACGTCGCGGGCTCGCTTTCCGCCGAGCTCCTCGAAGCCCTCGGAAGGAATGGGGTAGGTGGGCGTGTTCGGGTCGAAGGCCACGCCGCGCTGCTCATAGAGGGAGCGGAGCCTGCGTGCCGCGATGTCTCGCGCGGTGCTCGCGGTGACGGTGCGCTCCAGCGTCCCAGGCTCCGGGTCGGTCTCGATGCGGTCGACCATGGAGCGCGTGAGCAGGGGCCTCATCTTCTCCCAGTAGTCGGAGAGGCAGCAGACGACGACCACGGCCCTGGGCACCTTTCCCGCGATGGCGGCCAGCGTGTTCATCGCCCGGCGGAACGAGTTCTCCATCTGCGGACGCTGGTCGAAGTCGCTGATGTCCTCGACCTGGTCCACGCAGAGCACCAGCGCATGGCCCAGCGCGCCCATGAGCCGGCCCAGGTGCTCCACCATCCGCGCGGGACCGTCATCCGACGTGCGGGGGATGAGCTCTCCGATGACCTTCCGGTCCTCGGTCGAAATCTCCTCGCAGCGCAGCCAGTTGAAGATGCGGCGGTTGATGCGAGGGTCCCTGCGCTGGAAGTAGATGAGCGCGCGCAGCAGGTCCACTTCCACGTTCCGGAAGCGCGGGTCCGCGAGCAGTTCGTCCGCGACGGCTCGGACGGTGCCGTGAAGTTCATCGTCTTCGAGGATCTTCTGTTCGTGCTCGATGAGCGGCGCGAAGACGCTGGTGCACACGCTCATCAGGGTGTTGGACAGGTGCATCAGGCCGCTGTCGTCGCCCTGGGCCACGTCGTAGGGATGGTCCAGCGAGTCGATGAGGCTGGAGAGGATGTACCGGTCATAGTGCGCGGCATCCACGGTCATCGGCATGTAGCCGGTGAAGCCCCGCTTCTGTCCGTGCGCCTGGTTGCGGAAGGCGCGCACCAGGTGCGTCTTGCCGCTGCCAGACTCGCCGAGCAGGAGCAGGATTTTCCCCGTGTCGGGAGGGGACGGGGTCGTCGCGCGGTCCAGCAGGCGCTTGAAGGCGCGACGCGCGGGCGCGTTGAGCGTCTCCACGTCGAACGGGTCGGGCTGCCAGAGGTACTGGCCCTGTTGGACGCCGCTGAAGACCTCTCCGCTGTCGGAGAGGAAGACCTTGAGTCGAGGGTCGCTGGACATGCGCGCTCCTGGAAGGACGAATCAGACGACGACGAAGTGGAAGCTGGCGCCGTAGGAGCGCACCTCGGACTCGGCGACGTCCGTGGGGTTCATGGCGGAGACGAGGTCGGCGCGAGTCAGCGACAGGCGCTGGGTGCGGTTGGCTTCCAGCAGCGCGGCGTCGAAGGCCTCGCGGTGGGGCCACTCGGGCTGGAGGGCCTTCCACACGTGGGAGATGAACACCTTGTCGCGGCCGAAGCGGCCGGTGGGCAGGGCTCGAGCCACGGAGAGGACGCGGGTGGCGAAGTCCTCCTTGCGCGGGGGCGAGGGCTCCGCGTCGCGGGTCGTCGGCGCGGTGGACACGACGGTGGGAACCGCGGGCTGCTCCGGGAGGAACCACTTGCGCAGGAGGGTGAGGCGCACGGCCTCCGCGTCGGCGCGAGTGGCTCCGGCAACGCGGGCCGTGAGCTGCTCCACGGCCTTGCGAGGGTCCTTCACCTCGGTGCCGAGCAGCTTGCCGAGGAGGTGCGCCTGCACGGCGGCGAGGGAGAAGGGGCGCTCGGTGTCGACCCCGAGCTGACGCCAGAGGAGCCGGTCCCGGAGCTGGGGGAGGGAAGGGTCTCCCGCGCTCACGGTGGGGTACTGGCGGCCGAGCACCGCGGCGCGCACGCCGTCGGCGTCAGCGAGTCGGGTCAGCACGGCCTTGGATGGAGTGAGCTCCAGGCTGTTGGCGAGCAGGTAGGTGGCCTTGAGCTTCTTCCAGGTCAGGCCCTTGGGGAGCTGTTCGAGGCGCAGGAACTGGAGGACGCGGGTGAGGCCGGCGCTGGTGAGCTCCAGGCCCGACTTGTTCTTCCGGGACACGAGCTGTTCTTGGAGCAGGTGTTCCAGGATGGAGTCGAGGTGGGCCTTCCACTCGGCGCGGCTGAGTCGGTGTTCCACGAAGGGGCGCAGGGCCTTGTCGAGCTCCGCCCGGGTGCCGGTGCGGTGGGGACGGGGGGCGAGCCAGGTGAGTGCGAGTCCCGCCAACCGGTTGTCAGCGCTGTCCATGCATTGTCCTTTGCGCGGCGGCTTCCTGCCGCCGGGCGTCCATCAGCGTTTCGATTGTCTTGAGAATGTCTTCGTACCGGGGCACCACGTCCTCTTCGAGGAAGCGGGCCACCCAGTAGCCGGCGCGTTGGAGCGCGAGGTCCTTGCGCCTGTCGCGCCGAAAGCGCTCGGGGTCGAGGAAGTGGTGGTAGCCGTCGATCTCCACGGCGAGCCGAAGCTCGCGGCAAAGGAAGTCCACTTCCAGGGGCCGACTGCCGTCGCCGAGGTCCAAGGTGGCATTGAGGGCGAAGAGGCCCCGCGTGGCGGGGTGGACCTGGAGAATCTTGTTGTAGAGGAAGCGCTCGGCCTTGCTGCGGGCGCGGGCTTCGTCCTTCTGTCGAGCGACGCGGACGGCCTGAGCGCTCTCGCGGAAGCGTTCGAGGAGGACGGGCTCGGCTTTGGCGTCCTGTGTGGGCGGCGACGCGGAGGGAGCCTTCTCCGGGGGACGCGTCAATTGAGCGGGAGGGGCGAGGGGCGTGGCGTGCGGAGCGGAGACGCTGCTGGGGTCGGGGAGTTCGAGCAGGCCCTCACGCAGCATGGCGAGGGCATGAGACTCCTTGCGGCTGCGTGGCTCGCCGAGCGACTCGGGAGGCAGCATGCAGGCGATGTGAAGCATGGGGGCCGCGGTGCAGAGGGCGGTCGCCGTGCGCAGGCTGCGTGGGTCGGAAGGGGAGACGCGGAGCTGGAGCGCGGGGGCTCGGCCCTCGGGGATGAGGCAGAGGAGGGCGTGGAGAAGGCGAAGAGGGTCGCGGGCGATGGCTTCGCGAACCTCGGCGGGGAGCTCGCCGGGGGCGGCGGGGAGGGGCGCTACGAGGAGCTGTCGGCACAAGGCCCAGGTGGCGGGCTCGGAGTGGGGTGGTTCCAGTCGCTCGAAGAGGATGTGGCGCTCGTGGGACGTCTTGCCCTCGAAGTGCAGCTCACGAGGGGAGAAGGCGCGCTGGGAGAGGACGACGTAGCTCTCCGCGTCACGAGAGAGATTGCGCTCGGAGGCGAGGGCGGAGGCCCAGGTGGAGACTGTGGTGCGAAGGTCTTCGCTGCCCGAGGACGTGGCCTTCAATCCGCTGCGGTGAAGCCACTCATCCCAGAGGAGGAGGGCGCGTTCCTGGGGGCCGACCAGGACACTCAGCGTGGGGATGCCCTCCGCACGCCGCCGGGCATGCCGGTCCAGCGAGTCCAGGAGTGCGGTGTCCGCCGGTGACAGCAAGCCCATTCCCCCACGGGTCTCCTGAGGTGGACCCGTCGTACTGGGATGGAAGCCTGCGCCTCTTGAGGATGTGCTGGCAAGTCGGGGGGAGGGGCTCCATCCAATGGCGCACAACCTGCCTGGCCGGGTCGGACACGACATCCACGCGTAGTCATTTGACCCCGCGTCGCAGAGAGCCTTTGAGCTGTCGGAGGATGCCACAGGTAACGTCTACAGCGTCCTATTCCAGGCATCCTTCATTCAGGAGTGCTTGAGCCTTCCACTCCAGGGATGGCATCTGGACGTGCGTGGCTGCTTCTCTCCTTGGGCAAGGACCTCGAGTACGCGGGAAACAACGGGTACGCCGATGATTTGAAGTCTGTCTATCAATACGACAGCTTCGTGCCGAATCATCTTCAATTGGCGGAGGGAGACTTCCTGATTCTCTGTAATCGGGAGGTTGTGCTGGGAACTGCGACGCTGGTTCGACGTGAGTCAGGCCCGGGTACGAAGGACCAACAGAAGTGTCCCCAGTGCGGCCAGATGGTGAGCAAGCGGAGGAAGATCAAACGTCCGCGCTATCTCTGTCAGGCGGGGCATGAGTTTGACGACCCCATCAAGATTCAGGCCCCGTGCACACGCTATTTCGCCCGGTTCGGTGAGACCTTCAAGGATGCCGGGCAGCCTCCCATTCCTGTTGAGCAAGTGCGTCGGGCGTGTCCTCGCTACAACGAGCAATTGGCAATGCAGGAGGTGGACCCCAGCAGGCTGGAAGGGGCCGCTGCTGCCCTGGTCTTTGAGCGGAGGATGGCTGCTGATTGGGTGCCGCCCTTGCAACTGATGGCCGCAGACGCCTTGAACGATGAGGACAGCTACACTCCGAATCCAACCGATGAGCGCGAGCGGATCGAGCGCGAATTCAATGCGCGGCGAGGACAGGACGCGTTCCGGCGGCGGCTTCTCAATCGTTTCAATGGCGCTTGTGTCGTCACGGGGTGCCGCATCGCAGAGGTGCTTGAAGCGGCTCATATCGCTCCATATCGGGGCGAGAAGGACCATCACTCGACCAACGGTCTCCTCCTGCGCCTCGACATCCACGAGCTCTTCGACCGGGACCTCCTGGGAATCGACCCCGTCACTCTGAAGGTGCACCTCCACCGGCGTGTAAAGGGCCTGGGCTATGAGGCCTGGGACGGCATCCAGCTCTCCTGCGATGCTCACTTGCTGAGCAAGGACGCGCTCCAGGCGCGATGGGAGCAGTTCCAGCAGCGCGCCTGATGCGTCCGGACCCCTTAGAGCCACCCCGCCGACACAGGCACCGGCGCTGACTCACGGTAGATGCGCAGCATGTCCGCGACGCTGTGCTGGAACTCGAACCCCGTGGCCTCCAGGAAGCGCCGGTTGTCCACGACGATGGGATAGCGCAGGTGGTCCAGCGCCCCCACCGAGAGCCGAGGGAACCCGGCCCGCCCCAGCAGGAGCGACAGCACCTGTGACGGCAGCGGAATCCCCATCCGCCCCGTTTCCCGCACGATGACGGACAACGGAATCGGCGACGGCCCCGCCACGTTGAAGATGCCTCGCACCTTCTTCTCCAACGCCAACTGCAACGCCGTCACCACGTCCTCTTCCTGCAACACGTGGAACAGCGGGTCATACCCAAGCACCAGCGGCACCCGCCGCCCCTTCAGGAACGACGCCAGCGTCCCCGTGCCCGGTGCCCCCAGCGTGTACGGCAACCGCAACACCGCCGTGGTCATCTCCGGCAATCGCCACAGCGCCATCGCCGCATACAGGTCCGCGGCCACCAGGTCCGCCAGCTCCGGTATCGCCTCCAGCGCGCGCGGTGGCTCGTCCTCGGAGTGGTACAGCGGCGAGTCCGGCGCCGCCCCGTAGAACGTGTGCCGCCCCACGAAGAGCACCTGCTTCACGCCATGCGCCGCGCAGTGGTCGAACACCGCCTTGGTGCCGTCCAGGTTGATGCGACCCCGCTCCGCGCCCGGCACCGTGAACGCCGTCACCGTGGCCATGTGCACCACCGCCTCCGGCTTCCAGCGCCGGAACACGTCCTCCGCCACGCGCTTGCGCACGTCGCCCCGGAACACCTCGATGCCCGCCTCGCGCGCGTTCTCCCACGGGCGGATGTCCACTCCCGCCACGTCGTGCCCCGCCGTCTTCAGCCGCAGCGCCAGCTTCCGCGCGATGCCGCCCGCAATCCCTGGGATGAGCACCCTCATGGCAACAGCTTCCTCGCCAGCCCGCGGTGCTGTCGCCCCGCCCGGCCAAGCTCGATGAGCCCCGCGATGCGCTCCTTCACCTTCGCCACATATCCCTCGATGACGTGGTCGTCTTCATCCCCCGTGCCTTGGAAGACGAGCGGCTCGCCGTAATGGATTTCCAACTGCACCGGCAGCGGCACCGGCAACAGGTACGGCGTCAGGGGCACGTACGGCACCCCCAGCAACTTGCCCAGCGCATAGGCATTGAACACCGTGGGAATCGCCGAGCCTCCCCCCAGGAACGCGAACGGGATGATGGGCGAGCGCGTCTGGAGCGCCAGCCGGATGAACCCCGTCCCGAAGTCCACCAGCGAGTACCGGTCCGGAAAGAGCTTGGCCGTCCCTCGCGCGCCCTCCGGAAAAATCATCAGCAGCCGGTCGTCCTCCAGCAGCCGCCGCGCATGCTCCGGCAACCCCGTGAACTGCCCCGTGCGACTGGCCCACAGCGAGGACACCGGGAACTTGTGGAGGAAGCGCTCCACCATGCCCTGCGCCAGCCGGGGCGGGTCCATCTCCAACATCGTGGAGGTCAGCACCATGGCGCCGTCCACCGCCACGCCGCCCGAGTGGTTGCCCACCAGCATCCCCCGGCCTCGCTGGGGAATGTGGTGGATGCCGTGGCAGCGCACCCGGAAGTAGTACCGGTAGATGAGCGCGAAGAGGCGCAGGGCGTCCCTCACGTGCTTCCGGGAGATTCCGTACGGGTCCACGCCATACTCGTTGAACGGCAGCTCCAGCCGCTCAACCCGCGCATCCAATCCGTCGCTCAGGGCCACGGCGCGGCAACCTAGCACCCCCCGCGGCGGCCCGCCGCTTTCCACCGCGTGTGCATTGGGTGCCAGCCCCACCTTGGGCCATACTGACCCCATCCCCTCATGACTCCCCCAGACGAACTCGCCATCGAGGTGAAGGGCCTGGTCAAGCGCTTCGGTGACGTCGTGGCCGTGGACGGCATCGACCTGGAAATCCGACGCGGCGAGTGCATGGGGCTGCTCGGCCCCAACGGCGCCGGCAAGACGACCACCGTCGAGATTCTCGAGGGCCTCCAGGAGCCCACCGCCGGCCATGTGCGGCTGCTTGGCCTGGACTGGAAGAAGGACGCCACGAAGCTGCGCCAGCGCATCGGCCTGACGCTCCAGGAGACGCGCCTCGTCGACCAGCTCACCGTCGAGGAGACGGTCCGCATGTTCGCGTCCTTCTATCCTCGCTCCCTGCCCATCGAGGAACTCATTGGAATGGTGCAGCTCGGCGAGAAGCGGCACGCGCGGGTCGGCAAGCTGTCGGGTGGGCAGCGTCAGCGATTGGCCCTGGCGTTGGGGCTGGCTGGAGACCCGGACCTGTTGTTCCTCGATGAGCCGACGACGGGGTTGGACCCCCAGTCGCGCCGGGCCCTCTGGGACGTGGTGGCGGAGCTCAAGTCGCGCGGGCGCACCGTCGTCCTGACCACGCATTACATGGACGAGGCCGAGGTGCTCTGCGACCGGCTGGTCATCATCGACCGGGGGCGGGTGATGAGCCGGGGGACGCCCCAGGACATCGTCGCCTCGCTCGGCGTCGAGCAGGTCATCGAACTGGAGGCGGAGCCCTCGCTGGATTTGGAGCGGCTGCGCCCGCTGCCCGCGGTGGTGTCCGCGCAGCGCCACGCGGACCGCGTCACCCTGCGGGTGAAGGAGCTGCACGTGGCCCTGCCCTCGGTGCTGCGCGAGGTGGAGGAGGCGGGTGGCCGGCTGCGTCATCTGTCCACGCGCCGGCCCACGTTGGATGATGTCTTCATCGGCTTGACGGGGCGCTCGCTGCGCGAGGGCGCAGAGGAGAAGGCGGCGTGATGGGCTCGCTGGGACAGTTGATGCTCATGCGGCTGCGCGTGTTGTGGCGCCAGCCCGAGGTGCTCTTCTGGACGTTCGTCTTCCCCGTCGTCACCACGCTGGTGTTGGGACTCGCCTTCCGCAACAGCGCGCTGGAGCCCGTGCGCGTCGCCGTCGCGGACGGTCCGGAAGCCCCCGCGCTGCTGGCCCGACTGCAAGGCGTGCCTGAATTGGAGGCGCGCACCCTGGAGGTCACCGAGGCGCGACGCCAACTGGCGCGAGGGCGGGTGTCCCTGGTGCTGCTGCCCGGAAGCCCGAGCCCGGAGGCGCTGGTGGACCCGAGCCAGCCCGAGGGGCGCACCGCCCGGCTCCTCGTCTCGCAGGCCCTGGCCGCCACTCTGGACAGGCCCCGACTGGAGGCGGTGAAGGCCACGCCTGTGTCGGAGCCGGGCAACCGCTACGTCGACTTCCTCATCCCCGGGTTGCTGGGCATGTCGTTGATGTCCTCCAGCCTGTGGGCCCTGGCCCTCCCGCTGGTGGCGATGCGCGGTGGAAAGCTGCTCAAGCGCCTGGCGGGGACGCCCATGTCCCGCGCGCACTTCTTCTTCGCCTTCCTCCTGGCGCGCACCGTCTTCGCGGCGCTGGAGGTCGCCTTCTTCTGCGCCTTCGCCCGTTGGTTGTTCGACGTGCCCATGTTCGGCAACTACCTCGCCCTGCTCGGCGTGGGCCTGCTGGGGGCGATGTGCTTCGCTTCCCTGGCGCTGCTCGTGTCCGTCCGGGCGCGCAGCGAGGAGTCGGTGGGCGGACTCGTCAACCTCGTCTCCATGCCGATGATGTTCCTGTCCGGCGTCTTCTTCGCGTCGGAGAACTTCCCCGGCTGGATGCAGCCCTTCATCCGCGTGTTGCCGCTGACGGCGCTCAATGACTCACTGCGCTCCATCATGCTGGAGGGCACGTCGGTGCTGGCGCTGGGAGCACCCCTGGCCGTGCTCGCTGTCTGGACCATTCTCCCCATGGTGGCGACCCTCCGCTGGTTCCGCTGGGTTTGAAGGAGTGCCCGTGTCCGAGTCCAACTTCGTCCAACAGCTCAACTTCCTGGCGCGCGACGCGAGCAACGAGTCCGCGGCGCTCCAGGCCGCCTTCTCGCTCGGCCTGCTCGGCCAGCTTCCGTCGGGCCCGGGTGCCCAGCCTGTGACTCTGGAGGCCCTGGCCCAACGGCTGGGTTCCAACGCGCGGGGTGTCCGCTCCGTCATCGAGCCGCTCGTCGCCCTCGGCTTCGTGAAGCTGGAAGAAGGGCGCGGCTACCTGCTCGCGGAGGCCACCGCGGCGTTCCTGTCGGATGACGCCTTCACCGCCCGCCTGCGCGACGTCCGCGAGTGGTGGCACGCGGTGGCGCTGCTGCCTCGGGCCGTGCGCACGGGGGCGCTGGTGGAGGGGCGGGATGTGCTCGGGTGGTACCGCTCGCTCTTCCTCGCGCCCGCGACGCCGTGCCCCAACGCGGAGGCGGAGGACTTCTTCGACCGCTACGCGCGCAACTTCGCGCGCACCCAGGCGCTGGTGACGGCCGCGGAGCTCGGCGTGCTGGAGCGACTGGTGGCGGGAGCCACGTCGACAGCGGCGCTCGCGAGCGCGGTGGACGCGAACCCGGAGGGGCTGGGCGTGTTGCTCGGCGTGCTCGCGAAGATGGGCATCGCTCGGGAGGATGCGGGGAGCTGGTCCTTCTCCGAGGCGGCGGCGCGGATGCTCGATGCCACCAGCCTGCCGTACTTCCAGCGGGCGCTGCCGGCCACCATGGCCTACTGGGAGGCCTTCGGGCACCTGGACGAGGCGGTGCGTGAGCACACATTCCGTCTGGACTTGAGGGACCCGGAGACGGCCCGCCGCATCTACCAGGAGAACGCCTCGCGCATCTCCGGCATCTTCGCCTCTCATCTTCGGCTGAGCCGCAAGGCGGCGGAGCTGGCGGCCTCGCTGCGCTCGCTCTCGGGGGCGAAGGTCCTGGACGTGGGCACGGGCTCGGGCGTGTGGGGCGCGGCCTTCGGGCTGGCGGACCCGACCACCCATGTCACCTACCTGGACTCGCCACACGTGCTGAGCTCCGTGCGCCCGCACCTGACGAAGCTGAAGCTGGAGGGGCGCTCGCGGCTATGGGAGGGCGACTGCCTCTCGGTGGAGTACGGCGAGGCCGAGTACGACGTCATCCTGCTGCCGCAAATCATCCCCGCGCTGCCACCCGAGGCGCTGCCCGGCTTCTTCGCGAAGCTGGCGCGCGCGCTGCGGCCCCGAGGGCTGCTGCTCATCTCCGGCTATCTGCTGACAGACCGCCGTGACGGTCCGCTGGACGCGCTCTACTTCGCGCTGCGGCGGTACGTGTCGAACGAGGGCGACGTGCTGTCGATGCCGGAGTTCCGCGCGCTCCTGACGCCGGTGGGTCTGACGTCCGCGCGCGGCTTCGAGATGCCCATCCAACAGGTCGTCGTCGCCCACCGGGGAGACGTCGCCTGGGCCGACGCCGCCGCGCCGGCCGCTTGAGTCCAGCGCCTCGCGCGCTCAGGCCGCGAGGCGGGTGGGCAACGTCACTCCCTCGCGCGAGGCGAGAATCATCTCCTGGGTGGGCAGGGGGATGCAGACGGTGCTCGTCAGCCCCACGTCCTTCAGGAGGCTGGCGTACTCGGAGGCGGACAGCAGGTCGCCTTCGTTGGTCATGAAGCGCCGCAGCCCGAAGTAGAGGTGCTCCAGGGGCCCATCCCGGCGCTCGTTCAGCACGTACTCCGCGATGAGCAGCACGCCGTCCGGCTTCAGCGCGCGAGACACCCGGGCGAACAGGTCCGGCAGCGTCTCCGGCCGCAGCACGTTGAGCACCTGGGGCAGGATGATGACGTCGAAGGCCTGGGTGCCGAAGTCGTGGGTGAACAAGTCTCCCGGCCAGAAGCGCGCCCGGTCCGCGACCTTGAGGCGCTCCAGGTTGGAGCGCACCTGCTCCAGCACCACCGCCTGGTCGAAGTAGGTGACGCGCGACGTCGGCGTCACGCGCGCGAAGGCCGCGCCCCACACGCCCGAGCCCGTGCCGATATCCAGCACCTGCGCCCCATCCATCTCGCGGACCTGCGCCAGAGTCTCGGCGGCCTTGCGGCTGAGCTGGAAGTGCGAGGCGAACACCGCGGTGATTTGCTGCGAGTTGTCCGCGTAGAAGAGCCGGCTCGTCTCCGGGTCCTTCAAGTCGAGGATGAAGCGCTCCGTGCGCACCGTCTCCTCCAGCCGCCCCAGCGCCTCCCAGTACCGCGCGGAAACAGAGAGCGCGCGGACCAGGTACGCCAGCGCCTTGCCCTCCAGGATGGGCCGGGCCTCCTCCGAGGGCTTCCAGGCTCCGCCCTCCTCCCGCACAAGCCCCAGCTTCGCCAGCACCTCCACCAGCACGCGCAGGCCCGTGGTGCTCAGGTACGTGGCCGCGCCCAGCTCCGTCAGCGACCGGGGTGACGCGGCGAGCAGCTCCAGCACGCCCAGCCGACCCGCCGTGACGAGCAACTGCGTGCGCGCCGCGCCCCGGGCGAAGCGGTCGAAGAAGTCCTCCGCTCCAGGCGTGGCCGAGCTGGGTTGTGCGTCCAGGAACAGCTCCCGGTAGTGCTGGAGCACGTCCCAGCGAGCGCCCGCATGCTCCACGGGCTCGCCCCGCTTGATGGCCTCGTCGAGCAGGCCCATGGGCTCCCACCACGGCAGCTCGGCCTGGAGCCGTGCGCGAAAGCCGGCGTCGGCCAGGAACGCCGAGGTGGAGGCCGCCAGCGAGAAGCCGTTCGCGTCATCCATGCGCGCGAAGCCCAGGCACACCAGCAGCTCCAGCAGCGAGCGGGTGCCGCGCGCGGAGGTGCCCAGTTTCCGGGCCAGCGCGTCGAGGGGGACAGGGGCCGCCGTGCCTTCAAGGGGCAGTGCGTCGAAGAGTCCGACGCGCAGCGCGGTCCTCAGCAGGGCTGATTCATTGGAGGCATTCCGGGCCCAGACATGCAGTGACTGCGCGAGTGAGGGGCTCGATGACGCCGTCATTCAGGCTCTCCAATGCGGTGGGGGGTAGCTTCATCCGGCTGGGACTCGCGACGGTGAGGCAGGTGGCTTGCTCGTCCCAGTCTGCTTCTCTATCGTCCTGACTCCCCGGATGAATGTCGAGCGCGCCCGCCAGTCCCTGGTGTGTTCGCCGCCGTCAACGCAGTGCGAGGAGCCCTTGGTGACATTCGCGTCGTTGGCGCTCCAGAGCGTCCGGAGCCGGCCTCGAAGCTGGATAGTGGGGTTGCTGGCTGCTGGGAGTGCGCTGCTGCTCACCCTGGGTGTCGCCTTCCTGGAGGGCGTCTCGGATGGCACGCGGCGCAGCCTCATCGAGAGCGGCACCGGGCACCTGCAGCTCTATCACTCCAAGTCCGAGGGCGTCCCCACGGTGGTGCTGGACCATGGCGGCTCGTCGGAGCTCCAGCCCCTGCCGGACTTTCCCGCCATCGAGGCGAAGCTGAAGGCGGTGGAGGGCGTTCAGGAAGTCGTGCCGCTGGAGGTGGGCTGGGGCTGGGTGTTTCGCGGCAACTACCTCGACGAGAAGCTGGCCGCGGCCCGCTCGGTCGCCCGCGAGCCACCTTCCGCGTCGCGTGACGCACGGCTGGAGCGGCTGGCCACGGACCTGGAGCGCACCCTCCGGGACGTCGTCAAGGATGACGGCCGGCGCACGGAGGCCTTCGCGTTCCTGAAGGAGGACGAGGCCCGCGAGGACCGGCGCGCGCTCGACGAGGTGGGGACCCCGGAGTTCTGGACGCGCTTCCGGGCGGAGCCCCTGCAGGCGCTGGAGTACCTGGAGAACCGCGTCGCCCGGCAGGTGGGTGAGGGCGAGTCCATCGACGTGGAGTTCCTGGCCTCGGACCTGGAGCAGTTCCCCCGCGCCTTTCCCCGCTTCGAGCTCGTCAGCGGCAGCCTGCCGCCACCGGGACAGCGCGGCCTGCTGCTCGGGCAGGGACTCTACGAGCAGAACTTCAAGCTGCCCGTCGCGGCGCTGCTCGACGAGCTTCAGGTCGAGCGGCAGCGCGGGGCCACCTTCGCCGCGGACGAGTCGCTGCGCACGCGGGCGGCGCGCTGCCTCGCGGAGCTGCCGGACCTCCTGGCGCGGCTCGACGCGGAGCGCTCCGTCAAGCTGGTGGAGGTGCTCGCGAAGCTGCTGGGCCACACCGGTGAAGTGGAGCCGCTGCTGCGCGAGTTCCTCACGCTGGACGACGCCAACTTCGACACGCGCTTCGCTCAGTTCCAGGAGGAGCTGGCGCCCTTGCTGCCCCTGTACCGCGTGCGCCCCGGGGACACGCTGGTGATGATGAGCGCCTTCGGCTCGCTGGGTCGCATCGGTGTGCCCGTGAAGGTCTGGGGCACCTTCCGCTTCGCCGGGCTCGGTGGTGACTCCAGTCGCGTGAACACGCTCGGGATGGTGGACCTGGTCACCGCGCGCTACCTGTCCGGCCGGCGCACCCAGGCGGAGGTGGACGAGGTCCGCCGGGACGTGGAGGCGCTCGGTCTGGCCAAGCCCCTTCAGCCCGTGGATATGGCGCTCCAGCCCGCCCTCCTCGTGGAGGAGCCCGTCGCCCATGCGGAGCCCATCGCCCATGCGGAGGCCGTCGTCCCTGAGGCGCCCTCCGAGAAGAGAGGCCCCGCGTGGCCGGAGAGCTTCACGCAGGCGGAGCAGCGGGGCGGCAGCGTGCTCCAGGCCGCGCTCGTCCTCTCGCCTGACGCGAAGCCGGAGCTCGTCGCCGCGAGCATCGACGCGCTGGCCGCCGAGGCGGGGCTTCCCATCGCCACGGTGGACTGGTCCGTGGCGGGCGGGATGCTCGCGGGCGTGGTGGGCATCGCCCAGGTCGTCCTCGTGGCCATCGCGTTGCTGATGTCGTTCTTCGTCGTGCTCGTGTCCGCGAGCACGCTGCTGCTGCTGGCTCGGGAGCGGGTGGGTGAGGTGGGGACGATGCGCGCGGTGGGGATGCAGCGGCGGGAGGTCTTCCAGACGTTGTTGGTGGAGGGGCTGGTGCTGGGCATCACCGGCGCGGGCCTGGGGCTGGGACTGGGGGCTCTGCTCTTGAAGCTCCTGGTGGGAGACGGGGTCGGCATCCACGACGAGTCGCTCCAGTTCTACATGGGCGGCACCGTGCTCAGGCCGCACCTGTCCACCGGCAACGTGCTGGCAGTGGGCCTCGGAGTCGTCTTCGTCGTGGTGGCCGCGGCGCTGGTGCCCGCGTGGCGAGGCAGCTCCGTCTCTCCCGCCGTGGCGATGCTGAAGAGGGAGGACTGACGCCATGCCCGTCCTGTTCCAGATGGCATTGCGCAACCTCTTCGCCCACCGCGAGCGCATGCTGCTGTTGTTCTCCGTGGTGGCGGCGGCCAGCGGCGTGCTGGTGCTGTCGATGGCCCTGACGGCGGGAGTCGCCTCCGCGCACCGCGAGGCCATCACCACGTTCCTGAGCGGCGAGCTCAACGTCGGTGGCTACTTCAAGGTCCACCCCGACAGCATCTCTCCGGTGATGGGCAGCGCGGGCCCGGTGCGTGAGGTGGTGGCGCCGCTCGTCCCGGCGGACTGTCACCTGCGCGAGCGGGGACGCGGCCGCGCCACCGTGGGCTTCTCCCGGCGCCGCTTCTCGTCCTATCTCGTGTCGTTGGACGTCGCCGCGGAGCAGGGCGCGCTCAGCACGCTGCGCATGAAGGAAGGGAGCCTCTCGGCCCTGTCGCGGCCCCGGACGGTGGTGCTCTCCACGACGATGGCCGAGCGGCTCCAGGTGGGCCTGGGCGACGTGGCCACGCTCTTCGCGGAGTCGGTGGGCACGCTGCGCCGCAACGCGCTGGACGTGGAGGTGGTGGCCATCATGGAGCGGGCGGGCCTGCTCGGAGGCTCGTCCGGCATCCTCGTCTCCAACGACACGCTGCGTGAGCTGGAGGGCTACCGCCCCGGCGCCGCGGGAGTGTTCCAGCTCGCCTGTGCCTCGGGAAGCACGGGGATGTTGGACGTGGACACCCTGGGAGATTCCTGGCGCGAGGCCCTGCGCACCGCGGGCTTCGAGGTCCTCCCTGCCCTGCACGAGGCCTACGGCGACAAGCTCTCTCCCATGTTGCGCGAGGGCTGGCGTGGCCAGCGGCTGGACGTCTCCACGTGGCAGGACGAGTCCGCGTTCCTCAGCTTTGTCACCGACGGGTTGGGCGCGCTGACGGTGCTGCTGGGCCTGGTGGTGTTGGGCGTCGTCCTGGTGGGCATCTTCATGGCGCAGAGTGTCGCCGTGCGGGAGCGGACCCGGGAGATTGGGACGCTGCGCGCCATGGGCATGCAGCGCCCCCGGGTGGCGGTGCTCTTCATGCTGGAGGGGCTGCTCCTGGGCTTCGTGGGCGCGGTGACGGGCGCCGTCGTCGCGCTGGGGTTGGGCACGCTGCTGCATGGCCGCGTCCCCCTGCCGGAGCCGCTCATCGACTTGTTCTTCAGCACCCACCTGCCGCTGGAGCCGAGCGTGGGTTCGGCGGTGGTCGCCGTGGTGCTCGTCACGTGTTGCGCGGCGCTCGCGGTGGTGGTCCCCGCGCTGCGCGCCGCCTGGTTGTCCCCTCGTTCCGCCATGGAGTCGCTGTGAACCTGGTGCCTGCCCGCCGCTTCCTCACGCTGCTCACCCTGTTGCTGTCTCCCACCCTGGCCAGCGCCGACAAGGTGGCGAAGCCCTCGGGCGAAGAGGTGCTGCGCCTCATCGACGAGCGCATGGCCTTCCAGAGCGACTACAAGGGCACGGTGCGGCTGCGCGAGCTGCGCAAGGACGGCACCGAGAACCTGATGGAGCTGGAAGTCTACCGGCGCGACTCGTCGAGAGACTTGCTCATCTACATCACCAAGCCGCGTCACCTCGCCGGTGGCGGCTATCTGCGCATGGGGCGCAACCTCTGGGAGTACGAGGCGTCGACGGGCCAGTGGCAGCGGACCACCCAGCGCGGCAACATCGTCAACACCGTCTCCTGCGAAGAGGACTTCGACCGCTCGCGCCTCGCGGAGAACTACGACGTGAAGGACGAGGGCGAGGAGGTCGTCAGCGGCACCTCCTTCCGCAAGCTCCACCTCACCTCGAAGGACGGCGCCCAGGTCTCCTACGTACAGCTGCGCATCTGGGTGGACCCGGCGTTCAACATCGTCAAGCGCATCGGCTATGCGCCCTCCGGCCGCGTGCTCCGCACCGACGTCATCCGCAGCTACCAGCCCATGAAGGACCCGCTGGCCGGCAAGGTCGTCTATCCCTACAAGGAAGTGCTGGAGATTGAAGAGGCGTCGGGCTCGCAGTTCACCGTGCGCTACGACGATGTGACGCTGAAGGCGCTCAACCCGAACATGTTCACGAAGACGTGGCTGGAAGGACGGGTGCGCTGAGGCGCACGGCCGTCCTTCCCCTCGCTGCTCATCCCTTCTTCTGGATGAGCAGCCGCGCCAGCTCCCGCACTCCGGGCTCGCGCAGCAGGTCTGAGTGCTGTCCCGGCAGCGTCACCAGGTCCAACTGCTCCCGGGGCAGGTGAGCGTCCCAGCCGAACGTCTCGTCGTGGAACTCGGCCAGCGTCATGGCGCCCCGGATGATGAGGGGGCGCGCGTGGCGCGGCGCCTTCACCTGCCACTGCGCGGCCTGCGGCGTCAGCACCTCTCCCAGCACCTTCCACGCGCGAGCGACGTCCACGCCCCGGAAGTGGGGTGAGGCCATCCCCGAGGCGCGGGCGCGCTCGGCCACGTGCTCCCACTTCGCCTCCAGCGACAGGCCCTCCAGCGCGCCCGCCAGGGTGGCGTCGTACACGCCCAGCACATCCGCCATGGCCAGCACGGACTCCAGCCGCTGCGCGGGCATCTCCGCCTGGATGACTTCGGAGGTGAGGGTGTCCACCACCGCCAGCAGCTCCACCTGCTCGCCCTGCGCCTCCAGGAGCGCGGCCACGCCCATGGCCGGATAGCCACCGTAGGAGAAGCCCATCAGCCGGTAGGGGCCATGGGGCTGCGTGGCGCGGATGTCCCGGGCATAGGCCGCCACGCGCTCGTCGAAGGAGCCGAGCGGCTGGTCCGGCGTCAGCGTCTCCGGCGCCTGGATGCCGTAGCAGAGGAAGTGCGGCTCCAGGACGGGGACCAGCTCGCGGTAGTGGTAGACCTCGCCGTCGCCCGCGTGGAAGAGGAACAGCGGCGTCGCGCTCGCCGGAACGTCGCGGCTGGCCAGTCGGAGGACGCTGGAGCGTGAGGGCCCCTCGCGGAAGTACTCCTGGATGGCCTCCGCCGAGTCCTGGAGGACGGAGTTCTGGAAGAGGACGGCCAGCGGCAGGGGAATGCCGAGCTCGTCTTCCAGTCGCGCCAGCAGGCGCATGGCGAGGATGGAGTCGCCGCCGATGGTGAAGAAGTCGTCCTCGACGCCGACACCCGGCTTCTCCAGCACCTCCCGCCACAGCCGGTGGAGCACCATCTCCAGCGTGGTGCGGAATGGCGTCTCCATGCGCGCCGACGCCGAGGTCTCCACGACGGGGGCCGGGCGTGACTCCGGAGCCGGGAGGGCCTGACGGTCCACCTTGCCGTTGGCGTTGATGGGCAACTGCTCCATCACCACGAAGTCCGCGGGCACCATGTACGCGGGCAGCAGCGCCGCCACGTGCGCGCGCAGGGCATCCGCCTCCACGGAAGCGGGCGCCTGGAGATAGGCACAGAGTGACTGCACGCCCGAGGCGGCGGTCCGCGCGACGACGACGGCCTCCTCCACTCCCGGGTGTCGTCGCAGGCAGGTCTCGATTTCCGACAGCTCGATGCGGAAGCCGCGAATCTTCACCTGGTGGTCCGCGCGGCCGAGGAAGCGCAGGCGTCCATCCGGCAGCATCCGCGCCAGGTCTCCCGTCCGGTACATGCGCGCGCCGGGCGCTTCGGAGAACGGGTCCGGAATGAAGCGCTCCGCTGTCGCATGCGGCGCGCCCAGGTAGCCTCGCGAGAGCGCCGCCCCGCCGATGTAGACGCCGCCGGGCTGGCCCGGGATGACGGGCGCCAGGTGGTCATCCAACAGGTAGATGCGCACGCGGGGGATGGGCCGGCCGATGGGGAAGGTGGCCTCGGTGCCCAGGCCCTCGACGCCGGGGATGTCGCAGGTGGCGGAGGTGATGGTGCACTCGGTGGGGCCGTAGACGTTGACCCACGGCGCGTGAGCACCACCCACGCGCACCCACGCGTCATAGGTCTCCCGCTTGAGGACATCGCCTCCCGGGGCGAGCAGGCGCAGGCGGCGCGGAAGCCGCTGGCCCGAGGACTCCATCTGACGAATCCACTCCTCGATGTATGTGGGAGGCAGGCTGATGAGGGTGATGTCCGTCTCCTCCAGGTACGGCGTCATCGCGTGCGCGGGGACCAGCCCGTTGCGCAGGACGACGGTGGCTCCCACCGCGAGCGGCGGATAGAGGTCCTCGGCGGCGGCGTCGAAGGTGAGCGGCGCGAACTGGAGCATCCGGTCCCCGGCCCGCAGCCCGAAGCGCTTCACGATGGCCAGGTTGTGGTTCACCACCGAGCGGTGCTCCACCATCACTCCCTTGGGCTCGCCCGTGGAGCCGGAGGTGAAGACGATGTACGCCACCTGGGAGTCCGCGACGCGGCGCGGTCCAGGAGTCAGGTCCTCCGGAACAGTCTCAGGCTGGCGTGGCACCGCGACGTGGGGAACGAGCCACTCGTTCGCGGCGCGCGCGTCTTCGTCCAACCACAGTCGTTGGATTCCCGCCCGCTCCACCACCGCCTGCTTGCGCGCGTCGGGCCAGCCTGCGTCGAGCGGGACGTAGGCACCGCCCGCCTTCATGATGCCCAGCAGCACCGCCATGGCCTGCGCGGAGGGCTCCATCATCACGCCCACTCGCTCCTCGGGCCGCAGACCCTGCTTCACCAACTCGCGAGCGAGCAGGTTGGCGCGGGCATTCAGCTCGGCGTAGCTCCACGTCGTCGCGCCATGTGCCACGGCGGCGGCCGTGGGAGAGCGCGGCACCTGCGCCTCGAAGAGGGTGTGGATGCAGGCCCCGGTGGGAATCTCCTGCGGCCCTCCATCCAGCGACGCGAGCACCTCCGCGCGCTGCAAGTCGGACAGCAGCGACAGGCGGGACAGGGGCGCATCAGGAACCCGCAGCGCCGAGTCCACCAACTGCTCGAACGAGCGGGCCATGCGCTCGCCGGACTCCGCCGTGAAGAGGGCGCCGTCGACGGCGAGCAGTCCCTCCAGCCCGCCATGCGTCTCTTCGACCAGGCTGACCACCACGTCATACGCGGGGATGACGCCAGGGGCGTCCAGCTCCGCCACCGCGAGGCCGTCCATGCGGAGCGTGCCCGCCGCATCCAGCATCACCAGCGTCTGCGCCAGGGCTTGAGAGGTGCGCGGGCCCTCCGGCACCACGGCATCTGAGATTCGCTTGAAGGCGACGTCCTGATGGGCCGTGGCGTGGGCCACCACCGCCTGGGCGCGTCGGAGCAATTGCCGGAAGGACGGGTTGCCCGTCAGGTCCGTGCACAGGGGGAGGACGTTGGCGAAGTAGCCGACCATCCGCTCCGTCTGGGGCAGGGTGCGTCCGGAGAAGGGCGAGGCCACGACGACGGAGCCCTGGCCGCTGAGCCGGTGCAGCCAGGTCTGGACGAGCGCCAGCACGGACGTGAAGGGGGAGACCCGCTCGCGGCGGGACAGCTCGCGGAGCGCGTCTCCCTGCGCGGGAGAGAACGCCACGCGAACGGGGCGCATGTTGGCGTTGAGCGCGGGTGCCCGGCGCGGGAAGTCCAAGGGCAGGTCCAGCACGGGCGGCGCATTCGCCAGCGCCTGCTTCCACGACGCGAGCGACTCCGTCTCCCGTTGCAGGGCTTCCTCGCTCCGCTGCCACCGCGCCACGTCGGTGTACTGGAGCGGGGCCGGAGGAAGCAGGGGTGTCACGTGCTCCCGCGCCGCCTGGTAGGCGGTGGCCACCTCGTCCATGAACGCGTGGAGCCCCAGGCCATCGGAGACCAGGTGGCTCACGGCGAGCACGAGGACGTGGCGGGTGCCCGTCGCATCCAGGCGGAGCAGCTCGAAGCGGTACAGCGGACCCCGCGCCACATCGAAGGGCAGGTGGTCCTGCCGTGACACCGCCGCGCGCGCCGCCTCGAACGCCTCGGTGGGCGACAGGTGCGACAGGTCCACTCGAGTGAGCACGGAGGCGAGCGTTGGGTTCACACGGACCAGCACCGCTTCGCGTTCCTGGAAGAAGACGGAGCGCAGCGTGTGGTTGCGCTCCAGCGCGGCGGCGAGCGCGGCCTCCAGGTGGGAGGGCTCCAGCGGACCGTCCAGCACCATGGCGAGGCTGAGCACATAGGGAGGCGCGTCCGGCAACTGCAGCGCGTACCACAGGCGCTCCTGCACGGGCGCCGCGGGCAGCGGGCCTGTCGGAGTGACGGGCCGCTCCGTCGGCGACTCCTGGATGCGCGGGGCCCCGGCGATGGCGCGCGCGAGCCCGGCCACGGTGGGCTGGGTGAACAGCGTGCTCAACGGCAACTGCACGCCCAGCTCCTGCCGGATGCGAGTCACCACGCGAGTCGCGCTCAGCGAGTGACCGCCGAGGGCGAAGAAGTCGGAGTCACGCCACACCTGCTCGACGCCGAGCACCTGTTGAAAGAGCCGCGCCAGGTGTTCTTCGGTGGCGCCCTGGGGCAGCTCTCCCTCGGCCTCCTCGGACAGGGGCAGGGGCCTCTGGGCCAGCGCCTTGCGGTCGACCTTCCCGTTGGCACTGAGGGGGAGCGCGGTCAGCGGCATGATTCGCGCGGGCACCATGTAGGGCGGCAGCCGTTGGCTCAGGGCCTCGCGCAGCTGCGCGGGCGCCTCGGTGCCGGTGAGCACCACCCAGGCCACCAGCTCCTTGTCTCCAGGACGGCGCTCCCACGCGGTGACGGCGCAGGCGCGCATGGACGGCAGCGAGGCCAACGCGGCCTCCACTTCCGCCAGCTCGATGCGCATGCCGCGCACCTTCACCTGGAAGTCGGCGCGGGCGAGGAACTCCAGGCGCCCGTCGGACAGGCGGCGTCCCAGGTCTCCGGTGCGATACAGGCGCGCGCCCGGCTCGTCCGCGAAGGGATGGGGCACGAAGCGTTCCGCCGTGAGTTCGGGGCGGTGCCGGTAGCCGCGGCCCACGCCGACGCCACCGATGTAGAGCTCACCCACGACACCCGGAGGCACGGGGTTCATGGAGGCGTCCAGCACATGGACCTCCATTCCCCGCTTGGGCAGGCCGATGGGCGTGCTCGTTCCGAGCGGCGGTGCCACCAGGGTTTCGAGCGTCGCGGTGTCGGAGCACTCGGCGGGGCCGTAGGCGTTGACCAGCGGGATGTTCGGGTAGCGCTCGAACCAGGCGCGGCACACGGAGGGCGGCAGGGCCTCGCCGATGGTGACCATGCACCGCAGCCGGGGAAGCGCGGGCGCGCTGGCGGCGGTGTCCTCCAGCAGCGCATGAAGCACCGAGGGGACCAGCTCCACCACGGTGGCGCCGGACGAAGCAAGCTCCGAGGCCAGCCGCTGCGGCTCCCGCGCGGAGTCATCGGAGATGAGGTGCGTGGTGGCACCGAGCGTCAACGCGCCGAGCATCTGCCACACGGAGATGTCGAAGCTCAGGGACGCCGTCTGGGCGATGACGTCGCCTTCATGGATGCCCAGTCCCTCGACCATGCCGAGGATGTGATTGCGCAGGCCCCGGTGGTGGACCATCACGCCCTTGGGCACACCCGTGGAGCCTGACGTGAAGAGCACGTACGCGAGCGCCTCCGGTGATGCCCGCCGCATGAGGGGCTCCGCGCTCTGCGTCTCCAGACCGTCGAGCGTCAACACCCGTGGACGCACGGACTCTGGGACCAGGGCGAGGGCTTCGGTGAGTCCGCTGTCCTGAGTTCCCGATGCGATGAGGAACGGCGGCTGGCTCTCCGCGAGGAGCTGCGCCACGCGCGCGGGAGGCAGCCGTGCGTCCAACTGGAGATGGGCGCCGCCCGCGGTGTGGACGGCGAGGATGGTCCGAACGAGCGCCTCATCCCGGGGCCCGATGACGGCCACCAGCGTCTCCTGTGCCACGCCCTGGGACGCGAGCCGCCGTGCAGCCTTGTGAGTCCAGGCCGCGAGCTTGCCGTAGGTCCACTGTCCGCCATCGAAGGACAGGGCGATGCGCTCCGGGACGCGCAGGGCCTGGGCCGCGAAGTCCTCGTGCACGCACGTCTCGGGAGGAGTCGTGGGCGCCGAGCGACCGCCGCGCAGCGCGGAGACGCGCTCGTCATCCGTCAGCAGGGGCAGGTGCGAGACTTCGGACCCCGGAGCCTGGAGCGCGCCTTCAAGGAGCTGGAGGTAGTGGGTGAGCATCCGCTCCGCGGTGGCGGGCTCGAACAAGTCGGTGCTGTACGTGAAGGCGAACTCGAAGCCGTCGGCGACCTCCGTGGCATGAAGCGTCAGGTCGAGCTGACTGGTGTGGTTGTCGACGTGCAGCTCCCGAGCGGTCATCCCCAGGAATGCACTGGCGAGCGGCTCCGTCACCGCGCGGCCCATGTCGAACATCACCTGCACCAGCGGAAGGTGACCCGAACCTCGCTCCACATGGAGCGCCTGGACGACCCGCTCGAACGGCGCGGCCTGATGCGAGAAGGCCTCGAGCGACGTGGTGCGGACCTGCGCCAGGAGGGCGGCGAAGGTCAGTCCCGAGGTGAAGTGGCTGCGCAGGACGACGGTGTTGAGGAACAGGCCGACGACGTCCTCGGTGGCCGGATGGACGCGTCCCGCGGTGGGACTGCCCACGACCAGCTCCTCCTGTCCGGAGTAGCGGTGCAGCAGGGTGGCGAAGACGGCATACAGCGCCATGAAGGGCGTCACCTGCTGCTGACGGCACAGCGTGCCCAAAGCCCGAGTCAGCGCGGGAGACAGGCGCTGGATGCGACTGACGGCTCCGGCATCTCCGACGACGGAGCGGCGCGGCTTGTCGAGCGGCAGGGCGAGCAGCGACGGGGCTCCCGCGAGCTGGCGCTTCCAGTAGTCGAGGTGCGCCTCTTCATGGGCGCGAACCGAGGGCAGCCGCTGCCACGTCGCGACATCCGCCTGGGTGAGCGTGACGGGCGCAAGGACGGGGACCTGCTGTTGGCGGAGCGCGGAGTAGGCCACGGCCAGCTCGCGCAGGAGGATGTCGAGGGAGAGGCCGTCGACGAGGACGTGGTGCAGCACGAGCAGCAGCACATGGTGCTCGGCGCCCAGTCGGAACAGGCGGAAGCGGTACAGCGGCCCCTCCGAGAGGGAGAAGGCGCGGCCGGACTCTTCCTGGAATCGGGGCCACTCGCGAAGCGATTCGCCGTCCAGCGACGAGGGCGCGTCTTCGACCTGGAGCACCTGGGCCGGTACGGGCCCCATCCGGAGCGTGGGACGGTCTCCATCGGGAGCGAAGTGCGCGCGAAGGGAGCTGTGTCGCTCCAGCATCAGTCGCAGCGCTGACTCCAGGGCGCCTGTGTCCAGCGGGCCACGAAGCTCGACTGCCTCGGGGATGAGATACGCGCGCAGACCGGGAAGCAGCTCGTGGAGGAACCAGAGGCGCTCCTGCGCGAACGTCGGCAGCAGCGGAGCGTCGGGAGACCTGGGCGCCGGAGGCGGGAGCTGCGGGACGCGAGTGAGCGCGTGGGATTCGAGGATCGCCGCGAGTGACGCAATGGACGGCGAGGCGAAGAAGGAGGCGAGAGGAAGGTCGACGCCGAAGGACTGACGGATGCGGGAGACGAGGCGGGTAGCGGAGAGGGAGTGGCCGCCGAGAGAGAAGAAGTCGGAGTCGCGAGAGACGGAGTCGAGGCCGAGGACCTGGGAGAAGAGCAGGGAGAGGAGCTCTTCGGTGGGGCCGCGAGGAGGAGAGAAGGACTCGGTGAGGGAGTCGGGGAGAGGGAGCGCGGCGAGGGCCTTGCGGTCGACCTTGCCGGAAGAGGAGAGGGGGAGGGAGTCGAGGACGCGCAGGCGCGAAGGCACCATGGCGTCGGGGAGAGAAGAGGAGAGGGACGAGCGCAGGGCGCGCAAGTCGTGAGAGGGCGAGTCGAGGACCAGGAAGGCGAGGAGGGAGTCGCGAGCGCCAGGGTGGGAGATGACGGCGGCGTGACGGACACCCGGGAGGCGGAGCAGAGCGGCTTCTACTTCCTCGAGCTCGATGCGGACGCCGCGAATCTTGAGCTGGAAGTCGGAGCGGCCGAGGAAGGAGAGGGAGCCGTCGGGGAGCCAGCGGGCCCTGTCACCGG
>Ga0126314_10000030_pt1 | contig 97283 bp, 68 predicted proteins | sample Plot105B_FD_92535 | JGI IMG/M metagenome (GOLD analysis project Ga0126314, IMG submission 92535) | Serpentine soil microbial communities from UC McLaughlin Reserve, CA, USA - Plot105B | ecosystem: Environmental > Terrestrial > Soil > Grasslands | place: USA: UC McLaughlin Reserve, Lake County... | reverse complement strand
TGCCGATGCAGTTCCTCATCCTCTTCGTCGGCATCCTCGTCTTCGTCTTCTACCAGTTCAGCACGCCGCCCCTGCTCTTCAACGACACCCTGGGCACGCGCATGCGCGCGACGACGCAGGCGGGCGAGTACGCGGCGCTGGAGGCGAAGTGGGAGCAGGTGCAGTCCGGCAAGCGCGCGGAGGTGGAGCGCTACCTGGCGGCGGGTGACGCGGGAGACGCCACCACGCAGTCGGGACTCCGGGAGGCCCTGCGCGCCTCCTCAAGCGAGGCCAGCGCGGTCCGCAAGGAGGCCAAGGCCCTGGTGTCGCGCGCGCTGCCCGGCGCGGAGACCAAGGACTCCGACTACATCTTCATCAGCTTCGTGAAGCGCTGGCTGCCCAGCGGCCTCTTCGGGCTGCTCATCGCCGTCATCCTGTCGGCGGCCATGAGCTCCATCGCCAGCGAGCTGAACGCGCTGGGCGCCACCACCACGGTGGACTTCTACCGGCGCGTGTTCCGCCCGGAGGCGTCGGACCGACACGTCCTCATCGCCTCCAAGCTGTTCACCGTGTTCTGGGGCCTGGTGGCCGTGGGCTTCGCGAGCTTCGCGTCGCTGCTCGACAACCTCATCCAGGCGGTGAACATCCTGGGCTCCATCTTCTACGGCACGGTGCTGGGCATCTTCCTGGTCGCCTTCTTCCTCAAGCACGTGCGGGGACACGCCGTCTTCACCGCCGCCGTCATCTCCCAGGTCACGGTGATTGGGCTCTTCATGCTCAGCGACATCGGCTACCTCTGGTTCAACGTCATCGGCTGCGCGCTCGTCGTCGCGCTCAGCCTGGCGCTCCAGGTCGTCATGCCCCGCGAGCCGCAGGCCACTCCCGCCGCTGGAGGGTAGGGGGCCGGCGCGTGAGCCTCCACGGGGGCTCACGCCGACGTCCGCCGCGCGGACTAGCGAGGCCCCACGAGGTACATGCAGGCTCCCAACGCGGGAGGCGGGACGACCTGCGAGAACCACGCCGGGCAGCCGGAGCCCATGCTGCCCACGGTCATGGACGTACCCAGGCTCATCCCCGCCATCCTCCAGATGATGACCTGCCCCGAGCCCGGGTTGTGCCAGACGATGTCCGGGTTGCCATCGCGCGTGTAGTCCGCGGTGGCGCCGACATAGAAGGCCAGGGACATGCCAGGCAGGGAGAAGGAGCCGATGATGGCGGTGTTGTTCATGCGCCAGATGTCGTTCTGCCCCGAGGTGCGGTTGCGCCAGAGCAGGTCCGTCCTCCCATCTCCGTCGAAGTCCGCCGCGCCCACGATGTGCCAGGGCAGCGAGCGAGGAAGCGGCGTGGAGAAGCCGATGGGCGTGGCTCCGGACATGTATTGGTAGAAGAACTGCCCTGAGGCGCGGTTGTGCATCACCAGGTCCGTCTGCCCGTCCAGATTGAAGTCGCCGGATGCGGCGACGTACCAGTCCGGCGAAGGGAGGACGCCTGAGATGGGCGCCATGCCGAGCACGCTGAAGGTGCCGCTGAGGAAGCGGATGCCCTCGCCAGTTGCTCCGAACGTGTGGAAGACGAGGTCCGGGTCCGACGTCGGTCCGCCGAAATTGGAGGCGGCCTGAACGACGAGCGACGGCGACACGGCGGGCATCACCGCCGTGGTGGCCAGTGAGGGGCCGGCCATGATCCAGGTGAGCATGTTGCCTGTGCCCTGGTTCCTCCACAGCAGGTCGGAGTCCGCTCCGCCATTGAAGCTCACGACAGTGCCGAGGATGGCCTGGGATTGGGTGCCGTCCGGCGCGACGCCTTCGTCGAGCCCTCCCTCCGGCGCGCCACAGCCCAGGACACTTCCAGCAAGACACAACGCCAGCACGGACTTCTTCATGTTCAGCTCCCCCCACGGTGATTTCTCTTCGGAAACGACGGGACTACGCGGCCACGGCCTCGGCAATGCTGAGCGCCGCCGGCGTGGTGACGATGCGCGAGAGCTTCAGGCCAGCCCAGCTCCGCCACAGAGGACAGCGCACCGGAGAGGATGAAGCCAAAGCCCAGGTCGACGATGCGCTGCGCGGGATGAACGGTGGGTGAAGTCATGGCGCGCATCTTGGCCCAGGCCCCCGACACGAAGCCAATGCCTGCGCACACCCACCGTCACAGGTCGGGATGTCTCACCGCGTCAGCCGCGCTGCTACAAGACCATGCTCGCGACATGCGCGGGGAACCATGCGGGCGCCTCGGTGGTCGCCGGGAACGGCGTCGTGGCTCCGAAGAGGCTCGGGTTCGCCGCGTTCACGACCTTGAGCATGATGTTGTCGTCGCCCCATTGCCACGCCTTGAAACGCCAGGCGTTGGTTGTCAGTGCCACGGGCTCCTCTCCCATCTTCGTCCAGTTCCAGCCGTTGTCCCTGGAGACGTAATAGGCGGCACGGATGGGGACGTCGTGTCTCCAGCGGAGCGTGACGGTTCCGACCTCGGTGGGAGGAACCGTTGGGAGCGGGAGCGTCACGTCGAGCGCGTCGGTGACAGTCAGCATCACGGTGTTGGTGGCGGCGTGAGGTTGGACGGTATCCGTCACCCGCCACCAGGAGTATTTGGGGAGGTGCGTGGTGTCGAAGGGGTGGAACGGCTGGGTCGTCGTCTTCACCGTCCGCCAGTCCTGCGGGCCGTCCGGACGGTTGGCTCGCTGGACGACGTAGGAGCCAGTGATCCCGTTGATGCCCACGATGGGGATCCGAAGTCCACGCTGGACCTGGGAGCCTCCATTGTCGAAGGCGATGGTGGGCTTCGGGAGCGGATTGGTGATCCACACGGGAGCCAGCACCACGTCCGTGCCCAGGGCCTGCTCCAACCGGATGACATACACGGACTCGTAAGGCATCAGGGAGAAGGTCCGCTTCAGGTTCAGGAGCGCCGGGTCGTTGAACTCCTCGACATAGAGCGGCTGCTCGGGGCTGTTGGGGGACCACACCTCGAGTCGCTTCCACTGTGTTCCATCCCCGACCTGGCTGTTCAGGGTGGTGGCCCAGACGGTGAATGGAATGGAAGACGTGGACTGCAGCTCCATCTCGGTGCCCATGGGGAGCCCCCCACTCAGGAAGAACCCCGAGCTGCGCGGATGGGACGTCCGGAATACCCAGCGGTTGCGCAGGGCCGTCAGAAAGCTCTCATAGGACCAGGGCATCCCGACAGGCAGGGCGACCCCCGTGCGGTTGTGTGCCCAGATGTGCGGCCAGACAAGCTCCCTGGGAACGCCCGGTTCCTCGAAGTAGGGCCTCACCCACGCGCCATTGGCCCGCTCCAGGAAGATGTTGTTGTCGCCATTGTCGTCAAACTCCACGGCCTGCCGGAAGTTGGCATGCAGGTCCGAATTGGAGGCGGGAGCCACCCGGAAGCCCAGCCTCAGAAACTCAAGGAAGGACGGGAGGCTGGTGTACTCGACCAGCTCGATGGCATCGCGGACCTTCGCGACGCCTTCCGCGCTCCACAAGTGTGACCTCTGTGGCAGACGAAAGTACGGGTTGAGATATTTGGGATGATTGAGTTGGACGTGGACGCTGTTGAGAGGATTCGCGGTGTAGCGGTCCAGAATCATCTCGTGCCACACGCCCATGTCGTTGGTATTCAGCTTGAGAAGGCGGTTGAAGCTGGTGGTGTGGGCGATGTCATCGGGCCCGACGTAATCCTCCGAGCCTTTCATCCCGAGGTAGTGAGGCTGACCATAGCTGTCGGTTCCCGGCCCATACTGGAACAGGCTGGCGTCATCGTCCGCGTCGCTCCAGGAGGTGGAGTGGTTGGTGATTGCGAGGAAGTCGAAGCCGAAGAGATAGCCCGCCTGGTGCACCTCGGAGCGGTTCACATTGGGGACCACGAGCCCGAAGGTGTGGCCACGTGAATGCACGTGGAGGTCCCCGAGGAAGGTCTTCCATCCTCCGTTGCTGATCTCCGAAGCAATCTGGTTCCGGTAGCTGTCCTGTCGGACGGAGGGGCGGGGGATCCGGTCCGAGCTTGGGATGTTGGTGGTGTCCTGGGCAGAAGCCCCTCCTGGGATGAGCAGGAGGGCGGCCGTGGCGGGAAGCGCGTGAAGGAGGTTTCGTCCGCGGGTGCTCTTCATTCCAGATGCTCCTTGGCCAACGACGCCCCGGGCCCGATGCAGGGCCACGAGGGCACAAGGTAGCCCAATTGACTGACATTCCATATGCCGGATGGAGCGCCTGGATGACTTTAAATCTGGAATTGTATGGCCAGCCTCTCTTCTTCATGCCCGTGATGACTGTCTGAGGAGGTGTGTCGATACTCGGAGTGCTGAAGTCCACGGAGGGAGCTGGCGTGCGACCGGCTTCGGGGTGCTGACAGACGCGTAACGTTCTCGTTTCGAATCTCCTTGCCTCGACTTCGAGCGCACTGATAGGTAACGAGTCGTTGACATATGAGTCCTCGCTCCGCCCACGCCCACCTGCCCCCGTCTTCGGGGCCATCCTCGACGCTCGACGCGGTGTTCTTCGCGCTCGCCGACAGCACCCGGAGGGCGTTGCTGGCCCGGCTCCGAGGCTCCGAGGCGACGGCGGGGAGCCTCGCCACGGGCTTCGCGATGACCCGGCCCGCGGTGTCGCGCCACCTGCGCGTGCTGCGCCAGGCGGAGATGGTCCGCGAGGAGCGCCGGGGACGTGAGCGCGTCTACACGCTGGAGCCGCTGCGCCTGCAGCTCATCAGCGATTGGCTCGAGGACTACCGCGTGTTCTGGCCCGCGCGGCTCCATGACCTCAAGCAGTTCATCGAGTCGATGCCCGACGACGCTCCCGTCACACCCCAAGGTCCCGCGCCTCGCGCCCCACGTTCCCCCAAGAGGAGACCCCGATGAGCCCGTCGTTCGAGCACGAGTTCACCTTCAAGCTGCCGGCCCCACCCGAGCGGGTCTTCCGCGCACTGACCGACCCGGCCGAACTGCGTCACTGGTTCGCCGAGCATGCCGAGGTCGAACCGCGCGTCGGTGGGGCCTACCGCTTCTGGGGCAAGGCCACCCTCGGCGCGCCCCGCGAGCCTGGCCGCGACCAGGTCCTGACGGCGCTCGAGCCCGGCCACGGCCTCGGGTTCAGCTGGACGATTCAGGGCGTCCCGACCGAGGTGACCTACACTGTCCAACCAGGAGAGGGCCCGGACACGTGCTCGCTGGTGATTCGCCACGCCGTGCGAGGTCAGCTTCCGTATCGCAAGCCGCAGCACGTGATTGACGACCTGTGGCGTATCCACACCGGCAATCTCAAGGACCACCTTCGTGAGGGCACGCAAATCACGCTGCCCGACTTCACCAGCGGCGCCCCCGAGGTGCGCGCGTCGATTGAAATCGCCGCGCCGCCCGCGAAGGTGTACCGCGCCTTGCTCGTCCCCGAGCTGATGAACCGCTGGCTCTTTGGCTCCGCGCGCGTCGACGTGGACCGCGGTGAGCTTTCCTACGGATGGAGCTACACCTGCGAGGGCAGGTCCGTGGCGGGCGGCCCCACCCGCATCCTCGAGAAGGTCGAGAACGAGCGACTGGTCACCGATTGGACCGACTGGCGGGGCGAGCCGGACAAGCCGATGACGCGCGTGACGTGGCTCCTCGAGTCTCTTGAGGAAGGGCGCCGTACCCGCGTCACTGTCATCCACGACCGCTTCGAGCTGCCGGTCGATCGCAGCGACTACCTGCAGGGCTGGGCCGGGTTCCTGAAGATGCTCGCCAAGGTGGCGACCGACGCGAGCTGAACGCGTCACGTCCAGGAACGTCGAACGCCGCCCGCACGCGGGTAGACCCCACGAGCGGGCGGCGGTTGGATGAGCGACGGCGCGCCTCAGAGCTCCGTGCAGTTGAGCGCTATCTTCCGGTGCTCCAGCGCCTGCCGGATGCCGCTGTAGACGACCCCGTTCGACGCGAGCCCGACATGCTCGACGAGGTTGTCCTTGCAGAAGTCCTGCACCGTCACGTTGCACTGCAGTGCCTCACCCGAGGGGCTCGTCCGGTCGCAGTTGTCCATCCTCCCGTTCGAGTCCGCCTTGGTGAACACGTCGTGCAAGGTGTTGATGTTGGTGTAGTAGATGGGGTCGTTCGGCGGGCGGGTGTTGATCTCCGCGATGAACGCCGAGCCGGCCTTCATCTGCTTGCAGGGGAGCGGGTCCGCGGCGGTGCCAGTGCAGTTGAACAGCAGCCGCGCCACCAGGGCGAGCAGCGGGTCGTCGTTGGTGCCCTTGTGGGGCGTGCCCAGGCTGATGATGCTCTCCACCGACGCATTGCCGAAGTCGTGCACATACGCCCGCGCCACGGCGCCACCCTGACTGTGTCCAATCAGGTGGACCTTGCTGGCTCCCGTCTGGAGCAGCACGTCCGCCACCTTGAACTTGAGCTGGCGCGCGCTCTCGTGCAGGTCAATCAGACCGCCGCTGGGCAGCTCGAAGAAGAAGCGCGGGTAGCCATCCCTGTCCAATCGACTCTCCAGCGTCCAGTACAGGATTTCGCTCGCCAGGGTGCCGCCGACGATGAGGACCGGATTCTTCCGCGCCGTCGGAGTGGGCGTCGGGGTCGGCGTCGGCGCGGGGAGCGGCGTGGTGGCGGGGACGGTGGTGATGCCGCAGCTCAACACGCTGGCCTGCGCGCTGCCCGGATTGCTGATGAGCGGCGGGTCCGCGCCCCAGCAGGACCAGGCGCCATCCGCCTGGGGACCGTGCTGCACCATGAACTGCGCATGCGCGGAGCCATTGCCGGCATAGGAGAGGTCGCAGCCACCGCTGAGGACCTTGCCGGTGGCGGCGGCGAGCGCCCGGGGATAGGCCACGCCCGACGTCTTCACGCCCTGGCTCACCGCGCAGCGCAGCGCGGGCTTCGGGGTGAGCAGGGCGGCCTGCGCGGGGTCCACCGCGAGCTGACACGCGACGAGTGACGCGGTGACGGTGGCGTCCTGCGGATGGTTTGGCGGGTCCGCGGCCTGGCAGCGCCAGCCCTTGCCGTTCGCCGTGGGCTTGGAGACGACGATGTTCTCCGCGTGGCTGGAGCCGTTCAGCGCGTGGGAGGAGTCACAGCCGCCGGAGACGACGACATAGCCCTCGGTGGCGAGCTGCGGTGTGAGGGACACTTCGGCGAGCGGGTTGCGCGAGGGGCCCGTCTTCGAGCTGAGCGTCTTGCACTGCAAGCGCAGGCTGCTGATGTTGGGCGCGCTGGCCTTGCAGAAGGTGACGGAGGCCTTGGCCCAGGCGGGGTTGATGACGAGCGCGGGGTCGGCGCCCTTGCACCGCCAGCCGAAGTCCCCGTCGGGCGCGTTCTGCACCATGACCGCCGCGTGCGCGGAGTCGTAGCCGAAGCGAGACACCTCACATCCTCCCCCCACGCGCACGTAGCCCTGCTGCTGCTTCGCGAGCGGCACGGAGGCCACGGCCTTCGGATTGGCCCCGAGGCCCGTGGCGGGCGCTCGCTCCTGGAGCGTCTGACAATCGAAGGTCACCTGCGCGGAGGCCGTCGTGCCCATGAGCAGCAGCGCGGCGAGAAGGACTCCCCGGGGCGCATGCGAGGGGCTCATCGCGTGGCCTCCGAGGTAGAGGTGCGAAGGTCCTCGGAATGAGGGCGACGGCAGGGCCGCGTCACGGAGCGCGCCAACGCGTGAAGCGGAATGAAGGGGGGCTGCGTCATGGAGTCCTTCTCCTTGCGGCGGCGAGCCAAGGCCCCGCTGCACGCGGGGCGGTGGTCTGCAAGCGCTGGACCCATGACAGGGATGGGTTTGTCCAGGAGTGGGGCGGAGAGAGGCTCCTCACGCCAACAATCGAAGACAACCAGAACGGACGCGTCAGGAGTACGTCCCCCTGGCCGCGTGACACGTCAGCCCGGAGTGCACATATCTGATGCGGAACAGATGGCTCCTGGTCTGCCTGGACCTGGTCCGGGACACTCCAGACACGCCGCGCTCCGCGCGAGAGCGGGCTCCACCTTCGAGCCCGCTCCCGCGGCGAAACCTCAGCTGCCCAGTTCGACGTTCTCGAGCACTCCGAGCGCGTCCGGAATCAGGAGCGCCGCGGAGAAGTAGGTGCTGACGAGATAGGACGAGATGGCCTTCTCGCTGATGTCCATGCGACGCACGGACACGCCCGGCTCGACCTCGTCCTGAAGTCCCGTGCGGGTCAGGCCGATGACGCCCTGGTCCGACTCGCCGGTGCGCATCACGATGATGGAGCTGGTGCGCTGCTCGGTGATGGGAATCTTGTCGCACGGCAGCATGGGAACACCGCGCCACGCCATGGCCTTGGTGCCCTGCACGTCCACCACCGTCGGGTAGAGCCCGCGACGGGTGCACTCCCGACCGAACGCGGCGATGGTGCGCGGGTGGGCCAGGAAGAAGCGCGACTTGCGGCGCCGGCTCAAGAGCTCATCCATGTCGTCCGGCGTCGGAGGGCCGGAGCGGGTGTGGATGCGCTGCTTCAGGTCGGCGTTGTGGAGCAGGCCGAAGTCACGGTTGTTGATGAGCTCGTGCTCCTGCCGCTCCTTCAGCGCCTCAATCGTCAGCCGGAGCTGCTGCTCCGTCTGGTTCATCGGCCCGTTGAACAGGTCCGCGACGCGGGTGTGCACGCGGAGCACCGTCTGCGCCACGCTCAGCTCGTACTCGCGCGGGGCCAGCTCGTAGTCCACATAACCGCCGTGAATCGACGGCTCGCCGGAGTGGCCCGCGGCCATCGGAATCGCCGCCTGCCCCATCTTGTCCTGGGGCTTCTTCAGGCGCTCCTTGTACCGCTCCACGTGCGCCTGCAGCGCGGGCGACTGGAGGATGAGCGTCTCGAACACCTGCTGCGGCAGCGCCAGCACCGTGCAGGCCGTGGTCGCCTTGACGGTGAAGCCCCAGTGGTCGTTTGACTCCACCACCGCCTGGTCACCGAAGTGGTCGCCGTCCGCGAGCGTGTCCAGCGTCAGCTCGTCCCCGTACTTGCCCTTGCCCAGCTTCTTCGCCTTGCCGTGGGCCAGCAGGAACACGTGCTCGGCGGGAGTCCCCGCCTCGACGATGGACTCCCCGGCCTTGTACTCCTTCTGGACGAAGCGGCTCGCCAGGGCCTGGAACACCGCGTTGTCACCCTCGAAGCCGCGCAGCAGCGGCAGCTTGTGCAGCTCCTGGGCAGGCACCTCCACCCGGGCGCCCACGTTGCCGAAGTTGAGCCGGTCGTCTCCCACCGCGTAGCTCAGGCGACGGTTGACGCGGTACGTGCCGCCCGTCACCTCCACCCACGGCAGCATGCGCAACAGCCACCGGGGGGTGATGCCCTGCATCTGCGGAACAGTCTTGGTCGTCGTCGCGAGCTGCCGAGCACCCGCCGTGCTCAAGCTCGTCAACTGCGAGTCCATGCCACCGCCGCCTGGATTGATTGGGTTCGTCATGGCGTGGGCCTTCCGTTACTCCGAGCGACCAATCTCGACGCTCTCCAGGATGCCGAGCGCGTCCGGGATGAGGACTGCGGCGGAGAAGTACGCACTGACCAGGTAGTTGATGATGGCCTTCTCGTTGATGCCCATGAAGCGCACGGAGAGGCTGGGCTCGATTTCGTCGGGGATGCCGGCCTGGTGCAGACCGACGACGCCCTGGTTCTTCTCACCCGCGCGCATCAGCAGGATGGAGCTGGTGCGGGAGTCGGAGACGGGAATCTTGTTGCACGGGAAGATGGGGATGCCGCGCCACGCGGGCACCATGTTGCCGTTGAGCTCCACGCTCGTGGGGTAGATGCCCCGGCGGTTGCACTCCTGGCCGAACGCGGCGATGGCGCGCGGGTGGGCCAGGAAGAAGGACGGGTCCTTCCACACGGTGGAGAGCAGCTCGTCCATGTCGTCCGGCGTCGGGGGGCCGGAGCGGGTGTGGATGCGCTGCTTCAGGTCCGCGTTGTGGAGCAGGCCGAAGTCGCGGTTGTTGATGAGCTCGTGCTCCTTGCGCTCCTTCAGGGCCTCCACCGTCAGGCGCAGCTGCTGCTCCGTCTGGTTCATCGGCTCGTTGAAGAGGTCCGCGACGCGGCTGTGAATCTGGAGCACCGTCTGCGCCACGCTCAGCTCGTACTCGCGCGGGGACGTCTCGTAGTCCACGTACGTGCCCGGCAGCACCGGCTCGCCCGTGTGGCCCGCGGCCAGCTCGATGGCGGCCTGGCCCGACGTGTCCTGCTTCTTCTTGGAGCGCGCCTTGAATTGCTCGATGTGCTTCTGGAGCGAGGGCGACAGGGCGACCACCGCCTCGAACGCCGACTGCTGGAGCATCAGCACCGTGCAGGGCGTGACGGCCTTCGCGGTGAAGGTCCAGTAGTCCTGCGACTCCAGCAGCGCCTGGAAGCTGTAGTGGTCGCCGTCGGCGAGCACGCCCAGCACCGTCTCGTCGCCGTACTTGCCGGCGCCAATCTGGTTCACCTTGCCGTGGGCGATGAGGCAGATGGAGTCCGCCTCCTGGCCCTTCGCGGTGATGACCTCGCCCGCCTTGAACTCCTTCTGCTCGAAGCGGTTGGCCAGGGCCTGGAGCACTTCCACGTCGTCGAACCCGCGCAGCAGGGGCAGCTCACACAGCTCCTGGGGGATGACCTGGACCTTGGCGCCGGCGGTGGTGAACGTGACGCGGCCATCGCCCACCGCGTACGTCATGCGGCGGTTGACGCGGTACACGCCACCGGACACCTGCACCCACGGCAGCAGCTTGAGCAGCCACCGGGAGGAGATGCCCTGCATCTGCGGGACGGACTTGGTCGTCGTCGCGAGCTGCCGCGCCGCCGCCGTCCCAAGGCTCAACAGCTGGTTCTCCGCTTCGTTACCGGGCTTGATTGGGTTCGCCATGAGGACACCTTGTCTTTCAGAGGTGGGAAGAGGTTGGGGTTAGGAACGAATCAGGATTGGCGCAGGGCGCTGAACATCGAGGCGATTCGCGCCGCGGAGGTGCCCAGCCCCGTGGGGCCGTGCACGTGAGGCATGGGCTTGCGGCTGCCCTGCAGCTCGAACTCCTTGTACCGGTCCACCGTCTGGTGCCAGATGAGCACGCCGGCCATCCAGTTCTGGAGCTTCACGACGTACAGGTTGAGCTTCTCCTGGGCCCGCGCATCCAGGTTGAAGTTGCGGATGAGCGACGGCAGCTCGGTGGCGACGGTGTGCTGGAACTGCTCCATCCGCGCGGTCATCAAGTCGTTGACGACCTCCACCGCCTGCGTGGGTGCCAGGTCCAGGAAGCGCTGGACGACGAGGACGCCGTTGTTCAGCTCGCCCTCGTACTCAATCTCCTTCTGGTAGGAGAAGACGTCGTTGGTGAGGCAGGCGTAGTCGGCCGCCGAGTTCTCCAGCGAGCGGATGGGCCGGGTGTGGAAGATCTCCGCCGGAATCGCGTCGCCGTGGGCCAGCCGTGACAGGCTCATGGTCAGGTCGGAGCCGAACGTCTTGCGGCGCATCTCCACGTAGTCGACCGGGTCCGGGACGCGGTTCTGTATCTGATTGGCCAGCTCCCACAGCCAGCTCTCCGTCATGTCCTGGATGGCCTTGCGGAACAGGTTGCGCGCGCTCGGCGTCAGGTCGGCCGCGGTGCGCGCCCACAGGTCGGCCAGGCCCCGCTCCACCGGGTTCGTCGCGACGGCGGTGCTGGTGGACGGGTCATCCGGCATGAACGCCGTCAGCCGGGCGTTGAAGACCTTCGCCCCGGCCATGTCCTTGGTGTAGCCGTAGAAGGCCGGGAAGTAGTCGTCCGCGTAGGTGCCCCAGACGAGCCAGCCCGACGTCAGGTTCAGCTCAGCGGCGGTGGCGTCCGGGTGGATCAACGCGCCGCACAGCGCCACGTCCGCGACGTCGAACTTGTGGTCGTCCCAGATGTACACGCCGGGCAGGCCGGGCAGCGCGTCCAACATGCCCATGCGCCGGGCCCACGCCTTGGAGTCCTTGCGCGCGCCGTCCAGGTGGGGGCTGCGCCCCGTGGTGTACGGCATGTAGAACTTCGGCGGCACCAGGTGGCCCACCGGCTGGTAGGGCACGTGGGCGAAGCTCTTGAAGCGCTTGAGGCCCAGCGCGCCGGGCGACAGGGGGATGCGCAGCGCGGACGTGCCCAGCCCCGGGAAGGGGAGGTTGAGTTCGGCGCCAGGGCCCGCCGCGGGCTTCATGTAGCGGCTGGAGCGCAGGTGCCACTCGTGGCCGCCGGACTGCCAGTCCTGGAGCCCTCGGATGTAGACGAGGACGTTGGCCTGCTCCACCGGGTTGAGGCCGTGCTCCGCGAAGAGCGAGGGCAGCTCCGTCACCGCCGTGTTCTCGAACTGCTGGAGCCGCGACGTGAGCACGTCGTTGACCAGGTTGGCCGCCGCCTGCGGGTCGATGTCCAGGAAGCGCTCCATGACGAGCACGCCGTTGGACAGCTCGCCCTCCTCCAGGATTTCACGCTCGTAGGAGAACAAGTCGTTGCGCAGGTGCACCGCGTCCGCGAACGAGTGCTTCAGCACCAGCATCGCCCGGCTGGCGGCGATGCGGTCCGGCACCTCGGCGAAGACGGCGTGCTCCACCAGGTCCGCGGACCAGGGCGCCCCGCCGACCTTGCGGCGCATCTCGATGTACTCAATCGGGTTGGAGACCCGCTGCTCGCTGATGTTGTCCAGCTCCCACGTGGACTCGTCCAGGAGCGCCTTGGTGCTCTCGAAGAAGCGCTTGCGCCACTCCACCGACTTGGAGGGCACCGTGCGCATCCACAGGTCGGCCAGGCCCGCCTCCACCGGGTTGGTGGGCTTGGGCATGGGCGTGGACAGGTCCACCGGCATGAACAGGGGCAGCCGGTCCAGGTACGCCTTGGAGCCCTCGCGGTCCTGCGGACGCTTGTAGATTTCGAGGAAGTGGTCGTCGAAGTAGAAGACCCAGACGTACCAGTCCGTGATGAGGTCCAGCTCCGGGCTCGGCGCCTCCGGATGGGTGTACGCACACAGGAGCGCGTAATCCATCGCGTCGAACTTCCGCTCGCTCCAGATTTCAGGGGCGCTGCCGTCCTTGGGCGCGCCGATGATGCCCAGCTCGCGCGCCCAGGCCTTGGAGTGCACCCGCGCTGCTTCGAGGTTTGGATTCAGACGCGCCGGCCAGGGGACATAGAACTCTGGCAATACAAAAGGATGTTTGTCTCGCGCCTTGGCCATGGGTGCCCCTCGTTGTGACGGGCGCTTTGTAGAGTGTTCAAAATGATGAATCCACGGATTACTCAAACAAAAGATAAAATCGATGGAATGCTGTTTTTCATGAGTCTCCAGGCAGGGTGAAGTCACACCCGGTGGGGTGATACGGATTGAACTCGTTTTCTCAATGAGGGAGAGAAATGCGGGGGAGACCTCCGTTGGCGTGAGGAATGTTCGTGTAATTGTTGCTTGTGATTGGACAGGGGCTGGCTTGGCCCCCGTGAAGCGACCGGGCTAGCGTCCAGGCCATGCTCCTCGTCACCCAGGGCCGCGAGCCGCGCCGTCAGTTGCTCCTCAAGCCCTCACCCGGGTCGAAGCAGGTCGTCTCCGCCGTGCACGCCTCGTCCGTGACGGTGGAGACGGGGGGCACTCCGCGCCGCGCGCCGCCAACGCCCTCCACGCGGATGACCTTCATCATCCACGTCCAGTCCGTCTCGCCGGAGGGGGACACGCGTTATGACTTCACGCTCGACGCGGTGGACCTGCTCGTCCAGCCCGGCACGTCCGAGCAGCACGTGGACGAGGTGCGCAAGAGCCTCGCGTTCCTGCCGGGCCTCACCGGCACGGGGCTGTCCGGACGGCGGGGCAACTCCCTCGACTTGAAGCTGCCCGCCCACCTTGATGCGCAGAGGCGCAGGGAGCTTCAGGACCTGGCCAAGGCGCTCCAGTTCGTGGGCAACCCCTTTCCTCAGGAAGCCATTGGCCTGGGCGCGCGGTGGGACCAGCCGTTGTATGGCAGTGGCCCCGTGGGGACGCAGGGCACGGCCAGCTTCGAGCTGTTCTCCCTGGACGCAAGTCGGGCGGGGACGCGCTTCCTCATCCAGCAGACGTCGAAGAACCAGCCGGTGCCCGCCGAATACCAGACGCGCCCGGACGGCTCCGAGCGGATGATGATCCGCTCGCAGACCAAGGGCGAGACGGTGTTCCGGTTGGACAGACTCTGGCCCGCGAGCAGTGAGATGGAGATGCGCGTCCAGGCGGACCTGTCCGCGGAGAAGGAGGAGCCGCCGCGTCGACTGAAAATCATCACCGACGTGAAGGTGCGCCTGGAGGAGAAGGACGCCTGAGCGGGACCTGGGACGTCTGGCTTTGATGGCCCTCCCTGTTGCCTCACACAACTCGAGCGGCCCCATCTCGGATAATCTCTTTCATAGGACGAGTGAAGCCGCATTGCGGGCTGGACTCGTGTAGGTCCATGTCCGCCGTGGCGGACTTTCGCGGAGTCGGGGGCATGCGAGTCAACGAGGGCGGTTCCACTCGGGCCACGGGTGCAGGGGATTCAGGCGCCTCGAGCGCGGCGGCGGCTGAGCGTGCGGCTCGCGCGGCGCAGCAGGCGGCGGAGGCGGCGGCCCGCGCGGCGGCGGAAGCAGCCCGGGCTCAAGCAGCGCAGGCGGCCCAGGCCCAGGCCCGCGCGCAAGCAGCAGCCAGGCAATCGCAGGAGGCCCTGAAGCAGGCGCAGGCGGCGCTCGCGGAGGCCAAGAAGAAGAACGCGCCCAAGGCGGAGCTGACGCGCGCGGAGCAGGCCGTGAAGCAGGCCACGACGTTCGCCCAGCAGGCCGCGACGTCCGCGCGCGATGCGGGCAACCGGGCCACCCACGCCAGCTCCTTCGTTCCAGCCAGCACCCCCCAGGTGCCCGCGCAGCGGCAGACGCCCGCGGGGCCTCCGGGCGTCACGCCGGGCTACACCCGGGAGCAGGCGGCCAAGGACGCCACGGAGCTGTACCGCGCGACGAAGGGAGGCCTCACCGGCTGGGGCACGGACGAGGCCGCCATCTTCAAGACGTTGGACAAGCGCACGCCAGGAGACCTCGCGCTCATCCGCCAGTCCTTCCGGGAGCACTACAATGAGGACCTGGACTCCGTCCTGCGCAAGGAGCTGGGCGGTGACGAGCTCACCCGCGTCAACAACATCCTGTCCGGCAACAAGGGCAACGCGAGCGCGGCGGCCATCCAGGAGCAGACGGGCTTCTTCGGGGACAAGGACGCCATCGTCAACACGCTGCGCGACGCCACCCCCGCGGAGCGTCAGTCCATTGCCCGCTCCTTCCAGCAGATGTACGGCAAGGACCATCCGAACCTCCGGGCCGCCACACCCGAGGAGTTCATGAAGCAGGCGCTGGGCCCTCGTCTGGACACTGCCCAGCGCACGCAGCTCAGCAGCTTGCTGGACACCACCCGCGCCTCCACGCCGGAGCAGGTGACGCAGCTGGAGGCGGGCGCGGCGCGCTCCAAGGTGCATGACGCGCTCCAGGGCTTCTTCGGCGCGGACAGCGACAAGGTCTTCGACACGCTGAAGAACCTGCCTCCGGAGCAGAAGAAGGTCCTCCTCGCGGACGCGGCGCTCCAGTCGGAGCTGCGCGGCAAGCTGTCGAAGGAGGAGTACGCGCGCGCCCGGGGACTGATGGAGGACAACCCGGCCGCCGCGAGCGCCGCGCAAATCAACAGCGCGACGCAGGGCTGGTTCGGTGCGGACGAGAGCGCCATCCTCGACGTGCTCAAGAACACGAAGCTGGAGGACATGCCCGCCCTCAAGGCGGAGTTCCAGAAGCAGACGGGCCGCTCGCTGGAGTCCGAGGTCAAGGGCTGGGGCGGCGCGGACACGCAGGTGGGCCTGCGCTACCTCAACCCGCCCGCGGCCAACGACACGCTGGGCCAGGCCCAGGCGGCGGCCGAGCAGCTCCACCGCGCCATGGACGGCGCGGGCACGGACGAGGCGGCGCTGCGCGAGGTGCTGGGCAACAAGTCCAAGACGCAAATCAATGACATCACCGCCGCGTACCGCGACCTCTACAAGCGCGACTTGCGCTCGGACCTGACGTCGGAGCTGGGCGGGCGCGACAAGTTCGAGATTGTCGACCAGATGTATGACCTGGGGGCCATCGACCCCAAGGCGCCGGACGCGGCGAAGCAGCAGGTGGACCGCCTGCGGGCGCAGCAGCAGTTCGAGCAGAGCGGCGGCCTGGGCATCATCGACACCCTCCAGAACGTCACCAAGGGCGAGTCGGACTCGGAGCGGCTGGAGCGCAACCTGACGGCGGCGGAGACGGCCATCTCCACGGGCGACACGGCGGCGGCGCAGCGGCGCACCACGTACGCCACGGACGACGTGAAGGACCTGCAGGAGACGAAGGACAGCACCGCGGACCTGGCGGCCACGGCGGCCGTCGCGGTGGTGACGACGGCGGCGGTGGTGGCCACGGGTGGCGCGGCGACGCCGCTGGCCATCGCGGGCTACGCGGCGCTGGGCGCGACGACGCGCGTGGCCACGCAGGCGTACTTCAAGGGCGACTCGCTGGGCATGGACGGTGTCGCGCAGCAGGCGGTGGTGGGCGCGGTGGAGGGCGGCACCGCCGTCATTCCCCTGCCCAAGGGCCTGGGGGGCGCGGGCGCCACGGTGGCCACGGAGACTGTCGAGCAGGTCGCGAAGCAGACGGTGGGACAGCGGCTGCGCACCACGGCCATCCAGGGCGCCTGGGAAGGCGGCGTCGGTGGCGCGCTGGGCGGCGCGACGGACCAGACCCTCCAGAGCGAGACGTGGAAGAACGGCCTGCTCCCGGGCCTCCAGCAGGTGGGCCAGCGCGCGGTGGTGGACGGCACGGTGGGCTCCGTGTTCGGCGCGGGCGGCGGCGTGGCCATGGACGGGGTGATGCAGGGCGCCTCCCGCCTGACGACTCCGCGCGAGGTGCCGGTGCTGACGAACCCGGCGCTGGACGGCGGCACCGTGCACGTGCGCTACGGCGAGGGGCGGGTGCGAATCGAGGCGGGCCCCAACGCCACGCCCGCGCAAATCCAGGCGCACATGGAGACGGCACGCACGCTCCAGAAGTACGAGGGGCCGCTCGGGCAGGTCCGTCAGCTCAAGGACCGCGTGAATCAGGCGCTCACCGGGCAGCCGGGCTACGGCACCCAGGGCTTCGAGTCCCAGCTCGAGGTGAAGAAGCTCAACGCCATCATCAAGGACCTGGAGGCCGTGCAGCAGCGCATCGACACGCGGCTGCAGAAGCTCAACGGCAGCGGCCAGGCCCCCACGGCGGCGCAGCGCGAGGTGATGGAGCGCGAAATCGCGGACCTGCGCTCGCAGCTGGACACCCACGCGGCGCAGGTGGGCTCGCTGGCCCCGGCGCGGGGCTACGTCGCGGCGGAGCAGCTCAGCAAGGGCAAGACGGAGGCGCTCAATCGCGGCTATCCCACGACGGAGGCCGAGGGGCTGCCGAAGGACCACTTCTGGGTGGAGAACGAGAACGGCCAGCTCTACCTCCAGCGCAGCTCCGTGGAGAGCGGGCCCCGGAAGCTGTACGAGCCGTCCGGCAGGGAGGCCGAAGGCATCTTCGGGGACTTCACCGACGCGCCCCTCGGCTACATCGAGCCCAAGTTCCCCGCCGGTGTCACGCGCGACGAGGCGTTCGACGCGCTGGGCGGCAACAACCCGAAGTCGCCGTTCGGCTCGTGGGTGAAGTCGCTGGAGGCCGAGGGTCTCATCAAGGACAAGCAGGAGCTCGTCGACCTGCTGCGCGAGTCGCCCGGAGGGCTGTCATTCGGCACCGTGCGCCACGAGCTGAAGGACAAGTACACCGAGCAGCTCGTCTCGCGGATGACGGACCCGGCCCGGCTGCGCGCCACGCCCGCCTACGCGGAGGCGCTCAAAGTCACGAAGAGTCCCGAGCAGGCGCTGGTCGCCGCCAGCCACACGGAGATGCTGCGCATCACCCGGGAGCTGGGGCCCGCGGACAAGGGCGCGCTCGCCCAGCGCTGGTATCAGTCCACCTTCGAGAGCACGCGCAAGGGCGTCACGGAGGTCAGCGTCAGCAAGCAGGCTGCGGCTGACATGGGCATCACCTTCACGGGTGACCGACGCATCGACGTGCTGGAGCCGGGCACGGTGCGCGAGCTGAAGAACGTCTCCACGAAGTTCGGTGAGCGCGAGCACGACCAGTTGATGGATTTGGTGAAGCTCTACGGCAAGACGCTCGACGGGACGGACACGCCGATTGAACAGGTGGTGGAGACCTTCGTGGACCCGCGCGGCGTGGTCGCCAACTCCAAGTTCCTGCACGACATGTTCGACGGCTCCGGTGGCCAGTACCTCAAGGTGGAGGTCTTCAAGGCCGACGGGACGGCGCTGGTGATTGACGCCAACAACCGGGGTATCCTCAACCAGAGTCAGGCGGAGCTCGAGAAGACCCTCGGCATCACGAAGTAGCGGGGGCCAGGAGGTCTCAGGGTGTTGGAGACGGAGATGAAGGTGGGGCTGTCGGGTCCTGACCTGCCAGTCCTGGTGCGTGCGATGGTCAGCCGACTCCTTCCGAAGTCGCCCCCGAGCGCGCTCTCGGTGGACTTCACGGACCAGGCGCCCGGCGCGGACTGGCTGGAGACGCGCATGCTGAAGGCCCGGCGGCGCGCGAAGGCCGTCTGGGCGGGCGACTCCTGGAACTTCCTCCTCGTCGAGTCCCCCGTGGCGCTCGTCGCGGGGCCTCATGCGAGGGACGCGCGGCAGGTGCTCGCGGAGCTGGCGCCTCTGCCGTTCTTCCTGGCGTCGTTCGCCAGCCTGTATTCGGACTGGAAGGTCGACGGCAAGGCGTACGCCGCGCCCATCCTGGATGACCTGCACTACCCTCACGGCTGGGGCTGCGCGTTCCGGGGCCAGGGCCATGCGCGGCTGGTGTCGCGTCGGTGGCTGGAGTTCGGGCCGTGGCGCCTGTTGAAGGGGCCGGACGACGTCTCCCTGGTCCAGTTCCATGACCTGGAGGCGGACCCGGCCACCGCGCTCGCGCAGGCGAAGCCCGGCCACGCGCGCATGGGCGCCAGCGCGGAGGGGGGCGTCATCCGCTCGGGGTACGCGCGCAAGCACAAGCTCGACGGCTTCTACGAGCCGAAGGACCAGTTGCTGCGCATGGTCATCCACGGCCGCGATGTGTCCGCCAGCGAGATGCTGGATGCGTGCTCGCTGCGGCTGGACGGACAGGTGGGCCCCGGGCAGCCGCTGACGCGCGTGGCGTATGTCTTCATGGAGCCGGAGCGGGCGCGCGCGCACCTGCACGAGCTGTGGCTGCGCGAGCTGGAGTGCTGGACCATTGAAATGGGCAAGGAGGTCCGGCTGGACAAGGACTACCGCCCGACGCCGGTGAAGCCCGACTGGGTGAAGGCCGTGGAGGCCCGGGAAGCGGACGCGTCGAAGCGCTGAGCCCGGTGTTCCGCATTCCGGGCTTGCGTGGCTGCCTCGGGCTGGGAAACATGTCTCGCATGACCCAGCCCGCAGTGCCGCCCGCCGTGTCGGATGTGTATGTGGTTCATGGCCAGGACGGTTTCGTCATCTCCGACGACTCCGCCCGCATCGACGTGGACGTGGTGCACGGCTACCTGACGCGCTCGTACTGGAGCCCGGGCATCTCTCGCGCGCTGGTGGAGAAGGGCCTGCGTCACTCGCTCGTCTTCGGTGTGTATGCCGCGGACGGCGCGCAGGTGGGCTACGCGCGTGTCGTCACGGACCGGATGTCGTTCGCCTATCTCTGTGACGTGTTCGTCCTGGAGACGCAGCAGGGCAAGGGCCTGGGCAAGTGGCTGATGGAGGCCGTCTTCGCCCATCCGGACCTCCAGGGGCTGCGGCGCTTCCTGCTGGCCACGCGGGATGCCCACGGACTGTATGCCCAGTATGGCTTCACGCCGCTGAAGAGCCCGGACCGGTTCATGGAGCGGCATGACCCGGACGTGTACAGCAGGACGTAGTGGAGCGCGGTTGGCCCGCGGTTCGCATCCGTCTCGGAGGACTCCGTAGACTGGAGTCTTCGCGGGAGGTGTGGAGTGGAGCGCGTTCAGGCCTTTTCGGCGCGGCACGAGGACGAGGCGGCGACGGCGTGCGTCGTCTGCGAGGCCGCGTTGGAGGGGTCTCGCTGCGGCCACTGCGGCGCGGCCGTGGCGGCTGGCGGGTATCGCGTCCTGCGGCTCATCTCGCAGTCTCCGCATGGTCGCGTGTACCTGGCGGTGGATGGGCAGGGGACGCGTGTAGCTCTCAAGGAGCTGCTGTTCGCGTTGGTTCCCGGAGTGGAGCAGCTCGACGCCTTCGAGCGTGAGGCGGCCGTGCTGCGCTCGCTGGAGCACCCGGACATCCCGCGCTTCGTCGCGAGCTTCAAGGAGGGCAGCGGGGTGGGGACGCGCCTCTATCTCGCGCAGGAGCTGCTCGAAGGGGAGACGCTGCTCGAGCGAATCACACGCAGCCGGCTGGACGAGGCGGAGGCGTGGACGCTGGCGGAGCAGGTGCTCCAGACGCTCTCGGCGCTTCACCGACGCACGCCCGCGCTGGTGCACCGGGACGTGAAGCCGGCGAACCTCATCTTGCGGCCGGATGGACGCACGGCGCTGGTGGACTTCGGCGCGGCCCGCCACCTGGCGCGCGACGTGACGCATGGGTCCACGCTGGTGGGGACGTTCGGGTACATGCCGCCCGAGCAGCTCGGCGGCACGGTGGAGCCCTCCAGCGACCTCTACGCGCTGGGCGCGACGCTGGTCCATGCGCTGAGTGGACGCGAGCCCGCGGACCTCGTCGATGAGGGACTGGTGCTGTCGTTCGAGCAGCACCTCCAGGTCTCCGAGCCGCTGCGCGTGTTCCTGGGCAGGCTGCTCGCGCCGAAGCGCTCGGCGCGGTTCGCATCGGCGATGGAGGCGCTCTCCGCTCTGCGGGCTTCTGTCGAGGCACTGGCCGCCGGGCGCTCCTCGCGGGCCGCTTCGGCTTCTCCTGACGAAGGCGCGAAGGCGTCAGGTGAATGGCGGGGCGGGGCGCTTTCGCGTGTAGAGGCCGTTACGGAAACAGCAGCGGCAGGCGCCCTGCGTGAGGTGCGGGGCAGGCCACTCGAAGAGGTGGCCGTTGATGGCGCTTCCGTGCCCGTCGCTGGTGAGGCCGCCGAGGTCGCGCAAGTACCGCAGTCCTCCGCCACCGAGGCCATGCACGAGGATACGACGGCCCTGCGTCTGTCGGCGCGGCGGAGGAAGTTGCGCTGGGCGCTCGCGGCCCTGTCCGCGACCGGCATGCTCCTGGGCGTGCTGAGACTCGTGATGGCCCAGGGCGGCAGCGCGATGGTGGTCACCGATTCTCCCGACTGGGGTCGCCCGACCCAGGCCGCACCACCTGCCCAGCCAGCGATGCCTTCCGGTACGGGCGCCCACCGGAACTTCCGCACGCCCTGGTCCGGCGAATCCGGCTCGCGCTGAACGGGCCTTGGCGAGGCGCCCTCCCCGCCGAATCGGGTTGCTGTCGTATGGCGCTGTTCGCGACGCCAAGCCGCCTTGCGAGCCCGTGCGGCCAGAGGCCCTCCCTCCTGAGTCATTTTCGTCTCGGGTGAGCGGCCAGCCAGCCGCGCGCGGGTGGTGACTCGTGGCTCCCCGCGCACGGGACGCGCGGTCGACGACACACAGCCCCCCGGTTTCAGTTCCACCCGGTCGTCGTGCTTACATCGCGACGCGGTGGCCCCGTGCTTGCTCTCTCGTCGGGCTGGCTCCCGCCGCCGCACGACACCCCATGTCCTCAAACGAATCCGAACCCACCCCGCCGAGACCTCGGCTCGCTCGCCGCATCGCTCGCCACCTCTTCGGTGAGCTTCGCTGGACGCCTCCTGCCTGGGCCGTCGCGCTGGGCCACGCCCTCACCCGCTTCGCGCGCGCCTTGTTCGGATGGGTTCGCCGCAATCCCAAGCGAATCGCCCTGTCGGTGGTCGCCCTGTGTCTGCTCGTCGTCGGGGCGGATGCCGCCTGGCGCTGGTATCAGAGCCGACCGCAGCCGGTGCGCTACTCGCTCAGCGCCACGTCTCCGTCGCTGACGCCGCTCGACGACGGCACGCCTCGGTGGGACCCGGTGCACGTGCGGTTCACCGGCTCGGTGGCCCCGCTGGACGCCATTGGCAAGCCGGTGACGGCGGGCATCACCCTCAAGCCCGAGCACCCTGGCACGTGGCGCTGGTCCAATGACCAGATGCTCTCCTTCGTCCCGAGCGCGGACTGGGGCGTGGGGCAGGAGTACCGCGTCACGCTGGACCGCTCGCTCTTCCCCGAGCACATCCTGCTGGAGTCCTACGAGACGACGTTCCAGTCGCAGCCCTTCACCGCCTCCATCAGCAGCCTGGAGTTCTACGAGGACCCGCGCAATCCGAAGGAGAAGCGCGTCGTGGCCACGCTGGGTTTCTCGCACCCGGTGGACCCGGCCTCGCTCGTGCGCAACCTCTCGCTGCGCTTCGACGTGCCCAGCGAAGGACTGCTCGGCTCCCGCCCGCCGGAGCACAAGTTCAACGTCACCTACGACAAGCTGAAGGGACAGGCCTACATCCAGTCAGACCTCATCCCCATCCCCGACAAGGAGGCCACCATGGTGTTGCGGATGGCGTCCGGCGTCCAGGCCGCGCGGGGAGGCAAGGGGACCGAAGGGATACAGGAGCGGCGGGTCACCATCCCCGGCATGTTCAGCTACTTCCGCGTGTCGGGCACAAACGTGTCGCTGGTGCGCAATGACCGCTACGAGCCCGAGCAGGTGCTCATCGTCAACCTGACGACGGGCGTCACCGAGGCGGAGCTGCGAAAGAACCTCCAGGTCTGGGTGCTGCCCAAGGACAAGCCCGCCACCCGGGAGGAGGCCGCAAGCCCCAACCATTCCTGGAGCGATGCGCGAGTCATCGGCGACGAGCTGCTCGCGACTGCGGAGAAGCTGGCGTTGGACCCGGTGCCCACGGACAAGGAGCACGCCACGCTGCACAGCTTCCGCATCCGCGCGGACGTGGGCCGCTATCTCTATATCCGACTCAAGAAGGGCACCCACTCCGCCGGCGGCTATGTGCTGGCCGAGGAGTTCAACAGCACCGAGGCCGTGCCCCGCTTCCCCGAGGAGGTGAGCATCCTCCACGAGGGCGCCCTGCTGAGCCTCGCGGGCGAGAAGAAGGTCACCGTCCTCTCGCGCGACGTCCAGGCGCTGCGCTTCGAGCTCGGCCGGGTGCTGCCGGACCAGCTCAACCACCTGGTGAGCCAGACGGAGGGCCGCTTCGCGCACCCCAGCTTCAGCAACTACCGCTTCAACCAGGAGAACGTCACGGAGAGCTTCTCCGTGGTGCGCCCGCTGGAGGGCGTGGGCCGGGGCAAGGCGCAGTACGCCGCCTTCGACTTGACGGAGTACCTCACCCCCGCGAACAGCCCGTCCGCGCGTCGCGGCCTGTTCTTCTTCAAGGTGCAGAGCTGGGACCCGGCGTACAAGCGGACGACAGGCAAGGAGGACTCGCGGCTCCTCCTGGTGACGGACCTGGGGCTGGTGGTGAAGGACAGCGCGGACGGCTCGCATGACGTCTTCGTGCAGTCGCTGGGCGAGGGCCTCCCCGCGGAAGGCGTCACGGTGAGCGTGCTCGGCAAGAACGGCCTGCCGGTGCTCAGCGCCACCACGGACGCGGACGGCCACGTGGCCTTCCCCAAGCTGACCGACTTCACGCGCGAGCAGACGCCCATCGCGTACCTGGCGCGCAAGGGCGAGGACTTCGCCTTCCTGCCCTTCAATCGCTCGGACCGGCAGCTCAACTTCAGCCGCTTCGACGTGGGCGGCGTGACGAGCGGCTCCACGCCGGAGCGTCTGACGGCCTTCCTCTTCTCGGACCGGGGCCTCTACCGCCCCGGTGACACCTTCCACGTCGCCATGGTGGTGAAGCCCTCCGACTGGAGCCAGCCGCCCACGGGCGTGCCCCTGGAGGCGACCGTCACGGACCCTCGCGGCCTGGAGGTGCACAAGCAGAAGCTCTCCCTCTCCGCCACCGGCCTGGAGGCGCTCCAGTACACGACGGAGGAGACGTCCCCCACGGGCCACTACGCGGTGAACCTGTATGTGGTGAAGGACGGGCTGCGGGGCAGCCTGCTCGGCTCCACGCAGGTGCGCGTGGAGGAGTTCCTCCCGGACCGGATGCGCATCACCACGCGCTTCGACACCGACCGGCTCGAAGGCTGGGTGCCGCCCGAGGGCCTCAAGGGCAAGGTGACGCTGAAGAACCTCTTCGGCATCGCCGCGGCGGACCGGCTCGTGTCCGCGGAGCTGACCTTCAGCCCGGGGTACCCTGGCTTCCGTCAGTACCCGGGCTACACCTTCCACGACCCGATGATGGCCACGCGCTCCTTCAGCGAGCGCCTGGAGAACTCCTCCACCGACGAAGAGGGTGAGGTGGAGCTGGAGCTGGGGCTGGAGAAGTTCGAGAAGGCGACGTGGCGCGTGTCGCTGCTCGCGGAGGGCTACGAGGCGGAGGGCGGACGGGGCGTGTCCTCGGAGGCCTCCATCCTGGTGTCGCCCTTGCCGTACCTCGTCGGCTTCAAGCCGGACGGTGGGTTGACCTACCTGAACCAGGGATCGGCGCGCTCGGTGGACTTCATCGCAGTGGACCCGACGCTGAAGAAGAAGGCCGTGCAGGGGCTCAAGGCGGAGCTCGTCGAGCGGCGCTGGGTGTCCGTCCTCACGCAGCAGCCCAATGGCACGTATGCCTACCAGTCCGCGCGCCGCGACACCGTGGTGCGCACGCGCGAGCTGGCCATCGCCGAGGCGGGCTTCAAGTACGCGCTGTCCACCGAGCAGCCCGGCGACTTCGTGGTGGTGGTGAAGGACGCGGAGGGCACGGAGCTCAGCCGCGTGGACTACACCGTGGCGGGCCACGCCAACCTCACGCGCACGCTGGAGAAGAACGCGGAGCTGGAGGTGAAGCTCGCCCGCCAGGACTACGCGCCCGGCGACGAAATCGAGCTGAACATCAAGGCACCCTACACCGGCGCGGGCCTCATCACCCTGGAGCGCGAGCGCGTCCACGCGTGGGTCTGGTTCAAGGCGGACGCCACCAGCACGGTGCAGAAGATTCGCCTGCCGCCGGGCCTGGAGGGCAACGGGTACGTCAACGTGACGTTCGTGCGCGCCATGGACTCGCAGGAGATCTTCATGAGCCCGCTGAGCTACGGCGTGGTGCCGTTCTCCGTGAGCAAGGACAGCCGCGTCCTGCAGGTGACGCTGACGAGCCCGGAGAAGGCGCGTCCGGGAGAGCCGTATCGCATCCGCTACAAGGGCAACAAGCCGGGCCGCGCCGTCGTGTACGCGGTGGACGAGGGCATCCTCCAGGTGGCGAGCTACTCGACGCCGGACCCGCTGTCGCACTTCTTCAAGAAGCGTGCGCTGGAGGTGCGCACGGGCCAGATCCTGGACCTGCTGCTGCCGGAGTTCTCCGTGTCGAAGGCCGTGTCCTCCATGGGCGGCGATGACGAGGGCATGGCGGCGATTGGAAAGAATCTCAACCCCTTCAAGCGCAAGCGGGACAAGCCGGTGGCGTACTGGTCCGGCATCGTCGACATCGACGAGACGGAGCGCGAGCTCGTCTATCCCGTGCCGGACAGCTTCAACGGTGAGCTGCGGGTGATGGCGGTCGCCGTGGGCGAGGAGTCCGTGGGCGCCTCGACTCGCAGCGCTGTCATCCGGGGGCCCTTCGTCATCACTCCGAGCGTGCCCACCTTCGTGGCTCCCGGAGACGAGTTCAACGTGGGCGTGGCGGTGGCCAACAGCGTGGAGGGCGCGGGCAAGGGCAGCGACGTGACGCTGGAGCTGAAGACCTCCGAGCACCTGGAGGTGCTGGACGAGGCCCGGCGCACGCTGAAAATCGACGAGGGCCGGGAGGGGAGCACCACCTTCCGGGTGCGCGCGAAGTCCGTGCTCGGCTCGGGAACGCTGGCCTTCACCGCGTCGCTGGGCAAGGAGAAGGCGCGTCAGTCCGTGGACCTGAGCGTCCGTCCCGCCGTGCCCTACCTGACGTCCGTGAAGGGCGGCTACGTGAAGGATGGCGAGGTGGACCTCGCGGTGTCCCGGAAGATGCACGGCGCCTTCCGCACGTTGGAGGTGAGCGCGTCGCCGATGCCGCTGGGCCTGGCGCGAGGCCTGTCCGCGTACCTGGAGAAGTACCCCTATGGCTGCACCGAGCAGCTCGTCAGCCGGGCCTTCCCGGCCGTGACGCTCAAGGGCCGCCGTGAGCTCCTGGGTCAGGGGCCGCAGGTGGCCGACGCCAGCTTCGCCGCCGCCATCCACACGCTGCGCACCCGGCAGAACGACGAGGGCGCCTTCGGCCTGTGGGCGGCCAACTCGTATGCGCCCGTGCTGCCCAGCATCTACGCGCTGCACTTCCTCACCGAGGCGAAGGAGCGCGGCTTCGCGGTGCCCACGGACATGCTGAACCGGGGCCTCACCTGGCTGAGCACGCTGGCGGCGCGCGAGCCGCAGGACCTCACTCAGGCGCGCAACGTGGCCTATGCGCAGTACGTGCTCACCCGCAACGGCAAGGTGCCCGGCGGGGCGGTGAATGTCCTGCGCGAGTGGCTGGACGCGAACGCCGCGGAGGAGTGGCCGGTGGACCTGACGGCGGCGTACGTCGGCGCGACGTACAAGCTGCTCAAGCAGGAGAAGGAGGCCACGCGCGCGATGAAGAAGGTGCGCATCGGCGAAGCGCAGGCGGAAGACTACGCGGCGCTCTACGACGGGCTCGTCTACGACGCGCAGGTGCTCTACCTGATATCGCGCCACTTCCCCGAGCGGCTCCCCAGCATCACCGGGGAGATGCTGGTGTCGCTGGCGAAGCCGCTCGCCGAGGAGCGCTTCAACACGCTGTCCTCCGCGTACGCCATCCTGGGCCTGGAGGCCTACGCGAAGGCGCTGGGCGACCAGGGCACGCCGTCGCGCGCGGGAGTGGCCCTGCTGGAGAAGGTGGCGGACACGTTGCGTCCGCTGACGGTGCCGGAGGGCCTCTTCCCCAAGGTCGCCTTCTCCGAGCAGGCCACCGCTGTCCGGGTGAAGAGCGGAGCGAGCGCGCCGCTGTTCTTCCAGGTGACGCAAGCGGGCTACGACACACAGGTGCCCACGGCGCCCATCATCGAGCGACTGGAGGTGCAGCGCGAGCTGAGGAGCCTGGACGGCAAGGTGGTGACGGACGTCCCGCTGGGCGGCGAGGTGGAGGTGCACCTCAAGCTTCGCGGGCTGCAGGGCAACACGTCCCACGTGGCCATCACCGACCTGCTGCCGGGCGGCTTCGAGGTGGTGCTGGAGCGTCCCGCGCCTCCCGAGCCGGAGCCGGAGTCCGAGCCGGAGGGCGACTCCGAGTACAGCGAGGGTGACAGCCCCTCCGAAGGGGACGAGTCCTACGAGGGCGGCGGGGCCGAAGACGAGCCGCCGGACAACTCCTACCGGGAGCCGGAGCCCGCGCCCGTGGCCGGTGGGTGGCTGCCGCCGGTGGGCAGCGACCGCTCCAGCTTCAGCCCCGAGTACGTGGACGTGCGCGAGGACCGGGTGGTGCTCTACGGCACGGCGGGCACCACCGTCACGGAGTTCATCTACCGAATCAAGGCGACCAACTCGGGACGCTTCGTGATGCCTCCGGCCTTCGCCGAGGGCATGTATGACCGGAGCGTCCGCGCTCGCTCGGTGGCGTCGCAGGTGACGGTGACGGCGCCGTGATTCGACGGGGGTGGCGCAAGGTGCTGGTGGTGCTGTTGGGGCTCGCGGCGCTGTACGTCGCGGTGCCCCGGCCGCCGCTGCGCGAGGGGCTGGGCTTCTCGCAGGCGGTGTTCGACCACGAGGGCCGGCTGTTGCGCCTCACCCTGTCCCCGGACGAGAAGTACCGGCTGTGGGTGCCGTTGGAGCGCATCCCCGCCACCCTGGTGGAGGCGACGCTGCTCCACGAGGACCAGCACTTCCGCTCGCACCCGGGCATCAACCCCGTGGCCCTGGGGCGCGCGGTGTGGAGCACGTACCTGACGGGCGGGCGGCGCATGGGCGGCTCCACGCTCACCATGCAACTGGCGCGCATCCGCTACGGCATCGAGTCGCGCACGCCCGGCGGCAAGCTCCGGCAGATGCTGCGGGCGCTGCAACTGGAGTGCACTTACTCGAAAGACGAAATCCTGGAGGCGTATCTCAACCTCGCGCCCTACGGCCGCAACGTGGAGGGCGTGGGGGCGGCCAGCCTCGTCTACTTCGGCCGGGACGTGGCGCGGCTGACGCTGGGCGAGTCGCTCACCCTGGCGGTCATTCCGCAGAGCCCGGCGCGCAGGGACCCGGGCCGGGACGCGGGGGCGCTGACGGCTGCGCGGCTGCGCCTCTTCGAGCGCTGGCGGGTGCCACACCCCGAGGACGCGGAGCGCCGGCCGCTCCTGGCCCAGCCGCTCCCGGTGCATCAGCCGGAGGACCTGCCCTTCCTCGCGCCGCACTTCGTGGGCAGCGTGCTGCGGCGGGCCCCCGTGGGTGCGAGCCTGACGAGCACGCTGGACTTGCCGCTGCAACGACTGCTGGAGCGCCACGTCCGGCAGTACGTGGAGCGGCGCCGGGACATGGGCATTCGCAACGCGGTGGCGATGCTGGTGGACTGGCGGACGATGGAGGTGCGCGCGGCGGTGGGCTCGGCGGACTTCTTCGATGCGCGCATCGACGGACAGGTGGACGGCACGCACGCGAAGCGCTCGCCGGGCTCCGCGCTCAAGCCGTTCATCTATGGGCTGGGCTTCGACGAGGGCCTGCTCCACCCGCGCACCATGTTGAAGGATTCGCCGCTGGGCTTCCGGGGGTATGACCCGGAGAACTTCGACGGGGAGTTCGCGGGCCCGCTCCCGGCGGTGGAGGCGCTGGTGCGCAGCCGCAACGTGCCGGCGGTGGCCCTGACGAAGCAGCTCCGAGCGCCGGGCCTGCATGGCTTCCTGCGCAAGGCGGGCGTGACGGGCCTGCGCGACGAGGCTCACTATGGCCTCTCGCTGGCGCTGGGCTCCGCCGAGGTGACCATGTCGGAGCTGGTGGAGCTGTACGCGATGCTGGGCCACGGCGGCCACCTGCGCCCGCTGCGCTGGACGGTGGATGCCCCCGCGGAAGAGGGCGTGAAGCTCTTGAGCCCGGAGGCCAGCTTCCTGGTGCTGGAGTCGCTGGCCACGGCGAGCCGGCCCTCGCAGTCCTTTCGCTCCGAGTGGACGCGCGACACGGTGTCGGTGGCGTGGAAGACGGGGACGTCCACCGGCTTCCGGGACGCGTGGAGCGTGGGCGTGGTGGGGCCCTATGTCGTGGCGGTGTGGGTGGGGAATTTCGACGGCCAGCCCAACCCGGCGTTCGTGGGGCAGACGGCCGCGGCGCCGCTGATGTTCGAGCTGGTGGACTCGGTGCGCTCGCGCGGCTCGGACGTGCGCCGCGTGCGCCAGACGGCCCCCCCGGGCGTCAGCCGCGTGCGCGTGTGCGCCCTGTCCGGTGGGCTGCCGGGGCCGCACTGCTCGCGCAAGGTGGACACATGGTTCATTCCGGGCACTTCGCCCATCCACACCTGCGACGTGCACCGCGAGGTGTGGGTGGATACTCGCACGGGCCTGCGGGCGTGTGGACCGGGGCCCTCCAGCCGCGCGGAGGTGTTCGAGTTCTGGCCGTCGGACCTGCTGCGCCTGTTCCAGAAGGCGGGGCTGCCACGGCGGGTGCCGCCTCCGGAGGGGGAGGACTGCGGCCTGGAGCACAGCGCCAGCACGGGCACCGCGCCGCGCATCACCACGCCCGAGGAAGGCGTGGACTACAACCTGCGGGCCTCGTCGGAGTCCTCGCGCGCGGTGCCGCTGTCGGCGGTGACGGACGCGGACGTGCGGCGGGTGTTCTGGTTCGTGGACGAGCAGCTCGTGGGCACGGCCTCGCGGGGGGAGTCGCTCCAGTGGGACGCGAAACCAGGGACGTACGTGGTACGGGCGGTGGATGACCGGGGCCGCTCGGACGCCAGGACGCTGAGGGTTCGCGTGGTGCGCTGACCCAACGTATCCTCGGCGGGACGAGGAGCGGCCATGGCGAACGGACAGAGGCGGGGCGGTGGGCCCGGCCGGAGCGAGGAGACGCGCATCGCGCCCGAGGAGGATGAGGACGCGACGCGGGACATCCCCGCTTCCTATCGCCCGGAGGAGACGCGCCTGGCGCCCCCGGAGCCAGCTCCTTCCGAGACGCGCATCGGCCCGCTCGACGAGCAGGCGGAAATCATCACCGATGTGCGCAAGGGCCAGTCCGCGGAGGCCCGTGGGGGCCGCGCCGCCACGGCCCGTCCTCCCGAGCCGCGAGGAGGCGGCAGGGGCGCCTCGGACGACCGGAGCGGCCGAGGTCAGGAGGTCATCCTCACCGAAGCGCGCGGGGCGGGCCGGGGCCAGGAGGTCATCGTCACGGAGGCCCGCGCTGGAGGTCGGGCGCAGGCTGGAGGTGCGGCGGAGGCACGCGGCGGCCGAGGGCAGGAGGTCATCCAGACCGAAGCGCGAGGCACCGGCCGAGGCCCGGCGGGGCGCGGTCAGGAGGTCATCGCCACGGAGGCGAGAGGCGCTGGCCGGAGCGCCACGGGAGCCCGAGGTCGCGGGCCCGAGGTCTCCGCCGTGGATGACGACGACGAGGACACCTCCGCGGCGGCCGTGAAGGGTGGCGACGAGGAGTACCAGCTCTTCACCACGGGCCAGAGTCGCGACGAGGACCCGCCGCCCTTCGCCACCGAGCTTCGTGCCAGTGGAGCCCCGGCCGTTCCCGCCACGGAGCTGCGCCCGCCCGCGCCTCCCGTGCTCAGGCCGGAGAAGGGCAAGGTCCCCGCGCCTCCGAAGCCGCCACCGCCCGCGAAGGGCACCGGCTGGCTGTCGAAGGGGGGCGAGAAGCCTCCCTCGCCAGGTCTCAGCGCGGGCGTGGTGCGGCTCAGTCCCCTGGAGCCCGCCGCTGGCAAGGTGGCCGCCGCCGCGGAGGATGGCCCCGCGCTGCGGACGATGTTCGCCAACCACTCCGCGCTGCTCGCGGAGCAGCTTCGCGATGCCCTGGGGAAGAAGATGTACGGGCGCGGGCCGCACCGCGTGCTGCGCATCGACGACCCGGAAGGGCCGAGCACCGGCGGCGGCAAGCAGGCCCGTCAGTCCATCTCCCTGGTTCCGCGCAAGGGCACCGGCCCCTCCGTCGTGTGCGGCTGGGTGGACGTGTCGAAGCGCGAGTCCCAGCTGCGAAGCTTCGAGGGCGTGGCCAGGCGCTACGAGGCCCACCACGGCGAGCCCCTGGAGCTGGCGCCCGAGGAGTACGAGCGCTTCCTTCATGACGTGGAGGACGTGCTCGTCAAGGCCGTCATCAAGGTCCGCCTCATCGTCCCCGAGGAGCAGGCCGGCGCGGGACTGGCGGCGCAGGCCGTGAGGGCCCCGGCGCGAGGCGGCGTCCCCATGATTCTGGTGCTGCTCCTCATGGGGGCGGCCTTCGCGCTGGGCCTCTTCGTGGGGCGGACGCCCGGCTGACGCTACGCCGGGGGCGGCGCCTCGCGCACCCAGTGGCGGTGCGCGGCGATGGCCTTGGCGAACATCTGCCCGAAGCCCCGCGTCTCGTTCTTCGCGCTGCGCACGACGCCCATCGCGTCATCCAGCCCCTTGGCCATGGGCTGGGACAGGCCCGCCGCGTCCAGCAGCGTGGTGGCCGCGCCGGACAGCGCCAGCGCCTTGCAGTGCACGTACGCCTCCCGCACGAAGTCCACCGCCAGGGGCAGCTTCTTCAGCTTGTCCACGCTCTTGTCCCCGCCGGGGACGTAGACCGCGTCGAAGAGCACGGAGGACGTGTTCTGGAACGTCTTCACCGGCGTCTCCTCGCCACCGTCCGCGCTGGCCACAGGGGCGAGCGTGGGGCCCACGATTTCGACCAGCGCGCCCAGCCCCTCCAGCGTCTTGCGCACCTGGGACAGCTCCCGGCCCGCGAAGCCGTCCGCGACGAGCACCGCCACCTTGCGCGTCTTGATGGAGTCGTGCGGCGTGTTCTCCATGCTGAGCGCCGGAGACACCTTCGTCAGCTTGGGCGCGGGCTTGCCCGCCACCAGCTCAGAGGCCTTGGGCGGCTTCGGCGGCGCGACACCCACCGCGCGCGCCACCCGCTCCGCCATCTGCCGGTCGATGTTCACCAGCACCTGGTTCACCACGCGCTCGCGAATCTCCGCGCGCTCCACCTTGCTCACCTCGAACTCGAGCGCGGAGATGAGGTGCTCGCGCTCCGGCTTCGACAGGCTGTTGAAGAAGAGCGTAGCCTGGCTGAAGTGGTCTCCGAAGCTGCCGCTGCGCTCGCGAATCTTGTGCCCCTCCACGCGCTCCTGCCGGTGGACGAAGGCCGACTTGGGGTTGGCCAGCATCGGGCAGCCGCCGCCCAGGGAGTTGGGGTGGTAGTTGGCCCGGCTGGTGTTGATGGTCTGCCGCCCGAAGCCGTCCTGCTGGTGGTTGTTCACCGGGCAGACGGGCTTGTTGATGGGCAGCTCCGCGAAGTTGGGCCCGCCCAGGCGCGTGAGCTGCGTGTCCAGGTAGGAGAAGATTCGCGCCTGGAGCAGCGGGTCGTTGGTGAAGTCGATGCCCGGGACGATGTTGGCCACGCAGAAGGCCACCTGCTCCGTCTCCGCGAAGAAGTTGTCCGGGTTGCGGTCCAGCACCAGCTTGCCGACCTTCTGCACCGGCACCAGCTCCTCGGGCAGGAGCTTCGTCGCGTCCAGCAGGTCAAACCCATACTTCAGCTCATCGCCCTCGGGCACCAGCTGGACGCCCAGCTCGTACTCGGGGAAGTTCCCCTGCTCAATCGCATCCCACAAGTCCCGGCGGTGGAAGTCCGGGTCCTTGCCGGACACCTTCTGCGCCTCGTCCCAGACGAGCGAGTGCGTGCCCAGCACCGGCTTCCAGTGGAACTTCACCAGCGTGGCCTTGCCCTTGGCGTTGACCAGCCGGTAGGTGTGGACGCCAAAGCCTTCCATGTGCCGGAAGCTGCGCGGAATGGCCCGGTCCGACATGAGCCACATCACCATGTGCGCCGTCTCCGGCACCAGCGAGACGAAGTCCCAGAGCGAGTCGTGCGCGGAGGACGCCTGCGGAATCTCGTTGTGAGGCTCCGGCTTCACCGAGTGGACGAAGTCGGGGAACTTGATGCCGTCCTGGATGAAGAAGACGGGCATGTTGTTGCCCACCAGGTCGTAGTTGCCCTCGGGCGTGTAGAACTTGGTGGCGAAGCCGCGCACGTCGCGCACGGTGTCCGCCGAACCGCGCGAGCCACCCACGGTGGAGAAGCGCACGAAGACGGGCGTGCGCAGGCTGGGGTCGGTGAGGAAGCGCGCCTGGGTGTAGCGCTCCATCGACTCGTAGACCTGGAAGTAGCCATGGGCGCCCGCGCCGCGCGCGTGGACGGCGCGCTCGGGGATGCGCTCATGGTCGAAGCGCATCATCTTCTCGCGGAAGTGGAAGTCCTCCAGGAGCGTGGGGCCCCGCAGGCCCGCCTTCAGCGAGTTGTCCGTGTCGGAGATGCGGATGCCCTGGTCCGTCGTCAGCACCGTGTCTTCCTGGCGTGCGCGGTATTGCTCCAGTTGTTCGTTCTTGCTGGGCGGGGGCGGGGTCGGCTTCGACGGAGTCCTTCGCGGCGGCATGAGCAGCTCCCAGGGGGAAAGCGCCGGGACGCGGCGCGCTCGCGGTCTACGCCCGCCGCCACATGTCTGGGAAAGAGAGGTACAGGGGAAGCGCGCGAGCGTTCACCACCCGCCACGTCGGGTGCCCCGAGGTGTCAACGGTCGACACTGCGTGCGGCGTAAACGAAGACGCCCCCACGCGCGGACCGGGTGGACCGCGACACGGGGGCGTCGAGATGGCGACTGCGGGGAGGCGACTACGGCGTGGGCTGCGCCATGGCCGGCTGGATGCCAGCGGCGGCCTCGGCGGCGGCGGCGGTCTCGGCGGCGACCCTCTCCGCCTCCGCCTTCGCGGCGGCGGCCACGCGCGCGGCCTCGGCCTCGGCGCGCTTCTTCGCCTCCGCCTCCACCACCGTCTTGAGATTCGCGAAGCCCGACTCGAAGTCCTTGCCCACCATCGCGTCCATGTCCATGAACATGCACATCGCCTTGGCGATGAAGTTGTTGGTGCCGCTCATCGCCCAGACGACCTCGGTGCCGGCCGTGGTGGGCTTGAAGGTGAAGGTGGTGACGCTGGTGGCGGCGAAGGGCTTGATGAACTCCAGCTTGATGCGGGCCAGCTCGGAGGGCTTGCTCTCCTCGAGCGTCATCCGCCCCTCGCCCACGTCGTCATTGCCCGTCCACCCATAGACGGCGCCCACCCCGGACTCCGCGCCCGAGTACGTCCGCTTCATGTTGGGGTCCAGCCGCTCCCACGGCGACCACGCGCTCCACAGGTGGAAGTCATTCACCTGTGCGAAGACGATGTCCGGGGACGCCGGCATCGTCGCGGTGCGCGTCACGGTGAACTCCGCGGGACGCGTGGCGACGACGCCCACGAAAAGGAGCAGCAGGGCGGCGAGGCCGACGAGAATCTTCTTGAGCATGGGGTGTGGAGTCCTTGTTCGGGGAGCCGCCAGCGGGGCGCCCTCCCGGAGGCGCGTCATAGAGGGTGCGGGCCATCCGACGCAAGGCACCCCACGTCACGGTCAGGACCTCCAGGGTTTCATCGGAGCAGAAAGCAAACGGGGCCCGACGCGGATGCGATGCGTCGAGCCCCGGAGTGTGTGTCCGCGCCTTGGGGCGCGGGTGGCTCAGTTGTAGGTGGCGGTGTAGGTGCCGGCCAGGGCGCCGTCGATGAAGGCGAAGTCCACGCCCTTGATGGTGCGCGTCACCGTCGTCACGGCGGAGCCCGCGCGGGTGACGGACACCAGCGTGCGGCCCGTCGTGGTGCGCCGGGGCACCATGAGGGACAGGTTGCGTGCGGGGCTGGTCAGGTTGAACGTGAGCACCGTGCCGGTGAAGGCCACGGTGGACACCTGGGTGGCTTCGCGGGCGTCCAGCCACTCCAAGAGCTGCTTCGCGGTGATGACCGACACGCCGTCACGCTTGGCGGACGCGATGATGGCGGCCGAGCCGGTGGAGCCGGCTGACGGCTGCGAGTCCACGTGCATGTTGGCGTTGAAGGCGCCGTAGTAGCCCTTGGTGCCCAGCGCGTTGGCCAGCAGCGTGTCGATGTGCAGCGGATAGGACTGGCCGGACTCGTCCGTCATCTGCGTGGCGAGCTGGTAGACGTCCAGCGGGGTGCCGTCCACGTCCGCGAAGCGCATGGCCAGGCCGGAGCCGGTGAACATGCCCGGGCGGTCCTGCACCCAGTAGTCGGGCCAGTAGTAGTAGTTGGTGTCCATGCGGATGCCGTGCAGGCGCGACACCTTGGGCTGGGTGGCCCAGTCGCTGAACGCGATGCAGTGCGTGCGATTGGTGACGGGCTCGGGGACGGCGGGGAAGGCGGACGCGAAGCTGGCCAGCTGCGGGGTGAAGAAGTTCGGGTCCAGCGTGTTGGCCGTGTAGTCCGCGCAGCCGGTGTTGATGTGCAGGGCGTACTCGAAGCCCTGCGCCACGTAGCTGTTGGCCTGGGTGGCGCTCAGCCCGCCCACGTAGTCGTAGACGGTGCCGCGGATGCAGGCCCAGTCGGCCACGTTGCACCCGGTGGTGCTGTCCGTGAGGTACTGGTTCCAGCGCTGGGTGGTGGCGCCGCCCGGGTGCCCGTCGGCCGTCATCACCACGACGGCCTTCTTGGAGCTGGGGAAGTACCAGAGGCGCGGCAGCGGCGTGGTGCTCGTCTGGTGCAGCACGTTGGCGAGCAGGCGCTGCTGCTCGTCCGCCTGGGGAATCTGGACCTTGGCCAGGTTCACCCAGTCCGGCTGCGGGTCGAAGGACGCGTTGCCGTAGAACATGTCGCTGGCGCGCGCGCCCGGGCCAATGGAGGAGCCGTCCCGGTTCTGTCCCTGCCAGGCCGGGTTGCCCTGCCGCGTGTAGATGACGGACTTCGCCAGGTCATACATGAAGGCGGTGGCGGTGCCGCTGCCCACGGTGCGCTGGCTGACGGCGGTGAACGTCGTCGCCGTCGTGGCATCCGAGTAGAGCGTGGCGACGGTGCGCGTTCCGGTGACGACGGTGCGCTTGTCCGCGAGGCCGTGGTACTGCATGGTCTCCGCGGTGATGCCCGTGCCCGGGGCCTGGGTGGCGTTGACCAGGATGTAGCCATTGGCCTGCGTGCCTTGAGAGGCATTGAGGCCGAGCAGGGACTGGAGGTTGGCCGCGGGCCGCAGGGCGATGAGGCTGCCGCCGGCGGTGACCCAGTTGGTGACGAGCGTCACCTGGGCCGCGCTCAGCGTCTGCTCGCCGAGCACCAGCACCTTGTAGTCATTGAGGTTGACGGAGACGCCCAGGTTGCCCGCGTCGGTGGTGGCGAAGGCGGCGATGCCCTCGGCCTCCAGGATTTCGCGCAGGTAGTCGGTGAAGGGATTGCCGGGGGAGGTGGCCACCAGCACGGGGCCCGCGCCGTGGACGCCCGGACGGGGCGGCGGTCCGTAGGTCTCGAAGACGACGTCCACCCAGTAGTTGGAGTTCTGGTAGCTGCCGTTGGGGAACGTGGACGTGGAGCCATAGACGAAGACGCCGTTGCCGCCGCTGGTGCTGCCGGGCAGGGCGTGCAGCGGAGGCGCATCCACGCCGGTGGCCAGGCCGTTGTTGTCGAACGAGTAGCCGCCGAGCGGCGCGAAGTACGACGCGACATACGTGGTGCCGGCGGTGATGGCGACGGGGGAGGAGAACGTCACCTCCTGCCAGCCGACGGCCGTCTCGTTGGTGAAGGTGGCGGAGGCCAGGGGCGCGCCAGCGGCGCTCCACAAGTTGCCCACGTGGGTGCCGCTGTTGCCGCTGCCCTTGTAGAAGCGCACGCCCGTCACCTGGCCGTCCACGTCCGCGCGGAACTTCACGCCCACTTCGATGGCGGCGGTGTCATTGGCGGTGGCGGTGCCGGGGATGGCGGTGGGGGCGAAGAGGCGGAAGCTGTTGCCCGGGGGCTGCGTCGGCGGCTGGGCGCCGGTGGCCTGGAAGACGACGTCCACCCAGTAGTTGGAGTTGCCGAAGCTGTTGATGGGGAAGGAGCCCGCGGCGCCGTAGGTGAAGACGCCGTTGCCGCCGCTGGTGCTGCCGGGCAGCGCGAAGAGGGGCGCGTTGTCCTGGCCGCTGGCGAGCCCGCCGTTGTCGAAGGCGTACGAGCCCACGGGGGCGTGGTACGAGGCGACATAGGGGGTGTTGGCGGCGATGGCGACGGGCGTGGAGAACGTCACCTGCTGCCAGCCGGTCGCCGTCTCGGAGGTGAAGGTGGCGAAGGCCAGGCGCTGTCCGTTGGCGCTCCAGAGGCTGCCCACGTGGGTGCCGGTGTTGGCGGCGCCCTTGTAGAAGCGAACCCCCAGCACGTTGCCGCTCACGTTCGTCGTGAACTTCACGCCCAGCTCCACCGGGCTGGAGTCATTGGTGACGGAGGCGACGGCGGGTGTGGCGGTGGACGGCCACAGGGTGACGGGGGCGGCGGGGCGGAAGACGACGTCCACCCAGTAGTTGGAGTTGCCGAAGCTGCTCGACGGGAAGGTGCCGGCGGCGCCGTAGGAGAAGACGCCGTTGCCACCGCTGGTGCCGCCCGCGAGCGCATGGAGCGGAGGGGAGTCCACGGCGGAGGCCAGGCCCGCGCTGGTGAAGCCGTAGGCGCCACCGGGCGCGTGGTACGAGGCGACGTAGGTGGTGCCGGCGCTGATGCGCACGGGCGTGGAGAACGTCACCTCCTGCCAACCAGAGGCCGTCTCACCGGTGAAGGTGGCGAAGGCGAGGCGCGCGCCCGCGGCGCTCCAGAGGCTGCCCACGTGGGTGCCGGTGTTGGCGGTGCCCTTGTAGAAGCGGATGCCGAGGATGTCGCCCTCGACGTCGGACTGGAACTTCACGCCGAGCTCCACGGCGGAGAAGTCGTTGGTGACGGAGGGGACGGCCGGGGTGGAGGCCGGGGTGAACAGCGTGTACGTCGTCTGGGCGCGCGCGGCGGCGGGGAGGACGAGCAGGACGGCCGCGAGCAGGGCCATCGCGTGGACGCGTGGCGTGCTCGTGACCTGGTGGGGTCGCGACATCGAGGGTGTCATTCGGACTTCTCCTTGGGGGGGGCACGACGAGACAGAGGGGGACGCGGAAACCGCGGCATCTTGCTGTCTGCCCCTGACACCGACAATGCCGTGAGTACAGGTCTCACTTGCTCTTGCCGTCTCGCTCGATTTTTCCGCCGCCTTCAGGTGTCCAGCAGCTCCAGCGCGTGCCTCAGGACACGCGCTTCGCGCCGGACACGTCTGGCCGCCAGGAACCAGCGCAGGCTCACTCCGACAGCCAGCAGGGCCACGAGTCCCCAGAACTGGGGTGCCCCGGACATGAAGTGATGGAGCGAGAGCATCGCTCCCGTCATCCCCAGGAGGGTGACGATGATTTCGGGGTGCCACGCCAGCCGCGTCACCACCTGGACGTCACGCTCGGACACGCGCTCCAGCACTGCCTCGACGTGGTACACCGGGCGCCACACCGCAGCCGCGGGTTCCCACACCGGGATTTGTCTCTGAATCAAGAGGCGAGCCCCGTGCCGCTGGCCCGAATACCACTGAGGGCCGCTGTGCCCTCCCGGAGACGGTGGCAGCCTGAAGGCGCCCACCCAGGCAGTCAGCCGCTCGTCGATCTTCTCCGAGCTGGCCTTGAGCTGGACTGACTGCGCGACGCGGAGGGAGAGCGGTCCTTTCATCCGATGATTCTACCGTGTCTCGTGGACTGGACGAGAGCACTTGGGTCTCCGGGGTGGTGTCTGGCGACGTCCGCTCCAAGGCGCCGCCCCAGGCGAGCGCTGGAGTCACGGACTCCAGAACCCGCCGGGTGGCTATCGCGAGCACTCCCTACAACAGCCCCTCCATGGCGGGCGACTGGGGCGGCCTGGAGGACGCGTCCGCGAGCCTAGTGAGCGGACTGAACACCCACCGTGCGGCCGTTCAGCGGCTGCACCGGGCGGTTGTTCGGGTTGATGTGCGGAATCCGCTCGAACGCGGCGATCTGCGCGTCGGACATCTGGATGGGGTTCTTCATCACGAACCACTGGAGTCCCTCGCTGCAGGGGGGCGTGGTGAGCGAGCCCGCGTACTGGAAGAAGGCGCGGTTGAAGGGCAGGAGCGCGCTGGCATTGATGAGCGCGCCGGCCGGAGCGCTCTCCTCGCCCTCGTGCCGGGGCAGGTGGCGGAAGGCGGTGAACAGCGCCGCGTTCACGAAACCCTCCTCGATGAGGACGCCCACGACGGCCTTGGGCGTGCCATTGGCGTCCGTGTGCACCAGGTGCACCTCGAGCGGATAGCTCACGCCATCCTTGGTGTGCTCACTGGGCGTGTGGAAGTGGAACTGCGCGAGCTTGTACTCGTTGGCGCCGACGGTGATGGTGCTGCCCGCGTCATAGTTGAACACCACGGTGTGGCCATTGTTGACCATGCGCACCCGGCTGGTGCCGTAGTGGAAGCTGGGCGCCGCCACGTTGGTGTGCGCGGAGCCCGACGTGGACAGCGCCACGGGGGACTGCTGCACGCCCGTGGAGCACATCGCCGCGCCGGGGACCTCGTCCCAGTGCTCGGGGCTCAGCGTCTGCGCATAGCCCCAATGAGCCTCTTCGCTGCTCGTGGCGGAGGGCTGTGTGTCATTGGCGAGAGCAGCCGAGCTGAAGCAAAGGGAGGACATCAGCGCGCCCTGGAGAGCGCGCATGGAGACCGTTCGGATGGAGGACATGGCTGTGGATTCCTTGTTGCATGCAGGCTTCCGACACCCTGGGGGCGTCGCCGGCTTAGGCCAGACACGTCCCTCCACGAGGTGGAACTCGTCGGGTATCGTGCCGTTGCCGGCACCTGCGTCTCGGGTTGAGGTTTATTTTTAACCCATCCGGAATTATTCGGAATGTTTTGAAATAATGTGTAATGAAACGGAAATGTGACGCCGCGCTGCGCAATGACTCTCATTTTCTCGTGGCGCGATGCGCTGGGCGGGAAATGAAAAAGGGCCGCGGACACCTGGGTGTCCGCGGCCCCGCTTGCTTCAGTGCTGATGAGGCGTGGGTGGGCTCAGGGCTGGAAGAACGCGGGGGCGAACGCGTCCGCGGGCGCGCTGTCCACGAAGTTCTTGTCGTCGAGCGTCACCGGCGTCGTGGTGTCGGAGGTCTGGTTGATGACCAGGTCCCTGACGAAGGCGGTGAACTCCACGCCCGCGTCCGTTCCGGCATCCGTCCCGGCGTCCGTGTTCGTTCCCGCATCCGGACGGGGCGGGAAGGGCGGCGGGTCGTGGTCGTCGTTGGTGCAACCCGTGTAGGCGAGGGCGGTCCCCAGGACGAGGACGCAGGCCACTGCTCGGAGCGTGCTCATGGGCTCACGTCCCGTCGCCGTTGGCGCCTGCCTGCGGCGTGGTGAGGTAGGGGAAGACGGCGTCGAACTGCGAGGCATCCTGGAGCACGGCGTCGTGGAACGGGACGTTGCGCGCGGGGGCCTGCGTGTCGTTCGCGAGCAGGTAGCCCATGGCCACGCGCAGCGACACATCCACCACGTCGTCGCCGGGCCGGCGACCGTTGGGGAAGCCCGCCGGGTCACACCCCGGGTTGTTCAGGGTGAGCTGGCCGTTGACGAAGCACGCGGCGGCGCCCAGGTTGTTCTGTCCGGCCTTCGCCGTGGCGGGCAGCGCGGTGTTCAGCCGCTGCATCTCCGCGGTGGAGCCGTTCGCATTCACGTTGGCCACGCCGGTGAGGAAGGCGGCCACCAGGTCCGCGCGCGGGAAGACGGTGGGCGCCCGCACGCCCGCGCCGCCGAAGAGCAGCTCCAGGATGGCGGGCAGCGTGGGGTGGGTGACGTAGTCGGCGAACTGGGCGTCGTTCCTCGGCTCGCTGGCGTTGAAGCGGTCCTTGTCCTTGATGCCGATGACGACCTCGTTGACCAGCGGCATGCCCAGGCGGCTCACCTGCGTCCACGCGCCACCCTCGCGAGAGGGCGCCGTGTACGAGGCGGTGGGGTTGATGGCGCGCGCCTGTCGAACGCTGGCGGAGGTCCACGCGCCGATGACGTCCTGGGTGCCCGCCTTGAGGCAGGAGATGGGGACCTCGAGCGCCAGGGTGGTGATGTTCTTCTTCGCCAGCGGATTGGGGACGGCGCCGCGCGCGCTCGGGTCGGTGATGACCTCCGGCGGCGCGTTCACCAGGTCGAACACGGGGCCCAAGTTCACCGCGAAGGGCTCGCGGCGCTGGCCCACGAACAGCTTCGCGGTGCCGGTGCAGCCGGGGATGTTGACGTTGTGGATGTGCTGGCGGGAGTAGGCCTCGTACGTGGCGGCGTTGCCCAGCGACTTGGTGCCCACGTAGTCCGCGGGCTTGGCGAAGACGGCGGCGCCGCCCGCGGTGTTCGTCACGTCCTGTCCGGCCGCCGCGCGGCGCGGGCCCCGGACGAGCTTGACGGTGTAGTTCTCCTGGACGGTCTGCGCGCTCCGGTCCGCCGCGGTGATGGTCCCCACGTTGGTGAAGGGCACCGACACGCTCTTGGTGTTGCCAGTCGGACCCACGTTCAGGGTGATGCCGTTGGCGCCGTTCAGGGTGTTGGTGAAGCGGAACTGGAAGGTGAGGTCCTCGATGGCATCCCCGGTGTTGTCGACGTGGATTTCGTAGAGGGCATCCGGGTCCAACGAGAAGTAGTTGGGGCCGCCGTACGCGTCCTGGAGGGGCAGGTAGTTGGCGATGAGGGTGACGAAGTCCCCACGGTCCGGCTCATAGCTGCGGAACATGTAGAAGTCGGTGGCGTCGACCTTGGGCATCCGGGTGATGAAGGGGGCTTCACGGTGACTGGAGGCCTGGGCGGTGGGTACGAGAAGCGCCGCCGCGAGCGCCAGCGCGCTCGCGAGTTGTCGTCTTGGCATGCGTGTCTCCACACTACGTTGGGGGGCGAGTCCCACCGGCGGGCCCAGACGGCGCCGCGCATCCGGTGGTGCATGCATTACGGCGGTGCGAGCCGATTGGATGGGTCAGAGCGGCAGGACGCTGACATCCAGGGCCCGCTCCGCGAGCCACACGCAGGCGATGAGGCCGATGGCCGCCGAGCCGCCGACGAGAATCGCGCGCCGATACACCGTCGCTCCGCGCAGCATGAAGGCGACGGGCAGGAAGACGGCGACACACGCGAGCTGCCCCAGCTCCACGCCCACGTTGAAGCCCAGCAGCGTGGTGGCGAGCCCTTCCGCGGGCAGGCCCAGGTCGGCGAGCACCGACGCGAAGCCGAAGCCGTGCAGCAGGCCCAGCGCGAAGGCGACGGCCCAGCGGGTGCCTCGGAGGTAGGGGAAGACGTTGTTGGCCGCCGCGAGGATGACGCTCACCGCGATGGCGGACTCGACGAGCCGGGAGGGCAGCGCCACCAGCCCGAGCGCGGCGATGCTCAGCGTGAGCGAGTGGGCCACGGTGAAGGCCGAGACGACCTTCACGACGTCCCGCAGCGCGGGGCCGAACCGGTCCACGGGCTCCCAGCCGCCCTCCGGTGAGCGCTTCAGGACGGACGGCAAGAGCAGCGCCAGCAGGAACAGCAGGTGGTCCAGGCCCGCCCAGATGTGTTCGATTCCGGAGAGCACCATGCCGCCGAAGTGACTCCACGCGGACAGGTTCGCCAGCGGCACGTCCACGGTGTGGTGGGACGCGGAGAGCACGAGCGTGCCCTGGCCCTGGCCGCCGACCACCTGGATGATGCCTCGGTGCTGCGGGTCGCGGTCGAACAGGAGCGTGTAGTCCAGCGTCAGCGCGGAGGGCTGGGTGGAGCAGGCCGCCCGGAAGTCGAGCACCGCATAGGCCCCGTCGGAGTGCCGCGCCACGCGAAGCTCGCCCTCGGTGGTGGTGGGGCAGGGCGCGCCGGCCGTGCCCACGAACAGCCGCGAGAGGACGTGACGGGTGATGTCCTGCTGTCGGGTGCGCACCTCGCCCCAGGCCAGGGCGCCGTCTCCATTGGAGTCGAGGCCCAGCACCGCGTCGAGGTCCCTGAGCGCCACGTCCCAGCGGCCCGTGAAGCCGTGTGGGGCGCGTTCGAGGCGCAGGTAGCTGTCGCTCGGCTTGTGGGCCAGGGCCACGCAAGGGAGCAGCACGAGCAGGGCGAGGAAGCGGTTCATGGCGCTGCCTTCTTGAGGCGTGTGGCGAGGGCGAGCAGTCCGGGGTCTTCGCAGGAGATGGCCTCGAGCCAGGCGAGGGCGGGCTTCGCCGCATCGGGTGTGCCGGCGGCGAGCGCGGACTCCAGCAGGATGCGCGCATCCCAGGGCTCGCGCTGCACCTCCCAGTTGGCCCGCGCGAGCGTCAGCGCCTTGTTCGCGTCCTTCTCCACGTGAAGCGCGAACCGGGCCTCTTCCCGCCCGTGCAGGGTGTCTCCCCGCAGTCGGCTGGCCGCGTAGCGCGAGGCCAGCTCGGTGGTGAGCGCCCCAGCCTCCGTCGAGCCCAGCGCCGTCTCGGCGAGCACGCGGCGCAGCAGGTGGCCGTCATCCGCGGCGTGGTCCTTCATCAGCCGCGAGGCCTCGGCCGGCCGCTTCGAGTCCAGCAGCAGGTCCGCGAGCGCCGCGCGGGTGTACGCATCCTCCGGGTCGGCCGCGAGCGCCTGCGTGTAGAGCAGCTCCGCGCGTCGCGTGTCTCCCGAGCGAGCAGCGGCCTCGCCCAGGGTGGACAGCGCCCAGGCCTGCTCCTCAGGGCTGCCCAGGGCCCCGCGTCGGGACATGGCCTCGGAGAGCCGCGCATAGGCGCGTCCCGAGTGACCCGCGACGCTGTCCACCTGCGCGCGGCACACGGCGGCGGTGAGCGCTCCAGCGAGGGTGTCCAGCGGCGCGCAGCTCTTCTCCGCCTCCGCGTGCCGGCCCCTGACACCCAGCACCACGGCGCGCGTCAGCCAGGCCTGGGCGTCCCTCGGGTCCTCGCGCACGGCGACGTCCAGGTCCGCGAGGGCCGCGTCGAACTCGTGGCGGCTCTGGCGCAGGGTGGCGCGCAGCAGGAGGACCTCGTGCGGCGGCTGGGGCTCCTCCCACCAGGGCGCGAGCGCGGCCTGGGCCCACCCGAGGTGCCGTGGGTCTCCCCGGGCGCGTCCCTCCTTCAGCTCCAGGCGAGCCAGTCGCACGGCCAGCTCCAACTGACGAGGCCGGGCGTCCAGCTCTTGTCGCAGGGCCGCGCGCTCGCGAGCGCGGGCATCGGTCGCCCGGGCGGGCACCTGCTCCAGGACCTCCGTGTCGCTTGGGGGCGTGAAGGGCGCGGAAGCGGTGTCGGGTCCCCGGCTGCAACCACAGGCCAGTGCGAGCACGACACCCAGGACGCTGTGACGGGGCCGCATGACGGAGTGCATTGCCCCTCCTTACGGCCCTGTGTCCTCCCTGGATTTCACACCGATTATCGGTGGGGTGCGCCGGGGGGCCTCGTGTCGACTGGGGCGGGTGACCGGGGACTCCGCCTCGCTCCGTATGCCTCGTGGGCCCGCCGCTGCCCATGTGCCGGCTCTCGAGAGGGGGCCGGGTCCCTTGTCCTGGCGCCTTGTGTCATAAACGACGGCGCCCTGCCTCTTGGAGCTTTGTTCTTGAGACTCTCATCCCTCCTCGCCAAAGAAGGCCTCCAGCGACTGCCCGCCCGCGTCCGAAGGAGGCTGGCCCTGGAAGCGCGGCGGCTGGTGATGATGGGTGTCACCAGGGTTCCGCCGCTGAGGAGCGGGCTGGAGTTGCTGAGCTTCGAGCTGTCGCTGCTGCTCGCCCAGGGGAATCAGGACCTGTACGGCGCCAGCTACTACGGCGCTGGACGCAACCCGAAAGACCGTGAGGGCAACAGCGGCTACGAGCACTACCGCCGCGACTCCAGCCACGCGAACAAGGCCGCCTATCTGTTGTGGAAGCACTTCGACGTGCGCGACTCCTTGGATGTGGGCTGCGCGCTGGGCTTCACGGTGCAGGCGCTGCGGGAGCTGGGCTGGGACGCCAAGGGCAGCGACTTCAGCGACTTCGCCATCCACCACGCTCCGTGGGACGTGAAGCCTCACCTGTCGCTCGGTGACTTGTCCCAGCGGCTGCCCTTCGAGGACGGCCAGTTCGAGCTGGTGTCCGCCTTCGAGACGCTGGAGCACCTGCCGCCGGCCCTGGTGCCTCACGCGATATCGGAGCTGTACCGCGTGACTCGGGGCTTCCTCGTCGTGACGGCGCCTTCCTTTGGCTCCTGCGGCACGGGGCCGGATGGTTGGTTCGACGGGAAGGTGCGGCCGGAGCGGCTCGCGCACTATCAATCGCTCGGGCCCGACTACACCGGCCCGGTGCCGGAGGAGGACCTGGCGCGCGACGAGTGGGACAGGCCGTTGGAGGGGCACGTCACCATTGCGTCGTTCGCCTGGTGGCGTCGCCAGTTCGAGTCCGCGGGCTTCGTGCAGGCCCCGGCGCTGGAGCAGCGGATGTCCGAGGACATCGAGGCCCTGGGGCTCCGGGGCCTCTGGAACCTGTATGTCCTGCACCGGCCGGGAGTGGCCTTGCCTCCTCTGGACTTGCGCACGCCGGAGGCGCAGGCGCGGCTCGCCCGGCGGTGGGATGTGTCGCCGCGCGCGGCTTGAAGGGCTCGCGCTATTCGAACAGGGACAGCTCCGCGAGGGTGTCCATCGTCGCGCCCGGAACAGGGTCGCCCAGGAAGTTGAAGCCCACCGCGCGCAGCCGCACATGGCGCACCGGACCCGCGTCCTCCGTCACGGGCGCCTCGAGGAAGTGGGGACCCTTGATGAAGGAGAGCCTTCCGTCGAAGGGGCTGTCCCACTGGGTCATCTGCTCGAATTGCCCCCACGGGCCGCCGATGCGTGGCGGTGGGGTGTAGCCGTCAGGGACGTTGCGCAGCAATGCCAGCCGCGTCCAGTGCTCCGCGTCCTCGCTCCCCTCCAGCAGGAACCCGGAGAAGTTGCCTCCCTCCGCTCCTCGCACCACCACATGACGCAGCTTCCTCGACTCGGGGAGCGTGACGACCAGGGCCTCCACCGGCTTGCCGCCGAGAGAGACCGCGTCCAACCGGCCATCCGTCCAGGGACAGCCCGTCGCGGGCGAGGGTTGGCACGTGGCGCCTCGACTGACAGGCACGAGCCCCCCTGGAGCCAGGGGCACCTCCTCCGTGCGCCAGTCCATGCGGAACCACAGGTCCGAGTACTTGCCTCCGAGCGGGTAGAACCAGAACTCGCCGATGGAGGTGGCCCGCAGCATGACGGCGGGCTGGGGGAAGTCCTCCAGCACATAGCGACTCAAGGTCCACGGTGAGGCGGGAGTCCAGGCGCGGAACATTGGCTGCGCTCCACTCAGGACGAAGAGCACGGCTTCGGGCGTGGTGGGGTAGGCGTCGATGACTTGCTGATTCAGGTCGGAGGTCTGCGCGTACTCGCCGGTGATGGGAGGCACCGGTACGGGGGGCGCGGCGCCGAACGTCACGGACGCGCCCTCCGCGTGAGGCGCGACGGCGAGCTGGGAGTCCCAGATGCGCAGCGTGGGAAGTTCCACGTCGTCGTGGAAGGTGAAGGACGCGACGACGGCCGCGCCGGCCTCGTCCCGCCACGATGCGCGAAAGCGATAGGGCTGGAGCCAGGCGTTGGGTGTGTTGACGGACTCGACGTCCCCGTAGCGCATCTCCAGGAAGAAGTCCCCGCTCGCCTCGGTGGAGGCCTCCGCGTAGTCCCTGAAGTCCGGCGGCGCGAACACGTAGGGCCCTTCTCCCATGGGCACTTCGTGTTTCGTTCGCGCGTACGGCAGGACTCCGCCGCTGACGGGCGTGCCGTCGCGCCGCTCCAGGCGGCCGTACACGAAGACGGACTCGTCCTGCATCCGCTCACAGCCCGACGCCAGCAGCAGGACGAACAATCCCAGACATGAGGGGTGGCGCATCTCAGTAGCTTCCCTTCAGGCCCAGCATGGGCAGGATGACGGGCAATCCCAGGGCCTCGCGGCGGAGCTTTCCCGCCGTCCGCTTGTATTCGTAGGCGTACACCTCCTGCTGGAGGGAGAGGTTGAGGATGTCCAGGTAGGCCTCCACGTTGAAGTCCTTGAGCGACCAGGACTTCGCGGCGCGGAAGTCCACGCGGAAGAACGGCGCCAGTCGCTCCACCTGGTCCGCGTCCTTTCGCACCCAGGCGCGGAAGCCTTCCGGATTGACGACGGAGCGCTGGGAGACGGAGGAGACCTCTCCGGACTCCGGACGGCCGGTGTTGAAGTGCACCACCGTGCCCACCGTCCAGTTGTTCGCGAGCTTGTAGCTGAGCGCGGCGTTGAAGACATGCACCTGCTCGAAGGCGAAGGGCACCTCGCCCTCGGTCATCTCCCGGATGGTGTTGTTGTCGGCGTAGCGCGCGAAGCGCCGGTGGCGCTTGCTCTGGAGGAAGCTGTAGCTGACCCAGCCGAACCAGTCGCGCCCCAGCGGGTGGCGCGCCATCAGGTCCAGTCCATACGCATGGCCTCGGGCCGCCGGGTCCTCGCGCTGCTGGCCTCGCCGCTTGCGGTTCTCCAGGACGTCCTGCACGTCGAACTCCACCGTGCGGAACAGCGGGTTGTAATAGACGTCCGCTGTCACCTCCAGTCCCTCGGTGGCCTTCCACTCCGCGCCCACGTCGAACTGCGCGCCCTCCTGGACTCCGTTGCGCAGGCCCGACACGTCCAGCGCCGGCAGGTGGAGCAGCACGGTGGGGGACTGGTGATACATGCCACCGCCTCCCTTGAGGGTGAGCGACTCGGAGAGCTGGTGGCGCACGGCCAGCCGGGGCTCCACGACGACGTGTTGGATGCCGGGCACCAGGTGGTAGCCGTCCACGCGCACGCCGGGCGACACCACCCATGTGTCCGAAGGGCGCCACGTCGCTCCGACGAAGCCTCCGACGAAGGTGGCCAGGGCCGAGGGCCGCTTGAGGGGATGGGCGTCATCCGTCGGTCGCCACCCGGGAGTCCGCGCGGAGCCGGTGATGCCCGTGGCCACGCGTCGGTGCTCCACGTCCGTGCCCACCTGGACATCCAGCGCCTTGGACAACCGCCGCGTCCACCCGGCCCGAGCCGCGAAGGTGAGCTGGTCCAACCCGTACTCGCCCGCGAGCACCTCCTCGGGGCCTCGCTCCGGGCTGCGCACCACGCGCCGGTAGCCCAGCAGGGCCACCTCATCCAGGCCCACCGTGACTCCCAGCTCGCCTTCGCCGCCCGCCAGGGGATGCGTTCCGCGCAGGTCCACGCGGTGGAAGCGGGAGACGATGGTGGCCCCCAGGCTGCCCTCGTCGGGGGCGGTGGCCTCGCCCGCGTCGTCGGAGCTGCCGAGCGCGAACAGGCGCAGCCGCCCCTCCCCGAGCTTCTGCTCCACCCGGGCCTGGTAGTCCCAGAAGGCCGCGTGGATGGGATTGTCTTCGTGGCTCTTGAAGAGGGCATACGCCAGGGGGATGAGCAGCCCGGTGTAGCTGTAGCGCCCCGCCAGGGTGACGGAGGTGCCTGTCTTGTCGAAGGGCACCTCGACGAAGCCGCCCGCGTTGATGAGGTCCGCGTAGGCGGCGAAGTGCGGCGTGTCCTCGCGCGGTTTGCTCAGCCGCCCCTCCACCGCGCCGCCGAGCAGCCGTCCGTACTGCACCGGCGGCGCCCCGGGATGGAAGTCGATGGTGTCGATGAAGTCCGGATGCACCACCGCGGGCCCGAGCAGCAGGTGGTACAGCATGGGGACCCGCACGCCATCCAGGTAGTAGCCGGTGGCGCCGGGCTGGCCGCCGCGCACCACGGGATAGCCCAGGCCCGAGGCGACGCTGCCCACGCCCGGCATCAACATGATGACGCGGAAGGGGTCACCCTGCGTGCCGGGCACCTCGCGCAGCTCCTGCTCGTGCAGGGTGATGCGATTGACCTCGGTGCGGGGGCGGTCATCCCTCACCACCGTCTCGTAGGGACTCACGCGGGTGGGCTGGAGCCGGTAGACGACGTCGAGTGACTGGCCCTGCTCCAGCGACTCCTCGAACGTCGCGAGCTGGTGGGCCGGGGCGCGGACGAGGAGCTTGTGGACGCCCGGCGCCAGCTCCACCGCGAAGCGGCCGTCCACGTCCGTGACGGCGATGGGCTCCTCGGCGCCGTCCAGGAACAGGGCCGCGTCCGCCAGCAGCGCGCGGTTGCCCAGGGCGCGGACCTCGCCGCGCAGCCGCGACTGGGTGAAGCGCAGGGCCGCCGGAGGCTCGAAGTGGTAGCCATACGGCAGGCGCACCGACACCACCCTTCCGCCCAGGCTCGCGGGCGTGAAGCGAAGCCCCCGCGCGGCGCGGACGGCGGCGTCCGTGAGGGGGGCCAGCGTGGCCGCCTCCTGCACCGTCACGTCGACGACGAGGCCCTGCTCGTCAATCTGGAGGATGAGCTTCACGTCGTCCGGGGCGCCCTCCAGGCCCTCGGGCCAGGCGACGGGGGACTCCGTCACGAGCCGGGGCGTCAGGAGCGCGAGGCTGCCTCCATCTGGCGCCAGCTTCAGTCGCTCGGCATCCTCGGCGGAGACAGACGTCCCCGCGTCCGTGGCCTGGACGTCGACCTCCACCGCGCGGGGCTCACTGGTGGCGGCCGGAGCGGCTTGTCCGCGAGCGGGAGCGGAAAGGCAGACAGTCCCGAGCAGGAGCAGGACGAGGACGGGTCGGGGGGAGCCCATGGTTCGACGTATACGAGGGCACCGCCCGGCGCTGGCTCAGGCGACCGCTGACAGGGGCGCATGCACAGACAAGCGAAACTGTCTACCCATGGGGGCGGGTACGGCCCGGCCCCCGAGGGCCCTTCAGCACTCCGGCAGGCCGACGCTGAGGTTGGCGACCTCGAGCACGTTGACGGCGAGCCCGCCGCGCGCGGTCTCCTTGTACTTGTCCTTCATGTCGCGGCCGGTGTCGCGCATGGTCCGGATGACCTTGTCCAGGCTGACGAAGTGGCGTCCGTCGCCGGAGAGGGCCATGCGCGAGGCATTGATGGCCTTCACGGAGGCCATGGCGTTGCGCTCGATGCAGGGCACCTGCACCAGGCCGCCAATGGGGTCGCAGGTGAGGCCCAGGTTGTGCTCCATCGCGATTTCGGCGGCGTTCTCCACCTGGAGCGGCGTGCCCCCGAGCACCTCGGTGAGCGCGCCGGCGGCCATGGAGCAGGCGCTGCCGACTTCGCCCTGGCAGCCGACCTCGGCGCCGCTGATGGAGGCGTTCTCCTTGTAGAGCACGCCGATGGCGCCAGCGGTGAGGAGGAAGCGCACCACGCCGTCCTCGCTCGCCCCGGGCCAGAAGCGCCAGTAGTAGTGCAGCACGGCGGGGATGATGCCGGCGGCGCCGTTGGTGGGCGCGGTGACGACGCGGCCTCCCGCGGCGTTCTCCTCGTTGACGGCGAGCGCGTAGAGGTTGACCCAGTCGAGCACGGTGAGCGGGTTGGTGAGGCCCGCCTCGGGGCGGCTGAGCAGCCGCTGGTACATGGCGGCGGCGCGGCGCTCCACCTTGAGCCCACCCGGGAGGATGCCGCTGGACGCGCAGCCGCGGCGCACGCAGGCCTGCATGACGTCCCAGATGCGCAGGAGGCCGGAGCGGATGTCCTGCTCGGAGCGCACCGTCTTCTCGTTCGCCATCATCAGGGCGCTGATGGGCATGCGCTCCCGCTCGCACAATTCCAGCAGCGTCGCCGCGGACTGGAAGGGGAAGGGCAGGGGAGTGGTGTCCTTGCGCAGGGGGTCCTGTCCGATGGACGCGGACTCATCGACGACGAAGCCGCCGCCCACGGAGTAGTAGACGCACGCGTCCAGCTCCACGCCGTCCGCGCCGAAGGCGGAGAATCGCATGCCGTTGGGATGGAAGGGGAGGCTGCGGCGGCGGTGCATCACCAGGTGCTCGGCATCCTTGAAGACGATGTCCCGCTGGCCGAGCACGCTGATGCGGCCCTCGGTGCGCCAGCGCGCGACGATGGCGGGGATGGCCTCCACGTCCACGGCCTCCGGCGTGTCGCCGCGCAGACCGAGCACCACCGCCTTGTCGCTGCCGTGGCCCTTGCCGGTGGCGCCGAGCGAGCCGAACAGCTCCACCTTCAGGCGCGTGAGCTTCTCCAGGTGACCGCGCTCCACCAGTCGCAGCACGAACGTGCGCGCGGCTCGCATGGGCCCCACGGTGTGGGAGCTCGAGGGACCGATACCAATCTTGAAGAGGTCGAAAACGCTGACAGCCATCGCGGGCGCAACATGCCACGTTTCCACTTTTGTCCCAGCGCCTCGCGGCGTGACGTTCCTGCTCCATGTGAAGCGCGCGACTTCTTGGCGTGCCAAGGAGCTGAAGCTCGGCGAGGTGGCGAGCGAGCACGCCCGGGGAATGCACGGGTCTTGCCGCGGGAAGCCATGGCGAACGCACTGCGTCGTGAGCGTCGGACTGTTCTTCTCTTCGGAGACTGGAATGTGTGGAGTAGGTCTTCGCGAGTCGGGTTGAAGTGCGAGCACCCGGTGGGAGTGAGGGGCGGCGTGGCGACTCAGGCGACGGCGCGCTCGGGGTGCAGAGGGGTGGGACTTGCGCGGCGCTCCTCTTCGGTAAGGGCGAGTGACTTGCGGTACTCGGCGGCCTCGGCGATGCGGGTCAGCTCGAACTCGCCATGGTGTTCGCGCACGGCCTTGGCCACCTCGTCGAGCGTGACGCGGAAGAACTCCTTGCGCTCGTTGATGCGGTTGACGCGGCGCTGGGCGAAAGTCCGGTGCAGGGCGGCTTCGAGCGATGGCGCGTCGGCGGTGCGGATGATGGCGTGGACGTCGAACTCGAAGGGGACGGAGGCGTCGCCCAGCTCGTCGATGCGGTCCTGGGGCACGAGTCGTCGCGTCATGCCGACCTTGTAGATGTCCTCTCCGAAGGAGCCGATGTTGGAGATGACGTAGACGTGGCCGGTGCGGGTGAGCTGGGCCTGGGAGATGGCGCGCTGGCGTTCCTGGTCCTCGGCGACGCGGCGCTCCAGCTCGGCGATGCGTTCGAGGAGCTTGGATTGCTCGGCGCCCTTGCTGCGCTCCAGCTCCCCGCGGGCCTTGCGCAGGGCCTCTTCGTCACGCTGGGCTTCGCGCTCGGCCTCCAGCTTCGCGCGTTCGAGCTCTCGCTGCGCGGTCTCCTCCTCGCGCATCTGCTCGCGGATGCGGCGTTGTTCTTCCTTCTCCTCCTGGCGCTTCTCTTCGTATTCGTGGGCGAGGCGCAGTTCCTCCAGCTTCAGCTCGACGTAGTCGCTGGCGATGAAGCACTGCTGAATCTCGGTGAGGCCGCTGATGGCCTCGGAGGCCTTCTGGATGCGGGCCTCCATGGCCTTGATGTTCTTGTAGGTGACCTTGGCCACGCAGGCGTCCGCCTCGCCGTTGAAGGCGCGGAGCATCAGCTTGAGGGTGCGATCTGTCTGCTTCTTGCCTTCGGCCTTGCTGCCGTTGACCGTCCATTCAATCTTGCAGGAAGCGGCTTGCTTGCCCTTGAGCATGGCCTTCTGTCGTTCGCGGAGTGTGTCGAGGCGTTGCTCGTACTTCTCCGAGGAGGAGAGATTGTAGATGGGTTTGTAGAACCCGTAGGAGCGGAGGATGGTCTCTTCTTCGAGGGGGCGGAGCTCGGCGCGCAGCTTGATGATGAGAGGTTCGAGGCGGGCCTGTTCCTCGCGGGCGTGATTGCGGCGGGTCTCGACTTCGCGGACGGCGGCGTCCGCCTGTTCCCTGGCGCGGGCGAGCTCCGTGCGGCCTTGCTCGCGAGCGCGGGAGAGTTCTGTCTGGGCCTGTTCGCGAGCCTGGGTGAGCTCCGAGGCGATGCGGGCGCGTTCGAGGCGGATGGCCTGGTCGGTGGAGGTCCTGACCTGTTCCAGGTCGGCCTTCGCGCCCCGGATGGCGGCGTCCGCGAGCTCTCGTTCCCGGGCGAGCTCGGAGGCCACGCGGCTGCGCTCGGTGGCGAGCATGTGCTCGGACTCGGCCTTGAGGCGTTCGAGGGAGGAGAGGACGCGCTGTCGCTCGGCCTCCACGTCGAGAACGGGTTTGAAGCGGGCGCGGACGGCTCGGAGCTGGAGGGCGGTGCGGACCAGGAGCCCGGTCAACAGCAGGCTCGAAATCGCCAGGGCCAGGACGGCGGGCTGCATGGAGGTCTCCCCCGTGAGGTATCCCCGCCGTGAGGTTCTGGCGTGGAGGAGGAGGACTGTGCGCCCGGGAAGGTTTGCCGGGGTATCACCCCTGGGGGGTATTGTATCGTCCCCGTATCACCTGTTGCTCAGACGCGCTCTCGTGGGGCCTGGGCGTCAAAGGGATGGAGATGACGGTGATGGAAGGTCGGTTGAAACCCGCGACCTGGGATGAGCTTGAAGAAATGATCGAGACGCTACCTCGGCAGACACAACCACCTCTTTGCCCCCTCTGTGGGCAGGATGTCTTCTTGGACTACAGTCGAATGTCTGGGCGAGGTGCCATCAGGATTCGCTGCACACCCTGTGGCAAGGAGACGATTATTGACGGGGTCATGATTCACTGAGGAGGCTGGAAGGTGCCTTTCGGGGGCCGCGGACTCAGCGGGCAGGGATAGGGATGGGTACGGAAGAGGCTGTTCGTGTGCTGCTGGAAAGTCGTCTGATGCGAGCGCGCGAAGACGTCGTGCGGTTCGAAGGGGCGCTGGAGTTCTTGTCCTCCGCAGCCGATGCTGAACTTCATCTGGTTGAGATGCATCTGGCCTTCGATGGTGCCGCGAGACATCCGGAGGTCATGTACGGGCTCGTTCATCTTCTGGAGTCATTTGATGTGGCCGTGCAGGCGCGCGCATTTGTAGAGGCGCTAGACGCCTGCTCGACTTGGCAGGTACGACGAGCAATGAGGAATGGCCTCGTTCGGGCTGTTGAGGAGTTCACGTCATGACGGACGAGGAGATCCTGGCGGTTCTTCGCGCTGAGGGACAGGGGCTCACAGCTGTGGAGTTGGCCGAGTCGTTGAAACGACTCAGGGGGCAGCTCTCTCAAGGAGCGATTGTGACCTATTTCAAGAGGGCGTTTCCCGCCATCCCGCTGCGCGTCCTCATGGAGGCGTCTTCCTGGTGTCGTCTGATTGATGGAAGCGGCTCTGATGAGAAGTTCAACGAGATGCTGAGCCCGTGGCTGGGGCGATGAGTGCTACCGAGCCGGGTATGAAGATCATCAATGAGCACTTTGAGGGCATTCTTGGCCACTACGAGGATGAATGAAGGCCAGTGCGCAAAGAGCCTCTCGCTTTTGGAAGGAACTCCTCGAAGAGGTGGTCCGTCCGTCCTCGAACGTGGATTTCGACGAGTACTATCGGGGCTTGTCCTCATGGGTCATCGGACATACCCGGGACTTCGGGGCTGAGTTGCTGGAACAGAGCGGGCTTGCGGTGCTGGCTCGTCTTGACCCGAGCCGCTACCTGTCGACGAGTCCAGAGATCCGCTTGGACCTGGAGCTGGCGCGGCTGTCCTCGGTCGATCCGAAGTCCATGGAGTCCATTGCCATGGTTCTCAGCGGCACACTGCTGGATATGGTGACGGCGTGGTCTGCCAGGGACTGTCGGAACTGCGAAGGGCCGATGCGTGTCATGGTGGCTTTGTCTGGTGATGAGCGGCGACTCTTCCTGAGCTGTCGTGACTGCTCCCATGAGGAATGGCAGGACGGGAGCCGAGTGGAGACTCGGGTGAGGCGAGTCCTCCCCGCGACGAGGGACGATGTCGCGGGACTTGGACTGTAGTCCCAGGAGGAGTCCGGTGACGTCAGCGGAAGCGGTGAGTCTTCTTCGTAGCAAGGGCGTGGATGTCCGCTTCATGGGCGGAGCTGATTCGATGATCATGTGCCGGTACAGGTATCCGGGTACCACGGAGGTCATCGGTTTTGCGATTTGTCGAAGTCCCGGCGTCTGTGTTTTTTCTCACATGGGGCCTGGTCAGTTGATGACGGAAAAGCCCACTCCGACATGGTGGAAGCCGTGGGGTTGGCGCTGGACTACATCGAGCGCATGCGGCCACCCGGGTAAAGGTGCTGGAGCTAGCAGGCGGCTGATATGCTCCTGAACACAAGTCGGATCGGTCGCGGTTTACCTACAAGAATGTTCCTTTTGTCGGAACTACGGAGCGAGTCATGCCGATGGTCGACTGCGAATCTCATGGGCTGGTAGAGGCCGCGTTCTACTGTCCTCATGTCGATGGGTGCATACGGGAGGGCGCCGCGTGTGAGACGGACATGGATTTTGTTTTCGATGACTTTGGCGACGCCTGTCTGTTGTGCTTGACGTGTTTGGCGGTAGCACGAGAGTACGTCAGGGTACATCAGCTCGAGCCCATCGATGCTTATCCGATAGATCTTCGGGGTGGATGCATTGATCATTTTTGGGAGTGGGGCATGAGGGTGAATAACGTGGACTTGCATGCCAGCCTGGAGGTTGCAGCGAAGAGAACGAAAAGGCGACCAAGCCGCTAATGTTTTCCAGACTCCTCTGTCCCTCTACTGCGGTTTCTGCTTGAGCGCCGCATGCGGGGGGCGGTGATTGAGTGAGATTGCCGTAACAGTCCGATGCCCTTTCCAGTGCTGGCTGTACAAGACGGCCAGGTCCTTATTGGGACGACGGTCATCGTCCTGTGGGCGACGTGCTGGAGGCCGTTGCAGTAGTAGGCAGTGCATGGCCCTGGTGCGTATGGGCTGGGAGGAGAACGTGTAGTAAGGAACTGCACCAGACCGAACAGGGGCGCGAACCAGCAATCATTCGGAGTTGCGCCATGCATCCGGTGACGAAATGACTGAACGTGACCTACAAATCTGGGAGAGACTTGTTGCTGCCCACATGAATCTGAGTGCGGCAAGCCGAGAATTCATGGTGCCTGGCGTTGATAGGGTGGGACTGATTAGCCACGCCCTGCGCAGTAGATTCGATCACGCTGCTGGTTGGGTGCTTAAGTCTCTTGCTCCTTCGGAACTCAAGGAACTGTTCCCGGTGCTGTTGCGATTCGCGAGCTACGGTCACAGCACTTTGGAAGTGTTCAGGAAGGCGATACGCTCGCTTCCAAAGGATTGGGTCCTCCCTCGGTTACGCGAAGACTTGCCTGCGATTCTTGATGCTGGCGACTACGACGTGTGGAGGTGTGTTTTGGAGTTGTGCTCCGAAATCGACCGAGACATGACGTCGGATCTGGCAACAAGAGCGGCTGCGCACAGCGATCCGGACATCCGAGAGGCCGGCGACGAGTACCTTGAATACCTGAGAAACAAGAAGCCTTGCAGTTGCTCTCAGTAGTGGATGTGGTGCCTGTTGCTCCGTATTTCCTGAGTCCTGCAGTTTGCTTTCAGGCACTGCAATCGTGAACGGAGGAGGCTGGATAGAGCGTCCAGCCTCCTTCGGCTCACTGAGGCGCGGGCTGGATACCCATCGACGGCAGGGGCGTTGAGCCCATCGCCTTGGGCCTGACGGCGAGCAACCGCAGGCCGTTGGCCACGACGAGCAATGTGCTTCCCTCGTGCAACACCACTGCGTGGCTGATCTGCGTCAGGCCCAAGAGGGTCGCGATGATGAGCACCGCACTGATGCCCAGCGCAATGACCAGGTTCTGCTTCATCACCGCCGTGGCCTGCCGCGCCAATCCCAACACGAAGGGCAAACGGGACAGGTCATCGCTCATCAGCACCACATCCGCCGTCTCTAGCGCCGCGTCGGAGCCTGCTCCACCCATCGCCACGCCCACAGCCGCAGCCGCGAGCGCGGGCGCGTCGTTGACTCCGTCGCCCACCATGGCCACGGAGCCCTGACGCCCCATCTCACGCACAGCCGTCACCTTGTCGGCTGGCATCATCGGCGCTCGCGCCTCGTCGAGCCCCACCTGCGCGGCGATGGACTTCGCCACCCGTGCATTGTCTCCGGACAGCATCACCGTCCGGGTGATGCCCTGCTGCTTGAGCGTCTCGATGACATGCCGCGCTCCCGCTCGCACGGTGTCCGCGACTCCAAGCACTCCGAGGTAGCGCCCCGCCTTGCGCACCACCATCGTCGTCTGCCCTGCCTCCTCCAGTCGGTCCACCTGCGCCTTGATGTCGGAGGGAACAGTCTCCCCCTCGAACAGGGCCAGGCTCCCCACGTCCACCAGCGCGTCACCCACTTTCGCGCGCAGGCCCTTGCCGTGGATGGCTTCCATGTCGCTTCCGGCCGGAGCCTGGATGCCCCTCGCGGACGCGGCTTCCACCACGGCGTGCGCCAACGGATGCGCGGAGAGCGCTTCCACCGCCGCCGCCGTTCCGAGCAACTCCTCGTCCGTCACGCCCTCCACCGGCGCCGTGCTGAGCAGCTTCGGCTTGCCCACCGTGAGCGTGCCTGTCTTGTCGAAGGCGATGGCATTCACCTTGCCGAGCAGCTCCAGATAGATGCCGCCCTTGATGAGCACTCCTCCTCGCGCCGCCGCCGCCACCGCGGACAGCACGGCCGACGGCGTGGAGATGGCCAGCGCACACGGGGACGCGGCGACGAGCAGTGACACCGCCCGCAGAATCGCCTCCTTCAGCGGCATCCCCATCAGCACGAGCACCACGGGGAACACCACTGCGCCAATCATCACCAGCGGGGCGAAGGTGCGCTCCAGTCGCTGTGCGAAGCGCTGGTTCGGCCCCTTCTGGGCCTCGGCCTCGGCCACCATGTCCACCACTCGCGCGAGCACCGACTCCGAGGAGAGCCGCGTGACTTCCACCTCCAGCAGCGCCTCGCAGTTGACCGTTCCGGAGAACACCTCGTCGCCCGGCTTCTTCGGGACGGGCATGGACTCGCCGGTGATGGCGGCCTGCTCCAGGGAGCTCTTTCCCTCGCGGATGATGCCGTCCAGGGGAACGCGGTCACCCGGACGGACGACGACGCGGTCTCCTCGCAGCACCTGCGCCACGGGCACTTCCACCAGCTCGCCACCCCGGCGCACCCGGGCCACCTCGGGACGCAACGCGCCGAGCGACTCGATGGAGCGCCTCGCACGGTCCATCGCACGGTGCTCCAGTGCGTGACCCGCGCTGAACAGGAAGAGGAGGAAGGCGCCCTCGAACCAGGAGCCCAGCACCGCCGCTCCCAGCGCGGCGACCACCATCATCGTCTCGATGTCGATGCGCAGTTGGAGCAGCGACTTCACCGAGCCCCGGATGGCGAAGAACCCGCCACTCAGGATGGACAGCGCCCACACCACGGTGGGCACCAACGCGGGCACGGGCGCGAAGCGCTCCAACAGCCAGCCCGCGACGAGCAGCACGCCCGAGGCCACCACCAGTGGCATCTCCAGGAGCGGCGCCAGCCCGCCCCCGTGCGCGTGGTGCGAACACGCATGGCCGTGGCTCGGCACCTCCAGCGTGTAGCCGAGCTTCTTCGCCCCGGTCTCGATGCCCTTCAGCGAGATGTCTTCACTGTCGTACTCGACGACGAGCCGCTCGCTCGCGTACGCCACGTTCGCGGACAGCACGCCCGGGAGCTTGCCGAGCCCGTGCTCGATGGCCGTCGCCGAGTCGGCTGAGCTCATCCCTCGCACGAACCACGTGTGGCTCTTGTACCGCTTCGCCACCTGCTCACCCGTGCGCTTCACCGTCGTCAGCAGCGCCGCCGGATTCACCAGCCCGGGGTTGTAGTGGAGGCAGACCTCCGCATAGCCCTGGTCCCGGCGCAGGTGCACGTCGATGACGCCATGGTGCGCCTCAAGCGCGGCCTCCAGCTTCCGGAAGCGGCCCGCATCGTCCGTCTCTCCCGGCAGCGCGTCTTCCAGGTCGAGCTGGAGCGCTACGCCTCCGCCCTCCGCTGAGCGGTAGCCCGGCGGACGTACGCGCTTCGGCTTCGGGTGATGATGGTGGTGCCCATGGTCCCCGTGGTCGTGGTCGCAAGCGGCCCCGTGCTCATGCGCGGCGGCAGGCCCGTGGTCATGGTCGCACCCAGGACCGTGCTGGTGTGCATCGGCACCGTGCGAATGGTCATGCTTGCAGTCAGGGCCGTGCTGGTGTGCATCGGCACCGTGCGAATGGTCATGCTTGCAGTCAGGGCCGTGCTGGTGCGCATCGGCACCGTGCGCGTGGTCGTGCTTGCAGTCAGGACCGTGCTGATGCGCGTCGCCACCGTGCGCATGGTCATGCCCGTCGCCACCGTGCGCGGCATGGTCATGCGTACACCCAGGCCCGTGGACGTGCTTCTCCTCGCGCTTGGGTCCAATGATCTTCAACCCCTTCAGCACGGGCTTCTTCGCGGCGGCCGGCTTCACCGCCGCGAGGGACGGCCCGTGGCCATGTCCGCGGTCATGCTTGCAGTCCGGTCCATGGACGTGGGCGGCCTGGGCATCGGTCTTCTTCTGCTCGGACATGGCGTCTTCTTCCTGAAGCTGAAACCTAGTGGCGGTGTCCGCCGTGCTTGCGGGCAGGGGCGGGAGCGGGAGTCGGAGCACGCACCGGCTCCTCCTCCTCTTCGTGGTGGTCCTCGTCCTCGTGCTCCTCCGGAATCGGCTGCGTGAAGCGCTGCCCCGCGACCTCCAGGGTGAACGCCTTGCACTCCGGCGGAACGTCGAACTCCAGCACCGCCGGGAGCCGACCCTCGTACGACTTCAGCGCCTTGCCTTGCTCGTCGTAGACAGTGCCACCCGCGGCCACCGTCATCGTCTCGTCCACCAGCACCGCCACCAGCTCCGCCATCTCCTCCATGCGGTCGGCGATGCGGTGACACCACAGGTGGCCCACGCCCGGATACGTCTCGTGGGAAATCTCCTCCATCTGCTCCTCGTCCACCTGGTCGCCCACGCCGACGAAGACGAAGCTCATCCGGGGCAGCCGGCCCGCCGCGATTTCCTTCGCCACCTGCGTGGCGTAGGCCCGCACGTCGTTGCCGTCGGACAGCTGCGAGTCGGTGATGATGACCGCCAGCCCCCGCCGCGCACCCGTCTGCACCTGCTGCTTCATGTGCGCCACGAAGTCGCGCAGCACCGGCAGCATCACCGTGGCCTTGCCGTAGGCCCTCGGCCCCGGGAAGCGGAAGTCCTTGGCCTGCACCGCCGACAGCAGCCCCACTTCCTCCAACTGGCTGCCATCCCCGGTGGCCCAGTACGCCACGCGCACCTGCCCGTCGCGGTCCTTGCTGGCCAGGTACTCCAGCATCCACCGCATCTGCGGCTCGACCAGGTTCTTCACCGGCGCCAGCTTGGCCAGCACGCCGCGAGGACCGTACTCGTCCTCCATGCTCGCCGAGCCATCCATGTAGAGGGCCACGTCCAACCCCTCCACCGTGGGGTCATGCAGCAGCGTGGCCACCACCTTGTTGCCCATCCGATGCACGTCCGAGAACGGACGCACGATGACTTCGTGCCCGGCCATCAGTGATGGTCCTCGTCTTCCTCGTGGTGGTCCTCGTCCGGCAGCGGCTGGGTGAAGCGCTGGCCGTTCACTTCCAGGGTGAAGCTCTCCGCGCCTTCGGGCACGTCGAACTCCAGCACCGCGGGCAGGCGGCCCTCGTACGTCTTCAGCACCTGGCCCTTGTCGTCGTAGATGGTGCCGCCCGCGGCCACCGTCATGTTCTCGTCCACCAGCACCGCCACCAGCTCGGCGACCTGGTTGATCTCCTTCGCGATGCGGTGGCACCACAGGTGCCCCACGCCCGGGTACTCCATGTGGGCAATCTTCTCGAGCTGCTCCTCGTCGATGGCGTCACCCACGCCCACCAGCACGAAGTTCAGCCGGGGCAGCCGTCCCGCCGCGATGTCCTTCGCCACCTTCGCGGAGAACGCCTCCACCTCGTCGGCGTCATGGAGCTGGCCGTCCGTGACGATGACCGCGCAGCCGCGACGCGCGCCCTGCGGCACCTGCTCCTTGAGGTAGCGCACGTAGTCCTTCAGCGCGGGCGCCAGGAACGTGTGGCTGCCGAGCTTCTTCGCGCCGGGGAACTTGTACTGCTTGACGTCCACGCCCTTGAGCTCACCCACCACCTCCACGTCCTTGCCGGAGGCGCCGCTGGCCCAGTACGCGACGCGGAGCAGGCCGTTGCGGTCCTTGGTGGCCAGGTACTCCAGCATCCACTGCACCTGCGGCTCCACCTGGTTGGCGGGGTCCTTCAGGGGCGCGCCACGCAGCCACTCCAGGAAGGAGCGATTGGGACGTTCGTACTTGTACTCCTCCTGCATGCTGCCGGACGCGTCCATGTAGATGGCGACGTCCAGGCCCTCGACGGTGGGGTCGTGCAGCAACACCGCACGCACCTTCCCCTCCTCGACGTGAAGATCCGAAAACGGCTCGACCGGCTTCTCGTGACCCATCGTTCCCCCTGTCAGGTTGGGGGGCGAGGCTATCACCTTCCGGCGGGGTTCCACGCCCTCGCGAAAGGCGTCCTCAGTCCTCGAAATCCGTCATCCAGTCGGGCTTCTTCGCGGGCGCGGGCGAAGAGGGCGTGGACGCCTCACGCTGAGTCCTCTCCGAGGGAGCCGCCGGGCGTGGCCTCGCTCCAAAGTCCTCCATCCAGGAGGGCGTGCCGGGCTTCGAGGGAGGCGGTGGCGCTGACGGCTTCGCCCGGGTGAGCCGGGGCTTCGCCGCCTCCGGATGCGCCGCCGCGTGCGCGTTCAGGAAGTCCTGCATCCAGTCGCTCGGACGCGGAGGCTTGGGCGGCGCGCGCGGGGGCAGGGGACGCTGGGGCACGGGGCTCGTCACTCGCGGCGCGGAGAGCTGGGGCGCGCCACCGCCCGCGCGGACCCGTGAGCGAAGCGCGCGGTCGGCCTCCGTGGGCCACCCCGGCAGCGCGGCCAGGGCCTGACGCGCCAGCTCCAGGAACGCGGGCGCACTGGCCTCGGGGGGAATCTTCACCTTCTCCGCGCGCAGCCACTCCGCCATGCGCGTGAGCAGGCCCGGGTGCTGACGGCGCAGGATGGCCACGTCGCCCTTCACCTCGTAGCCGCGCAGCTCCAACTCGGCGATGGCCATGGCGCGGCTGGGCACGGGCAGCTCCATCCTGGCGAGCGCCTCCGGTCCACGGTTCGTCCCCGCGTCCTCCTGGAGCTGGGTGAGCACGTCGTGGAGCATGCGCGCCACCATGGGGCCGTTGGAGGCATTGCCCATCTGCAGCTCCGGCGGCACCGACGGCCACGCGAGCACCAACCCCTGTCCCTGCGCGATGACGTCCGGCCTGTCTCCCGGCAGGAGCGCGACGTAGCCCCGTGGCGCGGAGGAACTCTCCGGCGTCTGCACGTAGTGGAAGGCGTCCACCGCGCCGTGCGTCAGCCCCGAGAGCACGTCTCCGCGAGTCACCGTGAGCTGCCCCGGCACGCGCCGCGGCGAGGTGCCAGGCCAGGGGCCCGACAGGTGCCCGTAGAGGTACACCGGGTCGTTGAAGCCCTCGGCGTCGGCGGGGTGCTCGACGAGCTCGATGGAGAAGAAGAACAGCTCCGACGCGGCGATGCGCCGAGGCGTGCGCCCGGAGGCGACTTCATGGTGCGTGAGCTGCGCGCGCGCGGCGGCCGGCAACAGGCCCCGTTCGCTCGCGGGCACGACGTGAATCCCGCCCAGCGCGTCCAGGCCCACCAGCCACTCCGGCTCCAGGACGTGATTCGAGTCCAGCCGGAAGGCGTCCACCACGTGCGCAATCTCGGAGGCGTCCGACTGGACGGGCTCCGGCGGCGTGGTGGCGTGGGGGATGAAGTAGCGGGGCAGGTTCACGGCGGCGGCGTCAGGCTCCCGCAACCGCGCGGACCACGCAAGCTCGGCACGGGCCTCTTGAGTCAGCCCCAGGCGCCCGCGTGGACGTCGCGTGCCTCCTGCAAGGCGATGGGGCCTTCCACCTCGGTGGGGCTGCTGCCCCGCGCGAAGACCTCCCGGCACGACATGGCGAGCCCACCCCGGGCCGTGCCCACCAGCTTCGCGAACTCCGCGGACGACAGGGAGAACACCACCCGCCGCACGCCGCCCCAGAAGATGGCGCCCGCGCACATGGCGCACGGCTCCGTGCTCGCGTACATCGTGCAGCCCGCGAGGACCTCCGGCGGGAAGCGCTTCGTCGCGTCCCGCATCAGGTTGGACTCCGCGTGGCCCGTGCAGTCGCGCTGCGTCTCCACCGTGTTCTCGCCCTCCAGGAGCACCTGGCCCTGGGCGTCCACCAGCACCGCGCCGAAGGGTTGGTCCCCGCGCGCCCTGGCACGGCGCGCCGCTTCGATGGACTGCCGCAGGAATCGGGTTTCCTCGGGACGCATGGGCCAGCCTCCAGTTCGGGGCGGCAACCTAACGATGCACCCGGGACAGCGCCACGGTTCCACGGGGAGGAGGGACGTCGGCTCCTCGACCCGCGCCGGGTCCCGGGCACCTGGAGGCGAGTCCAGGTCCCCGGGCACGTTCAGCGGTTACTGGTCGTCGCAGGGAGTGCCCAGGCGGATGCCCTCGTACACACCCAGGTCGTTGTAGATGAGCGGCAGGTTCTCCTCGACGGGCACCTGGCGCAGCTCCAGCGACTTCTTCGTGTTCTCAATCCAGACCGACGACTTGGCCTTGTCCAACACCAGCCGGAGGTCGCCCTTCTTGGTGGAGAAGATTTCACCTTCCGAGTCGGAGATGACGTTGGTCATCTTCTGAGGCTTGAGCGCGCCACGCGGACCGATGAAGACGCGGTAGTTCTTCTGGTCCGTGGTGCGGATGCCCTTGTCCACGAAGTAGTAGTTGCCCTTGGTGTCGCGCAGCAGCGCGTACGGCGCGAACTGCTGCGGGCTGGGGGCGTACGTGGCCTTGCGCAGCAGCTCCGCGGCCTGGGCAGGCTCCATGATGGTGAGCGGCACGTGCTTCTCGCCGCACCGCACCGCGCAGGTCTTCTCCTTGCGGTCGTAGTCCACCTCGGAGACGACGCGCCAGTCCTGGCCCCGGAAGTTGGGGTTGGAGTCCTTCCGGAAGAAGCGCGGCTCCAGGAAGTTGGTGCCGGACGTGTACGGAATCGCGGGCACCTCGAAGAAGGTCTTCCCGTCGCCGTAGTAGAGCACGTCCCTGCCGCGCTCATCGTCATCGGGACTCACGACGGAGTAGTGGCCCTTGCCGTCGGTGCAGACGGTGGTGGCCTCCATGATCATCTTCTGGCCCAGGTTCTCCTCCTTGCCCCACGGGGGCTGGAGGGTCTCGGCGGCGAAGGACGCGCTACAGGCGAGTGACGCCGCCACGGCGGCGATACGCTGGAAGTTCATCGGAGGTCTCTTGGACTAAAGGTTCGTCTTGTAGAACTTCTTGGCGAACGTCTCCTGGTTGGAGGCGTCCTTCGAGGTGGTCCAGATGAGGCGCTGGGCGTCGAACTTCGGCTCCAGGCTCGCGCCCAGGCGGCAGCTCACCTGCTTCACCTTCTCCTTCACGGTCTGCTTGGCGACGTTGGAGACGGCGCACAGGTCCTTCAGGACGCTGAGCGAGGGCTCACAGTAGCCGCTGATGCTCAGCTCCTTGAGCTGGTCGTCGGTGATGGTGCTCCAGTCGATGCTCGCCGCCACGGCGGTGCCACAGGCGTTGTTCATCTCCTGGAGCGTGGCGCCATAGTCCTTGTCGTGGCGCGCCATCTCGCCCTTGCGGTCGAACGCCATCAGCTTCGCCAGCGTGCCGTCCTTCTGCTGCTTCTGGTGCTGCTCGTAGACCTCCTCGGACTTGAGGGCCTTGGTGCGCTTCTCGTCGAAGCTGACGCGAATCTCCTTGGCGCGCCCCGGCACGTTCAGCTCGTAGCTGGAGTTGCGCATGTACACCACGGTGTAGCCGCGGCCCTGCCACTGGGTGACGTAGTTGTGCTGCTCGGTGCTGTTGGTGCTCCAGTCCTTCAACTCGACGGGCATCACCTTGCCGTCAATCTCGGAGCCCGTGCCCTGCACGCGCACGATGTACTTCTTGGCCGAGCGCGGGGTGAGGGGGACGACGGCCACTTCCTCGCCCTCGGAGCCGGAGTAGACCTTGCCGGCTTCAACGGGGGCCGCCGCGAGGCTGGAGGTGGCCCCCAGCAACAGCGTGGTGACGAATACCGCGACCATGTTTCTCAAGCGATTCACCTCATGAGGCAGGGGCCCGTCCCATCCGGACGGCGCCATGTGTCAGAACTCGATGTCGTGCTGCTTGCAAAACTTCCGGACCCGGGCCTGCTCCAGCCGGGGGACCTTGGGCCATTGGGCCTTGGCGTTGCTCAAGTCCCCCTGCCGGCAGAAAGCCCGCGTGAGCAGCGAATAAGACGCCAGAGGGATGACCTTGGGTTCCCGCCGCTGGCTGCTGCGCGCCAGACGGATGGCCTCCACGGTGTCCCCTCCGTTTAAAGCACGCTCCGCGTCCGCCAAAAGCTGCCGCACCTCGTCAGAGAGCTTTTCGGAAGGCTCGGGTCGGGTGGAAGGACGCGTGGAGGGGGGCGGGTTCTTCGTCGCCACACCGGCCGGGTCGTCCGGAGGCGGGTCCACCGGAGTCGGCGTGCCCGTCTGCGTCCCGTTGGACGGAGGGGCCACCGGGGTGCCCTGGTTGCCCGTGGCGGTCTGCGTGCCCGTGGTGCCGGTGGCGACGACGGTCGGAGGGGTGCCCGTGGTGCCCTGGTTGCCCGTGGCGACGGGCTGCGCCGGTGGGGGCGGGGTGCCTCCGGTCGGCGTGGTGGGCTGGGGACGGGTGAACCACCAGCCGCCTCCGGCCACGACGACGAGCGCGGCCACGACGAGCGCTGCCACCGGCGCGCGGCTCCTCGGCGCTGACGCGGGCGGCGTGGTCACCGGGTGGACCACGGCGGCGGCGCTCGCGGGCTGGACGGCGCCGGGCTGCAACGTGGGGGAAGGCGGGAGGTAGCTCTGGGGCGCGACGGGCGGCGGCAGGGCCGGCGCCTGCTGGGAGATGAGCGTCGGGTCCAACCCCGGAGGGTCCATCAAGGGCGCGGCCTGTGGCGCCGAGGCATGGACGAGCCCCATCTGCCCGGTGCCTCCAGCGGCGAACCCCGCGGGCTGGACGACTCCCATCTGCCCGGTGCCTCCGGCGGAGAACGGCGCGGCGGGCGGGACGATGCCCCTGCTCCCGCTGCTGCCCGGGGCCATGGTGTCCTCGAAGCCCTCGCGGCCCGTGTCGGGGCCCTTGCGAACACTGCTCGGCGCCAGCGTGTTGGACAGCGAGGGCGGGCCCTCGGAGGGCAGGGCGATTCCGGACGGCGAGCCCGAGGGGCGCGGCTGGCCTGAGTGGGAGCCCGCGGCCGGGCTGAGCGTGTGCAGGGGGCTGCCGGTGAGGTCCTCCACGAAGGAGGCGACGTCCGGGTAGCGGTCCTCGATGCGCTTGGACAAGGCCTTGTCCACGGCGGCGATGGCGTGGGCCGGGGCCTCCGGACACAGCGGGGCGAGCGGCGCCGCCGGCTCGTAGACGACGCGGAAGATCATCTGGGCGATGCCACCCGCGCCGAACGCGGGCGTGCCCGTCATCATCTCGTAGACGATGCAGCCCATCGCGAAGATGTCCGTGCGGGCGTCAATCTCGCGATTCCTGCCCTGGGCCTGCTCGGGCGACATGTACTGCGGCGTGCCGATGAGCATCGCCTCCTGCGTCTGCACCGTGCTGGAGTCGAGGACCTTGGAGATGCCGAAGTCGAGCAGCTTGAGCCGCTCGCCCACCACGCCCCCGGAGTCCGTGGGCACGAGGAAGACGTTGGCCGGCTTCAAGTCCCGGTGGACGATGCCCGCGCCGTGGGCGGCCTGGAGCGCGGAGCCCATCTGCCGCGTGAAGGAGTAGACGGCGTGCAGCGGAAGCCGCCCGCGCTCCAGTCGGGACTGGAGGCTCTCTCCGCGCAGGAACTCCAGCACCAGGAACGGGGTGCCGTCCTCCAGCGTGTCGTAGTCGAGCACCTCGACGATGTTGGGGTGGCCCAGCCGGGACGCAATCTCCGCCTCCCGGCGGAAGCGCGCGAAGATTTCGGCGGTGAGGTGGTCTCCACCGCGCAGCACCTTCACCGCGACCTGCTTGCCCGGGAGGCGCAGGTGTTGGGCCAGGTACACCGAGCCCATTCCTCCTCGCCCCAGGATGGACAGGACCTTGTAGGTATTGCGCAGGACCGTATCGATGGACAGGTCACCGTCGGACGGTCGATTCATGGGGCTGTGGCTCGCACGGGATTCTCAGGGGTGTTCCTCCCCATTCCATCCTCCCACCCCACCCTCTAGCAACCCTCACGAGGCGGGATTCCGGACGGAGGCTCTCTTGAGCGGTGAGAACCCCTGGTGGCTTTCCGCCAGCCTGCTAAGGAGGCAGCCTGTATGACGAAAGTCGCGCCGCCCAAGGACTTGCTCGAGGTCCGCGTCCGCCGCATCCATCGCAGGGACCTCAACCGGACCTGGGAGTTCCTCAAGCTCGTCTTCCGCGACGTCAATCGCGAGACGGTGGAGTACCAGCGCCCCCGCTCCAAGCGCCGCTTCATGGAGGTCTACACCTCCGAGTGGATAGAGCAGCTGCTCTACGAGGTGGACGGGGAGATCGTCGGCTACTCCGAGTGCGCCTTCGAGGCCACCGGCGACGACAACTGGGTGAACCCCCGCTGGTTCGAGAAGCGCGGCATGCGGCCCCTCTTCGTGGAGGAGCTCGCGGTGCACCCGGACTACCAGGGGCGCGGGGTGGGCAGCTTCATGTTGGATCAGCTCCAGCACCTGGCCCGCACGCGGGGCTGTACCCACCTGGTGCTGGAGGTGGCGGAGAACAACGAGGCCGCGCTGGCGTGGTACCGGGCGCGGACGTTCTACAAGCTCGACGCCGCCATCTTCCTCGCGCAGAAGGTGCCGGGAGAGCCGGAGCTGCTCCCGCCGCGTCGAATCAAGCGCCGGACGAAGGCGACCGACGGCGAGACGACTTCGCCCAACACCGGTCCCATGCCGGAGACCCCCGCGCCGCGCGGTGGCGCACGCAAGGGACGCGCGCCCGCGGCGAAGAAGGGGAGTTGAGCGTCACGGCGCCGTCGCGGTGGGGCTCGCGAGGGTGCGGTGGAAGAAGCGCTCGGCGTCCTGGCTGAGCTGGCGGTGCAGCTTCACGCGGTCCACCCCCGGCGGGTCCACGCAAATCTCGGGGGCGTGTTTCGCCATCTCCGGTCGGCAGGGCGCCAGGAACACGAAGTGCCCGGCTTGGGGCACCTGCGTGTACTCGGGCGGCTGGGGCAGGGCGTCGCGAACCTGGAGGGCCTGGGCGGTGCCGTCGAGCACCTCGTCCTTCTCCGCCGAGTACAACCGGACGGGCACCTTCACGTCCTTCAGTCCGGCCTTGTCGAAGAAGGCACCCACGGGCGCCATGACGAAGAGGGAGCGGATGCGCGGCTCGTGGGTGCCACCGCGCAGCTCGGGACGGACGGCGCGCACGGCCTTCATCTCGGTGCACAGGACGCTCTTCTGGTGCGCGGCCTCCGCGCAATAGGGCGCCAGCTTGTCGAAGTCTGGTGACGCGCCCCCGAGCAGGAGCACCGTGTAGCCGCCCAGGGAGAAGCCCATGGCGCCCACGCGAGCCGGGTCCACGAGCGGGCCGAGCGTCGCGTCCGCGAGCACCGAGTCGAGCAGCGTCCGCACCTGCCACGCGCGTCCCAGGAACACCTCGTCCGTGCCCGAGCGCGCGCCGTCACCGTGCGTGTTGCCCGCGTGGTCCAACGAGGCGACGACGTAGCCCTTGCGCGCGAGCGCCGAGCCCAGGTCGCTGTGTCCCCAGCGCGTGCCCATGTGGCCGTGCGAGATGAGCACCAGCGGATGGCGTCCGGAGACGGGCGGCAGGTCCTTGCTCGCGTCGAGCTGGAGCAGGTCCATGGGGATGGGCTTGGAGGGCTCGGTGGAGGGATAGAGCACCACGCCGCGCAAAGGCCCGCCATTCACGGGGTCCTTCATGGCCAGCTCGCGGTAGCCCACGCCTCGGATGGTGGAGGCCGAAGCGGAGGCCGCCACGAGCAGGGCGGCGAGCGCGAAGGCCCTGGGAAGCACGGTGCCACCAGTTTTTCCGGAAGTCGTCATGGCCTCCTTATCGTCCGAACCGGACTTTGATTGCAGCGCCCGAGGGGGATGCGGGCCGACCATCGCCCGGGCGCGCCGTCAGAAGCTCAGCGTGCCGAGCAGCTCGAACGTATTGCGGTAGACGTGCGCGGGCCCGCTGCCCCCGCCTTCGAACGAGCCTGGCGTGGTGAGGAGACCGCGCGCGCTCCGCTCAAGCGGGCAGCGGGTCCGTGGAGCCCTGCGTCGTCGCGGTCGCCGGAGGCGTGGCCGGCGCTTCGCTGGTGGCTGCGTGCGGCGCGGGGGCGATGGTCGACTCGCCCATCGTCTCGCCGTGCTGGCTCAAGTCGAGCCCCTGCTCCTCCTGCTCGCGGGTGACGCGCAGCGGGACGATGCGGTCCACCAGCTTGTAGAGCAGGTACGAGCCGATGAAGGAGAAGGCGGACACCAGCGCCAACGCCACCATGTGCATGAAGAACGTCTTCGTCTCGCCGTAGATGAGTCCCACGTCCTTGGCCAGCACGCCGGTGAGCACCATGCCCACCACGCCGCCCAGGCCGTGGCAGGGGAAGACGTCCAGCGTGTCGTCGATGGACGTGCGGCTCTTGAAGTGAACCGCCGCGTTGCTCACGAAGCTGGCGACCAGTCCCACCATGATGCTCTGCCCCACGGTGATGAAGCCCGCGGCTGGCGTCACCGCGACCAGGCCCACCACCGCGCCCACGCACGCGCCCATGGCGCTCGGCTTGCGATTGCGCAGCCAGTCGAAGGCAATCCAGCCCAGCATCGCCGCGGCGGACGCCGTGTTCGTGGTGGCGAAGGCCAGCGTCGCCAGCGACGAGGCGGACAGCGCCGAGCCCGCGTTGAAGCCGAACCAGCCGAACCACAGCATGCCCGTGCCCAGCATCACGAAGGGCAGGTTGGCCGGCGTGTGCGACGCATTCTCCAGATGCACCTGCCGCCGCCCCAGCACCAGAGCGCCCGCCAGCGCCGCGAAGCCCGCGGACATGTGCACCACCGTGCCGCCCGCGAAGTCCAGCACGCCCAACTCGCGCAGGAAGCCCTTCGGGTGCCACGTCATGTGCGCCAGCGGCGCGTAGATGACCAGCGTGAAGAGCACCATGAAGAGCACGTACGCCTTGAAGCGCACCCGCTCCGCGAAGGCGCCGGTGATGAGCGCCGGGGTGATGATGGCGAACTTGAGCTGGAACAGCGCGAACAGCAGCAGGGGAATGGTGGGCGCCAGGTCCGGGTGCGTCTCCCCCCCCACGCCGCTGAACATGAAGAACGTCCGCGGGTCGCCGATGAAGCCGTGGAGGCTGTCACCGAAGCAGAGGCTGAAGCCCACCACCACCCAGAGCAGGCTGATGACCGCCATGGCGATGTAGCTCTGCAGCAGCGTGGACACGACGTTCTTCAGCCGCACCATGCCGCCGTAGAAGAACGACAAGCCCGGCGTCATCAACAGCACCAGCGCCGTCGCGGTGAGGATCCACGCCGTGTCCGCCGGGTTGATGGGGCCCCCTTGCTTCACCTGCGCCGCCGGCGTCACGAACATGCCCGCCACGCCCACTCCCACCAGCAGGGCCAGTGCCAACCACTTCTTCATCGCGTCACCCCAAGGAAGACTGACGCAATGCAGTATGGGGCCGGTATGGGCCAGATTCAACGCCTGGGAGCCTAGGCTGTCTGCATCTAGAGCTAAAAATCAGCGGATTTGAGATAAAAGTCGAGGAATCTGGCCTGGATGCGGGTTCATCTACTTCACGATGATGCGGCCATCCTTGATGTCCAGGTCCTCTCCGCCCTTGAGGACGACGTTGCCGCCGTCCGTCTGGATGGTGCAGGGGCGCGCGCCCTGGATGGTGACGGAGGCCGTCTGGCTCTTGCCGAACGAGACGGTGGTCCTCACGCCACTGCACACCGCGGTCCAGGTGTAGTCGCGCGAATCTCGGTTGTAGTAGCGCACGGTGACGGCGGCCCACGCGGCCGACGACGCGAGCAGGCCAGCCACGAGGGTGGCGCTCCAGAGTCTGGCTTTCATGTCCCCATCCTCCCTTGAAGGAAATGGGCGCAGTCATACCCGGTGGCCCTGACGCGCGCTCGCCATGCGACGAGGACGTACCCGCCGACACGGCACGCTTCATCCTCCGCGTGGAGTCCTACGCGGACATACGAGTCGGCGCGTGCGCGCGGCTCACGTGGGAGGCGCTGGCGAAGCCTGCTCCAACTGCTCGGGGTGGAGGTGGAACCAGCGGGCGATGAGCATCACCTCCTGGGCCTCGTGGGCGCGCAGGCCGAGCGTCTCGGGCTCCGGGCGCTCGAAGATGTCGCGGGCGCGAGCCTCCAGGGCCTCGCGCTCCTCGGGCGTGCGCGGCGCGGCTCGCTCGTCGCGCACGCTGCCTCGTCGCAGGATGTAGACGCGGTCCTCTCCGGCGTGGCCCGGCACCGTGTACACGAAGGACAGACGCTTCATCGTCCGGCCCAGGGAGACCATCCACTCGCGGAGGTTCCTCAGGCGCTCCGCGCGATCTCTCAGCTCCGCCGCGTACTCGAACTGGAGGCGCCGGGCGGCCAGGGCCATGCGCTCGTGCAGCAGCGTGAGGGGGACGTCGGAGGTGCCCTCCAGGAAGGCTCGGGCCTGGGCGATGCGGGCGTCGTACTCCTCATGGGTGCAGCCGCCGGCGCAGGGCGCGAGGCAGCGGGAGAGCTGGCCTCGCATGCACAGGGGCTCCTGCTTCAGCGGGAAGAGCTGCCCCTGGTTGGCCAGGCGCATGGGCGTGTCCGCCGCGCAGTCCCTCAGCTCCAGCAAGTCGTTCACCGCGCGCACCACGTCGGAGACGGCGCCCTGTCCCTGGAAGGGGCCGTAGTAGTCGCCGCTCGCGCCGGTGACGCGCCCCACGACGTGCAGGCGCGGCACGGCCTCCTTGGTGAGGTGCAGGAAGCAGTGGCCCCTGTCCCGCTTGTGCTCCACGTTGTAGAGCGGGCGGTGGAACTTGATGAGGCGCAGCTCGCGCAGCAGCGCGGCGAACTCGCTGGGCGTGTGCTCCCACTCCACCTGATGCGCGTGGGCGATGATGTCCGCCGCCTTGTCGCCGGGCTCCGCGCGAAAGTAGGAGAGCAGCCGCGAGCGCACCCGCACGGACTTGCCCACGTAGAGCACTTCGCCCGAGGGCCCCAGCATCCGGTAGATGCCGGGCCGGTTCTCCGCATGCGCGCGGACGTGGTCGAGGAGTGAGGCGACGCGGGAGGACATCGTGAAGCGGAGGCGTGGCCCCAAGCGGGCCCGAGGACGGCTCACCGTACACCCGGGCGCGAGCCCCGTGCGGGCGGGCCTCGCCTGGAGGTGGAGCCTGACCGGGGAGCTGACGGGCCTGCCACGAGTCTCAACCCAGGCGGGCGAGGGAGGGCCCACTGTTATCGGTTGATGAAGTTATGTGAAGCACCTTGTCTCGTTTAGTTAACAGCGTTAAGTGACGGGCCCATGTAAACCCACCCTCGTCCGGAGGCTGGGGGCTCCCGCCTGGACAGGGGCGGGAAGGAGTCGCAGCCATGGTGCGTGTCCCGTCGTTGACCCTCTCCGCCGCGTGGGTGAGCGGCTTCCTCGTGCTCCTCGCGGGCCTGCTGCCCCTGGTGGGGTGCTCACGTCCGGCCACCGCGGCCTCCGGTCCTCCCGTCGCCCATGAGGCGCCCGTCCAGGTGCGCTCCGCGCCCGTCGTGGCGGAGGACGTCGTGCGGCCCGTGCGCGCCAGCGGGGTGCTCGCCGCGAAGCAGGAGCTGCGGCTGTCCTTCAAGCTGGGTGGCATCGTCAGGCAGGTCGCCGTGGAGGAAGGTCGGTCGGTGAAGCGGGGGCAGGTGCTGGCCGCGTTGGACCCGTCGGAGATTGGCCCGCAGGTGGCCCAGGCGCGCGAGGCGAGGGACAAGGCGTCGAGAGACTTGGAGCGCGCGAAGCAGCTCCACGAAGCCCAGGTGGCCACGCGCGCGCAGTTGCAGGACGCCACCACGGCCTTCGAGGTCGCCGACGCCGCCTGGAGCGCCGCTGCCTTCAATCAGCGTCAGGCCACGCTCGTGGCGCCCTCCAACGGGCGCATCCTCCGGCGGATGGTGGAGCCCGGCGAGGTGGTGTCCCCGGGGCAGGCGCTGTTCCAGTTCGCGAGCGAGGACGGCGGCTGGGTGGTCCGCGTGGGCCTGCCGGACCGCGAAGTCGTCCGCGTGCGAGAAGGTGACGCGGCGGAGGTCGAACTCGACGCCTACCCCGGCCGGATTTTCCCCGCGCGCGTCAGCGAAATCGCCAGCGCCGCCACGCCGGGCCTCGGCACGGCGGAGGTGGAGCTGGAGCTGCGGCTGCCCACGGCGCCACCGGCCCGCGTGGCCGGCGCCGACGAGCGCGGTGTCGCCGAGCTCCCGCCGCGCCTGCTGTCGGGGCTCTCCGCCAAGGCCCGCGTCCTCCCGTCCGAGCGGCAGGCGGTGCGCTTCATTCCGGTGGAGGCCCTGCTGGAAGGGGACGGTGACGTGGCCAGCGTCTTCATCATGAGTCCGGATGGCCGGAGCGCTCGACGCCAGCGCGTGCGAGTGGCCTTCCTCTCCTCCGAGGACGGTCGCGCGGCCCTGTCCGAGGGCCCCGAGGTGGGTGCCCACGTCGTCACGGACGGCGTGGCCTTCCTCCGGGACGGGCAGGCGGTGGCGGTGGTGGAGGCGCGATGAAGCTCTCCACCGCGGCCGTGAAGAACCCGCAGCTCACGCTGGTGGTGTTCGCCATGCTCGTCGCGCTGGGCGTCTCCAGCGCGCTGTCCATTCCCCGCGCGGAGGACCCCGTCTTCCCGATGCCGGGCTTCACGCTCATCGCCGTCTATCCCGGCGCGAGCCCGGCGGACCTGGAGCAGTTGGTGGTGGACCCGCTGGAGGACGCCTTCGAGGAACTCGATGATGTGAAGGAGGTGCGCAGCCGGATGGAGGACGGGCTGGCGCAGGTGGACATCGAGTTCGAGGCGTCCTCGGACCCGGATGACAAGCACGCGGAGGTGCTGCGGCAGGTCACCGCCACGCGGCCCCAGCTCCCGGCGGGGCTCGTGCGTCTGGAGGTCATCCGGTTCAGCGCGGCGAACGTGAGCGTGGTGCAACTGGCGCTGGTGGGGCCTCACGTCTCCGCACGCGAGCTGGAGCGGCACGCGGACGCCCTGGCGGACCGGCTGAAGCACGTGGCCGGCGTGAAGAAGGCGGAGGTCTTCGCGGCGGCGAAGCAGGAGGTGCGCGTGTCGGTGGACCCGGAGCGACTGGCGCGCGTGGGTGTGTCGCTGGAGCGGGTGCTGCAAGCGCTCGGCGGCGCCAACCTCAATGTGCCCGCGGGCAGCGTGGACCTGGGCGCTCGGCGCTTCAACGTGAAGACGAGCAGCGAGTACACGTCGCTGGAGCAGGTGCGCGCCACCGTGGTGTCTGGCGGCGCGGCGGGCGTGGTGCGCTTGCAGGACGTGGCGGACGTGTCGTTCAGGGCTCAGGACGCGGTGCACCTGGGCCGCTACAACGGCGAGCGCGCGGTCTTCGTCGGCGTCACGCAGAAGGAAGGGGGAAACGTCTTCGCGGTGAGGGATGCGTCGCTGGAGGTCGCTCGCGAGTGGGCCCGGGAGCTGCCGAAGGGCCTGCGCCTGGAGACGGGGTTTGACCAGTCGCTCCAGGTGGAGCGGCGGCTGGGCGGCTTCGCGGCGGACTTCGCGCTGGCGCTCGCCCTGGTGTTGTTGACGCTGCTGCCCCTGGGCTTCCGGGCCAGCCTCATCGTGATGGTGTCCATTCCCCTGTCCCTGGCCCTGGGGCTCGCGGCGCTGCACCACGCGGGCTTCACGCTCAACCAGCTCTCCATCGTCGGCTTCGTCATCGCCCTGGGGCTCTTGGTGGATGACAGCATCGTGGTGGTGGAGAACATCGCCCGCTTCCTGCGCCAGGGGCATGGCCGGGTGAAGGCGGCGATTGAAGGCACGTCGCAGATTGGGCTCGCCGTGCTGGGCTGCACCGCCACGCTGGTGCTGGCCTTCGTGCCGCTGCTGTTCCTGCCCGGCACGTCCGGCCAGTTCATCCGCAGCCTGCCCATGGCGGTGGTGTTCACCATCCTCGCCTCGCTGCTGGTGTCCCTCACGGTGATTCCGCTCCTGGCCAGCCTCTTCCTCTCGGAGGGCGAGCACCCGGAGGGCAACCGCGTGCTGCGCTTCTTCCACCACTTCATCGAGCGCAGCTACCGGCCGCTCCTGCACCGCGCGCTGGCGCGTCCCGTGCTGACGGTGGTGGTGGCCGCGGCGCTCTTCGTGGGCAGCCTGGCGCTCGTCCCGGTGGTGGGCTTCAGCCTCTTCCCGAAGGCCGGCACGCCCATGTTCTACGTGAAGGTGGAGACGCCCGAGGGCGCCAGCCTGCCGGAGACGGACCGGGCGGTGCGCTTCGTGGAGGACGCCCTGCGCCGTCGGCCAGAGGTCGTCTCCGTCTCCGCCAACGCGGGGCGAGGCCACCCATCCGTCTACTACAACGTGCAGCCGAGCGCGGAGCGCCCCAACGTGGGCGAGGTCTTCGTGCAGCTCCACGACTACGACTCGGAGACGACGCCCGCGCTGTTGGATGGCCTGCGCGCGGAGCTGTCCGCATACCCCGGCGCGCGCATCGAGGTGCGCGAGTTCGAGCAGGGGCCTCCCATCGAAGCGCCCGTGGCGGTGCGCCTGGTGGGGCCGGAGCTGGAGACGCTGCGCACGCTGGCCGCGCGGACCCAGCAGGTGCTGGAGACGACGCCGGGCACCCTCTACGTGAAGAACCCGGTGCAGACGCGCCGCACGGACCTCCAGGTGGAGGTGGACCGGGAGAAGGCGGGGCGGCTGGGCGTGCCCGCGGCGGAGGTGGCTCGCGCGGTGCGCTTCGGGCTCGCGGGCCTGCCGGCGGGCACCTTCCGCGACGAGGAGGGCGAGGACCATCCCATCCTCGTCCGGATGCCGCTGGAGTCCGGCGCCTGGCCGGCGCTGGGCTCGCTGGAGCGGCTGCACGTGTCCAGCATCACCGGCGCGCAGGTGCCCTTGGGGCAGGTGTCCCAGGTGCGGCTGGAGGCCAGTCCCAACCGCATCACCCACCATGACGGCGAGCGCTCCGTCACCGTCTCCGCCAGCGTGGCCACCGGCTACATCAACGACAACGTCATCCAGGAGGTGCTGCGCCGGCTGGACGCGGAGGTGAAGCCTCCGCCGGGTTACCGCCTGGAAGCGGCGGGAGAATTGGAGAGCCGCCAGGAGAGCTTCGACGGTGTGTCAGCGGCCGGCATCATCGCGGCCTTCGGAGTGCTGGCGGTGCTGGTGCTGGAGTTCCGCACGTTCCGCAGCACCCTCATCGTCGCGTCGGTGATTCCGCTGGGCCTGGTGGGCGGCATCCTCGCGCTGTTCCTCACCGGCAACACGCTGTCCTTCACCGCCTCCATCGGCTTCATCGCCCTGGTGGGCATCGAGGTGAAGAACAGCATCCTCCTGGTGGACTTCACGAATCAGCTCCGCGCGCGGGGCCTGTCCGTGGACCAGGCCATCGAACAGGCGGGCGAGACGCGCTTCCTGCCCATCCTGCTCACCACGCTGACGGCCCTGGGGGGCCTGTTGCCCCTGGCGCTGGAGCACAGCAGCCTCTACTCCCCCCTGGCGTGGGTCATCATCGGCGGGCTGATTTCCTCCACCGTCCTCACCCGGGTGGTGACGCCGGTGGTGTACAAGTTGCTGGCCCCGGAGGTGGAGCGGGAGGGCGAGGCACCGGCCAGCGAAGGGCCGACGCCTCCGCTGCTGCCCGGCTCCGTCGCATCGGCCGGCGGCGCGGCATAGCGGCACTCGAGAGGCACCATGGGCATCAAGGAGCGGCGAGAGCGGGAGAAGCAGGCGACGCGGCAGCGCATCCTGGACGCCGCGCGCGAGCTCTATGTCCAGGAGGGCTACGAGGCGATGACCATGCGGCGGGTCGCCGAGAAAATCGAGTACAGCGCCACCGCCATCTACGTGCACTTCAAGGACAAGGCCGCGCTCATCCAGGAGCTGTGTGCCCATGACTTCCTGCGCTTCGCGGAGGTGCTCAACAAGGTCGCCAAGGTGAAGGACCCGGTGGAGCGCCTGCGGAAGATGGGGCGGGCGTACGTCGACTTCGCCCAGGAGTACCCCACCACCTACCGCCTGCTCTTCATGGAGCGCCGCCCGGCCGAAGTGGGGGCCACCAGCGCGGAGGGCCCGGAGCAGGGCAACCCCGAGCAGGATGCCTATGCCTTCCTCCGCCACGCGGTGCAGGAGGCGAAGGACGCGGACTGCTTCAAGCCCGAGCACCAGGACGTGGACATGGTGAGCCAGACACTCTGGGGCGGCCTGCATGGCCTCGTCGCTCTGCACCTGGTGATGGGGCCCGAGGACAAGTGGATCGACATGCGCCCGCTCATGCGCACCGCGGTGCTGATGACGGACCTGCTCCTGGAGGGCCTCTGCAAGCCCTCCAGGTCAGGCGGCGCTACGCGGGCTCGATGAAGTTGAGCCGGTAGCCGTCCGGGTCGGTGACGATGACCTCCCGGGTGTGCCACGGCTGGATGGCGGGGCCCTCCACCACGGCCCCCTGTGCCTGCGCCCGCAGGAGCAGCTCGTCCAGGCCGCTTTGTCCCTCGACGCGGAAGCCCACGAGCACACCCAGTCCCCGCCGGCCTTCCAACTGCAACTGCGTGGGAGGCGCGACGAGGTAGACGTCCACCGCGCCCGCCCACTGGAGGCGGACGAAGGGGGGCTCCGCCTGGGTTCGCTCGAAGCCGAGCGCCTCGTAGAACGCGAGCGAGCGCGTCAGGTCCGAGACGAGCAGCTTGACGAAGGCCGGAATCACTTCGTGAGGCCTTCGGCGACCAGCGCGGCCTGCACGTGCGGGCGAGCACCGACGCGCGCGTGGTAGGCCCGCACCGCCGGGAACGGCTCCATGTCCAACTGCATGGGCTTGGCCCAGTTCAGCACGGTGAAGAGGTACGCATCCGCGACGGTGAACTGCTCACCCAGGAGGAAGGACTGCTTGGAGAGCAGCGCGTCCAGCGTCTTGAAGCGCGTGGCGAGCCGGTCCTTGTAGATCTTCTTCCCCTCGTCCGGAAACGCCGGGTTGAAGAGGGGGCTGAAGGACTTGTGGATTTCGGTGCCGATGAAGTTGAGCATCTCCTGGAGCTGGTAGCGCTCCAGGCTGCCGTTGGCCGGAGCCAGCTTCGCCTCGGGCGCCTGGTCCGCGAGGTACTGGACGATGGCGGGGCCCTCGGTCAGCACCGTGCCGTTGTCCAACTGGAGGACGGGGACATAGCCCTTGGGATTGACGGCGAAGAAGTCCGCACCCGTCTCGGTCTTCTTGGAGCGCAGGTCCACCTTCTCGATGTCGAACTTCAGGCCCGCCTCACGCAGGACGATGTGCGGGGACAGCGAACAGGCACCGGACGAGTAGAAGAGCTTCATGGGAGCGGATTCCTCACGTGTGGGGTTTCGAGGCGCGCAGTTCTGCACCTTCCCGAGGAGGGATTCCACCGTTTCGAGAGGGCAGGCCCGGCAGGTCGTCTGGTTCCTGGGTCCGCCGGGCCCCGCTGCCGGGCGCGTGCTTGGAGTGGTAGTTCTTTTGCTCGGAGGTCGGCGCCGGCTCGGGGAGCCCGCCACGCCTCCTTACCCCCAGAGCGAGCCCGGCCCCCGGGACGCTCCGTCAGACATGGCCGGGCCTCGCGCCCGAACCTGGAAGGACCCTATGCGTTTCAAAGTCACTCTGTTGCTGCCCGTCGCGTTGCTGACGTGGGGCGTGATGCCGGCGTGCTCCGGTGATGACGACGACAAGCCCGACTCCGGCACCCAGGATGGCGGCTCCAACCCCACCGACTCGGGCACCGACGCCGGTGGCAACCCGGGAGACGGCGGCACAGGCACCGCGGCTTGTCCCACGGGCGCCCTCATCTGCGAGACGTTCGAGAACGGCTCCTCGGGCTGGGATGTCGGGCACACGCACTCCACCATCGATGCGGACACCACGAAGCCGCACACGGGCGCGCGCTCGCTGCACGTCGTGACGGAGGACGGCATCGACGAGAAGCAGGGCGAGGGTGAGGCGATTGCCCGATGGATGAGGACCATCCCCGCGTTCGAGACCCAGCTCTTCGTGCGCGCGCACGTCTTCATGAAGGCCTTCCCCGGCGACCAGGGGCAGATGGGCACCTACTTCGTCCTCTTCTCCGACAAGGACTCGGACTTCGGCGGCATCGAGCTTCAGGTCATCCGAGACACGGGCTTCGCGCTCGATGACTGGTCCGCCCGCGCGGGGCAGGGCTGGAACCGGCAGGGGCCGCCCGTCAACCTGGGCATGTCCGCTGGCCGCTGGGTCTGCCTGGAGTGGGAGGTGCGCCGCCCCACCGTGTCGAGCACCCACGGCAACGCGCGCGTCTACGTGGACGGCGCGCTGGCCCATGACTTCACCGACATCGGCATGCGCTCCTTCAACAACTTCTGGGTGGGCTACGGCTTCGTGCACCCCCAGGGGCCGTCCGCCTCCGAGACGTGGATCGACAACCTCGTCGTCAGCCGCACCCAGCGCGTCGGCTGCGAGTAGCACGCGTCGTCACCGCCGGCCCGGGTTGCTCCCCTGGGCCGGCGGCTCGCGCTGCCTCTGGGCGCGACGAATGTCAGGACAGGCCGGGGTGTTCGTGTTTATTTAACACGAAGCCTCGCCGCCGTCTCGCGGCGGAGGTCTGTCAGGAGCGGGTCATGTCGGTGAAGGAGCTGGCGCGGCAGACGGTGCGAATCACGGAGCAGGGGACGTATGTGGCGCCCTCGGGGCGGCACGTCTCGCTGGGCAGCCTGGTGGAGCGCGCCGTGAGCGGGACGGTGCTGTATCGCCCCGGCGACTTCGAGCGGCTCTCCGTTCCCGAGCGGGGTCTGGAGCCTCGGGTGCCTCGCCTGGAAGTCACGGGCGAGAAGACGGGGCAGGCCGCGCGTCGCCTGGTGGAGGAGGAGGGTGAGACGCGGGTCGCCGCGCTCAACTTCGCCTCCGCGAAGAACCCCGGAGGTGGCTTCCTGGGCGGCGCGAAGGCGCAGGAGGAGGACCTGGCGCGTTGCTCGGCGCTCTACCCGTGCCTCCTGTCGCAGCGGGACTACTACGACACGAATCGGGCCGAGCGCTCGATGCTGTACACCGACCACCTCATCTACTCGCCGGACGTGCCGTTCTTCCGGGACGACTCGCTGGAGTTGTTGGAGCGGCCCTTCTGCCTCTCCGTGCTCACCGCGCCCGCGCCCAATGCCGGTGAGGCGCTCCGCGTGGACCCTGGCGTGCGTCCCCAGGTCCATGCCGTCTTGCGAGCGCGGGCGCTGAAGGTGCTCCAGGTGGCGGCGCACCAGGGGCACGAAGTCCTCGTCCTGGGCGCTTGGGGTTGCGGCGTCTTCCGCAACGAGCCGGTGGAGGCGGCCCACGCCTTCTCGCTCGCGCTGGCGGCGCTGCCCGGGGTCTTCAAGCGCGTGGTGTTCGCCGTGTACGAGCGGGGCGGAGACGGGCCCAACCTGCGCGCCTTCCGCGAGCACTTCTCCTGACGCGGAAGGCGGAGGCGCGGGCGCGGATTTAACTCGGTTTAATTCCACCTCCGCTCCGGTTTGGACGACAACTCCCTCAAGCGTTCACTTCAGGGGGAAGCCGATGCGAGGGGATTGGGGCGGTCCGGGGGAATCGCAGGGGGGCGTGGCGTGGGCGTCGGATGTCGCCGCGCAGGCGGGAGGGCTGTCATGGGTCTCTCGCGCGCGGGATGCTCGCACCGTTCGTGTCCTCGTCGGCCCCACGGGGATGCTGTCGGTGCTTGAGGACTTCGCGCGCGGCGTGGGGGGCGCCGCCGCGAGTCCGGGCATGGTGGGGGATGTCCTGCGCTGGTCCGGGTGGCAGGTGGACTTCGACGTCACCCAGTTGGAGGGGTTGGCGGCGTACCACCAGTTCCTCTCCACCGGCGCGCTCTCCGAAGCGGTGTGCGAGGCGCGCGGCGTCTCCACGGCGATGCTCCAGGTCGCGGTGGGGGAGGCCCGCTTCGTGGGCGCGGAGCGCACGCAGACGTGGCTCGGTCGGGAGGCCAGCGTCTTCACCACCGACGAGAAGACCGGCCGCGAGGCCTTCCACTACACCGCGCTGATGGGAAACCTGGTCTTGCGCAGCCGCGGCGAGGTGGGGGACACGAGCAGCCAGCTCCACGAAGTCACGTTGACGGGCGTGGCCCACCAGCTCGTGCAGGCGCTGCGCCGGGTGCACCCGAGGACGGCGGCGCATGGCGACACGGCGGCGCTCATCTTCACGGCGGACGAGGCCGAGCGGCTTCGTCAGGGCGCTCGTGACTGGCTGCGGGCCGCCGAGGAAGGACACCCGCCTGGAGAAGACGGCGCGCCCGAGTGGGTGCGGCGGATGGCTGGCGCGGAGTCCTCGGAGGAGGCCCTCACCTGGCTCTTCACCTCCGCGAGCGATGCGGCGCGGGTGGCGGAGCGCGTGCTGGAACTGGGGGCGTTCCTCCTGGAGTCGGACGCGGCGACGGCCCAGGCGTGAGAGGTGGGCGCCGTGGACGGCGCCGGGACTTCAGGGGTAGCGAGCGAAGACGGGCGCGGCCATGGACACCGACTCCGTGGACAGCTCCGGCTCCGTGCGGGTCAGCGGCTGATAGGCATCCACGGGTGACGTGCAGCCGACGACGAACTCCGCGGCCTCGCGCAGCTTCTCCAGCGCCCGCTCCGTACAGTGGAGCGTGATGAGGGGAAGAAAGCCCGGCTCGCTCATCCACTTCACGGCACCCAGCAGGTGATGCGCGCTCAGGAACTCCGTCACCGCGTTGCGCAAGGCGCGGTTCTCCTCTCCCGCGGCCTGCAGGACAGCCCGCCTGTCTCGGGAGGGCGGGGCCGCTCGGGGCCCCCGCTCTTCCCGGGGCATGATGATGGTCTCAATCCACATCGGAGCGCCCTCCGGACGGAAAACCCAATGGCGCGCTGACCAGGTGAGGCTGCTTGCTCTCTGGCCATCGGGAAGCTGGAGAATGATGCGCGATTTCACTTCGAGTTGTTTCTCTTCGCGCGCCAATTCCTTCTCGGAGGGCGACAAATTGTGAAAAATCGGAGTGACCCTGAAACACACGCTGTCTGGTGTTGGCCCACAGGGTGGGTGGATTCCGCGTAGGCGCGGGCCCTCACCTGTCCACGGGCGGACATAGGGATACGACCAGAGGGTGTGTCAGGCTGGGGTACATGAGACCTGGCCGCGCGGTGAGCCCCCAGACGCTGTATCCGACGCTTCTCACCATGCGTGAGGGCGAGCGAGCGTGGTGGGCAGGGGGCGTCTCCTGAGTCGGCCCGAGGTCCATCATGCCCACTGGAACGCCCTCCCATCGGAGTCGTCGCAGGCCCGCCGCGGGCACCACCGTGAGAGCGAGCCGCGTGTCGCGTGAGGAGGGCACGCGGGCCGTCAAGCCGCGAGGGCTGGGGCCGCCCGCCGTCTTCGTGGGGCGCAAGCAGGAGCTCCAGCGGCTGAGCGCGCTGTTGCGCAAGGTGCGCACCGGCGTCGTCTATGGCCTGCCGGGCGTGGGCAAGTCCGCGCTGGTGGCGGCCGTGGCCGCGAAGCATCGGGGGCCCGTCGTCCACCGCCGCATCGCCCCCGGCGACACGCTGGACGCGGTGGTCGACGACGCGCGGCGCCTGTTGCGCGAGGCCCCGGTGGCGCAGGCCTTGTCGGACGACTCGCGGCTGGAGGACCTGGCGCGGGAGCTGGAGGCGCGCCGGGCCTTGTTCGTCCTGGATGACCTGCACGTGTTGAGGCCGGAGGAGCGGCTGGCGCTGGTGGAGGGGCTTGGCGGGCGGCTGCGCCACGGCGCGCTGCTGGCCACCTCGCGCGAGGAGGTGCCGCGCCACGCCGCGAGCCCCGACCGCTTCGAGCTGCGGCTGGACGGATTGCCGGAGGTCGCGGCGAAGCTGCTGTGGCGTCAGCTGGACACGCTGTACGGCGCCCGGGAGGGCTTCGCCGCGGCGTGGGCCCGCTCGCGAGGCGTGCCGTTCCTGCTTCGCCGCGCGCACGCGAATGACGCGGACGTGGAGGAGCCGGTGCGGGCGGCCCTCGCCGCGCTGCCTCCGGACGAGCGACACGTGGCAGCGGTGCTGGCCCTGTCGGAGCTGCCGCTGCCCGCCTCCGCCCTGCGCGACGTGCTGCCCGGAGAGGCCGCTGGCGACGCGCTGCGAAGGCTGGGCGCGCGGCTCCTCGTGGAGACGGATGCGCGCGGTCGCCACGGCGTGCATGACCTGGTGCGCGAGGCGTTCCAGACGCTGCTGACGGCCGCCGAGGCGCGCGCCGCGCACGAGGCGCTCCTTCGCCTGCTCGAACGAGAGCCGCTGCCGGAGGTGGTGCGGGTGCGCGCGATGTGCCGCCATCTCCAGGCGCTTGGGCGCCATGAGCAGCGTCGCGCGTTCATCGTCGAGCAGGCGGAGGCGCTCGTGCGGCAGGGCGCGGCCGGTGAGCTGCTGACGTTGCTGGGCTCGTTGCCGCCCGCGCTGTGCACGCCGGACGTGGGGCTGGCCAGGGCGCGGGCCCAGGTGCGGCTGTTGGACCTGCGCCGTGCCTATTCGGAGCTGCTGGAGCTGCGCGCCTCGCTCGGGGACGCGGAGGACGCGGCGCTGCGCGAGCAGGTGGGCACGGTGCTGGTGCGGGTGGCCCTCTTCTCGCTGGAGTTGGACGCGTGCGAGCGGACGCTGGGCGCCATGCCCATGCCGCGCGACGCGGAGGTCTTCCTCCAACAACTGCTCGCCTGGGCCGCGCTGCGCTTCTTCCAGGGCCGGCTGGACGAGTCCCTGGAGATGCTGGACGCCGCGGGCGCCGCGTCCGAGGACAAGCGCGTGCTGGGCTGGTGCGCCTATGCCCGTGCGCTGATGTGCTGGATTGAAGGCCGGGACGAGGGGCTGGAGGAGCCGCTGAGCCAGTGTCTGAGCTTGCTGGAGGGCGCGCCGCTCAACTCGCGCGGGCCGCTGGTGGCCGCGATGTCCGCGGGCATCCTCAGTCGGCTGGGCCGCTTCACGCAGGCCCAGGCCGCGCTGGATGGCGCGCGCGAGCGGCTGGGAGAGCTGGGCGCGCCGCGACTCGCGCTGGAGCTGGACTGCATCGCCGCGCTGGTGCTCGGAGAGCGGGGGGAGCGCCGCGCCGCGCTGGCCGGGCTGCGAGAGGTGGCCGGCCGGGCGGAGCAGGGGGGCTATCTCTTCATCCACCACCTCTCCCGAGTCGGCGCGGGCCGCATGCTGCTGGAGCTGGGGCGCCGCGCGGAGGGACTGGCGCTGCTGGAAGAGGCGGCGGCTGTTGCACGCGCTCGCGGTGCCGAGGGACTGGCCCGCGCCGCCGAGGCGGCCCGTTCCTCGGATGTGCTGCGACAGGTGGAGCGGCCCTCCACCGTGGAACCTCGCGAGGTGCGCCCGGGCGTGGCGGCCCGGCAGCGGGCCCTGGCGGCGCTGGCCGCGGCGACGGCGGGCGACAGCGTGCGCGCCGAGGGACTGCTGGCGTCACTGGAGCCCCTGGCACGAGGCGAGGACTTCGCGCTGGAGCGCGCGCTGGCCCACCTGGCTCGGGCGCTGCTGCACCGGCTCTCCGAGCGCGCGGGTGAGGCCCGGGGTTCGCTGGAGGCGGCGGCGCGCTCCGCGTCGGAGGGCGCGGCGGACCCGGAGCTGATTCCGGAGCTGGCGCGCACGCTCGCCTCGCTGCGGGTGGTGACGTCCCACGGCTCCCGCCTCGCCGTCGAGGCACCCGCCGCCGCGTCCGACGCCGTGGTGCTGGATGCCAGGGACCATGCGCTGCGCGCGGGAGGCCAGACTGTCTCGCTGGCGAAGCGCGTGCTTCCTCGCCGCCTGCTGTACGCGCTGGCCCGGCAGCCAGGGCGCACGCTGTCGAAGGAGGCCTGCGTGCGAGCCATGTGGGAGGCGGACTATGACCCGCGCCTGCACGACAACGCGCTGCGCGTCCACGTGCGCCACCTGCGGGAGATGCTGGAGGGCACCGGCGCGCGCCTCGTGTTCGAGGACCCGGGCTATCGGCTCGAGGTGCCTCGGGGCTTCGCCTTCGTGCGCGACGAGCCCGGCGCGAGCTAGAGCGGCAGGTCCACCAGGAACGTGGCGCCACCGCCGGGCGAGTCCTCCACGCGGATGTGCCCGCCGTGCGCCTCGACAATCTGCCGGACGATGTAGAGGCCCAGCCCCATGCCCCCGGTCCGCTGCGCGTTGTCGCCCTGGGTGAAGCGCTCGAAGATGCGCTCGCGGTCCTTCTCCGGGACACCCTGGCCGCTGTCCCTGACTTGGAGCCGCAGGGTGCCGCCGTAGCGCGTGAGCGAGAGGTGCACCGGGTTACCGGAGCCGTAGCGCAGGGCATTGGACAACAGGTTGCTCACCACCTGCTCCATCCGCAGCCGGTCGAAGCGGCCCATCATCGGCCCCTCCACGGACGCGTGGAGCTGCACGCCCATGTGACGGGCCTCGTCGCTGAAGCGCGCGACGAGGTCGGCGACGACGGCCGCGAGGTCGCCCTCCGTGAAGTGGAAGTCCAGCTTGCCGGTGCGGATGCGGCTGACATCCAGCAGGTTGTCCACCAGCGCGCTCAGCCGGCGCAGCTGCCGCTCGGTGGCCCCCAGCTTCGCCTGGACCTTGGGGGAGCCGAGCGTCTCCATGGGCGTGTTCTCCCCCATGCGTTGCAGCAGCTGGGCCTGGAGGCGCAGTGACGTGAGCGGCGTGCGCAGCTCGTGGCTTGCCAGCGAGAGGAAGTCGTCGCGCGTGCGCACCGCCTCCTGGAGCGCGGACTCCGTCTCCTTCAGCGCGGTGATGTCCAGGATGGCGCCCCGGAAGACCACCACCTTGCCCGTCGCGTCGCGCAGCACCCGGGCCCGGCTGGTGAGCCAGTGCCACGTGCCGTCCGGCCAGTACGTCCGGAAGGTGGAGGTGTACGAATCCATCTTGCCCGCGAAGATGTCATCCAGTTGCGCCTGGACTCCGGGGCGGTCGTCGGGGTGAAGCGACTCGATGAAGCGCTCGTGGGTCCACTCCGCCAGTGGATGGGGGTAGCCGTAGAGCCGGTCATGTCCCTCCGAGCGGAACACCTGCCCGGTGGCCAGGTTCGTCTCCCAGACGGCCATCTGCGCCGAGTCCAGGGCCACCTGGAAGCGCTCGCCGAGCTGACGGAAGCGCTCCTCGGTCCGGGCCACCTCGTTCTCCGCGCGCTGGCGGCGGGTGATGTCGGCGGCGAGCACCCACGTCTCCTCGCCCACCACCTGGACATTCACGTCCAGCCAGGTGCGCGAGGGCAGCTCCGCCAGGAAGCGTCCGCCCTCCCGGGTGGCGAGCGCGGCCATCAACCGCTCGTGCAGGGAGGTGCCCGCCAGTGCGGGCTCCGCCACCCAGGGCTCCTGGCCTCGGAGCTGGTCGGCGGGGAGGCCCAGCAGCGCGGCGGCGCGACCGTTGACCTCGAGAATGCGCCCCTGGGCGTCGAGCGAGAGGAACGCCTCGCTCATCATCTCCCGCAGGACACACAGGCGCGCGTCGGCGGAGAGCCCCGCTTCGTCATCGGCGACGGCGGGCAACACTCGCGTGTCGTGGGAGGTGTCTTTCGGGGGGCCGGACACGGGGGACGGCGCGGAGTTCATGTAGACCTGAACCGTCCCCTGACGCTCCAAATGCGTCAAGTCGCCTCCTCCGGTTGGAGAGTCATGACACGGCCCTGCGTCCGCACGCCGGGCCATCCACCGACCCTTGCCTCGGCCCCTCTTCCGGCTGACTCCGCGAGGAGGGCGGGACATGCGACTCAGGACCCGCCTGAGAGCGCGGTCGGGTCCTCGATGGGCGTCGGCATGACCCACAGGCCCGTGGGCTGGAGGTACGCCTGGTCGAAGGCGTAGAGGATGCCGTTCCACCGGTCCGGGAAGAGGGCCCAGTTGTACTCCGTGGGCGGAGACGTCAGGGGATTTCCGTCGCGGTCCGGTCGGCTGTACGCATAGTCGGCGTAGTTCCAGACCACCGTGCCGAACTCCGTGCGCAGCAGCGGGGTGAGAACCTGGAGCAGCGCGACACGCGACACCTCGTCCGGCGCCTGCACCGAGGGCGAGAAGACAGGCTGGGCCATGTCGTGTTGCTCGCGCCAGGCGATGTAGTTGTTGCCCATGGCCACCAGCGCGTCGCGCTCGGCCGCCGTCGGGGCCACGCGGGCCTTCTCGTAGAGGGCGAAGGCGGCGACCAGCAGGCTCTTGTAGTGCATGCCCGGGAAGACCTGGTCGAACAGGTAGGGACGCGGGACGTCGTTCGCGTGCGCCAGCGCATAGGCATAGGCCTGCGAGGCCTGAGCGGGCACCGCGTCCACCAGCGTGAACTCCGCGAGCACGCGCTCCGGCGTCACCGCGCCCGCGCCCTGGCGCCAGTCCATGTACAGCTGGCCCGAGCCGCCGATGTCATTGAAGATGGCGAGGTTGCCCTCGTGGAGCGTGCGCTCCAGCGTCACGACGATGCTCTCCGCCTTGTCGAGCGGCCAGAAGCCCGGCGCAGTCCAGTAGAGCGCTGCGAAGCGCGCGGCGGTGGCGGTCAGCGTGCGCACGTCCAGCAGCGCCGCGCTGTTGAGGGAGGTGATGAGCGAGGCGAGCGAGGCGGCCACGTCGATGGGCAGGCCGCGCAACACCAACTCCAACCCCAGTTGCTCCGGAGCGATGCGGAGCTGGGCATTGAGTCCCACGCGCTGGAGCGCATGAAGCACCGACAAGGAGGGCTGTCCGCGCGCCGCGGCGATGACCTGCCGGGCGATGGCGGTGCCGAGCATGCCCTCGCCACCCGTCTGCGAGGCATGGGGCGCGAAGGTGAACCAGTTGGGCCGCACGGCGCTGGCGCCACCGGGTTGGAGCGTCGGGTCCAGCACCGCGCCCACCTCATAGGCGAGCTCGATGTAGCCCAGGGTGATGCGGCGGTTGTCCTCCAGCGGAGTGGCCACGGGCTGGGCCTGGGTCGACGCGGACGTCAGTGCGGTGGCCAGTGCCAGGACGGAGAAGAGGCGGGACGAGGGAGCAGAACGAAGGAGGCGCATGGGGACACCGGCGGGGACAGGTGTGGGGCCCTGGGGAGGTAGCCACGGGGCATGTCCAACCCAAGCCATACCGACTCCGGTGCATTGCAGCAGTGTCCGAAGGAAGACGAATCCAGGCCGCCTGAAGCCCATGTGCCTCATCAGCGGGGCTGTTTCGGCGGCGGAGGCGTGGGTGCGTCACGCCCTCACAGGTGCCGGGCAGCGTGCTCCACCCACAGCGAGCCCGGAGCGGTGAAGACATCCGTCGCGTGGGCCTCGGTGACCCACCAGCTTCCTCGGGCGAGCTCCTCCTCGAGCTGGCCGGGCGCCCAGACCGACAGACCGTCGAAGGTGAGCGAGCTGCCGACGGGCAGGCGGGGCTCCCGGCTTCCCTCGTACCAGGACAGGCCGGTCAGCAGGGGCTGGGCTCCCTCGGGTGGCGGGCTGGCCAGCGTGAGCGTGGTGCGGTGTCCGGTGCTGACCGGGCCACCCCAGCGGTCCACGCCGTCGGGGAGAGGTTGGTGCTGGTGGGTGCGCACGCGGTTGAGGACCAGCCCCCAGGTGCTCCGCGCAGGACCCGCCTCCAGCAGCAACACCACCGTCTCGTCGAAGGCGCCCGACACGCGACCGGGCCGGGAGACGAGGAGCGCGCCTGGCTTCAGCTCCACGGGCTCGTGCTCCAGCGCCTTGAGCACGTCGATGAGGCGGGGAAAGAGCACGAGCATCGACAGCGCGGCGAGGAGCCACAACAGCGCCCCGTGTCTCCGGACCAGGGTCCTCACGTCGACGTGCTCACGCGGATGACGGCGTGTTGACGCAAGGGAGGCGCCGTTGTCGAGGCCGCCATCATCACGGCTTGCGAGGCGGTGGGGCGGGCTGCTGGAGCTCCGCTTGATGCTCCGCCTTGAATCGGGCGAGGGCCGCGGCGGGGTCGATGTCCTCGAGCCGCTCGGTCTTCTCCCGCGAGGACGCGGTGAGCTGTTCCAGGTCGGCCGTGGAGTGCTGCTTCTTGCCGCCGTGCAGCCAGCGCAGCGTCAGCACGAAGACGACGTAGATGCCCAGGGCGATGAGCCCGTACTTGAGGAGCCACCCGGCCAGTCCGATGACGATGCCGATGGTGGCCATGGCGAGCAGGATGCCAACGGAGACGAGGAGGATGAACTCCCCCGACAACCACTTGATGGCGAGCACGCCGACGCCCACCTTGACCAGTGTCTCCTTGTCCTTCCTCTGCATGATGCCTCCCCCAGCGTCGACAGCGGATGCGAGCCACGCTCCGCGTTCCGCGACGGGACAGCATAGGTTGAACAGCGGGCGACTGTAAGAGCGGGGCGGCGCCGCGGACGTCGCGCCCTCCCTGGAATTCGAACCGGTTACTTCAGCCGGGCCAGGTCCAAGGGCGTGTCCACGTCCTCGTCGCCACCTGGAAGTGGGACGGTGACGACGCGCGAGGGCTCATGGGCAATCACACCGCGAGCGCCCTGCTCGGGAGCGAGTGCCGCGAGCTCGTCGAACACGGAGCGAGCGAACAGGGCGGGCACGCCACGTGTCCCGTCGTACGCGGAGGCGATGATGGGAGCGCCCGTGCTTCGCCACGTGGCCACGAGGGCCGCGAGGTGCGCGGCCCCGACATGGAGTTGATCGCACAGCATGACGAGCACGCCGTCCACCGAGGGCGCGCCGGGGGCGGAGGTCGAGAGCAGCGCCGCGAGTCCCGTCGTCAGGGACCCACCCGGCCCGAGCGCCCAGTCGGGATGCGTCACGAGCCGAACGGGGAGCCCGCTCAGCTCCGAGGCGATGGCCTCCCGGTGAGCTCCCAGGACGACGACCACGGGCCCAGCGAGGGACAGGGCTGCCTCCGCTGCGCGGCGAATCAGGGTCTTCCCCTGGTGGACGACGAGCTGCTTGGGGTGCCCGAGGCGAGAGGAGCCGCCCGCGGCCAGCAACACCACACCGACGGTTACACAATGGGAGCCGCTGTCACGCTGTCCGGTTACACAGACATCCGGAGGTGAGTCGGAGTCAGGGGCGGCTGGTGAACCCTTTCGCTCCTGCCCCGTCACGCGAGCTTCCGCACGGGAGGAGTCGCCGCCGTGTGGATGGGGGCGTCTCGCTCGCGCAGCTTCCCGCCCTCGCGGTCAGCGACGACGGCCTGAAGCTCGGCGACGATGGAGAGGGCAATCTCCTCCGCGCCCTCCGCGCCCAGGTCCAGGCCCACCGGTGCGTGGAGCTTCTCCAGCATCGCCGCGCTGGGGGCAGAGGGAAGTGCCGCGAGCAACCTGTCCGTGCGGGAGCGAGGCCCCAGCACGCCCAGGTAGCGCAAGGGCCGAGGCAGCAGGCTCGCCAGCAGCTCCTGGTCCTGAGGCAGGCTGTGCGTCATCAGCACCACGAGCGCCCGGGGCGACAGCGGCACGGTCGACGCGGCCTCACGCGCCTTCGCGGACACCACCGCGTGCGCCAGGGGGAAGCGACGACGCAAGCTCTCCGTGGGACGGTCGGCGACGACTGTCACCTGCCATCCCAGCCCCGCGGCCTGGGTCACGACAGGGGCCACATCGAAGCCGCTTCCAAAGAGCACCAGCGAATGAGGTGGCTCCACCACCTCCACCAGCACGTCGGCCCCACCGCACGGCCCGCTCCAGGTGCGGCCCACTTCCAGTGCCTCGCGAGCGGCCTCACGAACAGCGTCACCCAGGGGGCCCGCGAGGTGCCCGGCCTCCAGCCCGTCATCGCGCAGCAGCAGTCGAGCACCCACGGCGTGCGTCGGCCCCTGATACACGGTGGCCACCACGGCGCGGCGTCCCAGGTTCCGGGCCTCGGCGGCGAACGCGAGCGCATCCATGGGGCCCGGCTCGCAGCGCTCCAGCAGGACGTCCACGACGCCATTGCAGCCGAGCGCGAAGGAGAAGCCCCCCTCGTCCTCGGCGCCTTCAACCGTGGAGTCGTAGCGCAGGACGCGCGGGCCCGTGCTCGTCCAGAAGAACGCCTTGCGGACGATGTCGGCCTCCAGGCACCCGCCACTGACGCCGCCAGCGAGCCAGCCGTCCTCGCCCATCAACATCCGGGCGCCGGGCTTGCGGTACGACGAACCGGACACGGCGACCACCGTGGCCAGTACCCAGGGGCCTCGCGAGTGCGCGCGAGCGCGGAGGATGGCGTCCAGGTCCTTCATGTTCCGCCGCTCATCGTAGCAGAGGCGCGGGCGTCAGCGGACCACGGAGCTGTCGTGGGGCTTCACCGGCACGGAGTCTGTCGAGAACCGAGCGAGCACCCGCGCGGCGAGTCGAGCACCTTCCACGCAGAGGAAGACGAGGAGCACCGGTTCGATGAAGTACTTGAACCGCATGTTCTCGCCCTTCTCGAACAGGATGCTCACCGTGACGACGAACAGCACGGGCAGCACCAGTCCGGCCACGCGGAGCCAGGCTGCCCGGTCCTCGAGTCTCCTCAAGGCGGGCACCCCGGTGACGAGCAGCAGCAGCCAGAGCATGGGCGAGGAGAAGATGAAGTCGAGCGGCTCGCGCCACGGCAGCCGGTCCACCAGGACATGGGGCTGGTAGCGACTGGAGGGCTCTCCATACAGCGAGGCGTTCTCCGCGAAGGAGGCCAGCGTCACGGAGAGGGGTTGTTCGAGCAGTGCCCGGCGACACACGTACTTCAAGCCCACCGAGTAGCGCAGGGCATCTAGGTGGTTGTAGTTGTAGTAACCCCCCAGCTTCTCGTCCTGGCGCAGCACGGCGGCGCTCGAAGGAGAGGGCAGCGAAGCGGGCAACACGTGCGCAGGCAGACGCACGCCGCCAAGGTCGGGCTCGCCCTGGCCGATGGCTCGACAGAAGTTGAGTCCGTCGAAGGTGGACGTCATCGACGTGCCGAACAGCACGAGCTGCTTGGCGACGTACGGCCCCGCGAAGAGCGCCACCACCGCCAGGTACCGCCCCACGCGACGCAACGGGACGCTCCTCAGCACGAGGCACAGGGCCACGAGCAAGAAGAAGGGCCACTGGAAGATGGAGCGCACGAAGAAGAGGACGAGCGACGCGGTGGCGAGCCGGGCGATGGAGCCGTCCTCGCGTTCTAGTCGCCACAGCTCGAAGCAGAACCACAGGAAGACGAGCGCGCTGGCCGCGGTGCTGTCCAGCAACGTGGCGAAGGCGAGGGCGCCCGGGTGCAGCGCCGTCACCCCCGCGCCGATGAGGGCGGCCGTCCTGCCCGCCAGCCGATACACCCAGGTGAAGACGAGCGTCACCGTCGCCGCGAACACGAGCGCCCACGCGACGTAGGTCCACCGGTCCACGGCGTCCACCAGCGCCACGCTGTCGAGCGAGCCGTGGACCCAGGCGAGCACGGCGCGGAACACGTCCAGCAGGGGCGGCTGGATGTGCAGGTACCAGAGCGAGCGCACCGGCTCCTCACGCAGCTCCCGGAGCGACAGCGTCTGCATCATCCGCTCGGAGTTCCACGCCTGGAAGCGAAGCCCGTCCGTCGTGAACCGGCGGAACAGCGCCTCCAGGACGAGCAGGAAGAGGAAGGACACCGCGAAGACGACGCCCAGCTCGCGTCGGCTGGCGACGCGGCGGACGGGCTTCGCTGGAGGCGCCGAGGGGAGGGGAGAGGAGTCAACCACCACGCTGGAGTCTCGCAGCCTCTCCGGCCTCCCGTACAGGGGCCCTTGGTGCCTCGCCGGGGCGGCTCAGGCCCGCGCCCACTTCCGACGAAGCGCGAGGGCCGCCAGGGTCAGCAGCCCGAGGGGACCCGCGAAGCCGCCGCCCGTCGCTCCGCAGCCACCGTCATCGTCGGGCTTCCCCGGCGCGCCCGTCCCAGGGCCGGAGTCAGGAGCCCCGGCGTCCGGGGCGCCCGCGTCTGGAGTTCCAGGGCCCGCGTCTGGAGTGCCATTGCCCGCGTCGGGTGTCTCTGTAACCGGACCGGACGAATCCCCATAGGCGCCGATATGTCCCGAGGGGGTTACGGTGCGTGACTCGGCCGAGACGTGCTTCACGTACTGCCAGTCCACGGGGAGGGAGGCGGCCTCCGAGGGCGCTGCCACGGCGGCCCCGCGAAGCGGCGAGCCCTGGGCCAGGTGGAAGTCCTGGTCCGCGAGGTCCACGAAGCCGGGCGCGGTGCCAGTCAGGTTACCGCCCGTGTCCACGACGGAGCCGGAGAGCGTGCCGAAGGTGGACACATAGCCCGGCTTGAACCAGTTGCCGCCATGCCGCAACGTGCCAGCCTCATCCGTGAGTGACAGCGTATTGCCTCCCGCCGCGGCCACCAGGACGACATTGCTGGTGACGTGGGCCGTCTGGGCATTCGAGGACAGTCGCAGCAGCGTGGTGCGGTCCGTGCGCGAGGAGACGACGGTGTTGTGGAAGAAGTAGAGCTGGGAGCGGTACTGGGCCGTCGTCCCGCTGTCCCCGCCGAAGTGGACGACTTGCCGGTTGCCGGCGCCTTCGGGCTCCAGCAGCACGTTGCCGTAGACGAACGTGCGCGAGTAGGACGCCGCCGCGCGAACGGTCGCACTTCCCGAGTCCACGAGGTCCAGTTGCCGGTTGCCGCCCTCAATCCAGTTGTAGCGGATGACGGTGCCAGCGGACCGATCCTTCAGGTTGTTTCCCAGGCACTCGGTGCACAGCGGCCCGAAGCGGTTGAACTGGTAGGTGATGCCCAGTGCCTCGGTGTAGGCGTTGTGCTCCAGGATGCTGCCGGCGTTGCCGTTGCCGAGGATGTGATTGCGCTCGACGAGCAGGTCCGACGTATCGCTGGCGACGAACAAGCCATTGCCGCTGTCCTCCAGCACGCAGCCCCGGATGGTGATGTGCTCGCCCTTCTCGATGAAGATGGCGGAGGCGTTGGTGGAGTAGGTAGAGGCCCCGCTGCGGCCGGTGAAGGCGCCTCGAGCACGGCGCAGGTGCAGGTTCTCCACCACCAGGTAGGCGGGCATCGTGTCGGCGGGCGTGTTGGAGCCGCCAATCTTCAGGATGCCGCGCTGCTCGCTCCAGAAGTTGAGCTGCGAGCGCGTCGTCGCGTTCTCGCCGACAATGACCGGCAGGTTGCCCGCCTCGTCGCGCACGCCGCGCACGGTGATGGGCGCGGAGGCCGTGCCGCGCACTCCCAGTACCCACTTCTCCGCATAGGGCGTCGGGCGCGCGTGGATGAACACGGTGTCACCGGGCTGCAGCGACTCCCAGGGCACCGCGCCAATGCTGGCGAGGGGCTGGCCAGGGCCGACGCGGTACTCGGTGGCCTGGGCGACGAGCGACTGGAGCAGGACGAGGAAGACCCATCGGAAACGGTGCATTTCACGGAGTGTGACGCGGCTGCCGGGAAGCGGTCCACCCTGTGTCGCGGCAGGGCGAGCGACACGGGCCGGTGCGTGGGAAAGGAGGACAGGGGGACTGGATGATTCCTCCGGCCCGGGGTGTAGTTCTCCCCCGCATGCCCCACCTGCGTCAGGTCTTCATCATCCAGGCCCTTCGCGAACTAGGTCGGCTGGCCCCGGACCTCGCTCGCAACCGGGCGGAGCGCTCCCTGGAGGCCAGCCTCCAGAGCCTGCGCGAGGCCTGTCTCACGACGCTCGGCATGGAGCTGGACACGCTGACGCTGTTCGACGCGCGCTCCGTCGTGCGGCTCTTCGCGCACGCGGAGCAGGCGCGCATCCTCGCCCACCTGATGGACGAGCGGGCGCGGACACTCGCGGAGCACGGCGACTTCGTCGGCGCCCTGTCGGACACCGTCTACGCCGGGCAGCTCCTGGCGTGCTCACGCCAGCGCTTCGGCGTGCTGCGAGACGCGGGCGCGGCGGACGCCCTGGAGCGCGAGCTGCCCAAGCCCCCGACCTGAGCTTGGGCCTGAGCTTGAGCCGCGCGTCTCAGGACGCGACGCGAGCCCGGGGCCGGCGAACGGCCTGGGCGCCACAGGCCACCGCGTGCCGCGCGAGCGCCTCGTCCAACGCCGCGTCGTCCAGCTTCACGCCCTTCTCGCGCCAGAGGTTGTCCACCTGGAGCACGCCCTCGCGCACGCGGGCCTCCAGTCGCCCCACGAGCTGGCCCCGGTGGAGCAGCGGACACACGTACCAGCCCCACTGGCGCTGCGCGGCGGGCTTGTAGACCTCCCAGATGTAGTCGAAGCCGAACGCGACGCTCACCAGCCCCCGGTCCCAGAGCACCGGGTCCAAGGGCCCGAGGATGCGCATCCTCGCGTCCGGCTCCGGGAACTCCCGCTCCCGGAAGCCCAAGGGTGCCAGGTACCGACGGGGTGAGCCCGGCACCGTGACTTCCTCGAGCACGCCCTCGGCGACCAGCGTGTCGGGCAGCGCGGAGGTGCGCACGTCGGACAGCATGGACCAGTGCGGTCCGCTCGCGCGGCTCAAGAGGCCCGCGGCCTCCACGCGCTCGCCCAGGGCCCAGCGCTCGAAGGCGCTCTTCACGCGGGCCTCGGCCATCTTCGGCAGGGCGCGTCCGGGAACGTCGTACACCTTGCCGCCAGGGCCGCGTCCGCACACCACCACCTGGCAGCGCGTCCAGAGGACCTCCAGCGCCATGGCGGTGGCGCGCGCGGTGCCCTTCCAGCCGCTCCAGTCGATGGGCACCACCGCGCCGTGGTCCTTCAGCTCGCGAGAGGAGGACGGGCCTCGCTGCGTCACCTCGTCCAGCACGGCGTGCAACACCGGCTCGGGGATGCGCTTGAGCCGCTCCTCCAGCCTCCACCAGGGCGCCTGGGCCGCGCGCTCGCGGTAGTACGGGAAGGCGCTCGCGGGCAGCAGGCAGCGCTCCTTGGCGAAGTGCTCGAAGGCATGGCCCGGCAGCAGGTGGCGGTACACGTCGCCGCGGGTGATTCCCTCCACGCGCGCCAGCGCCACCAGGTCCGCGTTGGTGCCTATGACATCCAGCGGGTCCAACTGGATGCAGCGCAGCGACTTGAGGAGCGCGCGAACTCCGCGCGCCCCGGGAGGAAACAGGGGACGCGCGAGTCCCAGTTGTCCGACGAGGTAGCGCCGCGCCTCGTCGGGCTGCAGCACGGTGGGAACGGGAAGCGAAGGCGAAGGCACGGCGCGGACGTTAACCGGTGCCCCCGGCTCAGTCGCGCTCGGGTGGAGCCTCGTCTTCCTCCTCTTCGACGGCCCGGCCCACGGGCTCGGGCTCCAGGCGGGCTTGTCGCTGGCTGGCCTCCCAGGACTCCTCCGCGTCGTGGGCGTGGACGACAGAGGCCGCCGCGTCATCCTGGGCGCTCGCCCAGGTGGTGTGCCCTCCGGCGTAGCCCTCCAGGGGACGAGCGCCTCGTCGGGCCTCCACCTCCAGGTCCTTCTCCTCCTGCTCGCGAAGCCGCTGTCGCTCCTGCTCCCGCTCGCGTTGATGCTGTCGGTCGATGATGGGGTCGTCCGCCATGGTGCTGACACCTCCTGTCAGCAACGTGCGGACGACGCCCGACGACGGCAGCGAGCCGGCTCGGCGCCACGACGGGCCGCATGCTTGGTGGGCGAGCGGTGTCCACCCGTCGCCCACCCAAGTGCCCTCAGCCCGCTCGCATGCGCAGCACCACCTTGCCCGTGGCGCGTCGGCTCTCCAACTCCCGCAGGGCCTGCGCTCCCTGCTCCAGCGGGAAGACGCTGCCCACCACCGGCTCCAGGAGCCCCTGGTCCGCCATCGCCTCCAGGTCCTTGGCGATGGTCGCCGTCAGCGACGGGTCATGGAGGAGGAAGCCGCCCCACGCCACGCCCACGACGTCGATGTTGCGCAGGAGCAGGCGGTTCACCGCGACTTCGGGGATGCGGCCTCCCGCGAAGCCCACCACCAGCACCCGTCCCTCCGGCGCCAGCGCCTTGAGGCTCTTGTCGAAGATGTCGCCGCCCACCGGGTCCAACACCACGTTGACGCCCAGGCCGCCTGTCTTCTCCTTCACCTGCGAGAGCCAGTCCCCGCTCGACAGCAGCACCTCGTGCGCACCCGCCTTGCGCGCGACCTCCGCCTTGCGCTCGTCACTCACCACCGCGAGCACCCGCGCCCCCGCGCCGCGCGCCACCTGCACGGACGCCGTGCCCACGCCACCCGCCGCGCCGTGCACCAGCACCGTCTCGCCGGCCTTCAATCGCCCGCGCCGGTGCAGCGCGAAGTGCGCCGTGTGGTAGTTCATCACCACGCCCGCCGCCGCCTCGAAGCTCCACCGGGCGGGGATGCGGAACACCATGTCCGGCGAAATCGCCGCGACTTCCGCGAAGCCTCCCAGCCCGAAGCTGAACGCCATCACCCGGTCGCCCGGCTTCACCGCCGCGCCCGCGGGCGCCGAGCGCACCACGCCCGCCACCTCCACGCCCGGCACGAAGGGCACCGGCGGCTTCAGCTGGTACTGCCCTCGGGTGAGCAGCAGGTCCGGAAAGCTCACTCCCGCGGCCACCACGTCGATGAGCACC
>Ga0126314_10000029_pt1 | contig 97473 bp, 79 predicted proteins | sample Plot105B_FD_92535 | JGI IMG/M metagenome (GOLD analysis project Ga0126314, IMG submission 92535) | Serpentine soil microbial communities from UC McLaughlin Reserve, CA, USA - Plot105B | ecosystem: Environmental > Terrestrial > Soil > Grasslands | place: USA: UC McLaughlin Reserve, Lake County... | reverse complement strand
GCTCGCCGCCGAGCGGCCCGTGCACCCGCTGCGCCTCACGTGGTCCGGCATGGGAGGCCAGTCCCTGTGTGACATGCGCAAGGAGGCCCGGGTGGTCAGCACCGAGACCACCGGGCTGGCGCCGCCGGGCACGCCGCTCACCAAGAAGCAGAAGGTGGAGGCCCACCTCACCCAGTTGGTGCTGCACGAGATTGGCCACACGCTGGGCCTGCGCCACAACTTCAAGGGCTCGAACCTGTATGACGGCGGCGCCACGAGTCCGCGCACCAGCTCGGTGATGGACTACACCTCGGACCTGGACAACGTGTACGGCGACATGCCGGGGCCGTATGACGTGCAGGCGGTGCGCTACCTCTATGGCTTGTCACCGGACCTGCCCACGTATGACTTCTGCACGGACCCGGACACGCGCGTCGACCCGACGTGCAACCGGTATGACCGCTTCGACGAGCCGCTGACGAAGTTCTACGTGCCCGCCCTGCACCAGGCGCTGGCGCAGTTGATGGCCGCCTCTCCTGCGACGTACCCGCGGCTGGCGTACCTCTTCAACACGAGCGCCAACTCGGTGTTCCAGTTCGTCCGGGCGGGGAACGCGTCGACGCAGTTGCTCGCGTACCAGCTCGCGCTGCAGACGGTGCGGCCTCCGCTGGTGGTTCCGCCGGGGGCGCCCGCGCTCCATGCGCAGCGCGCGGATGACCTGGCGCGCCGGCTCCTGGCCCGGCTGTACCTGGACCCGGCGGCCGAGCGGGGCGTGTTCGCCGCCAACCCGTCCAACGCCACGGCGCTGCTGTCCGCGGTGCTCACGGACGTGCAGGCGATTCTGCTGAACACGGATGGGGTGCGGGGCTACGCGGCGCGCAGGACGATGGTGGACATCCTGAAGGCGCAGCAGACGCTGGCTTCGTACTCCACGCTGGCGTCGGCTCGGGACACGCTCACCGCGCGGCTTCCGTCCCTGGGCACGGATGACCGCTTGCAGACCGCGGACCTGATTGCCCGCATCACCGCCGCGCTGTCGCCCTACTACCGCTGAAGCCTGGGTGCCTGGGGGCGGCGCGCGAGCAACGGGCGCGCCGCTCCCGACAGGGGACTGCTACTCGACGATGACCAGCTTCGCGTTGTTCTCCACGGTGGTGCCTTCCTTGGCGAACAGCTCGGTCACCTTGCCCGCCTTGGGGCTCTTGAGCTCGTTCTCCATCTTCATGGCCTCCACCACCACCAGGCCCTGGCCTTCCTTCACCTCGTCGCCCACCTTCACCAGCACCTTCACCACCTTGCCGGGCATGGGCGCGGTGACAAGCTGCTTGCCCTCCACGGAGAAGGCGGCGGTGCCCGCGCGCAGCCGCAGCCGGCGCTCGTCCGCGACGTCGAAGCGGCTGACCTGGCCGCGCAGGAGCACGCCGACCTCGTCGCCGCTCTCCTCGAACTCGGCGCTGTAGGACTGGCCGTCCACCAGCATGCTCATGGTGCCGTGCTCCAGCGCCAGCGCGTCCACCTGGTACGTGACGCCGTTGACGGTCAGCTTGTACCTGTCGCCCCCCAGGGCCTCCAGGTCCACCGGCACCGCTTCCTTCTGTCCCTGCTGCTTCGTGAAATAGCGCATGGAAGTCTCGTGAACTCGGAGGTGGGGTTACCGACGGCGGGAGCGCAGCGCCAGGCGCCACGGGCTGATGCGACCACTGCTCGCGTCGGCCGCGTCCGCCTTGCCACCGGGCATCTTCTTGGCGCGCTTCGTGTCGCGCTGGTGCGCGTACACCGCGCTGGCCAGCAGGGCCATCTCGCTCAGCTTCGGGTCCTCCACGCCTTGCAGCGTGGTGTGCTCGCGGCCGAGGAAGCCCGTGTCGTAGTCGCCCTCGATGAACTCGGGGTGCGCCAGAATCGCGCGCAGGTAGCGGATGTTGGTGGTGATGCCCTTCACCACGTACTCGGACAGCGCGCGCTGGGCCCGGGCAATCGCCTCGCGCCGCGTGGGGGCCCACACGGACAGCTTGGAAATCATGGGGTCGTAGAAGTTGGGCACCGTGTAGCCGGGGAACACGCCCGAGTCGTCGCGGACGTTGGGGCCGCCCGGCACGCGCAGGTACGTAATCTTCCCCGGGCTGGGCATGAAGTTGCGCGCCGGGTCCTCCGCGTACACGCGCACCTCAATCGAGTGGCCGCGCGGCGTGGGCGCCTCCAGCAGCGGCAGCTTCTCGCCCTCGGCGACCTTGATTTGCAGCGCGACGAGGTCCAGCCCCGTCACCCACTCCGTCACCGGGTGCTCCACCTGGAGGCGGGTGTTCATCTCCAGGAAGTAGAAGTTGCGGTGCACGTCCACCAGGAACTCCACCGTGCCGGCGCCCACGTAGTTGACGGCCTTGGCCGCCTTCACCGCGACTTCACCCATCTGCGCGCGAAGCTCCGGCGTCAGGATGGGGCTGGGCGTCTCCTCGACGACCTTCTGGTGCCGACGCTGCGCCGAGCACTCGCGCTCGTTCAGGTGGATGACGTTGCCGTGCGTGTCGGCGAACACCTGGATTTCGACGTGGTGTGGCTTCTCGAGATACTTCTCGATGTAGACGGCGTCGTTGCCGAAGGAGTTGAGCGCTTCGCTCTTGGCGGAGCGCCACGCGGACTCGAAGTCGCCCATGCCTTCCACCCGGCGCATGCCCTTGCCACCGCCACCGCCGGCGGCCTTGAGCATGATGGGGAAGCCAATCTTCTGCGCGTACTCGCGGGCCTCGGCCTCGGTGGCGATGGGCTCGGTGGTGCCGGGGACGACAGGCACGCCGACCTTCATCATGTTGGCGCGGGCGCGGGTCTTCTCGCCCATGGCGTCCATGGCGGCGGCGGGCGGGCCGATGAAGGTGATGCCGGCGGCCTCGCAGGCACGCACGAAGGAGGCGTTCTCGGAGAGGAAGCCATAGCCGGGGTGGATGGCGTCCGCGCCGGAGGCCTTGGCGGCGTCGAGGATGCGCTGCTGGACCAGGTAGCTCTCGCGGGAGGGCGGCGGCCCGACGAAGAAGGCCTGGTCCGCGGTGCGGACATGCAGGGCGGAGCGGTCTGCTTCCGAGTACACCGCCACGGTGGCGATGCCGAGTTCCTTGCAGGTGCGCATCACCCGGATGGCGATCTCGCCGCGATTGGCGACGAGCACTTTGCGGATCTTGGGCATGGCCGCCCGTCTACCACGGGCCGACCCGTTTTGCGTGGGTTGGATGGGGTCCGCCTTGGGCCCCTGGGACGGGGGCAACCCACCCCCGGAGTGGCTCGTGGGGCGTCCCGGGGATGCGGTAGGCTCAACGGCGGGGCCGTACCAGGAACACTCTCCATGCACATGTCGTCCGTCGTTCCCTCCCGGCTCTTCACGCTGGGAGGTGGAGCCCTGCTCGCCGTGTGGCTGAGCATGTCCGCTTGCAGGCAGTCCGACCCTCCTTCGACTTCGGAGTCGCCGCCTCCACCGGCCGCGGCCGTCTCGCCTCCCCTGGATGTCCAGGCGGTGGTTCGCCGGGCGGAGCGCGCGTTCCGTGCCGGGAAGACGGGGGCCTTCACGGGGGACCAGGACACCTATTCCCTGAGCGTGGAGCCTGATGGCTCCCTGGTGCTCGTGCCTCGTCATCTGGTGGAAGGTGTCGCGTCGCCCGCTGACGCCTCGCGTGCGCCGGGCAAGATGGCGGCACGGCCTGTCACCAGCGCGCCGTTGAGGGTGCGCACGGTGGAGGTGTCGCGCGGTGGACGGTCGCTGCTGGAGGGATTGGAGGCCTCGGTCCGGAAGGATGGCGCGCTGGCGTTGGCGCGCGGGCCGGTGGTGGAGGTGCTGGAGAACGGCGACGTCGGCGTGGAGCAGCGCTGGGAGTGGGCGACCCAGCCCGAGGGCACGGGCGACCTGGAGGTCCGCGTGGCCGTGGAGGGGCTGGAGTACGCGGGCGTGACGGAGCACGGGCACCACTTCGTGGACCCGGTGACACGGCTGGGCGCGCGCTATGGCCGTGCGACGTGGGTGGACGCGGCGGGCCGCAGGACGGACGTCGAGACGGTGCGCGAGGCCAGGGCGTTGGTGATGCGGGTGCCGGCGCGGGTGCTGGAGGGCTCGGCGTGGCCGGCGGTGCTGGACCCCGTGGTGTCTCCGGAAATCGACCTGGATGTTCCGCTGCCGGTGCCCAACGCGCTGTCGAACACGGAGTCCGCGGTGGCCTTTGGCGGGGGCATCTACCTGGTGGCCTGGCAGAACCGCGTCTTCACCCAGGACGAGCTGCTGTTCGCCCGGGTGCGCGCTTCGGATGGCCAGGTGCTGGACGTGGGGAGCCTCGCGCTGGCGCTGGGGACGGGAGACCAGCGCTTCGTCGCTGTCGCCTCCAACGGGAATGACTTCCTGCTGGCGTGGGAGGACTCCCAGGTCAGCTCGACGACCGGGCCCTATTCGGACCTGAAGGGGGCGCGCGTGCGGGGAGCGGATGGACGGCTGCTCGACCCGATGCACCTGATTCTATCCGCGTCCCTGGGAGACGAGCGCCGGCCCGCCATCGCCTCGAACGGTACGGACTACCTGGTGGTCTGGGAGGACGACCGGCGCATGTACAACACCCCGGATGTCCGTGGCACGCGGGTGAGGGCCTCGGATGGCGCGATTCTCGACGTGGGAAGTCGGCTCATCGCCGGGGGATACAACGCCACCAACCACTGGCTGCCCCAGGTGGCGTACGCCCAGGGCCACTACCTGGTCACCTTCACCAACGGCGACCTCCGTGGCACGCGGGTCCGCGCGTCGGACATGGCGGTGCTGGATGGCAACAGCGGCTTCACCATCTCCACGTCCGCGAACATCCAGGCCCAAGGGAACCTCGCCTTCGACGGGGAGCTGTTCCTGGTGGTCTGGACGGACTTCCGCAACGGCTCCAGCAACCCGGACATCTTCGCCGCGCGCGTGCGCCCGGACGGGACGGTCCTGGACCCGACGGGACTGGCCATCTCGACGGCGGCGAACCGGCAGGAAGGAGGGACGGTCGCCTCGGCCGAGTATGGCTTCCTCGTGGCGTGGCAGCACACGGTGTCCAGCAACGTCACGGACATCCAAGTCGCGAGGGTGGGCCGCGACGGAGTGGTGGGGGGCTCGCGGACCGTGGGACAGCCCTCGTCGGTGAGCGACCAGGAGAAGATGCCTGCCCTGGCCAGCGGCAGGGGAGGGACCTTTTTCGTCGCGTGGAATGAGACCCGTCCCACGTCTCACAGCGTGGTCTCCGGCGCGCTATTGGACGTGTTCGGGAGGATGCTGAGTGCCGAGCAGATGCTCTCCGCGGACGTGAGCGCGGAGCAGGCGCCCGCGACGGCCTACGCGAATGGCACGTACCTGGTGGTGTGGCAGGACAATCGCGCGCGGAGCAATGTCTCCGATATCCTGGGCGCTCGAGTGAGGGCGTCGGACGGGGTGGTGCTCGATGACCCGCCGTTGCTCATCGCGACCTCCGCGCGCCTGGAGGAACTGCCGAGCGTGGCGACGGATGGGAGTCAGTTCCTGGTGGTCTTCCAGCATCGGTCTGAGACCGTCTCCGACAGCAGCAACATCTTCGGCGTCCGAGTGCGGGCGTCGGACGGGGTGGTGCTCGACGGCACGATGATTCCCATCTCCACGGCGGTGCGCGACCAGCGGGCCCCCTTGGTGAGCTTCGCCGGGGGTTACTACCTGGTGGTGTGGACCGACTTCCGCACGGGAGGGTTCTATTCGGACATCTATGGCGCGCGGGTGCGTGCCTCGGACGGTGCCGTCATGGAGCCGCAGGGCATCGCGGTGTCCACGGCGGCGGCAGACCAGTTGAGCCCGGTGGTGGTCTCTGGGGGTGAGCAGTTCTTCGTGGTCTGGCAGGACCGGCGCGTCTCGACCTTGTCGGATGTCTATGGTGCGCGGGTGCGTGCGTCGGATGGCGTGGTGCTGGATGCGTCTGGCATCGCGGTGGCGACGGACACCTGGGGCGAGGAGTCTCCCACCGTGGCGTTCGACGGGAGCCATTACCTGGTGGCCTGGGAGGACCTGCGCTTCGCGGACGGAACGATTCAGGGGCGTCGGGTGAGAGCGTCTGATGGCGTGGCGCTCACACCGGCGAGGATTCCCCTGGCCTCCGCGCCGGTCCACCCGCTCCAGTCGACCCTGGCTTTCGATGGGATGCGATATCTGCTCGTGTGGAGTCGGGACTACGTGAGCTACTCGGAGGTCATGCTTCACGGGCGCCGGTTCACGCCGGAGGTCGTGCCGGTGGATGCAACTTCGTTCCTCATCACCGACAACGCGCCCTTGGGCACGGGGCGCATCGCGGTGGCTTCCGCCGAGCCGGGGCGGTTCCTGGTCGCCTACAGCGACTATCGATTGTTCCCACGCATCCGGGCCCGGCTGGTGTCGGACCTCTTGCCGACGGGCAACCCCTGTTCGCTGTGGAATGAGTGCGAGAGTGGGTTCTGCGTCGATGGCGTGTGTTGCGACAAGTACTGTGGTGGGGGCGCTGGGACGGACTGTCAGGCCTGCGGTGTGGCGGCGGGGGCGGGAGCGGATGGGGTGTGTGGCGCGGTCCGCGCCGAGGTGGCGAAGGTGTGTCGTCCCGTGGCGGGGGGCTGCGACGTCGCGGAGGCCTGTGACGGCGTGGGGATAGCGTGTCCCGTGGATGGTTTCGTTGGTGCGGGTGTGGAGTGCCGCCCCGCCGCGCATGCATGTGACGTCGCGGAGACGTGTGGCGGGCTGGCCGTGGCGTGCCCCGACGATGCCCTCGCGGAAGATGGAACCGCGTGTGTCGACGAGAGCGCGTGCACGTTGAGTGACACGTGTCAGTCCGGTGTCTGCACGGGCGCCGAGCCCGTGGTGTGCACGGCGCCGAATCCGTGCATGCGGGCGGGAGTCTGTGATTCCGAGACGGGCGTGTGCTCTCCGCCCGAGCCCGTCACTGATGGGGCCGCTTGTGATGATGGTAATGCGTGCACCCAGCGCGACTCGTGTCAGGCTGGCGCGTGCACGGGCGCGGAGCCGGTGGTGTGCTCGGCGAGCGATGCATGTCACGTGGCGGGGACATGCAACCCCAGCACGGGCCTGTGCTCGGCGCCTGTGCCCGCTCCGGAGGGCATCGCGTGCGATGACGGCAACGCGTGCACGCGAAGCGACTCGTGTCACGCGGGCGCATGCACTGGAGCGGATCCGGTGATGTGCGGCGCGAGCGATGCCTGCCACTCGGAGGGAAGCTGCAATCCCTCCACGGGCGCGTGCTCGAATCCGGAGCGCGAGGATGGCAGTGCGTGTGCGGGCGGCGCCTGCGAGTCCGGCGTGTGCGTGCCCACGCCCGATGCGGGCAGTGAGCCAGACGCGGGTACGGAAGATGCGGGTACCGAGCAGGATGCTGGCGCCCAGGATGCGGGAGGCATCGACGCGGGAACTCCCACGGATGCGGGGGAGTCCGACGCGGGCGTTCAAGACGCAGGAGCCTCCGACGCGGGAACCACGCCTGACGCGGATTCGGGCACATCGTCTCAGGACTCCGGTACCGAGTCTGATGCCGGCCCTTCTCTCGATGCGGGGGCGAGTGACTCGGACGCCGGTACCGACGCGGGAGCAGGGGACGCTGGCACCGGTCCTTCTCCCGACGCGGGCCCGGGGAACTCCGACGCGGGCTTGCTGCCCGGGGACGTTCCACCGCTGGTGGAGACGATGGGCTGCGGCTGCGGCGTCCCCGCCGGCTCCTCGGACCTGGGCTTGTTGATGCTCCTCGCGGGCGCCGTGCTCCTGCGCACCGCGCGGCGTCGGCACGCGTGACACGCGGCCTCGCTCTTCGCCCTTCCGTGTCCTCACGGTCCGGAAGGGCGCGGTGATTCGCCGTCTGTCGCGGACCTACTTCCGGGCGCTGCGGTACTGCTCCATGTACGCGCGCGCCTGGGTCAGCTTGGCCTCGACGAACCGGTCATCATCGTCCGGCTCCGGAGGCTTCGTGGGAGGGGCGTTCGTCTCCCCGCCGAAGTCCACCGCCGCCGCCAGGAGGTTGCGCGCGGTGTTTCCACCCCCGAACATCCGCGCCAGCAAGCCCGTCTCCACGTCCAGCCAGCGAGCAGCCTGGCGCATGACGTCCAGCACCTCGCCCTCCACCGCCTTGGCGGGGCGGCCCGGGCCACTCACGCACGTGCGGGCATAGCTGTGCTCCCGGTCCACGAAGATGCCCAGCACGCGCTCCCGGAAGTCCTGGGACAGCGCCTGCGACATGGCGTCCAGCTGCTCCTCCAGGAAGGGCTGCTCGGACTTGCGGGCCTTGCGTCCGGGGGCGGGGGGCAGGGCCACCTCGGCGGCGAGCCAGCCCGTCTCGGCCAGCCCCTCCGGAGGGGCTTCCACCCACTTCACCTCCGGCACGGGCAGGTCCACCGCCTCGCAGACGCGTTTGAGCGTCTGACGCACGGCGGTGAGGTTTCCTTCGACGTCGGCGAGAAAGAGAAGCAGTCGGCGGTGGGACAAATGGGGGTTCCTTTCCTGGCCACCTGAAAGCCCGCGCGACGCACGAGAATTTCCCGCGTCGCCCGAGCCTGCCTGCTCTCCAGCCGACGGAGAGCAGGCATCCAGGGGCCTGGAAGGAGTCTACAGCGGGATGTTCCCGTGCTTTCGCGGCGGGTTCTCCTGCCGCTTGTCTTTCAACATCTCCAGCGCCCGGATGACCTTGGTGCGGGTCTCCTCGGGCCGGATGACCTCGTCGATGTAGCCCAGCTCCGCCGCCTTGAAGGGGTTGGCGAACTTCTCGCGGTAGTCATTCACCAGCTTCGTGCGCTCGGCGGCGGCGTCCTGCGCCTTGAGCAGCTCGTTGCGGAAGATGATGTTGACGGCGCCCTCGGGCCCCATGACGGCGATTTCCGCGGTGGGGTAGGCGTAGTTGATGTCCGCGCGGATGTGCTTGGACGCCATGACGTCGTACGCGCCGCCGTACGCCTTGCGGGTGATGATGGTGATTTTGGGGACGGTGGCCTCGGCGAAGGCGTACAGCAGCTTGGCGCCGTGGGTGATGATGCCGCCCCACTCCTGGTCGGTGCCGGGCAGGAAGCCGGGCACGTCCACGAACGTAATCAGCGGGATGTTGAAGCAGTCGCAGAAGCGCACGAAGCGCGCGGCCTTCACGCTGGCGTCGATGTCCAGCACGCCGGCGAGGAACGCGGGCTGGTTGGCGACGATGCCCACGCTCTTGCCGTTCATCCGCGCGAAGCCGACGACGATGTTGCGCGCGAAGTGTTCCTGCACTTCGAAGAAGTGCTTGTTGTCGACGACGGCCTTGATGATGTCCTTGATGTCGTAGGGCTTGTTGGGGTTGCTCGGGACAATCGTCTTGAGCGACTCATCGGCCCGGAACGGGTCATCGTCACACGGCTGGGCCGGCGGGTCCTCCTGGTTGTTGGAGGGCAGGAAGGAGAGCAGCTCGCGCGTCATGACGATGGCGGCCTGCTCCGTCTCCGCGGCGAAGTGCGCCACGCCGGACTTCTGGTTGTGCGTCAGCGCGCCGCCCAGCGACTCCTTCGACACCTCCTCGTGCGTCACCGTCTTGATGACGTCCGGGCCGGTGATGAACATGTACGAGGTGTCCTTCACCATCATGATGAAGTCCGTAATGGCCGGCGAGTACACCGCGCCGCCCGCGCACGGCCCCATGATGAGCGAAATCTGGGGCACCACGCCGGAGGCCAGGGTGTTGCGCAGGAAGATGTCCGCGTAGCCCGCGAGGCTCTCCACGCCCTCCTGGATGCGCGCGCCGCCGGAGTCATTCAGGCCGATGACGGGCGAGCCCACGCGGGTCGCCATGTCCATGATCTTGCAGATCTTCTGCGCATAGGCGCCGGACAGCGAGCCGCCGAAGACGGTGAAGTCCTGGGCGAACACGAAGACCTGGCGGCCCTCGACGGTGCCGTAGCCGGTGACGACGCCGTCACCCGGAATCTTCTTGTCGCCCATGCCGAAGTCGGTGGAGCGATGGGTGACGAACTTGTCCAGCTCGGTGAAGGAGCCGGGGTCGAGGAGCAGGTCGATGCGCTCGCGGGCCGTGAGCTTGCCGGCCTCGTGCTGTTTGGCGATGCGGTCGGCACCGCCACCCAGCTCGGCCTGCTTCTCCATCTGCTGGAGGCGTGCGCGGAGGGGGTCCTTCTCGGAGGTCTCGTCCATGGGCCGACCTCTAGCACGATTGGGCGGCTCGCGCGCTGTCCGGCTTCGCGTCAAGCCGCTCTGCGAGAGGGGTCTGTCTTCACCGGGGGCGCCGGGGCGGGGAGCAGGGCGTCCACCGCGGCCAGGTCCAGGCCGAAGTGTTGGCGAACGTCAACAAGGGGGACCTCCCACAGCTCGCGCCAGGGGGCGCCGAACACGGGCCGCGCCTGGCGTCCCAGCACCCAGCCCCGGGTGAGGGCCTGCATCCGCGCGTCGCGCTCGGAGAAGGCGTAGAGCAGGGTGTTGGCCATGCCCCCGGTGAGGATGCCCAACGCGAAGGGGCTGCCCAGCTGCGCCAGGCTGAAGGCCTGGACGCCCAGCTCTCCGGCCACGTCGGTGCTGAAGCCGGTGAGCACGTGCCAGATGTCGTGCGACTCCAGCATGTGGGCCCGGACATAGTCCTCGTCGGTGTGGGCTTCGCGGTAGGGCAGGGCGCTGGGGTCCAGGTTGTTCTGGGCGAGGTGGTCGGCGAAGACGCGGCCGAGGGTGCCTTCGGGCAGTGCGCGCATCCTGGCGAGTGGCAGCAGTCCGACGCGGGGGCGCTCGATGAAGGCGCGCGCGGTGGTGGGGGATTGCATCAGGCGCTCCACCACGCGGCGCATGGCCGTGGGCGGCGCGAGCACTCGGGCCAGGTCGATGATGTCCTGGAGGCGGTGGGGGTCCTGGAGCACTCGCACCATTCTCCAGGCTTCGCGCGCGAGCGTGAGGGGGTTGTGCATGGGGTCCTCCGGGGGAAATGGGGGGACTCGGCCAGGGACCGAGCGGGAGCACGGTAGCCAGCGTTTCGCGGAGCGGGAGCGCGCTGCGTGGTGGGGTGCTCGTGGGTGGACATCGCGCGGGCTCGGGAGGCCGGGCAGCGGACACTCAGGAGGCAGACGGGCGAACGAGTCATTCCCGGCACCGTGCGCGCATCGGGTGCGGGATGGAGCTTGAAGGGGAGCAAGGAGGCGACGATGCGCGAGTCACGAGGTGCGTTGAAGTTGGGCTCGCTGCGGGGCATCCCCATCCGCGTCCACTACTCGCTGCTGCTGGTCCTGCCGCTCCTGGCGTATCTGTTCGGCGGCGCGTTCCGGCGGGCGGCGGAGGTGGCCAATGTCCCTCCGGAGCAGCTGATGGGCTTTCCCATCCTCTGGGGGCTGGGCGTGGCGGTGGGGTTGTTCGCGTCCGTCTTCGTCCACGAGCTGGCGCACACGTTCTACGCGCTGGCGCGGGGCGGGCAGGTGCGCTCGATTACGCTGATGATGGTGGGCGGGGTGTCGGAGCTGTCGGAGGCGCCGCCCCGGCCTCGGGATGAGGCGCTGATGGCGCTGGTGGGGCCGCTGACGAGCCTGGCGCTGGCGGGGCTGTTCGGCCTGGCGACGTGGGGCGTGGAGGGGACGACGTCGTTCAACCTCCGGTTCGCGTGCTTCTACCTGGCGAGCCTCAACCTGTTCCTGGGGCTGTTCAACCTGCTGCCGGCGTTCCCGATGGATGGCGGGCGCATCCTGCGGGCGGTGCTGACGGGGCGGCTGGGAGCGGTGAAGGCGACGCGGGTGGCGTCACTGGTGGGGCGTGGGTTCGCGGTGCTGTTCGCGTTGTGGGGAGTGGTGTCTTTCAACCCGTTCCTGTTCGTCATCGCCTTCTTCATCTACATGGGGGCGGAGGGCGAGTCGCGGCAGGTGCGGATGAAGGCCCTGCTGGAGCGGGTGTCGGTGTCGGAGTTGATGACGCCGCGTGGGGCAGGGGTGGAGGTGGGGGCGCTGTTGGAGCAGGCGCTCTGGGATTTGCGGCGCGAGCGGCAGACGGTGTTGCCGGTGACGGAGGACGGGCGGCCGGTGGGGCTGGTGGACGTGGAGGCGGTGCGCGCGGTGTCGGAGGCGGACCGGATCCACCGCCTGACGCGCGAGGTGATGAGCCCCGTGTTGGTGGTGCGGCTGGACGAGGATGGATGGCGGGCCGTGCGACAGCTGGCGGAGAACTCGGCGCAGTTGCTGGCGGTGGTGGATGCGGAGGGGCGGCTGGTGGGGACGCTCGACGTCGATGACGTGCAGCGGGGAATGACGCTGGTGCAGACGCGCGAGGAGCGTGCCGAGCGCGATGCGCGGCGCTGGCGGCAGGAGCGGCCAGCGTGACGGATGTTCCCTCGAAGCTCAATGGCAGCCAGCTTCATGGCTCTCCATGAGTCGATAGGTCACTTGCTTCCGGGCGCAGTCGGCACCTCGTCCGGATGGCGCATCGTCCCGGCCCTTTTGAGCGGGCCCTGACGACCCGTGGGTGGGGTCGGAACCTCATCTGGGTGGTTGAAATCGAGAAGGGGAACAGCACGTCCTGCTGCAGCACCTCTCGAGTGTCCACGGAAATAGGACAGACCCAGTCCCTCCTCGCCCGAGCTTCATCACCGCGCTGTTGCGCTTCGGGCCATGCGGTTGACACCTGGGGGCTTGGAAAACCCCCGGCGGCGGCGCTGGCGGGCTTCATGACGGTGGCAGTAGGGGCCCGCAGGCGCCACCTCGCGGTGCCGCGAGCGATGGCGAGGCGAGCGGTGATGAAGGATGTCGCGAAGTGGCGCTCGGGTCTCGCTGGTGTCCGGATCACCGAACCGTCGGGGAGCGCGGGTGCCGAGGAGTCTGCTGCGCCCCTACGGGCTGGCGGGCGACCTCAGCCGCATGATTGCAAGCTGGACTCGCACCTTGACCCGAGCGGTCGAACGGCAGTTTGTTTGGCCTATCCGAACCCGGGGGATTGTCATCGTGAAATACGTCTGGTTCCTCGCTCTGGTCCTCGCATGGCCGACGATGGGGCTTTCGCTGCTGGCGATCCCGGTGTGTGCCATCCTGGGTGTCCTCCTGCAGCGGAAGGTCAGGGACACGCGCAGCGCCTATCTCGCCGCCCAGCACTCTGCGATGGAATCGACCTTACGTGGCGAGACAAGGGCCCCCTCGTGGATCCGCAACAAGCCGCTGCAGCAGCAGTTCGTCCTCGAAACAACCAAAGCTGCGATCGAAGCGGGGATGACGGCCGAGCAGGCCAGAAGCTGGTTTGCGCAGCAGGACGTGGTCAACTGCATCCTGACGGCAGCCGCGTGCTTCGAAAAGGAAGGGTTCAGGCGGTTCGAGCAGATCGTCGGCGCCTCCGACCTCACGAAGACGCTCGCGCGTGAGCAGTTGAAGGAGCAGGCTCGAAAGGCTTCCATGCAGGACGACTCCGAGGACGCCCCAGACTACGCTTGGCCGGGCGACGAGCCCGACAAGGACGGTCTTGCAGAGGACGACGGCGGCTACAAGGAGGGACGCAGGCTCTTCGAGGAGGGGATGGCCTTCGCGCTGCAGTACAAGAGCCGCGAGGCCATCGATTGTTATACCCGCTCGATCGAGGTTTGCGAGAATCCCGCGCCGTACATCAACCGGGCCAATTTGCTGAGCAAGCGGATCAGGCACTACGAAGCAATGCAGGACCTGCTGGTTGCGCAGCGTCTCGACTTCGCGAGTGAGTTCTCGGATGAGATTGAGCGCGAGTTGGAAATCGTGTCGGCGCTCACAAAAAACTACCGGAACGGCGTTCGCGAAACTTTGGTCAAGCCATCCGAAGTGGAGGACCCCCGCGCCATCGCCGAGGCAATCCTGCGCGAGTCATTCGGGCTGAAGCGCTTCGCCTGGGAGAATGCCATCTTCGGCCCGCTGATCGAGTTCCACTTCTTCAACGAGCTCGACAACATCGCGAAGTTCGACGACCTGAATGGATATCCCGAGGTCGAGCGGTGGCTGAAGGAGTATCCGGCGGAATTCATCGCCATGAAGGTGGAGTCCTGCCCCGATTTCGATGCCTATCGCAAGGCGGAGTTCGCCCTGCACACGCACCTGTGCTCCTACGACGAGCGCGACATGCAACCGCTGCGCAGGCATGTGCTCTACGACATCCACCGCAAACTCATGACCCGGGACTTCGGGGGCTTCTGGGACGCACTCAGCTCGGAATGCCGCGGCATCACCAAGGAGGCTGAGGAGTTCATGGCCGGGCGCGCATGAGCGGAAAAAGTGAGCGGGATGCGGGGAGTATCGTCGCTCTCCCGGTCAAAGCGCCTGATATTCGTGTCACTCGCCCGATGGGATGTCGCGCCCTCGCTTGCGGTAGGCGCGCCAGGCCTTCCCATCGGCGGGATGCTGGAGGAGGAGCCGTGGCGCACGGGCGCGGATGCGCGCAGCAGCACGTAGGCGAGCGTCGGCCTGCCCGACTCTCGCAGCGGGGCCATGCCGCCGTGCCTCGGTACTTTCCGTCGTTCCCAGAAATTCTCGACTGCTGGCATGCTCTACATGCGGCCGGCCTAGCCCCACGGCTCGCTGGCTCGACGAAAAGGATGAAGCAATGCGACTCCGCGCCTGCGCCGCACTCCTGCTCTTCCTCTCGGCTTGCGCCACGTCGGCACCGAGTCCAAGAGAGAGAGCGTCCCGGAACCCGACGCTCGCCAACCTCCAGCGAGCGGCGACGCTGCCGTGGATTGACGAGGGGAGGTGCGCTGGCCGTGAGGCGTCCCAGCCTTGGCCTGTGTTGGCGGAGCGGTGCTTTGCCTCCCTCGACCATGACCGGGTCCGGTTCAACGACAGGACGGGAAGGTGTTCCGTTGCCTCTGCGGGTGCGGTCGTCATGGGAGTTGGCCTTTGTGTATTGGCTGCTCCCGAGATCGTCGCGGGCACGGTGATCGTTCTTGGCATCGTGGTAGTAGGATTCGTCATCAAGGAAGCGCTAGATGCGTATGAGTTGAGAGGGAGCAGCACAGAAGAGGTAGAGCCCGCGCGCCAAACAGAGCCGGCCCCGCAGGAACCCGCAGCGAAGCGAAAGCCCACTCCGGAGCCATTGGGGCAGGACTGGTTACCTCCATTGCCGACTGAGCCGCTGGAGCGCGAGCGCCGTCCTGAGTGCAGACCCGTCCCGGTGCCTCACGCGGGCGAGGATACCCCGCATAACGAATGCGCCGACAAGTTTCCGCCCAACCGTTATCCAGGAATGGACGTGCTCGTGGATGGCGTGCGCTTCGATGCGCTGCAAGTCGGCGTGCGCGTGCTGTGGGAGATCAAGACCCATCGGTTTGACACATACAATACCTTTGTCCGTAATCAGGAGATTGCGAAAGAATACGAGCAGATAAAGAAAGAGCGCGCCACTGCGTTGGCATGTGGATATAGATTTGTTGTTGGAGTGAGCACCCAAGCGCACAAAGACGCGCTGCTGCAACAGAACCGGAACCTCAATGTCGTCGTCACGGGATGCAAGCGATGACTCCTCAAATTCCCCTCATTCTCAATGTCCACGCGCCCGCGCTTGCTCAAGACGACGACCGCACAATCGCTGCCGTCCATGGCCTGGAACGAGCGTTGCCCGGCGTGCGTCTGGAGTGGAGGGTCACCGAGAGGCGACAGCTTGCCGCGTTGCCTCAGCGCGATGCGTGGTTGGCTGAGGCGGCCACGCGCGGCGAGTTTCCGATGGTGTGTAACAACAATGAACGCTACCCCGTGATGATCTCAGGGCAGCAAGAATCCGCGGATGTGAGCCCAGGCGGGCGGCCACAACTCCAAATCCATGCGAAGTTGCCGTTAGACGCAACCGTCATCACGGCCGCCGCAGAGGTGCTGGCGGGTGTAGCGGAGGGTGTGCGCGCGTTCTGGGGGCATGCAACGCCAGACGATGCCGCGCTGGACATCGCGTATCAGACCGCACCCACTCTGGAAGGACCTCCGGCCCCACGCCGGGGGCTGCCTGCTCTGAAGCTCTTTGAGCATATCCCCGCCCCAGAGATTCCCTGTTATCTCGGATGGTTGAACTACTGGTCTGTCGCTACCGCGAAGGCCATCAGATTCCCGGACCCGGCCCGCGACTCCGAGTTGCTATTACGGGCGCGGCGCACGGCAGCGGGTGGGTGGGTCGTGCAGCTCACTGCCGCTCCGCTCGATTTGGACAAACCCGACCATCTGGCGGCGCTCCTCCGCGCCTATGAGCGCTTCCCGGAGATCGGTGGTCGCGCAGCACCTTGACCCCGCCGTGCCGTGGCGCGGGGCCAGTTCCCATCCATGTGACTGGGGAGGCCGCTAGAATGCGGCCCGGTGGGAGTTCATGATGTTGGCGACAGCGAATGAAGTACTTCCGAGTCGAGCAGGACCTGTCGTCGCGCTATTCGGGCGAGCTGAATGCCACGCATCGGTGGGGGCTCCCGGGTGTGGAGCCGTGCCCGCTGTGTGGCCTGGGCGGCGCCACGCTGGGCCTCGAATATCCGTGCGTCGACCTGTCGAGCCTCCCGCAAGCGGAGCTGGAGCGGTTGTCCGACCCGTCTCCTGTCCCGTTGGATGAACTCGAGCGGTTGCGTGAGCTGGTGCGCCCGCTTGCTCCCGTGAATGCGGTGCTCGATGCCGGAACGGAGCTCGGCCCGTTGACAGGGACAGGCTCGGGCACCTTCGGCTCGTTCTTCATGCCCGCGAGCTGGTCCCTGTGCATCCGAGAGGAAGCGCTGGCCCGGCTCCGGGAGGCAGGTGCTCGGGGGCTTCAGGGGAGCGCGGTCTCCGTGCGCTTCAGGACGAAGAGCCCACCGATGCTGCTGAACCTGCAACTGGACGTGCAGGGCCGGTTTCATCCCGATGCATTGACCTGGACGCGCAAGCCGCCGTGTCCCCGGTGCGGCATCAGTGATGCCGAGGGACCCCTTCCGGAGCCCATCGTCCTCGAAGCGGCGAAACTTCCCGAAGATGTGGACCTGTTCCGGCTCGCGGATGCTCCGGGCATCATCATCGCCACGGAGCAACTCGTCGATGCGGCGACACGGCTGTCGCTGAACGGAGCCGTGTTTCGGGCCGTGGCGGCGCGTTAGCCGCCGTTTGTGCCTCGCGCTACCGCACCTCGTCCGGCAGCAGCGTCCAGTCGAAGAAGAAGCGGTGGGCGCCTCCGGGCGCGCTGTCCAGCCAGCCCGTGATTCGCTCACTGCGCGTCAGCAACGGGCCCAGCTCGGAGCTGACCGCGAAGAGCGCGGCGAGGTTCTCGTCCGCCATCACGTCCGCCAGCGACACCTGCGAGAGCCCCCGTGCAAGCAGCCTCGGGTCCAGCGAGAAGTCCGCCGCGCGCTCCAGTTTCGCCGTCGTCTCTGGCAGCGCCGCCATCGTCGCCTGCATCACCGTGGCGTCGTTGCCCACCACCAGGTGCTTGCCCTTCTGCCGCACGAACACGTTTCCCCCCTTCACCGTGAGCGCCCAGCCGTCCTCCAGCACCTTCACTCCCTGCAGCACGCCCAGCGGCGCCAGCGCCTGCTTCACCGCCGCCGCGTCCTTCACCTCCGCCGCCAGCGCCTGCTTCACCGCGAAGAAGCGCGCCTCCTGCGTCCTCAGCGAGCCACGCACCTGCACGTTGCTCATGTTCACCAACATGTTCCCTGTGAGCTGCTTCGCCACGGCGTCCGCCGAGGCCTGCAGCTGCTCCTTGGGACACGTCGCGCAGGCGGCCTGGATGGTCGCGCGCAGCGAGCCCACGGCCTGCTCCAGGCCCGCTGGCGCCACCGCCACGCGCGAGAACAGCAACCCCTCCGGCTTCATCGCGCCATAGGGACTGTTGCTCTTCGCCTGGAAGGGCGGCAGCGGCAGCTTCATCGCCGTGCCATCCACCTTCAGCGCGTTCGCCGCGCCATCCAATCCCAGCACCGTCTCACCCGTGGCGAGGAACGCCACCCCCGTCACCTTGCTCAGTCGCGCGTCCGGCGCCGGCGCCTTGCCCACCAGCCTCACGGCCTCCTTCAGCAGCGCGGCGGCACCCGCATCCGTCGCTCCGTAGGCGCAGACCTCCTGCCCCTTGAGCGCGTAGCCCATTGCCCCGCCCGCGTCGCGCGTCGTGCTCACCGTCGTCACGCCCTTCGCCGTGACCGGCTTCGCCTCCGCGCCTCCCGCCTCCACCATGGCCTCCGCCGCCTTCTGCTGGAACACCTTCGCGTCCGACACGCGCATGCAGGACACTCGGCCGTCCACGCGCAGCGACACCGTGGCCGGCCCCGTCACATCCAGCCCCACCGCAGTGAGCGTCTCCGGCCGCGTCGGGTCGATGGTGAGGAACGGGTGCAGCTCCGCGCGCCACGCAGAGGGACGCAGCAGCGCGGAATACGTGCCCGCGCGCTCCAGGAAGGCAGAGAGCCCCGTCAACGCATCCAGCTTGGGAATGTGGACGACCGTCTGGGCCGACGCGGCGGTGCGAGGAGCAGGAGCAGCCGCCAGCGCGGCGGCGAGGACGAGCGAGGAGAACATGCCCCCGTGAGAGCAGCGCTCCTCCACCTCTGTCAAGACACTCGCACTCCCATGGCGGGACGAACCCGGCCGACCCTGGGGCGAACGGCCAATGGTGGACGATGGCGCCTGCTCTCTTGCCGTGCGCGGTGCCGAGGCCTGGTGGCGTGACACGTCACACTGCCCCCGGAGAGTGCTCCTGACGCGTCAGCGGCGCGGCGCCATTCGCGCGAGGCCATGGGGCCACTGCTGCGTGGAAGTGGCGCTGGGCTTGCAGCCCTCCCCGTGCACACGGAGCACGAGGGTTCACATGCGCATCCTGAGTGGAGTGGTCGTCGCGATGGGATTGCTGGGGTGTGGTGGCGCGGAGCTGGATGACACCGAGCCGATGGCCACCCAGGGCCAGGAGATTGTCGGTGGGGTCGAGGCGCGCCCGGGCTCGCGCCCGTGGATTGTCAGCCTGCAGAATGGGACTTCACACTTCTGTGGCGGCTCCATCCTCAGCCCCACCATCATCCTCACCGCCGCGCACTGTGTGGCCGACGGAGCTCCGGACCGAATCGTCGCGGGAGCGCATGACCACTACCGTCCCTCGGCCAGTCAGACCGCCCATCGCCCGGTGGCCGTCCGGATGCATCCGCAATACGACGCGGATACGACGACGAACGACATCGCCATCATCAAGGTCACCCCACCCATCCAGTTCGCGGCGACGCGTGCACCCATTCCCCTCGTGACTCCCCAGGACGAGGCCGCGGGTGCCATCGCGCCGGAGGTCGTCGCCGTGGTCTCTGGCTGGGGGCTGACGCGGGAAGGCGGCTACGACACGTCCAGCATCTTGATGGAGGTGGCCGTTCCCCTCATCTCGCATGCGCAGTTGACCCGGTCCTACGCCCCTCAAGGCATCCAAATCCTGCCGACCATGCTCGGAGCCGGGTACGTCGCGGGTGGCAAGGATGCCTGCCAAGGCGACAGCGGAGGACCGTTGACGATTCGCACCACCGTCCGAGCCCAAAGCCCTCAAGCGAAGCTCGCGGGCGTCGTCAGCTTCGGCGTGGGGTGCGCGCGGCCGGGACTTCCCGGCGTCTACACGCGCGTCTCCCGGTACAGCACCTGGATTGCCCAGACGATAAAGGCCTTGAACTGACCCGAGGCCTCAAGGCGAGCGGCCCTGTTTGATACGCCGGTGGAACAGAAGCGCGAAAGCCAGTCCGCACCCCTGCTCCACCGGTCCCCCCTCCCGTCCTCTTCATCGAGCGAAGACGGGAATGTCTCAGCGTGTCTCGCTACAGCCGGCCGATGTTGGCCCACTCAATCATCCGCTCCGCCAGGTCCTCGGCGTTGCGGCGCAGATGCGCGAGCTGGAGCATCTGGTCATCCGACTCCGCCAGCGTCATGCGCCGCACCAGCAGGTCCGCGAAGCGCACCACCTGCGCGATGCTGATGCAGTCGGCGTCCTCACCCACTCCCGCGAAGCGAGCGACTTCCGCGTCCACGTCCAGGTGCTCGTCCTGCAGCGCCTTCACCAACGCCGAGCGCGACACCGGCGTTTCGAACTCCTCCGGATTGCGAAGCTGACGACGCCAGGGCTGCGACTCCCAGCGAACACGCACGGGGTCCCGGAAGACCCTGTTTCGCATCGATTGGGTGCTCATCATTCCCTGCATGCCGGACCTGGCCGGCGACCCGAAGCTGAGTTCCATCAGTGCCCCCTCTCCACCACGGGGTCTGTCCACGAGCGTGACCGACTTCATCGTCTCCAGCCGTCCCTTCCCGTCCAGCCCACCCACCGCATTCCCTATTACGAACGAGCGGCCGAACCTTGATTGGAGCCACGGCGCCAAAGGGTTGCGTCCACACGCCACGCGCGCGTTGACACAGGGCGGTGGGCCCGGGACAGTCCGCGCGCCATGCCGACCTATCCCTCCTCCCCCCGAGAGGCCTTCCACCTGCTGCGCGCGCTGTCGGAGGACCTGGCCCACCCGGAGCGGCGCGCCCGGGCCCGGGTGGAGCTGCGCGAGCTGGCGGAGCTGTCCCGGGAGCAGCCCGAGTCCGCCCCCCTGCGGCTGGTGACGGTGACGGTGGCGGCGGGCGCGTCCCAGGAGCGCCTGGAGCTGTTCCTCTTGCCCTCCATCTTCGCGCCCGAGTCCTGGGCCTACACCTTCCTGGAAGGGCTGCTCAGCGTTCCCCTGGACGAGTACGCCGGCAAGCGACTGGTGGAGGTGGGCGCGGGCTCGGGCTGGATTTGCCTGGCGCTGGCGAAGTTCACGAAGCTGGCCCACATCCACGGCGCGGACCTCAACCCGCACTCGCCCGTCGTCGCGCGCTGCAACGCGTGGCTCAACGGCGACGAGTCGCTCGTGTCCCGCCTCTCCTTCGCGGAGAGCGACCTGCTGCGCGGCGTGCCCGCGGAGCCCGCGTGGGACTTCGTGGTGGGCTGCATCCCCCAGGTGCTGCGCACGGAGGAGCTCCCCGGCGAGCTGTCGCAGGCGGATGAGCAGGCGCTGTATGACCTCTCCAACTACTGCACGTTGCAGAACGTGTACGAGGACCACTTCGGTCTGGGGCTCATCGCGCGGCTGCTCGACGAGGCCCCGGAGCGGCTGGCGCCCACGGGCAAGCTGCTGCTCAACCTGGCGGGCCGTCCGGGTCGCCCCATCATCGAGCGCATGTTCACCCGGCGCGGCTTCACCACGCGGGTGCGCGTGGCCCGGCGCGTGAGGCAGGCGGCGGACACGGACATCCGTCCGCTGGTGGCGCTGGAGCAGCGCACCGGGCGCGAGTTCGAGTTCTTCATGGAGGCTCGCAGCCCGGAGCCGCTGCGCGCGGCGACGGCGCTGGGCTGGCTCCAGTCCGGGCACGCGGTGTGGCACGAGGTCGCTGTCTGGGAGGCGCACCTGTCGCGCCCGCGCGAGACGCTGGCCCTGCGCCAGTCCCTGCGCGAGCTGGGCATCCCCACGCTCCAGGAGGAGCTGGACCTGGGCGCCGCGTCGCCCGAGCAGCTCGGCTTCGTCTCCGCGCTGTCTCACAGGCTGGCCAAGGGGCCGCTGCTGCCATACGCGCACGAGGCCGGGGACGCGTCGTTCCGAGGACAGGTGGTGCGCTACCTGGAGCGCTACTTCGGCCTGAGGCTCGCGGAGGAGGAGCTGTTCGTCGCGCCCGAGCGGGAGCAGGCGGTGTACTCGCTGCTGCTCGCCACGTGCGACGTGGGCGACGAGGTGCTGGTGTCGCGCAACTTGCATCCGCTCTACGCGCGGGCGCTGGAGAAGGCGGGCGTGCGCGCCACGGTGACGCACACGACGCTGGAGGAGATTCGCCGGCTGTTGTCCGCGTTCGACGTGAAGATGGTGCTGCTCACCGTGGAGAAGGGTGAGCGCACCAACCTGTCCGTGCTGCGCGACATCATCGCGGAGGCGGCCAAGCGCGGCATCTGGGTGGTGCTGGACGAGAGCGCCTTCTTCAACATCACCGGCGAGGTGGAGCCGCTCACGCTGTTCGAGTTCCTGGCGCGCGAGCCGTACTCCCCCAACCTCGTCGTGCTCTACGGCCTGGTGAAGAACGCGGTGTGGCCGGATTTGGAGCTGACGCTGCTGCTCCCCGTGCCGGAGCCGCTGCGCGCGGACCTGGAGGTGGCGGCGGAGGTGACGTACTCGCGCATCAGCACGCTGGCGCAGTGGTTCTACGAGCGCACGTTCGCGGACCTCTTGTCCTTCCGCATCTCCTTCGCGGAGCCGGAGCCGCCCGGGCCGCGCCGCGTGCCGGTGGTGCCGCTGCCGCGCTCCTCCCGCATCCAGACGCTGTCGGGCTTCCCCGCCTTCGCGCCCAAGGTGTTCCGCGAGGATGACGCGGAGCTGGTGCGGCTGGACTACGGCGAGAACGAAGGGCCGCTGCCGCAGCCGCTGGTGGAGGGACTCATCGCCGCCGCCGCCGCGCCGCTCGACACGGGGGCGCAGACGGGCCTGTCCGAGGCCGTGGCGGCCTTCCTCCTGGAGACGCGCGCCGCGCGGTACTCACCCGAGGAGCTGGTCATGGCGCCGGGCGTCTGGCCGCTCATCCACCTCTTCGGGGTGGCCTTGCGCAAGCGCCTGGGCAGGGCGCCTCGAGTCTTCGTGGTGACGCCCTGCTACGGCGTGCTGCCGCCCACGTTTGTCTCGGCCGGGTGCCAGGTGGAGCAGGGGACGCTGGCGGAGCTGCTCTCGCGCAGGGGCCAGGGGGCGAGTGGCCCCGACGCCGTCGTCATCTCCCAGCCCGCCAACCCCACCGGCGTCTACGTGGCCCGCGAGGAGCTGGTGGCGCTGGCCAACTACGTGGTGGAGCAGCGCTGCCTGCTCGTGTCCGATGAAATCTTCGGACTGGTCAACCTCACCAGCCCCACGGCGGAGACGGTGCACAGCCCGGTGACGCTGGAGGGGGCGGTGCCGGGCGTGGGCGCGCGCACCGTGGTGCTGGGCGGGCTGTCCAAGGAGTTCGCCGCCGGTGGGCTGCGCGTGGGGTGGCTGGCGACGCGGGACAGGGCGCTGGCCTCGGCGGTGCGCGACGGAGGCCCGGGCGTGTTGCACCTCATCACCGCGCGCGCGGCGGCGTACCTGTACGCGGCCTATGCGCGCAGCCCGGATGGACAGCTCCTCTATGGCGCGCGGCACCGCTCGCTGCGCGGCTTCCTGACGAAGATGCGGCGCGAACTGGCGGAGAAGCGCGAGCTGCTGGCGCAGGCGCTGCCCGGAGATGCGCGCGCGGAGGGCGGCGACGCGGGAGGCCTCTTCCTGGCCCCGCGCATGACTGCCTGGCTGGGACGCGAAGTCGATGGTGAGACGCTCACGCCGGAGAACCTGCCGCGCGTCATCTACGCGCACACGCACGTGGTGCTCAACGGCGGGCCCTGGTGCTCGGACCCCGAGCGCGTGCGCGCCGTGTTCTCCATTCCCCGGGAGAAGCTGGTGAAGGCGTGTGAGCGCTTGAAGGCGTTCGGCGCGAAGCTCGTCGCTGGCTCCTGAGCAGGCGCCTGGGTCGTCCGACACGGGCCCTCTGTTCTTTGGTGAACCGGAGGGCCGTTCAAGCGGGGACAGAGACCCAGCCCCCTCGCTGGATGGGCTGGGGCCTGTCTTTCTAGCATGGTTGGGAATCCCGGTTTCAGGGCGTTGCTCGGAAACAGGGGCTTCGACTTCACGTCCTGGGGGGTGTCATGCCCAATCTGCTCGACCTGCCGCGGCAGGCATTGATGGACCTGCGTTCTCGTTTGAGCCACCTGCCGCTCATGTCCCAGTTGCCGTTGCGCAACATGGTGCCGGACAGCCTGTCGTTGTCGAGCCCCGCGCCGCAGGACTCGGCGCTGGCGGACCCGGCGCGGGTGCTGGCGTGGCAGAAGGCGTGCGAGCGCTATGTGAAGCCCGGGCAGGTGGTGATGGACGTGTGCTCCGGGACGGGGCTGCGTGCCTTCCTGGCGGCGAGCCGACATCCCCGGCGGCTGTACGCGGTGGACGGCTCGCGGCTCCTGGACACCGCGCAGTGGGTGGCGCGGCGCAACGGGTTGGAGAACATCGACTTCGTGCGCTCGCACCCGTGGAACTTCCAGGCCCCGGAGAAGGTGGACGTGCTGCTGCACGACTTGCTGGGCGAGGCCCTCTTCGACGCGGGGTTGGTGCCCAGGATGTTGGATTTGCGCTCCCGCGTGCTGCGGCCCGGCGGGCGCATCCTCCCCAACCGCTTCGAGGTCTTCGTGGAGCCGGTGCAGCTTCGCGACGAGGCGTGCATCCCCTTCATCTGGAGTCAGCGCTTCCCCAGCGTGGACTACAGTTGCCTCCAGACGCTGCGCGACGCGATGAACCCGTCGTACTTCACGCGCGTCGTGCGCTCGTACGAGGTGGACCACCTGCTGTGCGACCCGGAGCCCGCCTTCGCCTTCGACCTGGAGACGATGGCGACGGATGGGCTGCCGCACCGCGTGCGCTTCGAGCGGCCGGTGGTGGAGGAGGGGCGCGTGGATGGCTTCTGCCTCTTCTACAAGGTGGCCTTCGACGCGGAGCTGTCCTTCACGGTGTCGCCGCTGCGTGGACAGAACCACGCGGGCATGACGCTCCTGCGCGTGGACTCGCGCGAGTTCGCTCGCTACGAGACACTCGCCTTCGAGCTGGAGATGGCGGACCCCGCGGATGTGGGCACCTGGCGCTGGCACTTCTGCTGAGGGCCCAGGCAGGCAGTGCTCGGGGGTGGACACCGCACCCGACGCCAGGGCTTCGCCCCGGAGGGGCCGTGCCTAGTTTGCCCCACGGCATGCGCTCCTCTCGTGGGTCCTTCTTCCTGGCGGTTGTGGTGGGCTTCTCCTTCTCCGCGCTGGCACAGGAGGCCTCCGGGCCTCCTCGCACCGTGGCGGGTGTCTGTGGCAGCGCCAACTGGGTGTGCGTGGCCGAGTGCATCGAGCCCGAGTGCGTGGACCGGTGTCTGCGTGAGGGCTGCGAGCAGTCCTTGGACAGACTCAAGGCCTGCACCTTGAAGGCGGGCTGCGCGCCGGACGACACGCAGTGCTCCGCGCGCACGTGCGGGGCCACGTGCCAGAAGGCCTTCGAGCCCGCGCCGCCGAGTCCGGAGAAGGAGATGAAGGACCCGTGTCAGGGCCAGTCCTCCTCGACGAAGGGCGTGCCCGACAAGTTGGTGGGCGAGTGGCGACTGACGGCCGCCAGCCTGCCCGAAGTCACGGACGGAGGCTTCACGCGCATCGAGCCCCAGCCTCGCGCGGACTATGCGCGCACGCTGCGAATCACCTCCTCGGGGTGTTTCGTCCTGCGAACCGCGCTGAAGGACGCGACGCTGGGACAGGGCAACGGGCTGGTCGTCCGTGCCTGGGGCCAGCTGGAGGCGCTGGGGGAGCATCACGTGAAGCTGCTCGCCAAGGACGGTCAGGCCGTGGGCCCCGTTTGCGGTGCGAAACGCGTCATCCCCCTGGCGCGCTCGAAGGTGAAGTTCAAGGGCGGCTCCTACCGGTGGGACTTCGAGGAGGGCGCGCTCACGCTGACGCTGGACGACGCGACGAAGCAGACCTTCCAGTTCGAGCGCGAAGCGGGGCCTCCTCCGTAGCGCGGCGCCCAGGCGGGCGAGGGGACGCCGGCTCCCGGGGGTTCAACCCTGAAAGTCCGCGCGCCACGCGGGGGCATCCTGCGCCATCATGACGTGCCCCGGATGGACGGGCACGGTCTGAGCGCGAGGGGAGGCACGCGATGGCGACACACGAGCGGATGGCGAGCGTCGATGCGCTGTGGTTCCACATGGAGGAGCCCGCGAATCTGATGATGATTACGGCCGTGCTCTTCTTCGAGGGCAAGGTGGACTTCGAGCGGCTGCGCGACCACACCCGCACGCGTCTGGTGGACCGCTACCCGCGCTTCCGGCAGCGCGTGGTGCCAGGACGGCTGGGCGCTCCGCAGTGGGAGGAGGCACCGGACTTCGACCTGGATGCGCACCTGCTGCGCCTCCCTGTCCCCGCGCCTGGCGACCGCGCCGCGCAAGAGGCGCTGGTGAGCGAGTGGATGAGCACGCCGTTGGACCGCTCGCGGCCCCTGTGGCAGTTCCATGTGCTCGAAGGCGCGCAGGGCGGAGACATCCTGCTGGCGCGGCTGCACCACTGCATCTCCGACGGCATCGCCCTGGCGCGCCTGCTGCTGTCGCTCACGGATGGCGAGGCGACGGACGCCGAGGCCCCACGTGAGCGCGCGAGGACTCCGTCGAGCGGACTGGAGCGGTGGATGCGTGGAGCGCGCGCGGTGGCGGGCACGGCGCGGACGGTGCTGCGCAAGGGCGCGGAGCTGGCGGCGGAGCCCATCCTGGCTGGAGACCTGGTGCGACAGGGGGCGCTCAGCGCGGCGGCGCTCGGCAAGCTGATGGTGATTTCACCCGACCCGCGCACGCCGCTGCGAGGGCCGCTGGGGACAGAGAAGCGCGCGGCGTGGTCCTCGCCCATTCCCCTGGAGCGCGTGAAGGTCCTGGGCCGCGCGCTGGGCGGCACGGTGAACGACGTGCTGCTGGCGGTGCTGACGGGCGCGCTGCGGCGCTACCTGGCGTCCCGGAACGTTCCTCCCGAGGACCTGCATGCGCTCGTTCCGGTGAACCTGCGGCCCCTGGATGAGCCCATCCCTCGGGACCTGGGCAACCGCTTCGGCCTGGTGTTCCTGCGCCTGCCCGTGCACATCGAGGAGCCCCGACGTCGACTGGCGGAGCTGTCGCGGCGCATGGGGCTGGTGAAGAAGTCTCCGGAGGCGGTAGTGACGTTCGGCGCGCTGGGGTTGCTGGGGTACACGCCAGCCCCGGTGGAGCGCGCGGTGGTGGATGCCTTCGGCATGAAGGCCTCGCTGGTGGCGACGAACGTGCCCGGCCCTCGGCAGCCGGTGTCCCTGGCGGGCGTGACGCTGCGAGAGCTGACGTTCTGGGTGCCGCAGGCGGGGCACCTCGGGCTGGGCGTGAGCCTCTTCAGCTACGCGGGGCAGGTGACGGTGGGCGTGGCCTCGGATGTCCTCCGCGTGCCCGACCCGCATGTGCTCATCCAGGCCTTCCACGAGGAGCTGGATGCCCTGCACGAGGCCGCGATTCCGGGTGCGGGCGCGGCGTGAACCACGGCTACACCAGGCCGTGCTCCTCCAGCTTGTTGTAGAGCGTCCGGCGGCTGATGCCGAGCAGCCGCGCCGCCAGCGTGCGGTTGTCTCCCGCGCGCTGCAAGGCATCCACCAGCGCCTGTCGCTCGGTATCCTTGCGCTGGGACTCCAGCGTGCGGCCGGCGTCGGCTCCCGCGGGCTGCGCGCTCGCAGCCAAGGGCCCGGTCGTGGTGCCCTGGGGCGGTGTGAGGACGGGGGCGGTGAGGCCGGGCTGGCGGGCCAGCTCGCGTGAGACGTCTTCGCCCGTCAGCGTCTGGCCGTCCGAGAGCACCACCAGTCGCTCCAGGAAGTTCTGGAGCTGGCGCACGTTGCCCGGCCAGGGCTGGGCCTGAATCACCGCGAGCCCGTCGGCGGTGAGCGTGAAGGGCGGCTTCCCATTCGTCCTCGCGTGGACGTCCAGGAAGTGCCGGGCCAGGGGCTCGATATCCTCGGGCCGCTCGCGCAGGGCGGGCAGCCACAGCGGCACCACGTTGAGGCGGTAGAAGAGGTCCTCGCGGAAGCGCCCCGCCTTCACCAGGTCCTCGAGCGGTTGGTGCGTGGCGGCCACGAAGCGGACGTCCACCTTCACCGTCTGCGTGCCGCCCAGCCGCTCCAGCTCGCGCTCCTGGATGACTCGCAGCAGCTTCACCTGCACGGCGGGGGAGATGTCTCCCACTTCGTCCAGGAACAGCGTGCCGCCATGGGCCAGCTCCACCCGGCCGGGCTTGCGCGTGGCAGCGCCGGTGAACGCGCCCTTCTCGTAGCCGAACAGCTCGCTCTCCAGCAGCGTGTCCGGGAGCGCGGCGCAGTGCAGTTTCACGAAGGGGCCCGCGTGGCGCGGACTGCCGTCGTGCACCGCCTTCGCCGCCAGCTCCTTGCCCGTGCCGGACTCGCCGCGCAACAGCACGGTGGCCATGCCCGTGGCCGCCTTCGCCAGCAGCGCCTGGGCCTCCGCCATCTTCCGGCTGCCGCCGACGAAGGCGCTCGGCGTGCGCAGGGGCTCGTTCGCCGCCTCTCCCTGCGCGCGCAGGAGCGCCTTGCGGATGGTGAAGAGAATCTCCTCCCGGTCGAAGGGCTTGAGCACGAAGTCCGCCGCGCCCGCCTTCATCGCCTCCACCGCCAGCGGCACGGTGCCATGCGCGGTGAGCAGGATGACGGGGACGTCGGGCCAACCCCGGGCCACCTCGGTCAGGAGCTGCATCCCGTCCATGCCCGGCATGCGCACGTCGCTCACGACGACGTCCACGGGCTTGCGCTCCAGCATCGCGAGCGCTTCCTTCCCGTCACGCGCCGCGTGCGTCGTCAGCCCCGCCTGGGACAGCAACGCGCCCAGCACCTTGGCCACCGCCGGGTCGTCGTCCACCAGCAGCACGGTCCCCTTCAACGACTCGCTCACGCGGCTTCTCCTTCAGACCCACTCCCGACCTGTCGGACGTCCTCCGGCAGGCTCAGGCGCACCACCGTACCGTGCCCCTCTCGGCTTGTCAGACTCACCGTGCCTCCGTGTGCCTCCACCACCCGCCGCACGAAGGCGAGCCCCAGCCCGCTGCCCGCGGCCTTGGTGGTGAAGAAGTCGTCGAAGGCGCGCTCCCGGGTGCGCGCGTCCATGCCCTCGCCGGTGTCCTCCACCTCTACCGCCACGGCGAGGCCGTCTCGCAACGTTCGCACCGTGAGGGTCCCGCCCCCGGGCATGGCCTCCACGCCGTTGCGCACCAGGTTCTCCACCGCATTGGCCAGCAGGTCGGCGTCCCCCGAGCAGGGAGGCAGGCCGGGCTCCAGCGCACGGACGATGGAGACCTGGCCCGGGCTCGCGAAGGACTGGAGGGACAGGACGCCTTCCACCAGTCGTCCCAGGTCCACGGGGCGGGGGAGGGGCTCCACGCGCGCGAGCCGCTGGTAGGTGTCCACCACCCGGCCCAGGCGCTCCACCTGCTCCAGCATCAGGTCCAGGAACTCGCCGTGGGTGTCCGAAGCCCGGCCCCGGGTGTGTTCTTCCTTGAGGTACTGCGCGGCGCCCTTGAGCGCGGCGATGGGGTTCTTCAAGTCATGCGCCATCTGAGCGGAGAAGCGGCCCAGCGTGGCCAGGCGCTCCATGCGCTCGCTGCGGGTGACATACGCGGTGACGCCTCGGCGCGTGGCAGCGAGCAGCGCGAAGGTGATGGCCGTGGTGAAGACGACGAGGGCGCCCACCTGCGCGGCGAAGAGACGGAAGACGGTGAGGTAGGCCAGCACGCCCACGCCGGCCAGGGTCGCCGCGTGCAGCGCCATGCGCGGAGCCCCTTCGCCCAAATCCCTGCCGAAGAGTCCGAAGCGCAGTGACGCCGTGGCCATGACGGGCAGGCCCAGCAGCGTGCCCAGGGTGCCCAGTCGAGGCACCTGCCGCAGGCCCAGCTCCACCGCGAGCTCCGTCAACAGCAGGGCGACAAGCAGCGTCAGCCCGAGCACCATGAGCCCCGCGCGGGCGCGCTCATCGGGGTGTCGTGCGCCGCGCAGGTGAAGGGCGAGCAGCGCGAAGGCGGCGCTGAGGGGTGGGGCCACCAGCACGGTGACGAAGATTCCGAAGCGCAGCGTCAGGAGCCGCGCGGCCAGCGAGGGAGCGCCAAGCGCCGCGAGCATGGCCATCGCCAGCGCGCCGAAGACGGCGTAGGTGCCGAACATGGCCCAGGCCGAGCGCCGTCGTCGTCCCACGAAGGCGAGGGCGAAGTGCAAGGTGCAGGGCACCGTCATCAGCGCGGCGGCGAAGCCCACCAGCCTCCAGCCCGGCTCACCCGAGCGCTCCAGGGCGAAGCCGGTGAAGTTCCAGGTGGAGAGGGCGATGGACAGCAGGGACAGGGGGAGCGCCAGGGGACTGCGCCCCACGCGCGCCAGCGCCAGGCCCGCGAGCGCGAGCTGGCCGGCACAGGCGATGATGTTGATCCACATCCCGCTCGTCATGGCGTTCCCTGTCGTGCCGGTGTCACGCGCGCCAGCATAGTCCGGGACGACGCTCTCGGCTCTGCGCGGCCAGTCGCCCTTGCCCTGTGTCGATTCTCGGTAGGATGACTGTCATCGTGAACGCCGAGAATCCCCTTCGTACCGCCTCCGAGCTCGCTCAAGCAGGCAGGACGGCCGAGGCCATCGCCTGCCTGGAAGCCGCGCTGGCTCGCACCCGGCCGAACAAGGAACGGCCAGCCAACGCATCCCTCCTGGCGAGAACAGCGGGACTCCACTGCGAGGCAGCGGGGAGTCTTTCGCGGGCCGCGCTCTACTACGAGGAAGCGATTGCTACCGCCGATGGAGACCCACTCCCGCTGCTCGCCCTGGCGAGCGTCCGCTGGCGGTCCGGTGAAGCAGACAGCGCACGCTCGTGTCTGGCACGCGCCGAAGCCCTGGCCCGGTCCTCCTCGGATGCGGATGCCTTGAAGATGGTCGTCAACCTCCGCGCGGAGTGGGCGAGCGAGGACGGTTGAGCAGCTCTCGCATCGAGCGAGACCTCAGGCCTTTGATGGATGCCTTCGGAGAAGCCCCGTCGCATTGAGAGCGATAGGGCTCTTCTCACTGCCCGGGCCTTGCGACGCGAGTCCGTTAGAGCATGCCGAGCCGGCGCGCATTGGCCGGGTCCACCGCCGCGGCTTCCCAGCGACGGGCGGCCACTTCGCGCTCCGCCTCGGGGGCGTCCGCGTAGTAGCCGAGCGTGTCGTTCAGCGCGCGGCTCAGCTCCTCGATGGCGGCGAGCCGCACGTCGAGCTCACGGTGGCGCAAGGCGGTGATGAGCCAGTCCGCGCGGCGCCGGCTGCGGTTCTCCAGCCACCACGTGGCCCACTGCTTCGGACTGAGGCCCAGCGGCATGCGCGTCACCTCGCGCAGTGCTTCCGCCGCGGCCTGGGCGCACATCTCGTCGTCGCTGCTCGTGAGCTGGATGAGGCCCTCGACGGCCTCGCGGTCATGCAGCGTGCCCAGCGCTCGCGCGGCCAGCGCGCGCCGCATCATGTCCTTGCTGCTCAGCTCCTGACGCAGCTCCCGCAGCGCCGAGTCCAACCGGGGCAACTGCTTGAGCGCGGCGGCGGCCACGCGCGCGGCGCTGGAGATGTCCGGCTCCAGGTCGAACAGCCCCCGCAGCACCCCATCCACCAGCTCCACGTAGGGCAGGTTGCCCGCCGTGAGCAGCGCGAAGTAGCGCGTGTCCGCGTCCTGCGAATCCAACAGCCCCGACAGGGCCTGCGCCGCCGGACGTCCCAGCCGCGACAAGGCGGCGGGAATCGGTCCCAGCTCGTCCGCCTCGGGCAGCTCGACGACGGGCAGCCGGCTCCATGCGGTGGGGCCGGGGAAGTGTTGCGCGAGCACGCGGGCGCTGGCCTCGGGCGAGCGCGCCAGCTCCACCATCGCGTTGGAGCGCTGCGCGGCGTCCGGGCCGGTGAGTCGGCGCAGCAGCGGCGCGAAGTCCGGAGGCGGGCGCTCTTCCTGCGACTGCGCGCGCGGCGGCAGCGCGGCGGCACGGCCGATGGTGCCGGAAGTGCCTCGGCCGAAGAAGGGGCCCCAGCCCAGTCCAGCCACCACGGCGGGCGCGGGGACGGGCGCGGACGCGACAGGCAGGTCCACGTCGATGGAGATGTCCTCTTCCGGCGCGCGCGGCTCGGTGACGCGCTGCTTGCGGAACAGGATGAGCTCCTGGAAGGCCGAGGACAGGTCCTGGCAGAACAGGATGTAGTCCGACAGCCGGCGCTGGCTCATCGGCTTCTGTCCGCAGTCACCGTAGAGGATGGCCACCAACCGGCCCTTCACCTCCACCGGGTACAGGAAGACGGTGCGCGGCGTCTGACGGCCGAACAGCTCCAGGTAGTGCCGCGTGAGCGCGTCTGGAGGCAGCGGGCCCGCGTAGCTGCCTCGCGTCACGGCCACGGTGCGGAAGACGCTGCTCGCGTCGAGCGGCACGGACACCTGGGCCAGTCCCTCGCCCGTCATGCCCTCGCCACGACCGTCCCAGCCGACCGCCGCGCCTCGCAGCACCGCGAAGGCCGCCACATAGTCGAACGTGCGCCGGCCGAAGCGCAGCGCCACATCCATCAACCGGTCGCGGTCCTTGGTGGACTCCTTCAACGCCGCGCGCGCCTGCGCCAGCGTCCAGTCCGGAACGTCCTGCGAGGCGGGCGACACGGCGGCGGGCCGGGCTTCCGGCTCGGCGGGACGCGCGCGTGTCGGCGCTGGAGTGGGCGGCGACTTGTTCGGATTGGGGAAGACGATGAACGCGGGCTCGTTCGAGCGCGGCGGTTGCATCGGGACAGCAGGGGGCACGTCCGGACGCGTTCCCGACAGCGGAGAGCCGAAGCGGAGCGTGGGCGGAGGCTGTGTATCCGCGGCGGACGGCTGCGCGGGGGGACCCGGAGGCCAGACCTGGGGCGCCGTTCCGGGCTGCACGGGCGACGCCGGAGGCCACACCTGCGGCGCTCCTGGCTGTGCTCCAGCGGGACGAGCGGCGGGCGCCGTCGCGGGCCGGGCTCCAGGCTGCGCGCCGTTGGGCGGCGTTGTCGCCGGAGCGGCGGGGCGCGACGGAAGCTGCGTGACGTCGGCCGGACGTGTCGTGGGCTGCGCGGTGGGCGGCACTCCTCCGGAGGGCGCTCCCTGTGTCGTCGCGGGAGCGACCCGCGTGGAGGAGGTCTCCGTGGCTCGGGCCGGTGGCGCGATGGGAGGCTGGGCGACTGGAGGCTGCGCGACGGGAGCGCTCGCCACGGGGACTCGCGGCGCGACAGGAGGCTGCGCGACGGGCGCACTCGCCACGGGGACTCGTGTCGCGGGCTGGGACGCGGGCGGCGTGGCGGTGAGGACGGGCGGCTGGGCCGGGCGGGTGTCCGGCCTCGACGGCGTCGACGTCACGACGGGCGGCGGGGGCGGACGCTGCGGCTGGGCGGCGGCGGGCGCGGCGGGACGCTCGGAGGCCGGCATGTTCAGGCGCAGCGGCGCGCGAACGAAGGCGGGCGGAGGCGCGGACGTCGTCTCGGGCGGAGGTGGCGGAGGTGGCCGCTGGGGCGCGGAGACCGCCTCGGGCGGAGGCGGCGGAGGCGGCCTCTGGGGCGGCTCCTTCGGCGTGGGCCGGGCCTCGGTGACCAGGGGCTCCCTCGCCACGGAGCGGGCCAGTCGCTCCACCATCTCCACCGTGAGGGACGACTCATCGGGCGGAGGCGGAGGCGGCGGAGTAATCGGGAGCTGCTTCTCCGGGTCCAGCGCGGCGACGAGCTGGATGAAGCGCGGCGACAGGGGCTGGCGGTAGATGGTGGAGATCCACTCGCGGATCCTCACCTCGGCGGCCACCCACAGCTCCAGCGGCCGGCCCAGCAGGAAGCCGACCTCGTCCAGCTCCTTCTTCGGCACCGGATACGCGCAGGCGACGTGCAGCGTCTGCCCATCCAGCGAGAGCGGCACCACGCTGAGCCGCTCGGCGATTTTCGGAGGGATGAAGGATGCGACCTCGGCGTTCGGCTCGAAGTCGACCAGGTTCACCGGCCGGAAGCCGGCGACATCACCGAGCAACGCGAGCACGTCCGTCTCGCTCACGACGCCCTGCTCCAGCAACACCGTGTCCAGGTGCCCGCCCTGTGCCTGCTGGAGTCGCAACAACTCTCCCGCCTTCTCCTGGGAAAGGAGCATGCGGGAGACGAGGAGTTGAGCGAGGCGGGCGGGCATGTAGGCGCGGCATCTTACGGCCGCGGCCGCAAGGCACAATGAAGCGGTGGGTCAGCTCGGTTGAACGACGAAGGTGGACGTCAGCTTGTCATGGAGCGTCTGTCCACGGCGATCAAACAGCGCCATCCAGAATCCACCCAGGAACAGCACGAAGGAGACGCTGGCGAGCAGCGCCCGCACGATGGCCCGACCCGGCGCGGGAGCCAGTCCGTGCGTGTCCACCAGGCGAAGTCCCAGGAGCAGCCGGCCCAGCGTGCGCCCGTTCCAGAGGAAGGCCGCCACGGCGCAGTACACGAGCGCCAGGATCAGCACCAGGAAAAAGCCCGGCAGCAGCACGGTGTGCAACGCCCGCAGCCACGCGACGAAGCCGTCCAGGCCCGACAGGCCCGCCGTGGGCGCCTTCACGCCCGTCACCGACGAGGCGAGGGTGATGTACAGCGCCGCCACGCCAGCGATGGCCGCCGTGTCGATGGAGAACGACAGCAGCCGGCGCCACAGCGACGCGGGGCGCGCGGTCACCTCGGTGACGCCCGCCTGGCCCGGAGCACGGACCGCCTGCGGGCGGGGCTTCTCCACGCGAGGCGGCGCGCTCTCCGCCATCACCGGAAGCCCGGGCAGGGTGTCCACGGACTCCAGGGGCGGAAGGCTGACGGGGGCCGCGGCGGGGGACTCCATCCGGGGCAGGCCGGGGGCGGGTGCCGCCGTCTCCTGCCGGGGCAGGCCAGGCGCGGCGGTCGCCGGGGATTCCATCCGGGGCAGGCCGGGGGCGGGCGCCGGGGACTCCATCCGGGGCAGGCCGGGAGCGGGAGCCGCCACACCAGGCATGGGCGCCGCCGTCTGCGCGCGCATCGGAGGAGGCGTGCCGTACGCGGGCGTCATGGGCGAGAAGGACGGCTGGGCCGGGGCCGGCGGGGGCGGCACGTCCGCGGCGAAGGCGCCACCACCCTGGGCCCACGAGGGCTGGGCGGCGGGCGGGGCCGGCGGGGCGGCGCGAGGCGTGGCGACCCCCGGGTGGGCGACAGGCGCGGGCCGGTGGGCGGGCGTCATGCCCGGAGGCGTGGGCCGCTTGACGCCCGGCTGCTGCTGGGGAGGCGCGGCGCGGGGCGCCACGGGCGGCGGGAGCGGGCCGGCGAGCGGTGCCACGGACGGCGGCGCCATGGGCGCGACGAAGTCGTGGTCCTTGAGCGTGGGGGCCTCGTCGCGCTCGGCGGCTCGGCGGTCGATGCGGAGGTCGCGGTCCAGCAGGCTCGGCACCGCCGGGACGGCGGGCGGGCGCGCCTTGGCGGTGGCGCAGGCGGGGCACTCTCCGACGGGCGGCAGCATGGCACCGCACTTCATGCACTTGGACAACGGACTCCTCCGGGCTGACAACAGCGGGTGCCATGAAAAGGCGTCCGCACGCGAGGAGCAAGAAAAGTGGCGAGCCCCCGAGGTCCCTTGGTCGAGGAACCGTCAGGGGCTCGTCATCGCAGGCGCCCACTGTGTCCCCTGGGGGACGGCAAGTGTGGAGCGCCTCACGCTAGGCGTGGACGCGGCGCCGTCCCACGGCTCCGACGATGAGGAGCACGACGATGGCGCCTAGCACCGACATGATGATGCCCGAGGGACGCAAGTCGAAGAGACGGCCATCCCGCTGGAAGAGGGACCCGACCAGACCGCCCAAGAGCGAACCCACCATGCCCAACAGCGTTGTCGCCAGCAGGCCCATGCTCTGCTTGCCGGGGAGGATGGCGCGAGCGATGAGACCCGCGATGAGGCCGATGATGATGAATGCGATGATCCCCATGAAACCTTCTCCTGTTTGAGGGGACCTCTGAGGTCCCAGACGGGAGAAACGTAGGAATCCAGATCGGCCGGTGAGAACCCGCGGGGAACGGGCGCTCGGCTGTCCCCTCGCTAACCAAGCTCACCGTCGAGATGCATCATCACCGCCAGGGCGGCGAGCGCGGCCGTCTCCGTGCGGAGGATGCGCGAGCCCAGCGTGACGGGGCGGGCGCCCAGCGCCTTCAGCGCCTCCACCTCCTCGCGCGCCAGTCCCCCCTCGGGCCCCACCACCAATGCCACCGGCGTGCCCGCGCCCGCCGCGCGGAAGGCCTCGCCCAGTGGCACGGCGGACTCCTCTTCGTCCAGTACCAGCACCACGGTGCCCGGGGCCAGGGCCCTGGCGGCCTCGGTGAGCGTGCGAGGGAGGTCCACGGTGGGCACGTCGTCGCGGCGGCACTGGCGGGCGGCCTCCTCCACGATTTTCGTCCACCGCGCGGTGAGCTCCTGGGCGCGGCGCGGCTCCAGCTTCACCACGCTGCGCACGGTGTCCACGGGGAGGAACGCGGCGGCGCCCAGCTCCGTGCCCTTCTGGAGCACCCACTCCATCTTGTCCCCCTTGGGCAGGCCCTGGAGCACGCTCACCGAGCGGCGCGCGGGGGCCCGGCGCATGTCGCCCAGCCGCACGCGCACGGCCTCCGCGTCCACGCCCGTCACCTGGCCGGAGAAGGCGCGCCCCTTGCCGTCGAAGACCTCCAGCGCGTCGCCCTCGCCCAGCCGCAGGACATGGACGACGTAGTGGCGGCGGTCCCCCGTCAGCGCCACTTCGGCGGGAGCGGGGTCCGGAATGGGCGCGAAGAGGCGGACCACGAGGTGTTCTCCAGCGGGGCGAGGTGGGTGCTTCGCGGCCCCGTGTCAAGGCGGCGACTTCAACAGCAAGCCGTCGTCCAACGCCAGGGCTCGCTGGGCTTTCCAACTTGAGGCACCATGCGAGAGCCGCGCTGTCGCGGCGAGTCCTCGGGCCCGTCGGGTGTGGGGGAGGACGCACCGGATTGACGACGGGTGGGTCTGGGAGCGCGAGCCCCGGGCCTTGAATTGGAAGGAAAGGGACTCGCCAACATGGGCCGAAGCGACGAGGTCCTCGTGCCGGACCGGGACACCGCGGTGGCCCGCTTCGCGCTGAGCCGCGCCAACGAAGAGCTGGTGCTCGCGGAGAGCTCGCTCCGGGGTGAGCGCCGGGTGGCCTGGGTGCGGCTGGCGTTGATGGCGCTCTTGTCGCTGAGCCAGGGCGGCATCGCCCACGTCACCGGGGAGCCGCTGCCGCCGCATGACCTTCCGCGCGTGCTGGCCATCGTGCTGTACGCGCTGTTCTCCATCGTCGCGCTGCTCGTGTTGCTCCGCCAGCTTCCCCACCTGCGCCGGGCGCGGTGGCTGCCCGTGCCCACCACCGTGGCGGACACCAGCTTCTTCGCCTTCATGGGGTGGCACGCGTGGGCGCGCACCGGTCAGTTCGACGCGGGGATGCTGGGCGCGAGCATGGGCATGGTGCTGGTCTTCTCCGTGGCGCGCTTCTCGCCGCTGCACGTGCTGCTGTCCACGACGCTGTCCTCGGTGGGCTACGCGCTCGTCGCGGGACTGACGGGGCATGGCACCTGGTCCAGCACCAGCTTCGTCGTCTTCTGCTACGTGACGCTCGGGCTGCTCATCGCGATGACGAACGCGGAGGTGGGAAGCATGTTCCTCCGGCTGCGGCGCCGCGACGGGCTGTCGCGCTTCCTGCCCAAGCAGGTGGTGGAGCGGGTGATGCAGGCGGGGGACACGTCGCTCCAGCCGGTGCAGCGCGAGGTCACCATCCTCTTCAGCGACATCCGCGACTTCACCATGCTGAGCGAGACGCTGCAGCCGCGCGAGGTGCTGGAGCTGCTCGACGAGTACTTCGGACAGATGACCCACATCGTGATGGCGCGAGGGGGCATCGTGAACAAGTTCCTGGGGGACGGGATGCTCGCGTGCTGGGGCGTGCCGGACTCGAGCGAGGACCACGCGGAGCGGGCCATGCGCGCGGCGCTGGACATGCGCGGGAAGCTGGGCGAGCTCAACGTGCGGCGCGTGTCGCAGGGCTTGCCACCGCTGCGCATCGGGATTGGACTGCACACCGGCGTGGTGGCGGCGGGCATGCTCGGGGGCGCCGAGCAGCACGAGTACACCGTCATCGGTGACGCGGTGAACCTGGCTTCACGAGTGGAGGGGCTCACCAAGGTGCACGGCGTGGATATCCTCGTCAGCGAGAGCACCTGGTTGCGAGGCGGTGGAGACTTCACCGGCCGGCGGCTGGGCGAGACTCACGTGAGGGGGCGCCGCGAGGCGGTGGTGGTGCACGCGCTCCAGGGCTACGTGCTGGACAAGGCGGTCGAGCTGCCGCCGGTGCCCGCACGCATCGCCAGCGGTACGTAGCGAGGTGAGGCAGCGGAGGCACTCGCCCCACCGCCCCGTGAGCCCTCACGCCGTGAGCGTCGCCGGCCGAGGCCCGCCCGCGGTGACGCGCGCGTGCAGCTCGCGCTTCAGACCCATCCCGAAGAGGACGAGCGTCAGCAGGTAGACAGGCTCGATGAAGAAGAGCAGCGGGCCGCCGAGGGACAGGCCGTGGGTCTTCTTCTCCAGCACGACGTGCGCGCCGACGACGAGCGCGAAGCGCACCACCATGACGGAGACGGCGACGATGGCGATGGTGGGGCCGGGCAGGTGGCCCACGCCCAGCGCGGCGTTCAGCGTGGGGATGAGCGGCAGGCTCATGAGGATGCCCGCCGTCCACTCCAGCGAGACGGCGTAGAGGGCCACGGCGGCCGCGAGCACGTGCGCGGCGGACAGCTCCAGGCCTCCCACGGAGAAGCGCACGAGCCCGAGCGGGACGAGCAGGGCGAAGATGAACATGTACGCGCCCAGGAAGTGGACCGCGCGGCTGGCGCGGTTCTCGTGCAAAGGCATCCAGACGCGCAGCTTGTCGGCGAAGCTCATGGGGGGCGTGGGGCGGACGTGCTCAGGCGCGCGCCGGAGCGCCGGCCTGGGGTTGGGGCTTGATGACGTAGTCGCCGAAGAGGACCGCGACGAAGAACAGCGGACCCACCAGCGCGTGGACCAGGTTGGTGAGGAACGACGGGGACTTCTTCTCCCAGACGGCGTGGCCCGCCAACTGGATGAGCCAGCCGAACACGGCGATGGCCACCACGGTCCACACGGGCATCATCCGGCCGAGCGGGAAGCAGGCCGCCATGAACGCCACCACGACGAGGCCCAGCTTCACGTCCGCGCGCAGGTACCAGATGGCCGTCAGCGCCAGGGCCACCATGCCCAGCGTCAACACTCCACCCGGGAGCACGGGAACCGCTACCAGCTTCACCCAGTCCAGCATCGCGATGATGTGCAGCACGATGACGGGGATGGCGACCTTGTGTGTCAGCCGGTTGATGGGGTGCTGATGCGAGGAATAGTAGTCATCGAAGAGGGAGGCGATCTGGGGCTTGAGCATGACGTCCTCCGGACGGGAGCAGGGGAGGTGGGGAAGTTAGGTGAAGTCGCGTCAGGTGTCCTGGCGGCGCACGCCAATCTCCTGGCCGAAGACGCCACGGGTCGGCTGCCCCGCACCCGTCCCGCCGTGCTGGATTCAAGTCCGCTCGGCGCTCTCACGCCAGACGCGCGGCGTCATCCCCGTCCACCGCTTGAAGGCGCGGTCGAAGGTGCTCAGCTCGGAGTAGCCCAGCAGGAAGGCGACCTGGCTGACGCCCAGATTCGCGTCGCGCAGGTACCGGAAGGCCAGCTCTCGCCGCACCGCGTCGACCTCGTCCTGGAAGGACGTGCCCAGCTCCGTGAGGCGGCGCTGGAAGGTGCGGGGGCTGACGTGGAGGCCCTTGGCCACGTCACTGACTTGAGGTGCCCCGTCGCGGAGCGAGGCTCGGATGGTGTCGCGCACGGCCTGGACGAAGCCGGGGGCATCCGGGGGAGACACGGGCGCGGGGGCACTGACGCCGCTGGCGGCGCGCTCCAGCACGGAGAGGAGGGCGGGGTCCGCGCCCACCACGCGCAGGTCGAGCGTGGCCGCGTCCAGCGTGAGGGCATTGCGTGCACCGCCGAACGTCGGGGTGACGCCGAAGTGCTCCACCAGCGGAGCGACTTCCGGCGGCGCGGGGTGGGCGAAGGTGACGGCGCGAGGCTTCCAGGGGCGCTCGGTGAGCTGGCGGCCGACGTGGATGAAGAGGGCGAGGCCGTACTCACTCGCGTGTCGTCCGTAGGCGAGGGGCGCTCCGGCGATGCCATAGGCGAAGGTGCCGCCGCCGTCCGCGTCGTCGGTGAAGGACGCGAGCCAGGCGGGCTCCAGCAGCGCCAGGTACCGCGCGAGCGAGCGGAAGGTGTCGCGCACCGTGGGCGAGGCCCGGGCGATGTACTCGACGAGCCCGTAGTTGCCGCGAGGCACGCGCTGGGCGACGTGGAGGCCCAGGAAGGCGTCCTGGGAGAAGTCCTCCGCGGCGTCCAGGAAGGCGTGCAGGGTGGTGAGGGGGAGGCTGACCTCGGGCAGGGTGCCCGCGTCGTGGGGCAGGCCGAAGCGCTCCACCAGCGGTGTCGGGTCCCTGCCCGTGGCGCGCAGGTAGGCGAGCAGCGGGCCCACGAGCTGGGAGCGGACCTCGTCCGGGGGCTTCGGTGGCGGATGGGAGGGTGGGGGCTCCACGCGGCGGGGACGCTAGCGCGTTCGGCGCGCGGAGCCCAAGAGACGTTCAGCGCGGCTCGAAGGGACCGATGAAGTCCTGTTTGCCGATGCGCACGCCGCTGTGGCGGAGGATGTCGTAGGCCGTGGTGACGTGGAAATAGAAGTTCGGCAGGGCGAAGGTGAGCAGGTAGTCGTCACCCTTGAAGTCCTGCTTGTACTCGCCCGCCGTGAGCGTGACGGTGCGCTTCTCGCTGCCCTGGAGCGCCGCGGCGTCGATGCTCTTCAGATACGTCACGGTCTTGGCGATGCGCGCGTGCAGCTCCTCGAAGGTCTTCTCGGTGTCCGGCATGCGCGGAGCGGGCACGCCGCTCAGGCGTTCGGCGGTGGCCTTCGAGGTGTCGCTGGCGCGCTGAACCTGGGCGACGAGGTTGTACATGTCCGGCGCCAGCTTCGCGTCGAGCAGGGTCTGCGGGTCGACGCCGTTCTCCTTCGCGTGCTGTTCCCCTTTCTGGAGCAGGGTGGAGAGCACGTTGAGGGCACGGATGTAGACGGGAATCGACGCTTGGTACATCGAGAGGGACATGGGAGGCTCCGGGGTCTGCGGGTGGACGGCGATGCTTCGAGGGGCGACTGTCTAACGCGTCCCTCGATTTCGTGCCGCTCGGAGAAGGTGACGCGAGGTGTCGAGGTCCGCGAGGGAGTGAAGTAGCCTCGGGGGAAGATGGACAATCTCGCTCACTCGCTCGTTGGGGCCTGGATGGCGGAAGCGGGGCTGAAGCGCTACACGCCGCTGGCCACCGCGACGCTCGTCATCGGCGCCAATCTCCCGGATGTGGATGCCGTCGTCACCTTCGCGGGCTCGGACGCCTCGCTGTACTGGCGTCGAGGCTGGACGCACGGGGTGCTCGCGCTGTCGCTCTGGCCCTTTGTGCTGACGGGGTTGATGTTGCTGTGGGACCGCTTCGTGCGAAGGCGCGGGCATCCGGAGCTGGCGCCCGCGCGCGCCGGGCCGCTGTTGCTCTTGTCCACGGTGTCGGTGCTGAGTCATCCCGCGCTGGACTGGTTGAACACCTATGGTGTGCGGCTGCTGATGCCGTTCGACGGGACGTGGTTCTACGGGGACGCGTTGTTCATCGTCGACCCGTGGGTGTGGTTGCTCGCGGGAGCGGCCGTCATCATGGCGGATGCACGCACGCGCAAGTCGGTCGCGGGGTGGCTGGTGTTGGGCGTGGCCACCACCGCGCTCGTCATGTTCCCCGCGTTCGTGCCCTGGCCCGCGAAGGTGCTCTGGGCCGTGGGCGTGGCGGCCATCCTCTGGTTGAGATTGAAGGGAACACACGTGCTGTCCACCCAGCGCGTGGCCACCGTGTGCGGCGTGGCGCTGGTGCTCTATCTGGGCGCCATCTTCCTGGGCTCCCAGGTCGCCGCGCCGCGTGCACAGGAGTGGCTCAAGGCCCAGGGACACCCGGTGGAGCGAGTCATCGCGGGGCCGGTGCCCGCGAATCCCTTCGTGCGAGACCTCATCGCGCTGGGGCCGGACCGCTACCACTTCGTGCGCGCGGACTTCCTGCGCGGCGGTGACGCGCACCTGGAAATCAGCGGGCCGACGCTCCCGCGCGAGCCGAACCCTGGCCCGGTCATCCAGGCCGCGCTCGCGGCGCCCCATCTGCGTGGCCTCGCCAACTGGCTGCGCCTGCCCGCGTATCAGGTGGCCGAGACGGAAGCCGGGTGGCGCGTCACGATTGATGACGTGCGCTACTCACGTTCGCAGAGCGGAGGGCTCGGCTCCGCCGTGGTGGAGCTCGACAAGGAGCTGCGGCTCGTGAATCGCCCGACCGTCGAGTGATGAAGCGTGGCGGGGCCCTCGCATGTCGTCGGGCCCACGCCGCTTCGCGGAGTCTCGACAGAGACCCGAAGGCGCCCACCTCGCCCACGGGAGCGACGCGCGAGCCCGGGCTCGCGTGGTCGCCGCACGCGAGCCCTGGGGCCAGCACCTCAGCGCTTCAGGTCGATGCGAACCCACTCGCCCTGCGTCGCGCCGGGCAGCACGGTGAAGCCCTGGTTGCGGTAGGCCGCCTCCACGTCCGCGCGCTGATGTGACAGCACGCCCGCGAGCACCAGGTGGTTCTTCGCCTTGAGCGCGATGAGGGGCGCCAGCTCGATGAGCGTGTTGGCGAGGATGTTGGCCAGCACCAGGTCGAAGGTGCCCTCCACCGCCGTCAGCTCCTTGCCGGACACGTCGATGTCGGGCGTGCCGTTGTCCGCCAGGTTCTCCTGGGCCAGCTCCACCGACGTCGGGTCATTGTCCGTGGCGACGACGCGCCCGGCGCCCAGTTTCTTCGCGGCGATGGCGAGCACGCCCGTGCCGGTGCCCACGTCCAGGACGCTGGCGCCCGGATGGTCGGCCATGAACGCGTCCACCGCCGCCAGACACAGCGACGTCGTGGGGTGGTCGCCCGTGCCGAACGCCATCTTCGGCTCAATCACCAGCCGCACCGCTCCGGCGGGGGCGTTGCCCACGTCCCACGGCGGCCCCACCCACAGCCGGCCCACGTGCACGGACTTGATGAGCGACTTCCACTCGTTGCTCCAGTCCTGCTGGGGCTGCTCGTCCAGGTTGAGCCGGGCGGCGGGGTGGGATTCGGACACTTCGTCGCGGGCGGCCTCGGCCGTCTCGCGGTTCTCGAAGTAGGCGATGATGATGTTCTCGCCCGCCTGCGACGCCTTCACGCCGGGCATGGGGGGCGTCTCCCGGTCTCGTACCTCGAGGCCGAGCGCACCGGACTCGTGGAGGAGGTCCTGTACGGCCTCGGACGCTTCCTCGGGCAACTCCACGGTGAGTGACAGATAGGTCTGGGACATGCGGGCCCTTTTACCGCGCCGTGCGTAGCGTGGGAGCGCCGTGAGATACCTGTTCATCTTGTGGCCCGTGGCCTGGCTGACCGCCTGCTCCGGCCCTGAAGCGCCCGACGCAGCGGTTTGTCGGGATGTCGTCACCCGTCTCTGCCAGACGTCGGCCTGTCCCGGCGTGGCCGAGCAGCTCCCGCCGGGCCTCGACTGCGAGGCCACCCTGCTGGCGCGGACCGGCTGCGGGGCGGAGGAGTTCACCTTCTCCTCGCCCACGCGGGAGCGCGTCCTGGACTGCCGGGAGCCGCTCATCCGGGTGGGGACGACGACGGAGCGTCCGCCGTCGTGTGAGGACACGTTCCAGTTCGTCGTGGACTGTCCGGACGTGATGACCTTTTTCCGGGGGGAGGAGCCATGAAGCGGTGGGTGGCGTCGGCGTTGGTGCTGGCGGTGGGATGCACGCCCCTGGACATGGAGCGGCGCACCGAACGGGGCCCTGTCCTGCGGACCTACCTCCAGGAGTCGCAGTTGGGGGAGCGCATGCCGTTCGCGCGCACGGAGGTGAGCTGGCCCCAGCTCACCCTGCGCTTCTCCACGGCGGACATCTGCCGCACGGAGCAACATGCCGAGTACGCCGAGGACATCATCACCACCCGCTCCGTCCCGGGAGCGGCGGGGGCGGTGAGCTCGGGTGGTGTCCTCACCGCGGTGGGCGGCTTCCTGGTGCTGGGGCGCACGCTCTTCTCCGACTCGCCGGACCGGGATGGCATCGACCGCGAGGGCCACTACGGCGCCTCCAGTCGGAAGGTGGCCACGACGTGGGGCGTGGTGCTGCTGTCGGTGGGGTTGCCCGCGCTGGTGGCGGGCATCGTGCAGCTCCACCGGGGCGGCGAGACGAAGGAGACGCGCAAGGCGGATGAGATGCTGGCGCTGCGCGAGGTGCCTTGCCAGCCACAGCCCGCGGACGGAGTGGTGGAGCTGGCGGGCGGCAATGGCCCTCCGCCCGAGCCGCGCGCCACGGTGAACGGGACGCTGGTGCTGAGCGCCGACGAGGCAAGGAGTCTGAGCTTCAAGGGGCTGCTGTTGGATGGCGCGCCCGTGCTGCTCCAGGACGAGGACCTCTCACGGATGGAGACCTTCCGGACCTGCGCGCTGTTGCTGGCGGCGCCGGTGGACCCGGAGGCCCTGGCCCGTGAGGCGAAGACGCATCCGAACCGGCTGCGCACCAAGCGGGAGCTGGTTCGGGCCTGCACGACGCTGCCGGGAGCGCCCGCGGGTCCGTTGCTGGAGGCCATCGACTCCGCGCTGGCGATGGGTACGGGCATCGAGCCGGAAGCGAAGCCCTCGACTCCTCCACCCACGACACCACCGGGTACCGAACTCTGACTCGGCGTCTATCGTGGCGGGCGTCGGTCAGAGTTCGAGGCCGTTCCAGGCTTCGGCGTTGTAGACCTTGAACCCTGTCAGCCCCGCCTCGACGAAGGCGGCATGGACGTCCTCGCGGATGAGGATGAGGCGTCTCTGCATGGTGCAGCGAAACATCTTGGCCTGAGGGCTGATGGAAGCTGGCTTGAGGACCAGCTTCTTGATGCGACCGATTTGATCTTCCTCAAGGTGGTCCTTCTTGTAGACCGAGCGCTCCAGGTCGATGGCATCTTCGGCGCCTAGCAGGTTGAGGAAGGCATAGTCAGGACCAACGATGTTGCCCTTGTGGTCCTTGACCACCACGGGAAGCCATTCGGCGTTGGTGAGTTCCAGTGTCTCGATGAGCTTGCGTGCCCGGCCTGAAACCAACTGGCCGTTCATCAAGTTGGATTGGAAGTCATAGAGGTTCCGGTCGTCAGGAAAGTTGTCTGAGAAGGAGACCTCTCCCCCCATGGGGAAGTCCTTCGCGAGGCTGATGCCTTCAGCGAACTTCCATTCAGTAGGGCTGTTTCGCGGATATGAATCGATAAATCCTGCTTCGATGCCTTGGGTTGTGAAAACGAAGTATTTCATGAGTAGTGGTCTTTCATTAATACAGGGAGCCCCAGTCGTAGCGACTCCTGGCATTCGCGTCTTTGGGGGCATAGCGCACGAATTTGTGCACATAGTTTTTGCCCTGAGTGATTGACTCGACCACGGCTCGACTCAGTTCGACTATCAGCTCCCAATACTTCTCTTCGAGATCCTTCAAGTGGTTGAAAATCTTGGCGACCAACAGCTTGTGGTCTTTTTGGGCGTCGATTTCCTTCTGTAGTTTTTGAGATATCTCTCTCATGTCCCTCATGACCTGCTGCGTATAGAGGGGATGGTCGCCGGGATGTTGCAGGAGCGCATGGATGGGCACGGCCCACGCCTGGTCCGGCAGCATGATGATGTTGTGGCCGTGGTTCAGGTTGTACTCGGACTGGAGAATCAGCCGGAGTTGCTGGTACGTGAAGGCGGGCCCGTCCTTCAGCTCGTAATAGAACGCCGAGCCCGGGAGGATGTGGTGGGCCTCCCACGCATAGGGGTACTTCTGGAGCGCGGGCTTCTTCTCCTTGTCCTTCGCCCTGGGATTGAAGTTCTCCGGTGGTCCCCCCGGGAACTCCGCCGTCTGTCGAACCAGGTCCCGGATTTCATCCAGGTACGAATGGTCGAACACCCGGTACACGTCGCGCCCGTCCAGTGACGCGATGTAGTCCGAGCCATTCTGCGCATACGAGTTGTCCTTGCCGAGCACCCCGCGCGGCAGCGCGTCGCCATCGACATGGTCGGACTCGTCCGCGGACTCTTCCGCCGCCTTCGGCCTCTTCTTCTTCGCTTCCTTGGCCGCCGCGTACTTCCGGTCCCTGCTTCGCTCGAAGATGGCCAGGAGGCGCTGCGACAGCGCAGTGTTCATCTCGTTCGCATTGAGGCCGCTCATGCACGCACCCGCCGGGAGCGAGGCTGGTGCAAGGTCACCACCTCTTGGCGTCAATGCTGCCTGAAGGTCGGAAGAACGGCGAGCGCCTTCCTATCCGCGCTCGCCAATCCCTCTCACATCACGGACCGACGACGGTGAGCACGCTCTTGTCGAAGTCGATAATCTTGCGCGCCACCTCGACGACCTGCTCCGACGTCACCGCGTCGATGTGCTTCGCGTAGTGCAGGAAGTTGTCCAGGTTCAGCCCGTAGAGGGTGTCCATGGCCATCATCCCCGCGCGCGCGCCGTTTCGCTGGAGCGCGATTTCGTGCGTGCCGATGAGATTCTGCTTCGCCCGGGCCAGCTCCTCCGCGGGGATGGGCTCGTCGCGGATGCGCTTCAGCTCCGCGCGAATCCCTTCCAGCGCCGCGTCCACCTTCTCCGGACTCGTGCCCATGTACACCGCGAAGTAGCCCGGCTCGATGCCCTCCACGCCGAAGCTGCTCACGCTGTACGCCATGGAGCGCTTGTCGCGCAGCTCCACGAAGAGCCGCCCACCCTGACCGGACAGCACGCCGGACAGCGTCTCCAGCGCGTGGCGCTCCGGGTCGTTGATGCGCAGTCCCCGGAAGCCCATCACCAGGTGCGACTGCGCCTTGGCCAGCACGCGCTTCTCCTGGCGCGCGGCCTCCAGCGGAGCCTCGGGGAGCACCTTCGGCGCGGCGGCGGCCTTGCCTCGCGAAGTACCGAAGTACTCCCGCGCCAGGGCGAGCACCTCGTCCACCTTCACGTCACCCACCACGGTGAGCGTGAGCTGCGACGGGTCCATGTAGCGCGCGTGATAGGCGAGCAGCGCTTCGGGCCCCAGGGCCTCCACCGACTCCTTCTCCCCGAGCGTCGGCAGCCGGTACGGATGCGTCTTGAACAACGTCCGGTTGAACAGGTCGAACGCGAGGCCGGACGGCTTGTCCTCCCGGGTGAGGATGTCCTGGAGCATCAGCGCGCGCTCGCGGGCCACCTCCACCTCGGGGAACGAGGGGTTGGACAGCGTGTCCGCGAACAGGCGGAACGCCGACTCGAAGTGACGCGAGAGGAACTCTCCCCGCAGATTCACCGAGTTGCGTCCACTCATGCCCCCCATGCTGCCCGCGTAGATGTCGACGAGCTGCGAAATCTCCTCGGCGTCTCGCGTCGGCGTGCCTCGCGTGAGGCTGCGCGCCAGCAGCGTGGTGAGACCGTTGTCGGCGGACGTCTCGTAGCGCAGGCCGCCCATGAAGGCCGCGCGCATCGCGAACAGCGGCACCGCGGGCTCCACGCGCACCATGATGGTCGCGCCCGAAGGCAGCTTCTCCGTGATGATTTCGCTGGGGCCCTTCGTCTTGGCGCCCAGCCGCAGCGAAGGCTCGCCCACGGGGACCTTGCTCGACTTGCGCTCCGGGGGCGCTGCGACGGGCCCGCGCGCCACCCTGTCCAGCACCGCGTGGACCTGCTCCTCCGTGAAGCTCGTGCCGTGCGGCAACAGCCCCGTGACGGTGGCGTGCTCGAAGCGCAGGTACTTCTCCGCCGCCACGCGCAGTTGCTCCGGCGTGAGCGAACGGATGCCCTCGTAGTAGCGCGCCTCCGCCTCCAGGCTGCCCATGCCGGACTGGTAGAAGCCCATCTTCCGGGCGATGCCCTGCACCGTCTCGCGCTGGTAGACGGCCTCCGCCTCCAGCAACGCCTTCGCCGTGGACAGCTCGTCCGCGGACACCGGCGTCACGCGCAGCGTGGCCAGCGCCTTCGAGGCCTCCTCCAGCGCCTTCTCCAGATTCCCCGGCTGCAGCGTCATCGACATCGAGAACAGGCCCGGGTCCTGCGGCGTGTACGAGAACGCGTGGATGTCGTTGACCAGGTTGTGCTTGCGCTTCACCTCGCGCGTCAGGCGGGAGGCGTCACCCTGGCCGACAATCATCGCCAGCACGTCCATCGCGGGCGTGTCCGGGTGCGAGGCCTGGGGAATGGGGAAGGCCATGTGCAGCCAGGCCTCCTTCACCTCGTCCGGGCGCAAGAGCACGCGGCGGCCCGTGGGAGCGGGCTCCTGGAGACGCTTCGCGGGCCCCTCGTACGGACGGCCCCAGTCCCCGCCGAAAATCTCGTCCACCCACCCGCGCAGCTCCGCCTCGCTCAAGTCCCCGGAGACGGCCAGCACCAGGTTCTGGGGCGTGTAGTAGCGGTGGTAGAACTCCAGCACCTTCTCCCGGGTGAAGCTGCGCACGCTCTCCGCCGTGCCCAGGACGGGCAGCCGGTACGGGTGCGTCTGGAACACGGTGGAGAACAAGTCCCGTGACGCGCGCCGGGAGGGCGTGTCCTGGCTGCGCTTGATTTCCTCGCACACCACCTCGATTTCGCGCGCCAGCTCCTCGGCGTCGAAGGCGGAGCGGCGCACCGCGTCCCCGAGGATGTCCAGGCCCGTCCGGGCGAACTGGCTGGCGATGACGATGTGGTAGACCGTCTGGTCGTAGGACGTCCAGGCGTTGATTTCGCCGCCGTGGGCCTCCACGTCCCGGGCGATTTCGCCGGGGCCGCGCCGCTCGGTGCCCTTGAACAGCATGTGCTCGTGCAGGTGGGCCAGGCCCGCCTGGTCGGGGCGCTCGTCGGCGCTGCCGACCTTGACCCAGACCTGGAATGCCGCGACCTTGGCGGCGTGGTTTTCGTCGAAGACGACGGTGAGCCCGTTGGGAAGCGCGTAGCGGATGGCCATATAGGAGCGTCCGAAGCTGGCACTCGCCCCCCTGGAGGGCAAGGCGAGGTGTGATGTTTCCCTCACTGGCTAACGCCCAGGGGCCCTCACGTCGAGGGGTCCTTGCCGCCTCCCTGTGTCCAGAAGGCCGAACCGACCTCTCTCGTCACGCGTCCCTGGCAGGCAGGGCCGCCGGGCGGTAACCTGCGGATGCCCATGCCGTCACCTCCGGAAGAGGTGGATCCGCTCGCGGACCTGCGCGACAGCCTGGACCTGGAGGACACTGGCGTCCAAGCGGCCCCCCCCGCCCCCACCGCCGCTGCCCCCTCCAGGCCCCAGCCCAAGCCCCCGCCCTCGGCGCCACCGCCCGCTGCTCCGCCCCCTCTGCCCCCTCGCCGTCCGGCAGCACCTCCGGTCTCCGCGTCGGTGGGCACGGCCGTGCCCAAGCCCGCGACCACCCCGGCTCCCATCGGCGCGGCCCCCGCGGCCTCGGTGTCGAGGGCGGTGCGGGTGCCCGGCAATGACCCCTTCAACGAGGTGGCCGAGCCCCGGATGCCCATGGGGGGCTCGCCGGAGGAGAAGCTGGAGTACTTCCGGACCGTCGTCCGTCAGAAGACGGAGACCCTGGCCCGTGCCCGCACGCTGTACGCGGAGCGCGACGGGGAGGTGAACGGGCTGAAGCAGTCGCTCACCCAGCTGCGCAAGGAAGCGGCGGAGGCGAAGGCGCAGCTGCTGGCGGTGAAGGACTCGCCCGCGAAGCTGGTGCAGACGTCGGAGGCGCTGTCGGGCGCGGAGAAGCGCGCCGCGGAGGCCGAGGCGAAGCTCGCCGGGCTGGAGGCGGAGCTGGCCGCGGTGGAGGCGGACCGCAAGGACCTGTCGCGCGCGCTGGCGGAGGTGGAGTCGGAGGTCCCCCGGCTGACGGCGGAGCTCCAGGAGGAGCGCGAGTCGCGGGGCGCGGTGGCCGAGGAGCTGGTGGGCGCCAAGGAGGCGCTGTCGCTGGCGCAGGACCGCGTGGCGGAGCTGGCGGCGGAGAAGTCCGAGTCGCAGGGCGCGCTGGAGGCCGTCCAGGAGCAGTACCAGCAGGTCGTCGCGGACGTGGAGCGGCTGGGCGGCGAGCTGGAGGTGATGACGGGCGAGCGGGACTCGCTGAGCGTGCGCGCGGAGCAGCTCGAGACGGCGCTCGCGGAGGCGCAGGGCGCGCTCAGCGCGGTGGAGAGCGAGAGCGACTGGTCCAAGAGCTCTCTGGAGGAAGCGCAGGGGCGCGCGCAGACGCTGGAGCAGGAGCGGGACGAGGCGCGCCGGCAGCTCGCGGTGACGGAGGAGGGGCTGCGCACGCTCCAGGGCCAGACGGCCGAGCTGGAGAAGGCGCTGGCGTTGAAGGACGCCGAGATTGTCGGGCTGCGCGCGGCGCTCACCGCGCGGACCACCGAGGCGGCGGAGCTGCCCGTGCTGCGGCAGGCGCTGGAGGGACGCACGGCGGAGCTGGCTCGGCTGACGTCGCGGCTGGAAGCGGAAGGCGCGCGCGCGGCGGAGCGGGCGCAGGCGCTGGAGGAAGGGCTTTCCCAGGCGGGTGAGCGGGCGGCGGCGGCGGAAGGGGAGGCGGCGGCGCTGAAGGAGGCGCTGGAGGCCATCGAAGTCGAGCAGGTGGCGCTGCGCGACAGGATGGAGGCGGACGCGGCGGCGCTGGGCGAGGCGGCGCAGCAGGCCGAGGCGAAGGTGGGCGAGCTGACGGCGGCGCTGGAGGCCGCGCAGCTCGAACACGAGGCGCTGAAGAAGCAGCTCGGCGTGGCGGAGATGAAGGCGGCGACGACGGACGCCGAGCGCGTGGGACTGGCCGCGCGCGTGTCCATGCTGGAGACCGCCTCCGGGCAGCGCGAGGCGGAGCTGGCGCGGGTGCAGGGCGTGCTGGCGCAGGCGAAGGAAGAGGTGTCGCTGGAGCGCGTGCGTCGCGAGGCGGCGGAGGCGGAGCGCGCGGACGCGCAGGTGCGGGCGGCGGAGGAAGAGGCGCGCGCGGACGCGCTGGCGGAAGGGAAGGGTGGCACCGAGGCGGAGCTGGTGGAGCTGCGCGATGAGCTGGAGGCCACGCGCGCGGAGGCGGACAAGGCGGAGCGGCTCCAGCAGCGCTTGAAGATGCTGGAGGGCGCGCTGGAGGCGGCCAAGGCGGAGGCCACCAAGGCGGCGCAGGCGGCCCAGGCCGCGCAGGCCAGCAAGCAGAAGGAGGCCGAGGCGAAGCTCGCGCAGGCCGAGGCCGCGCAGGCGAGCGCGCTGAAGGAGGCCGCCGAGAAGCTGGCGCAGGCCGAGGCCGCGCAGGCGAAGCTCAAGGAAATCGAAGCGAAGCTCGCGCAGTCCGAGGCGACGCAGGCGAGCGCGCTGAAGGAAGCAGCGGCGAAGCTGTCGCAGGCCGAGGCTTCTCAGGCGAGCAAGCTCAAGGACGCGGATGCCGCGCGGTCCGCGACGGAAGCGAAGCTGTCCCAGTCCGAGTCCGCGCAGGCGAGCAAGGTGAAGGACCTGGAAGCCAGGCTCGCGAAGGCGGAGGCCGCGCTGGAGGAATCGCGCGGCGCGAAGGCGAAGGACGCGGACACGGCGCGAGCAGCGGTGGAGGCGAAGCTGACGCGCGCGGAGTCCTCGCTCAAGGCCGAGCAGGAGGCGCGCGCGGCGGCGGAGGCGAAGCTTTCGAAACTGGAGCAGGCAGGCGGGAAGCCGGCTGCCGCGTCCACCGACTGGGAGGCCGAGCGCGAGGGACTCAAGGCGGACGCCGCGAACCTGAAGCGAAAGCTGATGGCGGCCGAGACGGCGCTCGAAGCGGCGGCTGGCTACAAGGCGAAAATCGCGAAGCTCGAAGCGCAATTGAAGGGCCGGAAGTAAAGGTTTGCCCCTCATGCCGTTCGACGCACCAGTGGACCCGCTCACGGGGATGGCCGCGGCCCGCTTCGGGCTGTACCTGCACTTCCCCTACTGCCTCGCGAAGTGCCCGTACTGCGACTTCGCGGTGGCGGTGGCGAAGCAGGTGCCCGAGGAGCGCTACGCGAGCGCCGTGCTCTCTGAATTGGACGCGCGGCTCGCGGCGTCACCGGCGCTGCGCTCGAAGCCGCTGGAGTCCATCTTCCTGGGCGGCGGCACGCCCTCGTTGTGGCACCCCCGCTACGTGGCCCGCGTGCTGGAGGGCATCGCCGCGAGGATGACGGTGTCGTCCGGCGTGGAGGTCTCCCTGGAGGGCAATCCCGAGCGCGCGGACGCGGAGCGCTTCGCGGGCTATCGCGCGGCGGGGGTGAACCGGCTGTCATTGGGCGTGCAGTCCTTCCAGCCGGAGACGCTCAAGGCGCTGGGGCGCGCGCACGACGCGGCGCAGGTGGAGCTCGCGGTGGAGCTGGCCCGGCGGGCGGGCTTCCCGGTGGTGTCCATGGACTTCATCTACGGCGTGCACGGGCAGCGCGTCGCCCAGGTGGAGGAGGACGCGCGGCGGGCGGTGGCGCTCGCCCCGGAGCACCTGTCCACGTATGCGCTGACGGTGGAGCGCGAGGTGCTCGCGGAGGACACGCCCTTGTCCAAGCGCCTCAAGCGCGGCGAGCTGGAGCTGCCCTCCGACGACGACGTGGTGGAGATGGCGCGCGTGGTGCGCGAGGTCTACGGCGCCGCGGGCCTGCGCCGCTATGAAGTGTCCAACCACGCGCGCGAGGGCTTCAGCTCGCGGCACAACGCGCTCTATTGGACGGGCGGCGAGTACCTGGCGCTGGGCGTGGGCGCCACGGGCATGTTGCTGACGCCCGAGCCCTCGCGCTACGTCAACCTGCGCAGCCCGGAGAAGTACCTGGGCGAGGTGGAGGCGGGCCGCCTTCCAGAGGAGGGGCGGGAGGCGCTGGGGACCCAGGAGCTGTTCGCGGAGCGGCTGGCGATGGGGCTGCGGCTGGTGTCGGGCGTGGACTGGGAAGCGGTGTGTGAGCGGTATGGGCAGTCGGTGGAGGCGCGGCGGGCGGAGGTGACGAGGCTGGTGGAGCACGGCTTCGCGACGCTCACGGGTGGACGACTGGCTTTGACGGAAAAGGGCGCGGACGTACACAGCGCCGTCTGCGCGCGGCTGCTCTAGGCAGCGGCCCGCGCGAGGGACTTCGAGGAGCTTATGAGCAAGTGGATGCTGTGGATGTTCCTGACCCTGCTGACGGGCAGCCCGCTCTTGTCGCTGGGCCTGGTCATCGTCTTCATCTTCGTGGCGGACCGCTTCACGTGGCGGCTGTTGCCCAGCCCGGTGCGCATGTTCAAGCGCTTCCAGCGCGCGGGCGAGCTGGCGGGGACCATCCTCACCAATCCCCACGAGCGGCGCGCGCGCCACGAACTGGCGGACATCCGCGTGGAGCAGAAGCGCTACGACGAGGCCGTCGACATCCTCAAGCCCAACCTGGAGGCGGGCGACGAGGACGTGGACACCCTGTACCTGCTCGGCGTGGCGTACCTGGGCGCGGGGGATGCGCGGCGCGGGGAGCTGCTCCTGGACGAGGCGGCGAAGCTGGACCCCGACTTCCGCCAGGGCGCCATCGACCTGGAGCGAGGCCGCTTCCGGCTGAAGCGCGGCGAGGTGAAGGGCGCGATTGAAGCGCTGGAGCGCTTCTGCGCGACGCGGCTGGGCTCGGTGGAGGGCCGCTATCTCCTGGCGGGCGCGCTGGCGAAGGACGGGCGTTCGGCCGACGCGAAGCGGATGCGCGAGCTGGCGTGGAACGAGTACGTGGCGGCGCCGGGCTTCCAGCGTCGCCGGGAGCGCCGGTGGGCGTGGCTGTCGCGACCCAGCCGGCCGCTCACCTACGCGGTGTTGCTCGCGGTGGTGCTGGGGACGGGCGCGGCGGTGGCGAACCAGATGGGCCTGTTCGCCTCGCGCTCGCACGGCGGCAGTGTCCGCGGCTACGACAACCGGTATCCGCCCGAGGACACCGAGGCGTACGAGTACTTGGAGTAGTCGGCTATTCTCGAGTCCACCGCCAGCCGAGGCCCGCTCCATGTTCCCCACCCCGTCGCAGGTGCTTCGCCAGCGCGAGGGATTGCTCGCCGACACGCCCTTCCCGCTGCTGCTCCAGGCGCTGATGGTGGAGGAGCGCACGTGCACGCTGGAGCTGAAGGTGCGCCAGCGCGAGAAGCGCATCGTCTTCGAGGAAGGCTCGCCGGTGGCGTGCCAGTCCAACCTGCTGCACGAGACGCTGGGCAAGTACCTGGTGGAGAAGGGCCGGCTCGCGGAGGCGGACTACCAGAAGTCGCTGGCGGAGAGCGTGTCCACGGGCATGCAGATGGGCGGGCTCCTGGTGCAGAAGGGGCTCATCAGCCCCTTTGACTTGTACAAGCAGCTCCAGGCGAACCTGGCCCACAAGCTGCTCGACTGCTTCCGCTGGGTGGACGCGAAGTACCGCCTCATCGCCGACGCGGAGACGCCCGACGCGAGCGTCCGCACCAACCCCGCGCAGCTCATCCTGACGGGCGTGGAAGGGGTGATGCCCTTCGACGCGGTGGCCACCCACTTCACCTTCACGGACGAGCGGAGATTCGGGCAGATGCCCGGCGTGGAGTCCGGGCCCAAGCTGTCGTCCAAGGACGCGCGGCTGTTGCAACAGCTCCGGCAGCGGCCCACCTTCAACGAGCTCCAGGAGCGCACGGGCTTCGACACGGAGACGGTGCTGCGGCGGCTCTACGCGCTGTGCCTCCTGGGCGTGGCGGGCTTCGTGGAGGACGTGGACACGAAGGCCGCGGAGCTGGCCTCGCGCGCGGTGCCCGTGGCCCTGCCTCCGGAGCCGGTGGCCCCGGAGCCCGTGGCCGCGCGGGGCACGGCGTTCTCCGATGAGGACGTGGCAGTGAGAGACGCCCTGGTGACGGCCTTCCTCGCGCACCGGAGCAAGGACCCGTTCGCCCTGCTGGAGGTCCCCGAGGACGTGCAGCCCCTGCCGCTGCGCCGGGCGTTCCTCGCGTGGGCGGAGCGCTACTCGCCCTTGCGCTTCCAGACGCCGGAGCTGAAGGAGAAGGCGGAGGCGCTGCTGGCGGCGTACGCGAAGGCCTACGGCGCGCTGTCGGACGCGGAGCAGAATCTCCTGTGGCGCAAGCGCCGCGCGGCGCACCGTGAGAAGGAGCGGGCGACCACGGGCCGTCCCTCCACCGCCGAGCAGTTCCGCATCCGCACGGATTTGCTGGATGCGACCACCCAGTTCGACGAGGCCCGGCGCAGGCACGCGGCGAAGAACTACTCGGGCGCCTTCGAGTACTTCGAATACGCCTGCGACATCGAGCCCAAGCCGCTGCATCACGCCTGGCGCGCATGGGCCCGCTACCTCATGAAGCCGGAGGCCCACGGTCGCCTGGCGCTCCAGGAGCTGCAGGAGGTCGTCCGGCAGGAGCCGGGCCTGGAGGAAGGCTGGGGGTTTCTGGGCGAGGTGGCCCAGGGCGAGAGCCAGTGGGCCCTGGCGGATGAGGCCTTCCGCAAGGCGTTCAAGCTCAACCCCAAGAACCGCCGCTACGTGGAGCTCATCCAGGAGCTTGCCCGGCGCCGCTGAACCCAAAGCCCCGGGCTCGCTCCTCCGCCTGCCCTTCCGCTGATCCTCATGGCTCCGCGCGTCACTTGTTTTTGCAACAGCTGAGAGTTTCGGGCGCGCCCCATCGGTCATCTGGCCGGTGGAGTCTTTCACGCGCGGATTTTTTCTCGGGGAGAGGGATGCTGAGTCCCCACAAAGGGGAATCGCGAGATTTTCGTCCCAGCGGGGGAAACATTAGGACCGTGATTCGCGAGATCAGGGTGTCAGTGTAACTTTGTTGGGTGCTCGGGGCGCGGGATGCCCTGTCGCCATTTCACGAGGCAGGATGCGCTCCCTCACCACAGCGACCCAATCAGGCCAGGCCGCGGTGGAGTCCGCCATCGTCCTGCCGCTCTTCGTGTTCCTCATCCTGGGCACGCTCCAGCTCGGGCTGATGCACCAGGCGCGGCTGTTGACGAAGTACGCCGCGTACAAGGCGGTCCGGGCCGGCTCGCTCCACAACGCCAAGGTCGAGACGATGGAGGCCGCCGCGCTCGCGGTGCTGCTGCCCATCCTCAGCAGCCGCGCGGGTGGCGCCGGAGGCATCGAGTACACCCGCCCGGTGGGCAGCGCGCAGGAGTTCGAGACCAAGTTCAACGAGCTGAAGGGCAACGAGATGCCCGGGGTGAACCTCAAGTACGCCGAGGTCACCGTCTGCGGGCCGACGCAGGAGGAGGTCTCCGGCAGCGGGGAGTTCGACTTCGACGACCCGGACAACATCCACCCGGACGGCTGGAAGGAGAACCACCGCACCAAGCTGCGCATCCAGCTCACGCTCAACTACCGGCTGCTGATTCCCTTCGCGGACTGGGTCATCTACCAGGCCGCGCGGGGCCGGGAGATACCCATGCTGATGCGCATGGGGAAGATGAAGGCGGAGGAGCAGTCCAAGGTGTCCACCCGCAAGTTCGGCGGCGCCGCCACGGGCGAAGGCCCCTACGAGAGCGCCGCCGGCCAGGGCATCTACATCATGCCCATCCGCGCCACGTACACCATGCGGATGCAGTCCAATCTCTATCTCGGCGCCAACGCCCTCCCCGCGAGCAACGCATGCATGTTCCCGTTCTCCTACTGAGCCGGACGCGCCGCCGCATCCAGCGAGGCCAGGCCATTGTCCTGGGCTCGCTGTCGTTCCTGGTGCTGGCGCTGATGGTGACGCTGAGCTTCAACCTGAGCCACGCGCTGCGCCAGAAGATGAGCCTGCAGCAGCACAGCGACACCCTGTCGTTCTCCATGGCCGTGCTGGAGGCGCGCGCGCTCAACTACTACGCGGTCAGCAACCGGGCCATCGCCACCTCCTACGTGGCGATGAACAGCCTTCACGCGTACATGTCCGCCGCCAGCCTCACCGGGCAGATCATGCGGGCGTCCTCGCAGAACTTCACCATCATCGCCGTGCAGGAGATGCTGCTGTGCATCGCCTGCGAATTCATGTGCGACCACTGCGAGCACGCGGTGGAGGCGTTTCAAATCTCCACCGACTTCAGCGACGCGGGGGACGACTACGACGACAAGGTCAAGGACTTCGAGTCGAACTTCAACACCGCCATGGAGGGGCTGGACCTGATGGTGGACAACATCCACAAGGCCCAGAGCGCGGTCCATGAGCAGACGGTGAAGGCGGTGAAGGACGGCACGAGCCACGGCCTGGGCCAGCTCAAGGACTACACCGCGCCCAACGCGAGCGAGCTGAACTCGTCAGTGGGCTCCATCAACGCCAACGAGTTCAACTGCGCCGTGGATGGCATGGAGTGCCAGGGCAGCGAGGCCAACACCTCCCCGGAGGCCCGCGCGCGGGTGATGACTGAGATTGCCAACGCGACGCGCTCCGGCTGGCCGGCGACCCGCAAGAGCCCGGGCGGGATGTCCATGAACAGGCCCAAGTACCTCAACTCCCAGTTCTTCCAGGAGCTGGAGGACATCCCCGGGGAGGGCACGAAGCTCATCTCCGGCACCAAGGGCACCGCGAAGACGGTGAACAGCCAGGGCCAGCTCACCCAGGGAGGCCAGAGCGGTGGCAACGACGGCGCCATGATTGCCGCGCAGGACGAGGGCCGCATCTTCCACCAGTGGAAGGACGGCCTCATGACGAGCAGCTTCAAGTCGGAGATCTACAGCGACGACAGCGGCGGCGACCACAAGAATGATGGCGCGCACTCCGGCCAGCACCGGTTCGAGGGCGTCAACGTGCGCGCGCTCACCGGCTGCGCGGGCTCCGGCAACTGCTTCATGAAGTTCCGCGCCAACCCGGACCCGGACCGCGACTGGGGTCAGCCGCGCGTCTACAGCTACGTGTCCATGCCCTTCCGCGTGGGTGACACCAAGCGGGCGCCCTGGGAGCTGAACTCGTCGGCGCAGGTGAAGCTCACCCACGGCCAGCAGGGGGATGGCACCCTCACCGTCGCGGCGACGGAGGGCATGGCCATGTCCAAGTCGCTCGTCTACTACCACCGCTTCGGCGAGGACGGCTGGAAGGAAGCCCCCAACCTCTTCGCGCCGTACTGGCGCGCCAAGCTGCACCCCTTCACCAAGGGGGATGCGCAATCGGTGTTGGATGCCGCGGGCAACTCGGAGGCGGCCCAGATGTCGCAGGTGGAAGGGGTGGCGCTGTGAAGACTTCCGGACATCGAGCCGCCAGGGGCGCCGCCGCCGTGGAGACGGCGCTGTGCATGTTGGTCATCATCCCGGTGTTCATGTACGCGCTCTTCCTGGATGACCTGCTGAGGCACACGCTGGACTCGCAGGAGACGGCGCTGTCCACTGTCTGGGATTACGCGGTGCAGGACTATCCGACCAAGCCGAAGAACCCTCCCCCCGAGGGCGGCGCGGCGGAGCCCTTCTACGGCTTCAATGGCGCGCAGTACTACGCGCGGCTCCAGTACTGCGACCACGAGTCGGGCCTGGACAGCTTCGGTCCCGGCAAGGGCCCTGAGTGTGAGAATGACGAGGGCCACCACGCGGAGGTGTCCGCGCATGCGTGCTGGCTCAACCCGGGGGCGCAGCAGGTGCAGTGCACGCTGAACCAGGCCGACCCGAATGGCGGCGGTGGTGGGGGGCCCGCGGGCGCGTACAACGTGGACCTGCACCAGTCGTACATGGACCAGTTCGGCAAGGGCGGCGTCATCCGCTGCTCGGCGCGGTTGGGTGTGCAGAACTACCTCTTGCCCAAGTCCTTCCTCCAGGACTTCAGCCAGGTGGGCCTGGCGCGGCAGACGAAGAAGCGCGGTGATGGCATCCACGGCAACGCGCAGGGGGGCGACTTGCAGGACGACCCGCGCGGGCTCGAGGGCGACGTCTACCTGCTGCCCTGGGAGCGCATCGCCATCGTCACGGACACGTGGGCGCTGACCAAGGAGGCGAACACGGAGCCGGGGACGGAGAACGGCGACGAGGAGGACCTCTACGTGCGCGTGGCGCAGGTCTACAAGAACGAGGACAACTCCGGGTACACCCAGATGTCCTCGGCCGCCGAGGCGTTTGTCAGCGCGGCCACCCAGGAGGTGCTCAGCAGCGACATCCGCCTGGACGACATGCCTCCCGGCGATGACCCGCGCGAGCCCAGCCTCTCCATCAAGCCCTTCCCGTCGAGCGGTGGGCCGGTGCAGGAGCTGCAGCAGAACGGCGGGAACGCCAGCTACTTCAACAGCGAGTGGAAGGACTGGGACAAGGACAACAACGAGGCCACGCACAACGCCCGGGGGAACAACTACCTGGGCTGTGCCCAGTCGGAGCAGTGCTGATGCCTCGTGCCTCGAGCCTGGTCGTCCGCGTGCCGGCGCTGCTGTTCTCCGTGGCCGTGGTGGGCTCGTTGATTGGCTTTGCCTGGGAGGGCGCCGTCTACGGGCGGCGCGACGTCTCGGAGGAGTGGTCTCCTCCGCCTTCGCTGGATGATGCGCCTCCCGCGAGGCCCTCGGGGACTCGCTCGCCCGCGGAGGAGGCGGCGCTGAAGCGCGCGCTGGTGCACTTCCCGGCGTATCCCCGGGCGAGCCGCGCGGAGCTGCTCGCCGTGGACTACCTGGGCCCCGACGTGCCCATCGCCGTGGCGTGGTTCTCCACGACGGACACGCCGGAGCAGGTGCTGTCGCACTACCGGCAGGTGCTGTTGGACAACGGGCTGCCGGTGCTCGGTGAGCGGCATGGGGAGAACGGGGGCTGGGTGGGGTACTGGAGCCCGGCCACGGAGGAGATGCGGCTGGTCTCCGTGCTGGCGCAGGGCGGCGAGACGCTGGGCTTCGTATCGGCGGGGCAGGTGGCGCCGCTCTTGAAGCGGGCCTCGCGCGTGCCGCCCTGGATTCCGCTGCCGCCCGAGCTGAGCGAGCCGGTAACGCTCTCGTTCGCCCTGGAGGGGGCCTCGCACCACGTCGTCTCCGGCCAGCTTCCGGAGGCGGCTCCCTCCGCCGTGGGTGAGAAGTACCGGACCCTGCTGACGGAGAAGGGCTGGGACGTGGGGGCGGTGGAGCCGGTGGATGCGAATGGCATCGCGTTCGAGTTGATGAAGGGCACCACCCTGGGACGGGCCACCTTGCGCACGCGTGCGCAGGAGCCGGGCGTCGAGCTTCAGCTCTCGTTGCTCCAGCGGGGTGCGGCGCCGTGAATGACAGGAAGGATGCAGCGATGGCGAAGTCACCCCGGAGGCTGGGGCTTGCTCGGGTACGCGGTCAGTCGATGGGGGAGTACGCCGTCATCACGGCCGCGCTGATGGGCTTTACGGTGATGGGCTGGCCGTTCCTGGTGCAGCTGCTCAACGCGCTCCAGCGGTACTTCGGCTCCATCTACTACGTCATCCAGTCCCCGATTCCGTAAGGGACGTGGAGTCGCTCCCGGCGAGGCCGGGACCGCGGGCACCGTGAGCCAGGTCCGTGCGGGCTTCCGCACGTGAGCGTCGGGTCCGTGCTTCCAGGTGTTGTCCTTCAGACACCCTTCCGCTTGTTCCGGGCACCCGTTGCACGCCGGGCTGCCCCGCGTGTGAGCAGGCCGGGCGCGTGGCCTCGCTCCGCTCAACGGCGTCCGGTGTCTGTCATTTCTACAGGTCGTGGGTTTCCACAGGCGGGTCTGGCTGTATTTGTTTGATGTCCATGGGGGCAGGCAGCCGGAGGTCGGCTTTGTGGTGAAGGCAACGGCCCTCGGGGGCTGTTTGTCATTGTTGTGCAGGGGGCGACATTTCCGGGTTTGGAGTGGAGGTTTCGAGTCCCGGGGATTTTGAGGTGACGCTGTGGGCTGGTAGTGATTGGTGTATGCGATGTCGCCTCTGCTTCCACCGCGCAAGGGCACAGTCTGGACAGGCCGCGGTGGAGTCCGCGATTGTCCTGCCGCTCTTCGTCTTCCTCATCCTGGGCATCCTGCAGTTGGGGTTGATGCACCAGGCCCGGCTGATGACGAAGTACGCCGCCTACAAGGCGGTGCGGGCTGGCTCCATCCACAACGCGAGCGTGAAGGAGATGGAGAAGGCGGCGGTCGCCGTGCTCCTGCCGATGCTGGCCAAGCGCGCCTCCGGCCCGAACGGCATCGAATACGTCAAGCCGGTGAACAGCGGGCAGGAGTTCACGGAGAAGTGGAGCGACTTGAAGGGCAACAAGATGGCGGACACCGAGCTGAAGTACGCCGAGGTCACCATCTGCGGGCCGACGAAGCAGGACGCGGGGGGCGGCGGCGGTGAGGTGGACTTCGATGACCCGGACAACGCCACGTCCGCCGACTGGAAGCAGAGCCACCGCACCAAGCTGCGCGTGCAGGTGACGTTCAACTACCGGCTCATCATCCCGTTCGCGGATTGGGTCATCTACAACGCCGCGCGCGCTCGGGACATGCCCATGCTGATGCGCATGGGCGAGGTGAAGGGCGAGGAGAAGGCCAAGGTGGCGAAACGCAAATTTGGAAGCGCCTCCACGGGCGAAGGCCCGTACGAGAGCGCCGCCTCCAAGCGCATCTACATCGCCCCCATCCGCGCCACGTACACCATGCGGATGCAGTCGAATCTCTACCTCAACACCGACGACCTGCCCGCGAGCAACGCATGCATGTTCCCGTTCTCCTACTGAGCCGGACGCGCCGCCGCGTCCAACGAGGCCAGGCCATCGTCCTGGGCTCGCTGTCGTTCCTGGTGCTCGCGTTGATGGTGACGCTGAGCTTCAACCTGAGCCATGCGCTGCGCCAGAAGATGAACCTGCAGCAGCATGGTGATGCGATGTCGTTCTCCATGGGTGTGCTGGAGGCGCGCGCGCTCAACTACTACGCGGTCACCAACCGGGCCATCGCCGGCTCCTACGTGGCGATGAACAGCCTGCACGGGTACATGGCGGCGGCGAGCATCACCGGCGAGATGCTGCGGGCGGGACAGCTGAACTTCGGTCAAATCGCCGCCTCCGAAGGGGCGAAGTGCGCTGCCTGCCAGGGCAAATGTCCTTGCTGCCAGCACGCGGTGGAGGCCGGGCAGGTCGCGGCCAGCTTCGGCAAGAAGGCCCTGCTGTACGACCGGGATGTGAAGGGGCTGGAGGGGAAATTCAAGGACGCCATGGAGGGGTTGGACCTCATGGTGGACAACATCCACACCTCGCAGCGAGGCGTCCACGAGAAGACCGCGCAGGCGGTGAAGGATGGCTCGAGCCATGGTCTGTCCCAGCTCAAGTCCGATATCGCTCCCGACGTGAGTGCCCTGTCGTCCGCGGTGGGGGCGCTCAACGCCAACGAGTTCAACTGCGCCGTGGATGGGATGCAGTGCGAGGGCAGCGTGGCGAACTCCGCGCCCGAAGCCCGTGCTCGCGTCATGACGGAGATTGGCAATGCGAGTCGCTCCGGGTGGCCCGCGAACCGCAATGGCAGCGGTGTTCCTCCGAAACAGCTCCATCCCCAGTTCCTCAAGGAGTTCATGGACATCCCCAACAACAAGGGGACGTATGCGGTGCTCGGCCACGTGGGCTCCTCCAAGACGGTGCAGAGCCAGTACAAGATCTACGAAGGAGGCCAGAAGGGCGGCAACCAGGGCTCCACCGTCGCCGCCACCGAGTCGGGGTCGCTCGAGCAGACCACCTGGCAGGACGCCATTCCCGCGGTGTCGCCCTATCTCACCTTCATCTGGAGTGCCTCGGGAGGCGGTGGCCACACGGTGATGGGCCTGCAGCACCAGGGGCAGCATCGCTTCGAGGGCACCAACGCGAAGGCGCTCACCTCGTGCGCGGGCACTGGCAACTGCTTCATGAAGTACCGCGCCAACCCGGATGCCGGGCGGGACTGGGGCCAGCCGCGCGTCTACAGCTATTACACGATGAAGCTGAACGTGGGGAACCCGGAGAAGGCCCCGTGGGAGCTCAACAACTCCCGGAGCGTGACGTTCGAGCACGGCGAGCAGGGCTCGGGGAAGCTGACGTTGTCCGCCGCCGACGGCATGAGCCTGTCCAAGTCCCTGGTCTACTACCACCGCTTCAAGCAGGGTGGCTGGTCGGAGCCTCCCAACCTCTTCGCGCCCTACTGGCGCGTGAAGCTGCATCCCTTCAGGCCCGATGAGGCGAAGAAGGTGCTGGAGGAGGCAGGCAACTCCGACGCGGCCGCCATCGCCGAGGCCCCGGAGGTGTCGCTGTGAAGACCATGAAGAGAGCTGGAGCGCCAGTTGCCCGGGGCGCCGCCGCGGTGGAGACGGCCCTGTGCATGCTCGTCATCATCCCCGTGTTCATGTACGCCATCTTCCTGGACGACCTGTTGCGCCACATGCTGGACGCGCAGGAGACCGTGCTCTCCACTGTCTGGGACTACGCCGTATCGGACTACGCGGCGAAGCCGGAGGGTGGGGAGGCCTTCGCGGGCTTCGGCCAGACACAGGGGCTGGCGCGGCAGATGTATTGCGACCACGAGTCGGGGGTGGACAGTTACAAGGCCAATCCTCCCGAGTGCGACCTGCGAAGCATGCATCACCATCAGGAGCTGGTGGCCCATGCCTGCTGGATGCATCCCGAAGCGCAGCAGGTGGAATGCACCGTCTCCCAGAACGCGGTGGGAAGCTATGGCGTCACGCTGCACGCCGCGTACATGAGCCAGTTCAACCGAGGGGGACTCATCCGTTGCTCGGCGCGAAGTGGCGTCCAGAACTACCTGCTTCCGACCACCTTCCTCCAGGAGTTCTCCCAGGTCGACCTCGCGAAGGAGCACATGGAGGGTGACGTCCATGACAACGCGGAGAAGAAGGGGGACAGGAGCAAGGACACCTACTACCTCCCGAAGGAGCACATCGCCCTGGTGACGGACACGTGGGCCCTTACGAAGCGCCAGAGCTTCGAGCCCGGTGAGAGCCAGAAGGAGGAGGGCGACCTCTACGCGCGCGTGGCGCAGGTCTACACGAACGGCGAAAACAGCGGATACACCCAGATGCAGGCCGCCGCGCAGACGCTCGTCACGCAGGCCATCAGCAACAAGCTGCTGTCTCCCACGCTGGCGCTCGCCGGAGCCAGGCCCGGTGACGACCCGACCCGGGTCAGCATGTCCATCAAGCCCCAGAACGGCGCGCCGACCCAGCTGATAAACCAGGGCCTGGGCGCCGGCACCTACTTCAACAACGAGTGGCGTGACTGGGAAGCGAACAACAACGAGAAGACGAAGCAGAAGCGCGGCGACTTCTACATGGGCTGCCAGAAAGCAGGACAGTGCTGATGGCTTCGTTGCAACGTCGCAAGCCGCGCGGCCAGTCCATGGTCGAGTACGCCGTCGTCACGGCCGCGCTGATGGGCTTCACGGTGATGGGCTGGCCGTTCCTGGTGCAACTGCTCAACGCGCTCCAGCGGTACTTCAGCTCCATCTACTACGTCATCCAGTCCCCCATCCCTTGAGCACGGGGGACCGGGCACGCACCGCTACGGCTTCACGGTGGTGACGAACTCCGCCTTGCCACCGGCGACCTTCAGGACGACGGCTTCCTTCACCGCGTCACGGTTCGCATCCAGCGTGATTCGCCCCGCCACGCCCGGGAAGTCCTTCGTCGCGGCAATCGCGTCACGCACCGCCGGGCCGCTCGTGTCCGGGGCGCGCTTGAGCGCTTCCACCAGCACCCGCGCCGCGTCGTACGACAGCGCCGCCACGCTGTCCGGCACGCTGCCGTACTTCTCCTTGTAGCGCGCCAGGAACGACTGGAGCACCGGGTCCGGGTTGCCCGGCGAGTAGTGGTTGGAGAAGTAGCTGCCCTCCAGCGCGGACCCGCCCAACTCGAACAGCTTGTCGGAGTCCCAGCCGTCACCGCCCAGCAACGGCACCTTCAGGCCCACCTCACGCGCCTGCCGCGCGATGATGCCCACGTCCGTGTAGTACCCCGGCACGAACACCGCCTCCGGCTTCAGTTGCTTGAGCGCCGTGAGCTGCGCGCGGAAGTCCGTGTCGCCCTTCGAGTAGCTCTCCGTGCCGACAATCTTCCCGCCGAACTCCTGGAACTTCGCCGTGAAGACGTCCGCCAGTCCCATGGAGAACGCACTCTTGTTGTCCGTCAGCACCGCGACCTTCGACAGCTTCAGGTTCTCCCGGGCGAACTTCGCCATCACCAGGCCCTGGAACTCGTCGATGAAGCAGACGCGGAAGATGTAGTCGCCCTTCTTCGTCACCTCGGCGCTGGTGGAGGTGGGCGTAATCATCGGCACCTTGCCCACCTGCGCCTTCTCCGCCATCGCCATGGACACCGACGACGCCGCCTCGCCGAGAATCGCCACCACCCTGTCTTGAGTGATGAGCCGCGTCGCCGCCTGCGCCCCTTCCTCCGGGCGCCCCTGGCTGTCGTACACGCGCACCGCCAGCTTGCGGCCCCGCACCCCGCCCGCGGCGTTCGCCTCGTTGAGCGCCAGTTCGATTCCGTTGCGCGCGGAGACGCCGAACGTCGCCTCGCTGCCCGTCAGGCTGCCCACCTCGCCAATCAGGATGGCCCCCTTCTCATCGGGCGCCATCGCCGGGCTGTCCGCGCCTGCGGGCACCTGAGCGGCCGTGCCGGCCTTGGACGGGTCGGCGGCCTGCCCGGTGGGAGGTGCCTCGGTGGGGGCGGACTTCTTCTCGCAGCCCGCCAGGGCCAGGGCGAGCGTGGCGAGCAGCAGCAGTGGACGCATCAGCGGATTCCCTCCGGATAGCAAGAATCCCACCCTAGCCCTCTCCCTCTTGCCCTCCAACCGGGGGCCTTGAACGGTCGCCCTCGAAATGCAATGTGGACTAAATCGGTCCAGATTACATATGACGCGCCCGGAGGCCCTGAGGCCCCGTGGGCATGGACCCAGAGAGGAGAAGCGTCCCGCATGCTCCGGATGAGCAAGATGACCGACTACGGCATCGTGCTGATGACCGAGCTGGCTCGCGCGGAGGGTGGCACCCGCACCACTCGCGAGCTGGCGGCACGCACCCGTGTGCCACTGCCCTCGGCCAGCAAGGTGCTCAAGGGCCTGCTGCAGGCGGGGCTCGTGGTGTCCCACCGGGGCGCCAACGGCGGCTATGGCCTGTCGCGCCCCGCCGCGTCGCTCTCCCTGTCCGAACTGGTGGCCTCGCTGGAGGGGCCCGTCGCGCTCACGGAGTGTGGCGTGCACACCTCTGGAGGCGCGCCCTGTGAGCTGGAGTCCGTGTGCCAGATACGCGGGCACTGGCGGCTCATCAATCACGCCATCCAGGACGCGCTGGGACGCCTGACGCTGGCGGACCTCATCGCCCCGGCGCCGCGCATGCCCGAGCGACTGGTGGGCCTGGCTACCCCCAGGGCCGCCCCGGCCGCCGCCGCCAACACCTCGACACCTTCCGCCACGACAGGAGTCCGCTCATGACCACCGACACCCTCCAGGAACTGACGCGCCGCCCGTATGCGGCCGGCTTCGTCTCCGCGGTGGAGGCGGACACCTTCCCGCCGGGGCTGAACGAGGACGTCATCCGCGCGCTGTCGGAGAAGAAGGGCGAGCCTCCCTTCCTCCTCGAGTGGCGCCTGAAGTCCTACCGCCACTGGCTCACGCTGCGCGAGCCCACGTGGCAGGCCGTCACCTACAAGCCCATCGACTACCAGGCCATCAGCTACTACTCGGCGCCCAAGTTCAAACCGAAGAAGGACAGCCTCGACGAGGTGGACCCGGAGATTCTGCGCACCTACGAGAAGCTGGGCATCCCCCTGGTGGAGCAGCAGCGGCTGCAGAACGTCGCGGTGGACGCCGTGTTCGACTCGGTGTCCGTGGCCACGACGTTCAAGGACAAGCTGGCCAAGGCGGGCGTCATCTTCTGCTCGTTCTCGGAGGCCGTGCGCGAGCACCCGGAGCTGTTGCGCAAGTACCTGGGCTCGGTGGTGCCGCACTCGGACAACTTCTTCGCGGCGCTCAACTCGGCCGTGTTCAGCGACGGCTCGTTCGTCTACATCCCCAAGGGCGTTCGCTGCCCCATGGAGCTGTCCACGTACTTCCGCATCAACGCCGCGGAGACGGGCCAGTTCGAGCGCACCCTCATCGTCGCCGACGAGGGCTCGTACGTGAGCTACCTGGAGGGCTGCACCGCGCCCCAGCGCGACACGAATCAGCTGCACGCGGCCGTGGTGGAGTTGGTGGCGCTCGAGGGAGCCACCATCAAGTACTCCACGGTGCAGAACTGGTACCCGGGTGACGCGGAGGGCAAGGGCGGCATCTACAACTTCGTCACCAAGCGCGGCATCGCCCACAAGCGCGCGAAGATTTCGTGGACGCAGGTGGAGACGGGCTCGGCGATTACGTGGAAGTACCCGAGCGTCATCCTCAAGGGGGATGACTCGGTGGGCGAGTTCTACTCGGTGGCGCTCACCAACAACCTCCAGCAGGCGGACACGGGCACGAAGATGGTGCACCTGGGGAAGAACACCCGCAGCACCATCGTGTCCAAGGGCATCTCCGCGGGGCGCGGGCAGAACACGTACCGCGGGCTGGTGAAGGTGCTGAAGAGCGCGGAGAACGCGCGCAACTACACGCAATGCGACTCGTTGCTCCTCGGGGACAAGTGCGGCGCCCACACGGTGCCGTACATCGAGGTGAAGAACGCGTCGGCGCAGGTGGAGCATGAGGCGTCCACGTCGAAGATTGGCGAGGACCAGCTCTTCTACTGTCGGCAGCGCGGCATCTCTCAAGAGGACGCGGTGTCGATGATTGTGAATGGCTTCTGCCGGCAGGTGTTCAAGGAACTCCCCATGGAGTTCGCGGTGGAAGCCCAGAAGCTGCTCGGAGTGAGTCTGGAAGGGAGCGTGGGGTAGGTATGGCTTTGCTGTCCGTTCGGAATCTGCACGCCCGTGTGGGCGACAAGGACATCCTCAAGGGCATCGACCTGGAGGTGGGCGCCGGAGAGGTGCACGCCATCATGGGGCCCAATGGCTCTGGGAAGAGCACCCTGGCGAGCGTGCTCGCGGGGCGGGATGCCTACGAAGTGACGAAGGGCGAGGTCCTCCTCGACGGCAAGCCGCTGTTGGAGCTGGCCCCCGAGGCGCGCGCCGCCGAAGGGGTGTTCCTCGCGTTCCAGTACCCGGTGGAGATTCCGGGCGTGGGCAACCTGCACTTCCTGCGCACCGCGCTCAACGCGCAGCGCCGGGTGAAGGGGCTGGAGGAGCTGGATGCGATGGACTTCCTCCAGATGGCCAAGGAGAAGTCGAAGCTGGTGCAGCTCGACGCGGCCTTCATGAACCGCTCGGTGAACGAGGGCTTCTCCGGCGGCGAGAAGAAGCGCAACGAAATCTTCCAGATGGCGGTGCTGGAGCCGCGGCTGGCCATCCTCGACGAGACGGACTCGGGCCTGGACATCGACGCCTTGCGCACGGTGGCGGGCGGAGTGAACGGGCTGCGCTCACCCCAGCGCGCCATGGTGGTGATTACGCACTACCAGCGGCTGTTGGACTACATCGTCCCGGACAAGGTCCACGTCATGGCGGGCGGGCGCATCATCCGCTCCGGTGGGCGCGAGCTGGCGCTGGAGCTGGAGGAGAAGGGCTACGGCTGGCTGGGGCTCCAGGATGGCAAGGCGGCCGCCACGAAGGGCGGGGAGGCACGGCGATGACGCCGGGCGTGACTCGCTATGTGGACGTGGCCTCGCGCTTCCAGGCGCGGGACGCGACGACGCCCGCGTGGCTCCAGCGCGTGCGCCAGGAGGGGCTCGCGCACTTCGCGCGGCTGGGCCTGCCCACGACGCGTGACGAGGCGTGGAAGTACACCAACCTCTCGCCCATCGCGGACGGGGCCTTCGCGCCTGTCGTGACGGCGGGGAGCACGGCGGAGCTGTCGTCGGTGGTGGCGCGGCTCGCGCTGCCCGGTCCCCGGCTGGTGTTCGTGGATGGGCGGCTGTCGCCGGAGCTGTCGTCGGTGGCGGGTCTGCCGCGGGGCCTGACGCTGAAGCCGCTGCGCGACGCGCTGGTGGAGGACGGGGCGCTGCTGGAGGCGGAGCTGGGCCAGCGCGCGCTCGCGGCGGAGCAGGCCTTCACGGCGCTCAACGCGGCGCTGCTGGAGGACGGGGCCGTGCTGCGCCTGGCACCGGGGGCGCTGAGCGAGGTGCCCGTGCAGCTCATCTTCCTGACCCGGGGCGACGCGCCGGTGCTGGCCAGTCCGCGCATCCTCGTGGTGGCGGGAGCGGGCAGCGAGGCGACGCTGGTGGAGACGTACGCCAGCGCGACAGGTGTCAGTGGCCAGGGCTTCACCAACGCGGTGACGGAGGTGACGCTGGGCGACAACGCCAGCTTGAAGCACTACCGGCTCCAGTCGGAGGGTGACGCCGCGGTGCACGTGGGCGGGCTGCACGTGCGGCAGGGCCGGGACAGCCGCTTCGTGTCCCACAACTTCGCCTTCGGCGGCGTGCTGGCTCGCAACGAGGTGAATGTCACCTTCGCGGGCGAGGGCGGCGATGCCACCCTCAATGGCCTGTACGTGGGGCGGGGGACGCAGCACCTGGACCAGCGGACGGCGCTGGACCACGCGGTGCCCCGCTGCACCAGCCGGGAGCTGTACAAGGGCGTGCTGGATGACCGGGCGCGCGGCACCTTCCACGGACTGGTGAAGGTGCGGCAGGACGCGCAGCGCACGGACTCGCGGCAGCAGAACCGCAACCTGCTCCTGTCGGAGCACGCGCAGGCGGACACCCGGCCGCAGCTCGAAATCCTGGCGGACGACGTGAAGTGCGCGCACGGCGCGGTGGTGGGGCGGCTGGATGCGCAGGCGCTGTTCTACCTGCGCTCGCGAGGCATTCCCCGCGCCGAAGCCGAGCGGTTGCTCACGTATGCCTTCGCCCGGGAGCTGGTGGACGCGGTGCCGGAAGGGCCGGTGCGCGCGAGCGTGGAGGGGCTGCTCGCCCCGAGGCTTCCGGGTGCGCCCCGGACGGAGGTGACGGCATGAGCGCGTTCGACGTGCAGCGCGTCCGCGAGGACTTCCCCCTGCTCCGGCAGGAGGTGCGGGGCCGGCCCCTGGTGTACCTGGACAGCGCGGCGACGGCGCAGAAGCCGCAGGCCGTCATCGACGCCATCGTCCGCTTCTACCAGCACGACAACGCCAACGTGCACCGAGGCGTCCACATCCTCTCCGAGCGCGCCACCGAGGCGTACGAGGGCGCGCGCGAGACGGTGCGCGGCTTCCTCAATGCGCGGGACGCTCGGGAAATCATCTTCGTGCGCGGCACCACCGAGGCCATCAACCTGGTGGCGCAGACGTACGGCCGCAAGCACGTGGGGCCGGGGGATGAAATCCTCATCACCCAGATGGAGCACCACGCGAACATCGTCCCCTGGCGGATGCTCTGCGAGCAGACGGGGGCGACGCTGCGGGTGATTCCGGTGGATGACCGGGGCGAGCTGGTGCTGGACGCGGTGGACGCGCTGCTCACCGAGAAGACGCGCATCCTCGCGGTGACGCACGTGTCCAACGCGCTGGGCACGGTGAACCCGGTGAAGGAGCTGACGCGCCGGGCGCACGCCAAGGGCATCCCCGTGCTGGTGGACGGGGCGCAGTCGGTGACGCACTTCCCGGTGGATGTGCAGGACCTGGGCTGCGACTTCTATGCGCTGAGCGGGCACAAGTTGTTCGGCCCCACGGGCATCGGCGTGTTGTACGGCCGCCTGGAGCGCCTGGAGCCGCTGCCGCCGTACCAGGGCGGCGGCGACATGATTCTCTCCGTGACGATGGAGAAGATTACGTACAACCGCGTGCCGCACCGGTTCGAGGCGGGGACGCCGAACCTGGAGGGCGCGGTGGGCCTGGCCGCGGCCATCCGATATCTCCAGGCGCTGGGGCTGGACGCCATCGCCGAGCATGACCGGGCGCTGATGGCCTACGCCACGCAAGCGCTGGAGTCGGTGCCGGGGCTGCGAATGGTGGGCACCGCGCGCGAGAAGGCGGGCGTGCTGTCCTTCACGCTGGAGGACATCCATCCGCACGACGTGGGGACGATTCTGGACCGCGAGGGCATCTGCATCCGCACGGGCCACCACTGCGCGCAGCCGGTGATGCAGCACTTCAAGCTGCCGGCGACGGCGCGGGCCTCCCCGGCGCTCTACAACACGCGCGAGGACGTGGACGCGCTCGTGCGCGGACTGCACAAGGTGAGGGAGGTGTTCCGATGAGCTCGGACTCGGACGACTTGAAGGACCTCTACCAGGAGGTGGTGCTGGAGCACTCCAAGAGGCCGCGCAACTACCGCGTGGTGGAGGGCGCCAACCACGAGGCGGCGGGGCACAACCCGCTGTGCGGAGACCAGCTCTCCGTGACGATGAAGGTGGACGGAGACCTCATCCGCGACATCGGCTTCCAGGGGCAGGGCTGCGCGATTTCTCGCGCGTCAGCCTCGCTGATGACGGGCGTGGTGAAGGACAAGACGCGCGCGGAGGCGGAGGCCCTCTTCGAGAAGGTGCACAAGCTGGTGACGGAGGGGCCCGAGTCGGTGGACGTGGACTCGCTGGGCAAGCTCGCGGTGCTGTCCGGCGTCAGTGAGTTCCCCGCCCGGGTGAAGTGCGCCAGCCTCGCGTGGCACACGATGCGCGCGGCGCTGGAAGGGCGAGATGAAGCGGTTTCGACGGAGTAGGGAAGGAGGGAGCGGACGATGCGAGGCGTGACGGCGATGCTGGAGCGGGAGGTTCCCGCGACCATCATTCCCAGTGGTGACAAGGTGGTGCTGCCAGAGGGCGCGGAGCTGCGGGTGATGCAGACCCTGGGCGGCAACATCACGGTGCAGGACCCCTACGGACAGCTCTTCCGCATCGACGAGAAGGACGGCGCGGCGCTGGGCGCGGAGTATGCGCCGCAAGAGAAGGCCGCCGGGGACGCGAGCACCTTCCACGAGGAGCAGGTCTGGGAGCAGCTGCGCACGGTGTATGACCCGGAGATTCCGGTGAACATCGTGGAGCTGGGCCTGGTGTACGCGTGCAAGACGGAGCCGCTGCCGGAAGGTGGCCAGCGCGTGGACATCCAGATGACGCTGACGGCGCCCGGCTGCGGCATGGGCCCGGTGCTGGTGGACGACGTGCGCACCAAGGTCGGCTCGGTGCCCGGCGTGAAGGAAGCCAACGTCGAGCTGGTGTGGGACCCGCCCTGGGACCAGGGCCGGATGACGGACGTCGCGCGCCTCCAGCTCGGCTGGATGTGACGCACGGAGGGCCCCGGGCCTGGACGCTTCGCGGTGGCTTCCGCGAGGCGTTCCGTCCGTGGGTTTCCATGCGAGTGAGCACAGACGCCTCGCCCGCTCGAGGTCGCCGAGCCGCATGCCCGGGCACGCGGCCGTCACCAGCTCCTCGCCCGCTGTGCCTGAGGCCGGTCAGCGCGCCGCGAGCCTGCGGACACCGAAGCTCAGGGCCGCGGTGGCCAGACTCCCCGCGAGCAGCCGAGGCCAGCGACGCACGGCTTCCGTCGGCGGATGGTATCGCGCGGGCGCGGGGTGCTCCTCGGCGTGGCGGATGCGCTCGCGCACCTCCGGCATCTTCTCCTCGAACAGCTCCACCATGGCGCGCTCGAAGACGAGCAGGTCCTGCGGCCCCCGGCTGGAGACCCAGTTGTCGTCGCGCACCATCGACTCGTCACGCCACTGCGCGCCGGAGTTCTTCACGTCGTCGCGGATGCCCGGCCAGGAGGTGAGGGTGCGGCCCTCGGTGAGCCCCGCGGAGATGAGCAGCCACGGCGCGTGACAGATGATGGCCATGGGCAGGTTGAGCGAGTCCGCGTCGTGGACGAAGTCCTTGGCGAGCGCGCTCTGCCGCAGCGTGTCCGGGTTGATGAGGCCGCCGGGCAGGAGCACCGCGTCGAAGTCCGCCGCCTTCACGTCCTTCAGCACCGCGTCCACGCGGACCTTCTTGCCGGGGAGCATGTGGTTCATGCCTCGGATGTGGCCGGGCAGGAGCGACACAATCGTCACCTCCGCGCCCTGTCGCTCCAGCTTCTTGACTGGCCGCGTCAGCTCCACCTGCTCGAAGCCGCTCGTCGCCAGCACCGCCACCCGCAACCCCTTCAGCTTCTTCATCGCGCGCTCCTGTCCCTGAACGCTCCCGACTCTGTGCACGGTACAGCGGCCGTGCACGGGGGATGAGGCATGCAGGCGAGCCCTCCGCGCCGAGCTTGCTTGTGGCGAGGAGGGCAGGCGAGCTGCCGTCGTTGTGCCTCCCGGGTCGCCGTGCTACCGACCCGACACCCTTTCTGGGAACCCGGGTGCCAAGGCCGCACACTCCCGGTGTCCCGGTCGCCGCTGGAGGTCGCCGAATGTTCGCTTCGCTCCCTTCTCTTCCTCGGGGCCTCGTCGCGGGGACCGCGCTGCTCCTCATCCCCTTGGGCTGCACCAGCACGGAGTCCGCGCGCGTCGATGAAGCCCGGCTCACGCAGGAGGGCTCCGCCGCGCGCAAGCCCCGCTGGGGAATGGTCATCCACGGAGGCGCTGGAGTCATCTCCCGGGCGAACCTCTCCCCGGAGCGCGAGGCCCAGGTCCGCGCCGTGCTCCAGCAGGCACTCCAGGCCGGCCACGCGGTGCTGGCCCAGAACGGCAGCAGCCTGGACGCGGTGACGGCGGCCATCCGCATCCTGGAGGACTCGCCCCACTTCAACGCGGGCAAGGGCGCGGTCTTCAACCATGACGGCATCAACGAGCTGGATGCGGCCATCATGGACGGGACGACTCGCGCGGCGGGCTCGGTGGCGGGCCTGCGCCACGTGAAGAACCCCATCGAGCTGGCGCGCAAGGTGATGGAGAAGTCGCCGCACGTGATGATGATTGGCGAGGGCGCGGAGTCCTTCGCGAAGGCCCAGGGCGTGGAACTGGTGGACGCGAAGTACTTCTTCACGGAGGAGCGGTGGCAGAGCCTCCAGCGCGCGCTGGAGAAGGAGCGCGCCGCGCCCGTGCCGGGACAGCCCTCGTCGCTGAGCCCGGGGGTTGACCCCGTGACGGGCGACCACAAGTTCGGCACCGTGGGCGCGGTGGCGTTGGACCAGGCCGGCAACCTCGCGGCGGGGACGTCCACCGGAGGCATGACGAACAAGCGCTACGGCCGCGTGGGTGACGCGCCCATCATCGGCGCCGGCACCTACGCGGACCCGCGCTGCGCGGTCTCCGCCACGGGCCACGGGGAGTTCTTCATCCGCTACACGGTGGCGCGCGACATCTGCGCACGCGTCGAGTACCAGGAGCTCCCGCTGCCCGAGGCCGCCAATGTCGTCGTCAATGACGTGCTGGTGAAGGCCGGCGGCGAGGGCGGTGTCATCGCCATGGACCGTGAAGGCAACGTGGCCATGCCCTTCAACTCAGCGGGCATGTACCGGGGCTACGTGGGTCAGGACGGCCTGCCGCACGTGGCCATCTTCAAGGACCCGGAGTCCCCCGCAACGAAATAGGCCCCCGTTGTCGGTCCGAGTGGGCGTGTGGCGGAGAGGCACGCCTGGATTGCAATCGAGTTGCTCCTGTAGACTGTGTCCGGGAACCGGCACTTCCGTGCGGTCCCATCTCAGTCGAAAGGAGCATCCGCATGCTGTCACCTCGCAAGTGCCTGCCGTGGACTGTCGTGGCCCTTCTCGCCCTCTTCGCTGGAGTCTTCTCCGCGCAGCCCGCCCGCGCGGAATCCACCGGAGAGGCTGTCTGTGCCGGTGCTGAGCAGGAGGCGGAGGGCGCCTCGCTCGCCATTTGTCACCAGGCCTTCTGTTCCGAGGTGAGTGACTGCTGGCAGGCGTGTTCGAGCGCGCTGACGGCGGCTTGTGTCGACAACACCTGCGAATACACCTACCGGACCGGAGGTGGCGGTGGCGGCGGCCCCCTCTGCCACCAGCAGTTCTGCTCCGAGGATTCCCAGTGCGTGTGCCGCAATGCCCAGGGCTTCTGCGGTGCGGACAACACCTGCTACTACTGACGCGCTCCTCATCCTCGGCGCGTTTCCCACCGGGAGGCCTGCTGCTCGAAGCAGGCCCCCGCTGTCGGTGCGGGTGGGCCCGTGGCGGGGAAACACGCCTGGAGTGAAAGTGGAGTGGCTCCGATAGTCTGCCTCCGGCGCCGCGCACCCCCGCGCGGCTCCGTGTGAGTCACAAAGGAGCATCCGCATGCTGTCACTTCGCAAGCGCCTGCCGTGGACTGTCGTGGCCCTCCTCGCCCTCTTCGCCGGAGTCTTCTCCGCGCAGCCCGCCCGCGCTGAGTCCTCGGAGGAGGCTGTCTGCATCGGCGGTGAGAAGGAGGCCGACCCCCAGGCGCTCTCCGACTCCGCCTGCTACCAGTCCTTCTGTGTCGACGAGAGTCATTGCTGGGACGCGTGTCCGTCCGCGCAGTCAGTGGCCTGCGTCGGCGGTATCTGCCGTTACACGCAGCAGCCTGGCGGAGGCGGAGGCGGCCCGTCCTGCCCCATGAGCTTCTGCTCCGACGACTTCCATTGCTCGTGCAAGGAGGCCCAGGGCTACTGCGGCGCCGATAACATCTGTCACTACGACTGAGGCGTCGAGCGTCGGTTGTCCGGTCCGCGACGGAAAGTCGCGGACCCCTTTTCATAAAATCCCTGGCACGGTGTCTTGGAGGCATGCGCACTTCTCGATGGCTGTTCCTCACCTGGGCCCTGCTGGGCTGCTCCGCCGCCGCTTCTGACGCCAAGGGCGTGGCTCCCGATGCACCGTCCGAGCTGGCGGCTCCCGCGTTGTCGGTGACGGTGCTGGGCTCCGGACAGGCGGAGGCCGGAGGTCAGGTCTGGCAGTACCACCTGCTGCGGCTCCAGGAGGCCGGCAAGGCCGCCACCTATGCCCAGTGGTTCCCGCCCCGGAACCCGGGCCTCTGGCCCACGATGATGGTCACCCGTCCCTATGACGGAATCACGTGGACGGGTGAAGTGGTGGACCAGAAGTGGGCCCTGCGAGGGCCCGGCGTCCATCCCGACGACAGCGAGCCCCACCACCACGCGGGCTCGTCCTCCATCGCCTTCACCCTCAGCTCGCCCGAGCTCATCACCGCCGAGTCGTTCTTCTACCTGTTCCACGAGTTCGGCGTGCTCAACGTCTTCGGTCGCTTCTACGCGGGTGGCGACATCCAGAACGACCGGGACGACATGCACGCGGGCATGCGCTTCCTCGCGCAGGCCCCCGGCGTGGACCGCTCGCGGATTGGTGTCCATGGCGGCTCATGGGGAGGCTTCGAGGCGCTCTACGCCGCGGCCGATGCTCCGGTGGAGGCCCGGCCCAAGGTGGGCGTCGCGCTCTTCCCGCTGTCTGACTTCGCGCGCCAGTACGACTACCTCACGTCCGTCATCCCCTCGCGCGTGACGAACCCGGTGGTGCGCAACCAGTACGCCGCCTTCTTCGAGCCCTACCTGCGCCGCATCAACGCCACCACGGGGGGCGCTCCAGGCACACCAGGGGCGGACTACAGCCGGTGGACGCGTGAGCACCTGGCGCCGAAGCTGACCACGCCGTTCCTCGTCATCCACGAGGACTGGGACACGCTCGTCCCGGTGGAGCAGACGCAGACGCTGGCCTCCCTGGTCGGCCCCAGCCTGACGGCGATGTACCTCCGGCACCTGAACGCGCCGGACTGGAACACGCGCGGGCTGGACCATGGACTGCTGGTGGGCCAGTACGGCCACTCGGTCAACACGTTGACGCTGGGGCACCTGCTGACGAACCTGGGCGGCCCTTCCCAGATTCTCTTCGTCCCCTTCGTGCAGGACAACCTGGTGACCTGGCTGTGGGAGGTGCGCATCCTCCAGTACTTCGGCCAGGACATGTCCGCCGTGGCCCCCCTGCTGCGCGAGCTGGCGGACCCGCGCGTGGTGTTCTTCGAGCTGACCACGGGCAACGTCATCCTCGGCGCGGAGTGGGTGGCCATCTCGGTGAACGGTCTCTGGGGAACGCAGTACACGGCCGCCAACATCCGCGAGGCGCTGTCCGCCGGACTGCCTCCCTGAGGAATGCTACCGCTCTGCCGCTGGAGTACCTGAGGCTGGCGCGGAGCCGTGAGGTCCGCTCGCGGCTCCGCACCGTGGAAGCGCGTCAGGGGGCGGTGTCGCCCTGCCAGCCATTGATGGCCTGGAAGGTGGCGACGAGGCTGGAGTTGGAGGCGGGGGTCAGGTAGCCGTGAACCCTGGCACCGGTGTCGGACCAGGAGGTCCACACGTGCCAGACGCTCTGCTCATCGAGCTGCGGGGGCGCGGCGACGTTGAGCGTGTAGTGCTCCCAGGACTTGACGATGGTGGGCGTGGTGAAGCGGGTGCCATTGACGTCCAGGCTCAGTCCGGAGGGCACGGTGGCCAGGGCCACGTCGACGATGCGAGGCAGCACGTTGCGCGAGGTGGTGGTGGTCCGTCCCCAGGAGTCCCTCGCGGTGAGCAGCACCTCCACGTAGTTCTCCGTCACCGCCTCCAAATCCTCCGGCTCGGGCGCGACGAGGAGGAGGTTGTTGCCGGGGGTGGCCGTCATCAGCGGATGGGTGTGGTCGTTGTGGTGCAGCACGGCGCGCCAGGTGAGCTGGTTGTCCGGCAGCGGGCCGTCCTCCGCGTCGGTGGCGTGGCCCGTCAGCACCAGGTCCTGCCCCACGCGGAAGCGCAGGCTCGTCGCCGGGGAGGTGATGGTGACGGTGGGCGCGGTGTTTCCCGCGTCGATGCGAAGGGTGGCGGCCTGGACGGAGGTGGCCCCATTCGAGTCCCTCACCCGGAGCGCGGCCATGAAGACGCCGTTCGTGGTGTAGACGTGGCTCGTCATCGCGGAGGAGGTCTGCACCGCGGGGCTGCCGTCTCCGAAGTTCCACAGGTACGTCAGCGCATCACCGTCGGGGTCGCTGCTGGCGCTCCCGTTGAAGGTGACGGTCAGCGGGGTGGAGCCCTGGGTGGGGAATGCGGAGAGGGCCGCCATGGGCAGGCGATTGCGCGCGCCGGTGTAGCTGATGCGGCGGACCTCACCACCGCCCGCGTACGTCGTGTAGTAGAGCGACTGGCCGGTGCCGGCGGGGCCAAAGCGCAGCGTCACCGCGGAGCTGTTGCCCAGCCCGGTGGCGAACGCCTCCACCGTCACCGCGCCCCCCGGGCCCCGCGTCAGCTTGAACACCTTGCCGCAGACGTAGTCGCTGAAGAAGTAGGCGTCATCGTCCTCGGGCGCCCAGGCTCCTTCGGGTGCGAACGCGCCCCCGGTGATGGAGTCGCAGCCCTGGAAGGGCGAGCCCGTGGGGTTGGTGCCGTGCTTGTAGTCGAAGAGGGGGTTGGTCATCCCCGAGGGAGGCGCGCCGCAGTTCGTGGTGGAGCCGTTGGCGCAGTGCCCCTCGCGCGTGTTCCAGCCGTAGTCCGCGCCGAGGATGCCCTCGTCGATTTCCTCCCATGTGCCCTGGCCCACGTCGTTGATGAGGAAGCTGCTGGTGCCGGGCTGGAAGGCGAAGCGGAACGGGTTGCGCAGGCCGGTGGCGAAGATTTCCTGGCAGGGCCCCGTGCCCGGAGGCACGCCCGTGGGGATGGCGCAGCGGCGGCTGCCAGGGGCCGAGGCCCAGGGGTTGTCCGAGGGGATTTCGCCATTCTTCCGGATGCGGAGAATCTTCCCCAGCGGCACGTCGAGGCGGCGCGCGGTGGTGTTCTGGCCCGCGCAGCGGCTCGGGTCTCCGAGCTGGCAGCCTCCGTCACCCACGCTGACGTAGAGAAACCCGTTCGAGCCGAAGTCGAGGTCCCCTCCGTTGTGGTTGCTCGCCGTGGAGGGAAGGTTGTCCAGGAGGATTCGCTCACTGGCCGGGTCCACCGTGTTCGCGTCCGACAGCGTGAAGCGCGAGACGCGGTTGACGGGCACGTTGGGGATGTTCGACGCGCACGTGTTGAACTTGTTGAACGTGTAATAGAGGAAGACGTGGCGGGTGATGGTGAACACCGGGTCCACCGCGATGCCCAAGAGGCCGCGCTCCCCGTTGGAGCACAGTCTGGAGGCGAGGTTCAGCGCCGGGGTCGGCAGCAGGACGCCTCCGCTGAAGACTCGAAGCTGGCCGGGCTGGGTGGTGATGAGCAGCCGCCCATCCGGCGTGAAGGCGAGCGAGGTGGGCCGCTCGACGCGCGTCACCAACACCTCGGAGTAGGCGGGCGGCAGGGTGATGGCGGCGCTCGTGACGCCGAGGACGGCCTCAGCCTGGCCCTCCTCCGAAGGAGCACAGGCCGCGCTCAAGAGGAGCAGGAGGAGGAATCGCGTGAATGGATGGAGCCAGGACATGATTGGATCTCCAGAAAAATAGGAAGCGCCCTGGCTTTGTCTGTTTGCCTTTTCCTTGGCGAGGATTGTCTTTGGCGCTGTGCGCGGTCGGACGGCGCAAGCTCGGCGCGCCTGGCTGTATGTCCAATGGTGCCCAGGGATGACAGTCTTTCGCCGCGACGACTGTCCTGTGCGCGTGAGTGCCAGACGCGACAACGGCGGAGGCCTTGGGGGCCCCCGCCGTCGATGTCCAGCTCACGCTTCGACTTCAATCAATGGTGGCGGTCGCCCCGGCCACGGCCCCGGCCATGGTTGCCGCCGCCCACGGGCGTCGCGTCATGGCTGCGCGAGCGGTTGCTGGGGGAGGCGCGCCAGCGGTCATTGCGGCCCCCTCCGGACGGCTGGCCCTTCCAGCGGTCATCGCGGTGGGAGCGGTCGCGGTAGCGGTCGTTGCGGTCGTGGTGGCTGGGGGGCGACGCGACGCGGTTGCGCCAGTAGCTGTTGTAGGTCGGCGAGCGCCAGACGCGGTCATGTCGGTAGTAGTGCCCGGAGGTCCGCCACGGGCGGTGGTAGTAGTAGCGGACGGCGGGCGCGCGGTACCACGTGTGGGCGAAGTAGTTGGGGTGGCCCCAGCCCACGGTGACGCGCGCGTGGCGGAAGACGGGGATGGTGACGTGCACGGAGCCGCGCGGGGCCCAGCCGCCGCCGACGAAGTGCCACGACAGTCCGCGCTGCACCCAGCGGGGCGAGACGAAGACCAGGTCGGCGCGCGGCGGCGCGGCCCAGGTGCCATCCACCCAGTCCCAGGCGTTTCCGGACCAGTACCAGTAGCCGGGCTCCCAGGTGAGGTTGGAGGCGGGCGCGGCCGGGCGGGCCTCCTGGCGCGGCGGAGGAGGGGCCTGCTGGGTGGAGAGGGCCTCCGAGGACACGGCGATGGGAATCTCCACCTCCGTCGTGCCCTGGCGCGCCCAGCCACCGGAGACCCAGTACCAGTTGCCCCGGTCCTCTTCCCAATAGCCGTTGACGAACTGGTAGCCCGCCATGGGGGCCACCCAGGTGCCGGGGTTGAAGCGCCACTCACCGCCGTCCCAGTACCAGTGTCCGGAGGCCCACACCGCGCCGGCATAGGGCCGCCGCGACGGGCGCTCGGTGGGCAGCGACGGAGGCGGCTGGGGGGCCATGGGCGCCAGCTCCTCGTCGGAGTCCTCGTCGTAGTCGTCGTTGGCGTACTCACGGCCGTCGTCGGAATATCCCGGGTCCTCCGAGGGCACCGGGGCCGTCTGCGCCTGAACCACCGGGGCCGAAAGCAGGGCCACCATCCAGAGCCAGCTTCGAGGACTCATGACGTCTTCTCCTGTTGAAAATGCCATCCCCCTCACGAGGGACTTCGATGGGCCTTCAGACGCGAGAGGGCCTCCCGTATTCAACCCGGGAGGCCCGCCGGAGTCGCGAGGCAGGGGTGGGACGCCGGGGGGCCAGGCGGGTGACGGAGCGCCCGCCTCCCACCCTGCCACCCCCAGGGCGCCTACGGCTTCACGAGGAACATCTCACGCGTCTGGATGAGGTCCACGTCGCCGGTGAAGCCGGAGAACTGCTCGTACTGACGCGGGGAGACGCGCGCGCGGGGCAGGCGCAGGGACTCCGTGATTGTGAGCGTGGAGCCTTCCTGCTTCTCCGTGCGGGTGAAGTGGCCGAACGGGTTCTTCACATCGAGCGCCGGCTGCGGGTCCGGCAGCTTCCAGCCGGAGGGCAGGGCCACCGTCACCTGCGTGTTGCTGGCCTCCGTGTTGTCGATGTACAGCGGCGTGCGACGCGAGCTGAGCTGCACGTAGCGTCGGCCGAGCTGCGCGGGGAAGGTGAGGGGCCCCAGCACCATGCGCTTGTCGTCCTCCATCCGCCCGAAGCGCGGCACGGTGAACTCGTAGCGCAGCACGAAGGGCGCGCCCACCGCGTCCTCGTGGTCCAGCTTCACGCTCGACAGCGCCGCGCCGCCGAAGTACCGCGCCACCGCGCCCTGGAGCGCCTGGTTGCGGTTCTCCGCGGACAGCTGGTTGAAGGCCTCGGAGAGCTGCGCCGCCTCGAACCCCAGGTACGTCTCCTCGCCCTTGCCGCTGAGCTTTCCCTCCGCGTCGAGCGACAGCGTCAGCCGCACCTGCTTGCCCGCGGACTCCTTCACCTGGGGCGTCTTCACCACCTCCAACTGGCGGCCCGGCTCCGGCAGCAGGTACGCGTCACGCCCGCCCATGGCGAACTCCGGCAGCTCGCCGAAGGGGCCGAAGCGCACCGACGTGTCCACCCACACCGGCTCGGCGCCCGGCACCTCCACGCGCAGCGCCGCGTACGGCAGCAGGCTGTCGTTGGGGAAGAGGTAGTCGTTGGGGTCCACGTTGAAGGTGCGCACCGCCGCCACGCGCGAGGGGATGCCCAGCTCCTCCAGGCCCGCCTTCACCATCGCCAGCCGGCTGCCCCGGTCCTGCGCCACCGTGGACGCCGCGGACTGGCCCAGCCCGTTGTCCCGTCCGGAGAAGCGCTGCATCACCGCCGCGTGCAGCGCCTTCACCGCGTCCAGGCCCTGCTTGCCCTGGGTGGCCTTGCGCGTGAAGTCGACGACTTCCGCCGTGCGCAGCCAGCGGTCCTGGAAGGCGTCGCCATAGACGCGAATCAGGCCCTCGTTGCCCGTGGCGCCCGCGCCCACCATGACGAAGGGCAGGTACTCGTTGCCGGAGGGAGGGGAGTCCGGCTCGGGGATGAACGGCGGCACGCGGCGCGCCTCGTAGTGGAAGACCTCCTCGTCGCCCTTCACCGTCGGCGCCGGCGCCTTCATCCCGTGCGCGTCCACCTTCATGCCGGAGCCCTTGGGGGCCACCACCGTGTACGTGGTCCACGCGTTGGGCTGGTTGGCGATTTGAAAGTAGAAGGCGGACGCCGTGAAGCCCGGCTGCGCGGGGCCGCGCGGGCTCTCCGCCAGCAGATATTCGACCTCCACGCTGTCACCCACCTGCACGCCGGGCAGGCTCACCGTGTCCTTGCCCTCGATGTTCTCCGGCTCCAGCACGCGCCCGTCCGCCTTCAGCGTGCGCAGCGCCAGCACCTGCGCGCCGCGCGGCACGTTCACCTCCGCGATTTCCTGCACGCCCGACTGCTCCAGCGCCCGCTGGATGGTGTGGATGCGGTTGATGATGCTGCCGTCCGGGTACACGCGCACCGCCGCGGCATCCAGGACGAACACGGCCGCGCCACCGGTGACGGGCTCCGCGTCATAGGCGCGCATCGCCTCGCGGCCGTCGATGGCGTGCTCCTGGAGCAGCTCCTTGCCCGTCTTCGAGCGCTCCACCGCGCGGCGCAGCGACAAGTCCTCGCCCTCCAGCGCCAGCGCCTTCTCGCGCAGCGCGAGCGCCTCCGCCGTCTGTCCCGCGTACTCGCGCACGTCCGCCATGCGCTTGAGCAGCTCCGCGTTGCGCGGCCACGTCACCGTCAGCGCCTGGAGCACCGCCACCGCCTCGTCATGGCGGCGCAGCCCCACGTACAGGGTGGCCAGCGACGTGCCCGCGCTCACGCTGGTGGGGTCGCGGGCGAGCATCTCCGCGTAGGCGCGCGCGGCCGTCTCCAAGTCCCCGCGCGTGCGCGCATGGTCGGCCCGCCGCGACTGGAAGCCGGGGCAGTTCTGCTGCCCCTCCACCAGCGAGTCGGAGCGCTCCACCGCGTCGCGGCGCCGCGCCAGGTTGTACTGGAGGCCCAGCGCCTCGCAGAGGTTCGGCTGGATTTGCAGCGCCGCCGCCAGCGACTCCTCCGCCAGCGCGTCCACGTCCAGCGTCAGCGCCGCGCGAGCGCGCATCAGGAACAGCGGGAAGCCCGGGGGCTGCACGGCCTCGCTCGCCGTCTTCAGCGTCTCCAGCGCGGAGGCCGCCTGGCCATCGTCCATGAAGAGGTCCGCGCGCAGCAGCAGCGCGGCCACGTTGCCCGGGTCCTTGGGCAGGAGCGCCTCCAAATCCCGGGTGGCCCGGCCGCGCGCCACCTTGGCGGGCACCGTGCGGTCCGCCGCCGCGATTTCCGCGCGCAGCGACAGGAGCGCGGGCGTGGTGGCCTCGACTTCCGCCATCAGCCGGCGCGCCCCGTCCGCGTCGCGCGACAGCCCGTCACGCGCCGCCAGTACGGTGGACAGCAGGTCTCCGGCCTCGCCGGCCAGCGCGTCCTTCAGGCTCTGCGTCGTGGGGTACACGCCCGTGGCCTCGGACGTCTTCGGAGCGCTGCCCCACGTCCCAGGAGCCGCGCCCGTGGCGGCGGTGAAGCGCACGTTGGAGGGCTTGCCGTCGGCGCGCATCAGCGAGAAGGACAGCACGCCGGAGGTCGCCCCCTTGAGCAGGCGGGCGATGAAGCGGTGCTTGCCCGCGGGCAGCTCCACGGCGCGGGTGGTGATGGTGCTGGTGGCGCGCTCCCAACCCCGGCGCTCCAGGAGCGGCGCGCCGTCCACGAGGAGCTGGTGCGTCGCGGCGCTCACCGAGCGCGCCACGTAGCGGGCCGCCTCGGGGACTTCCGCGTCGAAGGCCATGAGGTAGACGTCTCCCTCGCCGGGCTCGCCGGCCAGGTCCAGCCGTCCATCCGGCGCCAGCAGCTTGCGCGGCGGCATCGTCCCGAAGGCGCCGGTGAAGGGGCCCGCGAGCGAGCCGCTCTGCTTCGCCGGGAAGGCCTCGTCCCAGGACAGGACGTGGAAGGCGGAGAGGGGACCCACGAGCGTCGCCTCGGACACGCCGCCCAGCTCGCGCAGCACCGCGTCGCGCGCCTGGGTGTCTCCGCGCGCCACGGCGACGGACAGCCGCGCGCCGCGCAGGAGGTAGGCCGTCTCTCCGGTGGCGCCCGCGACGAGCGCCTGCCGCGTGGCCTTCAGGATGGCGTCATCCAGCGGCGGCGCGGTGCCCACGGTGTCCAGCGCGTAGCGCGCGGCGATGAGGGCCAGCGGGTGGGTGGGCGCGCGCGTCACCAGCTCCAGCGCGGCGGTGAGGGCCCGGTCCGGGCGCCCCGCGCGGCGCGCGAGCAGGTGCTGGCCGATGAGGGCGTACGGGTCCCCGGGGTCCTTGGCGATGGCCGCGTCGAAGCGCTGCTGTGCCTGGACGGAGTCCCCCTCGAGCAGGTGCGCATGGAAGCCGGCGAACGCGAGCGTGCGCGCCTCGTCCGTACCGGACCGGGCTTTCTCCGCGGCGGACTCCAGCACGCGGGGCGCGGCGCTGGTGGAGGGGGAGGAATGCGAGCAGCCCGAGAGGCCGGCGACGAGGGCGAGCGCGGTCAGGCCGCGGCGGAAGGTGCGCATAGGAGGGTCGAGGGATAATGCAATCCCCCGTCACTGGCCATATTCCCCTGCGAGTCTCTGTCCGCTGCGAGCGCTCGGAAGGGGGCTAGCGGCGCTTTCCGTTCTTCGGCGCGGGCCTGGCGGGCTGCTTCTTGGGGGGAGGGGGCGGCGCCTTCTTGGGCACCACCGCCTTGGCGGGCACCGCGACGGCCACCGTCTTCACGGGCGGAGGCAGCGGGGTGGGCACCGGGGCCGTGGTCCCCCCGGGCGGAGACTGCTTCATCACGAAGGTGATGCCGGAGATGTGGCAGATGGCGTCCATGCAGCCGAAGCCGGGGAAGGGCGCGTCGCCGAATTGATCCACCCAGCCGGTGCCGAGCACCAGCGGCTCGAAGAGGGCCCGGCGGTCCTTGCCGGTGCCGATGAAGGCCTCCAGCCGACCCTCGGCGTCCACCGCCATCTCCAGTGCCACCGCGTCCGCCTTGGGTGCCGCCGCGTCCGTCTTGGGCGCCGCCGCGTCCGTCTTGGGCGCCGCAGCGTCCGCCTTGGGTGCCGCGTCCGCCTTGGGCGGCTCCGCGTCGAGCGCCACGGCGTCCTTCTTCGGCTTGGGCGACTCCATGCCGAGCATCGTGCCCCGGCGCTCGCCCAGCACCCATTCCAGGCGCAAGGGCTCGCCCACGCCGTTGTGCACCAGCGCCACGTAACGGCCGGAGGTGCCCATCAGCACCATGGCCACGGAGGGCGATGGCGAGGGCTGGTACAGCTTGGTCATGTCGCTCAGGCGGCGCTTCCAGGTGGGCGGCGGCTCCTCCACGAGCAGCTTGCCCTTCAGGCTGAGGATGTCTCCGTCCCGGCGCGTGACGTCCACCTGCACGCGACCCACGGTCGCGGTGTCGTCCTCCCAGGGGAACACGAGGGTCTTGTCCTCGAAGCTCGCGGACCTGCCGTTGACCAGGAGGTTCTGGTGGTCCGGCCCCTCGCCCAGCGTCACGTTCCGGTGCGCGGGGTTGGTCTCCTCCCGACCCGGCACGCGCAGGTCTTTCTTCCCGGTCAGATTGTTCGCCATGATGGCGACACCCGGCGGGATGGGCGTCTTCCGCTCGCCATGCAGATAGAACGCCGTGCCCAGCACGAAGCTCGCCGCCAACACCATCAACACCGCGGCGGCCTGCGCGGTGAAGCGCACCACCTTGCGCACGCCCGCCTTGAAGCGCTGCACGCGCGTGAGCTTCACCGGCAGCATCGACGGCAGGCTGCCGGGGACGAGCAGCTCCAGGTCCGCGATGAGCGCCGTCACCGACGGGTAGCGGTCATCCGGGTCCGGCTTGAGGCACCGGGTGACGATGGCGTCCAGGCGCCGGTCCAATCCCGGCTTGCGCTGGGACGGCGGGTCGAACGTGCCCATCGGCACTTCGCCGGTGAGCCACTCATAGAGGATGACGCCCAGCGAGAAGATGTCCGCGCGCGCGTCCGCGTTCTTCGCGTCCACCCGCTGCTCCGGCGCCATGTACGACAGCGTGCCCATGGACACGTGCGTGGACGTCAGCGCGTAGCGCGAGGAGGGACTGGCGTCCTCCAGGAACGAGGCGAGCCCGAAGTCGGACACCTTGGCGATGCCGCCGGCCTGCTGGTCCAGCAGGATGTTCTCCGGCTTCAAGTCCCGGTGGATGACGCCGCGGCCGTGCGCGTACTCAATCGCCCGGCAGATTTCGAGCATCCTCCGCAGCGCGCCGAAGACGTCGAACTGGGGCGCGCGGATCAACTCGCGCAGCGACGGCCCGTCCACGAACTCCATCACCAGGTAGTAGGTGACGTCCGTCTTCCCCTTGTCGACGATGGAGACGACGTTGGGGTGGCTCAGGGCGGCGAGGGCCGCGGCCTCCTTCTGGAAGCGCGCGATGAAGGACGGGTCCTTGGCCAGCTCGGCGTTGAGCAGCTTCACCGCGACCGTGCGGCCCAGCGACAGCTGGGTGGCCTTGTGGACCTCGCCCATGCCTCCTGTGCCCACGAGCTTTTCGAGGCGGTAACCGCTGATGAGATCCGGGGAACGGGTCCGGCTGATCGCCGTCGGGTCAATGGAGGACATGGCGGTAGGGCAGGGGGCCGCCAGGGTAACAGAAACGCTCGGCGGAGGTGTCCACGCGCGAGGGTGGGGGTCGCCGGTGCCCGGGTTGCCCGGCGACCAGGGGAGCGACTTCGGGCCTTCAGTGCCCCGAAGCGGGCGTGCGACCCACGGCGGCGCGGAGGCTGTTGCGGACCTGATCCAACGACGAGCGCATCTGCCCGTGGCGCACCGACGCCGCCACCGCCCGTGCCAGCGACTTCAGGAGCGACACCTCTTCGGGCTTCCACGCCCGGGCGATGCGGCAGTCCTCGAAGACCGCCACGCCCCACCACTGCTGCCGGGAGGGGTTGATGGGGCACAGCAGGATGGACTGCGTCCCCTGGCGCTCCAGCAGGTCACGCATCATTGGAGGCGCGTCACGGGTGGGGCATGCCACCACCATTCCCGCCTCCAGCATGTCCACCCAGCCCGGCGCGAAGTCCCGGAACGAGAAGGCGCGCAGCACGGGGTTCGCCAGCGCGGACGCGGTGGGAGGCTCCGCCCAGGCGTAGCGCAGGTCCGTGACGAACCGGCCATACGTCTGCGCCGTGCGGTTCTCGAAGATGTACGCCCGGTCCACGCCCAGCGCATGGCCCACCATCCCCAGGGACTCGACGCCGGTGCTGGGACCGAGCCCCTTCTCCAGCAAGAGCTTCGAGGCTTCCGACACCTTCGAGAAGGCTTCCACCATGGGGTGACTCCAGGAAAAGACGAATTGCAACGGGTTCCGCAAGTATCCGGAACGGACTGTCATCCTCTGAAGTCACATTAAGCGCGATTACTGTGTTTCTGTCAAATCCCAGGTTTACTGAAAGTCAAGAGTTCGTGCCGGAGACAATGACCCAGGCGGGGTGTAAATGACACAGGTGCTTTTCAGAGCAGGCAGTGCCCGCCAGCAAGTGTCCGGGGCAGGACAGACCCCTAAAATGCCACGAGGGCGCCCCCTTGGAAGGGCACCCTCGTGTGGATTCCTCGAAACGAGGAAGTCGAGACTACTTGGTCTCGGCGGCCGTCTCGGCCTTGGGGGCCGCCTTCTTGGCCTTCTTGCCGGCCTTCGCGGGCTTGGCCTCGGCGGCGGGCTTGGCCTCGGCGGCAGGAGCCTCGGCGGCGACGGGCGCCTCGGCGGCGGGAGCCGGCTGCGCGGCGGGGGCGGCGGCGGCCGGCTTGGCCTCGGCGGCAGGGGCGGCGGCGGGAGCCGGGGTGTTGGCAAACGCGGTGGCGGCGGCGAGCAGGGCGGCGGCGAACACGGTCTTCATGGAAAGCTCCGTTGAGGGGGCACGACGCGAGATTGCGCCGTATCAGCGAGCGGACGCTTGAGCAGCGCGCGTGCCAGCGGCCTCTTCAGAGTGAGGCGAGGCGCGAGCGCGGCGAAGGTTGGGGAGAAACTCCTCAGTTGAAGCTCCAACATTGGGGGCTTGCTCCCCAGACAAGCGCTTGTCGCTTTGACGACACCGGGGCACTTGAGCAAGCTGCGTGCGCGCTCCCGGCTGGGAAGCGCGAGCCCGTGGCGGCTCGTCGTCGCGAATCTCTCGCGACCGCGGCGCGGGAGAGACGGTGTATGCGGTTCCTGTGGTGCGCGACTGCGGCGGTGGCGTGGCTGGCGACGGGGTGCGCGCGAATCACGCCTGAGCGCCTGGAGGCGCAGGTCCAGGAGACGATGCGCTGGCAGCGCGAGTACCAGTTGGAGCGGGAGCGCTCCGAAGCGGTGGCGGTGAAGCTGGCGGCGCTGGAGGCGACCATCGAGCGGCTGGTGGGCGAGCGCGCGGAGGTGGAGCAGGGCCGCGTGGCGCTCCTGGAGGAGCTGGTGCGCACGGAGGCGGACCGGCACGCGCTGGAGGAGCACAACACGCAGTTGCTCGCGCGGGAGCGGGAGCTGAACGAGCTGCGGGAGATGCACGAGCAGCTCTCCGACGTCTTCTATGAGTCCGCGCTGGAGCGGGCGCGGCGGCGGTTGCCGTCGGCGCGGCAGCCGGACGCTTCCGTGGCGGGCGACGGGACGGCGGTGCCTTGACGGAAGCGTGGGTCCTCGGGGCCCGTGCCTCCGTGGTAGAGGTCGGACCCTGGTGAGCTCCCGCACGTCCATTCGCGGCTATCGCGCAGGCTTCTTCTTCGTGGTGGCCCTGCTGTCGGCCGTCACGGCCTTCACGTTGTGGACGGAGGTCCGCACGAGCGCGCAGGTGGATGTGCTGGTGCAGGAGGCGCTCGAGCGCGCCAGCCTCATCGGCCGCATCCGCGTGGACGCGCTGTCGCTGGAGTCGGCCATCGAGGCGCACATCCGCGCCACGGACGACGGCGAGCGCAAGGCGGCGGACGTGGTGATGGAGGAGATACTCACCGACATCCGCTTCGCCTCGGAGGCGTACACGCGCAACCTGCCGCCGGGGGACAAGGCGGTGTGGGAGCGCTTCAACGCGGCCTGCCAGGGGCTGGCGGACCAGGTGCGCGCGGCGGCGGTCTTCTCCCAGCGGCGGGAAGCGGACCGCGCGCGCCGGCACCTGGCCGAGCGCATCCGACCGCTGGCCTCGCAGCTCGACGCGCTGGGCGGCTCGCTGTCGGAGGAGAACGCGAACGAGGCGCGGCGTCTGGTGGGGAAGCTGGCGGACCTGCGCGTGCGCAATACGGCCCTGGGCGCGGGCACCACGCTCCTGGCGATGCTGCTGTCGATGCTGGTGGGGTGGCACATCACCTCGCTGCTCAAGCGCCAGGAGAAGACGATTCAAGGCCAGCTCGAGGAGCTGGGCCGGCACAACCAGGAGCTGGATGCCTTCACGCGTCGCGTGGCGCATGACCTCATCAGTCCGCTGGCGCCGCTCAAGGGCTACCTGACGCTCATCCGTCGCACGGGCGGGGTGAAGGACGCGGGCGCGCTGGAGATGCTGGCGCAGTGTGAGTCCAGCGCGGTGCGCATGGGCGAGCTGATTGAAGCCCTGCTGCGCTTCTGTCGCGCGGGCACGCGCGGGGAGCGCACCGTGGGCGAACTGGACACGGCGGTGACGACGGTGCTGCTGGAGGTGGCGCAGACGGCGGCGGCGCAGGGCGTGGCGCTGGAGCGGACGCTTCAAGCGGGCGTGGCGGTGGACTGCCCGGGGCAGCTGCTGCAAGTCACCGCGCGCAACCTCCTGACGAACGCGGTGAAGTACACGGCGGGGCGGCCGGAGCCTCGGGTGACGGTGAGCGTCTCCACGGAGGGCGCGGACGCGGTGCTGGAGGTGGTGGACAACGGCATCGGCATGGGGCCTGGGGCGATGGCCTCGCTGTTCCAGCCGTTCTTCCGCGCGCCGGAGGTCCGCTCGTTGCCGGGGCATGGGTTGGGCATGGCCACCACGAAGCGCGTGGTGGAGGCGCATGGCGGGACGTTGACGGTGCGCTCGGAAGAGGGGAAGGGCACGCGCGTGGTGGTGCGCTTCGCGCGTGTGACGCGGCCGACGGCGGGGAGCACCGTCGAGTCCGCGGAGTCGTCTACTGCTTCCGGAATCCGCAAGGTGGCCTCGTGAGTCCTTCCCGCATCCTCGTCGTGGACGATGACCCTCAGGCGAGGGATTTGCTCCAGCGGCTCCTGGGGCCGCTGGGCACGGTGTCGCAGGCGGCGCACCCGAAGGCGGCGCAGGAGAAGCTGGCGGAGGGCCCGTTCGACCTGGTGCTGACGGACATGGCCATGCCCGAGCCGGGAGATGGCCTCAAGGTGTTGCAGGAGGTGAAGGCGCACCTTCCGGACACGCCGGTGATTGTGGTGACGGCGTTCGGCAACATCGAGGGCGCGCTGGACAGCATCCAACTGGGGGCCTTCGACTACCTGGCCAAGCCCTTCGACGTGGACGCGATTCTGCGCGTGGCGCGGCGGGCGCTGGAGCAGAAGCGCCTGGTGGAGGAGAACCGCTCCCTGCGCCAGCAGGTGGACCGCAGCGCGCTGGTGGGGCGCAGCCCGGCGTTGCTGGAGGTGTACAAGCAGGTGGCCCGCGCGGCGGCGAGCAACGTGCCGGTGTTGATTACGGGAGAGACGGGCACGGGCAAGGAGATGGTGGCGCGGGCGCTGCACAGGCGCTCGCCGCGCTCCTCCGGTCCGTTCATCCCCGTGGACTGCGGCGCCATCACCGAGTCGCTGATGGAGAGCGAGCTGTTCGGCCACGCGAAGGGCAGCTTCACGGGCGCGTCTGGCGCGCGGCGGGGTGTGTTCGAGGAGGCGAACGGCGGGACGCTGTTCCTCGACGAGATTGGCGACGTGGGGATGAAGGTGCAGTCGCAGCTCCTGCGGGTGTTGCAGGAGGGCGAGATTCGCCGCGTGGGAGAGAGCGTGCCGGTGAAGGTGGACGCGCGTGTCGTCGCGGCGACGAACCGGGACTTGAAGGAGCGGGTGGCGGAGGGCGTGTTCCGCGAGGACCTGCTGTACCGGCTGGACGTGGTGCACCTGCACCTGCCGCCCCTGCGCGAGCGGCGCGAGGACATTCCCGCGCTGGTGGTGCACTTCGCGTCGCGACATGCGCGGGGCGGAGTGAGCCCGGTGGTGACGTCGGAGGCGATGTCGCGGCTGACGGCCTATGACTGGCCGGGCAACGTGCGGCAGTTGGAGAACGTGGTGGCGCGGGCGCTGGCGCTCAACGTGACGGGCGTCCTGGGGCCCCAGGACTTCCCGGAGCCGATTGGAGATGCGCCCAAGCGGCTGACGGGACTCGCGGGTGACATGCCCAGCCTGGCGGAGCTGTCGCGTCGGTATGCGGCGCACGTGCTCCAGGCGGTGGGCGGCAACAAGAGCGAGGCGGCCCGGCTGCTCGATGTGGACCGCAAGACGCTCTACAAACTGCTGGAGGCGACCGAGTCGGAGGCTTGACCCGCTCCAGGTGTTGACTGGCTTTGTCCAGGGGCCCCGGGGCCCTTGGAGGTCTTCAGGACGATGGGCTCACTCGTACAGGTATTCTCGGATTCGTCCATCGTCAGGGTGTTTGAACTGCTGGAACGTCTTGCAGTGCTTCTTGACGATGGCGCCGATCTCCTCCTCGGTGGGTACCTCCTTCTTGGATTTGATGAGCTCGACGAGGTCCACGTCGATGGCTTTCATCTGCTCCTTGGTGGGCTCCTGGGGGGAGAGCCCAAAGTGATGTCTGAGTTCCCTGCTCATGCCAAACATGTCGGTTCTCCTTTGTGCTTGTTTCACTCACTGAACGTTCAACGACGTTCGTGAGTGACACATTGGAAGTGGAATTTTCGAGCAGGGGCATGCGGCCGGAGGAGCCCTCACGGTGGTTGCTGACTGCTTCGGGTTCTCACAGACTCCGCTCCGTGAACGCTCGCTCCCTTTCGACGCTTGCCCTCCTCCTGGCTTCCACGCAGACGGCCTGTGTCTCGCCGCAGAAAAGTCGTGAGGAAGCTCCCACGGGTGAGCCCGGCACTCCGGCGAAGCTGTGGCGTCGCAGCGCCGTGGAGCGCGACTTCGAGCGTTTCACTCGCGAGGGCACCTCGCTCACCGTCGACGGCGCGCTGGTCCTGGACGCGTCAGCGCGGACGGACAGCGTGCCCGTTCCCACGGGACGCAACGAGGACGGTGGGACGCGCTATCACGAGGCGACCTACCGGCTGGGGAGCGCTGTCTCAGAGGTCCAACTGGTGCCGGGCGGTTTCACCAGCGTGGTGCCGTCGTTCGATGCGCTGACGCCTCCGGGCACCTGGGTGAAGGTGACGCTCGCGGCGCGCATCGAGGGCACCTGGACGAAGGACTACGCGCTGGGTGTGTGGGCCTTCGACAAGGAGCCCGTGGCCCGGCACAGCGTGGACGGGCAGGGGGACGCGGACGGTCAGGTGTACACGGACACGCTCAATCTCAAACGTCGCGCGGACGCGCTGCGGATGACGGTGTGGCTGTTCTCTTCACAGCCGGAGGCCACGCCTCGGGTTCGCGCGCTGTCCGCGGCGGTGAGTGACAAGCAGGGGGTCGTCGCGGATGTCGCGTCGGACCGGACGGCCTGGGGCACGGTGCTGGAGGTCCCTGGCCATTCCCAGATGCTCTATCCCGACGGTGGCCCCGTGTGGTGTTCGCCCACGTCCACGACGATGTTGCTCGGGTACTGGGGACAGAAGCTGGGGCGGCCGGAGCTGACCACGACGGTGCCTTCGTCGGCGGACCGGACCTATGACTGGGTCTACAAGGGCACGGGCAACTGGGCCTTCAACACGGCGTATGCCTCCGCCATCGGCGACGGTGCGCTGCACGGCGCGGTGCTGCGCCTGGATGGCTTCGCGCAGGTGGAGCGCCTCATCGCCGCGGGAATCCCGGTCAGCATCAGCATCGCCTACGACGAAGGGGAGCTCACCGGCTCCCCCGTGCGCAGCTCGGACGGACACCTCATCGTGCTGAAGGGCTTCACGCCCGAAGGCGACGTCGTGTGCAATGACCCCGCGTTCAAGACCGACGAGACGGTGGGGGTGACGTACAAGCGCGACGAGCTCTGGCGCGCGTGGCAGCACTCGCGCGGCGCGGCCTATGTGCTCTGGCCTTCGGGTACGGCGTTCCCCGCCGAGGTCATCGGGCTGCTGCGCTGAGCCGGCGCCCCGGCTCCGGGCCATGCCGTGGCCCGGGGCACCGGGAGTTCAGGGGGCCTGGCTCGTGCTCCTGTCACGCCGGGGTCGCGGACTCGAAGTAGTGGCGCTCGGCGAGGTCGGCGAGCAGCCCCGGCTGGGTCGGCTTCCAGCCCAGGAGGTCTCGCGTGTGCGCGCTGGCCGTGGGGTTGTCGAGCTGGGTGAAGGCGGAGAGGAAGCCGAGGTACGTGTTCGCCTCCTCGGCGGAGACGCTCCTGGCCGGCAGTCCGAGGCCACGGCCAATGGCTTCGGCGATGTCGCGAAAGGGGATGCCCTCTTCGGCGACGCCGTGGAGTCGAGAGCCCGCTGGCGCTCCCTCCAACGCCAGGCGGTAGAGCCTTGCCGCGTCGAGCGTGTGCACCGCCGGCCAGCGGTTGGCGCCGTCCCCGACGTAGGCCGCGAAGCCGTTCTTTCTCGCCATCGTGATGAGCGACGGGACGAAGCCCTGGTGGTCGAGTGAGCTGTGCACCGTCGGCGCGAGGCGGATGACGCAGGACCGGGCGCCGCGCTTCCCGAGCGCAATCACCGTGTTCTCCGCGTCGATGCGGGGGCCGCCCTCAAGCGCGTCGTGTTCGGTGCCAGGGCGACCGAGCACGGCATGCGCCAATGCGAGTGTTCCCGCCGTGCCCACGAATGGCTTGCTGGAGCCTTCAAGCGCGGCGCTCATCGCTTCGATGGCGTGGAGGTCGGCCGCCACCGCCCCCGCGTAGTCGCCGGTGAAGGCCACGTCATGCTTGAACGCGAGGTGGATGACGCCATCCGCGGTGGCAGCGGCCTCTCGCAGACCTTCGAGGTCATCGAGGGTGCCTCGCCGCACTTCCGCGCCAATGGACTTCAGCGCGGCGACCGAGGCGTCGGAGCGGGCGAGCCCGACGACCTGGTGCCCGGCCGAGAGCAACTCGCGGACGACAGCGGAACCGATGTGCCCCGAGGCACCCGTGACAAAGACGCGCATGTGATTCTCCGATGTCAGAAGCTGACATGGCTTCTAGCATGTGATGTCAGTCGCTGCAATCAGGTACAGTGGCGCCATGGGTCGTTGGGAACCGAACGCGCTCGAACGCCTGCAAGACGCCGCGATGGAGCTGTTCCAGGAGCGTGGGTACGACCGCACGACGGTGGAGGAGATCGCCGCGCGTGCGGGGCTCACCGAGCGGACATTCTTCCGCTACTTCTCCGACAAGAGAGAGGTGCTGTTCTCGGGCTCAAAGGGCCTGGAGGCGCTCATGGTCAGCACCATCGCCGGTGCTCCGAAGGCGATGGCTCCCATCGATGTCGTCGCCGCCGCGCTGGAGGCCACCTCGCCGGGGTTCGAGGAGCGCCGTGCGCATGCATGCAAGCGGCAGCTTCTCATCGTGGCGCACGCGGAGCTTCGGGAGCGTGAGCTCATCAAGCTGGCGTCACTCGCCTCGGCGATGGCGGAGAGCCTCCGGGGGCGCGGCGTCGAGAAGTCCGTGGCCCACCTCGTCGCCGAAGCGGGCATCGCCATCTTCAAGAGCGCGTTCGAGCGGTGGATCGAGGACACGAAGAAGCTCGAGCTCGCGCATCATGTGCGCTCGGCGCTCGCGGAGCTTCGGCTCATCACCGCCGGAGCGAGCGTGGCTGCTTCCGCGCCGCCACCGACCAAGGCCCCACGACGCAGTCGCAGCGCCTCCCGGTAGAGCCGAGTGGCGCGGGGGCATGTCTCGCATGAGACATGTCTCGGGGTATCCGGGGCCATACGGGATTCCTCCCGTGCGGGAGTGGGGCGGGGTGCCTCCATTCCGTTGCATGTGACATCCACCGTCAGGACCGCACGGAATACGCACCCACGCGGAGTCGCGCGCAGGCGGCCCCACCTCGGACGACGTTGAGCAAGCGGGCGAGCCCTCGTACCGTGTCAGCCACATGCGACGTTGGCTTCAGCTCGCCCTCCTCCTGCCTGGAATCGCCTGCACGCCTTCGTCGAAGACGGAGGATTCCCCCTCTCCCGTAGGTGTAGCGCCGAGCCCGTCCCAGCCCACGACCACCATTCCCTCCGCGCCCTCGGGTGAGGTTCGCGAGAGGGCCGAGCGACAAGGGCCATTGGGACAGGGCGCTCCCGGGATGGCGGAGACCGCGGCGGGGAGTCCCGCGTCTCCCTCGGCGGAGGTGCCGACTCCGGGTCTGAATCTCCAAGGGAGTGCGGCGGCCTCCTCGGTCGAGCCTCGGCTTGGTGAGGTGTCACCGTCCATGGGCGCGGCGGTGGTGAACGGCGCTTCGCCTGCCGGCGATAGCGCGGCGGTGGCTGCGGGAGCTGGCGCGACGGCCCTTGGCGGAGCTGGTGAGGCAGTGGCTGCGGGAGCTGGCGTGGCGGTGGCTGCGGGAGCTGCCGCGACGACCCCTGTCGGAGTTGGCGCGGCGGTGGCTGCGGGAGCTGCCGCGACGGCCCCTGTCGGAACTGGTGCGGCAGTGACTGTGGGGGCTGGCGTGGCGGTGGCTGCGGGATCTGGCACGGCGGCGGTTGCGGGAGCTGACGCGACGGCCCCTGTCGGAGCTGGTGCCCTGTCAGGTCACGGCGCCGGCGTGCATGGGTTCACCGCAGCGGGGGCGGTCCGCTCGGAGGACGGCGGCACCTCGTCGGCGGTTTCAGCCGGAAGCCATGCGCCCGCGGCCTCCACTTCGGGAGATCTGCTCGCCGCATGGAATCGGACCGCGCCCGTGCTCGACACGGACGCCGGGCCCTCGCGTACGCCTTCCGCCGCGCGTCCCTCCACGGACTCCGACGACTCGGATGATGGCGCCTCCGCTCGCGACGAGCCCTCGCTCTCCATCGACCCCGCCCTCAGCGCCATGCCCAAGCCCGAGCGCCGCGAGGAACTCCCCACCGAGGACCCCGAACAATCACCTCCGCCCCCCGCCGAGCAGCTCGTCGTCATCCCCGACAAGCGCAACCCCGGCGTGGAGCTGGTGCTCGGTCCAGACGGCGAACCGTTGGAAGACACGAGCCTCGTGCTCGACGACCCGTCCCTGGAGCCCGACGAGGACACTCCCGGCTCCGCGACGGCCAGCGGCGCCGACGCGGGCACCGAACCCATCGCCATTCCCTACCAGCCCGACGCGGGCTCGTTGCGCGTGCGTCGCTCCATCGCGGTCCGCTCCGCGCCTCGCCAGGACGCCCCTCCCCTGGGCACTGTGGCCCAGGACATGCGCGTGCTCTGGAAGGGAGAGACCGCCATGCGCAACCCCGAGTGCGAGGCCTGGGTCGAAATCCAGCCGCGCGGCTGGGTCTGTGAGCGCTACCTGGAGCGCAACTTCCGCGAGCCCCGCGTCCGGGACCTGCCCCGCCTGCGCGAAGGCGAGCTGACCCCTGGCACCTATGCCCGCGTCGTCGGCAAGCGCGTGCGCGCCTACCCGAGCCTCGCCCTGGCCCGCTCGCGCAGGAAGGGTGTGTTGCTGAAGGGCTCGGTGACGGTGCAACTGCGCGGACAGGTGCGCGTGGGCCGGCGCACCTTCTGGCGCACCACGGATGGCCAATACCTGGAGGCCCGCGTCCTGCGCGAGTACCGCCCCTCCGCCTTCGTCGGCGTGGACGCGGAGCAACTGTCGGAGCTGTCCTCGCCCTTCGCCTGGGCCCAGTCACGCGTGAAGCCCACCGCCTCCGTGGAGGTGAAGGTCGCCCCGGACGCGAAGGCCGCTCGGGAGACGGTGCTGCCCGCGCGGACCCTGGTGGCCGTGCGCGAGCTGTCTCCCGATGGCAACTGGGTGCTCATCGCGGAGGACCATTGGGTGGCCCGCGAGGACCTGCACGTCGCCTGGTTCACCCACGCTCCCCCCGGTGTGGAGCCCGGCGCGCGCTGGCTCGACGTGGACCTGGAGGCCCAGGTGCTCGTCGCCTACGAGGGCGAGCGCCCCGTCTACGCCACGCTCATCTCCTCCGGGAAGCCCGGCACGGACACGCCCGAGGGCCTCTACCGCGTCTGGATAAAGTTCGCGGAGGCCGACATGACGGGCAACGGCACCGCGGGCAATGACACCTACCGCGTGGCCACCGTGCCGTGGACCATGTTCTTCGAGCAGGACTACGCGCTGCACACCGCCTACTGGCACGACCGCTTCGGCGAGCCGATGAGCCACGGCTGCGTCAACCTGGCACCCCGGGATGCCCGGGCCCTCTACGGCTGGTCCGCGCCGGAGGTCCCCACCGGCTGGTCCATGGTGCACGCCACGCCCGAGTCGCCCGGCTCCTGGGTGCGCATCCGAGGACAGGCGCGCATCCCCACCAAGACGAAGGAGCGCAAGGTCCGCGTCGCCGCCAGCACGCGCGGACTGTGACGCTCAGCCCACCACCGACACGGTGACACGTCGGCGGTGGGGCGCGGCGCGGTGCTCCCAGACGTAGACGCCCTGCCACGTCCCCAGGTTCGCCGCGCCGTCCTTCACGGGAATGCTCAGCGAGTTCTGCGTGAGCACCGTGCGCACGTGCGCGGGCATGTCGTCGGGCCCCTCCGCGTCGTGCACGAAGAGGGGGTCTCCGTCCTTCACCAACCGCGCGAAGAAGGACTCCAAATCCCGGCGCACGTCCGGGTCCGCGTTCTCACACAGAATCAGGGACGCGCTCGTGTGGTGCAGGAACACGGTGCACAGGCCCTGCCGCGCACCGCTGTCCGCCACCGCCCGCTGCACCTCCCCGGTGATGTCCGTGAAGCCGCGCCCCCGGGTGGGCACCGTGAGTTCCTTCGCGTGGTACATGCCTCAGCCTTCCAGTCGCGCCTTCAGGAACGCGGCCAGCCGCTCCAACTCCTCGGCGTCAATCGTGTGCGGCCCGTCGAAGGGGACGAAGTCCACGGACAGGCCCGCCTGCACCAGCGCGTCGCGCAGGCGCTCG
>Ga0126314_10000028_pt1 | contig 97831 bp, 79 predicted proteins | sample Plot105B_FD_92535 | JGI IMG/M metagenome (GOLD analysis project Ga0126314, IMG submission 92535) | Serpentine soil microbial communities from UC McLaughlin Reserve, CA, USA - Plot105B | ecosystem: Environmental > Terrestrial > Soil > Grasslands | place: USA: UC McLaughlin Reserve, Lake County... | reverse complement strand
TTGCTGAACTGCTTGCCCAGGCGCGTGCGAGCTTCCTCCGCCTGGGGCTCCGCCACCAAACCCTTGCCGCCTTCTTCCGCCGTGCTGGGCTGAGCCTTAACGGACTACCCTGAAGGGGGTTAGGGCATGACAACGCGGTGAATGAACTCGAGGAGCAACTCGTCGAATGTGCTCGTCAGGCCGAGCGCCTGGTGAACTTGGAGTTCTTCGGCAATCGGGCTCCGACCCGACAGGAGTGTGGTGAGGAAGTGGAAGTGGATGGCTGCAGCGAACGCATCACTCGGGCCATGCTCCTGGGGCAACGCAAGCATGCGCTGGCGCTTCGATGCGCAAAGCAGGTGCTGGAGCAGCTCTGGCCCGCGTCATTCAGCATTGAGCAGCGATACCGTTTCTACCCTCATGCTCAATTTCTGGAGACCATCAGCAAGGAGGAGGAGGCGCGGCTCCTCTCTCAAGGATGTACTCGAGAGCTGTGGCGCACCATCAAGCCAGACCTCGTCCTCCATTCCGACTCGAACCTGCTGCGCTCCGTGGTCACCTTGGACTTCAAGTTCCCTTGTCCCGACACGAACGCGCCCAGGTGGACGCTCTATGGAGAGAAAAGCGCCTACGTTGGTTTGAACCAGGGCAACATCTACCAGGATGCCTTGCAGGGGAGAGTGGCCATGGTCTCTCCTCGGTGGGGTGTGAAGCCATGAGGGAAGTGTTTCCGGTCATCCGGGTGACGAATGACTATGGGGACCTAGTGGTCCGCGACGGGCTGGTCCTCTGCTTCTTCATGCGCCACTCCCATCGAGACGTAGCCGACGGAGTGTGGCGCGCGCTGGAGCACTATCGGCGTGCGATTCCTCCCCAGGCTTTGGGTTGGTATGGCGCGGACGATGGCGACACCCTTCCGTTGGATGAAGCGGGGTGGGAACACATCCGCTACCAGCTGGTCGAGCGTGCCTGGGGAATCGCATGGCTCGTCGATCTGTCCGAGCTCGAAAGTGGTGCGGCAGGAAACTATCACTTCGAGTACGAAGGTCGGAAGCTCGATGACCCGTACTTCGACAGGGATGACGGCGCCACGAGCGGCATCTGTTTCTCGTTCCCCACCGAGTACCTCCTGGAACATGGCCCAGGTCACTTTCGTGCCCTGGCCCTCGACATCGCGCGTGAGCTGCCATTCAGCTTTGGCTATGCCAGCCTCGCGTTCAACTCCCGCCCGGGCGCCTGGTTCTCCGTGCGGCGGCAGCTCCTGGCTCCCTTGAATCGCTATCTTGGGCTGGACATCCACCACCTGGGAGATACGAGCAGGCACATTGGCACCAAGGCGCGCGGCGCCTACTGGCTGACCTTCCTGGGTGAGCCGTTGCTCGCGCAGCTCGGAGGGCTTGAGTCCCTCCAGCAGCGTCTCGAAATGCCAGAACTGTCATTCCAGAGGGTAGCGCCCGAACGTGTGCTGCTGACTCTGGGCGAGTGGCCTGATGCCATCGACACAGAGGCTCGGCCCGTCCCGGTCCAGTATCGGGAGCTAGCGCGCGTTCTCGAGCCCTTCCTCTGTGAAGAGGAGTCCACCTGGCCCCCGTTCGATACTGCGATGTGGCATCGCTGGCTTCGCAGGCTGTGCCCGTGACTCCAGCAGGGATGTGTCCACTCACTTCACGTCGTAGACCTTGCGCAGCGGAGCGCCATCGCGGTGCAGGTCCACCTCCAGCCGGCGGGCGGTCTTCAGGAGCGCGTAGGTCTCCAGCGCCTTCTCCGGCGTGTCGAGCGAGATGCCGTTGACGCGCTGGATGACGTCGCCGTTCTGGAAGCCCAGCTTGTCGTAGAGCGAGCCCTCCCGGATGGCGAAGAGCTTGAAGCCCTGGGACTTGCCATCCTTGAAGGAAGGCACGATGCGCGCCTGCATCGCCACCTCCGAGTGCTTGGGCTGCAAGGCGTCAACGAGCGGGTCCTTGCTGGTGATTTCGTAGGCGTTCTCACCCACGCTCCGGATGTCGACGCTGGAGTCGGAGTCGTCGAACGGGCGCTTGGTGAAGTGATGGAATGCGAGCGCGGCGAACACCGCCCCCGCCGTGATGAGTGAGCCAGCCATGAACCAGACGGACTTCGGATAGATGCCGAGCTTCATCGTGTCCTGCCTCCTCCCCCTCAGGGGTGAATGGGACAAGAGCAAGCTCGATGCCAGGGCCGTGCGCGTGTCTGGCTTCACTCGGAGACCGCGTCGCGCCTGGGAGGGCCGGCCCTGTCGTGCGGGCTCGGGCAGGCCACTCCTGTCACTCGCCGCGGATTCTCGGGTGACAGGGTGTCGTGACAGGTTGTCACGCGGCGCGACGGGGAGCGGTCAGTTCACGTACCAGAACGCGCCGTAGCCATACACGCGGGCGGCCATTGAAATCTGCCGGTCCAGGATGGCGGTGTCGCAACCCTGGGTGGGGTTGCACTGGACGATTTCCCCGAGCACCCCCGTGTACTCGACCACGTAGTGGTCCGGGTTCGTGGAGTAGCCGATGGGCGGGCAGTGCTTGCCCGGAGCCGTGCAGTTGCAACTGTTCGACTTCAGGCCCCCGGTGACGGGGTCGACGGCGCATTGCATGGTGTTGATGCGGTTGACGAAGTTGATGAGGTTCTGTCGCGTGTAGTGCATCCGGAAGAACCGAAGGTCGGAGAACTGCGAGTTGCTCAGGGTCGCCCCCGTGTAGCGGACCGTCGAAACGTCCGTGGTGCAGATGCCGTTCCCGGAGAACCACACCCCCGCCGCATAGTCGAAGCTGACCCCGCCCCAACCATTCGTGGGACACGTCGTCGAGCCGTTGTTCGCATACGTCCCCGCGAGCACCGCGATGGGACGCAGGTTCGGATGCGAGGTGTCACGCAGATACGCGTACATGCTCAGCTGCGCCGCACCGGAGTTGAAGAGGTCGCCCGCCCCCGGGTTGCCGATGGCATTCCAGGTGGCGCCGCCATTGGACGTGTTCCAACCCGTCACCACCGGCACGGCCATGCTCCCCTGGAGGACGAGCTCCGAGGGCCAGGTCCCCAGCACCCCGTTCCGCGTCGCGACGACCGAGAACGGACGAGGCTGGTTCGCGGGGCTCCAGGCATAGCCATACATGTCGTTGTAGCCGCCGCCCTCCACGTGCGTCTTGGGCGAGCTCCACGAGTTGAGGACCATGCCCGCGTCGTAGCAGTGGACCTGCGCCACCGCCGTTCCATAGGCGCTCTCGGGCTGCTGACCTCGCTGCCAGGTGGAGTAGGGCGCGGGAACGGCGAGTCCCGTGAAGGCTCCCGCGTTGTAGGAGACGGTGTTCGACGCGGTGATGCCCTGCCAGCGCATCAACATGGACCAGGCGTCCTGCCGGACGCCGTTGTTCGGGTCCAGGTACTGGCCGCCCGTGGTGAACAGCGGCGCGACGTTGGCGTGACACGTCGTCGGTGTCATGCCGTGGAAATCTCCGGCCAGCGCGCTGGTGGAGACAAGCACAGCGAAGGCCGCGCGGGCTAACCAAGGGAACTGCATGGCTGGGTGCTCCTGAGGTGGATGGCGTGCCATGACGTCCCAGGGGACGCCACGGCATCGCGCTGTCAGGGACTGCCCAGCCGTCTTGTGAGCGCCGGAGCCCGTGCTGGCCCCGGCACCCGAAGGGAAGACGGCCAAGAGGTCAGCCGCCGTCTTCCCCTCTGCCCGGAGCGGGGCGTCTACTTGGTGAAGGTGATGGGGCCGCTGGAGAGCGTGCTGTTGTTCGCTCCGTCGATTGCCCGCACCCGCCACGTGTGGCTGCCCGTGGCCAGGCCCGTCAGCGTCGTCTGCTCCGTCCCGACGCCGTACACCTCGAACTCCCACAGCGAGTACCCATAGCCCGTGGCGCGCTGGATGCCTCGCATGCGCACGTAGCGACCCACGCCGCTCAGGTTGAGCAAGTCATCCTGCGCGCCGTTGCCGTTGGCCTCGGTGTACACCGTCCTCCACGTCGTGCCGTCCACGGAGGCCTCGATGGCGTACTGCCTTCCATACGCCGCCTCCCAGAACAGGTTCACCCGCTTGATGGAGTACACCCCGCCCAGGTCCACGGTGATGGACTCCGTGTCGGGGCTGGCCACGTCGTTCCGGCTGGACCAGCGCGTGCCCGTCACGTTGCCGTCCACCGCGTCGTTGGGGCTGCCGAACTCCGAGGACGTCGCGGAGATGTTCTTGCCCAGCGCCAGGTTGGTTGACGTGCCCACGTAGGCCTTCGGCGTGACGTCCGGCGCGCGGTCCGTGCCGTCCACCACGAGCACGTACCTGGACACGCCCGCGCCCACGTCCGTCGTCTGCTCCCAGATGAACGTCGTGGACGCACCCGGCACCGCCGCGCCCGCCGCGGGCACCAGCGCCGCGAAGGCCGCGGGAGGCGCCGTGTCATTCAGCGTGAAGGTCGCCGTGGCGGACTGCGTGACGCCGCCCGCCCAGTTGTAGGCCCTCACGAACCACGTGTGAGCGCCGTTGCCCAGCGCGGCGTTGATGACGGAGGCGGAGTTCGTGCGCGTCGTGGCGACGGGGAAGGGGCTGCCATCCAGGAACACCTCGTAGCGGTGGATGCCCGTCTGCGGGTCGCTGCTCGCCGTCCACGTGAAGTTCGGCCGCGTGGTGATGGTGGAGCCCGGCGCCGGCGTCTGCAGCGTGAAGGCCGTGGGCGGCGTCGCGTCCGTCAACCCGAAGCCCTGGATGCCCGCGCCGTACTGGAACAGCGGGTTGCCGTAGATGGGCAACACCGGCAGCCCCTGGGCGATGCGCGAGCGAATCTCCGTGCGCTGCGCCGCCGTGGCGCCCAAATCGAACGGGAGGTCCCAGTGCTCCAACTGGTTGTTCTCCGCGTCGGTGCCAATCTGGTCCATCGAGCGCGGGAGCTGCCAGGGCAGCTTGCCTCGCGGGAAGACATCTCCGAAGAGGATGTCCGCCACGGCAGGGCCTCCCGAGTCTCCAGGCCGGTACGCCGCCAGCAGCGCGTTGGTCTGCGGGACGACGTTGGTGAGGATGTACGGACGCGGCAGGATGAGCACCGTCGTCGTGGGGATGTTGCGCGCGCGGAAGCCGGTGATGAGGCCGTACTGGTTGCCCCACTTGGCATCATGCGCCGGGCCAATCGGGTCTCCAGGCAGGTAGGGCTTCTCCTTGTCCCACTCGGTGCCGTGCGTGAAGTAGCTCTCGCCCGCCACGACGATGGCCGCGTTGGGCGTGACGCCCGCCGGAGCATTGTCCTTGTAGACGGTGATGCCGGCCGCCTCGGCGCGCTGTTTGATTGCCTGGTAGATGGTCAGGTCCCCGAACTCCGTGCCGTGGAAGTCCGAGCGCCACGTCACCATGCAGGGGCCCGCATCCGCGCAGGGCCCCGCCACGACGATGCTCGAGCCCGCGCCCAACCGCAGCGGCAGCGCGCCGTCGTTCTTCAAGAGCGTCATCGCGTTCTGCGCCGCGCGGCGCACCAGCTCCTTGTGGTCCGCCGTGTGCCACTCGGACGTGCCCGCGAGGCCCCTGCGATACGGGTCCTCGAAGACGCCCAGGCGGAACTTCAGGTCGAGAATCCGGCGCACGGAGTCGTTGATGCGGGCGATGGGCACCGCCGTCTCGAAGTTGCCCATCTGCGCGGGATTCGCCCCGCCCATGACGTCCGAGCCCGCCGTCGCCGAGCGCGTCCACGCCCCTGACGGCAGCCAGTCCGAGCAGATGACGCCCTGGTAGCCCAGGTTCACCCGCAGGTAGTTGAGGATGCCCACGCTGTCACCGGCGCCGTAGCCCTCCGGACCCAAGAGCCAGCTGCCCGCGTAGCCCGGCATGATGCCGCTGGTGCCCGCCTCCAGCGCCGCGTGCCACGGACGCATGTGGTAGTGGATGGTGGTGCCGTCATAGGTGATGCCGGCCTCGCCGCCCGCGCCCTGGCCGGGCCAGTGCTTGGTGGTGACCCAGATGGAGTGCGGGTTCACCTCGGGGCCGCCCTGCAGGCCCGCGATGAGCGCGCGGGTGAGGCCCGCCGACAGGTCCGCGTCCTCGCCGTTGCCCTCCTGGATGCGCGGATAGAGGACCTTGGTGCCCACCTCCGCCAGCGGCGACAGCGTGCCCCGGCTGCCCACCGCGAGCTGCTCGCGGCGCTGCATGTCACCCAGCTCGTAGACAGTGTCCAAGTCGCGAGAGGCGGCCAGCGCCGGCTGCGTGGGCCAGCTCGTCTTGTAGCCGTGGATGGAGTCACCCGCGTCCACGTTGGGGATGCCCAGCCGCGTGGCCGCGGAGGCGCGCTGGAAGCTGACGATGTCCTCCGGGCTCAGGGGGCCCATGGTGAAGCCCGCCTCGGGGAACGTCTTGGCCTCGAAGAACATCTGGAGCGCCTTCTCGCGCGTCGTCATCCGCGCCATCAGGTCATTGACGCGCGTGGCGATGGGGTTGTGCCAGTCCTCGTACGGGTCGATGACGCCGTTCTTGTTCAAGTCGCGCATGCCGTTGATGAGCGCGACGCCGTCCGCCGCCGTCTCCACCACCGGCAGGTACACGCTGAACTGGCGCAAGTCGGAGCGACTGGTGGCGCCGCTGGCCTGCGTGGCCACGACGTACCACTTGTACGTCCAGCGGTCCGGCAGGTCCTGCGCCAGCGTGAAGGACGTGCCCGTCGTCGTGGTCATCAGCGTGTAGCGGTCCAGCAGGCTGCCCGCCGCCATCCAGTCGTAGTCGTCCCGGCTGATGTTCAGATACAGCTTGTAGTTGGCCGCGCCCGCGACGGCGGCCCACTGGAACGTGGGACGGCGGGTGTTCGTCACCATGGCGTTGTTGGCCGGAGCCACGACGGCGAACGCGCCCGCGATGGCGGGAGGCGCGGGGGCCTGGTACGGGTCCGGGATGATGGTGCGGTCTCTTCCGTCCGGAGGCCCGCCCGTGGTGAAGATTTCGACCTTCCACTCGGCGCCCTGCACCGCGAGCGAGGTGACGCTCTGGCCGCGCAGCACCGTGCCGGTGGACGTCGTCACCGCCAGCCGGATGTCCGTGTTGGGCGCGGTGGGCGAGAACTGGTTCTTGGAGAGGGTAATCGTCGTGTTGGGCGCGAAGGTCAGCTCGTAGGTGAAGGGCCCGGGCGGGTTGCGCACCGACGGCGTGGTGTTGCCTTCCTCGGGCGTGGGCGTGACGCTGAGGGGCGCGGGCGAGACGTTGATTTTCGCGTACGCCAGCTCCGGGAACATCAGCTTGATGGTCTGGTTCGTCGTCTGCGGCGGCGGCTCCTGCGGTCCGTCACCGGGCGCGTAGACCTCGAAGTCCCAGAGGGAGATGCCGTAGCCCGTGCCTCGGGTGATGGCGCGCACGCGCACGTAGCGGGCGGAGCCGGACACGGTGATTTCGCGGCGGCCCGGGGCGCCGTCGGTGACATTCGTCGCGAGCGGCGACCAGGTGCTGTCATTCGTCGAGCCTTCAATCGCGTAGGCCGACGGATAGGCGCCCTCCCAGTTCAGCACCACCTTGCCCAGCGTCCTCGCCGAGCCCAGGTCCACGCGAATCCACTGGCCATCCAGCGGGTCCGAGGACCAGCGCGTCGTCGTGTTGCCATCCACCGCGTAGCCCGGCGTGAGGTGGGCCGCGTTGCCCTCCACGGTGGAGGCCGTGGCGGGACGGTTCTTCGCCAGGTCGCCGGTGGCGGTCGTACCGCTGTAGACGGCGAACTCCCACAGCGAATAGCCGTAGTCCACCGCGCCGCGCACCGTGCCGAGGATGCGGATGTAGCGGCCCGTGCCCGACACCGTCAGGTCATCCACCCCGCCGTCACCGTCGGTGATGGTGCGGATGTCCGTCCAGTTCGCCGCGTCCGGGGACGTCTGCACCTTGTAGCCGATGGCGTACGCCGTCTCCCACGTGAGCACCACGCGACTGATGGTGGTGCTCGCGCCCAGGTCGACGTAGATCCACTCATTCGCGGTGAAGAGGCTGCCCCACCGCGTTCCTCCATCTCCATCCACCGCGTAGTTGCCAGTGATTCCCTCCTGTGCCGATGACGTCACCGTCGGTCGGTTGAGAGCGAGATTCCCGGCCTGGGCGTTCGCGTCCGAACCGAACGCCATCACACCCACTGCTACCGCTGTCGCACACACCCGCGTCAGGAGACTCCTGACACGGTGCGTGGCCTGCACAAGAGGGGTTGGTAATCGCATGGGGACGAAAAGCGGGCCGCTGGAGAAAGTAGGGGAGGGGGTGAGCCAGCGCATACCGAGACGGTGCTGCGTCCGAGCGGTCCTTTCCTTTCAACGCACGATTCTATTTCTTCGGACGACAAAGAAAGTCAAACCAAGACCAGTTAACGCGGCAAGTCGCGAAAAGCGTGCGGGCAGCGCGGCGGGCCCCGCGTTGGAGTTTCATCGGGTTACGCGGGTGCCGCGTTGCGTTGTCGGTATGCGGGCCTTGGACTGGTGTTCAGCGCGTCTCGTGCTGCCTGGCCCACGCGGCGACTTCGGGCGTGCGTGACTCCACCCACGCGCGGAACTCATCGGCCTGGGAGAGGTACAGCTCGCCGCCGCCAGCGCCGCCGGAGGGCGGGTGTCCGAAGAAGCGCGTATGCACCTCGCGAGCGAGCGTGCCCACGTCGACGCCGTGGGCCTTCGCGAGCCGCTCCAGGAGCTCCTGGAAGTGCGCGCCCTTTATCTTCAGGGCGTCGGCGGCCTGCACGAGGCTGTCCAGGTGGGTCGCGCTCTGTCCCAGCGACGGGTGGTCCGCGATGAGCTTCTGCACCTGCTCCGGCGACAGGCCCGCGTCCTGGCACAGCCGCTGGTCGAGCAGCTCCGGCCCCAGGGTGATGAGGTTGCGCGCGAGCGTCGCATCCATGCCGCTCGCGGTGAGCCACTTCACCTGCTCCTCGCGGATGCGCTCCTGCTCAGGGTCCAGGTACTTGACGCCCAGCCCTCCGAGGAACAGGGCCGCGCCGAGAATCTGGAAGCCTGGAGCCCAACTGAAGAGCGCCGCTCCCGCCATCAGCGCGCCGCCCAGGGCCTGGGCTCCGGACGCGGTGGCCTTCCAGCCATCGCCCTCGCGCAGGTACTGGAAGCTCTGCATCGCGTCACCCGCGGCGCCCAGCACCGCGCCGATGGCGGACGCCTTGCCCAGCACCGCGACGGCGGACGCCGCCTGCGCCGTCTTGCCGAGCACGCCGGTGAGGAACACCGCGCCGTCGGAGGTGAAGCTGAGCCCGTCTCCGACAATCTTGAGCTTCGCGGAGAGGTCCGCCTGGCTCCAGTTGCTGACGTCTCCGGCGAACGCCGTGCCGACGACGAGCAGGCCCAGCCCGCGCAGCGCCTGTCCCCGAGGCGAGTCCGGGTTGAAGGGCAGGCCCGTCTCCTGTCCCGTCAGGAGGGTATTCAAAGACTGGGTCGTCTTGCGCACGTCCGCTTCGGAGGTGCCCGGTTTGATGGTCCGCAGCAGGCGGACGTAGGCCTTCATGTCGTCCGGCTTCATGCCGAACACGTCCGAGCAGCGCGCCAGCCCGTCGAAGATTTTCTGGGCGGTGGCCGGGGACTTGTTGCCGGCCGCGAGCAGTGCGCCGGTGCCCGCGCTCTTCACGAGCGCGAGGGCGAGCTTCTCGTTGAAGTCCTTGCCGTCCTTCAGCTTGCCCACGACGTCGAGGAAGAGCGGCGTGTCCTCTGCCTTGGCCGCGAGCTGTCCGGCGAGGTAGCTGGCGCCGCCCGCCGTCTCCGAGAGGCGGGGGATTTCACGGGCGAGCGCGGCGATGCGCGGGTCCTCCGAGCCGTGAGGCACGCCGTCTGGCGCGGCGGTGGCGAGCAGCTTGCCCAGCCGCTCGAACTCCGCGAGGTCCTTCTGGATGCCGGCCTGCCCGACGTAGGCGGAGATGAAGTCCTTCTGTTGCTCGGGAGTGAGGATGGCGGCGGGGCCACCGAGCAGCGCGGTGAGCTTCTTCTGGTGCGCTTCCGCTTTCTCGGCCGCCACCGCGAAGTCGCCGCGCACGCCGTCGATGGCGCTCCACAGCGTGCGGTGAAGCGCCGCCTGGTCCTTGCCATAGGTGGGCGCGGTGCTGCCCGGCGCAATCACCTCCCTCCGATTCAGCGAACGCTCCAGGTCGAACGCGAGCCGCGTGCCGAGCCCGAAGTTGACGGCGGTGCGCACCGCGCTCGTCATCGACATGTTCACCAGACCCGGAGGCGCGTCGCGCGTGAAGGCCTTGCCCACCATTCCCGCTGCGGGGTCCTTCAAGAGCTCCGTGGCGCGCGTCAGGGCGAAGAACGTCTGGTGCTCGATGCGGGTCTCCTGGTCCGCGAGCTTCTTGAGCACCGCTGGATTGTCCAGGTCAGGCGGACGCAGCGGCGGACGGGGATGGAGCTGGCGGTCCGTCTCCGGAGACACTCCCGCGAAGAGCTGTCCCATCTTCGCCAGGGACGGCTCGGCGGCGCGGACGAACGCCTCCTGATAGACGGGGTCCGGGTTGCTGGCGATGAATTGCTCGAACTGGCGCGCGCCCTGCTCCAGGCTGTTCTTGAGCGTGCCCTCCAGGGCCTTCGCGTCTCGGGCCGCGCGCGTCTTCACGTCCGTGCCGGTGGCGACGCTGACGATGCTCACTCCCGGCTTTGGTGTGGTGAGTTCGGGCTCGGGAGCAGGGAGTCCCGAGGCGGCCTCCTCGAGCCTGCGTGCCACGGCGGCTCCGGTGCTCGCGCCCGCGTTGGCGGCCGGGCTCGTGGCTCGCGACGCTCCCTCCAGGGCGGTGAAGGAGGGTTGTCCTCCCGTGGGGGAGAAGAAGGCGCCGAGCTGCTCGCGCGTCATCGCCACGGGTCCGCCGGTGTGCAGCGGGTCCGCCACCAGGTACTTGCCTTCGGGTGTCTTGCCGAGGATGGCGTTGAGGTGGCCGATGTCTCCGGAGCCCATGCGCTCGGGGAACTGGGCGCGCCACTTCGCGTTCGTCTGGCCATTGGCGATGACGGGGTTGCCCGCGGCGAGCTGCTGGTCCAGGGCCTCCCAGCCCTGTCCGTATCGCGAGCCCAGGCCCGCGCCCTGGATGCCGTCTCCCACCATGGTGCCGCCCGTCAGCTCGCGGTCCCGGTCGAGCTGTGGCACGCGGGTGCCGTCGGATGCCTTTACGTAGGTGAACTCGCTCTCGCGGCGCGGACTCATCAGCGCGCGGGCGTAATCCACCTGCTGCTCCTTGGAGATGCCGGGCGGCATGTGCCCCGTGTATGCCAGCGACATCGCGAGGCTCGCGGGCCCGCAGTTGGTGCTGCCGCGAGGACCCATCGGGTTGTACTCGGAGGTGAACTGGGTGATGAACGCGTCCTCGGCGGACATGGCTGGCTGTCGCGCGCCGTTGTTCGCCTTTGTGTCGGTGAGCGCGTTGGACAGTGCCTCGCGCGTCGCGGCTGCATAGTGGCCGGTGGTGGGGAGCTGGTGCTCGGCCTGGAAGCGCTCCAGCGCGGCTGCTGTCTGGGGACCGAACTGGCCGGGCCCGGTGGCCACCTGGGCCTCGGTGAGGTAGCCCAGCGTCACCAGCGCGTCCTGCAGTTGTTTCACCTCCGGGCCCGAGTCGCCGCGCTTCAGGTCCTTCAGCGGGAGCGGGACGGGGGCTTCCTCTTCCTTCTCGGGAGGTGGAGGAGGCGGAGGCGGCTGGAGCCGCTCGCGATGCACGGCGCCGCTGTCGCCGTCCTCGAAGCTGGAGGTCGAGTCGAAGCCTTCCGTGCTGGAAGCGTCTTCCCGCTCGACGACGTGGTTTTGAGACGATGTCTCGGTCCGGGCTGTTTCAGTCGCGCCTTCGGATGAGCTGATTTGAGTCGAACGTGATGAGCCGTCGACACGCATGTGTGTTGCTCCCCCTCTGAGATCCAACCCACCTACGGCTCGGCGGCGGCTCGATTGCGTGTCCGTGGGGCGCTTCGGTGCGCTCGTGGGTGAGGGACAACGTTTCAGCCGCCACCTCGTCCATCCAGGGCGAGGGCGGGCCCGCATCAGCATGGCTGGGGCCGCGTTGGAGAAGCCCAGACCTGCGCCCTTCCTCAAACGCCAGCGCCCCGAATCTCCAGCTCACCGGCGCGGCTACTTTCCGGAGCGTCTGTCGGCTCTAGCTGGTATTCCACGACCTTCAGTCGGCGATGGACTCCCGACGAATGGGGCCGTCGCCAAGAGGGTTTCGCATGTCGCCGCGATGGTCGATTCTGCTACTGCTCGTGATGCTGGCCGGATGCAGCGGCACCACGAAGTCCGTGCGCCTGCACACGGGCCACGGCGAGCCCATCGTCCTCACCCCACGCAGCGGCGATGCCGCGCCGGTGGAGTTGGACGAAGACGACTTCGTTGAAGCCGTAGAAGCGCTCGCCGAGAGCGTGGGGCCGTCCACTCGTCCCCAGGAAACGGCCCGGCGGTTGTTCGAGGTGGGTTCGCGCAGTGGCTCGTACCTGTACGAGCCACGCGGCCACCGCGTCATCCCACTGGGACCGGGCGAACACCTGGAGGGCGAACAGCCCGCAACGGAGGTGGAGCTGACGCGCGCATACCTGCGCTGGTGCGAGCGCACGAACAAGCCCGGCGATTGCCTGCGCCTCCTGGTGGAGAACCCCACGGTCACCGGGGATGGCCGTTACGCCCTGGCAATGGCCTTGGCACAGGGCATCGTGTTGGACGAGATGATGGATGCCTTCAAGGACATGGCCGATCCACAGGCCATGATGTCGGCGGTTCTCTGGACGTGGACCACGTACTGCATCTTGCTCGCGGTGCCCGAGCCTTTCTCGAAGGGCGTGGCCGCCGTGATGACCGCCTCCCTCATTGCCTACGTGGGGGTCGATACGTTCTGGACCCTCATCGTGGGATTCAAGGGACTGGTGGAGGAGGCCGAGCGGGCCACCACGTTTGACGAGCTCCGCGAGGCGGGCGAGCGCTACGGCCGGGTCATGGGCCGCAACGCGGCGCGCGCGTTCGCCATGTTGGCCGTGGCCGCCATTGGGAACACGGCGGCGGGGCTGGGGTCAAAGGTGCCAATGCTCCCCGGCGCCGCGCAGGCGGCGGTGCAGGCCGAAGCGCAGGTGGGCCTCAGGCTCGCGGCGGTCGCGGAGGTGGGAACGGTGGCCGTGAGCGCCGAGACCGTCACCATCGCCCTCGCCCCTGGTGCCGTGGCCATGGCAGCCAGAGGCACGGGCAGCGGCGCCTCCATCGGCTACAGGGCTTGGGGCTCGTTCAGTGGCTTCAAGAAGGCCATGGGTCCGGCGGGCAAGAACAAGGAGTGGCACCACATCGTCGAGCAGACTCCGGGCAACGTGAAACGCTTCGGCCCCCAGGCCCTCCACAACACCGAGAACATCATCCCGCTGGACAAGAGCCTGCACACCAAGCTCAGTTCCCTCTACTCGTCGGTCCGCTACGACATTACTCAGTCGCTCACGCAGACCGTACGACAGTGGATGAGTACACAGTCCTATGAGGCCCAACGCGAGTTCGGGTTGTTGGCCGTTGAGAACGTAAAGCAGAGGGTCTGGTGATGATTTTGGAAGAACTGGTCGAGCAGTTCGCTCGGAATGTCGCGGCCCAGACTGATGCCATTCATCGAGGAGATTCCAGGACAGGGAACAAGCACGCCAAGCAGTACACCGCCGCGCTTCAGGCGCTACGCGCGCAGGGGGATACTGGGCGAGACGCCCTCGCCGTGCTGCTGAAGCATCCTCGTACCGATGTTCGAGCCATGGCGGCTGCGTTTCTGCTCCGCTACCGGACGGCAGAAGCCAAGGCGGTATTGGACGCGGCAGCGAACGAGGGAGGGATTGCCGCCATCGGAGCGATCATGACCCTACGACGTTGGAAGGACGGCACCTGGGCGCTCGACCCGGAATAGGGCGGCGCGGGAGTTGAGCGAGTTGGAGGTGGACGTCGGCGACGGGAGGCACCCAAAGGTGCCTCCCGGTGACTCATGTCACGGCCCCGTGGCTCAGGCGCTGACGCCCACGCCGATGGGGCAGCTCACGCCGGTGCCGCCCAGACCGCAGTACCCGCCGGGGTTCTTCTCCAGGTACTGCTGATGGTAGTCCTCGGCGAAGTAGTACTCGGGCGCCGGGATGATTTCGGTGGTGATGGTGTCCAGCCCCTTCGCGGTGAGCGCCTTCTGATAGGCGTCCCGGCTGGCCTCCGCGGCGCGCTTCTGGGCCTCGCTCGTGGTGTAGATGCCGGAGCGGTACTGCGTGCCCTCGTCGTTGCCCTGGCGCATGCCCTGCGTCGGGTTGTGGCTCTCCCAGAAGACTCGCAGCAACTGCTCGTAGCTGACCTTCTTCGGGTCGAACACCACGCGGACCACCTCGTTGTGGCCCGTCATCCCGCTGCACACCTCGCGGTACGTGGGGTTGGGCGTCAGGCCCCCCGCATAGCCCACGGACGTGCTGTACACGCCGGGCGTCTGCCAGAACTTGCGCTCGGCGCCCCAGAAGCAGCCCAGGCCGAAGATGGCGACCTCGTGGCCCTCCGGAACAGGCCCCTTCAGCGGGGTGCCCAGCACCTCGTGCTTCGTGGGAACGGACACCTCCTCCGTACGGCCCGGCAGCGCCTCCGCCGGGGACGGCATCCGCAGCTTCTTGGTGGAGTTGAAGAACATGCCCCTAGGAATAGCCTCCCGCCCGTCTGGTTTCACCCCTAGAAGGAGCAGGCGGCCAAACAGGCGGTGTTGGGGCCTCAGGCCCTCCGCCAGGGTAGGACGGCCTGCCCCCCTGAAATAGGGTCTCCCCCACATGCACCTCCCCACCGCCACGGCCTTGCTGTGTCTCGTTCCCTCCCTCGCGCTCGCGGGCGCGGACTCCCGCTGCCGCGTCAGTCGCTTCTCCGAGCAGGAGATGAAGGGCGCCTCCGCCCAGGCGCGTCATGCCGCGTATGTGCAGGCATGTGCGCTCGATGAGGTGGTGGAGCTGACGAAGCAACTGGTGCGCTTCAAGACGGTCAGCAGCGAGGTGCCGCCCGCGAAGAGCCCCGACATCGCGGCCATGGGCCGCTTCCTCCAGAAGTGGGCCAAGGCCCACGGAATGGCGTACCGCGCCGTGGGCGGCAACGACGTGTTCGAGATTGCCTGGGGCGAGGGCACCCCCACGCTCGGCCTCGTCTTCCACGGTGACGTGGTCCCCGCGCCCGCGCACGAATGGAAGCGCCCGCCCTTCGAGCCCTATGTCCAGGACGGCCGCCTGTTCGGCCGCGGCGTGGAGGATGACAAGGGACCGCTCGCCTCCGCGCTGGTGGCGCTCGACTTCGCGAAGAAGCTCGGGCTCAAGCCCCAGGGCAAGGTGCTGGTCATCATCGGCAACGGCGAGGAGAGCGACTGGAACGGCATGGCGAAGTACGCGGCCACCGAGCCGAAGCCCACGCATGTCATCTCCGTGGACTCGGGCTACCCCGTCGTCGCCGCGCAGTCCGGCTTCGTCGCGTGGAACCTCGTTGCGCCCGTGGGGCCGGCTCGGCAGTCCTCCAAGGTCGCGCTGCGGCCGGTGGACGTGAAGGCCGGCGAGTTCCTCACGCAGGTGCCCGGCACGGCCACGCTGAAGCTCCTGCCCGGTGAGGAGGGCTCGCTCGCCGTCGCCCTGGAGACCGTCCGGAGCGCCGTCGCCCTGGAGCAGCAGGCGCGCTCCGAGCTGAAGGCGGACGTGAAGGAGGAGGGTGGGGCGGTGGTGCTCACCGTCCACGGCAAGGCGGTGCATGCCTCCATCGCCGACGAGGGAAACAACGCGCTGTGGGGCCTGTCCGGTGTCGCGTCGCGGCTGCTCATGGAGGACAACGGCATCGCCGCCATGCTGCACGTGCTGGCCATGCGCTTCGACCGCGACCACCACGGCGAGAAGCTGGGCCTGGTGTACTCGGACTACGGGCTGATGGGGACGCTCATCGTCGCGCCCACCGTGCTGCGCGTGGCGGATGGCAAGGTGAGCCTGGGCGTCAACATGCGCCGTCCCCGGGGGAAGGACGCGGCGGAGTTCAATGCCTCGCTGGACCACGCCGCGGCGCGCGTGGAACAGGACTCGGAGGGCCGCGTGAAGGAGGCCGGCGAGCGCTACGTGGGAGACGCGCACGTGGCCGACACGTCCGGGCCGCTCGTCACCACGCTCCTGGACATCTACAAGCGCCACAAGAACGTCCCGGACGCGAAGGCGACGTCGGTGCGCGGCGGCACCTACGCGCGCCTGTTCCCCAAGGCCGTGGACTTCGGCCCCGGCTTCCCAGGTGAGGAATACACCGGCCACGCGCCCGACGAGTCCATCTCGCTGCAGAGCCTGGACCTGGGTACGCGCATGCTCGCGGAGGCCATCCACACGCTGGCCCTCACGCCCGCCGCCAGCACGGAGAAGTGACGGCTACGTCCGGTGCGCGCCCTTCGCGCGAGGCCAGTACACGCGGAACGTGGTGCCCTCCTCCTCCGAGGAGCGCACCTCCACGCGGCCTCCGTGCGCGCGGGCAATCTGGTGGACGATGTAGAGGCCCAGGCCCAGGCTGCGCTGCTGCTGGTACCTGGAGGTGGACTCGGACGTCGCCACCGGCGTCTTGAACGGGTCGAAGATTCGCGGCAGCAGCTCCGGGGGAATGGGCTCGCCCCGGTTGTGCACCTCCAGCACCACGTCGTGCGCCTCTCCGCGCACCTGGGTGTAGACAGGCGTGTCGGCGCCGCCGTGCTGGAGCGCGTTGGACACCAGGTTTCCCAGCACCTGCGCCACCCGGTCCGGGTCCCAGTCGCCCGACGTGTCTCCCGAGGACTTGAACAGCAGCGGACGCCCCGGGTGGCTCACCTGGAGCTCCTCCAGCGTCGCCTGACACACGTCCGTCAGGTTCATCGGCTGGGGTGACACGGGGATGCCCTCGCCCAGCTTGCTGCGCGCGAAGTCGAGGATGTCCGTAATCATGCGCCCCATGCGCCCGGCGGACTTGCGGATGCGCTCCACCGCGCGGCGCTCCGGCGCCTCCAAATCCTCCGCGCGCGCGAGCTGGAAGGCGGAGGCGCCAATGGCGTTGAGCGGGTTGCGCAGGTCATGCCCCAGCACGGCGAGGAGCTGCTCCCGGAAGTCCACCGCCCGCTGGAGCGCGGCCTCCGCCTGCTTGTGCTCGGTGATGTCCACCAGGACGCAGCCCATGCCCAGCAACCCCGAGCCCATGGGCTCACGCACCGGATAGAAGGTCACCTGCCAGAAGTGTCTGCCCTTCCGGGGCACCAGCGCGGGCGGCGTGGCGAACTCGAAGGCCTGCAAGGGCTCGCCCGTGCGCAGCACCTGCAACAGCAGTGGCTCCATCAGGTCGGCGACCTCCGGGGGCTGCATCTGCCGGAAGGTCTTGCCCAGGTGGGCCTCGGGTGGGAAGCCGTTGATGTCCGCCAGCGTCTGGTTGATGCGCAGGTAGCGCAGCTCATGGTCCAGGTAGGCCATGCCCATGGGCGTGGCCTCCAGGAGCGCGTCCAGGAGCGCCAGCGAGCGCTGGGCCTCCACGCGCGCGTCGCGCTCCAGGTCCTGGAGTCGTGCCTGGAGGATGTACGCGCCGGCGCGCTGACACATGGTGCGAAACAACAGCAGGTCCGCGTCGGAGAAGCCGAAGGACGTGCGCGAGCCCAGATATGCCACGCCCAACAGTCGCGTGCCTTCCACCAGGGGCACGCCGTAGACAGCGCGCAGGCCCACCTCGCGCAGCACCGGCAACACCACGCGCGAGTCGGTGGAGGCGAAGCGCAGCGCCATCGGCTCGCGCTTCACGGCGACCTCGCCCACGAAGCCCTGGCCCAGGGCCACCGAGCTGCCCAGGGCCGTATCGCCGCCCAGCCCCACCGCGGCGCGCACCACCAACCGGGTGCCCTCCAGCATCAACACGCCCGCGGCATCCACCGAGAGCGTCGACTCCATCACCACGGTGAGCAGGCGCGCGAGGAGCACGTCCACGGGAGGGCCGTCCAGCGTGGCCTGCGCCATGCGGTCCAGGGCCTGGAGGCTTCGCTGGCGCTCCTCCGCGAAGCGCTGCACCGTGCGCACCACCGCCCGGTCCAACACGCCTTCCAGGCGCTCCAGCTCTCCTGGGGCCAGGGCTCGGGGCCACGCCTCCAGTCGCCGGAGGATGCACTTGCGCAGGAGCGCGAACTCGGACACCACTTCGCCCAGGTCGAAGCCCTGGTCCAGCCTCACCACCGCGTGCTCGTCCGCCAGCGCGAGGTCGACGCCCTGGTCTCCCTGCTCCAGCGTGTCCGCCAGCGCCAGGAGCAGTCCCGGCATGTGGTCCAAAAGCCACGAGGGCTTCTCCCGCATGCCGATGTGCAGCGCGCGCATCGCGTGCTCCCACTCCGACAGGAGCTCTTCTCGATTCGCGCGCAGGAAGTCCGACGCCTTGAGCGGTGTTTCCCGCTCGGCCTCATCGTTCTTCGTGGAGCGTGTCTCCGGCTCCAGCATCACCGACCTCCTGAGGCCCCGCCCGCTCGTGCCGTCCCCGCTTTCAATGTGGGCACGTGGGCAGTTGGATGTATGTCCGAGCGCCTCTTTTAGCGGGAGACGCGGGCCCGAGGGCCGCCCCGAACCCTCGTCGTCCGAGGGGACCGCGCGGCGCTCGTCGGAGTCGTTCGTCGCTCCCCGCTGGACGAGGGGTGCGTCCGTCCACCGTCAATCGCTTGGCCCCCTGGGGTGAAGTCGGGGGCTGGCGGGGCTCCCGCGCTCGGTTAGGGTGGGCCGCAGATGCGCACCCTCTTGTTGACCCGCTCCGATGTGTCTCGCAACCTCCAGGCGCTCACCCTGCTGGAGGACTTGCGGGAGGCCTTCCGCACCGACGCCCTGGCTCGCACCGTGGCGCCCCAGCGCGTGCGCGCGCCGCTGCACGCGGAGGGCACCGCGCTGGCGATGCTCCCCGGCTGCCTTCCCGGCATCCCCGCGTACACGGTGAAGGTGCACGCGAAGTTCCCCGCGCGGACGCCCGCCATCCAGGGCGTGGTGCACCTGAACGACCTGGCCACGGGCGAGCTGCTGGCGGTGATGGACTCCGGACACCTGACGGCGGTGCGCACGGGGGTGATGGGCGCGCTGGCGGCGGATGTGCTGGCGCGGCCGGACGCGAGTCGCGTGGCCATCATCGGCGCGGGCGCGCAGGCGGTGATGCAACTCAAGTCGCTGCGGCTGGTGCGCTCGCTGTCCCACGTGCGCGTCCACGACACGGACCCCACGCGCGCCTTCGCCTTCGCCACGCGGATGTACCAGGAGCTGAGCCTGCCGGTGCGGCCCGCGGATTCGGTGGCGGAGGCGGTGGAGGACGCGGACATCGTCATCGCCGCGACGTGGAGCCGCCAGCCCTTCCTCCACGCTGGCATGGTGAAGCCGGGCACGCACATCACCACGCTGGGCGCGGATGAGCCGGGCAAGGCGGAGGTCTCCGCGGAGCTCCTGCGGCAGGCGCGCTTCATCTGCGACCACCGCGGCCTGTCCGTCGCGAGCGGCGCGGTGGGCAACGTGGGCCTGGGCGAGGACGTCATCCACGCGGAGCTGGGCGAGGTGCTCGCCGGACTGAAGCCGGGGAGGACTTCTCCGGAGGAGGTGACGGTGTTCGGCGCGGTGGGGCTGCCCTTCCAGGACCTGGCCGCCGCGTGGCACGTGTATCAAGCCGCGCAGGGTGATGACGCCATCCAGGGCATGGACTTCGGCGCATGAGGGCCTGGGACTCGCTCATGTCGCGGCTGGGGCTCACGCGGCCGGAGCTGCGCGCGTGGGCGATGTACGACTGGGCGAACTCGGCCTACGTCACCACCGTCATCGCGGTGGTGTTCCCCATCTATTACGCCTCCGTCGCGTCGAAGGGGCTGGAGCGCGAGGTGGCCACCAGCCGCTTCGCCGCCGTCACCGCCGTGGCGCTGGGCACGGTGGCGGTGCTGTCGCCGGTGCTCGGCGCGCTGAGCGACAGGGCGGGCCGGCTCAAGACACTGCTGGGGGCGTTCCTCGCGCTGGGGCTGCTGTCCACGCTGGGACTCGCGGGCGTGGGGCAGGGTGACTGGGTCTGGGCGCTGGCGTGCTTCGGCCTGGGCAACGTGGGGGTGACAGGCAGCATCGTCTTCTCCGACGCGCTCTTGCGGCACATCGCCAAGGACGAGGAGTTGGACCGGGTGTCCACCGCGGGCTACGCGCTGGGCTATCTGGGAGGAGGGCTGCTGTTGGCCGCGCAGCTCGTGTTGCTGGTGAAGCCCGGCTGGTTCGGACTGCCGAACGCGGCGGTGGCCTCGCGCGTGTCCTTCGTGACGGTGGCGCTGTGGTGGGGCGCGTTCTCGCTGCCGCTGTTCCTGCGCGTCCCCGAGCCCCGCCCGCAGAGCGGCGCGCCTCCGCCCCGGCTGTCGCTCACCGGCATCTTCTCCCAGCTCGCGGAGACGCTGCGCACGCTGCGCAAGTACCGGCAGGCGATGCTGCTGCTGGTGGCGTACCTGCTCTACAGCGACGGCATCGGCACCATCATCCGCCTGTCCACGCTGTATGGGACGGAGCTGGGAATCGGCCAGGGCGCGCTGATGGGGGCGCTCTTGCTGACGCAGGCGGTGGGCGTGCCGTGCGCGGTGCTGTTCGGCCGGGCGGCGTCGAGAGTCGGCGCGAAGCCGGCGCTGATGTTCGCGCTGGCGGTGTACGTGGTGGTGACGTTCCTGGGCTACTTCATGAGCTCGCCCGCGCACTTCTTCGCGCTCGCGCTGCTGGTGGGCATGGTGCAGGGCGGGAGCCAGGCGTTGAGCCGCTCGCTGTTCGCGCAGCTGATTCCCCGGCACCGCGCGGGGGAGATGTTCGGCCTGTTCAGCGTCTTCGAGAAGGTGACGGCGGTGGCGGGCCCGCTGGTGTTCGCGGCCACGGTGGAGCTGACGGGCTCCAGTCGCCTGGCGGTGCTGTCCCTGCTCGCCTTCTTCGGCGCGGGCGCGGCGGTGTTGTGGCGCGTGGACGTGGAGACAGGCCGGCGCGCGGCGCGCGAGGCGGAGGCTCGCGCGGGCTGGAATGATGTCCCGCTGACGACCGCCGCTCCTGGGGCCGCGAGCGCGGAGTGACCAGGGGCTCAGTGCTCGACGGGGGGCACCTCCCTGGGCGCGGAGAAGAGGCTGTCGCGTCCATGGCGCAGCACCACCTCCCCGTGGAGGACCTCCGTCACGTCGTCGAAGGACACCGCGAAGTCGTGGCGCCGCAGCAGGCCCTTCTCCACGATGAGCTCCTTCTCGGTGATGTCGATGATGCGGCCGATGGCGTGGCCATCATTGCCGCGGACCTTCATTCCCTTGTGAATCTCCGCTCGGCTGAACATGGGAGCTCCCTGGGGGCGTACGTGGGAGAGGCCCCTCCACGCGAAGCTGGGGAGTGAGCTCGTCTCCCGCAGCGCCCGCACGGTGAGACGGCCCCTCGGGGACTTTGCGGGAGACGGCTGCCCCCGCACCTCGGCGCCCGGGCGTGCGGGTCGTGGAGGCGCGAGAGGAGGCAGGCGGCCGATGTGTTTCATGGGGAATACGCCTGCTCGCGAGCCCCTGGTTGCGCTCGCGGTGGCCCGTCCCCATCGGTGAAAGGGTGTGTTGAGACAAAATGAGCCTTCCCGGGAAGGAAGCGTGGATGCGACGCATCGCCGACTATGCCCTCCTGGGTGACTGTCATTCCGCGGCGCTGGTGGGGCGGGACGGCTCCATCGACTGGGCCTGCTTCCCTCGCTTCGATGCGCCCTCGGTCTTCTGCCGCATCCTGGATGAGCAGCGGGGCGGCAGCTTCTGCTTGTCGCCGGTGGGCCACTTCACCTCCACGCGCACCTACGTGGAGGACAGCAACGTCCTGGCCACCACCTTCACCACTCCGCGCGGGGTGCTGGAGGTCGTGGACTGCATGCCCGTGTCGGCCGCCGGTGCGTCGAGCGGTACGAGCGTGAGTACGCGGCATGCGCTGCTGCGACGCGTGCGCTGTCTCGCGGGCGAGGTCCAGGTGCGCGTGGTGGTGGCTCCGCGCTTCGAATATGGCTCCTTCACCCCTCGCGTGCGGCTGACGTCCTGGCGCACCGCTGAAGTCGTGGGGGGCGCGGACGCGCTGTGGGTGTCGTCCACGCGTCCCCTCGTGGCGCAAGAGTCCGCCCTGCGCGCCCGCTGGAGGCTGCGCGCCGGAGACGAGGCGTGGATTGAAGCCGCGTGGACGCCCTCCTTCGTCGAGCGGGCGCCCGAGAAGGCGCCAGACCTCCACGACTTCCATCGCCGCCTGGAGGACACGCTCACATTCTGGCGGAAGTGGATTGGCCGCTGCTCGTATCAGGGCGAGCATCTGAAGGCGGTGCGTCGCTCGGCGCTCACGCTGAAGGCCCTCACGTACGCGCCCACCGGAGCGCTCGTGGCCGCGCCCACCACGTCCCTGCCCGAGGAGCTCGGGGGCACGCGCAACTGGGACTATCGCTTCACCTGGTTGAGGGACGCGTCCCTGACGCTCATCTCGCTCCTGGTGCTGGGCTACCGCGAAGAGGCGGATGCCTTCCGACACTGGCTGCGGCGCACCAGCGCGGGGCGCGCGGAGGACTTGCAAATCATGTACGGCATCCAGGGCCAGCGCCTGTTGCCCGAAGTGGAGCTGGGCCACCTGGCCGGACACGCGGGCTCGCGTCCGGTGCGCATTGGCAATGGCGCGGCGAAACAACTCCAGCTCGATGTATCCGGCGAGCTCTTGGAGGCGAGCTGGCTGTACGCACGCGCGGGCGGGCTGGTGACGCCCACCAACTGGGCCTTCCTCTCCGGACTGGTGGAGGAGGTGTGTCGGCGCTGGCGACAGCCGGACCAGGGGCTGTGGGAGATGCGGGACGAGCCTCGGCACTTCATCCACTCGAAGCTCCTGTGCTGGGTGGCGTTGGACCGGGGACTGCGCCTGGCGCAGGAGCGAAACCTGCCGGTGCCCCTGATGCGCTGGGCCCGGGAGCGCGCGGAGCTGCGGCGCTACCTCATGGAATGCGCGGCGGACGGGTGGTTTCCCCAGGCGCGGGGCACGAGCGTGGCGGATGCGTCCACCTTGCTGGTGCCCGCGCTGGGCTTCCTTCCCCTGGCGCATCCGCTGGTGCGCGGCACGGTCCAGAAGGTGCGCGAGCGGCTGGAGTCGGGCGGGCTCCTGTATCGCTACCTCGCGCCGGATGGCCTGTCGGGTGGAGAGGGCGCCTTCCTGCTGTGCTCCTTCTGGCTGGTGGACGTGCTGGCCCACGAGGGGAAGTGGGAGGAAGCGGAGGCGTTGCTGTCACGGCTCCTGGGCCTGGCCAACGACGTGGGGCTGTACGCGGAGGAGGCCGTGCCCATCACCGGCGAGGCGCTGGGCAACTTCCCCCAGGCCTTCACCCACATGGCGCTGGTGTCTTCGTGCGCGCAGCTCTCCGCGGTCCGCGCGCTGGAGCAGCGGCGTCCGCCCGAGCAGGCTCGCGACTTCGCGGCGGTCGCCCTGGAGTCCCTGCTGTCGTCACGACGACAGGGGGACGAAGCGCGCGGGTCCGCCCAGTCCTCCTTCTCGCCCGTCGAGCCGGAGGCCCTGGCGCTCCACTGAGGAGGCGCCTGCCCGGGTGCTCGGCCTGCGTCCGGACAAAGAAGCCGGGCCCGTGGTCGCTCGCCGGAGCGTGTCCATCTTCGCCCTGGGGAGGTGCGCATGGTCGTCGGCTTCATGGCATCGCGAGCGGGACGTTGGCTGCGTATCGTGACGGGCTCCTGTCTGGTGTTGGGTGGGTTGCGTGCCGGGACGTCCCGGGGCGCCGCCGTGGCGCTGTTGGGACTGGGGCCCCTGGTCGCCGCGTCCCTGGACCTGGTGTTGCTGGGGCCGCTCTTCGGCCTCCCCATGCGCGGCTCGGAGGTGCGCCGGGAGCTGGGCATCACCGAGGAGGCCTCGCTGCTCAACGGCCACCAGCGGCGCGTGACCTCTCGCGCCGACATGTTGCTTCACTGACGAGCGGCCCGCGCCGAGGTGGCGAAGGCGCGGGCGCTCAGCTCTTTCCCACCTGGAAGGGGATGTCGAGCGTGCCCAGCGACTCGCCGCTGTTCGCGTCCACGGGGTTGGCCCGGAGCACGACGCCGTTCTCCCGGCCGGTGACGACCTGGAAGTAGATGAAGCCCTGCACGGTGCCGCCGTCCGCCAGCGTGCCTTCGGGCAGCGCCTTCTGGAGCATGTCCCGCGTGGGCAGGGGCTCCTCGCATTGGTAGGTCGTGTAGGGGCCCGGGTAGTACGGGCCGTAGCCCGGGTAGAAGGGACTGCCCCAGCCGCGTGGCCCGTAGCCCCAGCCGTAACCGGTGCGCCAGCCGGGCCCCGCGCCGATGTACACGGAGCCGCGTCCCGAGCCGCCCGTGCCCTCCAGCGTCCCTTGCGTCGACGAGGACGACACCATCGACTGGCGCAGGCTGAAGGGCGGCAGCGCGGAGTAGCTGAAGCGCGACTCGGTGCCGACGAGCGAGAAGTCCTCGTAGCGGATGCGCAGCGTCCTGCCGCTCTGGTTCTCCAGGCGGACGTAGACGGGCGTGAGGGTGCGCTCCAGGTTGGAGGGGCTGCCCTTCCACGCGGCGCCGTCCGCCACCAGCGTCACCCCCGCGCCTTTCGCGACGGCGGTGTCCTTGTCTCCCTGGAGGACCTGGGCGTCCAGGGAGGGTTTCAGCTTCGATTCAGTGACACAGCCTGCCGCCAGCAACAGCGTGGCGACGGGCACGAGCGCGCGCATGAGACGCCTCCTTCTGTTCGAAGGTAGGCAGCGGCAAGTCGCGTGGTGCGGGCGGAGGCGGCGCCACCCTGGAACGTCACCAGGGGACGCGGGGCCTCACTGTCCGGCAGGCGGAGTGGGCTCGGCGGCGGCGTGCGGCCAGGCGGGGGAGGTGAGCGCGCTCCAGTCCTGTTTGCGCGCCCAGTCCTCGAAGGTGTGCCAGTGCAGGTCCGGATAGCTGTGGCGCAGCGTGAGGATGTCCGCGTGGTAGCCCACCCTGTCCAGCCACTCGTACATGGCGGCCAGGTCCTCGCTGCGCTCGCGGATGAAGTCCAGCGGGAGCTGCTCGAAGTGGATGCGATGGCCGCTCACCATCGACAGGAGTCCCGCCGCCTGCTGGCCCGTCACCTCGTCCGAGGCCACGTCGATGCGCAGGTCCTCGTGGCGCTCCGCGTCCTCCAGCACCCGGACCGCGAAGGCGGCCAGGTCGTTTATCGACACCAACTGGAGCCCTCGCGAGGCGGGCAGTCCGAAGGCCAGCACCCCTGCCTTCAGGCCCTCCTCGAACATGGGGCTGGTGAGGTTCTCCATGAAGAAGGTGGGCCCGAGGATGGTGAAGCGCAGGCCACTGCGGCGCACGTGCAGCTCCACCCGGTGCTTGCTGTCGAAGTGGGGGATGCCCGTCAGCCGGTCCGCGCCCGCCACGGAGGTGTAGACGAAGTGCTTCACCTCCGCGAGCCGCGCGGCGTCTACCTGGTTCATGCCGTGGCGTATCTCCGCCTCCACGCCTGTCTCGAAGGGCGTGGCCATGGCGTAGAACGAGTCCACGCTCCTGGCGGCCCGGGCGAGCGCGTCCACGTCGTCGAAGTCACCCACGGCCAGCTCGGCGCCCAGCGACTGCAGCGAGCGCGCGGCGGGCGACTCGGGTTGGCGGACATAGGCGACGACGCGGTGCCCGCGGTGGAGGAGGTGGCGTGCCACGGCGCCGCCCTGGTTGCCGGTGGCGCCTGTGACGAGCACGGAGAGGGAGTGGGCCCTGGGCATGTGTGAACCTCGCGACAGACAGGTCTATGGGATGTCGGGAAGTTGGGGACGATGGGAGTCGCTGGCGAGCGTGGGAAAGAGGCCGCTCGTGCCCATGGCCGGGCCCGGCGGGCAGGAGGGCAGGCGGGCCCTGGCGGTGGCGCCCGTGAAGTCCTCGCCCCGTAGGCCCCTCGCGCGTGCCATGTTCCGCCTGCCCATGAGCAAGCGAGACAAACCGCAGGACTCCGCGCTGGTCGAGGCCGCCCGCTCCCTCGACGAGGGACTGGAGCGCTTCGAGGCCCTGGCGCAACAACTCCAGGACGCCCCCCTCCAGGCGGAGAAGCACCTGGAGCGCGCCTCTTCCACCCTGAAGGCCCTGGCCGACATGGACGAACAGCTCCGCGCCCGCGTCGCCGCGCTGGTGGGAGCCATCTCCCAGGTGCGTGACAGGCAGCAGGCCCAGGCCGAGGCCGTGCACGTGCGCGCGCAGGAGCTCCAGGCGCGCACCGAGATTTTCAAGGACCTGCTCGTGCGCTACGGCGCGCTGGGTCAGAGCGCCGCTGAGCTGAACGTGCGGATGCAGGAGTTCGCCGCCCAGCGCCAGAGCGCGAAGACTCCGGAGGAGCAGGCCGCGCTGGGCGTGACGTTCCAGTCGCTCCAGGACCGCATGTCGGAGGTGGCCGACGAGGCGCAGTCGCTCTCCCAGGCGGCCGAGCAGAGCGAGTTCAACGACATTGCCCGGCAGGCGGACTCGCTGCGCCAGCAGTTGTTGTCCGCGCGCAACAAGCTGGCGCTGCTCCAGAAGAGCTTCACTGGAGGCTGAAGCGCACGCGGGTGGTGGCGCGCGACTTCAACTGAGGTAGGTGGGGGCGAACTCTTCCGGACTGTCGATGGGACGTCGCCCCGAGAAGCCGTCGTACATCCCGTGCCAGTGCGAGACGGCGGCCTCTCCGATGCGCCAGCACAGATAGACGGGCTCGTCCCCGCGGTGGGCTCGGAAGTCGACGAGCCCCTGCGCGCCTTTGATTTCCAGGCCCATCTCGTGGAAGTGGTGCAGCTCCATGCGGACCTTCTCGAGCAGGGTGTCGCGCTCCTCGCGCAGTGACTCCTGGTTCGACAGGGCCTTGCCCTCGGGGGTACCGAGGGTCTCCACGAGTTGTTGCACGCGCTCCACCCAGGGGCGGATGTGCTCGAAGGTGCGGCTGAGCAGCGGCACCAGGCGGTTGGCTTCGTCCACGCTGAAGTAGCGCATGGCCGTGGAGCATGCAGTGCTCCGCCGTGTCGCCGCCATCGCTCGTTTCATGGAGCGGGGACAACCGCACGGAGTGCTCGCGCGTGTGAAGCCGGGACGACGCTCAGCCGCGCAGCAGGGAGGTGTGGTTGTCCTGCAGCCAGCGTTGGGCGGTGTCTCTCAGTGGAAAGGTCTCTTCACGCTCCAGGAACGCGGGCGAGTGGCCCGGAGCGCAGCGCCCCTCGCCATCGAGGCCGGAGCCGCCCTCTTCGTGGAGGTCGGCGTGCAGCATGGAGTGGAAGACGAGGTAGTCCACGACGAAGGCGGGGACGTGGGGGCGGTCCAGCGCGGGGTGGATGCGAATCTCCCGCAGTCGCGCGTCGTAGCCGCCCAGATGGATGGAGCGCCGACGTCCCTTGGTGGGGCGTCGTGCCCAGCCGATGTCCACGCCCACGCGGCCGTCGAACCATTCCGCGTTGAGGCGTGACTGCACGGCGCGCAGGTCGAAGCAGCGGCCCCGGGTGCGCAGGGCCTTGCCGGGCCGGCGCTCGCGGCGCACGAGGCCCTGGCGCTCGTGGGCGTAGGTTTCGAGCAGGGCACCGGAGCTCGCATCGGACCGGACGGCATAGCGGGCGATGGCGCGCACGATGTCGTCAGGGGCTTCGAGGAAGAGGTGGTGCACGCGCAGCCGCAGGCCCTGGGCGACGCGGCGGAAGCTGACCAGGGTGGCGCGGTTGTCGGTGAGGCGCAGGTGGACGGGGGCGCCGAGCTCCACGGCCAGACGGCGGGCGAGGCTCGCGGCCTGGAGCAGCGCTTCCTCACGCTCGGGGAGACGGCGCTCGGAGGCGGGCTCGTTGGGCTCGGCGAAGTGGGGCTCGGAAGCGGGTTCCGGGGCGCGCTCGGACTGGGACGTCGACGCGGGCCGTTCGGTCCGCACCGTGTCGAACAGGCCGAGCTGTGAGGGAGGAGCGCCCATCGCCCCCGGAAGGTATGTCTTCGGAGGGGGCGGTTTCCAGGGGAACGCTCGCGAGCCCGGTCACCATCCGACAGGCGGGCGCCGAAAGCACGGGTGGAGCCGTCCCTATTCGGGCAAACGGCTGTGGACGCCACGCGTGCCAAACGCCACCTGGGAGCCGTGGTGCTGCCCGGTGAGTGGTGGCCGCGACCAAGGCCATCGTTACCAGTGCGCGGCGTGACATAACCTGTTCGGGCGCCCTAGCTGAGAACCCCCACGGCCTTGACCCCGCAGCACCTTGCTTGCTTGAAAGGACGTGGCCATGTGTTCCCGAACTTCCTGCGCACTCGTGCTCCTGCTGCTGCTCTCGGCCTGCGCAACGACAGAGTCGAGCCTCGGAGGGTTGGAGGCTCCGAATCCGCGATTCGCCAATCTTCAGCGGGCGGCGCAGTACCCCTGGACGGATGACGGGCGTTGCGTGGTGCGGGAGGCGTCCAACGAATGGCCTGTCCTGGCGGAGCGGTGCTTTCACGCTCTCGAACACGACAGGGTCCGGTTTCGCGATGTCACAGGGAGATGCGCTGTTGCCTATGCGGGTGCGGCTACCTTGGGCGTGGGGCTCTGCATCTTTTTAGCACCGGAGCTCGTAGTCGGTGCCGTGGTTGTTGTTGGCACGGTGATGGTTGCCGCCGCGATCCAAGAGGGGATTGATGCCTATCAACGGAACGCCTCCCGTGAGCGCGCGAAGCCCAAGATTCAAACGCAGCCGGCGAAGGAGCCGTTAGCGAACCAGGCACCCATGGCAAAGGGGTCGAGCACCGGAGACATCTTCCCCCCACTGCCAGAAACCAGGCCGCGCCGTCCGTCGTGCGAGCCCATCCCGGTGCGTCACGCGGGCGAAGATGTCCCGCATAACGAGTGCGCCGATAGGTTTCCGCCCAACCGTTACCCTGGCATGGACGTCTTCGTGGACGGTGAGCGCTTCGATGCTCTGCAAGTCGGCGCGCGCGTGCTGTGGGAGATCAAGACCCATCGATTTGACACATATCCTGACTTCATCCGGAGGCGTGAAATCGAGAGGGAATTGGAGCAAATACAAGGGGAGCGAACTGCCGCGGCGGCATGTGGATATGACTTCGTCATTGGGGTGAGCACCCAAGCGCACAAAGACGCGCTGATCGAAGCGGATTTCACACTGAATGTCGTCGTCACGGGGTGCAAGCGATGACCAAACGCAAGGCCCTCACCCTCATTGTCTACGCGCCTGCGCTCGCAGCCAATGATGGCCGCACGCTCGCTGTCGTCCATGGGATGGAAAAGGCGCTCCCCGGCCTGCGCCTGGAGTGGGAAGTAGGCAAAGGAGGGCGCCCCATCGCATTGCCGCAGCGCGATGCGTGGCTCATGGAAAGGACACAGGAGGGAAGATTCCCTCTTCTGTGCAACGGGGACGAGCGTTACCCCGTGACGGTCAACGGGAGAGGAAGACCTGGACTCCTCAGCCCAGGCGGCCAGTCCCTGTCTGAAGTGCATGCAGAGCTGCCACTGGACGAGTCCGTGAGCGCGGCAGCGGCCGCCTTGCTTGAGGGCGTGGCGGAGGGGGCGCGCTCGTTCTGGGGGCATGCGTCGCCGTATGGTTATGGCTCGGAAGTCGCGCAGCAGTTTCGCCGATCGCCTCATGGGCCCGAGCGTTCACCCCGTGGACTCGCCATGCTCAACCTGCCAGAAAAAATTCCCGCGCCTGAGATTCCCTGGTTCCTCGGGTGGCTGAACTATTGGTCTGCCACTGCCGCGCAGGCCATCGGTTTCCCGGACCCGGCCAGGGATGCGGACCTGCTTTCACGGGCGCGGCGCACGGTATCGGGCGGGTGGGTCGTGCAACTCACGGACGCGCCACTCGACCTGGACAACCCCGCCCATCTGGACGCGCTCCTGCGGGCCTATGAGCGGTTCCCGGAGATTGGCGGACGTGCAGCGCCTTGACGTGTTGATGGTTTCGACGAAGCGCTGATGCCTGGTTGCGAATCGTCCCTAGCCGCGTCGGGTGCGGAAGGGTCCCTTCACTTCGTATGTGACGCCGCGCCTGTCCGAGCCCCGCTGGGAGCTGAAGTAGAGCCGCTTGCCATCCGGGCTGAACGCCGCGCCCGCCAGCTCCGAGCCCGCGTGCCCCATCACCTGGAGGAACGGCGTCACCTTCCTGTCCTGTGTCAGCAGGCACAGCTGCAGGTCATCCCCGTCCTCGCAGATGAACAGCTCACGTGCCTGCGACACGGTGACGTTGTCCACGCCGCGCAGGGGCGCGTTCGGATACGTGGCCGCGTCGTACAGCACCTCCAGCCGGCCCGTCAGCGGCGTGAACGCCCACACGCGGTTGTCGTGCTTCGTCGTGAAGTACACCACGCCGCCGTCGTACCAGCAGCCCTCGCCCCCGGGGAACGCGGTGGTCTCCCGTCCCGCCTCCTGCATCGCGGCCGGAGCCTGCGGCGACACCGGCACCCACTGCACCTTCACGCCCGTGCGAGGGTCTCCCATCACCCGAGCCGCCTCCAGCGTGCCCTCCTCGAGCGAGGGCCACTTCGCCGAAGTGAAGCGATAGAAGCGTCCCGTGGGCGTGTCCTCCGTGAGGTACAGCCGCCGGCCCGTCGGGTCCACGGCCACCGCCTCGTGCGTGAAGGCTCCCAGCGCGGGCCGCGCGACGCCCTGTCCCGGCCGCGACGGCTCACACTCCCAGACGAGCCCCCGCGGATGCTCCTCACAGGACAGCCACGTCCCCCACGGCGTGGGGCCTCCCGCGCAGTTGACGTGTGTGCCGGAGAGGATGCGCCACGCGCCGGTGATGTTCCCCTTCGCGTCGAAGCGCACCGAGGACACGCCACCGTCCGGTGTCGTCTCGCTGTTGCACGCATAAATCCAACCGCCGTCCGGCTGCGCGAAGCAGGCGCCACCATCCGGCGCCATGTGCCACGCGTAATCCGTCCCCGGCACCACGTCACCGCTGCGAGCGATGACGCGGGACGTGAAGCCCCTCGGCAGCCGGAGCCCTTGCGCATCCGGGCTGTCCGCCAGCGGCCCGTAAGGCCCGGCGACCGAGCCCGGCGTGGCCGGAGCGGCGTACACGTTGCGCCAGAAGCCGAGGCTCCCCAGGGCCAGCGTGCTGCCCCCCAGGGCGGAGAATCGCAGGAAGTGACGGCGGTGCATGACCCGCTTTGTCTCGCAGGTCCCGCTCCAGGGGAAGTGCTTCCGAGTCACGAGCCGCCCCCGGCCTCCCTCCACCCCGAGCAGCCGGGCTCAGCGGCCTGACTGCAGGTAGCTCACGCGGAAGGACTCCTCCACGGCGCTCCCGGTGACATGGGCCTCCACCAACTCGTAGCCCATCAACGCGAAGACGCGCTCCCGGTAGAAGATGGGGCGAGCGTTGCCGTACCAGTCCGTGCACGACTTCGTGCACGCGTCGTCACCCGTCTCCACCGAAGCGCCCAGCGAGCCCAGCGTCGTCAGCTCCAGCTCCGGGTCCACCCGCACGAAGGACACCTCCGCGGAGCCGTAGCGCAACTGGCTCCACGTCCCACCCTGGTACCGAAGCGGGAGCCCCATCACCCCGCCCCCCGTGCCGTCCGGCTTGAAGAAGAACCCATGGCTGCGCGACTCGCCCTGTGTCGCGCCGGCGCGCAGCAGCGTGCCCCTCAGCTCCGGGCCTCCCTCTCCGAGCGCCACCGAGGTGAGCCGAAGGCCCGTCCTGTTCTCGCCCACCACCAGCGCGCCACCCGTGCCCAGCGGCTCCAGGCGCGTCACCGTGTGGCCCAGCGACAGCCGGTGCACGTCCAGGGGCGCGCGCACGTCCGTCACCCAGACGGCGCGCTCGCCGCGAGTGGTGCTGTCGTCGAACGCCTCGCCCGAACCCCACAGCACGTGGTGGCCCACGAAGCGGTTCTGGAGCGTGCCCTCGAGGGGGCCTGGGAGCGTGGTGAAGTCCTCGGCGCGAAGGCCCCTCAGCTCCGCGGAGAAGGCGTCCAGGGGCGCGCGCAGCAGCGCGACGCGACCGTCGCTCCGGGCGAACTCGGGGCCCCACATCGAGTCGCCCTGGCCCGGCGCCACGAGCAGCGCATCCAGATGTCCATCCTCGTTCTCCCGGAAGGAGAACTGGTCGACCGGGCCACCGCGCGCGCGCAGGGCCCCGGGCTCGCCGCCGTCCAACGGCAGCCGGTACACCACCGAGTCCCGCGGCTTCGTCGCGTCGTACTTCTCACCCTCCACCGTCCACGACTCGTAGCCCGGGGAGACCCAGAGGTACACCGCGTCGCGCGACACGTAGAAGGTCCGCGCGGGCGGCGCCATCAACGAGCGGGCCGTGCAGGTGAACTCCGGCGAGTCCAAATCACAGCGCACCACCGTGTGCAGCGCGGGCCACAGCGTCGTCTGCACGGGCTTGAAGACGTCCATGCGCGTGAGGATGGGCTGCCACGAGGTCGTCTCGTTGCCGCGCACCCAGTTGCGCGTGGACGGCAGCGACAGCTCGCTCCCCGACAGGTGGTACGGCATGTAGAAGACGAGAGTGCCGCCCACCAGCCGGCTCGCGTAGTTGCGGCTGGAGTAGTAGTCGTTGGAGCGCAGGAAGTGGGTGCCCTCGTGCGTCAGCGCTCCCGCATCATCCATGCGGAACAGGCTGAGCTCCGTCGCGCTCAGGTCATAGCTGTAGCCGATGACGATGATGCGACGGCCATACACGAGCATCTCGTCGTACCAGGTGCCCAGGGTGAAGCCCGGCGCGTAGGCATCCGCCTGCTCCACCGGCTCCAGCGCATCCTCCACCTGCCGCACGGTGAAGAGGCGGCCCCGGCGCAGCACCACGAACCAGTCACCCACCGCCTTGACGATGTCGCCCTCGTCGACGCCGGCCTCCTGGTTGTTGGTGATGGAGGGGTCCGCCGCTCCGGGCTGCTGCGGCGAAGGCTCGCCGTCCGCGCTGGTGCCACCGCAGCCGACCACGGGGCCGCCGCCGCTCGACAGGCTCTCGCGAATCGCCTGGAGTTGCTTCACGTGGGCGTCGAACGCCTGCTCCGACTCGAAGCGCTCCAGCCGCGTGAAGGTGATGGAGGCGACCTCCTCGCGGGTGAGCGGACGGCGCTCCGGAGGGCACGCCGAGATGACGAGGATGAGCAGCAGACCCGTGAGGAGGTGGTGTCGCTGGACGCGGGGTGGGCGCATGGGGTGAGCCCTGAGAGCAAGGCCCATACCAGGGGTGTGGCCTCTGTCTTCAGAGGGAAGAGGGCTCATGGGCGAGTTGAAACCCCGCGCGGACACGACGCGCGTGTCAGGGGTGAGGAGGGCTCACGACTCGCGGCACAGCCGGTCCACGCGGCCCAGCAGGGTGGGCATGCGGGAAGGGCCGTGCATGCGCTGGACGTGCTCGGCGGCGGTGGTGGTGGCGAGGCCCACGGCGCTGACGAAGAGGGGGCGCTGGCTCTGGCCGCGCAGCACGGGGAGGGCCACGTCGCTGGAGTGGAAGGACGTCTTCGCCACGCCGATGACGGGCACCGAGCGGCCAATCGCCTCGTACAGGTGCGCGCCCAGGCCGGGCTTGTCCTGGCCCAGCCACACATAACCGTCGACGACGATGGCCTCCAGCGGCTCCGGCACCAGGGCGAGTACGCGCAGCAGGTGCGGCAGCTCGCGGCGGTAGAACTGGCCGGGCTCATACGCCGCCGCGGGAGGGCCCCGGTCCACGTGGTGCGCGGTCTCCGAGGCCTCGGCCCAATCGCGAAACAGGACGCACGCGGCCACGGTGACGTCATCGCGGTAGTCCACATCCACGCAGGCGAGCATCGTCATCTCCTCGGGAGAACGGCCCCCGGCGGACGCGGAGGCATTCGGTCGGCTGACGTCACGGGAGGCCTCAGTCGGCGTCGTAGCTGCCCAGGTCCACCTGCGCGGCGTGCAGTTGCTCCAGCACCGAATCCGACGGCCACCCGGTGGTGCGGTAGCGCGGAGGCCACAGCTCCGGCATCGGCGTGACGTACGCGGAGGCCAGCCGCTTCACGTCCGGGAAGGCCACCATGAAGAAGTCGTCTTCGCCCGCCTGGATGGCCACGACGTCGGTCTCCGGCAGCAGCGTGTCCACGTCCTTTGCCCAACTGGCCCAACTGATGGGCCGTCCGTCCGTCTCGCGGCCCAGGGCGCCGACGCTGGCGACGAACACGTCCACCTCCTCCGCTTCGTGCTGGGCCTCCAGCACCTTCTTCTGGGTGGCGTACTCACCCATGGCGAGGCGCAGGTGCCCCCGTCGCACCAACTGAGCGAGCTCGTCGTCGCCGGCGCGCCGGTACGGCACCACGCGCCCGGTGTCATCGACGGTGTAGAGCGCGGGGGAGATGCCGCGCGTGCTGGCGTCGTGCTCGCGCTCGGCGAACTCGCACAGGCGCTTGAGCATGGCCGGGTCCCCGTCACCACCGATGAGGAGCGTGGAGCGCGTGGGGATGACGGCGATGGGGCGGCCCTTCACGCGGTCGGCGAAGGACGCGAGGAAGCCCGGGTGCAGCAGGCGCGAGGCCTCATACGTGTCGTTGGAGTCCACGGACCACAGCGGGCTCGGCTTCTCCTCTTGAAGCTCCACGCCTGAGTCGTGGATGAGGTCCAGGTTGGCGAAGGCCGACTCGAGGGCCTCCTCCTCGGAGACGCCCCATTCCTCCAGGTGCTGCTGCTGCACGTACATGGTGGCGTCGGGCAGGTCCAATACCAGCAGCTCGCGCAGGAAGGGGATGGTGCGCCGCTCCACCATGGGACGGGGGCGGGACTCTCCCGGTGGCGCCATCAGGCCGAACGTCGCCGAGCGCACCACGGGCAGCAGCTTCTCCTGCGCCTCCTCCCACGAGAGCTTGCCCCCGCTCTGCCCGGTGAAGGCCGCCAGGAAGCGGCGGATCTGCTCGGCGCGCTGGTCGGGAGACACCTCGCGCGTCTCCGCGAAGAGGTTGTCCAGGTACATCTGGACGACCTCCCCGTTCTTCAAGAACCGCAGGCCATAGTCATCCGGCAACCGGGTGACTTCAGTCACCGTGGGGATGACCTTCAGCGCCGCCTCCACCTCGCGCCACAGGTACTCGCGAGGGCTCACTGACTCAGGCGGGCTCGACGATGATTCCGAACCCGCCTTCTCCAGACCGAAAAGCTTCTTCCAGAAACCCATATGCGGGCTTCCTTACTACAGCCCCAGGTACGTGAGCAGCGCTCCCATGTCCGCGTTTGAGAGGGATTCCAGGCTGTACGCGGGCATGTTGCCGCCAATGTGGAAGAACTGGCCGTGTCTCACCTTCTCGATGACGACGAGCGAGTGGGGAATCCCTGGGAACAGCTCATCGTAGTCCTGAGTCACCTCCGGGAGGATGGAGGCCATCTCCGTCAGCCGTCCCTCGCCGGTGTGAAGCGCGCCGTGACACTCCTGACACGCGGCTTGATACACCACCTGTCCTCGCTCCGCGCTTCCGCGAGGCACGTCCTGGATGTCCTTCACCACCGTGTACGGCAGCGCGGGGGCCGTGGCATCCGGGCTGATGCTCACCAGGTACTCATACAGCGCGCGGCTCTGGGCCGAGTCCTCCGGCAGCTTCTGCACGCCGCGCATGAAGCTGACGTAGCAGAAGTTCACCGCGTCCAGCAGGTTCGTCTCGTAGCCGCCCCACCAATGGGGGCGCGAGGCCACGTTGTAGAGCGTGTAGCCGGAGTCCATCCGCCCGTTGAGCGGCGTGGGGGTCGTCGCGTGGCACGTTGCGCAGGAGAAGTCGTTGAACTGGCTCTCCGAGAAGCGCGCGTCACGGAACAGCAGCTCGCCATACTCCGCCGCGCTCACCGGCTTCGCGTCGTCACCACAGGCGGACGCGAGCGTGACGAGCGCCACGAAGGGCAGCACCTTCCAGGCCGTGTGGCTCATGGCTGCCCCCGGAGGATGCTCACCGAGTCGGGGAAGATGCCGACCTGCACCGTGTTCACCACCGTGCCCTGTGCGACGTTCACCGAGTGCAGCGTGCCGGGGCGCACGTGGTCTCCCTCGCAGACCACGAGCACGTGGCTCTCGTCCGGAGTCAGCTTGGCCTGGTGCGCGTTGAGACAGCCTGAAGGCGCCAGGTCCACCTCGCGCCGGATGAAGCCGGTGGCCGCGTCGATGATGGCCAGCGCCTCCACGCCTTGATACGGCATGTACAACGTCGTCCCGTCCGCGCCGATGTCACCGAACATCGGTGAGCCCGCGAGGCGAATCCTCCGCACCGCGTTCATGGTGTGCGTGCGCGCCTCCAACACCTGCACCTCGCGGCTCGCCATCGAGCTGACGAAGACATCCCCCGTGGTGGGCGACATCGTCAGCGCATAGGGCTGGTGCCGGGGCGCCGTGGCGGTGCCCGGGTTGCTGGCCACCTTCACCAGCGCCGCCTCCGTGCCTGGCGCCGAGAGGTCGATGATGGCCACCTCGTCGGACCAGCAGGCGATGTAGGCCGTGCGCTCGTCCGGAGACAGTCGGATGGCGTGCGGCGCGGGGCACACTTCCACCATGGCTTTGCGAGCCATCGTCTTCGCGTCGATGATGGCCAGCCGCGCGAACATCTCCCGTTCGGTGCCGCCGCGACGCGCCACCTCCGCGATTTTCAGCGTGTCGAAGTGCGTCTGGTACAGCGTGTTCCCGTCCTTGCTGACGATGACGTCGCCAGGGTTCGGGTCCACGCGCACCGAGGCCACCAACCGGTTGTCGCGCGCATCCAGCTTCAGGCAGTAGCCATCATCGGCGCCGCTGCCGTGCGCGCCATGAGGACCGGAGCCGCCGCCCGGCACGTAGTTGGAGATGCCGACGTAGTAGTGGCTCCCGTCCGGCGACACGGCGGTGTGGTGCGGCCCCTCCAGCTCCACCGGGTTGAGCCCCACCGGTACGCGCGCCAGCTCACGCCAGCCTGGGGACGTCGCGCCCTCCAGCTCCAGCAGGCTCAGCGTGTCGTCCAGGCTGTTGGTGATGAGGACGCGACCACCGGGCCCGGGAGGCGGCACGCTCGAGCCCACGCTCCACGGCTCCGGGTGCGCGTACTCCAGGTCCGCGGGGGGCTTCACGCCGTCGAAGGGATTCGAGTCGTCACTGCAGCCCGCGAAGACGAGCCCCAGCGCGCAGACCCACGCGTGCCTCATGGTGCCTCCTGGATGCGGATGGTGACGGGCTGGGCCAGGGTGTAGGGCCCCTCGGTGATGCGGTTCTGGAGCAGGTATGCGCTCACCACCTGGACGGAGAGGTCCTGTCCGGCGCTCGCCTTGAGGGTGTCCCACGTCGCGGCGTCGAGCTGCCACTCCAGGTTCGAGGTGAGCATCTCCACCGGGCACTCGCGACCGGGCACCGTCACCTGCACCCAGTGGATGTCACCGGTGAAGGGCGGCAGGTGCGCATGGGCCGTGGGCAGCACCCACTCGCCCACGCGCGCGAGCATGGAGCGGGCCGTGTCGAAGGGGCTCACCGGCACGGGACGCGGCAGCGCGCTCGCCAGGGACGAGGCCCACGTCCACTTCGGCGGCGCGTCGTTGACGGAGTACGTGGTGCCCTGCGTGGGCAGCGCCAGCTGCGCGGCCTCCGTGCTGTCCGAGGGCTGGCCCTTCGCGTCGACGAGCGCGCGCCAGGCCTCGTCGGTGGCGTCACCTCCGTAGAGGGGCTCGCCGCACTTCGACTCCGGCTCCTTGTCGTCGCCACAGGCCGTGGTCGTCAGGGAGAGCAGGGCGACCAGGGAGGAGGTCCAGAGCGTCTTTCGCGAGAGGGGCTTCATGGGGCGACCTGTTCAGTTCTGGCGCCGCCGACCACGGCGCAGCAGGGTGAGGGTGGAGAGCAACAGCAGGACGGGCACCATGTTCCCACCCATGGCCCCACATCCGCCCGAGCCCTTGGGGGCAGGCAATGGTTGGGGAGTGGTGCCTGCGTCCTCGGGGGTGCCGGCGTCCTCGGGAGGGGTGCCCGCGTCCAAGGGCGGCTCCTCGACGGGGCCAGCCGGGTAGAGCGGCGCGCCGAGCTGCTCCGCGAGCTGCGGCCACTGGCCCGGGCAGAGCTCTCGCACGGGAGTGCCTCGGGGGCAGTGGTGCGTGCCCTGGATTTCGTAGAGGCCGAACAGGGGCTGCCAGGTGCTGCCCTCGTCGGTGCTGCGCGCCAGCGCCCAGTCGTGCAGCCAGGTGGAGCCGCAGCCGTAGAGCGTCTGCCCGTCGCGCAGCACGCACGCGTTGCCCGTGGGCAGCGACAGCATCTCCAGCGGTCCGGTGGAGGGGCCCCGGAAGAAGTGGTTGAGCGTCCCCACCCACGCCTTCTTCCCGTCCGCGGACAGCTCCATGTTGATGAAGACGTCGTTGATGGTGGAGACGATGTTCAGCGTCTGGCCCGCGTCGTCGCTGCGCAGCAGGTACGTGGCGCCCTGGGAGGACACGCGCGCCCACACCACGTCCGCCGACACCGGGTCCGCCGTCTCCACGAGCAGGTCATACGGCAAGAGCAGCTCCGTCAGCGGGTGGGCCACCTCGGTCCACGTCTCGCCCGCGTCGTCGCTGCGCAGCAGGAGCAGCCGGCTCTCCTCCCTGCCGCTCACGTAGAGGCGCTGGGGGTTCGCCGGGGACACGCGCACCGCGTTGAGCACCAGGCCCTGGCGCAGGAGCGGCGAGGGGGTCCACGTCTCGCCGCCGTCCAGGGAGCGATAGACGCCGTTGGGTCTGCCGTGCCGGGAGGTGACGACGTAGAGGATGCGGTCGTCGGTGGGGTGCGCGGCCAGCCCCGACACCCAGGTGTCCTTGAAGTAGGGGTGGGTGTTCCAGGAGCAGCCGCCGTCGGGCGAGCGGAGCAGCGCGCTGCCGGTGGCCGCGACAAGGTCTCCCGCCTCACGCCACAGGTAGGCGTTGGGGTTCCAGCCGCCGTAGCCCATGGCCGTCGGGCATATCCACCGGAACGTCTTCCCGCTGTCGCGCGAAATCACCGCGCCGAACGTCGCGCCCAGGAAGTAGTCCTCCGGGTGGCCTCGGCGCAGGGTGACGTTGGAGGTCTCCGGCAGGCCCGCGTGCGCTCGCGCCGTCCCTCCGACACCCAGGACCCACAGGGTGACGACCAGGCTCCAGCGGCGCATGTGGCGAGTCGTCATGTTTCGGGCTCCAGGGGGAGGTGGGGGCCGGCCCATCCCGGACGATAACGCCTGGAGCGCCGACATATAGCGGCGAGCGTGGAAGCACGGGTGCGTCGCTTCGCCACATCCGGTGCGTGGAAGGTCAGGCACCCACCACTTCCGTGTCGGCGGGGGACGGCGCGCGCGGGGGGCTCGCCTCCTGGCGGCCGGTCTGCTACGGACGTGGGAGACATTGCCGCAGGGGGGAGCACGACATGGCGGGGGCCGCGAAGGTGTCCGACCTCATTCTGGACGAGGGCGCCAAGGGGTGGAGTGTGTCCGTGGGAGCTCCCGGCCGCGCGGTGTGGGAGGCACTGATGCAGGGTGCGGTGGACGTGGCGGTGCGGTCCTACGAGGACCTGTCGCCGGTGCAACGCGAGCGGGTGCTGGAAGAGTCCGGCAACGTGCCCGCGCAGGCGCGCTCGGCGCTGGTGGACGTGCTGCGGCGCGCGCGGGACTTCGCGGGCGCGGCCCGGCTCCTGGAAGCGCAGGGCGCGGACTCGGAGGCCGCGGCGCTGCATGAGCAGGCAGGCGCGCCGATGCTGGCGGCCGAGGCGTGGCTGCGCGCCGGAGAGCGGGCCCGCGCTGCGGCGGCCTTCGAAAGCGCGGGCGCGCTGGAGCGGGCCCTGGAGCTGTACCGCGCGCTGGATGCGCGTGAGTCCATGGCCCAGTGTCTCACGCGCTCGCAGCGCCCGCTGGAGGCCGCGGAGCTGTACCACGCGCTGGGCTACGCGCACGCGGAGCTGGAGGCGCTGCGCGGCGTGCCGCCCGAGCATCCCCGGCGGCGCGAGGCGGTGCTGCGCATGTGCGCGCTGCTCGACGAGCAGGGAGAGTCCTGGCGCGCGCTGGTGCTGCTGGCGGATGCGCGGCAGGAGTCGGCGGCGGCGCGCGAGGACGAGGTGCTCCAGGCCGAGCACCTGCGCCTGTTGCGCCACCTGGGCCTGGGGGACGGCGCGTCCGTGTCCCAGGAGCCCGCGCCCATGGCGGAGCGGCCGAGCGCCGTGCCGGATGGGTACGAGTACCTCAAGGCCATCCCCATCTTCGGCGAGCTGGCGCTGGAGGATTTGAAGGACTTGTTCCGCATGGCGCAGCAGGTGGCCATCCCCGAGGACACCACCGTGCTGGAGAAGGGCGCGCGGGGCACGGGCCTGCTGGTGCTGCTGGAGGGCACGGTGGACGTGTCCACGGGCCCGGGCCTGGACGCGCGCCGGCTCAACACGCTGGGGCCCGGCGCCTGGCTGGGTGAAATCTCCCTCATCCTGGATGGACCCACGTCCGCGCACGTGCGCTCACGCTCGGCCGTCCGCGCGCTGAGGGTGACGCGGGCGGATTTCCAGCACTACCTGGCCACGCACGAGGCCGCCGCCCTGCGCATCTACAGGCTGTTCACCCACAACCTCGCGGAGCGGGTGCGCGCGTTGAGCGCGTAGGACTCCAGGTGGCGGTAGGATGGCGGCATGGCGGACATGCACGTCGTGGGGAAGGAGCGGGCGGTGGCGCTCGCGAGCCAGGGGAAGCTGGAGGAGGCGCTGGCCGAGTACCAGGGCCTCTCCAGGTCCACCCCGGACGACGCGGACGTGCACCAGCGGGTGGCGGAGCTGCTGGAGTGGCTGGGCCGGAAGGCCGACGCCGCGGCGGCCCACGAGACGGCGGCGCTGGCGTGGGCGAAGGTGGACGAGCCCCTGCGCGCGGTGGCCGCGTGTGTCGCGCTGGCCCGGCTGGGCGCCACCGATGCGATGAAGCTGCGCTGCGCACGGGCACTGGCTGAGCGCTTCGCCCTGTGTCCGGGCGTCGTCGCCCAGCGCCCCGTGCCGCTGTTCTCCCGGCTGAGCCGCGAGGACTTCGTGGCGCTGGTGGGGGTGCTGGAGGTGCGCGCCTTCTTCCCGGGACAGGCGGTGGTGGAGGAGGGCGCGGCGGGCGCGTCCATGTTCGCGCTGGTGGAGGGCCGCGCGGAGGTGATGCGCGCGCTGGAGGACGGCGAGCGCGGCGTGGTGGGCACGGTGGTGCCCGGAGACTTCTTCGGCGAGCTGGCGCTGGTGTCGGAAGGGCCCAGGCTGGCCAGCGTGGTGGCCAGCGAGCGCGCCGTGCTGCTGGAGCTGACGCGCGCGAGCCTGACGGCGGTGGCGGTGCGTCACCCCGGCGTGGGCGAGGTGCTGGAGGACTTCTACCGGCGCCGGCTGGTGGACAACCTGCTCCGCAGCAATCCGCTGCTCAGTCGCCTCACGGCGGAGCAGAAGGCGGCGCTCTCGCTCGACTTCCGGCTGCGCGCCGTGGCGCCCGACGAGGTGCTGCTGGCGCAAGGGCAGCCGGGGGATGCCTTCTACGTGTTGCTGCGAGGCAAATGCACGCCGTGGCTGGAGCAGCCGGGTGGCAGACGCATGCCGCTGGCGGAGCTGCGCGAGGGGGATGTCTTCGGCGAAATCTCCCTGCTGTTGGACAAGCCGGTGTCCGCCACGGTGCGCGCCGACGTGAAAGGCGTGGTGCTGCAGTTGCCGCGCGCTGCCTTCGAGAAGCACCTGCTCAGCCAGCCCGGCACGAAGGGCCTGCTCATGCGCATGGGCACGGAGCGGCTGCAGAACTCCGCGCGCGTGCTGGCCTCCGGCCGCGTGCTGCATGACGGAGATTTGCGCGTCTGAGCCGTCCCCCTGAAACGACGACGCCCGGGCCCCCATGAGGGAGACCCGGGCGAAGAGGACGACCGACCCGCATGAATGCGGGCCTGTCGTATCAGCGGATTACATCGAGTAGCCGAGCGTCAGGCCGAACACGTGCGCGGAGCCGTTGTACGTGCCGGAGATGCCCGGCGCGGAGCTCTCGTTGTCGGCCAGGCTGACGAACTGGTAGCCGAAGTCAGCGCGCACCGAGCTCCAGCGGTAGCCCGCGCCCACGGAGACGCCGAAGCGGTCCGCGTCCGGGAGGTCCGGGGTCAGCGTGCCACCAGGGCCCGGAGCCGGGTCCAGGATGAGGCCCGCGCGAACCTGGAGGGCAGGCGTCACGCCGTACTCGGCGCCCAGGTGGTAGTTCCACTTCGCGCGCCAGCGCTTGGGCAGCGGGTTGTTGATGGCCGGGTTCTCCGGGAACTCGATGGCGAGCTCCTGGAACGAGGACCAGTCCACCCAGTTGGCGTCGAAGGCGAGCTTCAGGTTGTCCAACGGCGTGACGGCGATACCCCACGCCACCGTCGCGGGCAGCGTGACGTCACCTTCCACCGGGCCGTCCGGCAGCCGCGTCTGGAACTCCACGGGCACGTTCTGGAAGTCCGCGTTGCCCTTGAAGGTCAGGTCCGCGGAGCTGCGGTAGTGCAGGCCCATGGTGACGTACTTGGGCAGCAGCACCGCCTGCACGCCAATGTTGTAGCCCACGCCCCACGACGCTCCGCCCAGGTGCACCTGGCCTTCGCTTTCGACGAAGCCCAGCGCGCGCTTGAGCTCCAGCGTGCCGCGGTAGATGTCCAGACCCGCGCCGACGCGGAACCGCTCGTGGAGCTGGTACGCGGCGGTGGGGTTGATGTTGTAGACGGCCATGGACGACTCCTGGGCCTTGAAGCGGCCCACGAAGTCATCCACCCAGCGGCTGTTCGCGCCGAACGGCGTGTACACGCCCACGCCCACCGCGAAGCGGTCGAAGGGCTTGTACACGGCGAACAGGTGCGGAGGCGGCGACAGCGTCGTCTTCTGGCCCTGCTCGGCGCCGTTCACCGGAGTGAACTTGATGCCGGGGAGGATTCCGGTGTCGCCAATCTGCAGGTCCAGCTTGTTCACACCCAGGATGTTCGCGGCGTTGGAGTAGATGGCCGACGAGTCGTCCAGCCACGCGGCCGCCGCGTTGCCCATGCCCGTGGAGCGGGCGCTCTGGGTATTGATTTGGAAGCCGGCGGCCTGGGAGGAACCCGCGGCCAGCAGCGCTACGAGGGACAGTGTCTTCTTCATGTGAGTCATTCCCCTGAGTCCTGTCCGTTACGGAGTGGCCGCGGTGCCCGTGTTGAGGAAGCTGACGACCTGGGCCTGGGCCGTGTCGCGCACGGACTTCAGGAACGGGTTGCCCGGGTCGGACGGGTCGGCGATGAGCAGGAACACGTGCCGCGTCGACGTGGGCAGCAGGTCGACCTCGGCCATGTAGTTCTGCACCGAGCGGGTGCTGTCGCGGTTGGCCGCGGCGATGAGCCCCTGCGTCACGGGGTTCGGAATCACCTCGTCACCCTTGATGTACTGGATGAACGCCTCGCGCTCGGCGGGAGCGCCCTCCAGGTTCTCCAGCTTCCAGGCGTAGTTGCGAGGAGCGGCCGGGTCCAGGATGGTGCGAGCCAGGACGAGGAACTCGTCGAACGCCGGGGTGCCGGGGATGCGGCCCACGGAGCCCAGGAAGTTCAGGAAGCCCTCGCGGCGGGCGATGAACGTCGGGTTGGCGGACGTCAGGAGGACGTCGACCAAATCGCCGCCCGGGACGTTGAGGACGGTGCGGCGCACGCGCGTGTTGACGGACGCGGACAGGGCGCCCTGGAAGCCACCCAGGCTCTGGCCCACGTAGTCCACCGTGGCGGCGTTGAGCGTGGCGCCCGGGACGGCGGTGTTGAGCTGCGTGCGCAGGCCGTCGCTGGCCAGCACGCGGGTGAACTGCGAGAAGTCCACCACGTGGTGGCGGAAGTTGTCGCGCGTGGCGAACAGGTTGGTGAGGTTGAGGAAGTTCCAGCTGGAGACGACCGGCGGGGAGTTCGCGTTGGCGCGCAGGAAGTCGCCGCCCTCGCACTTGGCCGTCGTCACGCTGCACACGCCCTGGCCGAGGCTCTGGCAGAACAGGTCGCCACCCATCTGCGGGTTGCAGGCGCTGGCCGTCGCCGGAGCGACACAGCGGCCGTAGGTGGGGCTGTTGACCGTCACGTCACAGGTGGAGCCGGTGGCGCACGCCTGGTCCGGGGTGGTGATGCCACCCAGGCCCGACGCGGCGGTGATGCCCGCGCAGCTGGTGCGCTCGCCGTGGAGCACGGTGTCCATGGCGGCCACCGCGTAGCCGGCCTCGTTGAGCTTGTTGACGATGGGGAGCACGGAGGTGCGGTTGCTGCCCAGGCCATGGCCGAAGACGACGACCTTGTAGCCGCCCGTCGGAGGCGCCGAGGCGGGCACGAACAGCCAGAACGGGACGTGGTCCAGGCGGGTGGGACGCGCGGGGTTGAGCGCGCCGTTGGTGTCATCCAGGAGGTTGGGCGACAGGAACGCGCCGACGAGGGCCTTGCCCACGTGCGGGTGCTCCAGGCCGTTGGCCGTCATGGCGCCGGTGAGCTGCGGCGTCTGGTCCACCAGGTACAGCGGCGTGGTGGGCACCGGGGTGGGCGCCTGGTTCAGCGCGGCCAGCACGGTGTGGGTGCTCTGCGTGGTGAAGACCCACGCCAGCAGCACGTCCTTGCGCGCGATGTGCTGGGCCTCGAGCGAGTCGAACAGGGGCTTCATGCCCGCGCGGATGGGCTCCAGCGCGACGGCGTTGCCGTCCGGGACGGCGGCGACCTGGCTCTTGCCGTCGATGGCCAGCGGCGCGGACAGCCGCAGCAGGGCCTGGGGACCGGTGGGGGCCACGAAGTTGCCCTTCTCGTCCTTGGCGCCGCGCAGCAGCACCACCGCGTACTGGCTGGCGGGGTCGAGCGGAACCTCGGGGATGATCTGCAGCTGCTGGGGCGCGGGGTCCGCCGGGGTGCCATCGCGCTTGATGCTGGATGCGCAGTTGAGGCACACCTTGACCTTGGGCGTGGTGCCGCCCGGGGTCAGCTTGACGAAGAGCAGCTCGCGGCCCAGCCGGACGGTGTTCATGTCCAGCTTCGCGTCATTGTCGATGACGCCGCGGGTGGCGCTGTTCTCGGAGATGATGGGCGCCGTCGTGGACCAGCCATCCAGGGTGTTCAGGCCCTTGATGAGGTCCACCACCGTGCCGGTGCCGGCGGGCACGGGCAGGTTCAGGCGCGCGGGCGTCGTGCCCGTCGCGGCCACGCGCAGCAGGTCATTGGGGAAGGGGATGGTGCTGGTGGCCGGGTCGAACGTCGCCTCCGGCTGGCCCATGATGGTGAAGGTCCACGCCAGGACGATGTCGTCGCGGTTGATGGAGAACTTCGCCGACGCCAGGTCGAGGACGTCCTTGTAGCCCAGGCGCAGCTGCTCCAGGCGCCTGGCGCTGTTGAGCTGGTCGGCCAGACGCTCGGCCGGGTCCGACTTCACGGAAGGCAGCAGCTCCGTGTTGAGGCGGCAGTCAGGCGACGCCAGGTCCTGGCCAGGACAGGTGACGAGCGGCTGGCGCGAGCTGGCGAAGGACCACGTGGCGGAGCCGATGACAGGCTTGCCCACCGTCGTCTTCACGCCGTTTTCGCCACCGACGATGACCACCGCGTAACGGCCGCCCTTGGGCCAGCCCTGCGGCTGCGGCGGGATGACGGTGATTTGATTGGTGCCCTCGCGATAGCCGATGGTCGGCGTCACGGGCTTCGCCAGCGGGGTGCCTTCGTACAGGTCGATGAACTTGACCGTGTTCGCGTTGACCGTCTCCGCGTTCAGGCCCTTCACCGTCGTCGTCGCGATGGCGGACGTCGGGAAGCCGTTGAGCGTATTGAGATAGTCCCGGGTGAACTCCTGCTCGGCGGCAGGCGCATTCGGGTTGATGGGCGCCGCGACGATGTTCGAGCCATCCGGCAACTTGGCGATGGCCAAATCATTCGGAGACGGCACGACAGCCGGAGACGCCGAGGGGTCGAACTCAGCCACGACGACGTCCGAAGCATCCGGCGGGTCGTGCTGCGCGATGTCTGGATCACACGCTACCGTGCCCAGGGCCAGAGCCCCGAGGAACAACGCCTTTTTCATGGGTACAACCCCTCCGAGTCCAAGTTTGGACTTCAGGACTAGGTGACAGTCGCGTGGCGTACCACGTCCGTGGGTTGGCCGGAAGCGATGGGACTTGACGCGTCGTGTCACCAATGCTTCGGCGTATGCGCGAGTGGCACCGGCTGTCTTTGACACACTGCGCTGGAGCCAATCACCGGTACGCTGAGAGGATGAACCGACTGCTGGGTGTACTGGTGATGTGCATGGCGATGGCGGCGTCCGCGGAGGAGGCCGGAGGACTTGCGTGGACGGCGCCCGCGGAGTGGGCGGCGCAAGGTGAGCGGCCGATGCGCGCGGCGACTTACAAGCTGCCGGCGGCGAAGGGGGACACGGAGGGCGGGGAACTCGCGGTCTTCTACTTCGGGCAGGGGCAGGGCGGCGCGGTGGACGCCAACGTGAAGCGGTGGCTGGGCCAGTTCCAGACGGCGGACGGCAAGCCGGTGGACAAGGTCGCCAAGACGAAGGCGGAGAAGCTCAACGGGATGCCGGTGACGACGGTGGACGTGAAGGGCACGTACATGGGCGGAGGCCCCATGATGGGCCCCTCCACGCCGAAGCCCGGCTTCCGCCTGCTGGGTGCGATTGTGGAGGGCCCCGAGGGCGCCCTCTTCTTCAAGCTGACGGGCCCGGAGAAGACGGTGGCGGCCTCGGAGAAGTCCTTCCGCAAGCTGCTGGAGTCGGTGAAGAAGAAGTAGCTAGCGGGTGTCCCGGGCCGTCTTGAGGGCGGCCTTCTTCGCGGGCAGCTCCGGAATCAGCAGCACCTCGATGCGCCGGTTTCGCGCGCGACCCTGAGGGGTGGCGTTGGCGGACACCGGTCGCGTCTCCCCGTAGCCGGCGGCGATCATCCTGCGAGAGCGCACGCCGCCCTGTTCCTCCAGGAAGCGCACCACGTTGACGGCGCGCGCCACGGACAGCTCCCAGTTGGTGGGGAAGGTGGCCTGCAGCTTCTGCGACGGCGGCGAGTCATCCGTGTGGCCCGATACCTGGATGGCCTTGTCGTCGACCTTGGCGAGCACGCCGCCCAGCCGCTTGAGGACCTCCTGGCCGCGCTTGCTGATGCTCGCGTCGCCGGAGTCGAAGAGCACCTTGTCCACCAGGTCCACCTGGATGCGGCCCTTGGCTTGAGACAGCTTGATGGCGCCTTCCGCAATCTCGGCCTTCATCTTGTCCTGCAGGTCGTCGTAGGTGTCCTTGAGCTTGGCCAGCTCCGCCTCCTGCTCCTGCACCGTCTGGGAGAGCTGCTCCTTCTCCGTGCTGAGCTGCTCCTTCTCCGAGGACAGCTTCGCGTGCTCCGTCTCCAGCGCGGTGTACTTCTCCTCCAACTGCTTGCGCGCGGCCTCCGCGTCGCGAGCGCGCGCCGTGGCCTCGTCCGCCGCCTTGCGTGCCTCCTCCGCCTGGGCCTGCGCCTGCGCCGAGCCCCGGTGCGCCAGGTACAGCACGCCGCCCGCGAGCAGCACCACCAGCACCGTCACCAGCCAGGGCACCCAGGCCCGCCCTCGCTCCGCTTGCATCAAGACCTCCCAGGGGGATGTATGCGAGCCACCGTAACGACGACACCCGGGTGCGCCTCAAGGCGCCCCGGGTGCGTGAAGGTATCTGGAGGTTCAACCTTGCAGCGGGGGCGCAAGCCCCACACCGTGTGTCAGAAAGGGAACCAGGAAGGACGCACGCTGCGCACGTCACTCAGCGTGTGAGACAGCTGCGCGCCGAAGTCGTTGAACGCCTGGCCATCCAGCCAGATGGACTCAATCTGTTTCTGGCCCAGCTTCACTTCGTGACGTTTGCCATTGGCGGCGGTGGCGACGACGGTGTCTCCGCCGCTGTACGTCACCTGGAACTTCTCGCCCCAGATTTCGACGGGCTCGCTGAACTTCAAATCCTTGGGGACCTGCGTCACCATGTTGGTGCCGCGCGAGCCGGGGACCTTCATGTCGTCCATGAACTCGCGGAGGAAGTCGCGCGTCACCTCGCGCGTCTGTCCGTCCAGGATGGGGTCCACCTTGTTGTCGTAGCCGAAGCCCAGCACGCTGTTGCCCTGCTTGGGGTTGTCCAGGTTCCACGTGGGGACGCTGAGCATGAACTGGTTGGCGCCGGGCTTCGCCTTGTCGCGCCAGTCCTGGGCCTCGGTGGCGTTGTCCTTGAGCAGGGCCAGGCCGTTGAAGCCGTTCCACACCACGTCGTCCGTGTCGAGCTGGCCGGTGGGCAGGGGCTTGGGCTGGGCGGTGCCGTTGGACGGGTGCGTGCCACCGCGCGTCTGGAGCGACGCGCCAATCTGCGGCAGGTCGTTCTTGTTGTAGCCCATGGGCAGGTTGTCCAGCGTGCCGCCGTCCACCAGGTGCATCTGCCGGCCGGTGACGGGGTCCACCACCTGCACCGGCTCGAAGACGCCGGGGATGGCCATGGAGGCGCGCATGGCCAGCGCCACGGGCGTGTCAGGCGTCGTCTCCTGGCTGAAGACGAAGATGCGGTCCTGCGCGCTCTTGAAGCCGCCGTCCGGCACCGCGCTGTCGTAGGCCTTGGCGGCGACCAACTGGAGGGGAATCTTGAGGTCGGCGAACGTCACGGGCCGGTCCGTGATTCCGGTCAGCTCGCGCAGCTTCTGGTCGAAGAGGTCATACGCGGCCTGGCCATCCAGCAGGCCCCCGTCGTTCATGTCCAGGTCAATGTCATACAGCTTGCCCAGGCGCGGGTCCTTGGCCACGTCCTCCACCTGCTTCGGCGTGGCGCCCGTGGCGGCGAAGGCGGCGGCGATGGAGCCCGCGGACGTGCCCGTGAGGCTCACCGGCACCACGCCCATCTCGCGCATCTCCGTCAGCATGGCCGCGTAGCGCTTGCCCTTGCCCCCGCCGCCCTCCAGGCTCAGGTGCACGCCCATGGGCTCGCCGCCCTGCACCGGCATGCCCGCCTCGGCGCGGTTCTGGGCGACGGAGGCGGTGTACTCGGCGGCCTTCTTCGCGTCGCCCCCGGCGACGATGTCCAGCGCCGCGGGCGGCTTCGTCACCGGCGTGCCCGTGGGGAAGCGGCTGGCGTGGACCTGGCCATTGGGCAGCTCCTTCGCCAGGAACTGCGGATCCAACCAGAGCGAGCCCGGGCGCGGCGCGGTGGCCTTCGTGTAGCCCGTCTGCTGCGTCAGCGCCCCTTCCGCCTTCTCCAGCGCCGCCTTCACCTGCGCATAGCGCGGATGCGTGGAGGGAATCATGTCCAGCTGCGCCGACAGCGAGCGCACTTGACCCAGTGCGTCACGGAACTCCTTGGTCTGCTCGACGAGCTGCTTGCCCTGCTTGTCGTCAATCTTGGGGGGCAGGACGCGCTCGAGGACCTTGCGAAGGTCGCCCAGGTCCACGTCCAGCAGCTTGTTGAGCGGAATCTGGAGCGGCTTGCCGGTGAGGGTGATGCCCTCCCAGGGCTTGCCGCCGGTGCCGGCGAGCTGGGGCAGGCCCAGCTTGGAGAGGTCCGGCAGCTTCGCCTCGAAGCGGTCCACCACCTGGTTGGCCGCGCGGGCGACGTTCTGCAGGCCCTGGCCCATCCGCTCGAGCAGGTTGGGCTTGGGGGCCTCCACCTTCTGCGGTTGCACGGGCTCCGGGGCTCGACGCGGTGCGGCGGACGGCGTGGAGGAAGGCGGGGTCTTGATGCTCATCGCGGAGGCTCCACGGGGGGCGCGTCGAGGGGGTGGCGGTCTGCCTGGGGATTATCGCCCACGGGGCGTCCCAGGTTGTGTGTCGCCTTTCGGAAGTCTCAGTGGCCCGGCAAGGCCCTTGCTTAGGGGTGGATCAGAGGCGCCTGACGCCTGCTTTTCTGGAGGCCTTCCGTGACGATGTGCCGCAGCCCTGAGTTCGAGATGCTCGTTTCCCATGCCGTGACGCTCTTCCCCGAGGACACCGTCCTTTCGGCGCTTCAGGTGATGCACCGTCACGGGGTGCACGCGCTCCCCGTGGTGGATGGCCAGAACGGAGCGTGGTTGGGCGAGGTGTCCCAGCACGAGCTGCAGCGGCTGTCCGCCTTCGCGCCGCTGGCGCGGTTGGCTGAAATTCTGACCGCCAAGGCACTGGCGAGCACGGAAGAAAAGACCGCCGTGAGCACGCCGACCTCGGCGCTGCTGCTCCACGCGCCCGCGCAGCGGTGGCTGCATTGAGCCGCGCGCGGGCAGGTGGCCTGGGGACACAGGAGGCAAGCCTCCGGGGTGGTACGAACGAGCAGGCGGCCCGTGCCCCTTCCGGCACCGCTCGCGCGCCCTTACGCTCCTCTGACAAGGCTCGCGAAGTGACTGGGGACCGGCTGACGGCTAGCACCGGGGGGTGGGCTCAAAAACCACCGGGGAGAGCACAGCCTGTTCCCGGTGGCCCCGGGCCAGCTGGCACTCGATTCCCCGGGGGACGGAGGAGGCTTGGTATGAAGGCAGTGGCGATCATCCTCGCAGCGGGCGAGGCCCGGCGGATGGCCCACCCCAAGGCGCTCATCCTGCACGAAGGCGACAAGAGCTTCCTTCAGTCGCTGGCGTCGACCTTTGGCAAGGCGGGATGCAGTGTGCTGGGTGTGGTGGGGAAGGATGCTGAGGCCGTGCGCGAGCAGCATCCGGGGCTGGACCTGGTGGAGTCCGAGCAGTGGAAGGACAGCCAGATGGCCTCGGTGAAGGTGGGGTTGGACGCGGCGATGGAGGCCGGAGCGGACGTCGTGCTCCTGCATCCGGTGGACATGCCGGCGATTCGCGCCACCTCGGTGAAGTCCTTGCTCAAGTTGATGGGAGAAGCGGAGGAGGCGCTGCGTCCGGAGTTCGAAGGGGCACCTGGCTGGCCGGTGATGCTGTCGCGGGCGGCGGCGGAGCGGCTGCGCGCGGAGTCGGGCGAGCAGTTGGAGGCGGTGCTGAAGAACATGAAGGTGCGCCGGGTGCCGCTGAAGGACCCGGGCGTGGTCGTGAACATCAACACGCGGGAGACGTACGAGCGGCTGTTCGAGTCGGAGCCGAAGCTGGCGCCGCCTCCCAAGCGTCGGGGCACCGGCAAGCGGCCGACCTCGGGGCTCACCACGGTGGCGGACATTGGCGGGGGCGGCTCGGCCCCCATGGCCGCGTCGCCGGACGAATAAGGGTTGAAGGGCCGGAGCTCCCTGTGTCGGGCGGCTCCGGCCCGCCGTGTCTCTAGAAGGTCAGGCCCAGGCCGAAGTACGGCCCGCCGAAGCCTTCTTCATGTTCGACGCCGTCCACGTGTCCGGCGTCGTTGAGGTACAGCGCGCGCCAGCCGCCGCGCAGGTTGAAGGTGCCCAGGTGCAGGGCGAGGCCCGCCTGGGCGTCCACCTGGCGGTGTGGAAAGGGCGTGGCGTTCAGGCGCGCCTCCAGGTCAATCGGCGAGGCGCCGATGCAGGCCTCCACGGACGCGCCGAAGCTGGGGCCCATGAAGATGATGCCGGGTGCGTGGGCGCTCATCAGGCCCGCCTCCACGCGCATGCGTCCCCGGGAGCTGGCCCACAGGGCCGCCGTCACCCGCGCGCTCAAGAGCGTGATTCGGTCCACCTTGTCGGAGCCGTCGTCCGCGTCGAGCGTCATGCCGGTGATGCGGGTGTCCAGCCCCATGCGCCGGCCCTCCATGGCCATGAAGACCCCCATGGCGCCTCCCTTCTTGAGCCAGTCCGTCTGCGCGCCCAGGCGCACCAGCAGCGGCACGGGCTCGTCGCGGCGGCGCTCCGCGCGGGCGGTGGCGTTCAACCGGGACGAAGTCGCGGCCCCCGCGACACCCACGCCGACCACCGTCGTGCTCACGGGCCCGCGGGCCCGCCGCCTCGTCCTCCGGGGCGCGTCGTCCTGCTGGGCGTCACGCTCCCTGCCGATGGCCGTCGCGGGATGCTCGCGCGCTGTGCGCCCGGCGTTGGAGGCCTGGGCGGCGGGCGAGGCGGGGTGCTCCCGGGGGCTTGCGTCCGGGCGGCTCGCGTCGCGCTCCGGGCGCGAGGGTCCACCGCTGGAGGACGTAGGGGTGGAGCGCTTGCCGAAGCGGGCCTCGGCGGGGGCGGAGCCCAGCAGGAGGGTGGCGGTGAGCGCGGAGCCGAGCACGGCCTTCGATGAGGGCAAGGTCCACTCCTCTTCCTGGCGGGGGACGACGGGGGAGCGACATTCAAGGGTCGCCGGCCCCGCGCGGCCATGGCCCCCCGGGGTGGGCGGGCGTTGGCCAATCGCGCTTGTATGACTTCGGGCAGCAGGGCACGCGTTGATTGAGCACGGCCCGACACGTGGGAGGAATTGCCTTTCACCGGCGGACGCTCGCCATGCATCCCCGCGCCGGGCGTCCCATCTCCTTGGCAGGGGGGACCGGGCCTATGTGCCTGTCCGGGGCGGGCGGATGCTCACGGTTCGACAGTGAGCGGAAGCCCGGCGGCATGACGCGTGTCAGCGAGCGACGGAGGCACTAGGGTGGCAATCGTGACCCATGTGGTGATGCAGCCAACCGTTCTCCTGGTGGAGGACGACCCGGACCTGCGGGGGGTAATGGCGGAAGCGCTCCAGGACGAAGGCTACGAGGTGGCCATGGCCATCAACAGCCGTGAGGCCCTGCGCGTGCTCGTGTCCCTGGAGGTGCCGTGTCTGGTGTTGGTGGACCTGGAGACGCCGCGCGTGCAGGGGCAGGGCCTGCTGGAGACGCTGGGGAAGGACTCGCGCTTCGAGCAGTCACGCGTGGTGGTCATGTGCGCGGAGCCGAAGCCCTGTCCAGGGGGCGCGGTGGCGCTGTTGCGCAAGCCGGTGCGGCTCAAGGACCTGCTGGCCGCGGTCCAGGCGCACTGCCCGGGGCCACGGCCGGAGGTGTCCCGGACGGTCAGTAGGTGAGGCCCAGGCCGAAGTACGGGCCGTGGAAGCTGTCGCGGTGGGCGACGCCGTCCACGTGCCCCGCGTCGTCCAGCAGCATGCCCCGGTAGCCGCCGCGCAGCACCAGCGCGCCCAGGTGCAGCGCCAGCGCGGCGCTCGCGTCCACCTGGCGGTAGGGGAAGGGCGTCACCTGCGTGCGCGCCTCGAAGTCCAGCGGGCCGGCCAGGCACGCCTCGAACGACATGCCCAGGCTGGGGCCCACGAAGGAGATGTCCGGCGCGCTCGCGGTGCTCACACCGGCCTCCGCGCGCAGGCGGACGCGCTCCAGGGAGACGAGCGCCCAGGTGAGGTGCGCCTCGAACAGCGTGATGCTGTCCGAATCAGAGGTGCCGTCGTCGGCGTCCACGCTGATGCCGGTGACGCGCGCGTCCACGCCGAAGCGCCGGCCCTCCAGGCCGATGAAGAGGTCGCCCGCGCCGCCGCTGTTGACGGGCCCGGCCTGGAAGCCGACGCGGAAGGACAGGGGCGCCGCGTGACGCTCCTGCCGCACCTCGCCGCGGTGCCGGGGCTCGTCCACCACCATCAGCCGGTGGTTGCCGCCGGTGAGCACGAAGGCGAGGAAGCCGATGCCCTCCGCGACGTCCGACGCGACATGACGGCTGTTGTTGTTGCGCCGCCGCCGGGGCCGGTCGTCGTCATCGTCGGAGTCCGAATGGCCCACCGGCGTGGCCTCGTGCGTGTCGTCCTTCTTGTCGTCGTCCTTCTTCGAGTCGCTCTGCGAAGGACGGGAACGCTTGCCGAAGCGCGCCTCGGCCGACGTCGAGCCCAGCATCAAGCCCAGGGCAAGCACGGCGCTCAGGACGGAACGGAAAGGGAACACGGTGGACTCCTCGGCGGGGTGGCCGGAACGGGGCAGCGCGAGTCAGGACGGCCGACTGTCTGCTTTATTCATACACCCCCAGTGTACGGGATGCGCACCGCCCCCCTGGCCGGGCACCTGCCGCGCGAGCCCACCACCACGCCCAGGCGCCCGGGAGGTTGAAACCGACCCCCGGGCCGGGCTCGGAGCCTGGAGCCGGGCTCCTACTTCTTGCCGCAGAGGCTGGGGTTCTTCACGCAGGCCACGGCCAGACACTGGGTGGCGGAGCGCTGGGCACAGCCCTTCTTGCACGTGGGGGACGGGCTGCTGAAGTCGCAGAACGGGTCATCGCAGGTGTTGCGCTCGGCCACGGTCAGCGCGTCGCAGGGGCTGTTCAGGTAGGTGGTGATGGGCTCGGGGTGGGACGCGCCGTCCTCGTCGGTGCAGACCTCGAAGTCGCCGTCGCCCTGGACCTTGGCGCCGTCGCCCACGGCGCAGCGGGGAGCCAGGGGGCTGGAGCTGCCGAACTCGCAGGGCCCCACGGTGCGGGCCAGGCAGCCGTAGGCGCTCACCCCGCCGACGCTGGCGTTGGCGCAGATGCGCGAGGCCAGGTGCACGTCCCCGGCAATCCAGTCCTTGGAGAAGCAGGCGTGGACGTCCTGGTACGGGTAGCCGGAGAAGTTCGGCTTGGTGAGCTGGGGCAGGAAGGTGTCCATGTTGATGAAGACCTCCACGGCCAGGTACTTCACGTTGAAGATGTTTCCGAAGAAGGCGCCCTCGCGGAAGGTGAAGGCGCCGAAGGAGGCGGCGGGGTAGCGGCCCTTCGTCGCGGCGGGCCTCACCCACGAGCCCGGCGCGGCCATGCGGTTGTAGGCCGCGGACATGACGCTGTACCTGCCGCCACGGGGGCACATGAACGTGGCGCTCGGGGCGTCACCGCCGCAGTCGTTCTTCTCGGCGGCGGCCAGGGCATTGCCGGCCTCGCAGCCGAAGGGCTCCTTGCACACGCGCAGCACGCGGTGGCCGGAGCTGGAGCCGAGCACTCCGGTGCAGGTGCCGGGCAGCGGCGCGCCGGCGGCCACCGTCACCTCGGTGCCCACGCTGCAGGCACCCACGCCCTCGCCCACCCAGCCGCACTCGTCATTCAGCCCGGAGCCGCCGTGGTCGCACGGCAGGAACATGGGGTGCCACTGCTTGATGTCACCGGTGGGGTTGAAGGTCCGGTCGTCCCGGGGGTCCTCTCCGCGCAGCGAGATTTCCACCGTGTGGCCATAGGCGTTGTTGCGCGACAGCAGGCACGCGCTCACGTAGCCCAGGCACTCCTTGCTGGGGGCCTGGTACTCCCACTCCGAGCACAGCCCCACGCCTCCTTTGAAGGTGTGCATGTCGCCCCGGCGGTCCTTCCACTCCACCGTGGACGTCGGGGGCAGCGCGCACTCGACCAGGTAGTGCATGACGTTGCGCGCGGCCGGGTCCTCCAACTGGTACCTGAGGCGCGCGTCGACATCGAAGGTCCGCGTGGTCAGCGGCTCCGAGGTGAGCGCTTCGATGGAGCGCGCGTTGGTGGTGAGCGCGTTGAAGGCCAGGTCCGCGGTGGAGAGCGAGTTGAGGATGCGGATGCCCGGCTCGGCGTCGGCGCGGGACACCGGCAGCAGCGCGGCCAGGCCCACGAGGGCGGCCAGCACGGGCCGGAAGGGGGCTCGGAGTGACATGCGGAAGGAAGACATGGGGCAGGGACCTCGCGCGGAAAAGAAGACTCGGTACGCGAGGTAGCACACGGCGGGCCGACGCCCGTGCCGCAGTATTTCCGTGAGGTTGCGCGCGGTGTGCCCGGTGCGCTGTTGCTCCCAGGTCCACAGGGTCCGGGCCAGGTGTGGACGTGGAGGCCACGTCGGGCCGGGTCAGCGGCGCGCGCTCTTCTTGCCCTTGGCCGAGCCCGCGCGTCGCGGCTCCGAGCGTCCCTGACTCTGGGGGGCCTCGACGGGCGCCTGGGAGGAGCAGGCCGCGGCGGCTGTCATCGCCTCCGCCCGGGCGCTCTGGTGTTGCTGCTCCAGCACGCGCAGCCGCCGGGCCATGGCCTCGCGCAGGGCCTGCAGCTCCGCCACGCGGGCCTCGGACTCGGCCGCCTCACGCTCCAACTGGGCGCCGCGCTCGGCCAGCGCGGACACCGAGCGGGTACTGGCCCAGGCCGCCGTTCCACCCAGCAGGCACACGCCCGCGAGCAGACCCCAGGGCAGCCACGCCCGGCGCCACAGCGCCGCCTCGTTTCGCCGCGTCGCTTCCATGCCCGCCTAAGGCTAGCGAGCCACCCGCTGTAGGACTCAAGGCGACCGCCCTGCCACTCGGGGATTTACAGGGCGGCCTCAAGTTTACAGGGCTGAAATGAAGTCACGGGCTTGATTCGGAAGCCCGGCCGGGGCGTCATCCGGCCCCTTTCCTCCAACTTCGGGAGTCGGTGGGCTGATGGCGATTGCTTGCGTGGTGCTGGACTTCGACGGGACCTTCACGGACGTGGCGACGGAGAGCGCGCCCTTCTTGAAACACTTTCGTGACGGACTGGTCCGCGCACTGGGGCAGGGGGTGGAGCAGGCCTGGGAGGAGGAAGTCGCCGCGTTGCGCGCGGGAGCCGACCTGCTGGGGTGGAACCTGGGTGGCAAGGTGGTGGCCCCCGCGACGGCGGACCCGTACCTGACGGCCACGACGGCGGCGCACCGCATCTTCCAGCGGCTCTCCGTGGGCACCGACGAGGTGACGCGCTCGGAGGCCGTGCAGACGATGTATCGCGAGTCCTACGTGCACTCGGCCACGGCCTTCAAGCCGGAGGCGAAGGAGGTGCTGGAGGCGCTGCTCGCCACCGGGCTGCCCGTGACTGTCGTCACGAACGCGCACACGGAGCTGGTGGAGAAGAAGCTGGACACCCTGGCGCCCAAGGGCCGCGAGCGGCTGAAGGTCTCCGGCGACGCACGCAAGTTCCTGTTGGACCCGCCGGACGTGTCGGACGCGCGCTTCGACGCGCTGCCGGAGACGCAGGTGCTGGAGGGCGTGCTGCGCCGGCCCGTCTACCTGCGCCGGGGCCGCTACTTCGAGGCCCTCAAGCGCATCTGGGACACCACCGGCACGCGGCCCGAGGACACGCTGGTGGCCGGCGACATCTACGAGCTGGACCTGGCGCTGCCGGCCGCGTTGGGCGCGCACGTGCAGCTCGTCGCCCGCGACAACGTGTTGCCGTACGAGCTGAAGGCCATCGAGGCGCTGGGCGCTCGCGGTGGCGTGGACAAGAGCCTGCTCGCGCTCCTGCCGCGCCTGCGCTGAAGCGGCCCCGGGCCGATATGCTCCCGAGCGGCGCGGCGTTGACGAGTCTGTCGTCCGCCGCGCCTTTTCGCTGGGGCCTGAAAGCCTGGGAGCCCGCCATGTCCGTCCGCCGCTCGCTGTCGTCATGCCTCCTGGCCGCGTGCGTGTCCGCCTGCGCGACGTCCCGACAGGTGGCGCCGGAGGTGACCCCCGTGCCCGTCCAGAGGCTGGCGAGGGAGCCCGGCTGCGCGTTCGAGGTCTTCGAGGAGCGTGAGCCCCCGCGTCCCTATGCGGAGCTCGGCACCCTGGCGGTGACGGGCAACGAGTACCTGGGCAAGCAGGGCCGCAAGGAGCTGCTCCAGGAGACCGCCTGTCTGATGGGCGCGGATGCCGTGCTGCTGCCGCGCCCCACGGAGCGGAAGGTGGCCGGCGGCCAGCGCGTGCGCGAGTACGAGGCCCGCTTCGTGGCCTGGACGGACGTGCCCGCCCGCGTGGCCGCGAGCGAGGAGCCGCCACCCCTCCAGCAGCGCGCTCCACCCACGGCGGAGGACGGCTACCTCGTCATCCCCGTGGACCCGGAGTGGACCGGCGAGTCCATTGGCACCTCGGTGCGCGAGGTGAAGCCCGCCGACGCCGCGAAGCAGTAGCCGCGAGGCTCCAGGAGCCCGGGCACCCGCTGGAAACACGAAGCCCCGCGTCCCAGGGAAGGGAGCGCGGGGCTCGGTGCGACGGGCCTTGGCGGCCGGAGTGCTTTAGACCTTCGCGCCCGGGGTGGGCTGGAAGACGTCGTTGAACTCCACGATGGCCTTGTTCAGCGAGGCCTTGATGTCGTTGGTGAGCTCGCGCTTGGAGGCGATGTCCTTCGAGATGGTCGGGTACTTGCCGTCCGTGAAGTCCAGGAACTCACGCATCCAGCGCACCACGTCCGCGACGGGGACCTCGCGAATCCAGCCGCGCTTCTTGGGGTCGTCGCGGTTGGTGGCGGCGTAGATCTGCATGACCTGACGCTCGACGGGCAGCGGCTCGTACTGGCCCTGCTTGAGCAGCTCCACCATGCGGGCGCCGCGGGCGAGCGTCTCCTGCGTGGCCTTGTCCAGGTCCGAGCCGAACTGGGAGAAGGCGGCCAGCTCGCGGTACTGCGCGAGCTCCAGCTTCATGGTGCCGGCCACCTGCTTCATGGCCTTGATCTGCGCGGCGGAACCGACGCGGGACACCGAGAGGCCCACGTTGATGGCCGGGCGGACGCCGGCGAAGAACAGGTCCGTCTCGAGGAAAATCTGGCCGTCGGTGATGGAGATGACGTTCGTCGGGATGTAGGCGGACACGTCGCCGGCCTGCGTCTCGATGATGGGGAGCGCCGTGAGCGAGCCCGCGCCCTCTTCGTCGGACAGCTTGGCGGCGCGCTCCAGCAGGCGGCTGTGCACGTAGAACACGTCGCCGGGGTACGCCTCACGACCCGGCGGGCGGCGCAGCAGCAGCGACAGCTGGCGGTACGCCACGGCCTGCTTGGACAGGTCGTCGTAGATGATGAGGGCGTGCATCTTGTTGTCGCGGAAGTACTCGCCAATGGCCACGCCCGCGTACGGCGCGAAGAACTGCATCGGGGCCGGGTCGGAGGCGTTCGCCGCCACCACCGTCGTGAACTCCATGGCGCCGAAGCGGTTCAGCTTCTCCACCACCTGGGCCACCGTCGACTGCTTCTGGCCGATGGCCACGTAGATGCAGTAAACGTTCAGGCCCTTCTGGTTGATGATGGTGTCGATGGCGACGGCCGTCTTTCCCGTCTGGCGGTCACCGATGATGAGCTCGCGCTGACCACGACCCACCGGCACCAGCGCGTCCAGCGCCTTGATGCCCGTCTGCAGGGGCTCGTGCACGCTCTTGCGCTTCACGATGCCGGGCGCCTTCACTTCCAGGCGGCGCGTCTCGGTGGCCTCGATGGGGCCCTTGCCGTCCAGGGGCAGACCGAGCGGGTCCACCACGCGGCCCAGCAGGCCCTTGCCCACCGGCACGGAGGCGATCTGCTGGGTGCGCTTGACGGTGTCGCCCTCGCGGATGGCCTGGAAGTCGCCCATGATGGCGACGCCGACGTTGTCCTCCTCGAGGTTCAGCACGAGGCCCTTCACGCCGTTGGTGAACTCCACCAGCTCACCGGCCTGCACGCCCTCAAGGCCGTAGATGCGCGCGATACCGTCACCCACGGACAGCACGGTGCCCGTCTCCGCGACGGTGACCTTCTTGCCGTAGTCCTTGATCTGCTCCCGGATGATTCTGCTGATCTCGTCGGCGCGGATTTCCATGGGCGTTTTGCGTCCTCGAACAGGGGGCGGGCCGGGTCGGTTCGGGTCCGCCGAAAGCTAGAAGTCGGGGCCCCTTACCATGCACCCCTACCCACTGCAATGCGCACGAGATTCGGGGCTGTCGGCGTCAGCGGCCGGGGGGCTCGCGGGGCAGCCAGACGACGAAGCGGGTGCCACCCTGGGAGGACTCCACCGTGAGGCGTCCCCCGTGGGCCACGGCCACCTGCCGGGCGATGTAGAGCCCCAGGCCCAGGCCCTCCGCGCTGGCGGGGCGGCCCCGTCGGAAGGGCTCGAACAGGGTGGCGTGGTCCTCCACCGGCACCGTCAGCGAGTCATTGCGGATGGAGAGCGTCACGCCCCCCACCGCGCCCACCAGCTTCAGGAGCACGGGCGTGGTGTCCGCGCTGTGCTGCAGGACGCTGCCCAGGAGCGTGTCCGCCAGCTGCGTCAGCCGCGTCTCGTCCCAGTGGCCGCGCAAATCTCCCTGCGTCTCCATCAGCAGCGTGCGGCCGGGGTGGGCCTGGCGTCGCTCCTCCAGCACCCGCTCCACCAGCCGGTCCAGCATCAGCGACTCCGGCCGCACCGGCAGTCCGCCGGCCAGCCGGGCGCGGGTGAAGTCCAAGAGCTCGTGGATCATCCGCTCCATCCGCCGGGCCGCCTGGGCCATGTGCCCCACCAGCCGCTGCTGGGGCTCCTCCATCCCGCCCAGCCGCTGCAGGGCGCCGGTGCCCATCTGGATGGTCTGCAGGGGCGTGCGCAAGTCATTGCCCACCACGCCCAGCAGCTGCTCCCGGAAGTGCTCGGTGCGCTCGGCGCGCTCCTCCGCCGCCTTGCGCCCGCTGATGTCCCAGATGGCGGCCAGCCGCACCTGCCGGCCCTCCCACTGCACGTACTTGCCCAGCACCTCCAGCGGAATCCGCTGGCCGTCCCGGCGCACGCACATCACCTCGTAGGGTGTCTCCACCCCCCGGGCGACGGCGGACATGACGGCGGGGCGGTACTCCGGCGCCACCCACTCCACCATGTGGTGGCCGATCAGCTCCCGGGGCGAGTCATGGCCCAACAGGTGCGCCAGGGCGCGGTTGGCGTCCAGGATGAGGCCGTTCTCATGCAGGAAGTGCCCGTCGCAGGCCACGTCCGCCAGGCTGCGCATGTGCGACTCGCGCTCCCGCAGCCGAGACTCCTCGCGCACGCGCTCCGTGTCGTCGCGCAGCCACAGCACCACGCCCGCGAGCACTCCGGCCTGGTGCGCCGGGGACAGGCCCACGCGCAGGTGGAGCTCTCCGCTCGCCGGGGACAGCACGCCCGTCAGCGGCGCCTCCACCACGTTCTCGCCGGAGAGAGCGCGCGACAGGAGCGGGGCCAGGGACACCGCCACCTTGGGCCACACGTCGACGAGGGGACGTCCCAGGTGCGCCCGCGCCTCCATGCCGGACAGCGCCGCCAACGCGCCATTCACCCACACGGGCCGCAGCTCCCTGTCCAGCAGGGCGATGCCACAACCTGTCGCGTTCAGCACCGCGCCAAGGAAGGGCCAGGCCTCTTCGGGGGCGACCGCGAACAGCGGACCACCGGGAAGGGGGTGAAACAGGGACTGCGGCATGTTGAGGTCGTCCAGAAAACCCGGGGTTACCCCGCGTTCCCCTGAGTATACCTCTGTCCCAGGGCTACGGGAAATGCCGGTTTGCCCCGGACTGCGGGGTGCAGGGACGACCTGCGGAGTGGGCCGCCAGGCGGCCCGGACTCCGGGTGCTGCTAGTGCCGCTTCAACTCGCGGCGCATCTCCTCCAACTGGGTGCGGAGGCTGCCGTCGTAGAGGATGCTGCCCACCTGGGCGGACACGCCACCGAGGAGGCTGGGGTCCACGCGCGTCTCCAGGATGACGTCGCGCTGGGTGAGCTGCTGGAGCGACTGGCGGAGCTCGGCCAGGGCGTCAGCGGGCAGCGCGGCGGCGGTGGTGACGTTGCCGCGCACGCGTCCGGCCCGGGCGTCGGCCATGTCGCGGAAGACGCGGGCGATATCGGCCACGTAGGGCAGGCGGTTGCGGTCCACCAGCAGCCGCAGGGTGTTGGCCAGCACGGGCTCCAGGTGGGGGACCATCTTCATGACCCCCTCCAGCACCTGGGCACGCTGGGCGCGCGAGTAGATGGGGTTGTGGAGCACGTCCGTCATCTCCGCGTTCTTCGCGAAGATATCCGCGAAGGAGGAGAGCTGCTCGGCGACGGCGTCGATGCGGCCCACCTCCGACGAGACGTCGAGGAGGGCACGGGCGTAGCGGCGGGCAATGGACACGTTCACCATGGCGGTCGCGCCCTTAGCATGGTGACCCAGGGCCGTCCACCTCCGCCGCCAACGTGCTCGGACGGACAGGGAACCGACGTACGGAGGGCAGGTCTGACGAGAGGGGGCTTGGCGAGGAGGCGGCAAGACCCGTACCGTGGGGTCCCGACCGCCCCCATGCACGACCCCGTCATCGGCATCGACCTGGGTACCACCAACAGCGCCGTCGCCACCGTGGAGGACGGCCGACCGCGCCTGATCCCCTCACGCGCGGGAGGCCGCCTCACGCCTTCCGTGCTCGGTGTGACGAAGGCCGGCGAGCGCGTCGTGGGGCAGCAAGCCCAAGCGCTCGCGGAGGAGCATCCCGACTCCGTTGTCTGGGCCACGAAGCGCTTCCTTGGCCGGCGCTACACGCCGGAGCTGGTGCAACAAGCCAAGGCGCTGGTTCCCTATCCATTGGTCGCCGGCCCCTCGGGCGACGTGCGCGTGAAGCTGGCCGGGCGCGTGCTGCCCGTCACCCAGGTCTCCGCGATGATTCTGGGGGAGCTGGCGCTCGACGCGCAGGCGCACTTCGGCCGCACCGTCACCAAGTGTGTCATCACCGTCCCCGCCAACTTCGACGACAACCAGCGCCAGGCCACGCGTGAAGCGGCCACCATCGCCGGACTGGACGTCGTGCGGCTGGTGAACGAGCCGACCGCGGCGGCGCTCGCGTATGGCCTGTCGCGAGGCTTCGAGGGCAGCGCGCTGGTGTTCGACCTGGGCGGCGGCACGTTCGATGTCTCCATCCTCGACGTGAAGTCCGGCGTCTTCGAGGTGCGCGCCACCGGCGGTGACCCGCGCCTGGGTGGCGAGGACTTCGACCAGCGCATCGTCCAGTGGTTGCTGGCGCAGGTGGACGACGAGCTCCGCCATGTCGTGTCCCAGGATGCGCAGAGCCTGCGGCGCCTGAAGGTCGCGGCGGAGGCGGCCAAGCGCGAGCTGACGGAGCACGAGGAGGCCACCGTCACGGTGTCGGGGCTGGGCGACCATGCCTCGGGCGGGCGGCGCACGGAGCTGGAGACGGTGCTGACGCGCTCCTTCTTCGAGACGCTGTCGGAGCCGCTGTCGCGCCGCTGCCTGGAGGTGTGCCAGGGCGTGATGCGCGAGGCGAAGATGGACCCGCGCTCGGTGGACGTGGTGCTGCTGGTGGGCGGCATGACGCGCGTGCCGCTGGTGCGCCGGCTGGTGGCGGACTTCTTCGGCCGCGCGCCCTCCACGGACGTGCACCCGGACGAGGCCGTGGCGCTGGGCGCGGCGGTGCAGGCGGACGAGCTGTTGCGCCAGTCGGGCCAGGCGCTGCTGTTGGACGTGGCCAGCCAGAGCCTGGGCGTGGGCGTGCTGGGCGGACGCGTGAAGCGGCTCATCGCGAAGAACACGGGCGTGCCCGTCGTCGCGCGCGACATCTTCTTCCCCGGCACGTCCGGCCAGGCCGAGGCGCGCATCCCCGTGTACCAGGGCGAGAGCGAGTTCCAGGACGAGAACCACAAGCTGGGCGAAGTCGTCCTCAAGCACCTGCACGTGGCCGCGCGCGGTGACGTGCCGCTGGAGGTCGTCTTCGAGCTGTCCGGCGAGGCGATTCTGTCCGTGAAGGCCACGGACCTGACCACCGGCAACATGGAGACGGTGCGCCTGGAGGCGCGCGCGGGCCTGCCTCACGGCGAGGCGGAGAAGCTGGGCGCGGAGCAGGCGAACTACGCGAAGTCGCAGGGCGTGGTGGATGCGAAGCGCGCGGAGGAGCTGTTCCGCAAGCTGCTGGAGCGCGGCGAGAAGCTGGCGCGGATGCTCCAGAAGAGCGCGCAGGAGAACCCCAGCCCGGAGGCCGAGGCCGCGGTGGGCACGGTGCAGCGGCTGCTCGACGGCGGGCGCACCGCGCTGGAAGGCAAGGACGCGGCGAAGTGCGCCGCCATCGCCCGGCAGCTCACGCAGTTGTTGTCCGGCAAGCAGGAGCCGCGCGCCTGACCATGAATGTCCCCACCTCCACCACGCGCGAGGCCGTGTTCGTGGTGGATGACTCGCGCACCGCGCGCGAGGTGGTGAGACTTCATCTGGCCAGGCTGGGCTGCGAGCCGGTGACGCTGGACGGGGGCGAGGCGTGTCTGTCCGAGCTCGCGCGCCGCGCGCCCATGCTCATCCTGATGGACCTGCGCATGGAGCGGATGCAGGGCGACGAGGTGTGCCGCGCGGTGAAGGCGCACCCGGCCGGCCGCAACGTGCCCGTCATCATGTTCACCTCCGCCGGCGAGCCGCACGAGGTCATGCACTGCTGGCGCGCGGGCGCCGACGACTTCCTGCCCAAGCCCGTGGCGCTGGAGGCGCTCCAGGCGAAGCTGGTGGCCGTGCGCGGCGCGAAGGAGCGCGCGAAGGAAGGCCCGCCGAAGGGGCGCCGCATGCTGCTCGTCGAAGGCGGGCGCTTCCTCCACACCTTCCTGGGCGGCGCGCTGGAGCAGGAGGGACTGCACGTCCTCTACGCGCGCGACGCCGTGGACGCGGAGAAGCTCGCGAACGAGCACGCCGCCCAGCTCGACGGCTTCCTCGTGGATGTGTCGCGCGCGCCGCGCGAGACGCTGGCCCTGGCCGCGAGGCTGCGCGACGCGAACCCGAAGAAGCCCCTGGTGCTGCTGTCTCGCGCGGAGGAGTCCGCGGACGTGCTGGCCCGCGCGCAGGCGCTCGCCGGGGCGCCGCTGTTGGAGAAGCGGCACCTGGGCGCGGATGAGCTGCTGGGGCGCGTGCTGTCGCGGCTCGTCCCGGAGCGCGTGCCCCTGCGCGCCGCGGAGCGCGTGCCCTTCTTCACCGTGGTGGAGTTCGCCCCGGTGGGCGGTGGCGCGACGTTGACGGGCTTCAGCCACGACGCCAGCCCCGATGCCCTCTTCGTGCGCACCCTCACCCCCGCGCGCGAGGGGACGAAGCTGACGCTGAAGGTGCTGCTCGCCGGGCAGCGCACGCCCTGCTCGGCCGAGGCCACCGTCGTCTGGTCCAACCCGCCGCGCACCCCAGGCCCCTTCCGTGCTCCCGCGGGCATGGGCCTGCGACTGGAGCGCATGGACCCGGCGCTGACGCAGCAGTTCGTCCGCTTCGTGCCCAGGACCCACGGTTTTTCCCCCTCGGGGACTCCTCGCTCCTCAGGTTTCTGAGAGGCGTCGTCTCCCGCAACCCCCTGGAAATCCCGGAGTCCGCTGTCTGCCGGGTGCTGGCATGACGGTGGCAAGAGCGCGCCCGGACCGCGCAGCCATCCGGGCGTGGTGGGTTGGACGAGCCAGCTCGCGCACCGGATGGGGCCAAGACGCGACACGGGAGGAGCCTCATGCGGCAATGGAAGCGCTACGGGTGGGTGGGACTGGCGGCGGTGGCGGCGGTGGGCTGCGGGGATGACCCGGAGTATCCGAAGGTGGAGAACGAGCCGGTGCAGCAGCAGGCCCGGCTGGAGTCCTTCGAGGAGTGTGCTCCGCTGGAGCAGTACATCGAGGACACGGCGACCCGGCGGATGCGCGCGTCGCTGGAGCAGGCCCGGCCTCGCAATGGCGGCTGGCTGTTTGGTGACGGCTCGTTCCCTCCCACCGTGGGTGTCCCCGCGGAGGGCGACTCCAACTCGGGAGGCGGCGCGCCGCGCGGGCCGGATGACTACACGGGCACCAACAACCAGGTGGCGGGCGTGCACGAGGCGGACTTCGTGCAGAACGACGGCACCCGCATCTTCGTGCTGTCCGGGCCCCGGCTGTACCTGCACCGCTCCTGGCCCGCGGAGCAGCTCACCCTGGCCTCGTCGATGGAAATCCAGGGCTGGCCCCGGGAGATGCTCTACGACAAGGAGCGCCAGCGACTGGTCATCACCTCGCAGGTGGACGGCGACCGTCCGGGACGTCCCACGGTGTGGGGTGGCTCCCTGATGACCGGCGCGCCCGTCATGGACTGCGCGGGGGTGGGCTTCCGGTGTGGCTACATGGGCGGCGACACGCTGAAAGTCACCGTGGTGGACGTGTCGGACCTGTCCTCGCCCCAGGTGAAGCAGCAGGTGTTCCTGCCGGGCTCGTACCTCAGCGCCCGTCGCGTGGAAGGCGCGGTGCGGCTGGTGCTGTCGGACGACTTCCGCTGGCCGGAGGACGTGCGCTTCTACCCCGAGTACTCGCCGTCGATGAACCGCAGCCAGAAGAAGATGAACGAGGCCATTGACGCGCTCATCGCCAGGAACGAGCAGCTCATCCGGGCGCAGACGCTGGCGGACTGGGTGGCTCCCGGCAAGCACGTGGCCGAGGACGGAACCGTCACGCCGCTGCCCGTGTCGTGCGGGGACTTCTACCGCTCCAACGCGCCCACCGGGCTGGGCTTCGTGACGGTGCTGTCGTTGGACCTGGACGCAGCCGAGGGCGCGGCTCCGCTGGGACGCACCAGCATCGTGTCCGCGCCGGGCACGGTGTACGCGTCGCCGGACGCGCTCTACCTGGCGGCGTCCCACTGGTGGTGGTGGCCGGAGGCGAACCAGTCCGACCACACGTACCTGCACAAGTTCGACCTCAGCGAGCCGAACCGCGCGAAGTACGCGGGCAGCGGCACGCTGGAGGGCAGCCTGGTGAACCAGTTCGCCATGGACGAGCACGAGGGCGTGCTGCGCGTGGCGACGACGGTGAGCACCTGGCGCGTCGCCGACTCGACCAACGATGGCGACAGCGTGTCGACTCCCAACTCGCTGGAGACGCGCAGCCGAGTCGTCACGTACGGCGCGACGGGCGGGAGTCTCCAGGAGCTGGGCCGCAGCGAGGACCTGGCGCCGGGCGAGCGCATCTTCAGCGCGCGCTTCGTGGGCAAGAAGGGCTACGTCGTCACCTTCCGCCAGACGGACCCGCTCTTCACCTTCGACCTGAGCGACGCGGCGCACCCGCGCAAGGTGGGAGAGCTGAAGATTCCGGGCTTCTCCACGTACATCCACCCGCTGGGTGACACGCACCTGCTCACCTTCGGCGAGGACCGCGCGGAGGACGGCAGCTGGACGAGCCGCGCGCTGAAGCTGTCGCTCTTCGACGTGAGTGATTTGGCCCACCCGAAGGAGGCCTTCACGCACCGGATGGGCGGGATGAACAGCTACAGCGACGCGCAGGGCGACCACAAGGCGTTCAACTTCTTCCCCGCCAAGGGCCTGCTGGCGCTCCCCTTCACGGACTGGGACTACAGCGGCTACGACTACTGGACGGGCTTCAAGAGCGAGCTGCGCGTGTTCCGCGTGGACACGGCCACGGGCTTCACGCCGGTGGGCGCGCTGTCGATGAAGGACGTGTACCAGAGCTTCAACGAGCCGCAGTGGAGCTGGTACTGGTCGCCCTCCGTGCGCCGCAGCGTCATGGCGGACGACTACGTGTACGCCATCACCGACGCGGGCATCCGCGTGTCGAAGGCGGACTCGCTCCAGACGCCGGTGGCCACCACGCGCTTCCAGCCGCCCGTGCGCTGAAGTCGCACCCGCGTCGACATGACATGACGGGTCGGGGCCCTCGGGACAGTGGATGTCCGGGGGCCCCTCTCTTTGGGGGCGGCCGCCTGGGGAGGTCAGGTGGGCGGGCGGCGAGGCGTCCCTCGCGACTGGCGCAATCCATGCCGGAAGGCGCTATAGGCCGGGCCGTCATGTCCACCGCCGTCGCACCTTCCGCTCCGCCGCAGCCCCAATCCCGTCGCGGGCTCATCGTCGCGGAGTTTCGCGCACTGACCCGGCTCGCCGTGCCCATCGCCATCGCCCAGGGCGGCCAGTCACTCATGGGGTTGGTGGACACGCTCGTGGTGGGGCGGGCGGGCACCTCCGCGCTGGCCTCGGTGGGACTGGGCAATGGCCTGTTCTTCGCCATGAGCGGCTTCGGCATGGGCCTGATGATGGGCTTCGACCCGCTGCTGTCCCAGGCGGTGGGCGGCCGGGCCATGGCGCGGGCGCGGGCCCTGCTCTGGCAAGGCGGCTGGATGTCCCTGTTCGCCGGGCTGCTGCTGGGCGGACTGCTGCTGTTGACGCCGCTGCTGCTGCCGCTGGCGGGCATTGGCGCGACGGAGATCAACGGCGCGTGGGACTACCTGCTGTGGCGCGCGCCCAGCCTGCCCCTGATGCTGGCCTTCATGACGATGCGCTCCTACCTCCAGTCCACCGCCTACACGCGGCCCCTGGTGGTGGCGACGGTGCTGGCCAACATCCTGAACCTGTTCGCGGACATCCTGCTGGTGTTCGGTGGCGCGGGGCTGCCGGAGTACCTGGGGCCGCTGCGCGCGGTGCCCGCCATGGGAGTCGCTGGCTCGGCGCTGGCGACGTCGCTGTGCACGTTGTTGCAGCTGGGCGTGGTGGTGTTCGCGGTGTCCAGGCTGCCCGCGGAGAGCGGCGCGCGGCCCACGCGCACGCCGGTGTGGAAGGACCTGGCGCAGGCGGCGCGGGTGGGTGTGCCCATTGGCCTGCACATCGCGGCGGAGATTGGCGTCTTCGCCCTGGCGGGCGTGCTGGCGGCGGGGCTGGGGCCGGCCAGCGTGGGCGCGCATCAAATCGCCATCGCCTTTTCGAGCGTCACCTTCACGGTGGCCATGGGCATTGGCAACGCGGGCAGCGTCCGGGTGGGCTGGGCGGTGGGCGCGCACGACTCGCCCAGGGCGCGGCTGAGCGGCTTCATGGCCTTCGCGGGTGGCGCGGGCTTCATGGCGGTGGGCGCGCTGGTGTTCGCCCTGTTCCCCACGGCGCTGGCGAAGCTGGCGGGCGCGCCGGACGACGTGCTTCCGCTGGTGGTGCCCCTGCTGATGGTGAGCGCCATCTTCCAGGTGTTCGACGGCGTGCAGGGCGTGGGCGCGGGCGTGCTGCGCGGCGCCGGAGACACCCGCTTCACCTTCCTGGCCAACATGGTGGGGCACTACGCCATCGGCCTGCCGCTCACCTGGCTGCTGGGCTTCAAGCTGGGGCTGGGCGTGGTGGGCATCTGGTGGGGCCTGTGCGCGGGGCTCATCGCGGTGGCCCTGTCGCTGCTCTGGCGCTTCAACCGCGTGAGCGCCGGCACCCTGCGCCCGCTCGAGGCCTGAGCCGGGCCTGGCGCCTTGGGGCCAAGCTCCAGGCCCCAGGCCCGGTGCCTACCAGGGCAGGTACTGCTGAATCATCTCCCGCCACACGGGCCAGTCGTGATTGCCGCCCTGCCAGATGGCGAGCTGGTGGGCCAGGTCCTTCTTCCACAGCAGGCTGGAGAGGTGCTCGTTGGAGCCTCGGCAGAAGTCGTGCTCGCCCACCGCGAGCACCATCTCCACGCGCTGGAGCGCGGCGAGCTGGTGGCCGTCGGTGACGTTGGGCAGCCACTGCGTGGCGGAGTGGTAGTAGACGTCCGCGTCCTGGTGGCCGTCGAGGAACTCGTCCGTCTCGAACTTGCCGCCCATGGAGATGAGCCGGCGGAAGACGTCCGGGTGGCGCAGGCCCACGTTGTACGTGTGGAAGCCGCCGAAGCTGCACCCGGCCAGGGTGAGCCGGCCTCCCGTGCTCCGGCTCATGAGCAGCGGCACCACCTCGTGTAGCAGGTAGGCCTCCCACTCCTGGTGGCGGGCGACGCGGTCATGCGGATGGATGGACTTGTTGAACCACGACTCCTCGTCCACCGAGTCCGGACACACGACGACGTAGCGGCCGGACTGGATGCGGTCGGCGATGGCGCCGATGAGGCCGAAGTCCTCGGCCTGGTAGAAGCGCCCCCGGCTGGTGGGGAGCAGCAGCACCGGCTCCCCGGAGTGGCCGAAGACCAGCAACTCCATGTCCCGATGCAGGCGCTCGCTGTGCCAGCGGAGGTATTCGCGGTTCATGGGCGGCAACTTAACCGCGCCGCGTCAACGACTGGCAATGACATGCGGGCTTCGCGTCCGCACTACGTACGAGTGAACACCTCGCGCCGCGCGTGACGCCCCTGGGGGTCCGCGACGTCCCACCTCCAGGGCGAGGGTGGGGTAGGCGCAACTCTCCTGGTTTCCGGGCGATAATCGACCAGGGGATTTCTCGTGGTTTTACCTGAGGGCCGGACATGTCCAGCGTGAGCGGCAGTACCAGTGGCGGCAGGGGCGCGGACAGCGCCAGCAGGTCTGGCTCTTCCACCCGGTCCGAGTCGACCGAGTCCGCCCGCGCGGATGCGGCGAAGGCGGATGCGGCCAAGGCGGAGGCCGCGAAGGCCGAGGCGGCGAAGGCGGAAGCCGCGGCGGCGGCCCAAGCGGTCCAGGCGTCGCTGAAGGTGGATGCCTTCACGGCGGCGCCCCCCGCGGCGCCGGTGGAGCTCAACCCCCAGCTGTCGATGCTGTCGCCCACGCCCATCTCCCAGCAGGTGGTGGCGGGACAGCCGCCGGGCTTCACGGCGGCCTCGATGCTGTCCGCCACGCCCCTGGGGACGCCGACCTCCTTCACGGGCACCCTGAGCACGCAGGGGCTGACGGCGGCGGCCAACCGACTGGAGACGCCGGCGATGCGCGAGGCCTGGAGCGGCTCACAGCTCGCCGCGCAGCGGGCCAAGGACATCGCGACCGAGATGGGCTTCTCCGTCTCCAGCACCAAGCGCACCAAGACGGGGTCGATTGGCTCGAAGTCCACCTCCGACCACCACACGTCACAGACGAACGCGTATGCCTATGACTTCCCGGCGGAGGGGACGAAGGGCACGAAGCTGGCCGAGGCGATTGCCAAGGCCTATGGCTATCCCGTCGACCAGTTGGGCACGTACCACAAGCAGCCCTTCACGTTCCAAGACAAGGAGTACCGGGTCCAGGTGCTCTGGGGCTCGGGCATCGACCACGATGACCACGTCCACGTGGGCGTGCGCAGCCTGGACTGACGCGCGCGGCGTCACCGGTTGATGCGAGGGCGGGCGGCTCGGGGAGTGATTCCCGGGAGCCCGCCCTTCGTCTTTTCGTGGGCCAGGCTGTTGTGCTCAGTCCGGCCAGTTGCCTTCGAGGGGATGGGGGCCGTCGGTGAAGGCGCGCACCAGGTGCGTGCCGCCGACGAAGCAGCCGGCCCAGGAGCCGCCCTTGCCGCCGAAGGACTCCTCGCGGTCTCCGCGTGAGCGCAGCTTGTTGATGCCGACCTTGAAGGCGTGGAGCCGCGCGGCGATGCGCTCGGCGAGGTCGGGGTCGTCCGTGGCCACGGAGGCCACGAGCGCGCCGTTGGAGACGTTGGCCTCTTTCACGAGCTCCTCCTCGGAGTCGACGGAGACCAGCACGTCGATGGGCCCGAAGGGCTCGCGCAGGTACAGCTCGCTGTCGCGCTGGACGCCGAAGAGCAGGGTGGGCGGGACGTAGGCGCCGCGCTCCTGGTGCGCGGTGAAGGCGTCCTCCGCGAGCTCACCCTGGTACAGCACCGCGGTGCCTTGCTCTTTCGCCTGGGTGATGAGGCCGCGCAGCTCCTCGCCCTTGCTGGCGGAGATGAGCGGCCCGAAGTCCACGGGCGCGCCGAGGAGCGGATTGCCGACGCGCAATGTCGACACGGCGTCCACGTACGTCCGCACGAACTTGGGGACGAGGGACTGCTCGACGACCCAGCGCGTGTACGCGGTGCAGCGCTGCTTGCCGAAGTCGAAGCCCGCGCGAATCTGCTTTGCGAGCGTGTCCCAGTCCGAGAAGGAGGTGATGGCGTAGGCATTCACGCCTTCCATCTCGAGGGCGTAGCGCTTGTCGGTGGCGCGCAGGCGGCGGTGGACCTCGGCGCCGTTGGCTCGGCCGCCGATGAAGGCGACGCCCGCGATGCGCGGGTGGCCGACGAGTGACTCGGAGAGGTCCCTGCCGCGTCCGCCCGCGAGCGAGACAGGCAGCTTCGCGCGGCGCAGCAGGGCGAAGGCGATGGTGAGCGAGACGCCGCCACCCTGGGTGGGAATCTTCGCGATGACCGAGTTGCCCGCGAGCGTCTGGACGAGCACGTTGAGCAGCAGCACGGAGAAGGGATAGTTCCAGGAGGCGATGTTCGACACGAGGCCGAGCGGTTGTCGGCTCTCGAGCATCGGGCCTATCTGCTCCAGGTACCACTCGATGCCCGCGAGACACCGGTCCACGTCGTTGTAGGCCGTGGGCAGCGTCTTGCCGATATCCCACGCGAGGATTCGCACGAGCAGGTCGCGGTGCTCCTCGAGCAGGTCCACGGCCGCGATGACGGCGCGGCTGCGGTCCTCGAGGGAGCGGGCTGTCCAGGGGATGAACTCGGAGGCGGCCTTCTCGACGCCCGTGGCGACCTGGGCGGCGTCGAGCAGCGGCAGCTCGGCGAAGACCTTTCCGTCGATGGGAGAGATGGCCTCGAACCAGGCGGGCGGCTTGACCCAGGCTCCCGCGATGGGCGAGAGCAGCCGGCCTTGAGAGTCGAAAGCCTCTGGGACCACGCGTCTGGCTTCAGCGAGCAGACGGCGGCTTTCGAGGTGAAGAAGGGGCTCGCCAACGAGTTCGGTATCCAGCACGGTGCACCTCCTCGTGCGTCGGGATTCGCTCTGAATCCGCTCAAACCGAGGCCCATGACGAGCCGCGGCGTGGGCGGAATATCGTCACGCGCGGCCGGTCTGTCTGGGCAGGCAGGCAAGGGCCCGGCGGGACGGTGGAGACTGGGAAGCAGGGTAGACAAGGGAGCGGACGCGATGATTCGGCTGAGTGCTCAACAGAAGGTCCAGCGGCTGCTTCGAGTCTTCACGCGAGGCGGTGGACCGGGTGAGCGGACCCGCTCGTTCGAGGACTTCCCCGTGGAGGTTCAAGGGCAGCTCCTGGAGCTGGCGAGGCTGCGCGCGGGGGAGCTTCCGGTGCTCGCGTGCGTGCTCGAGGAGGCGCGGTGGGTGCTGCTCACCACGAGCCGGGTGGTGATTCGGCGCCCCGAGGGCGTTCAAGAGGTCGACTGGGGCGAACTCAAGAACGCGACGACGGATGATTTGCGCGTGGATGCGGCGCTGGCGTCGGGGGCGCGCGGGAAGCTGGCGCTGAACCGACTGAAGCTGGTGCGGCATGAGGGCGAGGCCGTTGAGCTGGAGCTGGAGGCGGGACCTCCGTTCTTCGGCATGTGGAACGCGCTGAAGGCCGTGGCGTCTCCGGGCGCTCCGAACTGGATGCAGTGACGTCGCGGGTGCCGTCCATACCTCTTGGGGAGTAGAGACGACCCGTCAGGGCGATGTCATACCTCCGCGTGTTGTGAGGAATTGACCGCTCCGCGCGCCGCGAGGTGACGATGAGTCATTTGTTGCTGAACAGAATGGAGCTGTGTCGAATCTCGGGCAGGGGTAGTCGCGGGACTCGAAGACAACGGCGCTAGAAGCATAGTCATCGTTGCCTTGTCGGCGCTCGGTGGAAAGAGCGCGATGGCCGCCAGGGGCCAAGATGCGGGCTTGCTGTTGCGAGCCATACTGCGCCGCCCCCGCTTTCTAGACGCCCGTTCTCGCTCGACAACAAGGGCATTCAGGCGCCAGCGCCGATGTGAGGGATTGGCTGGTCAGGTATGTGGGGGGAGATCGTCGGCTCCCATGGCGCGGTAACTCCACAAAGGAATTGGGAAGATGACAGCAACCAGGTTTGACGAGAAATCGAGCCTTGAGAGCCTCAGCCTGCGTACAACGATGGAGGTTCTCTTCGCGATGCAGTCGGCACTTGTAATTGGTGCGGCGGACTTGCTCTTCCACGACAAGCAGGAGTCATTCTTGACCAATCCTGCCAACACGCTCTTTTACACCGCTCTTCGCGCGCTCGAAGAGCGGAGCGTGGTGCACATTGCTGAGGTTCTCAAGGACCAGAACAAGATGCTGCGGCTCCCCGGCGAGGTCCGGAGAAAGTCGGACTTGTTCAACCACCGCGATGCTCTCAGCCATCCCACAGTGATCAAGTGGCGCAACGCAGAGATGCAGCGGTTCTACGACGAACGGAGGCATTCGTCGGACTTTCGGCCCGTCTTGTTGTGGGACATGCAGCGGTCCATCAACGAGCAGATGTGTGCATTCGGCCTGAAACCGCGCGTTGAAACCATTGATGTGACCCCTGATATGGCTATTGCTCTCTCAGGGATTCTAAGGTTGTCACTGGCGGAGTGCGCGCGGAGTGGGGCACCTAGCGAACAGGACATTTTCAGAACCCTGGAGTCTTTCCGTGGCCGTTATCTAGCCTTCCTTGTCGAGCGGGCGGAAAGCACGGCCTCTCCTTCCAAGTGACTTGGTAGGGATTCGTCCGGCAATGAGCGTGCTGAGGGCTTTGAAAGGATGATCAATTCAGGTCATCCCTTGTTATGTGCCGAAGAGAGCAGAGAAGCCAGAGTGGCTGCGGGCGGTCGAGGAGGAGGAGCGTGGGCTGAAATGCCTTCCATGCCTCGTTCGCATCAAGGAGGCGCAGTCATTCCTAGTGAGCGTGAGGAGTCCTACACCTGTGTGAAGGTCAGGCCTGTTGCCTTCACCCGCTCCAGCGCCTCCTTGATGTCCTCACGGATGATGAGGGCAAGAGGCCAGCCAGCCGTGCGGAACGTCCGGGCGTCCCCCACCTTTGTCGGGTCGATGTGCAGGTCGTCGATGGCGTAGTACTGCCCCACCTTCTCGGGCAGACCGTCTTCCGGCATCCAGAACTGCACTGCGGACGCTTTCTCGTCGATGCAGTGGATGAGCTTTGTTGCCACCAGGATGAGGTACTGGTCCGCGTGACCTTGGATGTCCACGGGAATGAGCTGTACGTCGCCAGGGGCCAGCGCCGTGAAGATCTCCGCGACCTTGATGTGGACGATGGGAACGCTGAGCGCCGTCAAGGTGAAGTCCAGCGGCCTCCCTGCATGCTGAATGGGAACCTTCAGTCGCCCTTCAAAAGGAACAGGGCGCCCTGCGTTGAACTCTCGAGGGTCGTCCACCTCGCGCCCATGACGGTCCATAGGGTCATCGAGATGCCAACGGCCTGGCGCCTGGACATCCTCCTTCAACCTGAAGAAGCGCTGGGACATGGCGGGCCTCCTCTGTGTGCGGACGTTCCTGGTGGCAAGATAGAAACTCTCTCTATCAAGGGGTGGGCTGTCTGCATGCGCATGCGCTGTGAGTCCGTTACAGGCAAGGCGCTCCTGTTCCAGACGCTGCCCTTCGACGCCCGACTGGGGCCCTTCCGTGGGTGATGCTACTTGGGAACAGGAAGCAGCCATGGTGGCCGAGGCAATCAACCTTTTGAGCGTGATGGCCGCGCCTCGTCTCTACGATCGCTGGTGCGTGCAGGCCCCGCCCTCGGAGCTGCGAATGGCGCTCAACACTCGCGTCGTTGCGCTCGCGGCGTTTTGTGCAAACGCTCAAGGGAGCCCTGATGCGGAACGGTTTCGCGCCGCCGCCCCCCAGGTTCAAGCACTCGCCGATTCGGTGACGGGCGCTCCTGCGGACAGCCTTTTGGAGCCGGGCTGGGTCCACCAAGCTCGCGAGTGTCTGGACGCACTCGGGTTTCCACCGCCTCCAGGCGGATGGGATGCCTTCGAGGGATAGCCCCTCTTCGTCACGCCCCCCAGGGGCGCAGGAACTCTTCCGACTCCGCGAGGATTCTTGGCAGGGACGCGGTCAGCTCGTGACCGTCGTCCACCTCCACCATCCGCACGTGTCTCCGCCCCTCCGCCCACTGGCGCGAGTAACGGATGTCACAGGTGTCGTCCTTCGTCCCGTGGATCAACAGTGTCGGGACTCGCACGTCCGGCCAACCTCCCGTGCGTGCGTCCACCTTCTCCGCATCGTCGATGAACCCCGCGTGGATGCGCGCCTTGCGCTTCTCCGCGAAGTCGTCCGTCTCAATCCAACCCGACGTCTTCCACTGTCCCCACGCCGCCTCACCCATTCGCTTCCTCAACTGCGACACCACATGGAACGCAGGCGCCAGCAACACCAGTCCGCACACCCTCGCGTCCTCCGCGGCGATTCGTGCCGCCGTCAGGCCTCCCAGGCTGGAGCCGAAGAGCACTGCCCGGTCCTCCTGCTCTCCCAGCGCCGCTCGCACCGTCTCCAGCATCGCGCTCAACCGGAGCTGCTCCATCGAGGGCACTCGCAGGTTCAGCCTCGCGACGTGGACGCCCCTGGCCTCGAAGTGCCTTGCCACGGCCACTCCCTTGGCCGAATCAGGCCCCGAGGCGAAGCCGTGCAGGTACAGCCAGCGCGGTGCGACGGGCTTCGGGACGGACGGAAGGTCACTCATGACCAGCCACTGTAGCGCCTGGCCCTCATCCTCTCGGGGCCTCAGCCTCGGACCGCGTTAGCCGCGCTCAACCGAGGCATGAGGCCCGTCGAGGCCCCGCCTACGGCACTTCGCGCGTGAGCCTGGAGTCCCACGGGCACCAGTGGCCGCCCGGCAGGAAGGCACCCCCCGCTTCATCCAGGTGGTCCTCCACGTACCGCATGTTCGCGTCGCAGACCTCGATGGCCATCGAGAAGAACTGGATGGTCGACGGGTCCAGATGGAACGAGAACTTCGGGTTGTACGGCTGCGTCCTCTTGATGATTCGCCCATGCACGTGGACTTCGTTGCTCTCCTCGCCGGAGAGAATCTTCCGTGCATGGTTGATCGTCTTGTCGTCCGTCAACTCGATGATGAACTCGGTTCCAGGTGAGCTCGGCTGCGTGAATGCGAAGCGGGTGGCAGTCGCCATGGCGCAACTCCTGTGGGGGTGGGGCGCCCTGTGTAATGGGTCACCGCTTCACCTCACAACGCACTCCCTTGCCCCGCAGTGAGAAACCCCTCAATCCCGCACAGGGAATTGAGGAATCACACACCTCAATCCGTCCAGCGACTCACCCACCCCGAGGCTTGCGTCGCCTCGCGAGGCGAGTCGCATGCTCGGGATTCAACATCCCCACATACGCCAGCATCCCGTCGATGCGCGCGCTCCGCTTCGCATCCCCACCGTCCCGGTCCTCCTGGTGAATCATCGCCCGCACCTTTCGCCGCTCCTCCCGCGACAACCCCAACCCCTCGTTCACCGTGACGCCCGTCACTCGCTGCCGCCCACCCTTGCGCTGCACGCGTGTCTTCTCGGCATTCACCTCGAAGCCTTCTTCGCGCACGTACCTCGCGGCCAGCGCTCGCACCTTCTCCAACGCCCCCACGTCATCCCCGGAGAACGTCAAATCATCCGCGTAGCGCGTGTACGCATAGCCATACCGCCGCCCCAGTCCCGCCAACCTCCGGTCCAGCCGCGTCAGCACCGCGTTGCACAGCCCCGGACTCGTCGGCGCGCCCTGCACGCAGACTCGTGGCCCCACCGGGACGTGAAACACCGTCCCCTCCACGTCCACCCGCTGGCGCTCCGCCTCCGTCATCAACACCGCCAGCGTCGCCGCCACCGGATAGCCATACCCCAGGGCCAACAACAGCCCTCGCACCCGACCCATCGTGACGGATGGGAAGAAGTCCTTCAGGTCCAGCTTCAGCACCACCCGCTTGCCCACGTGCGGCGCCGCCCCCGTCTTGATGGAGCGCCCCGTCACGAAGCCGTGCGCCTGCGCACTCACCGGCAGCTTCGACACCAGCACGTCCAACAGCCGGCGCTGTATCGCCTTCAGCTTCCGCTTCGGCGCATGCAACAGCCGCTGCCCTCCGGAGCGCTTCGGCACGGTGAACGTCACGTAATGCGACACCCGCTCCCTCGCCCGGTGCGTCGAGTAGTGCCGCAACTGTCCCACCGACAGGCCCAGCGCCGTGGCCACGTCCTCCTCCGTGCGCCACAGCGGCAGCCCGTACCGCGCGAGCTGCGCCTCGTCCGGCAGCAGGTCGCGCACATTCCGGTTCCGCGTCCGGAACGCCGTGGAGAAGAAACGCCGCGCCTCAAGTGCGCTGAAGAGTCGCTTCCGCTTCTTCGTGTAGACACGCCTGCCCTTGGGCAAAAGCCGCGCGTCTCGCAGAATCTGTCGCAGGTGTCCGGGCTTCAGCGGCCCCGAGGTGGCCACCGTCTCGCGCACCAGGCCGGGTGGACGGTCGCTCGCGTCGCGCTCGAAGGGTGCATCCAGCCGTGAGACGTCGCGCGTCACCGGCTTGGGGGAGAACCACCCCTTGAACCAATCGAGCCAGCTCATGGTGCTCCGGGAGGGGCCAGGGGACGACCTGCGAGGCGCTGGACCCGGGGCTCCCTGCGTTCCGTACGCAGGGACCCTGGAGAAGAGAAGGAGACAGAACACCGCCGCGGCGAAACACCACGGCACCGACGGCTCATCCGCGAGCCCAGGCCCTTCCCGAGAGCATCACCGGTTATCGTCATCGCCGCCGTCCTCGTCAAGCGCCTCGGTGTCGTCCGCCTCGGTCTCTTCATCCGAGTCGGCATTCTTCGGCCTCCGCGCCGCAACCTCCGTCGCGCTCACCGCCAGCGCCTCGGCCGAGGCCGGCACCGAGCTCGCCAGCTCCTTGCGCCGCGTCTTCGCCAATCGCAGCAACGCCAGCAGGTGCGCGCAGGGCCCCTGATTCATCAGGTGCTCACGGAAGTACTCACAGCCGCACTTGCCGAAGAGCAGCCGGTCCTCATCGTTCAACACCAGCTCCACGTCCTGCTGGGTCCCCACGTGCCCGTGTACCACCCAGTCGCGGTAGACCACCTCGCGCACCACTGTGCCCTCGGGCGTCGGCAGCTTGCGCACCTTGCGTGTCTCGCGCGTCGTCTCCGACGTCACCCTCACCGCGTCCGCCGCCGCCAGGCGCTCCGCCTCCTCTCGCCGCGCGTCCGGGGGATACAGCCGGCCCAGGTCCACCGGCGAGGTGAACAGCTCGCGGTGCCGCCAGCTCCGCGCCTCCACGTCGAAGATCGCCCGCCCCGCCGCGCACAACGCCGCCAGCGCTCCCGCCGCTTGCGCCTTGCTCACGCCCAACGCCTGCGCAGCTTCCTCCGTGGTCACGTGGACGCGGTCTCGCAACAACCCGTGCGACTTGCCCTCGCTTGGTGCGTGAGCGACGTCCTCCGTCGATGCGTGGACGCCGTCTCGCAACGACTCGTGCGTCTTGCCCGTGCCTTGCGCCTGCGCGACTTCTTTCGTCGATGCGTGGACTCGCTCACGCAACAACCCGAGCACCCGCTCCGTCAGCCCGCTGTCCCGCTCAGGCTCCAGCAGCAGGTCCATCCCCGCCGTTCCCGTCCACCGGTTCGCGGTCCACCCCGACAGCCCGAGCACGAAGCGCACGCCTGGCCCCAGGTGCACAACGTAGAAGTGCGGCAGCGCCCGGCCCTTCAGGTAGATGTCCACCTTGTCCGCGTATGGCAGCAACGGCTCCAGCAACCGCAGCCGCCTCCGGCCCCACGTGCGCACCGTGCGCGGCTCCGTGGCCCCATGGGTCGCTCCTCGCAGCGGCACCTCGTGCTCCCAGGGCTCCAGCACCAGCTTCGCGTCCTGGCCCGGCGTGAGCACGTAGCGCAGCGCTCTCGGCGACACCTTCGCCTTGGTGAAGGTGAGGTGGCGCACCGCCGAGAGCAGGTCCACCGGCCGCACCGTCAGCTTCGTGCCCGGCATCGCCATGCCGCCCTGGAGCTGGAGAAAGCCTCGCACCCACTCGTCCGGCACCTCCACCTTCTGCTCGAAGCGTCCTCCCGCGCCCTTCGTGCGGACCTCGAAGCCCTCCGCCCCCACGCGCAGGTGCGTCTCCCGACTGGAGCGCATCTCCGCCAGCGCCGCCCACAGCCACGCCGTGAAGTCCACGTTGGTGGTGCCGCAGCGCACCTCGCCCTCGGGCTCGAAGCAGCTCCGGTCCACGATGACCATCCCGTACGAGCTCTGGTCCTGACTGAACGCCTCGAAGAAGACCCGGTCCGGGTGCACCGTGATGAGGGGGTCCAGCAATCCCCCCATCCACTCCGAATTCCACTCGTCCGACTGCCAGATGAGCTGGCCCAACGCCTGGAGCGCCAGTCGCATGGGCAGCACGTCCTTCGCCACCTTTGCGTGGAAGCGCACCGGCCGATGCTGGTCCGCCGACAAACCCAGCAACGCGCGCTCTCGCGTGGACTCGAAGACCGACGGCGTCGCGTAAAGGAGGTCGACCGCCGTCATGACGTGGCCTCCTTCGTGGACGCGGAGAAGACTCGCGGAACCTCCGACGGGCCTCGCAGCTCCGGCCAGCGCATCAGCACCTTCGCCAGCAGCTCCACCAGGGCCTCCTTCGGATACCGCTTGTCGGGCAGCGCGAAGGCTTCACGCATCCGGGGCAACAACGTCCTCGCGGTGGCCACGTCATGCAACGCGGCGTTGGCCAGCGCTCCGAAGGCCGCCAGTCGCGTGCGCCGGTGCAGGGGCCTCAGCAGCGTGGCCTGGAGCAGGTCCAGGTTGAGTCTCGCCACCGCCCTCGCGCGCTCCGAGTCCCGACCCAGGAGCCGGAACGCGAGCGCCTGCACGTGAATCTGTGGCGCCTCCAGCAAGTCCCTCACCGCCAGCGGGTCCGCCAGGTAGAAGTCATCCGAGCGCTGGAAGAACAGCCGCGCGAGCCGGTTCCGGGACAGCAGTGTGTCGAAATCCCAGATGGAGAACGCGGGCACCGCGCCCAGGGCGTTGGCGGCCCGGCGCGCGAACACACCGCCTTCCTTCGGCAGCTCCTCGTAGTGGGACGCCAGCGCCTCCAACACCCGCGTCCACTCCTTCTGTCGCTTGTTCGCGCCATGCTCGGGTACGGGCTGCGTGGCGGCTCGGCTCGCGATGAAGTCCAGCAGCTCCTCGTCGCGCTGCTCCAACGCTCGCGCCACCAACTCGGGGTACGCCGCGCGCCAGCCGGAGGACACGTGCATCCGGAAGGGCCCACGCACCAGCTCCGGGAGGCGCTCGTACATCGCCACCGCCGTCGCGTCCGTCAGCGGCAACACCCTCGCGAAGCCGAGCCCGGGCAGGTTCCACTCGGCTCCGGCTCCCGCCACCTGGAGGAGCCGACGCCGCGCCACCTGCTCATCCCGGTCCGCGTCCTTCACCAGCTTGCGCACCTCGGTGTCGAACGTCTCCTCCGTCGCGGAGGTGCGCAGCGCCGCTCCCCACACGTCCTCCCAGCCGCGCACCCGGCACAGCTCCAGCAACTCCGGCAGCGCCTTCGCGTTCTTCTCCCTCGGCCCGGCCCTGCGCGGAAACACCGAGCGCAGGTGCCCGAGGACATAGGGCACCACGTCGCGCCCGCGCCGCTCCACCAACTCCACGAAGACGTCGGCCGCCGCGGTGGGTGCGAACTCAGGGTGGTGCTCGTCCAGCGCACGCACCAACGCCTCCGGCTCCTGGATGGACCGGGTGAGCGCCAGCGCGTCCTGGCGCCAGGCCTCCTCGGACACCAGCCGGCGATACACCGTCCACGCCTGCTCCGTGTCGCCCCTGGCGAAGAGGCGCTCCCGGTAGGTGCTCCACATTTCCAGCGGCTTCTTCGGCCGGGACCAGGTGTTCGCCGGGAAGGGCAGGTGCTGACGGATGAATGGCCGCGCCGCCTCCGGGTCCACCGCGTCCAGCGTGAGCGCCGTCTCCTCATCCAACTGGAGGTGATGCTGCTCCACCTTGCTCAACTCGAGGTGCCGCGCGCTCCGCGTCTTCGCGCCCCGGAAGCGTCGCGCGACGTCCTCGCGCCACACCTCCTCCTGCTTCTTGCCCAACCCCTGCAGCTTCCAGCCGTAGAGCTTCCGGAACACGGCCACGTCGTCGGCGCGGTCCGCGTCCGACAGCCACGTCTCCAGCGCGGCGGCGTACTCGCTCTTCCATGGGTCGAACAGCTTCCCGCTCGCCGTGACGTTGACCGGCGCCAGCCAGGAGAGGATGAGCGGACGGAAGAGGACCCTGTCCCTCACGTGCAGCGCCGGTCCCCACAGCCAGGGGAAGCTCCGGAAGCGCGGCCGCTGGGCCAGCGACTCCAGCTCCGCGCGCAGCTCCAGGTCCGACTGTCTTCGCGCGAGGGCGCTCCGGATGGCGGCTTCCATCTCCCGCGCCTCGCGTCGTGCCCGCTGCTCCCAGCTCTCGCTCACCCCCGGTTTTCTACACCGGCCACGACTCGCGGCGCATCAGGGGAGTGCACCTGGACGTCGTCTCAGAAGCGCAGCACCGGGCCCACAATCACCGACTGAATCAGCTTGGCGCACTCGTCCACCGAGTCCCGCGTGAGCTTCACGTCACAGAACTGGAAGGCCGTGGCGGCGGAGATGCCCCAGCGCTGGCTGAACCAGGCATCCACCCCCACGCGGAACGCCATGCTCGTGGTGTCCACGTTCTCCCGCAGGAAGTTGCCGAACTCGTCCGGCGTGAAGGTGCTGCCCCAGCTCTTCGACAGCCGCGCGCCCACCCAGGGAGTGATGGGCTTGTCCCGGAAGAACCGCAGCCGCGCCTCGATTCCGACGGCCTTGTAGTCCAGTTGGGTGCGCTCCAGCCGGTCCTCCCTCGCCGCGTCGCGCAGCTCCGTGCCCCACGTCTCCGAGACTTCGGCCAGAAGACCCAGGGACAGCCCCGGCGGGGACTCCACGCCCAGGTAGGCGTGCAGCGCCGGCCCCTTCGCGCGGAAGTCACTCAGATGGTCCAGGGTGATGCCCGCGCCCAGCGAGGCATAGCCATTCCAGCCTTCCGCCACCGCCTGGGTTCCCACGCCCAGCACGCCCACCACCGCCACCCACTTCGACACCGTTTTCATGGCGGGCAGTCTATGTCCGACCCGCGCCCGGAGCATGAAGTGGGACTGCATGTCATGAAGCAAACCGCCCTCCGTCACGCAAGGGTCGTCCCGTTTTCGCCCCCACCCCCATCACCAGGCAGGCGTCCCGGCACCATGAGGCCGGGGGACGTCCGCTGGTGTTCCTTCGGTTAGGCTTCGTCCATGTCCGTCACCTTTGAAGCCGCGGCCAGCGCCGTCCGCGACGCCCTTTCCGATGCGGGACGGGGACTCGTCGAGCGCGAGGCCATGGTGGAGCTCATCGCGCTGTCAGCCGTCGCCGGGGAGCACCTGCTGGTCATCGGTCCCCCCGGTACCGCGAAGAGCGAGGCCGTCCGCCGCACCGCTCGCGCGCTGGGCGGCTCGTATTTCGAGTACCTCCTGGGCCGCTTCACCGAGCCCTCCGAGCTGTTCGGCCCCGTGGACCTGCGCAAGCTGCGCGAGGGACTGGTGGAGACGGAGACCTCGGGCATGCTGCCCGAGGCGGATATCGCCTTCCTCGACGAGGTCTTCCTCGGCTCCACCGCCATCCTGAACACGCTGCTGGGCCTGCTCAACGAGCGGACGTTCCGCCGGGGCCACACGCGCATGCGCTGCCCGCTGCGCGTCTGCGTGGGCGCGGCCAACGCGCTGCCGGAGGACGAGTCGCTCGCCGCCTTCGCTGACCGCTTCCTGGCGCGCATCTTCGTCGAGCCCGTGCCGGACCCGCGTCTGGAGGACCTGCTCGCGGGCGGGGCCTCGCTGTGGGGCGAAGGCTCGGGACGCCGTGCCTCGTTGGAGGCGCTGGATGTGCTCGCGCAGGCGGCGCGCGAGGCGGACCTGGCGCCCGTGCGTCCCCAATTGGCCCACGCGCTGCGCTCCCTGCGCTCGGCGGGGCTCGCGCTGTCGGACCGGCGCGCGGTGAAGGTGCAGCGACTGGTGGCCGCGGCGGCCGTGCTCGCGGGACGCTCCGTGCCGAGCACCGCGGACCTGTGGCCGCTCGTGTACGCGGTGCCGACGAAGGAAGGACAGGCGCTCGCGCGGGAGGTGCTGCGGGAGCTGCTCGCGGCCACGGAGAACCCGGCCCTCTCGGCGGCGGCGCTGGAGGCGAGCGCGGGGCCGTTGGCTCGGGCGCGGCGAATCGCCCAGGCCGGGCAGGTGCTGCTCGCCGAGCGCCCCAGCGACACCGACGCGGAGTCCTTCGCCGCGTGGCACCTCAAGCTGGAGGGCGTGGCGCGGGAGATGGACGCGAGCTTCGCTCCCGAGGGCCTCACCGAGGACCTGAAGGTCCTGCGCGCCGGGCTCACGGAGGCCCTCGCGCTCGTGTCTCCGGTGTCGCTGGAGGCTCGCCGCGCCGGGCTCTCCTGACCGGAGGTGTGACGGTGGCGGCGTGGTCCGCGTCGACGACGCGGGGGACGGGACTTCAAGACGTGCGAGAGGGCGGTGGAGTGGAGTCATGAGCAGTGAAAGTCAGGGGGCCCTGCCGGTGCGCTGGGGACCGCGCGCGGAGGCGATGGAGCCGCTCGCCGTCATCGGCGTGGGTGCAGTGGCGCGGGTGCTCGCGCGGCGGGCCCTTCGGGAGGACGACGCGAGGCTGGGCGCGTGGCGCGGTGTCGCGGGGCAGGGCGTCCTCGTGCTGCTGGGCGCCGCGGAGTCCCTGCCGTGGGTGGATGGCGCCCTGTACCTGGGCCGCGACAGCGCCGCGCCGTCACTGCTGCTGCCCTGTGCACTCGCGCCGGACGTGGTGGCCACGCTGCTGGAGCGTGCGTTGTTGGCGCAGGTGGGGGATGCCGCCACGCCGCTCGCCGTGCTTCCTGGCTCGTTTCAGCTCGTCTCGGTGGCCTCGGCTCGGCCGGTGCATCGCCCCACGCTCGTCGCGTGGCTCGCGAGCGAGGAAGCCGGCGCGGGAAGGGAAGGGGCATCATGAACTCGCGACCTTCGAGCGCATGGGCTGAGCCGTGCTCGCCGCTGCTCGTCGCCAAGGGGGCTGGTGCGCGCGTGCGGTGGGTTGGCGCAGGAAGGGAAGGGGCATCATGAGCTCACTGCCTCCCGCGCTGCGCCCGTGGGCGGAGTCGCTCGCGCTGTTCCCCGAGGAAATGGCCATGCATCTGGGGCCGTTCGTGGCCCGGCTGTCCGCGGCCATGGGGGCGTTGCGCCCGCGTGGAGAGACCGCCGGCGGCGAGCCCCAGGGCTATGACGGAATCACCCGCCGGGGCTCGTTCGACCGGCTGCTCGTCAGTGAGTGGCTGTGGGCCCTGGAGGCTCCGGACGAGCTGGTGCGCCGCGCCGCCTTCGGGGAGCTGTCCTTCCTCAAGCCCGCCTTCCGTCAGCCCCAGGGCGCTCGCCGCACCGTCGTCCTGCTGGACGCGGGGCCTGACCAGCTTGGCAACCCGCGCATCGCGCACCTCGCGCTGCTCATCGTCATGGCCCGCCGGGCCCAGGCCGCCGGGGCCTCCTTCGCGTGGGGCGTGCTCCAGGCTCCGCCCGAGCGGGGCACCTACTCCGAGGTGACTCCCAGCGTGCTGCTCTCCTGGCTCTCCGCACGCGACGTGGAGCCACCCATCGCCGAGCGACTCGCCGCATGGCATGAGGCCCTGTCCCTGGGCGACGCGCCGGAGGAGACGTGGCTGGTGGGGAGTGCTCGCCTCGCGCGGCTGCCCGGCGCGGAGTCGATGTCCCGCATCGAGGTGACGGAGGTGCTGGCCCCCGAGGTGCGCAAGCTCTCCGTGGACGTGCGTCCCGCCTCCCGTCCGGTGCGTTCAGTCGTGCTGGACCTGCCGCCTCCCGACGACAGCATTCGTCTGCTGAGAGACCCGTTCCAGAGTCGCGTCGCGAAGCCCGTGTCGATGGCTAGAGGCCAGAAGCCCCGCTCGTTCCACTTCTCGGCGGACGGCTTCCGGCTGGTGACGTTCCACTCCGACGGCGGCGTGTCCGCGATGGCGATTCCCGACTCGGCCAGCTCCACCGCGCCTCGACCTCGGCGCATGAAGCTCCAGCCCGGTCATATGATGCTCGCCGCGGGGTGGCGCTCGAATGGTGGACTGCTCGCGTTGATGGAGAGGCCGGACCGCTATGTCCTCCACGGCACGCTCAAGCCCCAGCCTCCCCACGCCGACGCGGGTGAGCGGCGCCCGGTGACCGAGCGGTGGACGCCGGGCCACGCGTCGGAGCTCCCCGTCGCGCACGGAGGCCCCGGCCGGCTGTTCTCGTGGAGGGACCGCGATGGGGAGTCAGTCCTGCTGCTGACGCGGAGCGGAGAGCTCTTCCTCGTCTACCTGGTCAAGGCCGAGCATCGCGTCGAGTTGATGGCGCTGGACAATTCGGTGACGGCGATGGCCCGGGTCCACGGCAAGCTCGTCTACGTCCGCAGTGGCCCCAGCGTCCCCTTGGGCACGGGGTTGCATGGCTTGACGCGCACGCCTCCGTACCCGCCCAATGTCTGCAAGCCTGTCTACATCGCGCCCTCGGAGGGGCCGCCCTCGCCTTCGCGGACGACGCTCCATGTCGTGGGGCCGGACGCGTCGACGAGCACGGTGCTGGAGGCACGGGGAGGTGAGGCCTTCTTCGGTCACGCTGTAGGCGTCAAGGTGCCTGGGGACTCGGGGTTGCTCGCGATGAGTCACGGGCCGAGAGTGTGGCGACTGTTTCTGGAGGGCGCTGTCCAGGACCTCCCGGTGCCTCAAGGCTTCCACGTGGTCGGCGTGGGCTGCTGTCACGGTTCTCCAGGGCAGGTCGGGCTGGTGATGCTGGGACCGGATGAGCGCACCTTGTCGTGGTTCGGAGCGCAGGGCCACCATGTGCTCGCTCAAGCCTCGGCTCCGGTGGTGCACGCGGAGCTCAGCCACACCACGTCGCTGCTCGGCTGGCTCACGCAGACCGGGGAGCTGGTGTTGCTGGACCTTCGTGACGGACACGTGCGCTATCGCGCGACGGCGGAGGGCGTATGAGGCGCTTCGCGCACGCGAGGACGGCGCCGCGTCAGCATGTGCACCGGGGCACGGTGAGTGCCTCGGCGTTCTGGTTCGACCCGGAGCTGCTCGGCGAGCAGGAGGCTCGGCGGCGGGTGATGGCGCTGTGGGCGCCGGGAACGTCCGTGCTGTTCGTGGCGGGGGGATATCTGCTGCGCTCCTCGCGCGTGCAGCGCGTCTCCACGGCGTCGAGCCCGGGGCTGCCCCTCACGTTGGAGGGTGGTGTCCTCACCTCCGCGCCGCTGACGGCCTCGGAGTGGGAGCGGCTGGGCGCGACGAAGGACTCGCTCGTGCTCGTGCGCGCGGGCCAGGCCCAGGTGCATTCGCTGTCGGGTGCGCGAGCCGTGGACCTGTCCTCGTGGTTCGATGTGTCCGCGTGGACGGTGCTGCCCACGGACAGCCTGGGGGCGAGACCTCCGCCCGTGGCCTCCGCCGTGGAGCCCGTGGCGCCTGTCACCCGCGCCTTCTTCGGCAGCTCGATTCCAGAGCCGTCGCAGGAGGCACGTGTGGTGCTGGCGCGGATGCAGGGCAGGGCTCCCTCGTCCGAGGTTGTCGTGGCCAGGCGCCCGGGGCTGTTCGCGCGCCTGCGCGCCGCTTGGAAGGGGCAGCCCGCCGAGGAGAGGGCCTCGCGAGGTGACATCGTCGCCAGGCATCTGGGACTGTTCGCGCGACTGCGCGCCGCTTGGAAGGGGTCGTCCGCCGAGGCGAGGACCTCCCGGAGTGATGCTGGCGCCGCGCGTCCAGGGTTGCTGTCGCGACTGCGCGCCCTGTGGGGCTCCACGTCGAGCATCGGGTCAGGCGCGACGTCAGGGCGCGAGGGCTCTGGAGTCGCCAGCGGGTGGCTCGGTCGCCTCGCGGCCTGGCTGAAGAACGCGTCCTCCTCGGCGGGCGCGCTGCCCTCGGGTGAGGGCGCCTCCACGTCTGGCTCAAGGCGCGTGGCCCTGACTCCGAGGGCCCCCTCCCTGCTGAGCCGGCTGTGGGCTGCGCTTCGTGCTCGCTCGGCGACACAGGAATCCGGAAGCGGGGCGGGAGCGCGCTCCACGTCACCCCAGCCCTCGGGTCCTCCCGCGGGCCCCGGGCCCCTGTCGCGACTGTCTCAGTGGTTGGTGCGCAATACGCCCCTGGGTGACCTGCTCGGCCGGCGCAAGGCGGAGTACCTGCGCCGCCTCTTCGAGATGTTCGAGGGCGGCGACCTTCACGAAGCGCTGCGCCATGCCATCCCCCTGGGTGGGAGCGTGAACGCCAACACCCGAGAGGCGCTCGGCCTGCCGGGGCCCCGAGAGGAGCTCAAGCTCCAGCTTGGGCCGCGCGGTCAGGCCGCGACCTTCGCCGGAGGTGACGCGCTCTTCGAGGCCCTCCGCCAGCGCTACCGCGCCGCCTTGCAACGCTTCGAGCGAGAGGGTCGCATCGACGAGGCCGCGTTCGTCCTCTCCGAGCTGCTCGGCGCTCACCAGGAGGCCGTCGCCTTCCTGGAGCGGCACGGGCGCTTCAAGCTCGCGGCGGAGCTGGCCGAGGGGCGCGGGCTGCCACCGGGGCTCGTCGTGCGTCAGTGGTTCCTCGCGAAGGACTTTCGGCGCGCCGTCGACATCGCCCGGCGCCACAACTGCTTCGCGGACGCCGTGCTGCGCCTGGAGCGCACCCACCCCGCCGAGGCAAACGCGCTGCGCGTCTCGTGGGGACAGTCCCGGGCCGACGCTGGAAACTGGGCCCAGGCCGTCCAGGCCATCTGGCCCGTGCAGGAGGCTCGGCCCCAGGCGCGTGAGTGGCTGGAGCGCGGCGTGGAGGTGGGCGGTGTGAGCGGCGCGCGGCTCCTCGCGCTGTGGGTCGGCTCGATTCCGGGAGGGCTGGAAGCGGCGCGCCCCCGCGTGCTCGCGCTGCTGGACGAGGACTCCTCGCAGGCCCCGGCCGAGCGGCTGGCCTTTGCCCAGGCCCTGGCGAAAGAGCCTGCGTCCGCGGCCCGCGCCGCCGTGCTCGTCCCCACCGTGCGCGCCCTCCTGAGAGATCGCGCCCTGGGCCGGGCCCACTTCCTCTTCGAGTTCGTCTCCCAGCTCCTCCAAGGCCTGCCGGATGGCTCGCTGCGCGCGGACCTGCCCATGCTGGTCCCTCCAGTCCCGTCCTCCTGGGTCCATGACAACCAGCGGCCCGAGGTGCTGGCGACGGCCTCGCTCGCGGACGCTGGAGCCTTCGCCATTCATGACGCGGTGGTGCTCCCCGGAGACCGGCTGCTGCTCGCGCTGGGTGAGGCGGGCGCCGTCCTCATGAGCGCCGAGGGCCGAAGACTCGCGCACTTCGACGTGCCCGCCTTCTCCCTGGTCGCCTCGCTCCATGGGGACCGGGTGCTGGCCCTCGCGCCCCGGGGCGAGGTGCACCACGTGTCCCGCGTGGACGTGGTGCGGCGTCAGGCCACCGCGTGGTGCGACGTGGCCATGAACGCGTGGGCCCCCACCTATGACGGCGAGGTGTGGTTCGTCGCGTCCTGGCACACGGTGATGATGCTGGATGCCCAGGCCTCCGAGCCGCGCGCCCTGTGGCGGGTGTCAGAGGTGCCTGGGCTCGTCGGCTGGCTGGCCGTGAACGAGACGCACGTGTGCTTCGTCACCACCGACGCGGAGCGCTGGGTCTACGAGCTGAAGGACGGCCCCACCCTGCGCGTGCGCGACTCGCTCGTGGCCCGACGGGAAGACGTCTCCGTCCTGGTCTTCGCCTGCGCCCTCACCGCCGATGGCGAGGTGCGAACCCCCGTGAACTTCCTCGACCGACAATCCAGCCGCGTCAGGGCGGCGGAGTGGGTGTGGGTGAAGCCGCTGGGGCGCCGCCTCGCCACGTCGCCGCCCGTGGACGTGGAGCCCGTGGATCGCGTGCAGTGCTTCCTCTCGGAGTCGTGGCGCGCGGAGCTGGTGTACCTCGACGACGCCTGGCTCGTCCGCCTGTTCGACGCGCGTGACTTCCTCCGCGCGCGACTCACCTTCACCACCGACGATGACGAGCAACTCCCAGGAGTCTGCCTCACCTCCACCGCGCTGCTGATGTTCGACACCCGAGGCCGCCTGCTGTGGCTGGACCTGGAGCACGGAACGGTGCGCAACGGAGGTATCGCGTGAGCCGCGTCGTCAGGACGGCTTGAGCAGGTGCGCGGGCAGGTCCACGGACGTGCCGCGCAGCACGCGCGCTTCGTCGTCCACCTCCAGCACCACCCGCACGCCTTCCACGGAGACCAGCAGCGCGGGAGGCGTGCCCGGCAGCGCCATCAGCCACGTGGACGCCATGGGCAGCTCGGTGCCCACCAGCTCCGCGGCGTGCAACAGGTGCATGCGCACCGAGTGCCCCACCGAGGGCGGCAACAGGCGCAGCGGCAGCGCCACGTCCTCCGCGAGATTCAGCGCATACGGACCGGAGGACTCGCGCGCGGTCAGCTCCGGCGGATACCGGAGATTCGAGCGCAGCGCCGTCAGCATCGCCTCCGGCACGTGGGGCTTGCGCAGATAGCCCACCACGCCGCCCAGCGGCACTTCCTGGCCACTGAGTGATTCGGAGAACATCAGCACGTTCAGGTGCCGAAGGCGCGCATCCGTGCGCAGCTGGCCGTACAGCTCCCAGCCATCCATGTTCGGCAACACCAGGTCCAGCAGGATGAGGTCCGGGTGCCCCGCGCGAGGCCGCGTGCGCAGCCAGTCCAGGGCCTCCACGCCATCCGAGGCATGGCTCACGGCGACGCCCTCCGCGTGGGCCGCTTCGGCCAGCCGCGATCGCCAGGAAGGGTCGTCCTCGACGAGGAGGAGGTGACGTAGGGACTGAGACATGGCGCCGGGGGAGGGGAGGAGACCCTTTTCAAATACCGCGCGCCAGCATTTCCCGTCCGCCGAACTGGGTGTGGCTCGTTCGGTGGAAGACAGCCGGAGCGGTGACGCGGGGCGCCGCGCGGGAAATCCAGATTCGTGGAAGTTGGAAGCGCACCAGTCGCATTGACCCTGGGCACGTCTTGTTCGCCACGCCCGGGGTGGTCACCCTGAGTAGGACCATGGCTCTGCGTCTTCAGCTCGCGCCTCCGGCATTGCGTACGCTCGATGAGTGTCCGGCCCCGGTCCGGCAGCAGCTCCAAGGGGAGCTGGCCGCGCTGGCCGCCGGGCTGCCGCTCGAGGGGCCGTTGCTCCCGGAAGAAGTGGGACTGGTGGTGCTGGGCTCCGGCTTCCGCGTGCACTACCTGCTGGAGCAGGAGCACCGCCTGCTGCGGCTCACGGATGTGATGGCGCCCGCGTCGTCGCACTGAGTGACACCGCGAGGCGGCCAGGCGTTCGACACGAAGTGAAGTGTGGCCTGGATGGCGCATTGCTTCTGCTCGGTTGTGGACGGGTGGGCGCTTGACCTAAATCCACGCCACCTCGTGCCCGGCCCGGGGCACCACTTCCGACACGCCCTTGCCCATCCCCCTGGCTGACTTCCTGATTCAGAACCGCGACACCATCCTGGAGGCGTGGGAGGTGGAGGTCCGCTCCATCCCCGCGGCCCAGGCCCTGGCGCGCCCCGCGCTGCGCAATGGACTGCCCCGACTGCTGGAGTGCGTCGCGGCGATGATGCGCGGTCCCCGCTCGGAGCTGGCCGCGGGGCTGAAGGCCATGAGCGACCTGCACGCCCTGGAGCGGCTGGGCGAGGGCTTCGATTTGCGGCAGGTCGTCGCCGAGTACCGGCTGCTGCGCGGCTGCGTGCTGCGCCTGTGGGCCGCGCGCCTCCATGCCACGGCCCGCTCGGAGGAGGAGCGCATCTTCAACGAGGCGATGGACGAGGCCGTCGCCGCCTCCGTCAGCCGCTACACCCGCGCGCGTGAGCGCACCTTGCAGGCCCTGGACCGCATCAGCGCGGCGGCGCTGGGCAGCCCCGACGTGGCGGGCTTCCTTCCTCGGCTGCTCCAGGTGCTGTGCGACACGGTGGCCTCGGTGGACGTGGCCGTGGTTCTTCTGCGCGACGGCGAGGACTCCCTGCGCGTGGAGAGCGGCGTGGGGGAGGGCGTGGAGGTCGGTGGGCGCGTGCCCGTGGGGGAGGGCTTCGCCGGCACCATCGCCGCGACGCGCGAGCCCTTGCTGGTGCATGACGCCAGCCGCGACGAGCGGGCCCACTCGGACGTGGTGCCCACCTCCGACGTGCGCGCGCTCTACGGCGTCCCGCTCGTCCTGAACGACACGCTCATCGGCGTGGCCCTGATGGGCAGCCGTGGCACCACCGAGCTGTCGGAGGAGGACCTGCTGTTGTTCCGCGCCATGGCGTCGCGTGCCACCGCGCTCGTCGCCCAGGCCCAGGCCCGTGAGCGCGAGCGCCAGGCCCGCGCGGAGGCGGAGGCGTCCCTGGCGCGCCTGCGCGAGAGCGAGGCCGGCCTGCGGCGCTGGGAGGAGGTCTTCTTCCGCCTGGGCGTCGGCGTCGTGGTGGTGTCCGCCGAGGACGACACGCTGCTGGACGTCAATCCCGCCTTCGCGCGCATGCACGGCGCCACGCCGGAGGAGCTCATCGGCCGGCCGCTGGAGACGACGATTGCCCCCGAGGCCCGGGGCATGCTCCCGCGCCACGCCACCGCCGCGAACTCCAAGCCCTCGCACGAGTACGAGTCGCTCCACCTGCGCAAGGATGGCAGCCGCTTTCCCGCCTTCTCCCACGTCACCGCCTTCCGCGACGAGACGGGGCGGGTGTCGCGGCGCGTGGCCACCGTGCTGGACATCACCCAGCGCCGCGCGGTGGAGGCGGACCGGCAGCGGCTCCTGTCCACCATCGAATCGGAGCGCGCGCGCCTGGCCGCCGTGCTGGAGCAGCTGCCCGCGGGCATCTTCATCGCGGACGCGCCCAGCGGCCGGCTGGTGCTCGCCAACCGGCAGGTCTCCGCGCTCACCGGGCGTGCCTTCCTGCCCATGTCCAACGTGGACACCTTCACCAGCACCTACGACGCCCGCCACCTGGACGGGACGCCGTATGCCCCGGACGCGTGGCCGCTGGCGCGCACCCTGCGCACGGGCGAGGTGGTGCAGGGCGAGGAGGCGATGCTGAAGCACGAGGATGGCCGGTCGCTCACGGTGCTCGTCTCCAGCGCGCCCATCCGCGACAGGGACGGAGAGCTCATCGCCGGGGTCGCCACGCTGGCGGACGTCACCGAGCGCCGCCGCGCGCAGGAAGCCGCGCTCCAGGCGGCCCGCTTCGGTGAGCGCCTCATCGCCATCGTCAGCCACGACTTGCGCAACCCCCTCAACGCCATCCACCTGTCCACCACGCAGTTGCTCCACAGCGAGGTGCTCGCGGAGCGCGAGCGCCGCTTCGTCACGCGCATCGCCCGCTCCAGCGCGCGGATGACGCGGATGATTTCGGAGCTGCTCGACTTCACGCGCGGGCGGCTGGGCGGAGGCATTCCCATCCACCGCACGCCGGGCGACTTGCGGGCGGTGGTGCGCCAGGGCGTGGAGGAGCTGGAGGCCGCGTGGCCGGAGCGCTCCCTGCGGGTGGCGGGTGGCGCGGGGCGCTATGACGGCCAGTGGGACGCGGACCGGTTGCTCCAGGTGGTGAGCAACCTGGGCGGCAACGCGCTCCAGTACAGCAAGCCGGATGCGCCCGTCACCCTCACGCTGACGGACCTGGGCGACGCGGTGATGCTGGAGGTCCACAACCCCGGCGAGCCCATCTCCGCCGAAGCGCTGCCCCACCTGTTCGACCCGTTCCGCCGCGCCACCAGCAGCCACCAGGGCAGCAGCATCAGTGGCGGGCTGGGCCTGGGGCTCTACATCGTCGAGCAGGTGGTGAAGGGCCACGGGGGCCGCATCCAGGTGACGTCCACCGAGGCGCAGGGCACCGTCTTCCAGGTGACGCTCCCGCGCGCGTCTCCGCCGACCTGAGTCGCCAGCGCGTCAGTCCCTCAGCCCGCCGCGTTCACCACGCGGGCGAGCGTCGCGCGCAGCTCCCAGAGGTCCACCGGCTTGGGCACCGCGGCCTGCACGCCGTCGGGCAGGGGCTGGCTGCTGCCGGCGCCGGACACGACGACGACGGGCATGGCGCTCAGCGCGGCGTCCTCGCGGACATGGCGCATCAGCTCCCACCCGCTCATCACCGGCATCATCAAGTCCAGCAGCACCGCGTCCGGACAGGGCGGCCGGCGCAGGCGCTCCCACGCCATCTGGCCGTTGCCCGCCGTCTCCACGGCGAAGCCCTCCATCGTCAGGAACTCCTCCAGGAGCTCCCGGCTGTCTGCGTGGTCTTCCACCAGGAGGACGAGGCTTGGCGTGCACATGGAGACTGAGACTCGTACCGAAGTCGCAGTGCCGCCAGCCGCACCGCGTCGATACGTCCGTGCGGGGACGGTGCGGGTGTTCGCTAGCGCACGCTTCCGGATTTGGAAGTGTTCGGGGATCAGCTCGCGGGGTCCTCCTCCGGCAACAGCCTGTCCTCCAGCACCGCCTCGGGAGACTCCCCGGCCTGCACGCGCAGCGAGGCGTACCTCAGGCCCGTCACCTCCGCGAGCGCGTCCGCGCGTCCGAAGACGAGCCCCGCGCGGCGCGCGTACAGCCGCAGCGTGCGCGCCAGCTCCGCGCCGGTGCCGAAGCGCTCCTCGCGCTCGGGCGCCAGCGTGCCGCGCAGGAGCGGCTGGAAGGCCACGGGCACCGCGCGCAGCGCGTCCTCCAGGTCCTCGCGGCCGTAGGCGCGGATGCGACGGCGCAGCTCCCTCGCCGCGGCCAGGCTGACGGCCTCCTGCATGGCGGAGTCCAGCGCGTGCGCCTCCGCCGCGCTGTCCTGGGAGAGGGCCTGTTCGCGGCGCTGGCGGCGCTCCGCCTCGAAGCGGTCCGCGCCCTCGAAGAGGTGTCGGCCGGTGAGCAGTTGGAGCAGCACCAGCCCCAGGCTGAACAGGTCCGCGCGTCCGTCCAGCGGCTGTCGCGCGACGTGCTCCGGGGCGGCGTAGGCGAGGCTGGTGGGGTGCTCCTGCGTCTCCAGCGCGCCGGAGAGCGCGGACGACGCGGCGCCGAAGTCGAGCAGCTTCACCGCGCCGTGCTCGGTGATGAGGATGTTGTGGGGACCGACGTCGCGGTGGACGACGCGCAGCGGCTGGCCGTGCTCGTCGGTGAGGGTGTGCGCGTGGTGCAGCGCCTCCGCGACTTCGGCGGCGACATAGAGGGCGAAGCCCTCCGTGAAGGGCAGGTGGGCGCGGGCGGAGGCCTCCAGGAGCGAGTCCAGCCGGTGTCCCGGGGTGTGCTCGAAGACGAGCACGGGCGCGTCATCCGGACCCTTCAGGTCATGCACGCTGACCACGTTGGGGTGGTGCAGCAGCGCGGTGAGCCGCCCTTCCTCCAGGAGCCGGTGCGCGGCCTCGGCGTGCAGGGGGCGCTTGATGACCGCGTAGCCTCCGAAGTCCGACTCGTAGCGGCGGCGCGCGAGGAGCAGCTCCCCGTGGTGCGCGGCGCCCAGCGACTTGACGAGCTCATATGAGGCGCGACCGGAGCGCAGCAGCACATGCGGCTGGGCGGAGGCGTCGGACGACGGGGGCGACATGGCGACTCTCCTCTGGCGGACGGACCCGACGGGCCCGCGGGCTCACTCGGAGAGTATGGTCGTCCTCCGGCGGGAAGTCACCTCATGGGTAGTGTCTGCCTCAGGCGCCGGACGCCGGCTTCAGGAGCCCGTCCTGTCGTGCGTACTCGCGCACCAGCTCCACCTCGTCCAGCAGCCGCGGCGAGTCCGGGAAGACCTTCTCCGCGCGCTCCGCCAGCCGCAGCCCCTTCTCCAGGGACTCCTTCGTGCGCGCGTCCCCCAGGCTTCGCAGCATGCCGGCCCACGCCTGCTCCAGCGTCTTCAAGGATTGGGTGGAGCCCTCTTCCCACAAGGCCATCGCGTCGTCCTCGCGGCCCCGGATGACGTGCAGGAAGTAGCCCAGCTCCACCAGGGCGACGGCGCCGCGGCGCGACACGGAGACGCTCTGCTCCAGCAGCCGCTGCACCTCCGCGAAGGTGACCTCCGAGGCCACCCCGGGCTCCTCCGCCAGTTGGAGCAGCCGCGCCAGCTCCAGCAGCGCGGGCGCGAAGGTGGGGGCATCCCGCGTCAGCTCGCGCAGCAGTCGCAGCTGCTCCGGGCTGGCGCGGTTGGTGTCGCCAGCCTCGCGAGTGGCCAGCAGGCGCTTCATCAGCTCATCGGCGGTGGGATGCCCGGCCATGGTGGGTCCTCGGTCTTCGAGCCTGCCACTTTTAAGGCGATGTCTTGATTTTCGGCTTTACGAATGGAAGGTGTCAAGCGCCGAAGCCGAAGCGTCCAGGACCTGTCAGGAGGGGCCCACCTCGCGTGGGAGGTCTCATCACATGTCCTGGACCTCCTGGGTCCTGAGAAGGTGCGGCCCCAGAGGGAGCGGAGGAGGGCGGGAGAGGGCGGACTCGGACGGAGGGTGGGGGCGTGACGGGTGGGCGGTGGGGTTGGCGAGGACCGGGAGACTACCCGCTATATCGGTATTTCGCCTGATGACTTGCTGGGTTATAAGTCCTGTCGGACACGCGTCCGAGGACGGCCTGTGCCTGTGTGGGCCGGGGCCTCGGCCCGTACTCATAAGGTTGACGCGGTGAAGACCCACCCTGAAGGTTTCGCCTCCACCCGCAAGTCGCCCCGAGGACGCCTGGGACGGCCGAGCGACCGCGCCCGGCAGTCGCGTCAACAACTGGAGCGTCGCCTGGCGGTGAGCGTGGGCGAGGAGGCGCGGTCGGCGCGGATGCGCGCGGGGCTGACGCAGGCGGATGTGGCCGAGCGCATCGGCATCGCCGCGGAGGTCTACGGGCGGATGGAGCGCGGGAAGATGATGCCCAGCGTGCCGACGCTGTTCCGGCTGTGCCTGGCGCTTCGGCTGTCGGCGGACGTGGGGCTGGGGCTCGTCACGGCGGCCTCGGTGGGGGCCGCGCTGTGGGAGGAGGACTCCCGGGACAAGGACCACCTGCCGGAGATGCGCCGGCTCTTGCGCACGCTGCGTCGCATGTCGCGCGGTCAGCTCAAGCTGGTCAACCAGGTGGCCTCGGCCATCCTCCCCCAGCGCTGAACGAGGCTTCCGAGCCCGCGCGAGTCCGAGCAGGCGGGCGTCACCTGGCGCGGCGTCTTCGCGGCGTTCAGTGCGCGGGGGGCTTCGTGGTAGATGCATGAGCGTGGCCCCGGCCCCGGCGAATCGCGGGCTCGAGGTTGGGAGCGCTTTGGGATGCATGGGGCTGACTCCGAGTCCTTCGAGTGGGTGTTGCGGTCCGCGGGCGAGCCGTCCTCCGCCCGCCTGCGCGAGGCTCCGGGCGCCAGGGAGGCCGTGGCGCGCGTCTTCTCCCAGGCCGCTTCTCTTTCCGCCGCCGCGCCCGAGCCGCGTGCCTTCGCTCGACACCTGGGGGGCTGGCTCTCGCGGGCGGCGGACCCGATGCTCGCGCTGGAGCGACTGCATGCCCGGGACTTCGCGCTCGCGCTCGCCTGCGCCGAGGGGCTGCCAGCGGCCACCGCGCTCCTGGAGCAGGAGGTCCTCCTCGCGCTGCGCGTTCCGCTGTCTCGCATCCATCCCTCGCCGGTGTTCGTGGACGAGGTGCTGCAGGTGCTCCGGGCGAATCTCTTGATGCCTCGCGCGGATGCGCCCTCGCGGCTGCTTGGCTACGCGGGCGTGGGCCCGTTGCTGCACTGGGTGAGTGTCTCCGCGGTGCGGCTCGCGCTGAGGATGCGCAAGGCCCAGGGAGAAGAATCCCTGGTCGATGCCGAGGTGCTCGCCGCGCACCCCGCGCCGGGAGGACTGGAGCTGGGCTTCGTCCGGGAGGAGGCTCGGGGGCATGTGCGCGCGGCCTTCATCCGCGCGGTGGCGTCGCTGGATGACGAGGACCGGGAGCTGTTGCGGCTGCACTTCGTCGAGCGCCTCTCCCTGGAGCGCATGGGCGCGCTGTTCGGCCTGCACAAGTCCACCCTCTCTCGTCGCCTCTCCTCGGTGCAGGCGCTGCTGGAGAAGCGGACGCGACGCGCGCTCTCCGAGCGGCTGTCATTGCCCGAGCCGGAAGTGGACAGCCTGATGCGCGCCATCCATGGACGGTTGGACTTGAGCCTCTCGGGACTGCTGGCGGCGCGCGAGTGAGCTGCCCGGACGAGAACACGCTCTCGGGCTATGCGAGCGGAGGGCTGGACTCCGAGGGTACCGAGGCCGTGCGCCAGCATGTCTCCGGCTGCTCGGAGTGCAGGAGCGTGCTCGCGGTGCTGGGTGGGTTCCTGGCGCCGTCACCGAGGGTCGACGCGGGGCTGCTCGTCACGGGTGCGCGTGTGGGGCGCTACATCGTGCTGGGGCTGCTCGGCGAAGGAGGCATGGGGCGCGTCCATGCGGCCTATGACCCGGAGCTGGACCGCAAGGTGGCGCTCAAGTTGCTGAACCTCGCGCGGCTCGGGGAGGGCTCGCTCACGCAGGCGCGTCAGCGACTGGAGCGCGAGGCGCGCACGATGGCCCGGCTGTCGCATCCCCACGTCGCCCATTTGCATGATGTGGGCGAGTTCCAGGGGCAGCTCTTCCTGGTGATGGAGTTGATGGAGGGAGGCACGCTGCGGCGGTGGCTGACGGAGAAGCCGCGCACGCGCCGGGAAATCCTCGCGCGCTTCATCCAGGCGGCGGACGGGCTGGCGGCCACCCACGCGCTGGGCATCAGCCACCGCGACTTCAAGCCCGACAACGTCCTGCTGACGCGCGACGGACAGGTGCGCATCACCGACTTTGGTCTGGCCAACGCGGCGGCGCTGGAGCCGTCACAGGGCGAGGTGCGCAGCACCGACGTTGGCTTGGCCAACGCGGCGACGGGAGTGCCGTCACGGGGCGAGGTGCTCAGCACTGACATCGACCTGTCCAACGCGGCGACAGGAGTGTCGTCACGTGGCCCGGTGCTCAGCACTGACATCGACCTATCCAACGCGGCGCCAGGAGTGTCGTCACGTGGCCCGGTGCTCAGCACTGACATCGACCTATCCAACGCGGCGACA